>Ga0224496_10000002_pt1 | contig 522840 bp, 415 predicted proteins | sample SF_Jul11_sed_USG_2_FD_168127 | JGI IMG/M metagenome (GOLD analysis project Ga0224496, IMG submission 168127) | Sediment microbial communities from San Francisco Bay, California, United States - SF_Jul11_sed_USGS_8_1 | ecosystem: Environmental > Aquatic > Marine > Sediment | place: USA...
GAAAGTGCTGCGAAAGTTTATCAAGTTGACCGACCAAGCCTTTCAATGTCGGACGGCATTCGAACGCAACGACTTCTCCGGTCTGCTTGTTCATCGCCGATCCATGAAACTGTGTGTCATCGACATCGAGCCCAACGTGGATTATAGTGTTTTTCATAGACGCCTCCTTTCATTAATCTATTGATTTCAGTGGTGTAGATTACCACTTTGAGGTATCCATCTGTGATGGTAGCCCTCGTTTCGTTTGAAGGGGGGCGTCTATATCTTCTATTCCTTCGTTTTCTCATTAAACAGGCGAATGTAAGAGTTGATATGACATCTCAACTATTAGATCTGGAACTGAAGAGCAACGCTACTGAATTAAGCAGCCATCACCTGGTTGAGGCGTTCCTTGCCGCACACTATGCCCAAAAGGAACGTATCGAAATCGAATTCAATTATCAAAACATCTATCTCAACTATTTCGATCTTTTTGATCAAATATATGACGAGCCAGATGGACAACCAGAAATTCTCATACAGTTGTAGTTTTCGAACCGGGTTTATTGCTTGTCTGGTTTTGTTTTCAGCCGATTTAAAAAAATGGGAGGCGGTTAGGCCTCCCATATCAAAGCGCTAGCCAATTGTACTACTGTTCGCAGTTGGGATTGCCTACTGCTGTCTCAAACAAGTCGACTCTAGGCAGATCTGACCAAAAGTTTTTATAGGTAATCACAGCATTGGGCATAATTTTCGGGTGTCCGCAAACCGTATACTCTGAACCAGTGAGTTGATTGTAAGTTTCTGGAAAGCCACGTGCTATGTGGCAGGTGCGGCAAGTCGTTCCATATACTTCATCGTATATCTGAGTTTCGAACGCGACATTGCCGCCGGCAAGCCAGTTTGCTGGAACTGCAGGTTGTACCGGGACAGTGCTTGCACCCGGGAACCACTTGTTGATTAAGTCCTCAATCTTGTTTCCAGGGTTAATATCGGCAACTTCCGAGTTCAGTGTATGGAACGCTGAAAACTCAGCCGGGCTCAAGGTTGTCACACCACTGGCGTCCGGAGCGATTCCGTAGTCCCAACTACGATTGTTTGAATAGCGGAACGATGGTAAATCAAATTCACGGAATTTTGCACCGACTACCTGATTGCTTCCATCGAGCACCGAACTGTCGCTACCATGGCATATCATGCACAAGTGCGGGAGTGGTTTAGGACCAAGACCATCAAGGTCGGCAAAACTAATCCGCGTGGATGCACTCACCCCGCCTCCATAGGCATAAAAACTTACAGCATTATTTCCAAGTAAGGAATGATATTCCATTGTCACTGTTGCGCCTTGAGTCGCCGGATTTTGGGAAACAGCATCGTTAGCATTCGCTGGATTTTGATCAGGCAAACCATAGTTGGTGACGTAACACGCATAGTCGGTTGCGTTACCTAAACAATGCATATCACGTCCGAAGCCGAGATCGTTGTGATTCATATAACTTGCCCGTGTTCCGCCTGACCCATCGGCACCGAAACCGTTCTCTGTCCACCAGTCGCCAAGCGTCAACTTGTTATTGCCTGGATCAATTGCCGCATAGTAGTCAGCAGCTGTCTGAACCGGATTTTCTGGTAGGTATTGGCCATATGGACCGGTTAAAAAAGCAGGACGACCGGTGCTGTCGATGTCGCCATAGTAGGGCAAGTCAACGGGGTCGGCTTCCAAAACGATTGGGTCGCCGCACTCGGTGTACGGATAGTCAGGCCATAAATCCACGCCAGTCATTTTAGGGCGCAAGTCAGTTTGAATTATGTCATCAAGGAGAACAACCAGGTTTCCACTTGGTAAGGTCCCACGCAACTCCAGACGTAATGTATTTCCCGCAGGCGGATTAGAATACGGAATGCGATAAAAGGCATGATATTGGTCACCGTCAAGTGCCGTTTCCTTCACTTGCGACGAGGTAGAACCACCTTCGGTGACATAGGCGCGCAATACGAGGTTCGACCAGGAACTCAGTGATGACCCCAGCTCGAGTCGGACACATGTAGCAACATTCGGGTCGTTACCCGCGACGTCCATATTGATTGTGGAGAAGTGCTTAGTGGTACCTTCGTATACGTATTGGGTTCCAGTATATTGTAATTTTGCTTCGCCTTCCTCCAGCCACAAGCCAGTCTTCTCTTCATAACTCCACATTGGGATAGTCGGCTTTGCTTCGGCAAGTTGATCGTTTGAAACGGGCACATCGAGTAATGCTTCCATGCCGTGTTTCAGATTTATTGGATTACCAAAGACATCTCTAAAAGTGGCATATAGCGCGCCGAAACTGACAAGTTCCATATCATCGCCGTTGGCATCAATGGCTCGGTAGTCCCCTGGTAAGGTACGTCGTGCAGGGTTCAAGGTCGCCATCGAGAGTGATATAGGACCTTTTGCGGGTGACTGGTCTGCGTAAACCAGGGATTTTGCAGGTAGTCGAAGACGAGCGGCACGACGCTCGCATTTCCTATCTGGCGTCGCTGTCTTGCCGTCTGGGTTTTTAATTTGCACGTCACCAATACCACAAGGGCCACTACTGCTGACATCTACAACATCAATTGGCAATTCCGGGTCGTGTTGAGTAACTTGCGCTCGAATCAATTCATAGGTATTGCCACGGCTGGATTTGTCCAGCACTCGGGAATAGGTCGCATAGTTAAAGTGATTGATGTTTAGCGAATAACGTTGGTCACGCGGCGATTCAGGTACCTTAAGATCAAACCAACCTTGGCCATCTGTCATCGTTTTTACGCCGGCAACATCTACAATTGCGTCGGCAACCGGTTGACGGGTGACTTCGTCGATCGCAATGCCGGAAAAAAGTACGATCGGTGGTCCTACAGTCAGGTTCAAGCGATCCAGTGCATAGCCACCTTTGCCGTCACTAGCCATCACATAGATCTGGCGCATGCCTCCATCTGACGGAAGCGTCCAATCTTGCGATTTCGAATTCAGATTTGGGACCTTGCCAGATCCATCAATTACTTTCCAGGTGTACGTGAGTGTATCGCCATCCTTATCACTGGCGCTAAAAGATGAATTGACCAGCGTGCCAGGATCAGCACGTACTATACCCTTACCTCCCAAGTCGAAGGCTGCGAAAGCGACAGCACCAGGAACATGATTGTTGAGAGGCAAGTCTGCGTGTGAAACACCAACTGAATATGTCAACCGTGTTGAATAGCGTGTTTTTTCACAGCTCGAACGAAGTCGATATTTGTCGCCAGAGGGTAGTCCGATTGCGAATTCACCGGCGACATTCGCTTTCACGCTTGCACCGCTGACGATCTTATTCGCGGAATCTATGAGTTCAATCGAAGTGGACAAATTGACTCCGAAGAAGGGTTCATGTAACCAGCACGGACGACCTTCCTGCAGTAAGCTGAGACCGTATACATAGTTGCTGGTACTCGGAGCGACTAACACGCGTTGCATGTAAACCGTATTCGCCCCTACGCTAATAGAAGATTTACATCCCTGAGTGAGATTCTTGACTTCCCAACACAGTTGATAGTCACCTTGCTTCGGCGCGGTGAGATCGAATCGTCCATCTAGCTGAGTCAGACCGCTATCGACGGTGACATTACTACTGTTAACTAAATACACCTTGGCCTCGGGCAATCGAATTTCTGTCAGGGTAGATTGCTTGTCACTCCTGTTGTACAGAATAAGCGTGCCATTTACGGGTACGGGAACTGCGATCGGTTTGATTATGAAACTACTCAAGGGGTTGCTTACGACAAGTTTACTTATGCTTGGCGAAATCAGTACTTCCGCTTTTGCAATCGAGACAATGGCAAAAACAACAAGTAGCAGAAAATAAATGGGATGATGAAATATAAATCGTCTTGCAGCCATACGGATTTCTCCTTTATTGAAAAACTCTGAGTGAGTGTAATGGGCTCACAACCAGAATAGGTTGTCAGTGAACATCTGTATTACAAACGAGTAGCTATTTATCAACATCAAGAAATGCTGATGTTTGATAAACTAATGTCGATACTATTTGCGGAAAAAAAGAGGGGTTTGAATTTTTATTTTCAAACAAGATTATAGTTGCTATCAGATAATTATCTGGTTTATGAAAAATCATTTTGTAACTCCTTTTACAAAATAGATATTGGCTATTATTTTTTTAAAGTGCGTATATTGGTAGATAAATAATATTTTTATCTTGTTGACTAAATTCTCATATAGAACTTGTTTGGTAAATAACCCATTGTAGCTATTTTTGATTTATATTTAGTTGTTTTTATGAAAGAATAGAAAGAAAAAATTCTTGTACAATAGCAATTAAAATAGAAAAGTTTTGTGACATTTATAACAAATAATATTATATGAATTTTATGCTAATTCCCAACGTGGAAAATTGGATTCAACGAAAAATGCAGGGGTTTTTCCTACGGATGCCTGGGTTTTAGGTCATGAATCCTGGTTTTCGCGATGCATTTGTGAGTCGCGAAAGCCAGCGATTTTGAAAGATAGATTCGCCACGTTACGTAAAACACGTTTATACTTCTCATCCCTGTATGTCTAAGCGGATTGTCTGTGGTCACTCACAAGGAGAGTTATATGCGAAATGAGTTATCTTGCTGAGCCCGAGTCGAACGACCGTTCCATGACGCCGCTGCAGGCCAGCTCCTGCACCTACCGTATTGCCTTAGAACCCAGAGCTGTTCAGAAGCTCCTCACCTTGCAAACGGTTGAACACAACGCCACCGCCTACCCTTCAACCGGAGACTGACTTGGGGATACAGACAGCGTTTGTCGACGGTCGCTGGTTCGTCACCTCCGTAGATGTTTCATTGGAAGGACGTGTCACTCCCGGTGACGTTATTCGTGCAGTAGGGAATAGCGAAAAGACGCTGGATTTAGGGGCACATAATGCTGTTGATATACCTGATCAGTTGCCATCATTCGCCCAGAACAATCGTTTCTTTGCCGATCAGAAAACGCTACATCAGTTGATCAGTAAAGGCGAAGTTTATCTGCACCTAGATGCAGGGGACTCAGTCCCATTAAAACCCCGTGCGTGCGGATTGACCGATGTGCCGCGCGCTTTTGGTTGACAAGCGTTTTGGGGATTGTCGCCTTCATGATAGGTATCTGCGTATGGGCCTACAGTACGCGACGGGGTTTGGTTTTTTGCTGATTACGTGATGCACAGAGTATCCAAGTAAATAAAATGCGATTGTTGAGGTCAGGGAAAAGCGGTTTTCAACGTTGTGAGGTGACAGCGGACTGGTGATCATGCCACGAATTCACTCAGAAGACGCTATGTTTAGAAAGCAGCGCATAAGGCTGGGATATAGCCAACGCGGCTTCGGGTGATGATGGAAAACATGAAAAATAGCATATTTTCTGTTTCCCTAGGCCGCGTTGGATATTTGCCTACCGGTTTTTAGTGCTGACCACGGAGCCGAGTCTGTTGGCTAGCTACTCTCAGTAAAGGTACAAACAGGAGTAGGAATAAACAGAGATAGGCGTCTATCGCACCAAAACGCGTTTTAGTGTTGTTACCCGCTTCGAGCGTTTGAGAGTTGTCTTCTCCTATGGTTGTTACCGTAAAGGTATCGCTTAGCGAGCCAATATGAACAATAACATCTGTACTGGCGCTGTAGGTATCTTGGCTACGGGCGTATACGACCAGCACATCGCCGTTGCTCAAGGTCGATTCTGCATTTCTTCTAGCGCCACCATTAATACTGAAGTAGCCGTTCTCAATGGTGATTCTTGCGCTACCCTGGAGACCTGACAAGCTTATGCTGTCCGATGCGATTGTTGTGCTAAGCGGGACATTCGACTGGTCTGTAAACGAGAAGCTCGCTGGCGTATCACTGAGCGTCGAGACGGTGTAGTTCATCACCGTGCTACCGATTTTGAGCGTGGCGTTAGTGTTTGTTAGATACGTTGCAGCACTGGTCACCCGAAGTTGTATCGTATCGTTGTTGGAAATCATGCCATCGGTGCTGGTAAACGCGCCGCCATTCAAGCTGTATTCCCCGTTTGTGATTTTTAGTGTCGTACTGACAGCCAGACCAGTAACGGTAGCCACTTCCGTCGTATACACAGTAGAAAGATCCGCTTCCGTTACCGGGGCAAAACTTATCCTGTCAGGATCGTTGTCGATTTTCGTTTGCACATCGAATGTTCCACTGACGCCACCAATGGTCAACGTGGCAACGCTGTTCGAAAGATAGGTGCTAGCCGACGTCAATCGCACGCGAACAGTATCATTGTCTGAGATAGTACCTGTCGCACTGGTAAAGGTGCCACCATTGATACTGTATTCACCATTGTTAATTGAAATCTTGGCTGGCGCGCCGAGCCCACTAACGGTAATGGGGTTTGAACTCAGTACGGTTGATAAGGCAGCGTTACTAACCGAGGTAAAATTGAAAGAATCTGGTACCCAATCGGTATTGTTGTAGAGTAACACGGCATTATTCGACTCGAAGTAAATCAGGTCGGGCCCAAAGGCATTGTCCAAATCGAGCAAGGTAATGCTGTTGTTGGATGGAAACACTGAGGGGTATTGCGTGAATTGCGTAGCTTTGACCAGTCCACTTACACCATCATGATGAAAGATGGCTATTTCGTTATACTGCCCCACAATCACATCATCGCCATGGATGCCATCGATATCGCCCACGTGTAGACTGATGGGATAGCTGGAAAGTAGCTCGTTGGCGCAACTGAACCCGCCGTTGCCGTCGTTTAAACAATAGCTGATCGAATCGGAAGAGGCATTACTGAGAGTAGAGTGTATGGCGACCAGATCAGGGCCATTGGCATTGTCGAGGTCAATACTACTTATACCCTCTGGGACATCCAGGGCATAGATTATTTCTCCTGCGGAAAAGCTACCGTCGCCATTATTTAAAAGCAAGACGACATAGATATCCATGTTAATCAGAATATCCACCAGGCCATCCTGATTGAAATCTTCAAGTACGCTTCGCTTGACAGGGCGACTTAAGGACAAGGAAACCGCTGAAGAAAAAGTTCCATCACCATTATTGTAAAGTATTGCAAGATTGTCGCTTGTGGCGTCGATAGAAACGACGATATCGTTGCCATTCGTGCCATCGATGTCAGCCACCGCAACGTGAACTGGGCTGCCGCCGGGCACCGTATAATCAACTTTCGTTGCGAAGGTGCCATCGCCATTATTAATGAATACCGATACATTTGAATTGGCAATGCTTGGCGTAATCAAATCGACGAAGTTATCTGCATCCAGATCGGCATAGGCGATCGACCCTCCTTCAGTCGCCACCGGATACCCTACTTTTGGTGCGAGGGTACCGTCGCCATTATTTAAAGACACATACAACTGTCCCATCGTTGGACTGGTTACAATCAGATCTTTCCCGTTGGCATTGTCGACGTCTACCGATACGCCACTATATGCACTACCATATGATTCGAGAAACGACGCCGAGTAAAAACGTCCATTCCCCTGGTTTAGCAAAACGGCGACATCTTTAGAGGTTCTGTTCGCAACAGCTATATCCAGACCCGCGCTGCCATCGAGATCATCAATTCTCAGTCCGCTTACGCGATCCCCCACTGGCATTGAGTAGCTTGTGGCAAATGTGCCATCGCCATTGTTTAAGGCGATGTAAATCAAGTGGCTAAATGCGGCGGTAACAGGCAATCCGATCAGATCAGGACCATTCACGCCGTCTATGTCACCTAATGCGATGCGGAGTACTTTCGTCCATGCGTAGTTATTTATGGCTCCGAATGTACCGTCACCATTGTTAAAAAAAATACTGGCTGTGGTACCGCTTTCGCTGCCTACTACTACGTCAAGACCGGTAGCGCCATTGAGGTCTGCCAATGCAATTGACGAAGGGCCTACATTGGTATTCTTGTTTACCGCAGTGGCAAATGTGCCGTCCCCATTGCTCAGAAATATCGAGAAATTATTGGTGGAAAAATTGGCTGTAACCAGATCAGGACCGTTAACGCCGTCAAGATCACCTACGGCAAGGGCGCGGGGACTGGTGCCTGTCGCATAGTTTACTGCGGCTGCGAAAGTACCATCACCATTATTTAGAAGTATCGAGATATTGTTGCTATCCCGATTGACCACGGCTATATCATCACCATTCACGCCATCAAAGTCGCCAACCTGAACAGAAACTGGCGCCGTTGCGACATTGTAGTTAACCGCTGCAGCAAATGTTGCATCTCCATTGTTCATCATTACTGACACATTGTTTGATGCGGAGTTTGCGACAACGATATCGAGATCGCCATTGTTGTCAAAATTACCCTCTGCTACTGCCAGGGGGGTTGTACCCACGCTGTAGTCAATAGGTGCTGAGTATGATCCGTTTCCAGTATTTAACAATACCGTTATTGAGTCTGTGCCGGAGTTTGGCACCACGAGATCCTTGTCACCGTCGCTATCCAGATCGGTAGTCAAGACGTCCTCTGGAACAGAGTTCGTTCCGGTACTGTATAACTCCAGGTGCGTCAGGTTAGCCAGTGCCATTTCACCGCTGCACAAAAGTGCAAACAAGCTGACAGTGGCTATCCATTGCGTCACGAACTTTCTTGTATTGCCGTGCGCGTGGAAAGCGTTATACCTTCCTGACTTTTGACATATGGCGAGTAAAGTTGGCACGATGGTTTTCTCCTTGTGAATGTCTATATAAATGAGCAGTGTTGTTATCGAAATAGCGGGAAATCACGTTCTGTATCGGCGTAGATTAGCGTCATGCGCACCCCAATCTAGGGGGGGGGAGATTTGGAATAGAGGGCGCAGAATGGCGTTATCTACTGAAAAAATGTTTTAAGCGCATTGACGTAGCCGGCGGCCGATATGACATGGAGCATGGCTGCTCCATTTCGAAAAATTGACGTGAGTAGGTTTCAGAATCGGTTCGAGATCCGGGTGAGCATATTCGAGCGCCGCACGTCCGTGCTTACGGTTGATACAGTGTCCCTTTTTTAATTTCAAAGTCTGAACATCCATCACAAGATGTTATTCACATGCTCCCTCATCCGTTCGGACCAGACCTGCAAATGCGGGTAGTCGTTTAACGAGATATCCGCCATGTCCTCGAAGGTTACTACCCACGGATACAAAGCCATGTCGGCGATGGAATACTCATCGGCCAGATACTCACGCCCGGCTAAACGCTGATCCATCAGAACACAGTATTCTTTCAAATACTGTTGATTGCGCTGTAGTGCGCTATCGCTCATCTCGCCAAAGGTATCCAGCATGAGGTGACGAATGGTGCCGATGAGCACGCTGACACTGCCCGCCTCGATGATCAGCCACTTCATGGCCTCGGCGCGACGCGTGAGATCCTTGGGCAGAAATTTACCGCTCTTCTCTGCGAGGTAATAGAGGATGGCCGCAGACTCAAACAGATCGACACCATTTTCATCATCATGAATCGCCGGTACCGTGCCCATGGGGCTAACGGCAAACAGCTCCCGCTTTTCGTCTTTGTGGCTGTGGGGGTCGATCATAATCTCCCGATAGTCCAAACCGGACTCCTTGAGCAGGATGACAATCTTGAGGATGTTGGGGCTGTTGCTGAGGATACGATAGAAATGAATCATGGATTTTCCTTGAGCCAAGTGATTGCGAAACTTCGTAGTAGCCCTACCGATGTCATTGTAGCGAGGTGGATGGCAGAGTAAATACTCGGTTTAGCACCGCATCAAAAGGAAAGGCATCACCCGGGTCCACTTTGCGCCGTTGCTTCGGGTCGCAGCGCATCATGCGCTGGTCCAGGTCCGAGTGGCGCTTGATACCGTCACGGCGGATTTCGCGGCGCTGCACAATTTCCTGCAACAGCATCACCAGTGCATCGATCTGCTTTTCCGGGAACGGGTCCTTGCCGTCCCCCTCGTTGATTAACTCTATGGCGATAGAGCGCCTACTGTAGCTAAAGATGTGATAGGCGATCTGCGATTCGGGAATGCTGCTGCGCAGCGTGCCATCACGGTCGATCATATAGTGGATACCGAGTTTGGGGTGTGCCTCTATTTCACGCATGTTCTGCGTCAGCGTACCTGCTCCTACCCAAATGGGTTTGCCCGTTGCTGCATCGCAAGTCGGACCACCGGTGGAATGGATCACCACCATGTCGATGGGGCCGGTGCGTGGCGGACCGTAGTTGCGGGCGTGCGTGGGAGTAGCGATGAAGAGGACAACGAAAATGATGACAACGGTATTTCTTATTCTTGATTTTTCTGACATAGGTTTAGCTGGCCATTAAACGGGTTCTGATGAGGACTTATATTACATCATCCTCTGGCCTTGCATACTCCCCTACTCGCAGGCCTCGATCACGGGGTAAACCTACGCATGCCCTTTTTTCAAGATCAGGCGTAGAATACGCAAAATTTCCTTGAGTTGATGCTAAATGCCCAGGGTCTCCGTCTATCTCATATTCTTGCTTTTACTGTGCGTATCCGAAGTTGCGTTTTCCGAAGAGGAAAATTCAAAACCGCTGAATGGCTATTTTGTTGCTTATAGCATCGGTTGGGGTACGCCATACGGCATAGGTGCGGAGATCGGTTATCGAAAGAACTACTTTGATCTCAACTTAGGCGCGGGGGTGAATAGAAGTCATTTCAAACTGGGACTGGGCGGACGTTTGTATTCACATCCCAATCGGTGGTTTTCACCCTACCTGGGATTGAATCTCGTCCTGTCGACCAGGGGAACGCTCACGGTATCCTGGGAAGAAGATGTGGATGTGGACTACCATGTTTATGACAATATTGTGGTACACGCTAGAGGAGGTTTTCGTGCATCGTTTGGCAAGCATTGGGAGACGTTCGCAACTGTGGGCTATGGCTATGCGCTCATTCAACCCAGATTTGAATATTTATCGGGCGATCGAATAGACGGGACAGATTTACTTGCACGTATGCTTTCTCCCGGAGGTTACGAGGTTTCGCTACTTTTCCTTCGACGATATTGATGGATTATCATACGAAAGATTCGATACAGTGATCCACTTTGAATACGAGAAACCAAGACTATGGTGTTTAACCCAAACAATGCCGTCGTCAGACTTTGTCTTCAGGGTATGGCGGCAGAAGAAAGCGGTACGCCCGACGTGGCAAGTGAGATCTTTCTGAAAGCCTGGAATGAAGCGAATTATGATTTCGAGAAATTTATTTCGGCTCATTACGTGGCTAAAAGTCAAACACACGCCTCTGAGAAACTGCAATGGCTGGAAACTACCCTGAAGTTTGCGTTGAAGATCAATGACGACTCAGTTAATAGTGCCTTTTGCGCACTATATGCCAACATTGCGAAATGTCATGAGGAATTGGGTAGTCCAGGTAAGGCAAAAGAGTTTCGTGATTTATCGACAACATTTAAATATAAAATCACCGACCAAGGCCCGTTTTATCACGGCACGCGGGCTGATTTAAAAATTGGCGATGAATTATTGCCGGGGAAAAATTCAAACTACGAGCAAGAACTCGTGATGAATCATATTTACTTCACCGCCATTGTCAATGGCGCTGGGCTCGCCGCTGCTCTGGCAAATGGCGATGGCGCAGAACGTATCTATATTGTCGAGCCTATGGGGCCGTTTGAAAACGATCCCAATGTAACGGACAAGAAATTTCCAGGTAATCCAACTCGCTCGTATCGTTCTCAGTCGCCTTTAAAAATAGTGGGGGAAGTGGCGGAGTGGGAAAAACTTACACCGGAGGAATTACAGGGATGGCGTGAAAGATTGGCACGTAGTAGAGGGGGAATTATCAATTAAGGTATCGTCGTCACTTCCTGTACCCTTCTATACGCCTTTCGATCAATTGGAATCAAATTAATTCTCGTAGCGATAAAAGGGAAAGTTGTTGAATTTTCCTGTATACCAAATTCAGAACGCAGAGTGCCTTTATTAGTAGCCTATATTCCCTATTCCTCACCGTTCTGTGCTGACTCGAAAAAATCAGTGCAGCTCGATCAGGTGATTGGGTAATTCGTTCGGGTTGCGCGCCGGTGAGGGAAAGTGTTGTTGCAGCTTTTCACCACACTGTTCGATGGCGCGGATAAAGCCCTTACCATACTCGTCGTTTTTGACGTGTAGGATAAAGTCGTCGACGATGATCTGCCAGGTGTTGCTATCGACGACATCGTTAATGCCCTTGTCGGCGATAATTTCCACATAGTGTTCGGCGGCGGAAACAAAGATCAAAATACCGGTGTGTTCGCGTGTGGTGTGCAGGTTTTGCGTAACGAACAACTCGCGCGCGTAACGTGCGGCGCGTTGGTGTTTGACGCGGCGTGGAATCAGACGCATTTTTATCGCCGGAATACGAAACAGGCCGTTACAGATAAAAAACGTTGCGACCTGCGCGGTGTAGATAACGGAGTAATCGACCCAGGCATTGCTGAGCATGAGCAAGCCCGGAACAAGCAAGGCGATCAATGCCGCCCACATAATCGGAATAAACAGATATTCATCACTGGCTCTGGCGATGACGGTTACCAACTCGCCACTGGTTTTCGACTCGGCCTGTTCAATGGCCGCGCGTATACCTTGTCTGTCTACATCGTTAATCAATACGGACACCTTACCATCCTCCTGAGGCACCGCCGCCACCGAATGAGCCACCACCGCCGGAAAATCCGCCGCCATCACCACTGCCGGAACTTCCTCCACCGAAGCCACCACCGCCACCGGGACGGACCCAACTGCCGCGCTCGGCGATACGGGTAAAGGAAAATACCAGAAAATAAACCAGGCCGTAGATAATCGCTACACCGATATCGGCCTGCGTCGTACCGAAATACACAATAGCTGCCGACGACAACGGCGCCACCACGATATAAGGTAGAAAGGTATTGACGATGGAAGCGATAACCAACACGATGATGGCGAATGTCAGCATCTGGCCGTATACGTCTTCCATCGTCGATGTGTTGTTCAGGGGCAGTGCCTCGGTATTGTCGCCAAGTACATCGACTATCGCACGCGTGCCCTGCACGATGCCATTGCTCATATCACCCGCGCGAAAACGTGGCGTGACGATCTTATCAATAATCTGCTTGGCAAGAATGTCGGTGAGCACGCCTTCCAGACCGTAACCGACCTCGATGCGCATGCGTCTCTCGTTCGGCGCAATGATAAACAGCACACCATTGTTTTTGTCTTTCTGGCCAATACCCCAGTGACGACCGAGTTGATAACCGTAGTCGGCAATGTCATAGCCCTGTAGCGAAGCGAGTGTGACCACCACGACCTGATTGCCGGTCTCTTTCTCGTGATGGGCAAGTAAGACGTCAAGCTGATCACTGACGCTTTCAAGCAGACCGGCCTGGTCGACGACGCGGCCGGTGAGCTTTGGAAAATCCGGCGCGGCAAACGTTGCTGTGCTTAACAGACACAGCAACGTTAGCAAAAGACCAAACCGTGTGCGCTGTCTTGAGATCATTCTAAAACTTCACTTCCGGAACTGCCTGCGCCGCTTCGGAGATGGTGAAATTCTCTTTGGGCTGCATGTCGGAATACATTAACGATGCCCAGATACGACCCGGGAAGGTGCGCAGCTCGGTGTTGTATATCTTGACTGCTTCGATGTAGTCGCGACGCGCCACGGCAATTCGATTTTCCGTGCCTTCGAGCTGCGACTGCAAGGCAATGAAGTTCTGATTCGATTTCAATTCCGGATAGCGTTCAACAACGACCAGCAGGCGTGACAGCGCAGAACTCAGTGCATCCTGATTTGCCTGAAAGGTCTTGAACATATCCGGGTTATTGAGCACGCTCTCGTCGACCTTCATACCCGCCACCTTTGAGCGCGCCTCGACGACGGAGGTGAGCACATCTTTTTCCTGCGCGGCAAAGCCCTTGACCGTGTTGACAAGATTGGGGATCAGATCGGTGCGGCGCTGGTACTGGTTCATCACCTGACTCCAGGCGGCCTTGGCCTGTTCGTCATAGGTCGGAATGTTGTTGATGCCGCAGCCGCTGAGTGTGGCAAGCACTATCAGCAGCAGAAATATCCGTGAATTCGACATTGTTGTCCCTCGCGTAATAGAGTCTTGCATTACTTTACCCTAGACAGCCGTTAATGCAAAAGGATGGCTTTATGTATAGTGGAAGCCGCCTTGTCCTACTTCTATTTTTACTTTTTTAACTAAAGAAACCTCCATTATTAAGTACACATCAAAGCGGCAATGAACTTTACTGTAAAAACTTTCTACATGCCTGCTCTTTCGTAAAATAGGTAGGCAAGATTGGCGTTTCTCCCTGCAAGTTGTTCGAAGTTTACCAAGTGCTTGTAGCCTGATTGATCGAGTGATTTTATAGCATCTTGTAACTCCGTCATCTCATCCACTGCTTTGCTCATATGACTGTCAATCATGGCAAGATAAGAACGAGTTGGAAACTCAAATGCTTCCAGGCTTGCTGGTTGTCCATGACCAGGAATAAAGACGATATCTTGGTATTGTTTGAGTGCATCGTATGCAGCGAGCCAATTTTTTACATCGCTTACGTCGAGTATTGCCAGCAAACGCTCGCTATAAAGAAGGTCACCTGTGTAAACCAACTTGTCATTAGGAATCTCAACGATCAATTGAGCCGGGGTATGGGCGGCACCCATGTGTCGTATATGAATGTCCAGGTTCCCCAGATCTAATGTAATATCATCTTCAATAATACGTGTTGGTTTTTTCGGCAATTTGACGTCACTGGGTTTCTTCTTGAGTATATTTTCAATCGCCATCGCGAATAAATTACCAGAGGCCTCCATACGTGCAACTGAGTTTTTGTGAGCTATCGTCTCTGCTCCCGAAGCTGCAAATACGTCGTTGCCCATATACCTATGCGGTTGCGAGCTGGTATTGATTGCGTAACGTATGGGTAAAGGAGTGATTTTCCTAATGTGCCCAAGCATTTCCTTCGCCATTTCCGGTGTATAACCGGTATCAATTACCGCTACCGCGCTAGAACCAACCACAAACACGAGATTCATGCGATAGCCGTGGTTCTTTTCACTTGGTCCTTCAAGTGGCCCAATCCAGGCGTAGACATGTTGGGACAATTTTTGAGGTGACGGTAAAATGCTGGTGCTTGCGACAACAGAGTTGCCTAGAAGCAAAAGCAAGACGACAGTGACTGGAACAATAAGTACAAATTTGGTGCTAGACATGCCTATCTCCTTGATTATTTACAGTATTTATTCTTTCCAGAAACTATATTATAAATACTACGCAAACGTAACATATATTACGTCATGTGTGGATAGACCGAGTTGCCTGCGCTTGGTTGATTCAACGATTTATTGATAAACAAGCGACATTTATTTGGCTGGATAAACCAGAGGAATGTCCGCAAGATGCGCTCGGATTTGACTTTAACGGGGCGCAATTTACGCATGCAGGAGATAAAGTCAGTTTTGAAGTGCTTATGTTTAATTTTCATCTTGAGAATATTCCTGGCCTAAAGCAAATAGCCGATATTATTCATTTCCTGGATTTTGGGGGCATACCTGTTCCACAGGCCAAAGGACTTGAAACGATACTCCTCGGAGCTCGTGAACAATGAAAGGATGACGACGAGTTGCTCGGGGAAATGGCAAGAGTATTTGACTTGTTACTTAGTGCGTTTGCCAACATCAACTGACACTGGTCCATCCGTGTCATTGTGTAACTGTCCCCTAAACTAAAGGAAACGGCCTGGCGACCTTTTTTGGATTCTTGATCTATATTGTCACACCATTAATCGCTTGATCACCGTCCCCTGCGCAACCGTCATATTCATCTCCGCCACTCGTTTGATCAGCGGCTTGAGAGGCGATAAATGCCATCAATCATTCAGCATTCGGTATGAGTATGCAGCTAGACAACAGTGGCTGCATGGGAAAGAGGTGGGTAATACTCCCTATACCATTTGTGAATTTATGCACAGAAAATTCTATCGTTCAAGTTTACGCTTATTTGCAAATAAGCACCGGGGTGTAATCCCCCATTTTTTCTTCACGAAAATTTATCGCTTGAAAGCACAATCGCGCCCGAACGAACTGGCGGGTAATTTTTCTGTCTGCAAAAATAGAAAACGACTATCCGAATTTGTAATAGGATTTTTACTTATAGCCTCTTTGACTTGCCAGGGGGGATTACTTATCCGCCCGTTGAAGGCGCCGGATATACCGGTGGAAAATTGTCTGCAGCAATCGACGACATGGAAGTGCCAAGGCTGTTGTCCTGAACATCGCCGGTAAAAACTAACGGCGTTTTCCCGTGGACGACAGTTCCATTTGCTGACGACGACACTCGCTCAACACCACGCCAAAGGCCACCGACACATTCAGACTCTCCACATCACCGGAACCGGGAATCGCCAGCACCACATCGGCGTTTTGCGACAGACTCCTGCTCACACCGCTGCCTTCCGCACCCATCACGACCAGCGTACGCTCCGCGAAGCGATGGCGGTATAGCGAATCGCCAGTGGCTGCCGTGGCCACAATCGCAAAGCCCAGATCTCGTAATTGCTGCAGATCCTTATCGCGGTTGGATACGGCGACCAGATCCACATGCTCTGCCCCGCCTTCCGCCACGCGACAGGCCGAAGGCGACATTGCAGGCAGACGACCTCTTTCGCCAACGACGTACCGCACACCAAAATGGGCGCAGGTACGCACGATGGCACCCAGGTTGTGCGGGTTCTCGACTCCATCCAGATAGGCGATCGAAACCGGACCTTTCGTGTTTTTCAATGCATTTTTTAGCTGCACGACGCTAACACTTTCCTTCTCATGCGCCAGCACGCAAACGCCCTGATGGTGAGTCGCCTCGGTAAGCTTCTCCAGATCGAGATCCTCCACCACATGGTATGCCTTACGATTAGCCGCCGCCCATTTCAGCATTGGCCCGAACTGCTTTACACGCTCCTCGGTAATATAAATACGGATGACGTCCGCAGGCCGGCGTTTCCAGATCTCAAGACAGGCGGCAGTACCGTAGTACTTTATCTCGCGCGCGGTGGGGCGCTCGGGGGCCCTGTCATGAGACTTGTTCCGGGCACGAACCTGGGTATAGGGATTCGGGGCTAATTTCTTTTTGGGGCGCTGGTTCACGATACAGGTCTCAGATGACAGATATATGGTGGGCATAATTTACGCGATTTTCGATAGTCGGCGAAAGTGGGTTTGGAAAAAAGTAATCTTGCCGACTGTACTCTTTTTCCCGAGAATGCCTGTGTTGGTTTAACGACTCACATTACGCTGAACGGCGAAATCCCCGAAATTATAATTTGTTATGCCCCCTGTGCAATGAAGCTGGATTTGTCCGCATACGACGGCGCGGGTGGATTTGTCGAAAAGGGGCATATTAGGGCTCTTGATCGCGCGCAGCTTGAAGGCGCGGGAAATTTCGTCTCACTGGAAAACGACTTTCTCGCGAGTTTCCGAGGTAAAGGTGTGGGCGTAGTGTATCTCGATGACCCCATGTCCATCGCCTGGGAACGACATCTAAACGATCTTCTACTCTGTGATGATCAGACATTCCTTGCCGACGAAATGAGTAACGTTGAGTATGCACTGGCGCAACTGGTACGTAGTCTCTGGGGAATACTGGTTTATCAAAATCGTCTTCGGTGGAGACAGGGAAAATCTCATGCCTACCTGGTCCTTCCTCGTCAATTTCATGTCCGACAAGACCAGGCTCGACAAACACGATCTGAAGGCGAAGAAACCTGACTATCTAAAATACTTAGACGCCAACTCCCTCGGCACCGACCTCACCTGGGTTCGCCTGGGTTCGCCTGGGTTCGCCTGGGTTCGCCTGGGTTCGCGAAGTTTACGGCTCATGGAAAAAATGTAAACGTCGATAATCGACGCCTCGCCGAGAGGTAATGTGGACGTCTTAAAAAATCGCGCCAGCGAATACTAGTGGGAGACCGTGGACTGTGCTATCTGGGTAAACCTACGTCAGCAAATCTATCCATACGGTCAATAATCATAAATATGTTCCAGTTTCATTCCTGCCGCTTCTGCTGATTTCAGGGCGCGGGAAAGATTATTGACCTTACAGGCGAAGACCAAGCGCTTTTGGTTCTCCGGAGCAACAACCATAGAGCTGAACAAAAAGTGGGCGTCGGCGAGTTTCTCTTCCCTATCTTTACCTGTAATGAATGAAATGAGTATATCGTCGTTACCCGATATCTCGTGAATTTTTTTAAGATGCGGTAGCAACTTCGGCATAATCTCGGTGAAGTCTCCCCAGCGATTTACCGTTATAGCGAGTCGATGACTACCGAAATCTTTCAGAATTTGAATTCGCTCATCGATGTGGGAAATTTTTTCAGGGTCGGCGGTTACCGAAAGCGTCACAAGGCCATTTGAAGGATCGTAAGCGTTGCGCGCGCCGAAGCCTATGAGTGTGGCGTAAATGGATTTGAATACAAACTCCGTAGTAAATATCAACTTGCGTTCAAATTTACGTATAAAGTTTCGATCAAAAAATGGGGTATCAACCCAAATACGCTTCACCCATGGCAGAAACTGAAAATTGTACCAGGGCTCAATATTGATTAAATCCCCGTATGCCTGATGGGCTTGGCTGATGAGCTTGTCTTCTTGCGTAAGCTCACTTGCGCTCCAAAAGCTAAAAAGTCCTATCGTGTTTTCATAGATACCCTTCAGTAGATATTCAACAGTCGTACTGATACCTATCACATTAAGCATAGTGATGTAGTCCGGATTTTCTGGGTAAACACCTTCAGTTAAATTCACCACACGATCGTATAGTGCCCAATACTCATCAATGCTCGCGAAAAAGGGAAAGTTACTGGGATTATTTCCACTGGCGAGAAACGAGGCATATTCATTCGGGTTAAACACAAGATACCATTCGGGCAGAGAAAGAAATGTTTGCTCCTCTCCTTTCAGGTATTGATCCTGGCTCGCAAGAAATTCTTTCACAGTGCGTTCAGTGCTGGGGTAATACTTTTCCCAGAGCTTATTACGAAATCTATATTGAGGATCGACTTTTTGTTTGATATCAAAATATTTTTGCGCCTCAGGGTAGGCTAGGCGAAACTGGGCTTCACTTGCATGCGGTTGATAAGGTAGATAATAAGCGCCGTTAACAGATATTACCGCATCAATCATTTCTCGCGTCCATTCGGCCACTTTGTCGCGACTGTCCTGATCAGTTTTCTGTTGATAGTAGACCACAAAGGCGAATACTTCATTGCGCGCCCACGCGAGATAGGAACCTGAGTCTTTCTGGGCGTGCCGTATTGATACATTCAAGACCTCGACGTCGTGCTTACTGAACACATCACGCATTTTCGGTACAAATTTTTCGAAGTTCTCGACCGGTACGAAGTACTCCTGTAGAACATAGGTTTTTTCGCTGCGATCACCACTACCGAGTTCGCGAACATCGTAGCTCGCCTCCCAGTTGCGCCAGACTACGCGTTCGGGAATATAGTAGAGTGGATCGAATATATACTGGCGAACCGCTTCTCCGAATGGCATGGCCGCGGTCATATCGATGAGCTTGGGTAGCCAGAAATACTCTCGACCCTCTGGGATTAGTCGTTCTTCACTTGTGACTTCCTTATCAGTGATATTCCAGCTTACATCGCGTACGGTGTCATAATCCGGTGGATAGAGATCACCATTATGAAAAACAACGTTTTGGTCATCGCGAATTTTGTTGAAAAAATGGGTTTTGTATTCAGAAACCGGCATTACAAAAGTTTTGCGCTCTACTGGTGTATTATCTGCCAAGTCTAGTGTAACCTCAGCAATCACGCCGATACCGCCATAGCCGCCGATAGCGGCATAAAACAAGTCCTGATTTTTTTCGACGCTAACGTCGACAACACTACCATCGGCAAGTACCAATTTCAGGCTTCGGACCGATGATATGATCGGACCATGTCCAATATAGCGACCGTGTACGTTGACACTGACTGACCCACCGACGGTGAAGTCTGCATAGGTCTGCATGATTTTCACTGATAGGTTATGTGGATCTATATACTGCTGTAATTTGCGCCAGGTGATACCGGACTGTACTGTGATGTGTTTGTTCTCGGCAGAAAAACTAACAATCTGATTAAACTTGCGCATGTCTAGATGCAGACTGTTTTCAAGAGCAGTCTGACCACCCTGGCTATAGCGACCGCCTCCAATTGAAACGGCACCGTCTGTCGACCTTAGCGCGTCTGCTATTTCGTCTATTGTGGTGGGTTGAATTTCTCGTGCAACATAGACAGGGTTTAACTGGGTGATGTCATTTACAAGGGGTTGGTCGAGCTTTCCGTCGTAGTCAGGATCGCCTGACAGCGTGATGACAGCCCAGGTCACTAACATCAGCGTAAAAGCGACGGCGAGAGCAGCCTTCAGCAAGCGAAAAATTTGACGCTTAAATTTAGACATCCATGGCACCTTTCTTGTATTTACTGATAGCCAACCTTAGAAAAATCACAGAGTCGCAATACCAACGAGGAAAAAATGACGCATATAAACGATCATCGTCGCCAACTGCTCAAAGGTCTTTTGGCCCTGCTTGTTCTGGTGCCACAACGCATACCTCTACTCGCAGCACCTTTGCCCAATGCAAAAACGGCACCCGTCGGGAATTTTCGTTATATTTATCAGAATCCATCTTTGAAGAAGGCATTTCTGGAATTTTACACTAATGTCTTTCATCTGTATCCGGAACACGAATTTCATCGGCTAGTCGAGGAACTGACTCAGCGCCATGAGTCGGATAGAGATATCTACCAAAGCCTGCAACAGTCTCTGAACGACATTAGCCCTTTTTTAGTGGATCTACGCTTTGCCGTTCCAGCATTGAGAAAGCAAAAAGCCGAAATGACTCGCCAGACGCTATACCTTGTTGACTCCACGCGTACCTGGGATGGGTATCTTGAAGTTGGCTCTACTGGTCGCTACATCAGCCAACTACAGGAAAAGTTGCAGATTCACGGAGAGAAATTTTTGCTACATACAGTGGAACCTGGGTACTCCCCGGAGGACATACTCGAACGTGGTCAGTTGAACAAATTGGGCAAATTTGTCGACATGGGCAATTATACTGCTCAATTCACAAACACCATCCCGGCGAATTCACTGGACTTGGTAACCGTCTATATCGGTTTCCATCATTGTCCAGTGGACCAACGAGAGGCATTTATTGGCGGCCTCAGGGACTTGATTCGACCGGGAGGAAAGTTAGTACTGAGGGATCACGACGCACACAACGAGGACTTGCGCAGAGTCGCAGCACTTGCCCATGATACATTTAACGCGGGTACTCGGCAGCCCTGGAAAGCAAATGAAGTCGAGTTACGCAATTTTTATTCACTGGATTATATAATTCACTTTCTGGAAAAGCTGGGGCTGCGCTACGATGGCCGAGTATTCTTTCAAGCAGGCGACCCAACCCGGAATGGGCTCATGTCTTTTACTAGAGTGTGAGGTTAATGCCTGTACTCAAAAGAATTGATATAAATGCCATTCGTGTCCGTTCCTTAAAAACCGTCAGGGGTCGATTCATATACATAGCCAGTGCCGACGCGTCTCACAAACGGCCCTGTACCAGCTGATGAAAATCATGTTAGAAGCTTTTGCGCCCAGGAATAGATGCAAATGGAAGAAGATGACAAGGCGACATAAACGACCGATACGGGCTACTAACTAATAGATGAAAAGTCAGATTTACAAACCGCGTAAAAACACGTCAGGAACATTCAATTAACGACTCCATGACACTAACACTATTTGTTGCGCTCTATTTGGTGGAAATGCTGATATTTTTCTGGACAATACGCTGGAACGGCGCTGAGTGGATGGAGTACCGGTTCAGGGCTGGTATCTTCTTCGGCTATTTCGCAATCGGATGGAATGCTGAACAGATCAAACTATATGCCTGGCTTTGCGGAATTCTCTCTACGATATATTTTGTTGCCGGATTGATAAAGCCAGAATTGCGATTTCTGTAGCATATAGATTGTGTAGTTAGATGGGCGACTATCCAACAGCCTTCAGGCGCATAGTTCTAACTCGATAGCGCGTTATCAATCGCCTGGAAACTCCCCTGTCCACAATCATCCAACAGACCTGTATTAGTGACAGTCTCGAAAATACTGACCGTCAGTAAGTCTTAATTTTGGCTTATAATAATTCAGCCTCTCAAATGGGACTGAACTTCTCTAGAGAATTTGGCTTGGAATTACTCTCAAAAATGACAGGACACTACAATATGTTCAATAAAAAGCAAAAAATAGTTACAAAAACGCTAATGCTTGGCCTCGCACTCCTCACATCATCGTCAGTATTTGCAGATCATAGCAACTCTGCTTTTCCGGGCGTGATCGAACCCTGCGAGCAACTTTGGCTCGTTAACGACCCTAATAACGAATTTAAAGATCCGAACAACGGCGGCGAGTGTATCGATATTCCGGTTAGCTTCAAGAAAGCGAAAATCGTTTTCAATCTGGACAATCTTGTATTTAATCCAGATGGAAGCCCAACGGGTCTGAGACACATGTTCATGTTCGGCAGCATGGTAAAACATCGCATTGCATTAGGTCAGATCGATCCTGAAAATGTTGCTATCGTTGGTGTAATCCACGGTGACGCTCTGCGTGCGAAATGGGCTTTCAAGAATATTCCTGAAGGCAACAATCCTGTGACACCCTGGATCGAGAAGATCCTTCAGCTACGCAAAGATGGTATCAATATTCAAATTGAAGCCTGTGGCGCAGCACTGAAAGGCATGCAGTTAAACGGTGCCAAACTGGCTAACGGTGAACCCATAGATGAGAGAGCGATCTATGCCAGTGAAAACGGTAGAATATACCTGAATCAAGGCGCTATTGGCCGTATTATGCAGCTACAACAAAACGGCTTTTCCTACTTTCAGGAAGACTAGAAAGATACGACGGCAGGCATGAAATAAAACTAAATCAACATTCTTCAAATTTTTCACGTTATGAGGGCTGCTTTAATGGTAGCCCTTTTTTTCGCGTAGAACTAAATTCCTTTGTTCAGGCGTCTTAGCAGTTATAGTCTCGCTGCGAGTATTAGATATACAGAGACTACGCGTTGTCAAAACATTAGGACGACCTTTTCCGTTCTTTAAATTTAGAATAAGGCCTGGTGCTATTGTAAGACGTCTTCACGAAACTCACTTCCTTATATGGGACGGTAATGTTTCACAACTATTGCCGCGATAGAAGTCGTGAATATTCAAGCTTTTCTCGCGTCTGTCTCACAAAGGCGCGATGCCCGAGCAGATTTGTTTGTAATGGTCAGTACTCCCTCTCATTTCCCTATCATCTCCTATCAGACAGTCAAAAAACGGCTGGAGTCAATATGGGGTCTCTGGACCTAGGCGGGAGGAATCTGTTCGAAGGCGGAAGTTGGCACAAAAAGATCGGCTTTGCCCTCTTTTTTTGATATAGTACAACGCGCTTGGCGGGACATATAGATTCAGTTAAAAAATAAAAATGGGCGTACTATGAAAGCATTCAGAATGGCTGCACTTCTTTCTTTCCTTTTTCTATCCACTTTACTTACTTCCTGTGGCTCCGGCGAAAAAGCTGACCAGATAACATCTATCACCATAGAAAAAGAAGATGGCTATCTGGAAATTGGTACGTTCGTAAGCCTCAAATTAGTTGGCAAACATGATAACGGCAGTTCAGCCATAGTGACAGAGGGCATTAAGTGGTCCGTCGATAACGAGGCCATTGCCAGGGTAAATGAAACAGGTGAACTGCTGGGTGTAGATCTGGGTACAGTAAAGGTCACGGCGACACTTGGAGATTTATCTGACAGTATTTCGGTGACCACTAAAATCCCGCAATCTGAATTGAAAATATCTCTGCCCGAGGGCGCCATTGTTGTCGATGGAGGCACTGTAAAATTATTGCCTAAGATGGAGCATGGTCTTACGAGTGCGCCACAGATTGATGGCGAGATTTTCTGGAGTAGTTCAGACCCTACTCTGGCAACGGTCGATACCGCTGGCAATGTGGCCTTGATTGCTCCCGGCAAGGTAACGATTACGGCGAAGTACGAGCATTACCAGGCAAGCATCACCTTCACCATTGGTGTCGGCGTTGAAAGTCTGCAGATGCAGGCCAGCAAAGAGCAGGTACTCGCCGAAGAAGAAATCAGTTTTACGGTTTTTGCGAAGAATAGAGATGGTTCGTCTACAGACGTGACGGATCAGGTACAGTGGTCAGTGTTTGGTAACGGACTTGAGCGTAGACTCGAGAACGTTTTTATAGCCGGTCCTGGCGCAACAACTGTTACCGTAAAGGCAACTTATCTGAATGCCAGCGTCAGTTACGAGGTCAAAATTCAAAACTTATTGCGTCTGTATGTAGCGAATGATTACGACAGCACGATTTCGCTACACTGGCCAAACACCGGCGCGCAAAGCTACAACATCTATTGGGCAGACCAGTCGGGCGTTGATATCTCATCCACAAAAAAATCTGGTCTGACGACAACGCAAAGCTCATTCACCGGATTAGTACCGGGAGAAGACTATTTCTTTCGCATTGCACAGGTACGTGATGGAGTTGAAAGTGAGCTCAGCGAAGAATTAAAGGTTCAACTACGAAAAAATCAGTGGAAAGATTCTATTTTTTTGGAATCACCACGCGAAGGTATGGCAGTAGCAAAGCTCGGATCGTTATTGCATTTAATTGGCGGCGCTGATCATGAGTTTCTTTATGACTGGAATGAAGCTATTGATCTCGATACATGGTCCGCGGGCGAAAAAACGGCCGCACCTTATTTCGGCCGAGGCATGGCGACGTGTAGCGATGACGAAACCGTGTTTACCTTCGGAGGTCTTGTGCTGGACGTAGATAATAAGGTCGTCGCTAGTGCAAATAGTTATTCGTCAGTATCCAATACCTGGACGAGCTACCCCGATATGCAAAAGCCGCGTTTAGGTGCCGTATGTGCGATAAGCGGCAACAATGTTTATGTGTTTGGCGGAATCGACGATCAGGTTAATTTTGTCAACTCCATCGAAGTGTTGAACTTATCCGCCGGAATCTGGCTCAGTGAATTTGAGCCAGCAACTCCGTATGCGGATATGACAACGTCAAGAGTTGAAGCTACAGCCACAGTCTATAACGGAAAGATTTATCTTTTTGGCGGTGTTGAAAATAGCGTCCTGTCCAGCGTAGCGATCTATGATATCGCCACTAACAGTTGGGGATCTGCAACGTCTATCCCAACGCCACGTTCCAACATGACCATGATCCGCTCTGGCAACAAGGTAACCCTGATGGGTGGTTATGATGGCAATGATTCTGCAGTACTGAATTTTACCACTCGAGTAGATCAGTTTGATCTTGAAACCGATACCTGGAAACCTCTGAGCCCTATGCCCTTTGGTCGAGCTGATTTTGGCGCAATTGAACACAAGGGAAATATCTATCTGTTTGGTGGACACTATCAGCAACAGATCATGAGTGAAATTTCCTACTACAATATTGCAGAAAATCGCTGGTTTCCACGCAAAATCAGGCCTCAGTTACTGGCATTTTCCTCAACTGCTGTCATCGGTGACTCAATTTACATGATTGGTGGCGACACAGGCACAAGCGATCAGACCGGTGCTGTAACACGATATGAGACCACTACTGATACCTGGCATTCCGTGGCGCCAATGAACAAGCAACGAATGTTGGCTGGCGCTGCCACGATCGACGAAAAAATTTATGTCGTCGGTGGGTATGATACATTTGGTGAAATCTCTAACGTTGAAGTATTCGATAAGACAACCGGTCTGTGGACCGCGCTTGCGCCTTTACCAACAAAAAGAGGCGCGCTAAGACTAGAGGCAGTTGCTGGAAAGCTCTACGCCATTGGTGGAACCGGAGATCCGAAACGAGTGGATGAATATGATCCGCAAACCGACACCTGGCTTAGAAAAAGTGATTTACCCGGTAGCAGAGCTGGTGCGACCAGTGTAGTCCTTAATAATCGTATTTATCTCATTGGTGGCACCGATCGTGATAGTGAATACAAAACAGTATTTCAATACAACCCCACCACCGATCATTGGTCTTCAGTAGCCTCTACCCGTGAGGAGCGTTATTTGTCTGACAGTATCGTCATCAATGGTCGTATCTATGTTTTTGGTGGAGTTATTGGTCAGCAGGTTCTGGATAGTGTAGAAGTATTTGACCCTTTGAAGAACCAGTGGCAATACGCCGCTGATATGCCGATACCGCGACACGCCGTACTGAGTGAGTTTGTAGGTAACACCGCCTATATTTTCGGTGGCTATACCAGTGAAAATTTACCCCGTCGGTCGATGAACTTGTTTGAGTAGATGGAAATGGCATTGTCATCGGCGTCAATGCTGCCGAATTCGTTTTGATTCGGAGTCTACGTGTAATTTTTTTACTTTGAATTATCTGCCGGACCTGCGGATCGGTACAACTGTCCAACACAAGGGGCGGAACTGGCTTCATATAGTCTCTGTCCTCACCTGTCTTTGCCCAGCAGACAACGCCAACGTCCTGTTCTAGTATCTAGCCTATTTCAGTATAGGCGAAGCAGTCACGCTACAATCCAATTATTTATGAGCCCGAAACATCAGGCGCCAATAACGCGATTATCAACTTGAATTCACCACTGTCGCTCAATTTTCTGAGCACATGCGTCTTTAGTTTTTATATATTGCTTAAACACGAAAATGTGGAATGTAGTTCTTATACTTTCACTTTTGCATGAGCACACAAGCGCGCCTAGCATAGTAAGATATTCTCTCTCTAAGCAAGAGTATGCCTTTATGTAAAGTTTTTCGCATCAATAATAGCGTGGACATCCCCCCTTCATTGAGGTAAAAAGAAACAATTAGAAAAGCGAGATCCTAGGTGGGTGGGAAGGAAAACACAACGAAACGCAAATGGATTGGTGATTTAACAGCGCTTTCTTATGGCAAGCAGTTGCCAATTCGGAAGCACAGTAACAATTATCAACAATAACAACCCATTACTTTTATGCATTCATGTTTTATCACAATTTAAGGCATGGGTTAATTTTCAAAAGGAGTTGTCAAATGAATAGAGGTATCTCATATGTCATGCCGCCCATTATTTTGCTATTAGGCGCATGTTCAACAATAAAAGTATCAACACCGGTTACACATCCTGCCGAAGTTGATATGAGGAATTATAAGAAAGTCGCCATTATGGAAATTGAGGGCAACTATGGTAGCCACTACCGCGACCGAATCAAAGCCAAACTAGCGGCTGAAAATAGTTTTGAAGTACTGGATTGCGCACCAATAGAGCGTGAAGTTAAGACAACAGAAGAAATAACAACTAGCAGTGAAAGGAATCGCAAGCTTAATGACATTGAAAAAGTTGCCGTAATTGCCGGGGTATTAACGGGACAAAACCTAGGTGTCACAACGACTACTCCGGTCGAAGAAAAACGAATTGTAACCAAGACACATATAGTTAAAGAGGAAAATCCTGCCTGCACGAAGGAAAAATTGCTTCGTACTGCGTTAATCACCGGTAAAGTAGCTGGTCAGTTCACAGATAAAGTAGATAGAGAATCAGCAACGTGCACAAGAGACAAAAAGAAATACCCATGTAATAGCTACACGCGCAAATCTTCTATTACTGCATCCGGTAGCATTGATCTCAAAGATGCCGAATCTGGGAAATTGATTCGCTCTAAATCGGTACAGGATATTTGCAAAGACAGTACCTATGCCACTGATCAAGCTCCTGCACAAATTAGTGAAACTACGTTGATTGAGAAGTGTGCAAATCAAAATTCGGTCGCTTTTTCCAAGATTATCACTCCCTGGACGGAGTATGTGCGGGTTGCATATAAAAAAGACGGTGATCTTCCCTCTCTTGAAAAAGGTATCAACCTAATCAAATTGGGAAAATATAACGAAGCAATTGCCACTTTTCAAGACGCTGTAAAAGAAGCAGAGAGTAAAGGTTTAAAAGGTAATGTACGGGCAAAAGCTTATTGGGATCTGGCCCTCGCATATGAATATAGCTGGCAATTTGACGAATCGCTTGCAGCAATAGACCAAGCCTATATTCTCGATAGTGATGATGATTATTTGCGTGAGAAGGCCAATGTCATGCAACTAAAGCAACAACGCGAAAAACTTCTCCAACAAAGCAGTTTTGCTGAAAACTAGTCCCTTCATACAAATGGGGAGCTAGTATGCTCCCCATCACTTGAATTAAGTATTACGTGCTCCATTCAATTTTTTGAACAATGGATTTGACCTGAAAAACACTGGCATTGACGGCAACTGCCACAGTTTACTAAAGATCTTTTCGTTTCCAGGTTTCCTGGTCGACAACGTACTCCCGATTTCTTGATAAACGGAACATGTCTATTAACGCATTCATGATTAAGATCGACAATCACAAGCACCGCTATCACCATTGAAAGTCGAAAATCTTGAGATAAATGTCGTTTGCCACCTATATTTTGATAATTGAAATGGGTGCAAGTGGAAAAAAGTGAATTAAACTTTCTTGTCTTAAAACAGTTTCGCCACTTTTTTCGGATCTTCCAAGAAAGGGAGGTGGCCTAAGTCGGGCAATAGGTGAAGATTCGTGGGACCAAAAAGCGCTTCGAACACGTGAGCAGAATGGACAGGAGTAATTTGGTCCTCTTGCCCCCAGATAATCGTGGTGGGGACAGCCGATTGACTCAGTTTCTTATAAACTTCCAGCCCTGAGCGAATCGGGAAGCTGTTAACCGTATCAAAAACGGCGTCTCGAAATCCCGGGTTTTTCATACTTTTCATCAACAATTCTCTTACCCTTTCCTGAATTTCTTCATTGGGAGAGTATCGAATGGATCGCTTGAGCAGCGACTTAGGGCCCAGAAGAGAAAACAAAACTTTCCCTAAGAGTGGCAGACTCATCAATTTCTCGCGCAACGTAAAGTGCGTATCGGCCCCATCCGGGGCCATTAAAACCACTTTTTGAATCTGGCGCGATTTCTGACGACTAGCAAACTCCGAAACCACCAAAGCCCCCGAAGCCAAACCGCAGAGGATAATGCCTTTTTGATTTTGAATCCCGATCACGTCGGTCAGTTGGTGTATATGAGCTTCGAAGTCACTATGGTGGCGATCAAAAAATGACTCTCCTCTGTTGGGCAAATCATATTGAACGGTCTGATAACCCTCATCTACGAGAACCTCCACCAAAGGATCCCAAACGTCACACGGTAGAGTTGCGCCAGAAACAAAAATAATGGTCGCACGCTCCGGGTCTCCTAATGTTTTGACCATCGTTTTGCCGGAGGAAGTTTCTAAGGTACTTATCGATGGCATCGCATGACTCTCGAAAGTTGAGTTGGATGAATCTACTAATATTCATTATCTACTCATTCCCGGCACTTGCCCATCTAAAGGCAACTATAGAAATTTGCCGGTCGTCAATTATCAATCTTTCACGTCTGGCCAATATAGCTATTCCGCAGTGAGCTCATTCGAGTCTAGCCCGTGATCCCTTTTTGTTTCCGATGCGTTTTCCCTAAAAATTGTTTGAATTATTTTTTTTATCAAAACCGAAGCCGCTATGCTGCCGACTTCGTCCCGTACGATACTGGCACGCGCGTTTTGCCGTCATTTGTAGGAAAAGTACCGATCACATTCAGTTGATCCACACCTGTACTTGTAGTTTAATTTCATGAAACTTTGCCTTTTACGGGTTTGACAGACAATCGTTTGTCGTGATGGCAAAGTGATACAGTACCATTTACTTACAATCGAAAGGGAGTTTCATATGCACGTCAATACGGCATTTTCAGAAGAAGGGCAAAACGTTAACTGCGCGCTCTGTACGGCCGCGGCCTTAACGGATCAGAGCTCTGGAGATGTTAACGCGGAATTGCAGCTTGCCTGTCCACCGACAAGCAGATGGGGGCCTTTTGAAAGTGATCAGGCCTTTGTTGTCTATACCACCCAGGGTCCGGGAAGAACTCGGCGTGTTACACTGCAAGACAATGCAATACAGCCGATTGCTGACCAAATGATCGGGATTGCAACATATGTGGCGCAGAAGTATGGAAATGGTACGCAGGTAAAATTTTTTGGGAATCCTGCCCATCGAAGTCGCGGTAGCGATGTCATCCCTGCTATGCTCCGCCAACCCGACGGAACAAAGTTTGCGGTGTTCACTTCAGATGGCTCATCCCTATATGGCGATGAGGCACATTGGATTTTCGCCCAAAAGCAAAATAACACCATTGAGTACCTCGATTTTCAGACTGACAAGCAGTTAGTGCGTAATGCCAGTCCGTCCCGCGCCAACAACCCTATGCGGCCCGGCGGAAGAGCATACACATCTGCGGACAACACCTACATGATTGCCATCGCATTTGGGACAAATCTTGCGAACTAATCGTCTAGCCCATGGTCAGTTCGCGTTTTCTCTGCATATGTAGGTAGAATCTGCGATCTGCCCCTGGATGTTTTACGAACGAGGCGTCACTGCAATTCTCGAGAAAAACCAAATTGAAGGGCGGCAATATTAATGCGATGGTAAACGGGCTGGGCAAGGAGCCTGTCGCCAAAGAAGCTAAACCACCGGTGTTGACTGAAGAACCAATCGCTTAACTTCAGACATAAAGCAGGGCATATCTTTGTCAAGAGATATGCCCTTTTTTTATTTCAGGACTGTTCAAAAACAGCGCTAGCATCGCTGTCTTTCTAATACACGCTATTTATCGAATTCTCTGCCGAAAAAAACGGCATATATATTGTACTGTTATTTGGTTTAGACAAGGAGGTCGCATGAAATCACCCCGCTCGCTTAGACATGTAGCCATTCGAGGTTTACTGGTAGCCGTTTCGTTTTTCCCCTTACAGGACGTGCTCGCGCTAGACTATTACGTCTCACCAACAGGAACCGCAACGTGGGCCGAGTGCACGGAAATTACCACGCCTTGCAACGGAAAGACCGCTGTCAGCAATGCCATGGCCGGTGATGTTGTCTATTTTAGGGAGGGAATCTATGACCCGGTTACGGACCCTCTTCAAGATTGGGTCGACACTCCCAACCAATTCAAGTACGAGAAGCTACCCTGGAATCCGCAACATTCCGGTACCGCTGAAAACCCGATTGTATTTAAAGCGTATGAAGGCGAGACGCCGGTATTCCTCGATAACATCTGGAGCGGCGCCTTTGGCGTTATCAATCAGGAGTGGATCATCTTCGACGGTTTTACCGGTACTATTGTCGATGACCAGGATCAGGTCATATCTCTTGTAGTCTTTCTAAATGCCGCCAATATCGTCATTCGAAACAGTGATCTTATGGGTGTTAAAAAAGCAACACACCACAACTCGGCCCTGATACGTTTGGACTATTCAGACAACATTCTTATCGAAAATAATAAAATCCATGACCTCAACAGTTACGCCGAAACAGACCCCGAGTTTGTAGAGCTAGCCGTTAATGCGTCCGGCATACTCAATTTCTATTCGAAAAATCTCATCATTCGCAACAACGATATATACAATAATCACTATGGTATTTGGGACAAAGACACGGAGCAAAATAACCAGTACTACAATAATCACATTTGGGGAGGTGACACCGCCTCTACTTATTGCGCAAGCGGTATTCAAATCAATAATCAGATCGACGAATACGGCGCGTCGCAAAACGCCCGCGCCTATCAGAACATTATTCGCGATTGCGCGGTCGGTATTTACGCCTATAATGGCGTTGCCATTAACAACAATATCAAGATCTACAACAACACCATCGTCAATCAGACTGCCAACGGAAACGTAGGAATATTTGTCAGCGAATCTTCGCTAGGTACGAGTGTCTATAACAACATTGTTTTCGGCTACGCACTTCAACTGAGATATTACACCCCGCTAAATGAGCGCGTGAGCCTTTCAGACTACAACCTCTTTTACAACGACACGACGGCAAGTTGGAACATTGACTACGTAACGACTTACAGCTCATTAAGCGAATGGACTGTAGCAACTTCGCTAGACGCAAACTCAATCGTTGCCGATCCCCTATTTACAAACGCCACCGGAAATCAAACTGTTGACTTCAAACTATCGACAAACTCTCCCGCCAAGGGCTCAGGAATGGCGAATGCGAACATCGGGGCATACCTTAGTGAAGAGTTGGTCATCGGAATGAACACAGCGAGTACCGATAGCGCGACTGAATTAACGGATACCCTGCAAAACAATTTAACCACGGAGACAGAAACAACCGTCCCGTCCAAGTGCTCCCTCAGCCTCGTTGGAATAGGGTTGCTTCTGTTTGGGGTGGTCGTTAGTCGGTATAGGCGCCTTGATTTAGAAGTTACTGTATTAAACCATCCAGGCAACATCTACGAGCGGCACAAATAATGCTTCCAGGCATATATTTCAATATCTTGCGTTACAACCAGCGAGTGGCTGACGGTGAATTCACCACAAAAACTAGATATTCCAACTCTGATTGCTCAGGGCCAACTGGATGAGGCAGAAAAATGCTGTCAAACACGCATCAGCAGTGAACAGGTAAGTGCCGAAGACTACTATCATCTCGCCATAATCTCCAGCCACCGACATCAGTTTCCGCTAACTATGGCCCATCTACACAAGGCGGTTGAATTAGCGCCCGACAATTTGATGTATCGGTTTGAATTGAGCAACCTGGTATTTCATCAGGGATCGCCTAAGGGAGCGCTCGCTTTATATCTACAGGCCTTTGCACGTCTGACTCGAACAGCCGATACAAATTTACGCAACATCTTTCTCGAGCTTTTAGAAATCATTTGCACTCGTCCCAACTCGCTTGAGGCCGGATTGGCTCCTCATATTGCAAATTTCGGCGCCTTGTATTCCGCTAATACGAATGAGGGTGAATTGAATTTGATGCTTGGTTTTGTTGCGCAACGACTCATTGGCCTGGATCTGGCAACAATGCCATCTCGCCTGCTCTACCTGGTATTTGAGCTACTCGGTTACTCACAAAAAGGTCGTAAGGAATATCTCGATCCAATCTTTAACACCGTAGCTCTCCCCCTGCTAAAAGCACTTTTGAAGAAGGAGAATTTTCATACCGCGCTTTTTCTCGAATACTTCATTTACATACAGCATGTAAAATCTGTAGAAACCGAACACTGTTTCAAAACCGTGTTCGAACAGTTGGCTCCACTGATGGATGCTGCAGGAAAACGCGTGAGTAGCGATATGCCATTGCCTCAACGGAATGCTGATCAAGAACCACGCATTGCCTTTTTCTTTCATAGCGGATCAATACTCGCGCACACGCAACTGGTGTTGACCACCCTAACGCCCCTCAAGGACATGGCAATCAAGCCATTTATCCCAGAAATCTTTGTCGCAGGAAATTACTGTAAAGATATGGACGAAGCATTTTCCCGTATAGACGTCAAAGTGCACTGGATAGGAAAACAGAACCAATCCGCCTACGACAAACTGCTTATGATAAAAGAAAAACTTCGTGCCGCATCGTTTGATGCACTTGTCTGGGTATCGCTTGGTGTTTACATGCCATTTGCGTTTGCCATGCGTATAGCGCCGGTTCAAATCTGGTGGGCGATGAAATATCACAGCATAAAACTACCATCTATTGACGGCTATATCACCGGCTATAGTATTTCCAAATTCAAGCATATCGATGGTCATATCTGGCGAACATCACGCTACGGTATAAGCGACTGGTACGATTCCGGGCTTGCAGATGAAGCCTCAACCATAGCCAAAAGTTATGGTGAAAATAAAACTATTCTAGGTTCCTTCGGACGCGAAGAAAAACTCGACAGTCCTCCATTCATTGAATCGGTATGCCAGCTTTTGAAAAACAACCCGAATACGGTCTTTCTCTGGACAGGGCGCACTGAACTTCCATCGATCAAACAGCTCCTGACTAAACACGGCGTGGAGAAACAGTCTCATTTTATCGGTTGGGTGAATACCAAAGTCTATGCCCAGGTGATAGACATTTTTGTCGATTCGTTTCCCTTTCCGTGCGGCTACACTGCATTTGAGGCCATGGCAGCAGCAAAACCTGTAGTGTTTTTTGATAGCCGAGAGGCCTATGAAACAGGTATCAACGGCATGATAAAGCCCGTAATCGATGGTGAGATGGGAACACCAGAAGAGCAAGAGGATATCCGCAACATTTTTCAGGGCAGTGACCTCTACCCCCTTGCCAGCAATACGGAACAGTATATTTCACTCACCCAGCGACTGATAGATGACCCTGAATTTCGCAACGCCGTCGGTGAATCCAACAAACGATTTATGGATGCCTATTTATCCGACGCGCCGGGAATGGCTCATGGATACTGGGAACATTTTCTTGAAATTATTGACGAGAAAAGGGAGAAGCAGAATTTTTAAATACCCTTTTCTAAAACCTGAGCTAGCGTATGGTGACGCCCTGGACAAGTATCTAGGGGAGCTGGAAAGGACGCACATCTATACCAACTACGGCCCCTTGAATCAGCGTTTTCAGCAACGCCTACTATCCGAACATTTTCAGGATACGGGTCACTGCGTCACCGTCAACAACGCGACTTCCGGACTGATTGCCGCGATCTCTATGCTGAGGCGCCAGCGGCGCAAGTTCGCTTTAATGCCAAGTTTTACCTTCGCTGCGACTCCTCTGGCCGCGATGTGGGCTGGACTTGAACCGTTCTTTGTCGATGTCAATCCGGACACCTGGAATATGTGTCATCAATCACTGGAAGACGCGATAGCGATACTCGGCGATGATGTTGCCGTCATTGTACCCTACAGTGCAATGGGCAATCCGATTGATGTAGACTACTATGAACAGCACATCGCCAATGGATTGCCTGTTGTTGTCGACGCCGCCTCCAGTTTTGGAACACGCCAAAACGGTAAACAGTTTGGTCACGGATTCACTGGCACCGTCGTCTACAGTTTTCATGCAACGAAGACCTTCGGTATCGGTGAAGGTGGGCTGGTGTATAGCAGTAATGAGGATACCATTGCTCAGATAAAACGCTTTGGCAATTTTGGTTTTAACGATCAGCGGCTCTCCCAGTTTATGGGTATGAATACCAAGCTCTCTGAGTTTCATGCTGCAGTAGGACTTGCAACACTGGATACGTTCGAGCAGACGATACTGAAGAGACGGGAAACTCTGGCACAATATCGAAGTGCTATGGACCATCACCACATGCTTGAACGACAGTGGTGTGTTCCAAAGTCATCGGCCGAATTGTGCTATCAGTTTATCCCCATGTGTGCCCCTCCCGGCGTGGACAATATCGCCATAACACAAAAAATGGCGCAAAATTCGATCGAAATTAAGAACTATTTTTCACCCAGCTGTCACCAACTGCCAACCTTTGAAGAATTCGGCCGAGTGCCCCTGCCCCACACCGAACAGCTTTCCAGACGCGTAATCAGCTTGCCGGTTTGGTCTAACATGCCTCGTCAGGTAGTGGATGAGATTATGGAAACACTCAACAATGCCTAGAAAAATAGTGATATGGGGTTGCGGCGGGCACGGACGGGAAATCAACTATCTATGCGAGTTCATGGGTATAGAGGTGGTCGGCTATCTCGACGAACGCCCTGAGTTTAAGAATCGCATTATTGATGACCGCCCGGTGCTTGGTGATATACGAGATATCGATCATCTTGTCGGCCAGGTAGAAATTCTATGCACTGGCGTAGGGTCGCCCACGCTGAAAAGACACTTTTGTAATAAAACGCTGGCAAGTGGACATTGCATTGCTGACGCTGTGATACATCCAGACGTAAACATTTCCAATCGCAACTCCATCGGAAAAGGATCAGTAATTTGTGCAGGCGTAACTATGACCGTGAACATACACATTGGTGAGCACGTCATCGTTAATCGAAACGCGACACTTGGTCATGACGTGCAAATCGGCGACTATGCTACGGTATCGCCCGGTGTGAATATCAGCGGCAATGTCTCCATTGGCGTAGGGAGTTTTATCGGCACAGGTGCTTCAATACAGGAAAAAATTCGTGTAGGAGATGATTCGGTCGTCGGTGGTGGCGCCTATTTGAGGACTCATGTAGACGACAATTCGCTCTTCGTCGGTGTACCGGCAACATTTCTGCGCAAGGTCATCCCTTAAGTCCACTGTTAATTTTGTATTTTGTCTGAACCGGCCATTCGATATCCTGAACGGTGTGACGCTGTGCGATCAGAATATTACTGGCGTCTATCGGTCCATCAATGAACCGACGCGTCGGCGGCACAGAGATCAATTTTGGATCAACAACAGCATTGATTATCAATTCCTGAAAAACTATGTCAAATCCATTATCGGTATAGAAATCAAAGTAGAATGTTGGGTTCAAATTGTAGAAACCATGATTAAAACAACTGAATGGATTGCAATTCAATATAAAGCCACCTTCACGAACACTTAGCGCTATATTTTTTATCGCCTGGGCGATATTGAAACAGTGCTCAATGGTTCCACCGTCAATAATAATGTCATATTGCTGGTGAAACTTCTGGTCAATTGGATAATTCAAATCAAGAATAATTTCTGCGCCTCTTGCCTGAACAATATCGACGATATCCAGTTGGTACCCGAGTTCCTCCAGAAATGCACGCGTATCCGGGATACCTTCAAGGTGATTGTGCACGTTATGCCAGCGCATAATGGATTCTGATTCTTCATGATAGGGAATCTTTTCTCCTAGATTATTACCAAAAGTTTCACTCAGGAATTCACGGGAAACCAGCATGTCCGGGTAGCCTAGAGAGAGAATCTTCTTGGGTCTGTCCTTGACAGTCGAATCTATCTCACTATTCAACTTGTTAAACAGTTGCAACATAAATCGCGTAAATGCCATTAATCGATTCCTTTATTCGCCTCTTCTGATAGTAGTTAGCTATTGAAAGCAAATACAGAGCCAGCATCAGATGCTGAAAAACGACTGATAATTCCATTTTACTTTGGCGTCTATTATAGTAGATGGAAAGAAATCAACACTGTTCTACCCATTTTTGTGGCAATCTGAAACGCGAGACATGCTATTACTCCTTGACTAAGCGGGCGTTATAGCGAAACAGAAGACTATCTCTACCGAAGAGTATGAATGGTGCACATAGCTTTGTCCCGTGTATTCTACAGCCACTTGAAAGTCCGATTCCTCATATGTTAGAGCCATAGGTTTAAGTTATGTAGTAGAGGTATGAATGAAGTTAAGACGCGGAACCGTTACTTTTTAACTCAGTATCTATGCATTGACACAAACAAATATGCAAGACAACTCACTTTGGTGCAGGAGTTAACATGAAAGCAGCTAAAACAACTATTTCTCTCTTTTCTATTTTTTGATATAAAATGGCATGCTTTCCGCGTTCCAAGGCGGATAATCAATCTTACAACCAATAGAGAATAAACTCATGTCGACTCGCCTACGCAAAGCAATCTATCATCCATTTTCTGGGATTATAAGACGCAAAGTCACGGATCAGCGCAGGCTGGGAAACAAGCTGGTCATGACCCTGTTGGTGAAGGACGAAATAGATATAGTAAAAAGAACTATCGACCATCACTATGCATCCGGCGTAGATTTTATTGTTGCAACTGATAATGAATCTACTGATGGCACCTATGAATTACTTTAGGAATACGAAAAACAAGGACGGCTACATCTTATACTTGAAAAAGACCAGGATTACAGTCAAGCCAAATGGGTAAATCGTATGGGGAGAATTGCTAAGGAACAATATTCTGCGGATCTGATCTTCCATTGTGATGCAGACGAATTCTGGACGGCCAAGTCAGGCAATCTCAAAAACGAGCTATTAAAATATCCTTTGGTCGATTGCCTAAGAATTGATGTTAGAAATGTCCTGTTGGAATTTAACAATTTCGAAGAGCAATTTCCGAAAAATGCGATTTATGTGGTAGAGAACCCTCTAATTCCAAAAGACATTCAGCAGGAGTCACTTGACACCTCTTTTTTTCTTTTTGCTTATCCCACCAAAGTCATATACAAGGTTCCTGAAAAATACAGCGAAGTCACTCAAGGTAATCACAGGCTGGTAAATCGCAAAGAATTTGTGCATCGTGCCTCGCAAGACATTACAATTTACCATTATCCTGTTCGAAACAGAGATCAGTTTCATCAAAAAGTAATAGCCGGCGGATCATCGTTGGAGAGAAACACTAAACTGAGTAAAGACTCCGGTTGGCATTGGCGTCGCTGGTATGAATCGTATAAGAAAGGCAACCTTGATCTAACTTATAAGCAGATGACAATTTCCCCCAGTGACGATCAAATGCTCATTTCAAACGGAATCATTCGAAAAGACAGTACACTTTCCTTGACACTATGTAAGGAAAATGTTTGATCCAAAACGAATCCTGACAAAACCTTCAGCATAAGAACGGCGAACGCTTAATTTATCCGTTATTATTCAATTGCCATGCTGAGATTGTTGCCAAGTCATACTGCCTGTGGTGACTTCTATGGTATTTATGCCAATTTGGACTTTCCCAATTCCTTCAAAGAGAACTAAGCGTATACCTCTCTCCGACATTTTTGTCAGCTATCTCGCCCAATTAGACATCAATTCTAGACACTGTAGTTTTCCAAGAATGAGGACTACAACTCCAGTTCTCTCACCTTACAACGTTTCTATTTACAGATGTAACAGCATTCAATAAAGGCATATCTCCAACACTCATCTAGCCTTCTGAAAAACTTATAAAGGCCAATCCAGCAAAGATGTCGCTCCCGGTAGATTAATGTGGAGCTTACCTCGCCTCCAAGACCCACTTCGCCGACATAAGACTGCCTGCGTTAGACCACCCGCTCAACTGTGGATCAGAGTGGATACGGGCGGTAAAAGCTATTCGAAACTATTATGCGAGAAAACTACGTATTTTGGCTTCATCATTGCAGCAGTGACGATATTTCGACGAAAACATAAGAGGCCGCAACATATGAAATATCGACCGGAGATTGACGGGCTCCGTTCTCTTGCCGTAATTCCTGTAGTCCTGTTTCACGCCGGTCTTGATGTATTTTCCGGAGGCTTTATAGGTGTCGACATCTTTTTCGTTATTAGTGGCTATCTCATCGCCAAAATCATAATTTCTGAGATCGAAAATTCATCGTTCACCTATCTGGGATTTTACGAACGTCGAATCAGACGAATTTTTCCGGCGCTGGCAGTCGTTACCCTAGTTTGCTTACTTGCCACATTTTCATTTGGTCTACCGGAACATGTCATACAAACCTCCAATTCCGGTCTTTTTGCGCTAATAGGCCTGTCAAATTTCTATTTCTGGAGCCAAAGCGGATATTTTTCGCCTGCTTCCGAATATCAAATACTACTTCATACATGGTCTCTCGGAGTCGAGGAACAATTTTATTTACTTCTTCCACCGATTATTTTTCTAATTTACAAGTTTCGTCTACGCCTGATACCGGTAATAGCTGTTGGATTGCCGATTCTGTTTCTCATATCGCTTTGGCTGTCCCAAAACAAGCCCTCTGTCGCTTTCTATTTGCTCCCGGCTCGCGCATGGGAACTGTCAATTGGCGTTGCATTGGCATGCGGCGTAATTCCGAAATCTGGTAGTACAAAATTTAATGAACTCATCGCAATTACCGGACTATTTATGGTAATTTCAAGCGTTTTTCTCATAAATAAACAAATGCAATTTCCCGGGTGGGTGGCGCTATTACCCTGCGTGGGCGCAGCGGCCATAATCTATGCGTCAAACAATACTGGCCTCGCAAGTAGTATTTTGTCACTTCCCCCATTAAGATTTGTTGGACTGATCTCCTATTCGCTTTATCTGTGGCACTGGCCTGTATTTGTGGGGTTGAGGATGTACACAGCAGAACCACATCTCAGTCCATTGATTGCGTCTATTGGAATTACCATTTCTTTCATTCTCGCTGTTTTAACATGGCACTACGTAGAAAAGCCATTTCGTTCAATATCAAGAATGTCCTTCAGACGTGTATTAGTCGGCACCTCAAGCATTGGCGCAGTGTCTATACTCGTTGCTATCATTGGCATTTCCGGCTCAGGACTTCCAAGCCGGCTTTCAGAAAATACTCAACAATTCCTATCAGCGACACAAGATATCGACCCGCTACGAGAACATTGCGAGGGAATACACCCATTATCTCAACATGCCTGTCAATTCGGCGCACCGGAAACGCCTATAGACTTCGTACTTCTAGGAGATAGTCATGCAGGTGCAATTCGGTCAGCGATTGAAAAATGGGCCATATCCTCCGGGCGTGCAGGTACGCTTCTATGGCTACGTGGTTGTCCTATGTTGTTAGGGGCGACGAAGGTTCCGGATTTCCGTTCTGTCGAATGCACTGAATTCAAAAAGGCGGTCTATAAAGCGATCGAGGCAACACCAAGTATTAAAACAGTCTTCATAGCGGGACGATGGGAACAAGCCTATACAGGTATCGCTCCAGAAATTGGCGGCTCATTTCGAACGTATTGGATTGACAACACTCATTCAGAGCACACACCGGATGTGTCGATTAGGGTGTTCGAAAATGCATTGGAAAGAACGTCGCGCACCTTCGAAAAACTGGGGGCTGAGGTCATTTTCGTTGGTGCAGTACCCGAAACAGGTTTTGACGTACCACGAGTTTTGGCCCTTGCCTCTCACAATCAGCATTCTTCCCAAGCTGATATAGTAATACGAGACTCCGAAATTAAATCGACGCTCGATAGCGTATTTCAACGAATAACCGAAACATCAATGAATTCTCACTATATTAGTATCTGGCGAAATTTTTGCGATCCCAATTGCGTTATCACTAGAAATGGTATTCCACTTTATAGCGATGATGATCATCTTACACTTACAGCGGCTAGAGACTTTCTGGGACCAATATTGACCCAGGAAATTGTGCGAAGTGCTCGACGTGTACACTGATGCATTGATTACCTAAATAAATAGTACAAGATCGGCTTTTTACAAAATCTCATCCGCAGCATGCTCTGTCTGTCAATGTCTATACGGAAAACACGAACTCAACTCCCAACAAATCCATCGCTGTCTAGCCGTGTTAAGTTGCGATGGATACTAATAGTCGTAGAGATAATTCTGGGTAGACATTCTAGTCCGAAACAGGTTAGTCCTACTTAAAAAAAACCCGGCGTTAGCCGGGTTTTGATTTACCAGGTTTTGATACACTTGAGATATAGACTCAATTGGAGCCCCTTCCCTATTCTTCTCACATCGCTTTACTGCATCGTCCAGTTCACCGTAGTGCTCTCCACTGACAAATCGGATAAACCAAAGTGAAGGTCAAGCCTGTTTTCTCCTGGCGCTAGCAGTTGATGCATATCAGGACAAACGGCGACGCTATCTTTTTCCTTGTATGGCAGGATGACACAAGCCTGAAGATAATTTGAGACGTCAACGCCGTTCAATTGACCACTAATACTGGTCACAGGCAACAGGCCTTCAACATAAATCGCCGCGTCAAAACGTTGTAGATGATGAATATTTCCATCCGACGGAACAACGCTGATTACGCCTCTTGACACTAACTCAATGGATACAATGTTACTCATGACTGTCCACGACCAGTCCTTACCCGACAAATAAACATTTTTGTCGGTAAAACTATTAAGTAGTATCGGATCTGTGATCATGTAGCTTCCATCGGAAAATAGTTGTTGTCCCTGGTTGACCATGAGGTCTATCGACATAAACCCAATGTCCATAAACGAATTCGTATTCTTAATATTCGTTTCGCTATATATATGAAAATTTGATATGCCATAATTGTTGTCGACAAATGTCATCGCGGTGATTTTATCGGTAATGGCAGACCAATTATTTGCTTTCACCTCAATAGCGCCCTTACCGGCAGGGTGGTCAAACATGGTCATTAAAGGGGGCGTATTCACGTCCTGTACACCGGCTATGTTTGTATCGATGGTATAAAACAGTTCAATAGTGTCGCCAATGGATACATTGTTAGTCACCATCGTCGAGCCACTCTGCCACATATCACTTACCTGCGCGACGACCCTATACACGTATTGTCCTAGCGTCGCTGGCGGTGGTACAGGATCTACACCGGGTATCACTGATGATTGCAGCATATCCAGGCTAAGTTCTATGCTAAACCATTCACCGTTCCTTGAACCCGAAATGAATACACTGCGAATTAAATCAAACTTTTGAATGTCGGGAACTTGTGCCGTAAGCAGCTCACTATCCAACGCCCCACCCACTACACCGTACATATTGACATTTACGCCGTCGATGGTAATGTCACCATTCGTCATAGGAGACCAACTCATGACGTAATAGCTTTCATCGTTGGGAGCCCAGACTTCGTCCTGAATATTGACTTCCAGACCAACGCCATCTAATGCGCTACTGGAAAATTTCATCCCCCCGATATTTACCACCATGCTCTCATCTTCAGAGGCGTGAACATACCGACCTACTCCAATAGTAGGATCGGAGTCTTGAGTGAGCGTGTCGATTTTGTAACTGCCATAGACTTGCTCTCCGAGGGTAATATTGGAAACAACACCGTAGGGATCATAGATATTGACTATCGAACCGCCATACGCCACGTCAACCTTTTCGGCGAAAGCAGATGCAGAAAGTACACTACCTATAATTAAAAAAAAGATGCTTTTTCTGAAAATCATATATGTCAATCCTCATTTTGATACCGCTAAAAATGTATTCCACAAAACCAATCGAGTTAAGAACTTTTACGATGTGTTAAACCGATTGAGCTTGGGCGAGGTAAAATTGCGACAAGTATGCCATCAGAACCAGGCTACTTTTATTGGAAAAGGATGCGCACTTATATCTTGAATTGACTCAGTTCAAGCCATTGAGTATTTTCGTACACCCATCATGCAATTAGCTAAGAAACTATCTCAATTCAAGGATTTTTTCGGGCTTTTTCATCTGCCAGAAACGTCTGAATTTATAACTGACAATCAGTCCAGCCAGAACGGCAAGTATTCTCCGCAAGCCGATAATCCGGCAACAATGACCGGTGACAAATCTCGACAATTCGGATTCTGGTTAAGAATTGTTACAGATTGTTGAATGTTTCCATACCAACTAGTACGTTTGTATTATTACCAATTCCCGGCCGAATTATTTTTATGACGTCTTTGTTTTGTTCACAACGATATCCAGCATTATGTAAACTTTCTGCTCACGCCACATCGTTCCAACGGCTAGAGTAATAGTCGATCGGGGATTCTTGAACAGACTCGTTTCGCATCTGTCCAATTTTCGTTTCACGAAAAATGAAAGTTTTCTCGACCGACTTTGCTAGACAACAGTTTATTGAAAAACTAAAGGTGAGTAGATTATATACGAGAAAGTGATACAATCCCCAGCGAGGAAAAACCGGAAAAGGAATCCCATGAGCCTTATCTTTAGAATGATTTGGTTATTAATCACGGCAAGAAAGAAGCCACGTTTGCCGTATATCAAACCGGAGAACGAGTTAACACTTCGCGTACTCCCCAATGATCTCGATATCAATTTGCACATGAATAATGGTCGCTATCTCACTATCTGCGATCTCTCGCGGGTCGATATGTTTATCCGTTCAGGCCTTGGCAAGACCATGTTCAAACAACACTGGATACCCATCATCACCGAACACACCATGGTCTATAAAAAGGCATTGCGCCCTTTTCAAAAATACACGGTAACCATGGCAGTGACAGGTTGGGATGAACGTAGTTTCGATATGACGCACACCTTTTTAGTCGGCGATAGAGTTATGGCTGAGGGGACGTCCAAAGGCGTCATCTATTCAAAAAAGGAAGGTGTCATTCCGCCGGAACGCGTGATGGAGACGGTAAAACAGTCTCTTTAGTTTAAACTCTGCTACTCAAACGGTGGAACAGCCGCCCTTGTTCAGCACTGAATAGGTCGCTATCTATACGATCACTATATTCCCACGATTGAAATACTCTCGACTATAAGCCCCAATAGTCGCTGTGCAAAACTGCACATACAGCCCCCCCCTCTTCTCGTACGCTATCCCTCAAGAAGACAGTACTCAAAAATAAAGAGGAACCCGTATGTATCAGGCAATTGCGCTCTCCAGCAACTACCAAAACGATGCACTGGCGTCGCACTTTCATACAACTGAGACAACTCCCGACCGCCAAGCCGACCTCACTCGCATGAAGCAAGAAGTCGCCGCCTTCAGGGGTGGAGATACCATGCGCAGCAGCGTCCAACTCGGTCTGACGTCACTAAGCCTTGTGTTTTCGTTCAGCTTAGCCGTCTATTCCGTTGACAACAGCGTAGGCTTGAGTCTGCTGTTTAGCACATTAGCCGCACTGTGCATATTGCGCCTCTTTATGATTCAACATGATTGCGGACATGGCGCATTCTTTCAGTCGAGGCGTGCTAACGATGTCGTTGGACGCATCATAGGCGTAATCACCCTCACCCCATATCAGTGCTGGCGCAGATTCCACGCTATGCACCATGCAGGTACCGGTAATCTGGAAAAGCGCGGTTACGGTGACATCAAAACCTTGACTGTTCGCGAATACCAAGCACTTTCACCGAGAGCGAAACTTCTGTACCGCTTGTTTCGTCACCCGGCGATTTTGTTTGGCGTTCTTCCCTTTGTCTTATTCTTTGTTCGTCAACGTCTAACCTACTACATTCCAAAGAACTGGATCAAGGAGCGAAAAAGCGTCCACTATACCAATGCTGGTATTGCAGTTGTTGCCATCGCAATGTCTTTCATCGTCGGTCTTGAGGCGTTTCTATCAGTCTATGTACCTGCCATGATCATCGCCGCCAGTATTGGCGTATGGCTGTTCTATGTACAACACCAGTTTGAAGACGCCTACTGGGAAAGCCAGACAAAGTGGACTTATAACGAAGCGGCTGTTTACGGCTCGTCCTATTACAAACTTCCACAGTGGGCACAATGGCTATTCGCTCATATTACTGTGCACCATGTACATCATCTCGACTGCACAATACCCAACTATCGATTAAAAGAATGTAACGAACGTGTATCTGGCTTAAAAGACAGTGCACCCGGTATCAGTTTTAGACAGAGCCTGGAGACGATTCGATACAAACTTTGGGATGAGCAGAAAAAACAAATGGTTTCGTTTAACTACTAATTAAAGGGAGATACTCCAATGATTATTTCAGGAGAATTGGCAGAAATTGCGATAGTGGCATCAAAGATTATTGCAGGTTTTGTAATCGGCTATGTTGTCGCATCGTATATTGAGTCTTATATGCATCAGAACGTATCTGACGCGCAAATGAAACGGGTCAAAAAGTGGAAGAAACACCCAAAGCTCTTTTGGTATCTTATCCGAACGCACTACTCGCATCACGTCATACACCATGTCAAGACTTTTAAGAAAGACTACGTTACGCAATTCCGTAACGAAGAAGAAAAACTAGCCTTAGACAAGGAACTCGATACCAAGGGAGCCCACGGTGAAATCATTAAAAAATCGCGCTATGCGGTCAAACTTCACGGAAGCGGCTCACTGGTGTTTGTCGCCCCGCTTTTGCCTGCGATACCGTTGTTTAGTTACACACTTGGCGCATGGAGTTTGTTGGGTGCTGTCGTTGCGCTTTCATTGCCGCCAATATTCAGTAACTACATACACCAATACCTGCATATGCCACACGAAAAGGCGATCAACACTGCACCACCTTTCATCGCCTGGCTGTTGAAGACAGAGTACTTCAAGGCAGTTGCCCGCAATCACTTTATGCATCATCGCTATATGGTGGGCAATTTCAATCTGGTACTTGGCGGAGACATCCTGCGTGGCGTAAACCGCAAGCCTACCGAACAAGACATTCAAAGAATGATAGACATCGGTTTACCTGTTACCGAAAAGCAAATCAACCTGGTTCAACAGGCCGCATAGGGGCAGACAACGATGTACACAGAAACGTTTGATAGCTATAGCGACGCAGTCGATACCACACCACTGCGTCATATCAGAAGTGACAAACAGGCTTTAGAAGTCTATGCAGAGCTAAAACAAGCCTTGCAGAAAACCGATTTCTTTAAACCCGACCCTATGGCCTACGTTTTCCGTGGCGCCTGGGTCACCGGAGGTGCATTAGCCGTCTATTCTCTGTTTCTCAGTCAGGACAACTGGGGGATTAAGCTACTGGCCTGTGTGCTCCTGGGATTCTTGTGTGTGCAGAGTGCCGCTGTCGCTCACGAAGCCGCCCACGGCGCCGTAACCAGAAGTAAAAGCCGGACTCAGAAAATCGGCCTGATGTTTATGAATGTGTTCTTCGGCAGTAGCTTCGCGTTTTGGATGGACAAACACAATCAACATCACAGAAAACCCAATAGCTGTAGCGATCCTGACATAAGAGCCGGATTTTTCAACTTTACGGAAGTGGATGCGAGATACGCAAAAGGCTTGTCACGATTTCTAACCCGCAGGCAACACATACTCATTTGGCCTCTATCAAGTCTAATGGGATTTTCATTCAAGATAGGCAGCATCCGTTACCTGATGAAGTCACCTTCAGGCAATCGACTCGATATCGTCGCGCTAGTGTTACACTATCTTTTGTGGCTAGTACCCGGAGTATTCATGATGGGGCTCGTCGATACATTGATATGCTATTTCCTTATAACCTGGTTCGCTGGCGCCTATCTGGCGTTTATATTCATTACCAATCACATTGGTAACCCAAAATATGAAGATTGTGAAACCGCACTGGGATTTCTTCGCCAGGCGGCAACAGCCAGGAATACCAGCGCAAGCCCAGTTATCACTAGCTTGTGTAATGGCCTAAATAGTCATATTGAGCATCACCTCTTTCCCTATGTTCCCTTCACGCGACTGGCATCCGGACGTGAGATCACTCGTCAAGTCTTGGAAAAATACGGCATACGCTATCACCAGACCAGTGTAATCGGAGCCTTTAAAGAGTGTTATGCATTCAACAAACAAATCGCACAATATGCACGCCAGGAGTCGCTCGCATGCTAACAAAAATAAACAATACGACCTTCCTCGACAGAGGCTATTCATCATTAGGTAGCGTCCTCTATCGCCACAAGCCAAAACTTTTTTCGCGTGGTTGGGGAGACCAAAGCGTATTCGAGTCACTCAATAGTTGGGACGCTTTTAGATCACAAGCCACTCCTATTCATATCGACTGGCAATACACAGGCAAGGCGTACCGCGGATTCTATTGCAGTGAGGGTGACTTCGAGAGTGTGTTCGATCATACGGCTATACCCGATGAATGCAGGCGTGCAAATTTTATGATGCTACTTCCGGAAAAACAATTTCGCGGACCACTTTTTGTACATCTCGCTGCTTCGGGTGATGAGGGTTATAAAAACCGTCTTGACAATATTGCCGTGCCTCTGGCGCAACAGGGTATTGGTTCAATAATATTGGAGAATCCCTTTTTTGGTCGCCGCCGTCCTAAAGATCAATTCAAGGTGCGTTTGCTACACGCGAGTGATCTACTGCTTTTGGGCGCACTCGCGGTACAAGATGTGCGCGCCCTATTGGACTGGTTTCGCCAACGTCACGACGGTCTGCTCGGTGTTACCGGCATTAGCATGGGTGGCCATTTAACCAGTCTGGCCGCCGGTCTTACGCAATATCCGCTGGCTGTTGTACCGTGTCTGGCACCACACTCGGGAACAGCAGTCTTTGTCGACGGACTGACTGCGGACCACATCGATTGGTCGCTATTGGCGAAAGAAACCGGCAGTGTTGAATCGGCCAAACAACGTATGCGAGATGCCCTTACCTTCACTTCGGTAAGCGAGATGGCGACGGCGATGAATGCCCATACCCTTGCGGGCGTATGTGCACGTAACGACGGTTTCGTACCTCTACATTCCAGTCTCGACTGGCAAAAACACCACCCGAATGGCACGTTTACGTGGCTCAACGGCGGACACGTCAGCAATATACTCTTTCGTAAACGCGTCTTTGTGGAGCAAATCGTCACCGCTGCACAGGCGAATAGTCTGGAAGAAAAAACAGATGCTATGGCAGCCTATCAAGCAAACGTAAAAGTTTGGTGATATTCATAAGCGTCGTTTGCAGAATGTGATTGCACTTCGTATCGCTTTTTCCAGCATTCCTTCAGAACGCTTGCGATTGTGAAATTATGCACTGAAGGTTTACACAAACTGCCCCACTATTGGCCTAACTGTTTGCACAATAAATTTTGAGGCTAATCTGTATGAAATCCGAAATATCAATTCAGTCCTATATGCGTGACTTGAACGAGTTTCTTGCGTTTTCACAGGGCGAGTTTTTGTCATTGAAGAATTCCGGAAAGATAGAAGTTACACCACGATGTGTTTCCTGTCTTAGCTCTGCTTTCTTTTCTGATATCCGCAATGGCGTGTGTAACAAATGTAGCGATTCTGAACACAAAAAAGCAAACGTGACAAGCGTGCAACGCGAGTCTGAGTTACTGGCGCTAGACGATCTGCTGCGTTCTGCCATCGGACGTGGACACCATCATTACGACGCCCTGGTAATGTTTAGCGGTGGAAAAGACAGCACTTACCTGCTCCATAAATTGAGAAGTGACTACCCCGGCTTAAGGCTACTCGCCGTAACCATCGACAGTGGCTTTGCCAGCCCGATAGCTATTGAAAATTCGAGACAAGTGGTTGCTCGTATGGACGGTGTAGACTCCATGATCTTTCGCGCCAAAAAGAGTCTTTTTTACAGCGCATTCCGTCACGCTCTAACGCACTTAAAGCCACAGACCTGCTATCTCACCATAGATCTTCTCGACGGCGAACTGACTTTCGACATCGGTCGTAATCTGGCGGCATCTATGCGGATTCCCCTGTTCATCGCTGGAACATCATCGGCACAGATACGTCTATTGCACAACCTGAATCATTTCGAACGTCCTCGAGAGATCATGCTGTCAAAAAGAACTCACACAACTGGCGGCTATGACATAGAAGAACTCAGTCAAGCAGGGGATCTACACTACTGGTGGGACGGAACCCAGTGGCCGGAGCACCAGGTACCAAGAAACATCTTGCCATATCATGCCTGGGACTATGACGAGAGTTTCGTCAAAGAAGAGGTCATACGTCTTGGCTATCTCGAGCCCGGCTATGACAATCCACTGGCGACAAACAATATTCTTATTCCCTTGATGGTTAACCTTGACTACGCCCGCTATGGCTATTGCGGATTTGAACCAGAATTTTCCCTTTTAGTAAGAGAAGGAAAGGCGTCACGAGATTGGTGGTGCAATGTATTCGACGCCGCAGCCTATCTCTCTGAATCTGGGCGACTGTTTCGCGATGCAACCGCATACGCCCTGAGCAAGTTAGACCTTAGTGCTGAACAGGTAGGTCTACGATATGAATAAGGCTAGCAACTCCACTATTCTCGACGTCTGCCCGCTGGTTCGATCCGACCAACTTGATCTGCTGACAGAAATAGGCCTTGATGCCTTTGGAGAGCAAGGTCCGCGGAGATATGGCCTGTCGCGAAAGGACTACTATCAGCGGCTTTTCGGTTTAAATAACAGGATTTTTCGCTTCATTTTGCGCCGCGCGAACGAACCGGTTGTCAAAGAAAATATCGCGGGATTAATCAGTGTTATTCCAACTCGTAAGCCCGTGTATAATGCGTTTCGATATGGTCAGATTAGTCAGTTTGAATTTGACGAGCATCATATCCATTCTGAATTTTGTGCCACGACAATGGATTTGTATCTGCAGACCTTGTATCTTGGAGATGAACGTTTTTCCATGGTACGTCGTATGTTTTTGGCGCTGATGGAATCGATTTCTGAGGCACTATGGCTAAATGAAGGTGCGGGTTCGCAACGCGATATCACGTTATTCGGCGAAGGGGTAAGCCAGGAAGGAAGACGGCTGATGCAATCCTTCAATATGGAAATTGCCGGAACCTCCCGAGAACAGAACCCCGTATTTGCAATACAACATTCAAAAGACCATCCGCTTCAGATTACGACACCACACAGTAAGATTAACGCCAGTTTTCAAAAAGTCATAGGAAGAATAGCTGCGTGAGTTTCGAACAACAAAGAATCTGGATTACAGGCGCTTCGTCTGGCATAGGCGAAGCGTTGGCACGACAACTCGCCGCACAAGGCGCTTCGCTCATACTGTCTGCCAGACGAGATCAAGAGCTCACACGAGTCAAAAATGAATGCCGGAATCCCGAGCGGCATATCGCTGTTTCATTAGACATGAAGCAACCGGACCAAATTGTAGCGCGTGTCGAGGAGATCGAAAGTGAGTTTGGACCTATCGACGTGTTAATCAATTGTGCAGGAGTCAGTCAACGTTCGACCAGTGAGGAAACAACCGCCGAAGTGGAAAGAGAGATAATGGAAATCAACTACTTCGGCACGATTAACATCACAAAAGCCGTACTCAAATTCATGCGCAAACGTGGACATGGCCAAGTTGTCACGGTAAGTAGTGTAAGTGGGAAGATTGGCAGTCCGGGTAGGACCAGCTATTGCGCATCAAAACACGCCATACTTGGGTATATGGATGCACTAAGGGCCGAAGTCAAAAAACACGGAATAGACATTGCGGTCATCATGCCTGGCTATGTACAAAGTAATCTTGCGATCAACGCGCGTCTAGGAGATGGTAGTCAATTCGGAGCTACAGACCGTCTTATCGCAAATGGCATGAACGTAGAACAATTCGCCACACGTATGATCAAGGCCATCAAACAAAAAAGAAAAGAAACCGTCATCGCCAAAGGAATCTCCCTGGCGGGATATTATCTTCATCGCCTGTCACCTAACCTGTATCACAAATTACTGCCTAATTTCACGGGTTGAATCAGGCGAACGTTTATTCGCAATCGTTCCCGACATGTCCATGCGCTACTCGCCTCGGGCATAACAGCATCAAGCGCTGAGAATCAGAAGATCACTTGCGCATGTTGAATTTTTGTATTACCCCGCTTGTCGAGCGATGACAACCTGCAAGGCATCCTGAAGGGCGGATAAGCGCGTATGCTTTAATCTCTCCTCGTTGATTTTTTCCAATACCTGCTGACGCATCAACATGTCACACACCTTCTTTTTACAACCGGCCAAAAACGCCTCACGGCCGCGCTCACGCGCACCATTGAGCATATCGTCAACGGCGCGTACAGAGGTGTAATCAATTTGTGGCACGTCGCTGAGATCGAGTACCAACACGTCGAACTGATCTATCGCGGCAAGTCGTCGCACCATATCCTTGGCGGCACCAAAACTCATCGGCCCTGCTACGCGAAAAAGCAAAATACGACCCTTGGCTTGTTTCAGAATGGCTTTTTCTTCAGCAAGCAAAGGTGACTCCTCGCCGGGATCGGTAATCGCCATAATTGACTCGAGTTGCAGGTCAACCATGGATTTCATAAAAATAAAGGCAGCCATAATCATTCCGACAGCCACCGCCGTGATCAAATCCACAAAAACCGTCATCAGGAAAACGCTCAACATCACCGTTACACCGCTGAGGGGGATATGCCGAATGCGTTTGAGATAATCCCAATCGATGATGTCGTAGCCCACTTTAACCAGAATGCCTGCCAATATGGCATGTGGTATATAACTGGCAACAACGCCAGCCCCAAGCACCACCGTCAATAACACTACCGCATGCAATGCGCCTGACAAAGGTGTACGCCCACCAGCGCGTACATTGACAACAGTACGCATGGTCGCTCCCGCACCGGGTAAACCACCAAACAAACCAGCCATAAAATTTCCGATTCCCTGCCCTAGTAATTCGCGATCAGAGTCGTGATAATTTCTCGTGATGTTATCGGCTACCAAAGAAGTTAACAGTGAATCGATACTGCCAAGGGCTGCGAGCATTAACGCGGACTTGATCATATCTGGCAACAGCGCCAGTTCTATCGTGGGCAATGTCGGCATCGGAAAACCCATCGGAATTTCACCCAGCACCGCTGCGCCACCCAAACGAAAAACGGTAACGCCATCTTCCACACTGCTGACAATCTGCGTACCCGCCCACAACACCAGCGCTATCGTTCCGCCAATCAGTGCAATCAGGGGCGCGGGCAAGATGCGATTTACGCGTTGAGGCAAAAGATAAACAATCAGCAAAGCCAGTGCAGCAAGTATCACGTCTGCCATGATCGGATGCGCCAGATTTTTTGGCAAGGCCATCGCCGATGCGAGTGGGCCAGGTTGCGAGGCGTGCCCCAACAAGGGCCCGAGCTGCAACAGAATGATAATGACGCCAATACCACTCATGAATCCTGATATCACCGAGTGCGGCATCAGATTGATGTATTTCCCGAGTTTCAGAAAACTAAATACAATCTGAAACAATCCTCCTAGCAACACGACACTAAAAGCCAGTGCAGCACCGTGTGCCGGATCGTCGGGAAACATAGCAGTATAGTGAGTAAAGATCGCCGCCATAACAACCGTCATTGGACCCGTCGGCCCGGACACCTGCGCCGGTGTGCCACCGAAAAGTGCGGCGAATATACCGACAAAAACGGCGCCATAGATACCGGCGATCGGACCGGCGCCGGAAGAAACGCCCATGGCAAGAGCCAAGGGCAAGGCGACGACCGCCGCGGTCAAACCACCGTATATGTCTCCACGTATATTATTAAAATGCAATCCGCGAAATATCGTCATATTCAAGAATTATCCTGCCACAATGGCGTCATAAAGACGCAAGCTACGACTACACAATAACGCGTCAGTGGACACAAAAAATTGGCTACGGGAAGCGAGTCGATAAAACGATTTATACCAAACCTTGCGAGCCGCGCACCACTATATCGACCACAAAGCAATGTTCACCTTAGCATTTCCCATGGTGTTCAAACATACCCGACAACCAAATAGCCAACGCTATCGTTTCACTACGACTTCGGTCGATTGCGCAATGGTAATCGCTTTAAAAACCGCTGAACCACCTATATTACAGTCCATTTCCCTTGGTACAAATCGACTCAATTTAAATTTTTTTGGCTCGATATATAATAGCTGGAATACGTTTAAACCGGATGCAATACGTGCCAAAAACCCCACAAAATATTGTACTAATCGGCGCTGGAATCATGAGCGCAACACTGGCCCTGGTGTTAAGAAGGCTTTTACCCGATGCCCGTATCAGTATATTCGAACGCCTGACCGAGGTGGCCGCCGAGAGTAGCGATGCGCAAAATAACGCAGGCACCGGCCATTCCGCATTTTGCGAACTAAACTATACCCCTTACGAAAACGGCAAAATCGATATTAGCAAGGCGCTGCAAATCGCAGAAAGCTTTGAGATTTCAAAGCAGTTTTGGGCGTATCTCGTTGAGCAAGAATTTATTAAAAACCTGCCCGCCTTCATCAACCGTACCCCACATATGAGTTTTGTGGTTGAGGATGGAAACGTTGCGTTTTTGTCTGCTCGCCACCAGGCAATGAGCCAATACGCCATTTTTCGCGATATGCAATTTAGCGACGACAAAGCAAAGATTGCCGAATGGATTCCCCTGATGATGGAGGGGCGCTCCGCTTCTCAACGGGTTGCTGCAACGAAAATGGATATCGGCACGGACGTTAACTTTGGCCTTTTGACCGAAGAAATCATTGCCTGTCTGGACAAGTTAGAGGGTTACGAACTCAACCTTGGTCATGAAGTTAGTGGCTTTGCCAAGAAGAAGGATTCCTGGATTGTTAAAGTCAAAAACACCAAGACTCACAAGACGCGGGAGATTGAGGCCGATTTCGTTTTTATTGGCGCCGGCGGCGGCACATTGCCATTGTTGGAAAAAACAGACATCAAAGAAGCGGTCGGATACGGCGGCTTTCCGATAAGTGGCCAGTTTTTGCGCTGCGATAATCCTGATGTTGTAAAACGACATCAGGCTAAGGTGTATGGAAAAGCGGCCGTGGGTGCCCCTCCGATGTCTGTGCCCCATCTGGACACCCGTGTTTTTGAAGATGGTAAAGCGCTATATTTTGGACCCTATGCCGGCTTCTCTACCAAGTTTTTAAAAAACGGATCTTATTTCGATCTGCCTCTATCGCTAGAGGCCCACAACATTTGGCCCGTAATATCTGCCGGTATTAACAACCTCGATCTGGCCAAATATCTTGTCAATCAGGTCACCCAGACCGACGAGGAACGTTTTGAAGCGCTGCTCGATTTTTATCCTAATGCGAATTCAGATGATTGGAAATTGACCATCGCGGGCCAACGAGTACAGATAATTAAGAAGGACAAAAGCGGCGGAGGTGTGTTGAAGTTTGGCACCGAAATCATTTGTTCAGGGGATCAATCCGTCGTAGCCTTACTAGGGGCATCACCCGGTGCGTCAACCTCGGTTTCCATTGTCCTTGAAATATTGGAACGCGCATTTCCTGATCAGTATCGCTCAGACGAGTGGCAGATCATAATAAAAACCGTGATTCCTTCACACGGCGAATCGTTAATCGACAACGAATCTTTATGCATGAAAACGCGTGATTGGACATCGGAAATATTGGGATTGAAATAGGCGTCTACGCCAGTGGTGATTCGATGCCATCATCTATCGTGTTTTTTCTGAGAAACATCCCGGCCTACGTCCACCAAGGTTTTTAACGATTCAAACAATACGATATAGGAACGAACGACACTTTGTTGTAGCTCAGTCAAGCTGGCATCTCTCTTGTGGGGATAGATCTGTGCCGCTATCTGGTGGAAGATTTCATCGTAGTCTATGGTATTTCGTTCTCGCAGTTGCGCCTGGTAGACGGCTTCTACGGTTTCTCTTTCGATGTGCACAAGTGTTGGAACCTGCTTTAGTCCGGGCAGATTTTCTGCACGTTTTCGTATCCGTCGTACCATTGTTGAGAGCTTTCCAGGATAGCGAAGACAGAAAGACAGCAGGTTGAAATAGGTAACGGGTAAATCGCTTATCACTTCCGGAAAACCTATTGCTGGCCAGTAACACACCGATGTCGTATTTGATGCCGATCTCGCTATAAAATCGTGAGAATTTTTCTCCATCATTTGTGGCGCATCGGGAAAGCCAACGTAGACAATGTGCTGTAGTGGTGATAGCCCAAGTCGATTATATATACGTTCGAGAAACGCGGCGACTTTACGCGATGATGCAAAGTCTTCGTTGAGTTCAAGGATCCACATGCGATCCCTGCACCAGGTCTTCAGTTGTGTCTTCTCAGCAGGCATCAGTGCTTCGCCAAAATCCAGAATTCGGCTTTGCTTAAATCCTTCCATTTCCTTCCTAATAAACGACTTCAAGGCGGCAGTCGTCGCGATGGACGCTTGCGCCAATCTGTCATTGTTCGCACCAACAAAAGAGACATTGCTAGCCTGTGCGACGATGATGACCTGTTCCACGTTGGAACGAAATCGTTCCGCGTCACGTTCTATTTGTCGTATAGCATCGTCAGATAGCTTGAGTATAAAACTTCCATATAAATCGAGATAGGCCTCCTCCATTACCGGAAACATTTCGGAGTGTAAGCTAAGGTCATCGTAAGGATTTCTGAAGGCGATAGCCAATTGTGTAGGGGTATCCTGCCTAACAATTTCTGCGTCTTTCTTTGTAACGATAGATGTTAGCAGACTCAGGACTTCCGGATAGAGAAACATCAAATTTGTTTGCCCTGTATTCCAAATCGGCAGAAAGAGATTGCGTTCAAACAGTTCATCCTCATCCTCGCGACTACGAATGTCTTTCGCGGTAGATGACAACACGCCGCGCAACAATATTGCCGCCCTTTGTTCGGTGTTTGACATCAGCTTGATTTTGTCCAGGCGATTTATCAATGTCGTGATGCGCGCAAGATAGGCGCCTCTAAAGCTTGTCGTAGAGGGCGGCAGCTCACCGTTTTCATCATACACCCACTCCGGATGCACGACTCTGCGATACTCGTCTCGCAAATAATCTTTTATCTCCTTTACAATCTGATCACGCCGGAGTTCCGCATGTACCTCGATAAGCATATCGATCCGTTTTGCCGCGCGACGCGCGATTCTGATGAAATTCGCGTCACGGTGATAAATATGATATTTATTGTCCAACAACACATTGTGTACGCTAAGACTTGGGTTGTGACCCTTAAATCGCAACTCGTGATATGCATCGATCAAGGCCCTGATATAGGCATCTGATTCAGGCAAGCGCGCCAGCAAATATATCAGGTGTTTCAGGTGCAAGGAGATGACTTCTGAATAATTCTTGCCAATGTGATGAGACGTAAATTCACGCCCGCCATCACCCTCAGTATCGTTTTCTTTTCCCTCACCTCGATTGCAGATAACCGCCAACTGTTGTAAAAGAGAATAGAATGCGTCTGCCTGCGCAGCTTGCGACAAAGATTGATCAAGATAAACCGTCAGCTCTGTCTCTTTGAGGTGTTGAAGATTCTGATCGGCAGGGTGCAATAGGCTATAGAACTCAATTGCTGCCCGATATGCCGACATCACAATCTTTCGAGCAGTCCACAACAACTTGGAGAAGCGCAGATACTCCTGTTCGTCAATAAATTTGCAAGCGGTAACGGATGAAAAAGCTGCCTTAGAGGACTGATGCAGAGACGTTGCCGTTTCTAAATAGGTATCCCATGCCTTTATCGTTCCGCTCGGATAGGCAATCCGTTCGAATAACCATGAAGTCCACGGCTCCCCACTGTCCAAACAATGACGAATTTTGTCAATAAAGATTTGGTGCAAGGGAAACTCATTCCATTGCGGCTCGGGTACGACATGCATCGGAATCGAAATCTTATCCTCTGCCTCATCTGGCAATGTTGTTTCAATAATGAGATCGACGGCGTCTTTGTCTATGAAAGTGGGCGCGTGTATTTGAAAGCCGGACAGTTTCAGTTTTTGCTTGCTCATCAGCAATACAATATTTTCCGCAGCATCAATTCCCTCCTCAAGTTTGTTATTGAGCGTTTTCCTGTCTTTATCTTGCAGCTGTTGCCAGAGCACTCGTATATCGATTTTGAGTCCGCAAAACGGTAACAGCATCGGGCGAGGAGATGGAATTTGAGAACTAATCGTCTCACTGGCAATAGGCGTGACATCGACGGCTATTGAAGAATCTGAAACCGCCTCAGGACACTTGGCGAGTCGTAGTAGCTGACAATATGTCTGTATTGCCTTCTCGCCGGAGAGGACCGTAGTTGGCAGATACTTTTCTTTTGTCGCAGAAAAAGTGGTAACAAGAAGGCCGTCGCGTCTTTTTCTGTCAACCCAGGGATTATCGCTAAAGGCGATATACTCAATATAGACGTGTGGTTTAAGACCTGCCGCGAGATAAAGTGTTTCGAGATAGTGTGAAAACGATAATGTATGAGGCGACACAGATTCCAGGCAGACATACCAGCGGATCTGCATCAGTTCTACGTTCTGCACAATCTGATTGGCTAGACACAGATTGTGCGTGCGCAACACAAGTACCTGTTCGCCGCCAACGAAACCGACGTGTGGATCGACTATCCCCATATGAACGAACAGTTTCGCTTTACTCTCAACTTCCGCTAACAGACTACCGGCGAAACCGTTTTGCTCTTTATCGTTTTGATTTTTTGAAAACACTGGACTACTACATTAAAATTAAAAACACCACAAAACCGGTTGAGTAAATACCACTCCGCATAACTGCCGCCTATCAAGGAAAGACCAATACAAGATACTACTCTGTCCTGATACGTTCACTAATTTACCCGAATCGAATCGCCACCCAGTCACCTACATAGTGGGTGGCAAAAATGACGGCAACAGCGATAGTCAAATGTTCACCGACGACGGAAAGAGAGCTTTCTCCACTTTTTCTGGACAAATAGTAACTCAACGCGGCTATGACGGTTAGGCCCCAGGCGACGCTAACCGTGATGGCTTTGTTAAGGTCCAGGAGCAGTATCGGGACAAGAAAGGATAGAGACATGCCCATTTTGGTTAGAAATGTCACGAGTGTAGCGATCCATACTTCGTTCTTACTTGCCGATACTTCACTTTCTTTCGAAATATGTATCCCCAGGGCATCTGACATGGAATCCGCTATCGCGATAGTCAAGATACCTCCGACCACCGCCTGCATAGAATTCGTTCCCGCATGTAGCCCGACGATTAGCCCCAGCGTAGTAATCACGCCAGATGTCAGCCCAAAATTTAGACCGGTACTAATGGCTGCTCTATTCATGGCTCTCCCAATACATAAGCCTTCGAAATACTATCATGGGGTGTTCAGAAAATGACGAATCGCAATAATTTATTCAATGCAAATATCCACCTTTTCGGAAGAGAACAATGTGTTGACGAGGCGAAAGGTGGAGGTGGAATTTGAATTTACAACTAATTCAACTTGTTATGTCATGCAACGCCCGAATGAGACGCCCAGCCGGATTTTCTCGGGTCACTATCGCGATATGAGCGTTGATATAAAACTGGCCGGCCTCAAGTTGCTCTAACTCCTCGGCGGTTAAAACTTCGTTGCTGGGGATCACCCACTCGTTAGTTCCACTACCCGCGGCCAGGGTAACCACCGGCGCCCCCGTCTTCCCCTGGACTCCCACAAGAATCCATCCAGACAGCTTATTGTGCCTATCTATACAATATAAAACCAGAGTTTATCTGACGAGACGAATCAGCAAATTGGCGTCCTTTACACTACTTCATTCGCACAAGTAGGCAATACGCTGAAAACAGGGCTCTCAACACTAAATCCAGACGATCAAAAACAGTATTGGGAGCGTCTATTCTCAGAGATGGAATCAGGCAAAATACAACTGCCCGAAGATCAGGAAAGCAGTAGGCGTTCGCTTCCGGATAGCGAAATTACAGGTGATAGTTGAGCGTAATTTGCCACAGCAGGTGCGCTCAAATTCGCTGCCACCATGCTCAGAATAAAATCCAAAACAATGTCGTTTTCAAAAAATCAAAGATGCATGGTGCAAATGATAGCGTGCAGAACCAGAGAACGGCTTAAACCTTAAGCTCAACAAAGACTGTTACTTCTTCGCGATCGTGATAAAGCTGTTTACACAGCATGCGAAAGGCCACACCGTTTTCGTGTAAGGCATGCTCGATGGTGTCGAGACACAAACGCAACTCCTGATAGCGTTTTTTCATCGGAAGTTTCAGATTGAACACCGTCGCGTGACACCATCTGTTCGTCAACCATTTTGCCACCATGGTCGCTACTTTAATGGGTTGTTCAACGATATCGCATACCATCCAATCGACGGTTTTATCTGGCCGATAACGGAATCCATCTTCGCGTAGGTGGGTTATTAGTCCTGTATCCAATAATTTCTGGTCCATATTGCCATTATCAACAGCGATAATATGCATATTGTATCTGGCAAGTTGCCATGTCCAACCACCCGGTGCTGCGCCAAGATCGATCGCGCTCATGCCTGAGCGCAATTTTTGGTTACGCTCTCTTTCGTCCATGAAGGTTAAAAACGCTTCGTCGAGTTTTAGCGTCGCACGACTCGGCGCGCTTTTCGGTAAACGTAGGCGCGGAATTCCCATCGCCCAGGGGGAACTATTACTAAGCGGGCTATAGCCAATAGCTGCCGCAGCAGTACTCAAAAAGCAAATATGTATGCGCAAGCCATCGCATGCTTGTTGTTGGCGCAGAAAGCCACCTTGTATGAGCGCGCTATTAAACGGTTTTTCAATACTGTTACACAGTGCGGATAAAGCTTTGCCATCGTTGGTGTCGAGATGTTCATATGACACACGACATGCCTGCTCCGGTATTTCTGCCAGTGATTCAAGCAGTGGCGAAATACGATCATTCAGGGGTAAATCGTTGCGCAAATCCAAGGCTACAAACCATTGCCGCGCAAAAGTCAACGCGCGAAAATCAAGTTTCTCGACAAGTTCTTTAGAATGCGGCGCCTCGTAGGGATGAAAGGTGACGTAGCCCGCCTGTTGTTTGGCTTTGCAGTAACCGGCCACGCCGACCTGTACGGCGAGATCCTGTATCTCCGCCGCACATTCATTTTCAAACCCGCTGCGGCAATATAAAAATAGGAATTGCATGGCTACTACCTTTTTATCACCGTTGAATTTGGCTAAACAAGATCTGTTTGAAAGCGCGCATATTGCCATTTCACCCCTAAAGTTTCCACTTTAACTTGAGGCATTGGTGGTTCGCCTCTTTTTCTGTCTCAACCGCGACATTGGGAGCATGCACGCCCGATGAAACAATACGGATAATCGCAGCTAACAGATGCTAACGATCGCAATTGCGTGACTCGGCAGCATTTCTATGTTCTGAAGCGGACCGATCGATATTTTTGTGTTGGCGAGTCAAAACACCATAGTAATCAGCTTCTTCACACCCTTCAAAGGGGCAATGTTTCGCTGATGCTTACCCTCGACCGGCAACATTCATATACCGCAGGTCTCAGTACTTGAAACTGACGAAGAAAACCGTATTTTCGTTTATACTTTGCATTCATTCATTCACTTTTTCTTTCTGAAAGGTTCTTACCATGCGCTTCGTCTGGGGTATTCTGCTAAAGGGTTTGGCGACTATTTTACCTATCACCTTGACCCTGTATCTGATCTACTGGATCAGCACATCAATGGAGACCTTGCTGCATTCGGTGATCACTAACGTGATCCCAAACCACACCTACATCCCCGGTATGGGCGTGGCAACCGGGCTGGTACTATTGTTTTTGATCGGATTGGTGGTCAATGCCTGGTTTGTCAGACATACCATAGACTGGAGTGATCGTCTTCTCGCGCGCATTCCCTTAGTGAAATCCATACACAGCGCGATCAAGGACTTCACCCACTTCTTTTCGTCGTCGGATCAGCGCAGCAAACAACAAAAAGTGGTGCTGGTTACGATTAACAATATTCACCTATTGGGTTTTATGACGAGAGACCAAGTCGATTTTGTGCCTGATTCTACAGAGGAAATTGTTGCCGTGTATCTTCCCATGAGTTACCAGATTGGTGGCTACACGATTTACCTGCCGCGTTCCCAGGTAAAGCCTGTCGACATGACGACAGAAGACGCCATGCGTGAAGTGCTGACGGCTGGATTGTCCAAAGGCAGTTCCAGAAATAAATCCTCACGTACTCCCTCTACAAACACGCCCGAAAAGTCCCACTCCTAAACGGAGTTACTCTTCGTTCATCCGCTTGCGCAGCTGTACGGCTTCTCCCTTCTTGCGCAGGCGGATATTCAGCATCTCGACACCTACCGAGAAGGCCATGGCAAAGTAGATATAACCCTTCGGTATGTGCAAATCGAGACTTTCGGCCACCAGTGCCACGCCAATCATGATCAGGAAACTCAGGGCCAGCATCTTTACCGTTGGATGCGCATCGACAAACTGGCTGATGGGGCCCGAAGCCCACATCATAATCAGAACGGCAATCACGATGGCCGCAACCATAATACTGACCTGGTCTACCAATCCAACGGCTGTAATCACCGAGTCCAGGGAAAAAACGATATCGATAATGGCGATCTGGATAACGATGCTTAGAAATGAAGCCGGCTTGTTGGATACGGACTTCGCTTCCTCTGCACCTTCCAGGCTGTTGTGAATCTCAACCGTACTCTTATAGATCAGGAATAGCCCGCCTAGCAGTAGCACCAGATCCCGGCCTGAGATTTCTTCGCCAAACACCTCAAACCACGGTGCGGTCAGTCGCGCCAGCCATGCCAGCGAAAGCAATAATAGAATACGGGTGCCCATTGCCAGCCCAAGACCGATCACTCTTCCCTTGGCCTGTTGTTCCGGTGGCAGCCGCCCAACCAGGATGGCAAGAAAGATTATGTTATCGATACCGAGAACAATCTCCAGTACGGTCAGGGTCAAAAAGGCAAACCATAGCTGTGGATCCAGAAGGAAATCCATAGACACCTCGTGAAAAGGGAAAGACGGCGAGTGGGCGCTATTCTTACGTCGCTTCGTCTGCAGGTCAAGATGGTAAAAAGAATTATTTTACCTGAACTATCTGCTGTGATTCCAAATAGAAAAACCGTCTGAAAGACGGGCGGCTTCCTGAACCGAACAAAGATTACTGCACCCGGTAAAGCTCTCCAACACGCTCATTGCTGCACCGGCCAGGGGTAGCGACGCATTTTTCGATCAGGCAGGCTTGTCTGCGTTCGGTTTGCATCATCTATTCCGAGCCGAGTTCTACCACCATATTCAAAACTGTGAGGTACTTCACTTCCCTAACAAAGCCAAAAACAATATGGTTGGATCTCAACGGAGGGGGTAGAAATGAAAAAACGTATCACTTTTCTTGATGTTCACGAGGCAATACAGCATCTTTTCCAGAAACAAATTCAGTTTAGTCAGGATTTCATTTATGTCCGCGGCGCCAATAAGCACACTGCCGTGGAAGAAAAAGTCAACGCGTTTCTATCCTATTTACCAGTGGCACACATTCAGGATCCTTCTGACGACGTACCAAGACGTGTACCGGTACATGCGCTAAACAATGGTTACAAGGTCATACAGGAAGGGCATCACGCCGCTGTCGCATTTGCGCTTATGGACAAAAAAGGAATTTATCCCCACGGCATTCCCGTAGATTACAACAATTTCGGTCAAAACAAAGTAAGACACATTTTTATCGAAGAGGATGGCCGCTGGCATATCACCGCACTAGATGGCAAGCAATGGAAACTCTTCGACAAGGAAATTGATAAGCCGCTGCGCTTTGGACGAACAGGTTTACCTTTTGAGGAGTATCGCAAAAGCGTTTCTGCCAATACCGACCTGGGACGGTTTCTTGCCTCATGCCAGGTGAAGGAGACTCACTGATGTCCCAGGTTTTGCTACAAGACCAAACTCAACCATGGCGCGGGAGAATACTGCTTTGTCACATCTGGAATTATTGGGATATGTGAATCCGATATTCCCCTATTGCTTTTGAACGGACTTTATCTCCGTCCTTGTAGGTAGAAAGAAATTTAACGGCTAGCGCTCCTCTAGTTGTATTCAGTATGTCGCAAAAGAAGGGATAGGTATTGATGATATGAACGCCAGGCAACACATCTTTATCGATAGTACTAATGGTTAAACTTTCCATCGCTGTTGAACGACCATCCGTATTCAGCCCTTCAATCAGAATTCTATTGGCACCGAGTTGATTTCGACGAGAGAGATAGCGCTCATCGCTATCGCTCAGTTGCGGCTGAAAGAAAAACAATTGTGAAACTTGTTCGCCCAGAAAATTGGAAAAGCCTTCGCCAGGCGGAAAATCAAAAGCGACGCCCTGGCCAAGATAAATCCCCAAACTACACTCGGCTGGGTTTGATGAATTTTCTGAACGTATCAAAATGCCTATCTCACCTTGCCATTTTCCTACGGCATTAGCGCCACTCAAATTGAATCGCTGGGCAAAGTCCCTGGAATAATAGAACTGGTGCGCGGCCCCCATCGAAGCTGGCGAGACGCCTGCGAGCACCAGATTGACATTCGCCAGCAACAGCAATACAGGCATCAATAGATTTACAAAATACTTTCTCATCAGAGCAACCGCTTTTTATTGAAAATTGGCAAAATTCAGTTCCTGAGCATAGCGCGGGTTTCCTCTCAGTGCGCCAACGACATTATCCATGGAATGTTGACATAGCACAAAGTCGCCAGCTCTTACCAGATTGCGGACGGTGGCATAACCTGGCACCACGGCGCCGACCAGGGCCTCTGTTGTACTCCTGGTGGGAGCGCTGCAACTGAGCGAGATATTGTGAACGATCCCCAAGCGTGGACCGGTTCCCACGCTGACTAAATCATATGAAGCCCTGATATGAAGAATATGATTTTGTGGCGATAAGACCGCTTTACCAACGGCGAGCACCGAAGCGATATTCCCTGGCACCCACGCCGGGAACGTCGTTCGCGCCATGCCGGGCGCGTTGAATGTCACGCACGGAAGTTCGTGACTATAGGCCATAAGCGATGCGAGGCCACCACCCAGGGAATGTCCCGTAAGATAGACTCGGCGACGACGACCATACCGGCTTTTCCAGCTCTTCAAAATATCATTCGCCTGTACCGCCTGGCCAGGATATTGACCAAGAAAAATACCAAAATCCTCTACGCCATCTGCAATATCATCAGTACCTCTAAAGGCAACAACCATATCTCTTCCATTTTGGTGACTGAATACACCGGCGTAAAAGCCCGAACTATCATTGCCGCTATACGCGATACGCGTCCACGGACCTACTGAGATCACGTCGTGTTCATAAATTGCGCTGGACGCAACCGCCAAATCCATAATACTGGGCATAATAGTCTCCTCCATTCTTTTCTACTAAGGCTAATCGCATCATAGCAGTCAAATTTTTGAGCTAAGTGTGAAGTAAATCATAGTAACAGAGCATCAACTATCCGAATGCGATCATCCCAAGAGGAGTTCGTCGCTACGTCGCACCGCAATACAGACACTCTCGATCCGAATACCCGAAAACTCATGCACTCGGAATCGTCGTTCATCCTCCCTAGACACCAAAATGCTCTTTATATCAATAAATCACTTTCAGTCAAATTACCGCGTTGCTATGTGGCTCTGCTATGGTTTGGCTGTTGCATGTGTTTACGCACCGACGCAAATGTATGCGCCTTGGCCTTGTGACAAGCTGAGCATTTGGTATCGGCAGTACACCAATCACACCTAACCAAAGCTGAAGATATAAATCAGGATGAACAAACCGCTTAACATCGACAACCCCCCTCATTGTGAATTATCCTTCAGTTCCTGGGCTCCTTCTTGCTTTATCCGAATGGTTTACGCGGCATTGTTACCTCCTTGTGGTATCCATCCGCGATGGCAACCTTTTTCAATTGAGACTGAGACGCCGATAAATTCACGTCTTTTTCTGATTGATGGTCGTGACAGGATCAGCTGAGTCATGTGTACAGGAAAGATAAATTGATGATCTATTTTGTCGTTTTCATTTAGATGACATGCTCGTAGGACAACGTTATTTGAAGACGCTATACCAGGAATTCTTTTCCATAGTTGTACAAACGCAAATGCTGACAGGGTGGTATTCCAGTTTATGAAATCATTTTTCAAAAAAGCATATTTCCTAACACCGTTTAAAAAGCAGCTCTTTTCGCTACTGAAAATCTTCTGGGTTCCTCCGGCCAACATCCACCAGCACCTGCACTTTCACGGAGATATCAAGGTTACAACGGCCAATGCCAGTTCATTCAAGATTCGCAGTTATGGTTACCAGGTTGAAAACAGAATATTCTGGAACGGTTTATACGGTGACTTCGAGCGACATTCACTTCGTTTATGGACTGAATTGTGCCAGATGTCGGACGTCATATTTGATATTGGCGCCAATACAGGGATTTATGCCCTGCTGGCAAAAGCCGTCAATCCCAGTGCAAAAGTATACGCCTTCGAACCCGTTGAGCGAGTATATGAAAAGCTGATCAAAAATGTAGAACTCAATCGATTCGATATTGCATGCAGCCCAAAAGCTATCTCCAATTACAACGGCGAAGCGGTTATATATGACACCGCGACGGAGCACACTTACTCGGTAACGGTAAATCGAGATACGAATTTGAATCCTGATGACTCTATCGAGGTTAAAATCCAAACAATAACCTTGGATACTTTCATAGAACAAGAAAAGCTGGATAAGATAGATCTACTCAAGATAGACGTCGAGATGCACGAGGTGGAAGCACTACAAGGATTCAGTAAATATCTTCAACGCTTTCAACCGAGTTTTCTTATCGAAATTCTAAACGATGACGTCGCCAATGGCGTTTATGAAATGATTAAAGATTTTGGCTACGAGTTTTATAACATAGATGAAGAAAAAGGCCCTCATCGCGTCGAAAGGCTTTCTAAAAGTGATGTATTCAACTTTTTGATATGCAAACCGGAAATTGCCAATCGCTTGTCTAAACTGTTACATCGTTAGATTGCGGCATGCTGTACAGGATGCCGCTGGTAACAAATCAAACGTAAATCCATTTAGCCGACGCAGAAACTGCCACTTCGCGGTTTGTAGACGTCCTGTTGGAATTGACCTTGCCCAAAACCAATCCGTCCCGTAGCACGAAATTTACTGTCGACTAAAACTTTCTATCTAGACTAGCCACTGTCTTTGCCGCATAGACAGGGACAGGTTTGCAGAGCACCATGCGAATTCTCCCCTCTTGCGCCAGGAAAAAGTCTTCAATGCGTAAGGTATTCCGGTAAATGTTCTCGAATTTCCTCGGGCGTAGAATGCGTCAGCGTTTTATTAAGTTCGAAGACAATTTTTCCACTGGTTTCTTTCGACAATTGCGGGCGCAACTCACCCAGCAATGCCGGCGCTGCAACGATTAGCAGATGCTCCAACTTATTCGCCTTCGTGAGACTGTTCAGATAGCCAGCGACACGACGTGCAAATTCAGACAATTCATGTTTCTTAGGATCGGTTTCCGCCTGAAAAGCATGACCGCCTGACCCGTCCGAACCTTTTACCTTGCCCGGCAAATCACTGGTGATATCGCGGTCGTGCAAGCGACCTTCCGGATGCGCCAAGGTTTCAATTTCTTTCAAAGGAGAACTGGCGGATTCGCTTGAAAATATTCTGGCCCGAGTACTATCAGCAACAACAATCAATGATGTCATACCCTACTCCTTTTACAGCTCAGATATCCTACTAAAATACTTCGAGACTCTGCAGTTTGTTTCTTCTACTGAGCCTCCCATCTACCCACCGGATGAATTTATAACACCCTCAATGTCATTCTATATCACTTCCATATTGCTGGATATAGACATTCAGAATTTCCAACGACCTGTACACCACGCAACCAAGCTAGCTGACGACCGAGTGCACAGTAAGCTGATTGAACGGAATGACCCAGCCATAGTGATTGCAGGCTTCTACTGACAATTTTTGTATGAGTCGCCGGTTCACGAGATAATCTGAAGCGGCTTTACCAGAAAATCTCGCGACAATAATCATATCCAATGACGACGCGCCAGCCTGATCAAAAGTAACATGTAGATCTTGCAGAAACTTCCCCGCGTCTTCAGCTTCCAATCCCCTTTTTAATGATGCACCCAATAAATCCACTATTTTCCCCGTGATTTCCGATTGATGTCGATAATCCAGCCCAAAGGGAATCATGTAGGTAAAGCCGTTCTTACTGAGATTCCGCGGCTGTTTATCAATATAGGCGCTTGTGGAAAACGTCTGGATCGAATCGTACACTTTTACCTGCACCATTTCCGGCGTCTGCGTTATGACTTCGCCAAACACCTCGTCGTCAAACAAAATATAGTCACCTACCTGCGATGGAAACCACGGCTCACCTGCTTCAAATTTCCGTGACTGATAACTCACCAGTTCGCGTACCGGAACTTGCAAACTCCCGCCCTGTAACGCGGGGTTTACCAATGTCGCATAAAACGTCAACGCGTTTACCTGCCACGGAAGCCCGTTATAGTTGATGCGTTCGCCTTCACGCACGGGACCGAAGTTGAGCATGATTTTCATTTCGGTGAGCACTTTGGGCAAATATTTCTGCAGTGCCCACGCAGCACCGGCCACAACAATGAGCAAAATAGTCAGCAGAATCCAGTCGCCGCGAACATAAAAGACTGCCATGCCTGATAACAACACCACCAACCCGGTTAAAGAATAAAACAGGAGATTCACAAAGCGCGCAGCAAATACCTTGCGTGTATGGGCACGTCGCATTACGGCCTGGTGATACAAATTGGCGAGATATTTCAACACTCCGTAAACCACGGCCATTACGACAAGCGCTAAAAATAGGTTCAACACACGTGTGCCAAGTAACTCCTTAAGCGCTGTAGCCGGGTCGCGCTGCGTAGCACCTGCAGGTTTTTGCAATTGTTTAAGTTCAAACTGTGCGACAGACATTCGGTTTTTTAAATCATTGCGCCGATGTACCCATCGTTCCTCTATCCCTTTAAACGCCGTCTTAAGTTGTGGCGTAGGCGCATTCTCTCGATGTACCGAGACGCTTAACACTGCCGCCTCCGCAACATCCAACCGTTCCTGATAGATTTCCAATTCCCGTTTAAGCCGCTCAATCTTGCGCGGCCGTTCTGTAAGCTTGCGCATTTCCACAACGATAGGCTCAAATACCGATTCCAGTTGTTCGCGCCAATCAAACTTCTTTTCCTCTTCCTGTACGCCGAACAGACTCATATCGGCTCCACCAGTCAACAACATTTCGAGTGCAATCTGTAGCGACTGCACATCCTGGGAAATCTGTTCAACTTCCTGAGTGAGTCTTTCCTTCTCGCGCTCAGTCACCGCCTTTCTTAAGGCCGATCGCTTGTTCGCAAGTTGTTTACGGGTATATTTAATCGTGTCGATGAGATTTTCAAAGTGGGACCAACTTTCCTCATTCGCGAGATCTGCCTTTTCCGTAGACTCAGCCGCGAATACAGGATTCGTCAACGTCGAGACACACGCCAACAAAATGACCCAAATAAGGTGTTTTTTCATAAATGACATTGGCTACCGCTAAAATTAATACCGTTTTGAACCTTGGGATATACACGCATATCCCGCTCTACCACAGATATCGCGCTTGTAGAAATGGGCAAAGTAAAATATGCCCGGCGAAGTCCTGCAAATGCAAATAACATACACGAAAGAAACCGGAGACAGACCCCTGTCTCAGAAACCTTTCTACCAGGAAAACGCCACTTCACAGCCATATTCGATACACATACTCCGATTCCTGAAAGCACATGCCCCCTGTAGTTACTCACTATTTCTCACACTGCGGAGTGGCTATACATGCATAGACGCACTTTTCTGACGCCAGGCGATATAGAACTTACTCACAGACGAGTGGGCCACATCGCCCTCTTTGATTGACTTAGCCACTATATCCTGTCGTGCCGAGCGTACCTACTATTGAGAAATAGTATCCCTTTCAAAACTCAGATTCAGACAATTCACACAAACTATGGAGGTAAATCATGGCCAAAATTTTGAATTGTTGTCACCGTAGAATGTCAGCGACGTATGAACAAATAGGCCTAATACATCTTTTAAATTGCGCCTTTTTGCTCAACTAAATAAATACTTTTAATTTTCACAGCGATAGATTAAATTCCTGACGTTCCAATGATGAAAATAACACGTATAGGAAAATAAGCCATGCCCGTTACTAACTTACGGCATATTTTGGATGCTGCGCCGCTTGCGATGTGTATTCTCGATGTCGATAGCAAACTGATTTATTGTAATTCAAGCTTTAGCCGCCTTCTAGGCTACTCTCAGGCCGAACTACTCGAATCGCCCATACAACAACTGCTTGATACCGACGACCAACAAGCCCACCAAGACAGACTGATTTCAATAACACAACAACATGCGGCTACGAATGATGCAGTGGATTTTCGCTTTATTCAAAAAAGCCGTCACACTATCTGGCTTTCTGAAAGCTGCTCAAGCATACAGGAAGACGAAAAAACTCTCATCATTTGCCAATTTCTCGATATTGATCAACGCAAAAAAAATGAGCAGCGCCTAAGCCTGATCGAACAACGCTTCAATTTGAGTCAACGTCACGCGAAATATGGCGTATGGGATTGGAATATTCGAACGAATGATCTCTACTGGTCTAATCAGATAGGCCCACTGCTTGGCATAGGCGATGGCGAAATCGACGCCAATTACGCTGACTTCGTAAACGCGACCCACCCGGATGACCGTGAATATGTAGCCGAAGTAATCCGCGCCGCCATCGAAAATGGCGCGGAGTACAATATCGAGCATCGAGTCGTCTGGGCAGACGGCACCATACGCTGGATATTGGAAACCGGCGACGTGATATTCGACGAAAACGGTGTTCCACTGAATATGATCGGCGTGGCCCGCGACGTCACCGAGCATCATCATGCCAATGTAGCGTTGAAAGAAAGTGCCAAACTTTTGAATAGCGCCCAGGCTATTGCGCATGTAGGTCACTGGAGCTGGGATGTCATAAGCGGAAAATTATTCTGGTCAGATGAAATCTATCGTATTTTCGGATATTCCCCGGGAGAGTTTGAACCGACGTACAAAAAATTTATAGAGACCTTACACCCGGATGACATTGAACGCATCAAAATATCAGAAGAACAAGCTTTTTCCCAAGGTAAACCGCACAGCATAGACCATCGTATTATCCGCAAGGATGGCAGTATAGCCTGGGTGCATGAAGAGGCCATCGCGATAACCGATGAGCGTAACCAACCGATCCGCTTGACCGGAACAGTCCAAGACATTACAGAACGCAAAAAACTCGAACAACAATTGGCGGACAAGATCACTCAGGCAGAAGCTGCCAACTACGCCAAAACGACATTTCTTTCACATATGAGTCATGAGTTGCGCACCCCATTAAATGGCATACTGGGGTTTGCTCAGATTATGGAAACAGAAAAACTGTCAGCCGGATTGGCCGGTTATGTAAAAGAAATTATGAATTCGGGTTGGCATCTATTGGATCTGGTAGACGACCTGCTAGATCTATCGCGTGTTGAAACCGGTGCAATCGATTTGAAGCCGGAACCTGTCAATCTCAAAGATCTCATCAGAGAATGCCAGTCCATGATCTCCCCTATGCTCAAAGAGCGCCAACTGATGTTTAGCGCAAACTTTGAAGACAGCGCGGCTGTCATACTGGCAGATCGTCGACGTTTAAAACAAATTCTCATCAACCTGCTTTCCAATGCCATTAAATATAATCGCCCTAATGGAGAAGTTCAGGTCTTTTGCCAACTGTCTGGTGAACATCTTCGTATCAACATTAGAGATACTGGCCAAGGAATACCAGAACACTTAATGCCACGACTGTTTACACCTTTTGATCGACTCGGTAAAGAAGGCATCGAAGAGTCAGGAACCGGTATCGGCCTGGCGCTGGTCAAGCGTCTTGCTGACGCAATGGGTTGTGAATTAGGTGTTGAAAGTATCGAAGGCGTAGGCAGCACCTTCTGGTTGGAGTTTAACCTCGCCAACGAACTTCCCAACGCGTTATTAGATCAGGATAGCGATGTTCACAAAGCCGATAACAAGCAATTGAACAACACGATCCGTGTACTCTATGTGGAAGACAATCCTGCCAATCTTAGGCTAATCCAGGGCTTTTTATCGAATAGACCAAATTTTGAACTAATGGCTGCCACCACTGCGGTGGCAGGGCTAGATCTTGCCCGCACACAAATACCAGATGTGATTTTGATGGATATCAAACTACCTGATATGAGTGGTTTCGAAGCGCTGGCTCGACTGCGAACCGTACGAGAAACTGCCCATATCCCGGTTATTGCCGTCAGCGCGGTTGCTCATGAACAGGATGTCGCCGCAGGTCTCAGAGCAGGATTTTTTCGCTATATAACCAAGCCGGTCAACCTTGGGCTTTTGGAAAAAACCATTTATTACGCTGTTCGTGGCGAGGGATGATGTCAGTTGTCGATACGTAAATACGCACACATCTATGTTCGAATACTGTTAACGTGTTCCGTCTACGGCGGATTGTGCTACCTCAGAGGCATTAGACAAAGGCAGCCAGATGTGAAAATGAGAACCTTCACCGGGAACACTTTCCACCCATAGGCTCCCTTCAAGTAACTGCACGAAATGACGACTAATCGTTAAACCAAGACCTGTGCCTTCATATTTTCTCGTATAAGAGGTATCTGCCTGGGCAAATTGTTCAAATAAAACTTCTTGCTGTTCTTTTGGTATCCCAATACCGGTGTCGGATATCGTAAAATGTATGCCGCCTTTCCCCTCTCGCATCTCATTTTGCACAGCCAACCGTATCTTTCCGTTCTCAGTAAACTTTGCCGCATTGCCAAGTAAATTAATCAATGTTTGTTTCAACATTGCCTCATCTGTTCGAATTTTTTTCTCTACAATTTCATTAACAATTTCCAACGTATTGGAATGCTTTTCTATCATCGGACGCGTATTGTTGAGTACATCTTCGATCAATACATCGATTTTTAGCAAGCCGAAGTGAACTTTCATTTTTCCCGCTTCAATCTTGGAAAGATCAAGAACGTTATTGACCAAACCCAGCAGGTGCTTACCCGATGAGCGAATCTTATTCAGGTCTGCAACATATTCCGGATTTTTATTAAACGACATTTCATCGAGTAATAGCTCGCTATACCCGATGATGGCGTTTAAGGGGGTGCGCAGTTCATGACTCATATTGGCCATGAACTCACTTTTGGTTTTGCTTGCACGTATGGCCTGATCTCGCGCCTCTGCCAATTCCTCCGTGCGTTCTCTAACACGCTCTTCCAGCAGACTGTGCGCCTTTTTAATATCCGCCTCCCTGGATTGTAGAGCGGCGACAGTGCGTTTGATGCTAAGAATCATCTGATCAAAGGTTTGCCCTAAATGCGCTATTTCGTCATTGCCTTTCAGTTCTGTCTGTACGTCCAAATTGCCTTGTGATACCTCTCGCGCAACATTGCTCAACACCACTAGCTTCCGTGTCATTAGGTAACCCGCCAATATACCTACGATAGCTATCGTCACCATTCCGAAAATAGCAACAAAAAAACCCAATTCGAAGGCTTTCTGTTTACTCTCGTCCAACAGTCTGCTGTTATAGAGGATTGCGATATATCCCAAAGTTCCAGCTACATTTTCCAGCTTTTTTTGTCGCCAATGCTGTTGGGATAGTGACAGGATTTGGGCAGCATCCTCGCCAACATCGGCTACTTCACTACCGACTGTGATAATCCCACGGGTATCATAAATAATCAGCTTATTGATTCGATCATTTGTCGCGGCGCGTTCTGCGTGGGCCTGGAGATCACCATATTCTCCCGTCAATAGCGCTACCCTGGCAATATCCCCTAACAAGTCAATTACCACGGTCTCAGTTTGGGAAATTTGTTTCTCCATTGTACGGCTGGACTGTTCCAGTGTGACGCCCAATACAATCAGGATTAACACTGCTTCAAGGAGAAAAATAACCGCAGCGATTCGGAAATGTAGTGTAAAACGCTCAGGCATCATAGCTTACGCTTAATTGCCCTCACGACATCATACGCTGAGTCATCTATCTTTTTGAACAAAGCCAACCTGAAGCCTTCCATGAATTGCTTTCCTTCCTCAGTTCTTCCCCACTCTAGAATTCGCTTCTGTATCAATTCACGTTTGTCGATTGGAACCGAGGGATTGGCAACAAAAAGGGAATGCGGAACGGCTTTTGTCTTGCCGATTTCGCGTAGCTTAATTTTCATTTTGTCTTGAAAGAAATTAACCGCTGGCATCGCGGTGCTACAGGCGTCTGCCTTTCTAATTTTTAGTTGCTGCAAGCACGAAACGTGAGAAAGAAAATGTTTCACTTGAATATCTTTACCAACTTTCAGTCCCTGGCGTTCTAGTTCATCGAACACAAGATAGCTTACCGCTGCCGACTTGGGTGTCATTGCCAAGACCTTTCCGCGTAGGTCTTTCATACTTTTCATCGGGCTATCATCTGCTACCACGACAACGCCTCGAAGTTGCTTTTCTCTCGCGGCAAGAGGACGATAGCCATGCTTATCGGCCAGATCCACGTAGTCAAACGGCTGTACAAACGCAAACTCAAATTGCTCACTCACCATCGCATCCATAAAACTTTCGTATGACGAACTGGTTTTAAAAATTACCGGATGATTGAGAATTCGTGAGAAATCTTTAGCGACTTGTGAATAAATTTTTTCGATTTCGCGCGGTGGAAGATAGGGAAAAACCGCGAACCGATAGGCCTCTTTTGCTTCCTCGGCCGCCAATGTGACTGTCGATCCAGCAAAAAGTTGGCCTATCAACAGACAGGCAAGAAAGAGATTTTTAGACATGGACCACTTCCGAATTTTCTGACACATTGATCGTCCACACTGTATCGACTGAAAACACGGATATATTTATGGGTAAGCCGCTATTGTTAGCTCAAATAGTTGAGCCTGCTAAGGCACACGATAGGTAGCGACTATAGCACGCTGATGATCTGCTTGTTCCCAGGTTTTGACGCCCGCGCCCACCCAAAAAACGCTTAGACTTCCTTTAACCTTACACGATGTGTGATGAGCAAACAGCGCTTCAGGAACTGCTATGAGTTGCCCCGGATTCTTTCCATTCAAAGTCTAGCGCTAAAAATACGGTTAATATTTAACAACCCCAACCCTTAAAAGTCTCGTGGGTATAAAACCAAATTCAGTCTGGAAAAACCAAAGGATTTGTACAGTTTTATCGCGACCGGTAGTAACCTGTTCAAGGGCCGGAAGGCTTAAACAATTCGTCAACATCCCGGCACACGGTACCGTTTATCTTCGTTGTAAAACACCATTAGCCAAGTGAAAAAAGCCATCAAATTACCGTTTTTGTCGTCTGCTGCTGACAGTTATTTGTGACAATCTGGTTTATAATTCTGTTCCTTGTGGCGGTATGAACACGGCTTTATTGTCGTTGATCATGGCGATAAAAAAGAATATTGTTTCAACATCTGAATTTTGGTATTTGATACTGGCGCTCATCGGGGTGAACAGGTTTATAATCCCTGGTCGTCAAAGATTAACAGCATATAAAATGTTGCTTATCCGTAATTGCTTGTGAATCACTTCACACCTGGTAAGCAAACAGACACTCTAAAATCAAAACAATATTGTAGTAGCCCAAGGTGTTCTACTTGGGGACGCTAGATAGGTAGAGATGAAGGGATTCTTGCAATGAAAAAGATACTTATACTTCTTATTTCTTCATTTGTTTTTAGCGAGTTTACTCTGGCCGACACTCGCGGCCTGACGAGAACCCATGTCACCCCGTTTAACTCTGGAACGTATCGCGCTCTTGTCATCGGCAACAATGAGTACATGGACAAGCAAGGTTTATGGCAAAGCCTTAAGACTGCGAAGCAAGATGCTGTTACTGTTGCAAATATTCTAGAAAAGAATTACGGGTTTTCTGACGTAACACTATTACATGACGCCTCGCGCCGTGACATTATCTTAGAACTCAATAATCTTGCGCGGCGCACCAATCCGGAAGATAGCGTGCTGGTCTACTACGCTGGCCACGGTTACCTGGATGAGGAAACGAATCGTGGTTATTGGATTCCTTCTGACGCTACGGGCGATGACATCACAACTTACATTCGCAACTCGGCCATACGTGACGAGATTCTGCTAATTTCGGAAAAGGCGCAACACACACTGCTGGTTTCAGACTCCTGTTTCAGTGGCGCACTACTCCGTGGTGGTAACCGTGGGGGCGCTAAACACGGCGTCTCCAGCGCAAGTTACTACGAAAAATCGGCGAACAAGAAAAGCGTACAGATTTTCGCCGCCGGAGGCATGGAGTTTGTCGACGACAATTATCGTAGTTCCGGTCATTCCCCATTTACCTATTTTCTCCTGAGCGAACTGGAAAACAATAAGTCGGCTCTGATAACTCTCACCGAACTTTCCACGAATGTGGCTAAGGCTGTTGCAAACAATGTACAGCAGTCACCCGAAATTGGCGTGCTTTACGGTGCCGGTGACGAATTAGGCGAATTTATCTTTGCCAAAGTAACAGTAGAGACCGAAGAAGGCATCGCAGAATATGCGGTTCAGGCCCAGAAACTCTCTGACGAGCGATTCAATAAAAAGGCAAAACGAGCCAGAGAACTCGTTTTACCCAGTTTGAGGTTGTAAATTAATGAAAGAGCGCATTCGTCAACTTACTCTACTGCCGCTTTTGTTGTGGTTGTTTTCAACACAGCAGGCCGCAGCACTGACGTTCGATATCAGAGGCGAATATGAGAACTGGCATTCAGGTTTAGGTGGAACCTCGACAGCCTTTCTAGGCGGCATTAGCGCCAGTCACGGTTTCACGCCTGAGTTTTCGCTTGCCGGCAGCGTAGTGGCAGGAAACTATGAAACGAATTCCACCGCGTCAAGCGATGTAAGTCGTTTTGATGTCGACATCACCACCAGCTACCGCATATATCCGCTTACTTCAGTATTCATCGGCTATCAGCTGATTCAGCTAGACGTTAATATCAAAGACAACATTAGCCGATCGTTTGACGACACAATGCATGCGCTCGGTGCTGGTATTACCAATTACATCATCATGAATAGAGACTGGGTACTCTACGGGGGATTTAGCCTAAGCGGCGTGTTTGCTACCTCCACTTTGGGTAATGGTACAAAAGATAATGGACTCGGGTTTAGCACGGGTGTCAATGGCGGTGTTTTGTATCTCGTTTCTAAAGAGCTCACCTTAGCCGGTGGAATCAAAACGAGACTTAATTCGGTCGACTATCGCGGCGACTCAGGTACATGGTCACACAATATGCAAAGGCTAACCCTGAGTCTCAGTCGCGCGTGGTAGCGTCAAGCGGTTTTGTTACTGACGGATTTCGATAACCTAAACAAGCACAGAAACGTGAAAAATGGCGAAATATAAATATTCAAGGGATGCTTCCCTTTCAGGAAAATCAATCTTGGCAGGAAAGGCATTTAGTTTAAAAAACCTTCTCTTGTTATTTTTCATTTTGTACCTCACCGGCTGTGGCGTTGCCGTTCAAGACCACTTTAGCCAAGCCGCTCCCGACACGCCATACATCGAATTCACGGTTAATGCGAGAAATCAATTCCAAATCAAGTTGCCGAAAGACAGTGGCGCGCAGGAATACTATTTTTATTGGGCTGACAATGAATCCATGGACAATCCAACCAAAATAGTTCTCAGTGGCAATACTGCCGATGTTGACATAAGAGGATTGTTAGGTGATGCCGTAACACCAGGACAAACCGTCTTTTTAGCCATCATAGCGACCTGGGAAGGCAAGGAAAGCGGCCGCTCAAACGTCATTGCATACCAGTTTCAACCTGACAGCCCTAACAATGTGAAAGCCCAGACACTCACAGGCAGAGGCGAAATCCGTTGGGAAAACGCTTCGGGTGAACACGCAAAATACAATGTTTACTGGTCGACTACGCCTGATGTTTCCGTCACAAAGCACGAAGGGGCAGCCAAGAATCTCGAGGGTGATTCGTTCACCCACGATCAGACGCAATATGACGAACAACAAAAAGTGTATTACATCGTCGCCAAAATTGAGGAAGGCGTAGAAAGCCCAACATCCGAGATTGTTGAAATCACAGTGAGCAAAACTGCGAAAGTACCCACACCTCAAAATCTACAGGCCAATGTAAACGGTCAAATTATTGATATCTCCTGGAAGGCCGTAGAAAGCGCAACCGCTTACCGGATTTATCGTGATACCAGCAACGAACTGGACTTCACCAGCGCCCAGGTGTTTGAAGTTAGTAACGCCAACTATGATGACAGCTCAATACTCGCAGGAACCAATTACTATTATTGGGTTGTAGCGCTGAATGAATCGGGCAGCAGTGAGATCTCTGCGCCTGCAGGACCAGCAAGAATAGCCGGCGCAAACACCGGTGGAACAAGTAATCTGCCACCGGAATTTACCATTGACGATGTCTACTTTATCGAGGAAGGCAAAAAAGTCGTCACCAACCTCACCGCCATCGATATAGACTCAAATAATCTGAGTTATGGTGTAAGCGCGGGTTTTGAGGTGTTTGAGGTTAAGGGCGCTCAACTCAGTTTTATCGCTGCCCCCGATTTTGAAAGCAATGTCACTTCCTATCAGGTGACGGTCACTGTTAGGGACCTGGATCATGTAGTTGAAAAAGCCATTACGGTAAATGTGACCAATGTAAATGAGCCGCCCGAATTTACACTCGCCACTTTTTCCTATTCGATTCCGGAAAATACCAAAGCCGTAACCAGCCTGAGTGCGAGTGATGTTGACAGCTCAAGTGTGTTGACGTTTTCCGTGGCAAATGCGGACACAGGTACATTCGAAATAGTCAATGGAAACCAGCTAAGTTTTGTCTCTCCCCCTGACTTTGATGCCGTCGGTGTAACAAATCCATATAAAGTTACGGTTGTTGTTAAAGACAACGGCATGCCGCCGCTTGAAGATCGTCGTGAACTGACAATTACGATCGAAGGCGTCAATGAACCCCCATTTGTCAATAACGAAGATCTTCTCCTGCCGATGTCAGAAGGTAATGTCTACGCCGGTAAAGTCAAAGCTTCCGATCCGGAAGGAAACACGCTGAGATTTGAAAAGATTGGCGGTGCAGATACGACAGCTTTAACGGTTGATCCCGATGATGGCGAAATACGTTTTGTCACGGCGCCGGATTACGATGTCCCGGGGTCTAGTGATGGCGACAACGACTATCATATTGATGTCCGCATCTACGAGGAAGGCAACCCTGGTAACCAGATAACCAAAGCTTTCACGATACGTGTTGGCGCAGTGAATGAAGCACCAGTGTGGAATACCGGTAACACACTTAGCGTAAACGAAAACCGGAATCCACCGCTAGTCGAGATGCTTAGCGCATCAGATGCTGAAGATTCGGTTACCTATACGTTCGCAGGCAGTGGTGGTGATTACAGTTATTTCAATATCAATGGCGCCCAGCTCAGCTTCAATTCTATGCAAGATTATGAAAACCTGATCAGCGTGCGCGGTTCCAGCGTGTTTAACATTACGCTAAATGCCAACGATGGAAACAATCCCGCGGTGTCGTTAGGCGTTACCATTACCGTTAAAGATGTCGATGAAGATCCGATCGTCACGCCGCCGTCAAACACCAGCGTACAAGAACCCAATTTAGGTGTATTCCAAATAGGAGCGACAGACCCTGAGGGGCTTTCCCTCCACTATTCCATCACCCCTAACGGACAAGGTGGAACCGCCAATGCGGATAGCGCATTTTTCAAAATAAACGATTCTGGTGTTTTGTCCTTTATTGGAATTAGCGGCAAAACTGATTATGAAACCATGAGCAGCGCATCGGGATCGAAAGTATTTAGCGTCGAAGTTCAAGTCGCCGACACCGCTTCTGGTGCTGGCGGCTCGGTCAACATAGTAAAACTGCCCTTGCAAATAACCCTCGTCAATCTCCCTGAGATGCCCTACTTTGTTACCGAATCCAACCTGCCAAATCAAAACGAAAACGTATTTCCACGACCTAGTTTTGAGATTGTCGCCTTCGATGGGGACGGTGACGATGTATTTTTAAATTTAAAGTCAACGGGCGATTTTCTTGACTTCACACTCAATGCCGCACCAGGAAAGAACACCTATACATTGGCATACAAAAACACACTCGAACTTGACTATGAATCACCAAACGATGAAGGTGGGGATAACACCTATGAAATTACTATCATCTTAAACGGTGGAGGCGTAACGGGTTTAGAAAAGACCTTTACCTTTAGTGTAAACAACCTTAACGATAACAACCCGGTTTTCGTGACTGGCGCAAATGCTCTGTCGACTCCGGAAAATCAATTACTCAATGCGCCAATCGCTATTCATGACCCAGACGGTAGCCTGACGCCGCTTTCAACCTCCATCATCGGTGGCGCAGATCAAGCAAAATTCAGTCTTGCCGGAAACATTTTGTCTTTTCAAACCGCACCTGACTACGAGTCACCAACTGACTCAGGGCAAAACAATGTTTATGAGGTCACTTTACGCGTACATGATACACAGAGGTCTAGTGATAGAACTTTCAATGTTTCCGTAACCAACCAAGTAAACAGCCTGGGTCAGCCACAAATAAACGTGGTGCCAACTACATTCATTAACAACCAGCAACCAGCCAATCCATTTGAACGCCGATTCTGGATAAAGTGGCCTAACGTTACTAACGCGACTAATTATTTTCTTTACTACGCTGAACAGCCGGGGATAACGCCGGGCAATTATCGGACCCTGACCAATGGCACCAAGCTCGCCTTAGGTAGCGCGACCTTGTTACCTAATGGAGTACGCTCCTTCAAGTCAATTTCCATAGCCGATGGACGCACGTATTATTTTATACTTACTGCGGGTGATGGAAATGAGGAAAGTGCCGCTAGTAGTGAACAGAGCGCAACAACCTATACTCCCTCCCTGGTCTTGAATGATACTGGTATCGAAACATGCGCAACTAGTGATACAGGAGGCCTGGCCTGTAACAATGCAACTGACGGTACCGATTTATTTTCGCCCCAAGATGCGGAAAATGGCCGCGATAAAGCACGGCTAAGCACCCAACTAATTAAAATCGGCACCGGCCAGGCTGCTTTTGATTTTACAAAGATTAGCTCGACTGGAAATACCCTGGGTAATACCGCGAGTTCCTGGTCATGTGTAAAAGATAATGTGACAGGACTTATCTGGGAGGTTAAAACAACATCGGGATTACACAACACTGCTAATACATATACCTGGGACTCCGCTCAAAGTTTTGCCGCTAACGTCAACACGGAAAATTTTTGCGGTGCGTCAAATTGGCGTGTACCTAACCCTGAGGAATTGGCGAGTATAATTAATTACAGTATTGCGCCGCCGGGTCCCAGCATCGATTCTAGCTTTTTTACTAACACACAGAAGCTAGCATATTGGACTTCGGCTCCTGTAGCAGCTACGGTATCGGCGGGTGCAACTACCAGCGCCTGGTCGATTAAATTTAATCTGGGGACTATTGATAAAAGTCCAAAAAATACTCCAATCTATATAAGATTGGTACACGATTAATACAATGACTTCGATGAGATACTGTTATGTTTACTAAAAGAAATTTGATTAACCTAAAACTACACAAAAGCATAAGCACGATTTTCGTGCTGACGGTTTTTGCTTCTAGCACTCAAGCTGAATGTTTTTATGACAACATTCAAGCCACCACGCCGAGTAGTCGCTTCAACATCAACAGTGATGGAACAGTAACCGACAAGAAATCTGGCCTGGTATGGAAACGCTGTAGTGAAGGTCAAACCGTTTCAGCAAATTCATGCAATGGGAATTTAACTAAAATGTCCTGGCAGCAGGCGCTTAATTCAGCCAAATCCAATAATGACAACTCTTTTGCAAATGCAAATAACTGGAGACTACCAAACATCAAGGAACTGCAGTCTATCGTCGAATATGCCTGCCAAAAACCGGCCATTAATTCTGAGATATTCCCGAACGTACCAAATATTACCGATTTCAAGTATTGGTCTTCATCAACTAAAGCAGGAGAATTTACCAACCCAATTTATGCTTGGGCAATGAGAATGGACGATGGATCCGCCTATTTTCAAGATAAGACCCTGGACACCATTTTTCTAGTTAGGCTAGTTCGCGACACAATTCAATGACAGAATTTCTGGGGCGGGGTAACCATATTTAGTAGGACGACTAGCAAGCTAAGCCACTTCAAACGACCACTATTCAGTTTCACGGGATGGATTAAAAAACATTCACTTCACAAAACCAATACGACTTTAGAAAAATCAAATTCATATCAAACGCGGGAAACCATTATGTAAGAAGCGGCTCACTAGAGAGAGTACATAGAGGCACTCCCCCTAGTGCGCTGTCCAACATTTACATAGACATTTTTTTCTTTCTGCTTGTTCCAAGCATATACAACAGACCAGCAGATATTAACGCTAGTGGCGCAGGCGCTGGAACAGTAACAACACTTCCATCGGGGTAGTATACGGAGGTCGTGCCAGTAGTTGTTGTAATTGAGGTGATTGCAAATTGCGATGCATTCAGAAAACCAAATCCATGTAGTGATCCCTTGGTCGCCCACAAAATTGAGCTTCCAGCCGAACCTTCACTAACCCAAAACGAAGAGGCTACCACTTCATCTAGAGGGTTGGTATCGGCTATCACAGTAGGATCACCGGTACCAGTATCTGGATCACCAGTCACGATACGACTATTTGGATCAGCCCCAAAAACAGCTTTTAAACCATCGTAGTCACATGGAATGCCTGCGACAATTTCATCAGCCGATGTACAAACATTTGGTGTGTTCTGGAATTGTATATTGGTAATAAGTTCGTTCGAAACCAAGTCCGCATCAACTAAATCAAATGAAACATCGAACTCCGATACTTCATTGCCAACTGTTACACCATTTGTGAATACCAACCTTGCAATCGGAATGAAACTTCCAGTATCAAACGTAGTACCGTTGAAGCTGGCCATTTGGTAAAGAGCCATACTCTCGCCAGTAAGCGCATTAGTGAACGATGTGACATTCGCCCACTCTTCAGCCGTTAAATAGCCACCGTAGGGATTAATTGTTTGGTCATTACTAGCAAAAGAGTTATTGAAAGCTGTCCAGTCACCGTCTGCAGGGTCTGTGAAGTCAAACTGATGAGTGATGACGCTTAAAGAACTTTGTGTACTACCGATACTTGCCGTACCCCAGGCCATATTAAATACACTATTGATTTCTGAAGCGTCTAGCGGTGAACTTCCTAATACGCTCTGAATTTCATTTATTGCTACAGTTTTATCAACATTGAGATCGTAAGGCGCGATCGGAACACCTCTGTCCGGCACACCCAAAACAGTGCCGTCGAAGTTCAAATTGACGTTAATAATCGATGCATTCGCTTGTGAAGCGGATAGAAAACATACAACAGGCAAGGCCATTAACGCAGCGCGATGTGACGCAATTTTTATATTCATATTACCCCTCAAATACTTATTAAGTTGTTTTAACCTAGCCGATTAAGCAATCCTTAAGCCAATATATTTTCTTTTATAATCATGAAGTTGAAACACTATTCGTTAGTAATGTAAATTACTTCGACAAGTGCATGAAAAACGACTTTTTGTGTGACAAAAAATGATTTTTTGTGTCGCCTTAACACGACGTTATTTTCAGTTGTATTCGAAAAACTTTACACTTAAAAGTTTTCAGTTAAGCCTTGTCTTTCAAGTGACTTATGTTCTTAGAGAAATCGCGATGCAAAGTTGATTAATTATTCACCAGTTAAACTAGTCACTCATGTTGAGCAAGAAAGTCTCTTTTCCACTTGCAAGTACAAATATTGCAGCGGCGTTGTACATCCTAGAAATTGCAGCTACTGCCGTGAATCTTGCTGCTGATAATGACTTCTCAATCTCCACCTTTTAGTGCGTATCTACACCACAACTAGAAAGCAGAATATTTTGCCGTTTAAACGCAAGAATGCTTGAGGTCCACTTCTCTTTTTGTAAGATTGGGGCATTTTCCCGAGGAATTTCGCCTAACCTGTTGCTATCTGAAAACAGAGAAATAGGACAGCCATCTCCATTTTGTTTTTCGCTCAGAAGCTGCGCAAATATCTACGATCCAGTTCATACCAGTGCAGCCCTAGTTTTTACGTTTGACTTTAGGCCGCTACCCTTTTACCCGTAGCCGACAATACTGTTCGGTATTTGCGACATATTTTTTAGTTGTAAACTATTCCGACGTCTACACAATAGGCTTTTCTTTACCCTGTATCAGGTTTCTAACTATAATTGGGCTCCGCGAACGTATACTGCCGGAAGAATTTAAGTACCGATAACCAATGGTTAAATGGTAGAACCGACACGCCATGGCGGCATTGCTAGAAAAATAAGAATTTCTAACACGGATGTTCTAATGAGATTTGTTTTAAACCATTTTTTGCTTCTCACATGCTGTGGAATTGGCACCCTGCTTTTTGCAGATGTTTATGCCCAAGACGAAGCCGAAAAACATCACCCGCAACGATTTCTCATCAAATACAAAAATTCGGTCGATCAACAGCCACACCGTGTCCGGTCACGACATAGGCACATTAAGGACATCAAACCGCTATTCGATCATTCAGATAGACCCGTCCGTAGTCGTTTGTCAAAGTCACCCAAGCATCGCGAACTAGATCGCTGGCACGAACTCAGCATTGCGGACAACGCCAATTGGAACAGAACTTTTGAACAACTTAGTAAAGATCCGGACATAGAATTTGTTGAGCCAGACTTTGTCGTAAATACCGATGCTGTTCCGACAGATCCTTCTTTTGGACAACTGTGGGGCCTGGTGAATACGGGACAAGCAGGTGGCAGTATCGGCAATGATATTGGCGTTGAAAATGCCTGGACTAGTGCAAGCCCGGGTGATGGAGTTGTCGTAGCCGTAGTTGATACGGGTGTGGACTATACTCATAAAGACCTGGCCGACAACATTTGGAAGAATACAAACGAAATTCCCGACAATGGCATTGACGACGATGGCAATGGATATATTGATGATGTACGCGGTTATGACTTTGTAAACAATGACCCCGACCCATTCGATGATAATCAACATGGCACACACGTGGCGGGCACAATTGCAGCCGTCGCTAACAACGATGAGGGTATCGTGGGAGTTGCCTGGTCATCAAAGATTATGGTCGTCAAATCTCTATCTTCCAGTGGCGGAGGACTCACGAGCAACAACATTCGAGCGATTCAATATGCAATCGATAATGGTGCAAACATAATCAACACCAGTTGGGGAAGTAGTGGGTACTCTCAACTACTTTATGATGTCATTTCAGCGGCCAACGACGCCGGGATATCCGTTGTCGCTGCTTCAGGCAATTCTGCGGTAGATACCGAAATCATTCCGCACTATCCTGCATCCTTCAATCTTCCAAACATTATCGGCGTTTCTTCATTCGACCGCTATGGTCGACTTTCCAGTGTTTCCAATTGGGGAAAAAACTCCGTCCATGTCTCGGCGCCAGGGAGTTCTATTTACTCCACTATTCCCGGTAATTTCTACCGCAACCTAAGTGGAACATCGATGGCGACACCTCATGTCGCTGGTGCCGCCGCGTTGATTCTTGCGGACGACTTTACTCGCACCCCTGAACAGATCAAACAATTGCTCATTTCTACTTCTACCTTTACGGAACCGTTAAATGGAAAAACCATAAGTAACGGCAGGATAAATGTTACCAATGCACTAAATTGCCAGGCAGGCGCTCTGCAAATTATTCCAACTAGCCACGCGAATAATTTCAAAATTCCTTCGGACCAACCTCAAATTTTTAAGGCTAAAATATATAGCTGCGACAAGCAGATCAATAACGTGCAGCTAGTGATGCGCGTTAACAATGAGATAGATGTTGGCTTGAACGACGCGGGAATACAGGGTGATGAGTTGGCCGGTGACGGAATCTACTCGGCGACCTGGAATCCACACCTTAATGGTGATGTTACGTTGGTGTTTTCGGCGTCTCATCCTTATTATGCCTCAGCGACAAAGTCATTAAACGGTTCTATTTATGTAAAAACCGAATATCAGATAGACGACACAATCAGCTACAATTGGCAAGATGCTTCCTCAGGGACACCACTGAACCTAAGCAACGATTCCAACACGCTATTTGTATTTGGATTTCCATTCGAATTTTACAACACGATATATGATAGGGTTTATGTAAGCTCAAACGGAATCATGTCCTTCGCTAAATCGACAAGCAGTTATAGCAATACAGCGATTCCTAACAATAACGCCCCCAACAATTTTATCGCGCCATTTTGGACCGACTTGAACCCTGACTTCGGCGGCAACATCTATGTGATGACCTCTGGTGTACAGCCCAATCGAAAGTTCATCGTTAGCTGGGACGACGTTCATGTAAATAATGACCAGATCCCCAATGGGGGAAGTTTTCAAGTCATTCTTGCAGAAGGTAGCAGCCAGATACTGTTCCAGTACAAAGACGTAATATTCAACAGTACTGACGACAATGGCAATAACGCAACGGTTGGGATTGAGAATATTGAAGGCACAAAAGGCGTACAGTATTCCCACAATACGCCATCGATAAACAATAATATGGCGATACAGTTCAAGCCCATCAGACGCCCTACTGCCACTGCTGGAGGACCGTATCAGAGTGAAGTAGATCAAGCCGTCAACTTTACCAGTACGGTGAGTTCGCCTTTGGCCGGCGCGATTTTCACCTATAGTTGGGATTTTGGTGATGGCTCGTCGAGCACGGAACCACATCCGACCCATACCTATAGTCAACGTGGAATTTTCGAAGTCACGCTAGTTGTAAACGATGGCAACGAAGATTCTTTACCCGCGTTAACTTCTGTTGTAGTTGGGTCTAACCTGTCTCCTATCGCGCATGCTGGTGGGCCCTATACCGGATTTGCTCAACAGAATATTGCCTTCGACGGAAGTCAGTCCAGCGATCAAGACGGCGATGCCTTGAGCTACCTCTGGGATTTTGGGGATGGCAGCAACGGATTCGGTATTTTTCCGTCGCACACATATGCTGCCCCTGGAAATTACATTGTTACACTTGTCGTGCATGATGGATTTGATACCTCGGCCCCCGCGACTGCTAGTGTTTCCGTAGAGAATCAAGCACCGGTTGCGGTAATTGACGCGCCCTCGCGCGGTGCAGCCAATATTCCCATTCATTTTAGCGCGAGTTCATCGCACGATCCTGATCTGCAGACGCTAACCTATTCTTGGGATTTCGGCGATGGACAAAGCTTATCACTGGAAAACCCCAGCCATGAATTCAGTAGCACAGGATTATTTACCGTCACACTTACCGTAAGCGACGGCGCATTAACAGACAGCGTACAACACCAAATTGAAATCGTCACAAACACTCAGCCGGTCGCAGATCCAGGTGGCCCTTATCAAGAATATGTCGGCAACTCGATTACCTTTGATGGCTCAGGCTCTTTTGATGCAGACGGAGACGCACTAACTTACGTATGGGGCTTTGGTGATGGCAATAGCGCAAACGGAATCGCGCCTACACATACGTACGCCAACAAAGGCAGTTATAACCTATCACTACTTGTGAATGACGGCCTCAGTGACTCGCAAATAGCGAACACGACAGTAACCGTCCCAAATCGTGCGCCGACAGCTAAAATTACGTCACAGGTTGGTGACAAAATAGATCTTGGCTTGTTCGCTATATTTTCCGGCACTAGCTCTTTCGATCCGGATGGCGACTCGCTAAGTTATTCGTGGAAAGTAAATGGCACTCACGTTTCAACCGCTGCTAATTATTCTCGCGCATTTAGTCAGTACGGCAATTTTTCCATCACATTAACCGTAAGTGACGGAGATGAAGATTCGTTACCCGCAGAAAGAGTTCTTCGCGTTATTACTCCGCCAATTTCCAACGCAGGTGAGTTGCAGGTTTATTCACCAGACGAAACGGCTGAATTAAACGGGGACAATAGTAGCGATATTGATGGCAGAATAAATACCTATGCTTGGCAGCAAACATTTGGGCCAACAGTTGAGGTCATCAACTCAGACGCGAGCCGTGCAAGTTTCGTGGTACCAAGCTCTTCGGTTTTCTGGAAGACGGTTTCCGCTGGAACGAATCATACCTGCGCAATTGACTCGGAACAGGCAATGTGGTGTTGGGGAAGCAATGCTTTCCGGCAGATCAAGCAAAACTCTTCTACTACCGCTACTGCGATTTACCCAAGCCCAGAATCAATTTCAATTGATGGGAACTCGCATTGGAGAGAAGTGTCATCTGGCGGCAGACACACCTGTGCGATTTCAGTCGATGATCGTCTTTTCTGTTGGGGTGATAACTCATTCGGGCAACTTGGCATAGGAAATAACGGCGCCTATCAGGAGGTTGTCACACAAGATAACGTGAAATGGAGAACTGTTAGTGCCGGCGAGTACCACACTTGTGCAATCGATGTGGGAGAGAAACTGTACTGCTGGGGAGATAATTCCGTAGGCAAACTAGGGCTTGGTGATACGCTTCGTAGAGAAACGCCGGAACACGTTGATTCTCCAACAGGTACCGGTTGGAAAAGTGTGGACGCCGCTACATCACATACTTGTGCCCAAGACACACTAAATACTTTGTGGTGCTGGGGAAGCAACAGCTCAGGCCAAATAGGAATCGACGCAACAACAACCGAGCAAACGCAACCTGCGAAAGTTCCAACGCCAAGCCAATCTACATACTGGAAAACGTTCAGTGTGGGAGAATCCCATAGCTGTGCAAAAAGTAGTATTGATGGCAACTTGTACTGCTGGGGAGAAATCTACATAGGGGGTATCGCAACTCCTAATTCCACTTCCAACATATTTACGCCAGCTCAAGTTATCACCGAACACGATTATGTTCAGATATCGAGCGGGAACGGTTTTAACTGCGCACTGGCTACAAGTAAGCAGGTATATTGCTGGGGACGAAATCCCAATGGGGAAAACGGAACGGGTAATTTGCCTTCTACAAGCGCGCCAACAAACCCCATTTTGTTTAATTCGCATATTGCGCTAGTCAGCTCTGGTAAGCATCATTCCTGTGTATTGACCGACCTGGGCTCTATCGCCTGTTGGGGTGAGAATGCCTATAACAAGGTTGCCCCTGACTCTCTTAGCTCGCACAAATCGCCTGTTTTTGCAGCAAGAAATGACAACCTGTTGGGCTTTCAGCTAACGGTTACAGACGACGATGGGCTAACGTCCACAGACAATACCAATATTGTCATTAACCAGCGTCCGATTGCGGTTACGCCTGGCTATGTTTCGTCTAATCAGAATCTCAACATCGTGATCAATGGTTCAGCTTCTTATGACGCTGAACTTTCAGATATCAGCTACGCATGGAGACTGGGTGGAGAGCTTATATCTACTGACCCGGTGCTGACGCACACGTTCGCAGAAGCGGGAGAGTATAGCGTACAGCTCACAGTTAATGACGGATATACAGACTCTTTGGCTTCAAGCACCACGGTGTTCATCAATACCATGCCAACGGCTCAAGATGACAACGTCACTGTACTCGAAGATAAGACACTAGTTATTGATGTGTTGGCAAACGACTCTGATGAATCGTTAGACAGCATAATCATTGGCTTTAGCCAGCCGTCGCATGGCTACCTGACTCTTGAAAGCAATCGGTTCTCGTACACACCTATTGCAAATTACTCAGGGCCAGATAGCTTTGAATATACGGTTACTGACGCAATGGGTCTACAAAGCACCGCAAACGTGCTCATCGATGTAATAGCAGTAAACGATGTTCCAGAAATAAATAATCTGGCTTTACAAACGCAAGAAGACGCACCTGTATCCGGTATTCTAGTCGCCCACGATGTCGATAGTAACGATATAAGCTTTACAATACATTCCCCTCCCCAGAATGGAAAAATAGAGGGTCTAAATACGAATACTGGCGAATTTACTTTTGTTCCTGCAGCAAATTTTTCGGGAACTATAGAGTTCGAAGCACTCGCAAGCGACGGCATAGACAATTCACTACCAGCAAAAGTCAAAATAGATGTGCTCGCAATAAACGATAGCCCTGTTGCCGCGGATGATTATTATGTAACGCTTGAAGGGCAAAATCTGAAAACTGGAAATGTTCTTGGGAACGATACTGATGTTGACGGCGACGTTTTGATGGTGCTGCAGTTAGAACAGCCCCAAAACGGGACGGCGTACTCGAATAACGATGGCACTTTTACCTATACGCCAAATGAAGGATATACAGGAGAAGATAGTTTTAGCTACACGATTTCAGACGGACATCAAGGTCGCGACGATGCTATCGTCCACATTACTGTCAATCCCTACACAGACGAAACACCGATATCACCAGTTGTCTTTAACATCGAAGACTTGCTACTAGATATCGATAAGGAAAAACACGTCTTCCGCATAAAACCGGAAGCCCCTCCAATCAACGACATCACCTTACGCTATTACACTACGGACGGTAGCGCCGAGTTAGATAGCGAATTTGGCGCAATCGAAGGAAGTCTTCATTGGGCTAGCGGAGACGCAACAGAAAGAGAAATACCTATACCACTTCTAAAAAACAAATTTGAACACGACCTGCACTTCAACCTGGTATTTGTCGTTGAATCAGGGTATGCCATTTTCGAGAACGGAAGTCTGGCAGTGATTACGATTCCTAAAAACAATCCCGGCCCAAAACCTAAGAAAAGCGCCATATCGTTTTCACTTCTAATTTTCATACTCTTAATTGGTATTCTTAGAGGAAACCATCAACTACGACATTTCAGAAAAAGCTCTCAAGCCCGCCCTTATAATCCAACCCTCTTGTCACCCGAAAGTGTGTAGATTTGCAAATTTTACTAAAAACCTAACACCAAGGTATTAATCCAAAAGAAGAAAATTCATCTATTTTTCACCGTCTTGCTCAAGATTCGCCAAATTAATGCCGTTACAGTGTGTGATTAAATGGGAAATCGCTGGTTTTTATTATGCCAATGATCATAAACACTAACACGATGGCGCTGAACGCCAATAAGGCGTACAACCGCAACTCTGAGACGCTAAGCACCTCCATGCGTAGGCTTTCGTCTGGCTTGCGTATCAATAGCGCTAAAGACGATGCGGCAGGCCTCGCGATTTCCGAACGATTTACTACGCAGGTGCGCGGACTGACGGTAGCGACACGAAACGTGAATGATGGCATTTCCATGTTGCAAACTGCCGAAGGTGCAATGCAAGAAATCTCCAACATGTTGCAGCGTATGCGTGAACTATCAGTTCAGGCTGCTAACGCAACTAACTCCGTCGGTGATCGCCGCGCTCTACAGCTAGAAGTCTCGCAACTCGTTACTGAAGTTACACGCATTGCCGAAACGACGAATTTCAACGGGGTTAAAATCCTGAATGACTACGCTAAGGTTGGCCCGCAAGGGAAAGAATCCGAAGTCATTGATGCCTTGAAACGTGGCTGGCTTGAAGCCAGCGAAACAGCCTTGAACCGGTATTTCGGTCTAAGCCTCAAGAACGCCACCATGACGGTATCTCTATACAATGACCCTACGGATGCTGCATGGGGACGAGCAGGCGGCGCTCCAGGAAATCTGAGCTATATGCTCAATATGGCCTACCTAAACAATGTAGAAATCGATCTAAAAAATGGTGGTAATGGCCCGTTCTATATGGATCGACTTGCTGCACATGAGTTGGTGCATGCGGCAATGGCGAATGAAGGGATGATCATCGCGGGAGAAAACTGGTTTACCGAGGGAACTGCGGAATTGCTCCCTGGCGGTGATGAACGCGTTGAAAGCGAAGGTGGCATTAGCGCAGTAATGGCGGCCAATGATCTAACCGCCTGGCCCGCTGCCCCAGCAATCGGATCTAGCGGCCAATACGCCAAGGCCTACCTGGCCGTACGCTATATCCATTCCAAGGCGGGAGGATATGACCAGGACAATGTGAACATTTCCGGAATCGGTCGCGTATTCGACCTGATGCGACAGGGAAACACTCTGCTCGACTCCATAAATACGGCAACCGGTGAAAACTACGCCGCCATGGCCGACTTTCATGCCGACTTTAATGCAAACGGCGAAGCCTACCTGTTAGCCAATGGTTACGAGGAAGGCGACGGCGATACGGGAGCTGTCGGTGGTAGAAACGCAGAGAACGGTGATTACTACCGGGATACAAGCGCGGAACACGTGATCTACGACATGAATCACTATCAACAAAATCCCACCGAAGCAGACATCAAATGGGCGGTAGAAGAATCATCAAATTCGAGCGGCTATGCCCAGTACCTGCAATTCCAGGCCGGAGCGAATCCGTATCAGGTCATACAGGCAGGTTTCGTATCTGCAAGTGCAAAGTCTTTGGGTATTGACGATCTCGATCTTGTCGAATATTCAGGCGTCGCAATTGGCGACGTTGATACCGCTCTCGATTTTATCAACGCACAACGGGCGCGCCTGGGTGCACAGATGAGTCGACTCGAAAGTACAATACGTAATAACGAAAACAATATAGAAAACCTTTCCGCATCACGCTCTCGCATACGCGATGCGGACTACGCGGTTGAAATGGCCGATTTCACTCGCAGCCAGATTCTAAGCAATGCCTCAACCGCGATGACGGCACAGGCACAGCAAGTACCTTCTCTAGCCCTGAGTCTACTACAAGGCTTGTAATCGGTTCTTTTAGTCTCCAGTCAACTCTGAAATTCTACCCATATTCTTTCCGCAAATAGTCAATCAAAAAACACAAGCTATTTAGATCAACTACTTTATTACATAATTCAGGAACAAGGTGAATTGCCTTTCTGTCTTTTCTTCCTCTACGTAAAAATAAATGTCGTCATAGCTATCGATATAGCCGTAACGTTTAATAATAGTATTCTTCAGTCCTATGCCCAATCGTGAAAATTGATATTGCAATTTAAACTCGTGACGAGAAATGTCGTCATTGTAGTTATAATATCGCAGTTGAATTTCCTCGAATCGATTGTATTTGTCGATGGAGTCATAGCGATGAAGACTTCCGCGGTATGATAGGCTCCAATCACCTACTTCCAGAATCAGATCTGCGCGAGCTGTCCAGCCAAAAGCGTAATAGTAGCCGAGCGTCGAAGTGACAACGCGTATATCAAAGAGATCGATATAGTTGTCGAGTTGCTCCAATGCCAGGGCATCAATCATGGCGAAGTCGTAGTACGCCCCCAATTGGATTCGATAGTCGAATATGCCAAAACGATTTCGAACGAGACTAGATACGCCGAGCAGATTTACCGCGCCAAACCAATCCTGATTTGCATTGTAGAGCCTGGTTTCGAACTCGATACCGCTAGCCAATCCAACTAAGAGCTGATGACGCCGAGTACGGGTTGATCGTTCTACAACTCCTTTAAATGCAATGTCAGCAACCGTTGCGAAGTCGATACTTCCCGATGTGTTATCGATTCGTGCATTAAGACTCGCGTATGCTACATAATTGCTCGTTTCCCGTTGAGCAATTCGATCCCGCACACTCTCGAATCCAAGAGAAAGCGTTTGAAATATTTCATTGCCGTAGGCTCTCTGTGAATACCCCACTTGAATATCAAAGTTTCCATAAACCGGTGTTTGGTATCGTATATCCCTCGCACTTCCAATCGCAGCGAAAGGGTCGAATAAATAGGACGCCCAAGCCCAATCTTTTTGCCTACGTAAAAGCGGCGCAATCTGGAACATCGCCTCCCCCAAAGAGCTGCCGCCAAACCCGGTCAATATTTGGTCGCCTATGCTGAAAACTTCTCGATATTCGATACCATATTCCCAGACGATGGAACCCAGGTGGCTAAATATCAGGCCATGAAAAAAGTCGAGCTTATTGATTCTTGCCATCTGATGGTAGGACGCACCTGTATACGTGTGCCCCCAATTGAAGTAGCGGTAGTTGGTGTCGTAGGAAAAATCCGTCCAATCCGAGTACTCACCTTGTCCAGACTGATTGAGCTCATGATCCGGTTCGCTGAGATCCAGTCGAATATAGTACAGCCCCGTATACGCCCCAAGTAATCCACCCAAATGCAGACTTGCCTTACCGAGCCTGTCCTGGTACGTATCGGCCACACAAATACTGCCGCTCAATAAGGCGCAGACAAAGGCGATTTGACGTAATGCTTTCGTTTTCAAGAAATTTTGTAAATATATTTGAATTATTTGTTGCTACGGTCTCGTCGAGATCTTCTTATAGCATTTTGATTCTACGATGAACGCATCATAAACATTTCATATGACTAAAGAAAGCATCCCGAGAGAAACCCCAGCCAACCGGATATAAGCCAATGATAGCGTTTCTCCTGCTCGCTATTGTCGGCCAATAACGCACGAAACAATCGATAGTACTAGCGTTTTTCCTATGTAAATCATGGCCTTTTCTTCATTGCATACTTGGACTTAAACTAGAAGCGAAATTCATATCTAACACTATACCGCCTGCGGCCGATGTAGCTTTTATGAGATGTTGATATCAGGGGATCACCATGAAAATCGACGCCAGCAAAGTGATGACGACCTCATCACATCAGTCAGTTCGACGCCATGAATTTACCGAGATAGGCGAAAGAACAAAAACGCTCACTGTGCCAGTTACCAACGTGCGTACGGCACCGAAAAATCAACTGAATCTACTACCAATAAATCCAAGACCAGCAGGCAAAACCTTACCACCGAATCTGCGTTCTCGTCATACCAGAATTGTAGACACTCCAAACGTTCAAACAGATGAGAAACCAGAGCAAATTCGCTCCGCTTCTTTACATAGCCTAAAAACACTGGTCGAGGCCTTTTTCGGTAAACCAATCAAACTCATCAATATCGACGACTTTCAAGGTAGTACGACCGAAGCCATGAACGATGTCATTGAAAGCCAGCGAGGCCTGCCTGGCACTGGCGATCAGATCTCAGGAACGGCGCAACTAAATTCCCGTCGTATACGACAGGAGTCTTTGTTCGAAGAAGAATGCAGTCGCTACAATGTAGCAAGCAGCATTCAAACCTTAGATGGTCGTAAAATTGAAATCGATTTGAGCCTCACCATGAGTCGCGAATTCAAAATGATGCGGCTAACCGAAATCAGCGAAGAGGAAATACGCAAGATTGTTGACCCGTTGGTCATAAATCTGGACGTAAATAGTGTTTCATTGAGTCAGTCGACATTTAATTTTGATTTGGATGCCAACGGTAGCACGGAAAAGCTATCTAGCTTAAAGAAAGGCAGCGGTTTCCTTGTGCTCGATAGAAACGGCGACCGCGTAATCAATGACGGAAGCGAAATGTTTGGCGCGATTAGCGGTGACGGTTTTGCCGAGCTTCGTAAATTCGATGAAGATAGCAATGGCTTTATCGACGAGGGAGATTCCATATTCTCGGAGCTTGAAATCTGGCTAAAAGACGACAGTGGTAACGACACGCTCATTGGACTCGCACAGGCGAATATTGGCGCGATTTCCTTGCATGCATCGGAAACACCGTTTAGCCTCAACGATCAACAAGACAACGCCCAGCTGGGACAAATTCGCAATACCGCTTTCTATCTTACGGAAGACGGTGAGGCCGGTTTTATTCAGCAGGTAGACTTTCTGGTTTAGCTCTCCTGGTCGCAAAATTATTGCACAGGATGACAACCTTACCCGTTTGATGGCTGGCAAATTCACACCGACAGAAATCCTATGGCCTTTTGATGACTATAGCCGACTCGGTAGCGGCGGCAGTGGACAATCAAGACTACTTGCCACGACATGTAACACATCGTTACCCACGGCAGTCACTATATTATCGGCGGCGAGACAGGCGACTGCCGCCCTGAGGATCTTACGCTTGATCAGTGGTTTGGCATCGGCCAGTTGGTTAAGCGCCTTGTCCAGTTCTGCAATCAGCACTTTCTCGCGTGGAAGCATCGTAAGCGCACCTGCGCCTATTTCTGCTTTCGCAGCGTCGAAGGCTGCATGCGCCGCGGCCTGGTCACTGTGTTCCAGATATGACAGCGCCGACAGAAGAAACTCCAGTTCCTTCTTTACTGCGCCTAGATGATTATGCCTATGACTTCTTTTCTTCAAACCAAAGGCATCATCAACCTTTTCTTTCAAAAGACGAAAGGCTATCCATTCATCTATACTGAGTTTGTTATCCGACACGATGATTCGTTTGATATTTTCCTGAAAAACCAGGTATTGCTCCTTGGAGAGCGCACGTATTGCCGGAAAACACAACTCAAAAAGTGGCAGGCGCAGGTCTTTTGGCAGAATGTTAATCTCATCAAAAAGCACTTGAGTCTTCTCAAACACCTGAGTGTCAGCGTATCGTTTTAGTATCACCCACTGATCTTCTCTGGCATTAGGGTCCGCATGCAATAGTAAGGCATAAACTACTGCGCGTGCGCCATACGGATCATATGCCTCACGCTTCAGGCCATCGGGTAGCTTGGCAATAATATCTTGCGCAATGGCCAAATCAGCTTGCGTAGGGTGGCCGATGCGATCTATGGCCTGATACACTTCAGCCAGCGTCACCACCATCGCCAGTTTCTTTTGTTTATTCGCTTCGTTTCGACTACTTTGGAATTCCGGTGCTGAAATTTCGTTTTTCGGCTTTACAAACCGTCCATTCCAATTGGGTTGTATGCGTCGAATCCGATCTTTTAACGGTGGATGAGTAGAAAACAGGAAACCAGAAACACCTTTGGAAAAATAGGCATGGCTGTATTGACTCGCCGCCGGAGACATTAGTAGCGATCCCACGCTACCACCACCAATCTTTTTGAGCGCACCCGCAATACTCGACGGATTGCGCGTATATTGTACAGCAGCCGCATCAGCGAGATATTCCCGTTGTCTACTGATGACGGCTTTTATCCACTTACCAAAAAATACGCCGATATAACCTGCGACAAATAACAACAGGCCGAAGGCAAAAAATATCAACGCCGCATTTCTGCTGTCCTTGCTGCTGCGGAAGCCGCTCACATGACGACTCGCTCGCAACACGTAGTAGCCTATTTCACCCAGCAATACGATTCCGCCTATGATGCCCATCAGACGTATATTCATACGCATGTCGCCATTGAAGATATGACTGAATTCATGCGCGACGACGCCTTGCAACTCATCGCGGGTCAACATAGTGACTGCGCCACGAGTGACCCCTATCACGGCATCATTTGGAGACCAACCGGCGGCAAAGGCGTTTATACTGCTTTCCTCCAGCAGATAGACGCTAGGCACCGGTGTGCCAGAAGCGATCGCCATCTCAGCCACGACATTCAGTATGCGTTTGTGTACAACAGCATTGCTGTTTTGCGGTATTAGTCGGCCACCCAAAGCCTCTGCTATAGATCGACCTCCTCCGCGAAGTTCCATCGTTTTCACTAAACTACCAAGGGCGATAACACCGAGTGTAAAAAGTGATACGACGACTACAAACTGCAAATTGAAAGCAGCCTCAAGCTCAGCAAGCGTGGAAGGAAAAACGTCGGTATTGCTATAGGACAGCAATCCCAACGCAACGATATCAATGATAGCAACAAGCGAAATCACCGAAAGCAGGAAAAGAAAAATCAATACGCCGGTATTGCGTTTCGCGACAGCCTGGGCTTCAAAATAATTCATCGCTTATTACGCCATTGGCTAAAAAGATACCTTAGGCGCTTTTTGAAAGGCGGCGCTATCTTCAAATTGTAGCTGTTGTGCGTCTCGTGAGTGACCAAATGCACCGGCTAGCACGACTTGCGGGAAGGATTGCTTGTAGGTATTGTACTCCATGACTGAATCATTGAATGCCTGTCTTGCAAATGCCACGCGATTCTCCGTGCTGGTCAATTCCTCGGACAGCTGCATCATATTCTGATTGGCTTTCAGGTCGGGATAGGCCTCCATAACTACATTGAGTTTGCCCATTGCCCCAGCAAGGCCGGATTCCGCGGAGGAGAGCTTGCGTATGGCGTCAGGATTTGCAGGATCCTCATGAGCAGCCGTAAGTCCTTCACTCGCGGCATTACGTGCCGCAATAACCGCTTCCAGGGTTTCACGTTCATGTGACATATATCCCTTGGCAGTTTCAATCAGGTTCGGTATCAAATCATAGCGACGTTTTAGTTGTACTTCGATTTGCGCAAACGCATTGGTAATGCGATTTTTTAGTGCCACCAATTGATTGAATATAGCAATCACATAAAGTACCACTGCCCCAATGACAGCCAAGGTGATGATGGTCGACGTTTCCATTATTTTCCCTCTTTTATATTTACTTAATTCAACGATGGCCATAGCGGCGCTGAACATTCCTCAGGATGAGTCTCACACCAATGAGAATCATCTTCTTCCGGCATTTTCTTTTCGCGACTGTCTTCATAGATATAGACAAAAATGGCGAAGAGAATAAGCGACACGATAAGACTTTTTTGCATCGCCTGCATCACATCCTGTTTTTCTCTTTGAGCCTTCCGATAAAAATAGATGCCCGGGATAAGAAGACACGCGGCTATCCCAATCACAGAGACTAATAACATATTGAATTCGTGCACAGATACTCCTCAGACAAACTTTCGCTTGCGCAAATAGCCTAATCAGCCCAGCCTATGATAACAAAAGACGTGTGACAGGGTTGATACTATGACAAGTCTTTCCTGGCAATAACCACCATATAATACGACGTCCATCCGTATGGCCCCCTCCTTGAGTTATGGCCGGACGATACGCCTCTCGTCTATGTGTTTTACAGGATACTTTACCAACATTGAAAAAATTGTAGTAGACACCGCTGAGCGTCTGGCGGTTCATTTTCCGTTCGCGTGAATCAGGTGTTTGGGTATCCCCTGTTGAATGCCCGACCACCATAGCTACGTCAAGCTGCGTGCAATTACAAGCAGCCGCCCCATTGTTTCAATATTGGTTCGAACAGGCTATCCTCGGTAGAACTTGCTAAAACCGGTGATTTCAGAGAGAATCCGGCCAGGATTTACCCTTTTTGCGTTACTATTGGCGACTCTTTGGAGTTGGCCCTCGCAGGACAGAAGCATGAAAGCCGCCTATATCATCTCCACATTGTTGTTTCGTTTCAGTGCCATCGCCACAATTTTGGCGATCGTTTTGGGAATCGTATTTATTCCTATGGCAGTTGATCCTATGCCTGTATTGAAAGTGATTGGACCGGCGGCAATACTCGGCGGGGCATTGACGGTTACTTTTAAACTTGTTGCAAACAAAGCCAAACTGTCAATTCTCGAAAGTATGAAAAACACCTAGCAATTGCCTTTATCGTTTCGTTCTGTATGGGAATTACCCCCAATTCACTCGCCGTATGTGAACTGGTGCAATGAACTTCTTATCGCTATATAGCGATTTCCCCTCCTCCGGGTTTCTTCGAACCCAGCCGAAAAGTTTATGAGATGATTTTTTTCGGTATACCCCTGTTTCTTTATTTCTGTGGTCTATACTTTAAATCGCCTTTTCCAAACATTACCCAAAGGGGGTATCCTATGTTTTGTAAGTCAGCTCTACTCACACTTTGCCTTACCATAGCATTTATCTCTCCTACCTTCGCCGGAGAAACGGAATCAATCAAAACGATGGCCAACATCATGTTGCATCTCAATCACTATCCAAGTGACGCCGAAAAGCAACAGTTATCCAGTATCGCCAATTCCTCAACTGACGAGGGAGTGAAAACTGTCGCCGCGGCGATACTCAACCTGGAACACGCTGCATCGGCTGCCGACAAGCAGCGCCTGCAAATTGTAATCGATGACGACAAGACAAATCAGAACATTCGCACCTTGGCAAGTATTGTGCGGAATCTGAATCACAAACCAAGCAGTGAGGACAAACAACAGCTATCGAGTATGATGAGCTTTGCGGGAAACTAACCAACGATACATTAGTACTTGCGAATGGCCCCGACAGTCCAGTCGGGGCCTAATCAATAGTGATTATGCGTCCTGCTAAACCCTAGAACAATTGCTTTACTATTTTTTTACAAAGTCCTAAGTACAAACAATTTAAACTTACGTCCCTACTTTTAACGCCTCAACATTTGAATTCTCCGTCTCACCTTCATTAGCATCGTAATCCAGCTGAAAGAAATGTATCGATTTTCATGACGAATAAATTCATATTTCAGTAGTTACTCATCGGAGTGTTCTTATTCTGCGGTAAAGTGACGAATAGATACCATGCTTGACAATATGAATTTGCCGTTGATACCGCCTAATGTTGGCTTCCCTCTACTCACAAAGCGGGATATGGCAGTACTTCCCACCGGGCTTTTGCCGAGATCTACTGCTTCGATCGATTATAGTTGCGAGCGACTTTTCCCATGTGGGCACAATTCTGTTTATAATGCCCATTTTTCTACACTTTTTTAAACGCGGTCAAACACGTCAATTAGTATTTGAATATATCATGTTAGTAAACATTGATATCCGATCGCTAATACAAGGACTATTATGAAGCTGACGGGGAAACGGTGACCAAGAAAACAACAGCTCGCCTAGGCAAGTTCATCACTCCGGTAATAAATAGTGAGTACGAACGTATTTCTTTATACGAAAAGCTTGACGACAAACAGTCAAGTAAAGCGATCTGGCTAAGTGGCGCTGCCGGGACAGGCAAAACCTCTGTCGTCAGCAGTTATATACGAAAGCGGAAAAAACCATATCTCTGGTTTCAGATGGACAAATCCGACCAAAGCCTCGCCTCCTTTGTTCGCAGTCTTTCAGCGTGTATCGAAAACAGCTTTTTTTCCAATGGGAAAACACTTCCGAAATTTACTGCCGAATATCATCGCGGCGTAGAAGCTTTTGGGCGCCAGTACGCTAGAGAATTATGCAAGGGACTTTCAAAGCCTGTGCACATCATCTTTGATGACTTCCACATTGTAGGTGAATCGTTTCCGCTAATTGAATTCATAAACGCCTTACTGGAAGAAATCTCTTCTTCAGTCAGACTCATCATAGTGAGCCGACAACCACCGCCGCAAAAAATTGCAGCCAAATCCGTTTATAGCGACCTGGCGCATATTTCAGGTCAGGAGCTGTATTTGAGCCAAGCTGAAGTCAGCGATTTTATTTGCAAGGCGATACCAAACCAGGACATCAGTGAAGAAGTGCTCGACACGATGATGAGTCTGAGCAAAGGCTGGATCGCAGCACTTGTACTCCTGGTGCGGCAACTGCACAGCGGCCATAGCCTTTGCGCCATAGAAAGCCTTCTCGACCAGGAGTTGCTTGCTTTTTTTTCACAACAGGTAATTACAGATCTCACTGAGACTGAGAAATCAACCTTGATGAAACTCTCGTTTCTACCGGGATTCACCCTGGGGAATGCAACTCAGATTTGTGGTGACTCAACGCCAGCAGCGATTATAAATCGACTTATCGGCAATAATTACTTTATTCAAATTAAAGAAGGGAAAATTCGACACCATGTTTTTCATCCGCTCTTTAAAAACTATCTGCGTGACGAGGCGGAAGTATATTTCAACGTTGAAGAAAAGAACGAAATCCGGCGACGAGCCGCCAATATACTGGTAAACGCAGGACAACTAGACGAAGCCATAGGCTACTTTTGCGAACTCAATGCGTGGAACGAGATCGCTAAAATCATCCAGCGCGTTGGCGAGCAATTCATTGCTAATGGACAACACCAACAGCTCGTCGATTGGTGCGACAAAATACCCGCGGACATTTTGTCTGAACTTGCCTGGCCCATGTACTGGTATGGTATTGCCTTGCAGACAAGCAAGCCTCTCCTAGGAAAATCTTATCTAACGAAGGCCTATAGCGTTTTTAAAGAAAAAGGCGATACGGACGGTATGTATCATACCTGGCCGGCCATAATCGAAAACATCACCAGCGTCTGGGATGATTTTCACCCATTAAACTATTGGCTAGACGAATTGGCGGAACTTGAACAAAAAAAGAAGAAGATACCTGGTTTGGAATTAAAGGCAAAAATATTTGGATTCAAAGTTATGGCCCTGGGCTATGCAAGACCTCATGATGAGATACTTCATCAGGCGATCAAAAAGCTTGAACTGCTCTTTCGGCTTATCCCTATCCCCAAATTTCGCGCCTTGCTTGGAGCTCAGCTAATGTGGATCTACTCCTGGCAAGGTGAGAACAATAAAATGGCTGCAATGTCGCATACCTTGCAAGCATGTTTGAACATGGATAGCGTCCCCACTCTTCATAAAATTGTACTAAGTGCATTGATGGCGCAGGTGGATTGGGCGCAAATGAGCCTCGAAACAAAACATATCGATAGATGTAAAACCTTGTCCGATGAGCATGGCGTGCATGTGCTCGACTTTCTTGTCAATTGCCAGGAAGTCTACACCTTTGCAGCCTATAACGAAATCGTGAAAGCCAGGGATGCCTTACGCTCCCTGGAACAGAAAATAAACTATGAACACAAGGGAGAGCTTGGACACTTTCAATATCTGTCTGCATGGTTAAGTTTTCTGGAAGGTGACAATGCGCTGGCTAGCGAGCTTCTGGCTTCGGCAGATGAACTAAACGGGCATTTAGGCTCTCCCTTTGGAAGCGCGCTGGTAAAAACAATAAGAGCACAGATTTACGCCGAACAAGGCCAACATGCGTTGGCAGTTTCTACTATTAACGCCACAGAATCATTGGCTCAGGCTATGCGTAGTCGTGGTTTGCTTTACATGTGTTACCTCACTCGCGCCTGGATTGCTAAAAACGAAGGTGATATGGGGCAATGTCTACTCTATATCGAGAAAAGCTTTTCTCTCGGCAGCGCTATCAATGCCTTTTGTTTCCCACTGTTCAGACGTGATGTCGTGTACGACTTGGTAACCATTGCAATTCAAAACAATATACAAGCCACCTACACCCGGGTACTGATAAAAAGACATCGATTCACGCCATCGGTGGAGACGTCGCATCTATCAGGCTGGCCCTGGCGAATCAAAATACACACCTTGGGCAGGTTTGAGCTCATCGTCAATGACGAGCCCTATTCACCGGGAAGAAAGTCTCAAAAGAGAGTCATGGACTTGTTAAAGAGTTTACTCATTGCCGATGGAAGGCCTCGAACAATAGAGAGTATTTCTCAGTTTCTATGGCCGGACCTGGATGGCGATGCTGCACGTAAGGCTTGCCTAACAGCGCTGTATCGCTTGCGGCAAATTATGGGGGTCGATTCCATTATACAGACCGAAGGGCTAATACACATCAATCGAGATATTGTGTGGGTAGATACCCGTACACTGGAAAAACAGTGTAACAACATTGTACGCACTCAAGAAATATCTCTTCTGCAACTGGATGAAGACACAAAACAACTATTTGAGATATATCAGGGAGACTTTCTCAACGGCGACGAAACTGACGCCAAAATCATTAGTCGACGAGAACATTTGAAAGACACCTATATACGCGCTCTGTTGACCCTGGCGGAAAGATTTTATCAGATTGGACAGTTCGAAAAGGCCTTGTCTATTTATCAACATGGTAGTCGGTCAGGCATTTTTGACGAGCGATTTTACACTGGAAAAATGCGCTGTCTGTACAAACTCGGAAGACCGTCAGAGGCAATTTATACCTACCGCAAATGTAGGGAGATATTTTCACAAACGCTGGGCGTCTCCCCTTCAGACGACATGGAAGCCTTACGACAACGCATACAAAATTCGTCCCGAATTAAAGAAGGTTAACGAATATCCTGGTCTGCCAGGCTTTGGCTTCCCAACTTCACTTGGACACTATCATCGTCAACAGCTGTTTACCATTGTCCTCCGAGAGCTCTACGCTACCAGTGTGTGGCCAAGCCACAACCTGATCCATTTTGGATATTAAACTATCCATTTCACTTTCAGATGTTGCCTGAACTTGAATCTTGCATAAATTCTGTCGACATTCCACGCCTAATAGATCTGCCCCCTGCGCCTGCAATTCGACAAAGCCGCTTACGATTACACTCTCCGCATTATTCCCCCAGTCAGAGCGTCCTGCCTCACCCTCGAAGTCTTTTATGTGGGTTGATACGAAAGTGTCTCTCTCGTACTCTTGAGCATCTTCCGACATATCTGCGCGCTTATCCTGGGCATTGCGCTCTGTTCGTGCTGATTTTTTTCCACTACCTTCGCCGCTGAGTGACACACTCATCAACGCTTTGAATAACTCCGCATTCTCCTGCTCCAGAGACTTCTGAGAGGCAGATATATCATGGAATTCTTTTTCCAATTGACTGAGTCTTTCGGAAATCTCGTGACGCTGTGTCATCTGATGCTGTTGTTCACTCCTAACCAATATCGACTCATTGGTGCCGTTTTTTACAGAAGGCGTACTATTAGAAAAAATCGTCAGGTTTGCTCCCAGGCTCAAGGCAACAGCGCTAGCGATAACCAAAATTGGTCTCTCTATCATTGTAAGTTTTCCTTTGCATATTGGCTGATCTGGATAGACGTCTGTGACGTCTATCCAGATATCCGTGAACCGTTAGTATTCTTCCAAAACGTAATAGTTTCTAATCAAAGAACTGGAGTTGTTATATCGACCTGGTATGTTACATCTAAAAAAATAGTCACCCGTCAATTCTCCATTAATGTAGCCCAAGGTCAGTGTCGTGTTACCTGTTCCTGCGGTAGTCGCATAGGCCTGGCTTACATACGCACCATCCTGGTTACGAGACCAAAGCCAGCAGGCAATATTTCCTGTTGCGTGCATATTTCTCACATTGACAACCGCTTTAACGCGATTTCCTGTTGCGTGGACATCACGAACAATAGGGCAGATAACAGTGACCGAGCTTGTCTGCCGATTTTCAATATTTCCGTTCGTCGCTTTTAGCACTTCGCTAAAATTGCTTGTTGCATCACAAGCTATGCCAGCGTAAGACTTTCTTTCAACGGTGGCGAAGGTATTCACCGAAGCAGCCGATGTCAGAATAAGCAATAAGCTTGTAAAGATTTTTTTTCGATTCATAATTTTCTCCATAGTCGGGGTTTTGCGGTATGTTTGACGATACTTTTTAGGCGACAACGCATTGAAAGCAACCACTTTCAACAACTTAGCCACACGTCCCGATAATGGCAGTTCCGGTATACGGATTGATCACCGATTCGCATATTTCACGGCGATTCCGCTTTGATGACTTATGACTACTTGCCGTAGTAGTCTGATAAAGACTTTGAGTGCGTCATTTTGGAGGAGAACTTCCAGGGGACTCTTTCTTCACTGACACCAAATAAAAAGGGCCGCCCACTTGGGCGGCCCAATCTAGCAATTCCCTCAGAATCACATTTCTTGAGAATATTGTTCTTTTCTTCTGAAAAGTACCGGAGCAAACAGAAGCAATGCCAGCCAGTTAAACGCACCGAAGAAGGAGGACTTTTCCTTCGTAGCAGTAGTTGTTTCTGTTCCGCTGTCTGTGGTGGTATCTCCACTGCCAGTATCATCCGTGGTCGCAGGGTCTTCACTCGCGACAGGAAGATCATCGTCAGTCATTTCCACATTTACCGCGCGCAACATAAATCCCGCATACGCGCTGTCCGTGGATGAAACCGAATGACCGATGGTGCCAGTCAACACGGTATCGACGACTGTATTGTCTGTCACGGTAATGGTGACAGTCTGCGCGGTGTTCCAGTTTGCCGGTGTAAATGTCACTGTTGACGACGAGACATTCAATCTTGAAGACGGCGTCAGTGTGACAGTGACGTCTGCCAGAGGCTCACTCATCAACACCAGTGTATAGGTATCACCCACGCCACCTTCATCGACGAAGGTCGCGTCGTCAGACTCTGTCAAACCTATGCCCAGAATATCGTTGTCAACCAGGCCTACACTGACCGCGTCCACTGCGATCGCATTGTAGTCGCCATCCGTAGAGCTCACTGTATGGCCAATAGTTGCATTATTGGTCACGTCCACGACGCTGTTTTCAAGAGGTGTTACAACCACGCTTTGCGGCGTACTCCAGTTTGCCGTCGTAAAGGTCAATGTGCTTGTAGCTACTGACACACGGGAAGATGGAGACAAGGTCACAATAACATCGGCCGTCGGCTGGGTTGCGAGCTCAATCGTATAACTCAACGATGCACCACCCTCATCGGTAGCAAAACCCGCCGGAATGTTCAGCAGCACTGCCGGTGTATCGTTGTCGTTTACGATTACCGCAACACTGGCGGCAGAGGCAGCGGCATAGGCCGTGTCAGCACTGCTGATCGCATGACTAATGGTGTCGCTGTGAACCATTTCAATCGCGCTGTCATCTACCGCATCTACCGTTACCGTTTGCGCAGTGTTCCAGTTCGTTGAGGTAAACGTCAGACTTGCTGGCGACACAGTGACCTGACCTGTGCTCGTGATGTTGATGACGACATCTGCCGATGGCTGACTGGTCAGCACTACCGTATAGTTATCACCAGAAGCGCCTTCCGTAGCAACCGTATTACTGCCGGAGACCACTACACTCACACCAACCGTATCGTTGTCGCCAATGTTTGCGGTAACGCTGGCAACACCCAGGCCGGAATAGTTTGTGTCGGTACTGGAAGCCACATGTGTGATGGTGTCGGTGTGCGCACCTTCTGCCACGCCATCATCGACAGCAGTAACTGTCAACCCCTGGGCTACGTTCCAGTTGGCCGCAGTAAAAGTCAGACTCGTTGGACTAAGTGTCACTTCACCACCGCTTGAAGGTGTGACGACGACGTTAGCCGATGGCTCTGAAGTCAGCACGACAGAGTAGCTGTCCGTGGCGCCACCCTCTGCCACCGAGGTGCTGGCAGCTGTTTCGGTCACAGTAATACCAGCGCTGTCGTTGTCATTCACCGTCGCTGACACATCGGCAAGCGCGAATCCGTTGTAGAAACTGTCGGTACTCACTACTGTGTGTGTAATTGTGGCCACCGCAGTCGCCTCAACACGCGCATCGTCGTTGGCAGAAACTGTGATGGTCTGTGGCGTACTCCAGTTTGCAGAGGTAAAGGTCACGCTTGCCGGACTGACTCCCAGTTCAGTGCCCCCCGCCAGCGTGATGCTAACGTCCGCCGTCGGCTCAGTCGCCAGTACCAGCGTATAGGTATCAGTAGCACCGCCTTCGCTAACAGTCGTACTGCCACCGCTCTGGCTGACGGTGATGGAAGCCGTATCATTATCGGTAACATTGACGGCTGTTGCACCCAACACATAGCCATTGTAACTACTATCGATACTGCTGATAGCATAGGTCACGGTGTCCATATTAGGCGCTTCATCGATATTGTCATCAACCGCTGACACGGTAACAGTTTGCGCTGTTGACCAGTTAGCGGATGTAAACGTCAATGTTGATGGCGACAAACTGATCTGGCTGCCAACACTCATGCTTACGGAGACATTCGCCGTGGGTTGTGAGCCAAGGACAATACTCAGCGTATCTGTTGCACCACCTTCCACGACCAGCGTCGAGCCGCCGGACTCTGTCCTGCTTACTGAAGCAACATCATTGTCAGTGACGTTTACATCGAGTGATCCAACAGCAGCGGTATTGTAGGCCGCGTCAGTAGAAGCTGCACTGTGGCTGATCGTGCTCACATAAACAGACTCTGCAATGCTGTCATCAACAGCCGTGACCGTAATCGTCTGTGGTGTGTACCAGTTTGCGGCGGTAAATGTCAGCGATGCAGGCGCTACCGACACTTCCGAATCGAATGAAGGCGTAATCGTCACATCGGCGGCGGGCGGTGCTTTCAGCACAAGGGTATAGGTGTCTGTCGCGCCGCCTTCCGTAACATCGGTTGTACCCGTCTGGGCCAACTCAAAACCGGTTAATGCGTAAAGAGTGCCGTTGTTGGAGAATGCGGTAGACGCCATTGGACCGGCAACAATTGACCAGATCTGATCTGCCGTCAGGCTACCATCGGAAATAGAAACATTCACACCGCCATCGGTACTGGTATAGATATCATCACCCTGGGTGAAAAACGCCGTGCCATTATATGAATGTACATCGTATACGTCCCCCGTATAGGTGTTGCTCGAAACCGCTGTCCAGGTGACACCATCACTACTGGTACGCCAGTCATCGCGGGTAACAATATTGAAATTTGTTCCATCCCAGCGCAAGGCATAAAGATTACGCGAGCTATAGGCGGTCTGCGTCGTCCATGTCACACCCGAATCGCTACTGGTAATTATCGTGCCAGTATTTCCGGAAGCTACGATGTCGGTTCCGTTCGAGGCGATAGCGTGAAGCGTTTGGGTTGTGCCCGATGTCTGCGATGCCCATGTCACAGCGTCACTACTGGTGATGACCACACCGAGATCGCCAACGGCGATATACTTTGTACCGTCGTGCGTTACGCCTCGCAAGGCCTGTGCAACACCACTGCTCTGACTGGTCCAGGTGACACCGTCACTACTGGTAGTGATAACGCCGGAGGATCCAACTGCGATCCACAATCCGTTGAGGAATTCGACGCGCTTAAGATCACTGCTAACACCGCTGGTTCGATTGGTCCATGTCGTCAGGTCAGGACTGGTGGCGATACGCCCGGCCTTGCCAACGGCGACGTAGAGTCCAGCGTTGTATTCATGATCGTATAGCGGACTGTTTGAGTTAGCGCGCACCGTCCACGTCACGCCGTCGGTCGAACTTTCCATCACGCCCATATCGCTGCCCACTACGATGGTAGTCCCACTACTCGCAACATAACCTCGGTTGTTTAGAATGGAGCTCGACGATGTCTGGGAAGTCCATGTTGTGGCATCGGTGCTGGTGAGAATCAACGGCCCAGTAGTCCCGTCACCGGTGACGACTAGTCTGCTACCGTCTTCCACGACATCGACAAGATTTGCTGTCACGCCTGAGGTCTTTGTTGCCCACAGTGCCAACTGCGTGGGGGCTGCGGTGAGAATCTTTCCACCATTGCCGACAATGACAAACAAGCTATTTGTCGCATCGTATATAACTTTGTTCAGACTGGTCGTGACGCCTGATGTGCGTGAGGTCCATGTTGTCAGATCGGTTGATGTGAGGATTTGCCCGGCCGAACCAACTGCTACGTATGTTGTGCCGTCGAAGGCGATAGACATCAGCCAGGTCACTCCCGTATTCGAAGCAGTCCAGGTAACGGCGTCCGTCGATAACAGTATGTTGCTGGAATCCTGCAAGGTCGCTATGAACTGCGTGCCATCATAATAAAGATCTGTCGGTTTATTCGGCATCAGATATGTACTGCTCCAGCTTGCGCCGTCGGTACTGGTGTACACAGCGCTATAACCGGCCATGACAAACTTCGAGCCATCTGACGCGAACTGAGGCAAGGTGAGGGGACTGATATTTCTCAGCGAGGCGTCGTTCCATGTCGAGCCGTCACTGCTATACACGATGTGTCCGGCGGCACCGCCGGCGACAAACACCCCGAGTGTGGCGTCGTAGGCGACGCTAGTGATAGCCTCTCTGGGTAACTCCACAGGTCTGCGTTCCCAGTTTGCGGCGCTTACAAACTCACTACTGAGCAGCGCACCGCAAAGCACAGCAAGCGCTGTAAATCTTTTCCTTGTGTTCATTGAATTCCACCTCACATCGATAATTAATGGCTGAATTTGCCTTCCTCAGCATTAATGTCGCTGCACAGGTATTATCCCGTAGCCCCATACGGGGGGTTACCCCCCCGTATGTGGGGTATTAGAGGCGTATTTCAAAAGGAAAGTCTGTACAGGTAAAACTTGCAATTGTGAACTAACGGAATTAATCGAGCGATTTGTGGAAACAGGTATTATTCCAACCGGATTCAAGTCGTGTGTAGGTGATACTGGAAACGAGACGTCGTATCAGGGTCAGCCCCAGCCCGCCTTCAGCGGAACCGGAGACCGACATTTCTTTTTCTGCAGTCGTGGTCGAACTGATGTCAAATGCTACTCCACTGTCTTGAATACAGATATGTACATCTCGTGGATCAAATGAAATCGAGATTTTAACCTCCCCGAATTCACCCGTATAACCATGCGTAATGATATTGGTCAACCACTCATCAACGACGAGTACCAGACTGGCAGTCAGTTCCTCATCGAGACCATGCGCCAGCAGCGTATCATTGACGTACTGGCGCATATCATGAAGATCGTCCAGACCTATCTGTCTTTCCAGGCTGGTAGATAACATTTTCTGTCTTATGCCTAGAATGAATCCAGTGCTTCATCCAGATTTGTGTATACCTGAAAGAACTGATCAAAGCCCAAGGTCTTTAAAATTCGCGCCACGGCGTCCGAAGGATTGAGTAACTTAACTGCGCCACCCTCGCCTTTGACGGCATTTGAAATGCTGTGAAATGCGCGTAGACCGGCACTTCCCATATAGCTCACACCTGACAGGTCTACCAGGAAATTACTGGCGCCATCTGCAACCAGTTCATTTGCCCGGCTCTCAAGCTCTTTATAGTTGCTGCCATCGAGCTCGCCCTTTAGATGTAAAACAGTAACGTGTTCGCTGCCCTTTTGCTCAAGAACCGTAATATGTAAAGCAGAACTCATAATCACTCCCAAACGTATATGTGAATTGTCTTATCCATTTTGCCGACGACCGACCGCAAGTATGGTGATGTCGTCATATTGATTCGAACTGCCGACAAATCCATTGAGAGCAGAGATAAGCTCAGACACCATGACTTTCGAGTCTGTGCCTGATTGGTGGACTATATCAAAAACCCTGTCCTCCCCAAATAGTTCGCTCTGGTTATTGCGAGCCTCGGTCAGGCCGTCACTAAAGCCTATCAACATGTCCCCCTTGGCAAGCGTCCCTTTTGCCGTAGCATATTTGGCTTGTTCAAAAAGGCCTACCACCGGACCGGTTGTTTCCAGACGCTCGCAAGCACCATTTGTTCTACGAACAATTGGCGCCTCATGTCCTGCATTGATATACGTAAACTCACCCTTTTGGGGATCAATCAAAGCGAAGAACATCGACGCGAACATGCTATCCCGCCCATGCGTCGTTGCCACATAATGATTCACCAGCTGAACGCTGTACACCAGAATCTCTTCATCACTGGGTTTATTGCTTGCATCGGGGCCGACGACGTCGAATGAAAGAGCACTGGATCGCAACAGACTTCTAAAAAGTGTCATGAAAAGCGCTGCACCCACTCCCTTGTCACAAACATCGCCAACGACAACGCCAAACTTGTCGACGGATGTGATCTTGAAATAGTCATAGAAATCACCAGCAACTTCTCGTGCCGCCTGGAAATGGGCTTCAATCTCCCAGCCATCGACGTTCAGCTTTTCCGCAGGTAAAAATCCCCGCTGTATGCGTCGACCGATATCCAGCTCATGCTGGAGGAGCTTCACCTTGACCGCCCGACTGACCGCTTCGCTGACAAACTGTGCTTCGTGATTACACAGCCCCTGTATGATTGAGCGCGCGGCATCAGGCTGATCCTTGATGGCGGCATACAGGGAGTCCTGATGAACGCTGTAGAGTACGCTATCCTTATTGGCCGTAATAGACGCCGTCCGCTGTTGTGGAGAAAGCGCCGCAATCTCACCGAACATTGCCCCTTTATCCAGGCGCGCGATATCGACGTTGCCGTCATGGACTCTGACCTCACCTTCGACCAGGAAAAACATGGTGTCTCCCTGTTCACCTTTCTCCACGATTCGGCTACCGGCAGGGACGTTTCTGGTCTCAACCGCCTCGGCCAGACGCGTGAGCAGCGTGTCTGAGGCATATTGCAGGAAGTGTGTGCGTCGAAGATTGGCGATTTTGTCGTCTATTCTGCTGAGCTGCGGTTCTTCTATTATCTGGTCCATCTTGACTCCATCGTTCCGGGATGACATTTGGGACCATACTCTAGAGCAGTGTCTTTATCGCAGGCTTATGTCGAGCGAGCTATCTTATCATAAGGAATACCGGCCATCCCCCGACAAAAACTGTCCATAAACAGACTGTATGGTCTGTTGAGCTAGTCGAGGGTGACAAACCGAATTTCGCCTCCACACTAAAGCTCAGTTTTAACGATTGCTTGAGTGCAAAAATTTCAATTAAGAAAATCTAATTGCCCTCCCCCCCACTCAGGGGTGCGCTCAGAAATCTGTTTGCCGACATGTAGTCATTGAGAAGTCAGCAACTATTTTATCCGAACATATAGGGAACCTTTCCAATGATTAGATCTTTGAGTTTCGTAGCGATGCTATTGTCCGCGGCCACAGTGAGTGCCGCACCTCCACTTCCTGACGTCAAGGAAGCGCTGAAAATTATCAAATCCAAAAACTACCACATCTTTTCCGCCAAGCAGTTCAAGGTAAAGCCCGAACAATTAAAGGTGGAACTGGTGAAGCCACAGGGTGCCCAAAATGGCGTTCAGCTGGAACATTCCAAAGTTGGCAAATTGTTGACCGGCTGGCCCAAAGACCAGGCCATTATCACCTACAAATTCATCAGCCCGAAAGACAAAACAGGTCAATGGTTTGAGCAACCAATTGGCGTGCGATATATGCGCACATCCTGCCCGACAGTTGTCGAGTGCCAGTTGCTGGACGAGTGGTATGTCGCCGAGGTTTTCCAGTACTCGGTCAATATCCGTGGCGCAACGAGCATGGGCAACGACAGCCAGGCTGCGTATATGAGGGAGGCGCTGGAGGCCTATCGCAACGCAAAAAGCCAACCCTGGGCGGATTTAAAAAATGTGATTCGCTTCTATCCAGAGACGCTGGAATATGACGCCAAGTCGCTTAACATGAGCATGAAAGAACGTCGCTTTACGGTGGCTATGGAAGCGGATCTTGCTCGCTTCGAATCCGATGATTTTGTGTTCAAGACGATTGAAAAAACCACTATCGAAATGACTATCAATGTAGAGAAAGACAACAGTGGAAGCGAAAAGGCCACATTCAATATGGTCAAGTTCTATCCCAAGGAAAAAGGGCGTCCTGCTGGCGATGAAATGTATGAAACTTTTGAAACTGCGGGATATGAAAAACTGGCCAACGGGACTGTCAAGCGCGACTTTCCAGTCGCATCCTCCAAGGCTTTCGGTCAATTCGCAAACAACGTATTTTCCGACCTAAAGTCATTCTATGAGGGTGGCGATGGCGCGCATGACAAACTATCTGCCTACTTTGATCCAGCCGCGCTTAGTCGACTAAGCGACGCGAAAAACAAGGCTCACGACCTCAAGGTAGAACTGGAGGTCAACGGTGATATCCAGACCAAATTCAGTAAGTACAGCGCTCTCAAAGGAAATGATAGCGACATATTCTTCGTCTTCGGTCTCCTGCACAAAACTCGTGACAAGAAAAAGATGGTGGAACTGGGTTACTGGAAAACATCCGACCCTGTTATACAGATCGGAAAAACGGGAAGCTATCAGGAAAGACTTGGTCTGCACGCCCTTTTAAAAGACGGCAAGTGGGTAGTGAGCAAAATCAGCACTAGCACTGCACCACCTTACCTGCGCTAGTTTTCAAGGGGGTATCATGGAACTGTCAAAAAATGAAACCCTGGTTGGCAAGTGGGGGGTGAATTTTGTCCCCCCGCAGGCCAGCGGTATCTGGATCGTCAAACTGTTCATTACCGACAAACGCATTTTAATGAAAGTCGAACATGATCTGTCTATCGGTGCGGCTGTGGGCACCTATGTACTCACTGGCATGGATTCCGGCGAAAACGGTAGCATTTATGAATTAGACGTAGCCGATATCCTTTCTGTTGAGCAAACCGAAAACTTTTTCATGAAGGGCTTTAATCTGTTAATGCGCAGCGGTGAAGTATATACATTCAAGCGTGGCTTGCTCGGCGTAAACAGGATCATTAAGGCAATCGAAAGCGTAAGTCGTCGTGGAGGTCAAATAGACCGTGAATAGAGGCGGAATTTATGTCGTCTTAATGACGGCATTTTTCTTTATTCTTCAAATGAGTTTTGAGATTTACTTCATTGGTAATGAAGAGTTTGAACGTACCAACAACTCCGAGTACAAGGTGGGAATCCAACAACTATTTGTCGGGCTTCTGATATTCATTTTTTCTTCCAGATGGATGTGGAAAACGTGGGACACCGACGATGGGAGCGGCATATTTGCATTCATCGTGATCCCGATGTTTCTTTATACTCCACTGGTTTCGATTCCCGGCATTACCCGCATGTGGCGTAGCTACGACGCTGACCCACTCTATTATAAAGTCTGGATCTCCTGGGGTCTGGTGATATTGCTTCTAGCCATTTTGTTTTCCCTGGAGTGGTTTGCCCTCAGGGTAAAGAATGTATTGAACGGGAACGCATTCAGGGATACGCCTCTGCGATCGTCGCATACGAGCCTGCATCAGATATTGGAAAGGAAGAAGAACAAGAACGACCAGGGACAAAAGCAACTTGAAAAGTTGGGAGAAGAAGTAGACGGAGAGCTCCCAGACGATTTTAATCTCTATGACGGGAAACAAAGCCAACCTTCCGGCCACTTTGATATCGCCCTTTATCATTGTCAAAAGTGCGGATGCGATCTCATACTTCGCTGTCACTCATGCAATAACAATTTTGGATTTTATACCGACGGTCACGGCCTATTCTACTGTTCCCACTGTAAAAACGAACTGAAGTATGCCTGTAACAACTTCGACAGGAACCATACTCTGTCTCTGAAAAAACTTCTTGTTATCCCATCATCGTCGTATCTCAAGAGACTCCATGACTATCTTGTCGAAGTGCGCGAGGAAATTGAGAGTCATGGCGACCAGGGATACAAATCGGCATTGCTGAATCAGGGTGAGCTCTATAAAAGCCTGTCATGGATACTGATGGTAATGCATTATCCGTCCGACAATCTCAAATATTTCTACAGCATGGGAAGTTTCTGGCAAGAGTTGCTCAAAGATACAAAGCAGACGCTACGAGTAATGTTCTATCTCGGTGCACCAGTTGTACTGTATCTGTACGTACTTTATATGCTCACGTTTCCTGAAATATAGAAAATCCTATAGGAGTCTAACGCTATGAAAAAAATCTCACCCTCCCACGAACAGATTAGAGAAGCCAATATTGAACCTAACCAGCAGGCCATGGGAAAAATGCATCCATGGTTTGTCTACGGATGTATAGTTGTCGTCGTGTTTTTCGCCGCCTATTCTTTTTACCGATATAACGTACTCGGTGAGGATATCGGGCTGGCCATGACAAGAGGGTTCAGAGAGGCGTTTTTACTTTTTACCCTGAACGCACTGTTTCTCGCGTCGACGATGGTCTTTGCGCTGATACTATTTGCCTTTTTCATCTACACTTCAATCGGGTTTTACTCAGAAGTTGAGACCGATATAGTGATGATTCTGACACTGACCGCAGTGCAGTTCGCTGCGGTATTTGGATGGAAGTATCTCATGCTCTGGTACTTTGATTTCCAGCAATGGACGATCTTCTTCGTCAAAACCACCATCGCGCTGGCGTTCTTGCTGTTTAGCTATGACATTATTATGAACGAGCTTTCATCGTCTCCGATGTACTAGGGAATTTCTTGTTTTGAATTAGATGTCCAGAAAAACAGTCATATCAGAATCAATATTCGATGACGTAAGCCAAAACAATTTTTCGCACACTAAAGAGGCCGTCCCTTCAAAGGGACGGCCGATGTTTAGATCACTGACCATACACGACTTGCTTATCTGCAGGAATGTTCACAAAGCTATTCCTTGCCAGCAAGTCAACACCATAAGTGTTGGCGCCATTATACACCCAAATCCCCATGTCGCCGCTGTTCACAATATCGTTATCGCTGATATTGGCGCCGGAGTTTGAGCCATACAAGGTTATCGCCGCAGCCTTCTGACCAACCGTACTGCCGGCAAATTCAATGACGCTATTACTGATTCTGTTATCGATAGAATCTGTAAATACGAACTGTATGCCACCCCATGCGCCGGGACTTTGGTTCTTGCTGGTAAACACAATCGGGGTATCGGTTTCGCCCACGGCAGAAAACGTACCGTCGCTGTCTACATTGATATACACATTGCTATCAGCAACCATAGTGACGCCAGGTGAGACGCTTAGTGCGGCACGGATGTTCAGCGTATTACTGTAGTGATAATCCACGCCTATCGCCTGCCAAACACTATCCTGTACAAGCTGGTTGTTCGTTATCTCAACTTTGTCGAAGGTATTTCCGGTAAATGACGAACTGTCATTCAGCACATGCACAGAGGAAATCTCAATGCGACCGCTGGCACCTTCGTTTTCAGTAATGCTATTGTTTTCGAACGTTATGATATTGCCGTCACCATAGAAATCAAATCCGTAGGCGCCGCTCTTACGCAGAGTGGAATTTTTTACGCTTAAGCGATTTGTCTGATGATAGGTGTAAAGATTGCCATCGCCATTGGTATCGCCTCTTCCGCCATATTCAATCGTAACGTACTCAAGTGCATTGTTAACGCTATTGGAATCGTAGAAACCGAGTCCGTTCCAGGTACCCGGGGTTGGGCTGACGGCAGTCAATAGTATCGGCCTGGATTCCGTCCCAATTGCACGCAGACTGCCTGTCGATTCAACCCGCATACTGCCATTGGTTTCAAATATTAGCTTGGCACCTGCAGCAAGCACCAGATCTGTCTCTACGATTATCGTGCCGCTACGATACGGAACGCCAATCGCACGCCATGTCTGAGGATCGCTTATCCTTTGGTTGCTGCCAGTCGCAATATAGTCTTTGGTATTTCCGGCATAGACACTCTCGGTATCGAGCTTGCCAAACAAATTCGCTGGCAACTTTGCGGTGGTGTCGTTGTTGTATAGCCTGTTGCCGGAAAATGCATCGAGCAAAGTTCCATCGTAAAGCTCAAGTCCATAAGCACTACTGTGACGCAGATGCAAATGCCTCAACTGCAAACGTGTCGTACCACCAAAACTGACAATATTGGCAGTACCGTTGCGACTGTTTCCTGCGTATTCAATATAGGCATGACTCAACTGATTTCGAGCATTGTTGGAACCATAGAAAATAATGCCATTCCAGTATCCCGGTGTATGACTGGCCGCCGTCATGAAAATAGGCTTTTGCGCCTGTCCATTCGCGGTCAGCGAACCATCACTCTGCACGCGTATTCCGGCATTGCTGTTAAAAATTAGCGTCACGCCAGGCAGTATTGAGAGATTGGCGTTATTCTCGACACTGATATCCCGCGTAACGACATTACAAGGCGCTGAAATCGTCGTATTAACCCGTATGTCGCTATCGATCACGCCATCGCAACTTCTATTGGCGAGGCGAACAATAGTAGAACTCACGCCCAATGATGCATTTCCTGCCAGGGAGTCCAGCGTAATCATAAAAGTTTCATCCGCCTCATTGAGTTTGTCTCCTCTCACAGGAATGACAATTTCCTTGTTTTGCGCGTCTCCTGCTGCCCAACTCAGAGTGCCGGAAACACTTTCATAGTCCTCGCCCGCTATCGCCGATACATCAGCTGTCTGAAAATTAACGCTAAGCGCAGATGACGCATCACCACTGCGGATAACCTGTACCAGCACACCGCCATCGGCTTCAGTCGCGCTGTATGATGCATTGGCAAAACCCACTTTTGCCGAGCTCGATTGACTGTCGTTAAAAGTAAAATGTGCGCGATTGGCCGGTGCCTCACGATTTCCAGCTCTGTCCACGCCAAAGAAACGTAACTCTGTATCCTGTTCCAGCCGGAATGCGCTGGTATACACGGTTGAGTTCAATCCCGGTTCGCTTCCATCGAGAGTGTAATGAATCGCACGACACCCGGAACCGTAACCGTCATCACATCGCAAACTGACCAGTATCGGCGCAGTGTAACTACCTCCAACGGGTGAAACGCTGCTAACGGGAGGACGCGTATCGGCCGGATCTTCGCTCAGCGTTGTAGCGCAAACGAAATCACTCATTGCAGATTCATTACCCACCGCGTCGACTGCGCTGACTCCATAGCAATACTGTGTATCAGGACGCAGCTCGTTGTCCTCAAATCCTGTGGCGAACACACTGGCGATTCGACTCGCGGTTTCATCGGCCAAACGCCGATAGATGGTATAAGCGCGTACATCGTTACTTGGCGATGCCGTCCATTGCAAAGACAGGCTACTTGAGGTGTGAGATGTCACGCTGAGCTGACTAATCGGCGCAGGCGCTTGCGTATCGTTGTCATTTTGAGCAGTGACACAGGCTTCGGCGCTTTTTTCACTTCGATTTCCTGCGCCATCGACAGCTTCTACCACATAACAATATTGCACCCCGGAAGTCAGTCCACTATCGACAAATACCGGATAAGGCGTGGCGCCAAGTAACACGTCGTCTCGATAGACATTGTAGGCTGCAACGCCGATGTTATCCGTTGCCACATTCCACAAAACAAACGTTTTTCCCTGTCCTGCATTAAGCGCAACCACGTCTTGTACTTGCTGAGGCGCCAGCGCATCTTCGTCAGCAAGACTGTTCCCCAGATCCAGGCGTAGCAACGTACCTTGTATGTTCAGTTGTGGATTTATGATGTTCACGGTGACGTTGTAGCGGTTATAACTAACGTGAAGCTGATCAAGCACCTGATCAAAGCCGGTACCGTCAGCATCGAATTCCGAGTTTAGAAAATCAAAATCACTTGCTACACCGAGTTCATCGTACAAGCTTGCCAACAATGCTTCTAGCGCTACAACATTCGCATCGATTGCCTCTCTGGCCGGTGCGTTCACAATCGTTTCGTCTGACTCAAAATCCTGATCAATATCTCTATCCTGCACAGCAAACCAATTGCGTAATACGAGATCCGAGATGGGGTGAATATTTGTCACGCCACCGGCATAGGCAATACTGTAAAGACTTTTTGTTTCCGTCGTCTTTGCGCGGAGTAAAAATGGCGGTGCCATGTTTTGTAGCGTTACCGCGTAGTGACCGTCGTTGTCTGTAGTCACTGACTGACGTCTACCGTTGACGTCACGTATGACAACTTCCGTATTGCCGAGCGCGGCGCCAACCGCAACAGTTCCTCTCAAACCGGTTCCATCGATACCGTCACCTCCTCCACAACCCTGGAACAAGGCGATGATCACCCCTGATAAAAATACTTTCTTACATCCGTTTAAGAGTCTCATTACCTAATCCTCTTGTTTATCGTTCTGGAAAAAATAAACTCCCACGCCAACTCTCCCCTTTGTCTCATCATTGTCGGCAGAGATATTTTTCTTGCGCTCCGCCAACCATTGATCAAACTCCACCAGCAAATCCATAGATCGCTGATGACTAAATTCTCTGAATTCTTCGATGATGCTGAGCGGCATCTCGTGATATGTCACCTGACGCTGAAAACGTGCATCTTTCTCATCCTGTGCAATATTGTGAACCGCTGTATCCAGATGATCGGCGACATGTTTGGATAGCACCCGTACCAGTTCTGGTTCATCCTTGCGCGGGATATAGCCCTTGTTCAGCAAACGAACATACTGTTTATCAACTCTCTCTACAGCGCCAACGCGAAGCAACTCATCAAGCACTGCGCGAGAACTGATATCACCGCTATAGCGCGTCACCAGTTCATCAAAACTGCCCGGCTCACCACGCAACGCCAATATTCTGGGTTGCCCTGTCGAATCGACGAATTCCGCATCCTGCATCCAGCCGCTAATGACGCGTGTTGCGCGATTTAATGGTCCACGCGTCTGTGGCGCCTCATCGGCAGGAACCTCACTCAGGCGCACCACTTCCTTACGACTCAAGCCCGTGATCACCGCAACATGGGAATGGGTCGGCGCACGACCGGGAATCGCGAAATCTGTTTTCGCCACATGCACGTAGGAACGGCGGGCGATCTCGGAAAATTCGCTGTGTGACATGTCGAAGCGCAGCAGCAGCCGGACCAGTGGGTTCAGCATATTAAAAACCGCCTTGCTTAGGGTTGTTTTGATATCTCTCATATGCGGGAAAATAATCCCACGTGTGAGATTTGTCAATATTTCACGGGATTATTTTCCCGCATATCTTGACCTGTACGATAGACAATACATGAATTTGCGTTCATATCTTTTTGTATTTTTTATTATTATGAATTTTATCCAAGATAAAATCTACGCTGCAAATTCAAGCAGGGGAATTCCTCCCCAACGATACGCCGTGAAAACCGCTGAGGCTATGAGTTGGGAACGCGATATACATCCGGAACCGATCTTGCTGCATAGCCTTTCGAAAATCCGATTTTCTGCCAACTAAGGAGTGCTATGCGCTTCCTCATTCTCACCGCAATCTCGACATTATTGATGACGCCATATTCTGCATGGTGCGCGCAGACCATCGATGCGGATGGATTTGATCGTCTCTCTCAATCGGGCGTAAGCATCGACCGTGCGTGGAAGAATCTAGGGCCATCCCTCGCCGGTGGAGATTTTAATTTTTTGTTTGATATTGGCGGCTACAGTACAGATTCCGTGTTTGCGATTCCTACCGATACTGGTCAGGAGCAACGAGTAGTTGATCAAGTGCAGGGGCTTTTTTCTCTTGCCTTGAATATCAAGGATCTGAGTGTCGGAGGCTTTCTTATTGGAGAGCAACTTCAACTCAACACTAATACAGACACCGCAATGCCCTCTTGCGATAGCCCGGACTTTCAACGACAGTGGCGAAAATCAGATTTCGTGACAGGAATTCGTACAGCTTATCGTGAAAAATTTAGATTCATTTTTGGTTACCACGTTCTCGAAAACCCGATAGTTAACACCGACGGCTCAGGAAACAGGGTGTTCTCCTCTACCTTAAACCCAGATACTAATTGTCCTGTGACTTATACCAGCACACATGAATACTACAGCGAGTTTTCACTCAACGGGTACCAGTTACGAAGCGCAATTAGTAACTGGGTACTGCAACGTCTAGGTCTGTCGCGGAGATTTGGCTTACCAGTAGAATTCGGTTCGCTCGAACCCGAAGTGAAATATGTTCGCGCTAGCAAAACCATTCAGATTGGCCTTGTTTATCGTGACGACAAGTATCTGGTCAATCACGACCTTCAGCTTGAAGCCTATATACATGCTAATTCAGATGAGTTCAGCATTGATGGTCTATTGTTTACCTACCGTTTACCATTGCTTAGCTGGAAAAAGTATTGGGGCAACACCAACAAGCGAAACATTCTCGTCTGGTCGGGAGACAAAGGAGGAATCAGTTTAGACGTCGAGGCCTCATACTCGAATGAAGTATTTTCCAACATGCTCGGATACTCCTGGCGCTTTACGGTTAAAGAATTTTTTCTATTTGATGAAGTACGCTTTGGCGGCTCACGTAATCACTATCCGATACTACTACGTTTGCCATTACGCAATGAAACCTTGAGCTATATGGAAATGTCAGTTCGCTTCTAAGTCGCCACTCCCAGTCACTTTAGTAAGACGTGGTTCGACGGAAAGTTCTCTTTAATGCATTGACCAGGGTTATTCACGACACTCGCTATTCGAGGCAATGTCACAATCATTTGGCACACTCGAGCGGAATCTGAAATAATGCCTGGCGGGCAACCAATAGACCGGAACCACGGACGACACTATGGAAAACGACAAACTGGGAAAATCAGTAGCAATAATTGGTGCCAGCTATTCTGGACTGCTGGCTGCCAATGTTCTTTCCCCCTATTTTGACAAGGTAACCTTGATAGACAGAGACGACATCCCGTTAGGAACAATCAACACCCATCGTCGCTATACACCTCAGTCGTATCATACTCACGTCCTGCTCTCGGGCGGCTTGCGGGCGCTGGAAGATATCCTGCCCGGCATACGCGAACGACTACTAAAGGAAGGCTCAATCGTCTCCGACGCGCTAGCCAATGTGCGTTCTCTCTTTACCAAGGGTTGGCTACCGGTAACGCGAAGCGAGATCGAAATATTTTCTCAGTCACGCAGCCTGCTGGAGGGAGTCATCAGACAAATGACAGTGGAGCGGGTAAAAAATCTGATACTCAAACCGCGCACGCGTTTAAGTCGTCTGGTGCTCAGTCCACTCGGGGACCACACCCTTGCCCTTGAAGACGAAAACGGCACGGGTCAATATACGTTCGATTTTGTTGTCGACGCACGTGGGCAGACGAGCGATATTTCCGGCCTGCTTGATTCAATTGGAATCAGCACCCGTAGCATTCATATGAAGCCAAACATCACCTATATCACCGCCTGGCTACCAAGTGTCAATACGCCGGAGAACACCAATGGCCTGATCATTCTTCCCAGAGTAACTGAAGGCCCTACTGGGGGAGGATTATTCAAGATTGAAAATGGACAGACTATGTTTACCCTCTACGGGTATAACAAAAACATTCCACCGCGTGAATGGATCGATATTCTCTCATGCAGTCATGGACTATTGTCAGACATGCTTTATCAGGCGGTAAAAGACGCCGCTCCTGATCGAATCGATGTCTTCAAAAAGTCGGAGACTAAGATAAACTACTACGCGAAGACAGGAGACTGGCCTCACAATATTTTAGTTGTAGGAGACGCCGTTTCATCTTTTAATCCGGTATATGGACAGGGTATGGCGACCAGCGCAATATCCTTACAGAAACTTAAACAGGGACTGGGAACGGCGAAACCCATAGCCAGTCTTCAACGGGATATCACACGTATTTATGAACAGGCCTGGTCGATTTCGGGTAACGAAGATTTACGTTGGCCAGACACGCAAACAGATTATCGCCAATTCGGTATCACGGCCATTCATCGTATTGGCGACATGATAAATCGCGCCGCAACAAAAAACCGAGATGTGGCCATTGCGTACATAAAAGTCTTACACATGTTGGAACCTCCCGAAACGATGTTTCGTCCGGATTTACTGCTCAAAATATTCGCTAACCAGAAGACGCCCGCCGAGGCAGAGCCGTGTTTGTTTTAGTATTCCTAGCTGTGTACAATCAACTTTTAGTGAGTTTCTCATTTGCAATTACTAGAACCAAAGCAGAATTTTTCCCCGATTAAATTTAGACAGACATAAAGTTTAGGTAGCTAACACACTATTCTTCACATATCTGCATTCGCACACAGGTCTTTTCTGCCACTCTTTCCCACAACACTTCTCCACCCAACTCATCTATACGTGTGCGTATATTGTTTAAACCCTTCCCTTTGATCCATTGCTGTGGCGAGCCAGACTTCCCATTGTCCGAAAAATTGATCTGAAAACGGTTTTCAGTAGAGACCATTTCGATAACGACTTCGTTCGCTTGCGCATGCCTAATAGCGTTGGTAAGTAACTCGCTGAGAATATAGTAAATATTAAACTGCTGACGTGGGGTAAGTGAAATTGCACTCTCGTCAACAAGCTTCCAGATGACTGACAATCGACCTATTTCTGCTCTTTTTTCAAACTCATCTTGCCACTCAAGCATCCAGACTTTAATGCTTTTCTTTCCGTTATCGTCAATCGTATAGATAATAGCTCTCAAGGTCTTTAAACAGTCTCTGACGCGTTCCCCAATATCTGTCCCGTCCGATAACTGCGCAATCGCCAGCAGCTTTCCGCCTAGTTCATCATGTAAGTCGCGCATAATACGTTTGCGCTCCTCCTCTCTTACACGCTCATGATGCCATTGAAGAGAAAGTAGCTCTTTTCCGATGTCATATATCTGTTGCAACAAGCCAAGGTCGTCGGCATTGAACAAATTCCGTCCACCATTTTTCAAATTCATGATAAGCCGAGTATCAATGCCTGGCACCTTGGTAGACAAGGCCAAACCCTCGTCTAATAACAAATGCCCTCCATCACTGTTTGCACGGTCTATCGATACAGGCCTGAACAAGGCTGACAATAAAGATCGCCAATTGTTCTCAACTTCATCTCGATTTCTATTCATGACGATACTGTTCAGTATCACCGGCACCGCATGCAAGATGCCGACACTATTTCGTGTACGTGAAAGAACAAACTGCCGCAGCGGCAAGTATACCCAGGCAACCAGAATAATACTGGAGAAGAATGCCAGGTTGCGACTGACATCCAGTACATACAACATAAACAGATCAATTAGCAAAAATAAGAAACCCAAGCCTATCCACGCAATGACGGGTTGCCAATATCGGTCAATTTCCATCAATCGATAGCGGGATACGCCAATCGCGACCCCTACATAAAACAAAAACATTAGAGAAAAAACCACTGATGCATCCACCTTCGGTACATTTCCAAGCATGACCGGAACAAAATAGATCGAGGTAGCAACACCCGTAGTAAAAAACGCAAAAAGCAGCGTCCAACGTATCGCCGTACGAGAAAGCGGGTTGTTTTTCGCCATCACCCATTGAACAATCATGAGGACGGTCATCATTACAAGCATCAACACATTGCTGTGAATATGGTAGGCATGTAGCGGCCATTCATATATCTGCCCAGTCTGATTTACCCACAGTCCCATCATAATCAGATACACCGTTATGACGTATCTGCGTCCAAATAGCTTTGTTGGGTAACAAGAAAATATTACCAGCAGCGAATACACAAAAAGAAGACTACCAAACGTACCAAGTACCGACAGTAGATAAAATAGTGTCGGATCTAGCGTTATCTCACGAGAGATGTAAATCGATGTGCTATAGACAATAATGTATGTACCTACACCAAGGAACAAGAAATACCTGGCGAAATATTCTTTTCTTCTAAAACTCCACACCATAACCGAAATTATAAGAGCACATATTGCAATAAGCTGCGTCAACCAGAATCGAAATGGGATCTTCATCAGTATGGAACCTGAGTTCCATTTTTTCAGCGAAACGGTATTCCCATCGATCAAAACAAGTTCTGGACTATTCATAAGTATTCTGTAGAACATCGTATGGTCTACAAAAAACTGGTTATACTGCTGATAGCTAGGCAATTGATCAGGAATCTCCAGCATATTTTTCACTGTCGTTTCCATACGCAGGTCAGAACCTCGCAAGGCAAGCACTCTCTTTCCGACAAGATCTTCAGAATAGGAGCCTGCCACGTCCACTACTTGAACCTGTTTACCTAGATCACTATTGACAACAGACAATCGTACGCCTGTCCATGGAATCCATGTTGCCAATACATAGATGGCTATCAACAACATCAGAACAGATACTAGAAAGACAAAATTTACGAGTTGTATAGGTGATTGCGTTTTCATGAAAAACTCACTACTCGATTGCTGTTTAACAAGGATAGTAACCGGTTTTTGGCAGCGAGAGAATAATGCAAAAGATGTCGCTCTTATACCAAGACGTTGACAACTTGTTTTCCGATTCCTGCGTGGTGAAGTATGGTCAGCAGTAGACACCTCAACGTTGATGAGCACTGGACTTCTCCACCCCCTATACAGGGGGGGAATAACTTGCCTTCTTCTGGCTATTCTTTTATTAATTACATAGTATCGTTATACCCAATAGTTTTAAGGTTTGAAATGAAATCAGCCCTGGTACTGGAAGATCACGACACAACCCGTTTGTGGTTGCAGTCGATTATTTCGGAAACACTCTCAATTGATGACATCGCGCTGACGACCACGCTTGAGCAGGCGAAACTGACATTGCTTGAGCGCGAATTTGATCTGGCCCTGGTAGATATCAATCTGCCTGACGGGGATGGGACTGAGCTTGTCCGATTGTTAGCGGAGTCACATAAAAACACCCATACCATCATGGTCACGATGTATGATGACGACCAACACTTGTTCGAGGCATTAAAGGCGGGGGCAAAAGGTTACTTGCTGAAGGACCAAAGCAGAAACGAGATCGCGCAGCGCCTAAAGGGAATAATCTCCGGAGAACCAGCACTGACCCCAAGCATCTCGCGACGCATTATTGCGCATTTCAATAAAGAAGTTCGGCCACAACAACATCACACACTTAGCGAAAGAGAAGTTGAAGTGTTGGTGCTTGTAGCAAAAGGTTTTCAACGGGCCGAGATTTCCGAACTGCTTTGTATAACAACCAACACCGCCTCCGGCTACATAAAAAATATTTACAAGAAACTTGAGGTGTCATCTCGCTCCGAAGCAGCGCTGGAGGCCGTGCGGCTTGGATTGATCAACTGAAAAACTATACGATTGTCATTAGCCCGATTTTTTCAACGAAGCCAATTCGCATGGATATAAGTCGTCAATCTAACTGGCGATCGATAACGCCAAACCATTTCACTCCTGTCCAAGTTTTTCGTCAACGCCCTGACTTTGGGACTTCTTTCTCCTATCAGCGACTATCCCGAAGCAGGGTATGCTTCCAACAGAATTCCCTACCCCCCAGATAGGGGATGCGAATTCCCCGGGGTCTACCGACTATGTATCTGGTGCACTATTTCCCGGCACTGTATAGCCGAACCGACCTTAACGAATTGAGGGGATTTGTATGTCTAGACTGATTACAACAGCAACACTTCTAACGGGGCTCGGACTCGCTACTGTTTTCATACCCGTTGCTGCTGCCCCGGCACCGACAGGAATTCCCGCTGGATCCGTGTTTGGACCGAGTCCTATCTATAGTCCGGGAATAAAGCCCAGTATGGTTGTTGACGAATTCGGACCGATAGACAGTGAATTATCAACTTCCAGGCGACAAGAAATCACTCGTGCAATCGCGGCCTGGAAAGCAGAAGGCATAAGTTACGGTGCCTATTTCGATATGACACGAATTGAGAGCGGCATAAAATATAGCTTATCAAGTGGCGCGCGTATTGATCTCGACGGTAGTTCCGCTACTCAAAGCGACGCAGGCGGTACGTATTACGAATTCTCGATTACTCGGAGCAGTTTCAAAAACTATTTGATTGACTCCGGAAAGCTGGCCATAGACCTTGGCGCTGAGCATATCTTTCTCGATGTCGGTAGCGTCGATTACAGTCAGGCCAGTTTTGATGCGGAAATCATCGCGGCGTTCGCTACTCATATCGGCAATCCAACATTCGATATTCGTTCACATCTAACAGGGCTAGGATATGCGACAACGAATGACATTGCTACTGCTGTAGGCAATGCAGATGTTACTTTAGTTAGCGACAGCTACTGGCAACAATGGGTGGCATACGACAAAGTCATCGAACGAGAATTTTTCAGTGCATGGACAAGCGCATTAAAGAGCTATGCCAGTTCTTTAGGAAAAACTGTTTATTTATCTGCAAATCGTTATATATCCGATGCCGATAATTTCATTGCAGCCGATCTGTTTGACTACACTCTGGCTGAAACATTTCTCGACACGCTAAACTACCCCTACCAAAACCTGTCCTATGCCTACAAGTCGGCTGTCGCGTTTGGAAAACGTTTCTGGTCCTGGAACGCTCCCGCTAACACAGCAACACTCAATGGAACAGGCGATCCGTACGCAACCGTCGCGGTGGGTAATCTCGATAAGCAGTTTATTGCAGAAGCCTACGCCAATGGTGGTATTTCTCAGGTAATGGGGGCTGGTTGGTCACACTATCACAACTACGGTTTTACACCTGCAGCGGTGGCACCTTACTATGCACTGGTCACAGGGCACTCCGATTTGTTTAATCATCCGGAAGCCGGTGAGATTGCCATTCTCTATACGGAAGCAGGCATCGCTACCGATCCCGGCGGTGTCGGTGGCTCATTCAAAGGCATAAGCATGATGCTGAGCCAGGCGCAAAGAGTGTGGGATGTTGTATTCGCAGCAGATACTTCACGACGAGATGGTAGCGAGACAATGACACTCGCCCAACTAAACAACTACAACGCGCTCGTGTTGCCTGGCACCTCGATGCTAAGTGATGCACAAATTACCATCCTGGAAAACTATCTGAACAACGGCGGAACCGTCATTGGTATGGGAAGCATCGCGACCCATGACGAAACTGGCGTCGATGTAAGCGCGACAAGAACATTTGATAACCATTTCGGCGTCGACAATGTAGATACGACGACGTATACCGGTACCCTCATTTCAATCCAATCTGATCTGGGGGCTGCGGCAAACACCAATTTACTGGCTTCGAGTGCAATCACCACGCAGGTCAGCGCTTTCAAGACGGCAATAGATAGTAGCGTCGCACCAGAAATCACGACCACGCTGCCAGCGACCGTTCATCTGACTCGTTTTGAGGTTAGCGCCGATGGCTCACATATTTATCACCTGGTGAATACCAACTTTAACCTGGTCAGCAATACGACAACTCCCGTGGCTGCAGGCGAAACGCTAACGCTGCCAGTACCACCCAACTATGCAGGTACTATCAATATCGATATCGTGTCTCCAGAAGCGGCAGTGGCGACATTGACCTCAACAGGCACTGGCGCGACTCGCACCGTTACCCTGCCTACTCTCAATGTGTGGGCCATAATCAAAGTCGGTAGCGCTATGCCGACCAATACCAGTCTTGATCACAAACCGTGGTCACAGATTCATCTTGTCGATAACGCGGCGGCAAGCATTGATGACAGTACCGCAACAGGAGGCTATCGCCCCGACACATTGAACATCACAGGTGATATCGAATGGGATAATTGGTATTGGAAAGGCGGCAGCCACGATACCGTACCGTTCAATATTCCTTTCTTTGCCAGCGATGATATAGGTCTGGGATCGATCACACTATTTTATCGCCACAGCACTGACAAGGTTAGCTGGAGTTCATGGGCGGCGTATCAAACACTGGATGTCAGCGCCGCAGGAAGTACAAGCATTGATGTGTTTAGTTTCAATGCGCCTCTCGGAGAAGGACACTACCAGTTCTATACACAAGCGAGCGATAGCGCCGGCCAACTGGAGTCCGTTGTTGCGGGCGACAAAACAGGCTACGGTGTAGACAGCACTCCCCCGGAGCCACCAGCAAGTTTTGTTGCTGCAGGTGGCGTGAGTACTGGATATTGGCAGAACAGCGTTGATACGCCAGTGTTTAGCTGGACAAGCGCGATAGACAACCTTTCTGGCGCCTCGCAAAATATCCATCTCAGTTTGCGAAATTCACTCGGCACGACAGTCGCCAACTGTGTTTTGCTTGGCGGCGAAACTCAGTGGAATACCGCGACGGAATGTTCTCCTGGCGATACAGTTATCGTACCCGGTAGCCTGGCAAATGGTCGTTATGAAGTGTTTTTTAGAACACAGGATAAATCCGGCAACTGGAGTGATCATTATCCCGTATTTAGCTTTATGTACGGCACCAATACCTTGTCTGATGTCGTCAATCCCGTAATCGAAGTCGGCGATGGTCAGCTAAAAATCAGTTGGACAGCACCGACGGTTATCAACTATACGCATGTACAAATCTACAAAAAATCTGCCAGCGATAATGTCAGTGAGTGGATAAACCCGTATCTCACGCCAGATGCTACGACTAACTGCTACATTATTTCTGGACTGACTAATGGCGTCAGCTATGACTTGATGCTCGAAAGTGCCGGCACAGGCGTAACAGGCAACAGAGTGGAGCTCGCTTCTTCCTATACGCCGACCGTGTCTGGCGGTGTACTCTCGTGTACATCAGCGTCAACCGAACCAGCTCCTGTGACAGATCCACCCGCTGATCAGACAGACCAAACCAGTGGTAATCTCATCGAGGCACCGCTTGATGAATCTACTAGCGAAACAACACCAACTGACCCTATTCAACAGGAACCATCACCGTTGGATACCACAACAACAGATACCAGTACCAAAACAAAGAAGGGAGCCGTTAATATTTTTATACTGGCATTGTTGTGGCTTTTAACAATTTGTGTAAGGGGATGCGGCAAACGCCGTACTTCACTGCCATGTAGCTGAAGCCGAATTTTTTTGATATCACGTGTACGCGTTCGCAGCGTACACGTGATGGTGATTCAAGCATATCGGCGATAGATCGGTGAATCTTCGCCGTAACCAGTTGCTTTATTCCCGATACGCTATGGCGTGTACACCTATTTACTGAAATCAATTACTCCATGTCTAGAAGTACTTTGACCTCCAGAACACATCCGTCTCCGCTACTCCCGTTTTCCTCAACGGAATTCATGCGCCAAACCGCATCACCGCCGAGTTCCTGCGCTCGCAGACGTATGTGATGACACCCCCGCCCTGTCTGCCAGGTTTCCGGTGGTGAATCAACGCCATTATTATAAAAATGTAAGTACAGCCACGGATCAGTATAGCTAAGCTTGAAGGTAATCAGGGTTGCTGAGGAGTGTTTTAATGCATTGCTAACCGCCTCACTGCAAATGCGTGACAAATTTATTTTATAGTGAGAATTGAGTGTTATTGCGGGGATTTCGCTCGCAATATCATGCCTGAAATTAACGCCAGCGGCGTTTACCCGTTGCTCCATTTGCTGTACATAGCGCTCAAAATAGTCTTCCAGACTTTCCACTAAGGAATTGTCCAGACTGTAGACTACCTGCTTCAAGGAATCCAATGCCTGAAGCGCGCTGTTTTGAAGCGCCGGCGTCGGTGCCTGGTGCGAAAGAGTCAACAGGGAGCTGGCTACATCATCGTGAAGATCGCGCATAATCCGCTCGCGCTCCTTTTCCGTCGCTTGATTCTTGGCATCTTGAATACTGATAATTTCGCGACTCAGAGACAACAGCTGTTCAACAAATTGCAAATCTTCTTTTCCAAACAGACGCCTTCCCCGGTCTGCGCAGCATAGTACAATAACTCCCGGAGCACCTGGAACAGGAACCAACATATTTAACCCATTCTCGCCGAGCTCAGATTTACTTTGTGCTTTCATATCGACCAACCTGGCCTCTAGTGGTTGATACAAATCTTTCAACACCTTTCGCCATTTTGCACGAAACTCGGAATCGCTGTATTTACCCAGGCTAAGCGCAATCACATCGCGTGTTACATGTGAATTATCATCATGGCTTCTTTTTAGATACCGTTGATACAGCAATTGACGCAAAGGAAAATATAACCAGCCTGCCAGCAAAACCGATAAGGCGAGACTAATCGACTCGGAGGCGTTAACCACATAGGCGAGTAAAATATCTAAAACAAATACCAATACCCCACTGATCAACCACAACCACGTCAGCACCCACCACTTATCGAGTTCGAACAAGCCAAAACGAGAAACCCCAGCGCCGACTCCCAGGTAGAGTAACAACACGACGCCCAGCGTGTTCCATGGTGTGAGTATCGGTGCGCCGTTTAGAATCAATGGTACAAAATATAAAATCAGGCCTAGCCCGGTACTGATAGCTACGGCAAGCACAAACCAGGAAGTCGCCGCCCGCTCTATCGGTTTTCTGGCAGAACGTCGCCACTGTACCCAGGCAAAACTCAACACAAAAATGAACAACGGAATATTCGAGTGAATATGAAAAGTGTGGATAGGCCAGTCAAACCATTGACCCAGCTCATTAGCCCAAATCAATGTTGGTACAAGCAACATCAAAATGCCCAGTGGAAAACGACCGATACGCTGAGGATAAAACCATAACAGTGTAACAATCGCGTATCGAAATAAAAGCCCGCCAAAATGTCCGATAGAGGAAAGCATCAGGAAGATCTGAGCATCCATCGCAATATCACGCGAGACATACACCGATGTGCAGGACGTGATCAACAGAAATCCGAGTCCGGATGCGAGAAATAAGTGTGACTCTATCCGTCGTGTACCGTATGCCCACACGCCAATTCCAATCATGAAGGCGAAAATCCCAAAGGCATTGGTTAGCCAGAAACGTAGAGGTACATCACTCAACTCACGAATACGGGGCTGTAGTTCAACAGTTTCACCACTACTGAGGTATAAAATAATCTCGTTTCCGGCAACTATTTCATATAATTGTTCCTGATCGCTAAAAAAACGATTGTATAACGCAAAGGTCGCTAATTGATCAGGAATATCGACAGCGTTTTGCATACCCATATCCAGGGTAAAACCATTGCCACCTATGGCTCGTATCGTATCGCCTTGACGGATTTTATTCTCAAGCGATCTGTCAACCGAAGTAATAGCCAGAGCTCCGTCGATGAATGTCGTCTGTATTCCCAGTTCACGCTGCTCCAGCACCAGCATCAGTGTCACAAACAATTGAACAAGCACGAGCATACCCGCGAACAAAAGTACGCGCTGGGGGAGAATAATTGAATTTAAAGAAGTATGAATTGCCGCAATCCTCACCCCCTATATAGGGGGTATTACGTTTCTGTATTAAATCGTAATCAACTTTCTGTATTTTTTCTTTCCTCCTCTACACATATCACGAATAGCTGACTAAAATAAATACCTATGAAACGTGCACTAATACTTGAGGATCATGACTCCATCCAGATTTTGGTAAAGGAGGCATTGCAGGTGTCGCTTAATATCAAAGACATTGATATAGCCGCCACCATAGAACATGCCGATTTACTGATTGTCGAAAACCACTACGATATAGCCATCATTGATATCAATTTACCCGATGGCAACGGCTTGAACTTCGTTAGTCGATTGAAAGATCGATCCCCGGAAACCTATCCGGTAGTCCTAACTATCTACGATGACGACCACCATGTCTTTGAGGCGCTAAAAGCAGGTGCAAAAGGATATCTGACCAAGGAACAAGCACACACCGACTTAGTGCAACGGCTCAAAAGAATTCCTGTAGACGAGCCGCCGCTGGCGCCTTCTGTCTCACGGCGCATCATTACCTATTTCAATAGAGAGGGTAAACAGGGAAAACATACTCTAAGCGACCGGGAGGTTGAGGTGCTGGTACTTGTCTCAAGGGGATATCAACGTAGCGAGATATCAGAAATGCTTTCTATCACGACTAACACCACGTCTGGATACATTAAAAACATCTATAAAAAACTAAACGTGTCGTCGCGCTCTGAAGCTGCATTGGAGGCAGTAAGATTAGGCCTGGTGAGCTGATGCAGTGACTCTTTTCCGCTGGACATTTGCTCTCGAACCCTTGCAAATACTTCGTGTATCTTTGCCTATGTCAAAACGAAGCCGAAAACAACGTGTCGCACAAAATAGACAAAGGGTTGATACTCACGTACCAACCCCTTGTGATAAGTTTATTGCACCTGATGCATCCAGTAATTGTGCGAAGTCGTATACAGGTTTGTACCATCCAGGAACATATCCTGAAGATCGTACGAACCACTGTGCCATCCCAGTTTTACTGACGTCTCTGCGCCATCTGCCGCAGCAAACTTCACAAACTCCTTGTAGTCAACGCCAGTGGAAGGCGCCCGATTGAGCAGCGCATACACATCGCCGGCGCTATTCAGAGCAAAACCGGGGGCATTTGATTGCTCAGTCACAATCGTCGTAGTCGACGAAGATATGGTGTATTTCTTGATCGTGTGACTGCCATTAACCGGGATGCTGTAAAACAGATTGCTACCTGCGCCATCGACTTCCAGGTCACCGATATTCTGGGTCTCGGTCAACAAGGTCTCTGCAGTACCACCGGTCTTAAGTACCCGTTTTAGGCTAGCACCCTCGGTCCAATAGACATAGGCACCGCCCTGCATAATGCAACTGATGGTTGAAGCCGACGTATACAAGGTTGTCACCGTTCCATCTAGAAGACTTACTTCAAACACACGACCAGAACCTGCCGCATACAGACTTGTACCGTCTTTAGTAATCTTGTCGAGCAGAACACCAGGCGTGGCGAACGTCGTCTCTATCCAGTCAACCGTCATATCGACCGCGATTTTATGTATTGATGAAGAACCGCTTTTCACAACATAGAGAGCGTTATCAACATCATCGGCGACGACTTCAAGTGTCCCCGTCCCCATTGCAGCTAGTGATGTGTCCTGAACAGTTGTTATGATTGCACCGTCAAATCCTTTAAGCCCTGTACCATCGGCCCAGTACAAACTCGTCCCTAATCTTGCCACCGTGTTACCCTTGCGAGCACCGGTTGTGGTGAACTGCGTATAAGGCGCAAACGGCACGGTTCCTTTGATCGCGCTGTCGGCGCTGACGATACCGGTTCCATCGTCCAGCGTCGCAGCATAGTAATACAACACACCGTCCGTCAGACCCGTACTATCGGTGTACGCAGTTGAGGCACTGTAATTGACAGCCTCTGGGTCCGAACCAGCCACAGTAAACGGAAAAGTAGCAATTGGAACCCCTGCGGTGTCCACAGTCGGTGTCGTAGAACGATAGATGCGCAAGGTTATATCCCTGGACATCGGATTAATCCAGGCAATATTCAAATCCAATGCAGATGAGACGTTTCCACCATTCACCCCAACTCCTGGCGCAGCAACTACCGGTGTATCCTGTACCGATATCGGCAGAGTACCACCGGTAAGGTTGTAGGCCGCGACATTAATACTTGCCAATTGCGAATTCGTAAGACCGCTTACACTAGTTGTCAAACTCGCCCCTGCACCCGCATAAACGGCCTGGCCGTTTACCATGTAGAATTCAATGATCTCACCTACAGGCTTATCAATCGTTAATTGTACTTGTGTGTCCTTTGCCAATGTACTGACAACACCAACACTGGCCGGTGCGATTGGCGGAGCTTTAAAATAGGCCTCAGGTAGTTGAAATATTTTCCCGTAGGCCGTACCAACGAGATAGAATTCGTTTGCAGTCGCATCCCAAACAATTCCTCTACCTCTTTCGCCAGCAATTTGCTCAACACTGGAATCAAGTAGTGACATGCGATAGGTTCCAGCCTCACTAACAAAATACAACCAGTCACCGATCACTTCCAGCACGCCTTTCTTACTTGTAGTATTCTCAACACTGACATGCAACTTGATATCGGTTTCGGTTCCGGTGGATAGCAGTATTTCCCTTATAGGTTGATCCATACCTTTTTGCCAGGCATATAATTTAGTGCCATTTGCATTCAGTGCAATCTGCGTCGCTGGAACAGCGCTTTCAACCGTTGTCGAACCGCCCGCAACCGATACAGAAATAATGCCGTTTGTATCAGCGGCGTACAAAATTCCATTCGTCGCATCCAATTCAAGATCCGTAGCACCAACCAGGCCGGTTACCAGTTCAGTAAAACCGCCACCAGAAAATACATTGGCCTTTGCAACTTTGATGATGGTGCCACGCGTCAATACAAACAAATCGGAGTCGCTCTGCGCCATGTCGAAAATCGAATACGCCGAGGTCGTGCCCAATGTCAATGTTCCGGTACTCGTCGTGCTTCCAGTTGTTGCATCGTGTGAGTATTTGTAGACATTATAACCGGCACCGGAGTACTGGGTTGCTTTGTCCAGACTATCGACTGCGTAGGCGACCACACCGGTCCCTCCACCAACGGGATAGGCGACTACGGCTGAACCATCCAGCGGGTATTCGTATACAGTGCCGGCAGATTTGTTGAGCCAGAAAATACTGTTTCCTACTTTTTGAGGCTCAAGGTGAGCCACATAAGTTGAGGTTCCGTATTTCAAGGCAAAATCTGATAAAGACGGCGTATACGGTCTGATATCGTAATTGTTTGTTGCCGAGTAAAATTTCTTGGTCGTTCCAGACGCATCCGTATAGTCATATGCGGAATAAGTCTCTAACAGATAGTAGTAGACCAATGGATTACCAGCACCGTCGTAGTAGCTTGAAATAGTATGAACAAAATCGATCTGCCCGCCATCGGAGGCAGAATCGTGTATGAGTGTGGCGGTATCCGGTGTGGGGTTAGCGCTGTTAGAAACATAGTATCTGAATTGATTATGCCCCGCCAGATTGCCACGTCTGAGCGTAACGCTATCACCTTCCGTTTTATTGAAACTAAAGCTTCCGGCAGAATCACTCAACCTCAATCCACTCGTAAAACTCAATGACTGCGATTCGCTACTACCTTCCACTTTGCTTATCGCAAAATAGCACAGATTAGCGGTACATAACGTTGGGTTAAAAGTGTGAGAACCGCTTGTAAAAGGGCCGCCTTCTACTTTGGTTGCGGAACTTATTGTGTGCGGATAGATCGTCGACGTGTGATAGTAAACATTGTATCCCTGCCCCGTCGTCACCGGCCATTCAATCGTGGTCATTCTTCCCGTGGCAGAAATCGAAGCAAATTCGGTGGGTGCACCCAAGACTTTTATTGCAACCGGTTCAGAATATTCTGACATGAAACCTTGTGCATCACCCGCCTGAACACGCATATAAAGCGTAGCGTCACCATTTGCGTCCAAAGTTGGCGACAGGATACTCATATTTACGGTAATCGTTCCCTGGGCACTGTTCTGCTCAACCAGTTTGTAAGCGACGATGCCGTCTCTGAAAGTAGCTAGATCACTATTTGTGGAAAAGGAAATGCCATACGAGAATTGGGCGTCCATCCCGTCCAGGCTCAAGGTTAATTCCTCACCCAGCACCGAAAGAACTGTTGGCAAACTAGTCGGTATTGGAATCGAGCTACCGTCAACAATAGTCTCCTCTGTACCCGTAGTAGCATCCCCTCCAGGGTTATTGACGAGATCACCTAATGGGCCATTACAAGAAGATATTACTAAAACGAATGATGAGATAAGTAGATTCTTAGTGAAAGACATGAGTCACCCTGGACGTTTTTTTACAATTGTTTTAGGGATATCGGACGAAAGTATTATAGCGACAGCATATAAATGTGACTTTGCGCACACTATAGCCATAGTAGTATCGATCAGTTTTACCAGGAAGATGAGTATTGCCAAAAAGATAACTCAGTACCGCTCGCGATGCAGATCACCTGTCTATTTCTGGCAGAATATACATATTATTTCGGAACAATCTGGTGCTATCTATTCAATATACTTGACAAACGTTGCTTCAGGCATTCCTGCCAAAATCTTTGGTCGAAAAGAAAGGGGCGTCTATAACGCCCCTTACCGTATTTCCCTTTAAGTCTTCCTGCTATGGCCACATAAATGTTCCCAGTGCGTTTGAGTTTTTATAGTCGATAGCTACATCACCAACTTCCTTCACACCCATCAGATTCTCGCTAAAGGTTTTACCATTTGCGTAGAATGAAACGGAAGGATATACCGCTGTGGCGTTTGTACCTGGCATAAAGCTCACGGTAGTGAAACCGGCAATCGAAGACAGATCCGTCGGCGATAGGCTTGTATCAGTTCCGAGCCATCCAGTCGTCGCGTAGACATTCAAATTGGCCTCCGGTCCGTTTGTGGTATTTCCATCTTGATCCTGTGTATAGAGTACCAAGTATACTCCGTGCGTGTAGTCGACATTGTCCTGGACCTTAGATAGCCCTGATACAACACCACTCACAGATAACGCAAAGTCGGTCGAGTAATTCACCAGCGGATTGATATTTACCGTATAGTTTGTCGCGTTCAACGCATCGTAAATGTTTCTGATACTTACTAGTGTCTGGTCGGCTAGTTCGGCATAAGATTCCATAATCAACAAGTCACCGGTAACCAACTTGCTAAGCGGTGGAAGATAATAGTTTGCATCGGGTAGATTGTAACCCCAGCCGGTTCCGTTCTTGGTCAAAAGCGTCATAGTTGCCGACGAAGTAGAAAATGTTCCAGTGATCGTATTCGTGCGTGTCACCAGATCAGCCGGCGCAAGACTGAAATCGAGATTTACGGTTGTGTCCAATGCTGTAAGGTTGCGCATTAGGATCATTTTGTTTGGTATACCAGGGCCATCGAATTCCATCGACACTAAATCCCCGGGATCCTTGCTCATATTCATCGGCGACGTTGCAACTCCGCCCAGTGTGTCATTCAAACCATCAACATCGGTATATGTCAGGATTCGGCTTGCTCCCGTGGTAGGTGTCCTCGAAACATCAACAATACGCGAAGCGGCGCTTGAGCCGACCATATCGAATGCCGGAACATCGACGATATTGAAGTTATAAATCACAACGGCCTTTAACCCATCGATACTGAACGCTACGGAATAGTTGCCATCGGCATCGCTAACAGAAAAATCAAATGTTGACGCAGTCGTCGTCGATGAAGTAGCGCTCACAAGTGACCAACTACCCAACTTACCATCGCGAAAGGCGGCTTGGGTAAAAGACGCAGGCATAACAAATTGAACATCACTTACTGTTACCGGAGTCGGCGTGGTTGTTGTATCAGTACCGGTTGAAGTATCAGTTCCAGCGGTAGTATCCGTACCGGTTGAAGTATCAGTTCCAGCGGTAGTATCCGCACCGGTTGCACTATCGATAGGCGTTGTCAAATCAGTTGTCGTCGGATCTTCTGTAACTGTCGAAGTATCATCTGTCTGCGTTGCTGGATCCTGATTGCCTGGATCGTTCTGAAGTAGCGCTTCATGCAAACATGCAGTATTCAAGGTAAGCATGCCTAGAATAGGTAGAATAAGTTTTGATCTCATCGTCACAATACACCCGCTCATTTTTGTTCGTGTTATAGGTAGTCATCGGACGGTCAGCACTATCCTTAACCAAATATCCATATTTTTTCCAATATTTTTACTATCTATGTCTTTCAGCTGCCTGGTGACGCTTTCAGAGGAGAATTATTCGGAATAATATCCATTCCGGACACGCATACGACGGACGATGCTTAAAGGGTAATTCAGTCACCGAAATCGAATGTATTTGTATGAAGCAATGCGATGACGACTATTCGTACGCAAGTAGTCGACTCAACATCAAGATATCTTGTTTGAAGACGAGAGATAAAATAATCGCCCCGCACTGCGGAGCGATTATTTTTGCAATATTGGCGCTTGTTAGTCGTGGCTAAGCGTGACTGAACGACCATTAACCGCCTGTACTGGACGAGCATTATGCCCCTCGTGTATCAAGCTTTTAAAATATGCAATTTGCTCGGCTGAGGCTTCGATTTTGTCTTTGAGCACATTCCAGGTAACGATTTCGGAACACGGTGGCGTAGTTAAAGAACCCTGGTAGCCATAATATTCCTCTTCTTCATCACCCAACAAACGCACCGGGCTTATGATTTCATCTGAGTGCGCGATCTCTGTTGTGGCTTCTTTCGGTGCAATATCCCAAATCTTTTGCAACGTACGATTGTGGTATCCCTCTCTTATAAATACACCAATAACCGCTAACTTACCGTCCGCTGCTTTGTTTACAAAGTGAACTTCCATAGGATATTCGTGACCGCTCACTACGTGTTCGGAAGGGCTGTGAAAGTGAAATTGCAACAGTTCGAATGTCTTTCCGTTAATTGTCAGCGTACTGCCGTTTGCCACGTTGACTTGTATAGTGTGTCCGTTATTAACCACATTCAGGCTGGTGTACTTGTAATTTATATTCAGACGTGGATTTTCTCCACGACTATGTGCACCAAGATCAATCGGAGACTGAGCCAGACCATTTCCGCATGCCTCCGCACCTTCGAGATCACCCCACGCAGATGGACCATGCACCAGATCAGCTTCGTCATAATTCCATTCTGCTGCGAAAGACGAGCTTGCGAACGTCAAAACAAGTGTTGCTATTGCAAATTTACTTTTCAACATCAGTATTTGTTCCCTTCATAAATGTGAAAAACATTCTTCCTTCTGGAGGAAAAACACACTTTTAAACTGTCTCAGCGTTGAAACAGCGGGCGCAAAAATCTCATGTATATCAACATACTGACAAGCAATATTATTTTATGCCTAAATAAATTTAGGCTTACTCTCTATTAATATATTTTTTTTCAATACGCGATGAACAATTTTTGTTCATATATTTTAGGGACAGATGCACTTTTTCGCTGCGTGTTCGACATGGTCATTCAGAAACGGATAAAATTTGTCACCTTGTTAATGATTCGAAAACTCAAAAGAGCATCTTTGATGCTTGTGTATCCGACAACCAAAACCTCAATTCCGAATACATTCTATTTAGCAAACTGTATTCATTGTGCTGACAACAATAGCAAAACTCTCACTTGTATTACGACTCGCCTCTCATGCGTATTCTTTTCGAGTCTATACATAGACAGGTATTTCGACACAAGCACATTTAGCAATAGAAAACCTCACAATACCTCTTCCCGTTAGAAACATTCTAGACCTGGGCCAGATCAACTGATTAATAGGCCATTAATCTCCACATGCTATTTACCCTGATAGTGCAATTTTTATAACTCAGAAACGCATGCATCAGCACGGTGTGATGCCTACATATTGAGGTGGTCTATGTCCGTTTCCCGGTCTCTGTGGCGATTTGCAATCTCCGGTTTGACACTCCTGTATTCGTTCAATACGCACGCACTACTAATAGGCGCGGACGACAATATCGCATCAAATTTATACGTCAAAAACTGGAGTTATACGGGTAGTTTCGATATCAATTCAATGACAGGCCTCGATCTTAGCAGCGGAAACTATTTGATTAACTCAGCAAGTATTTCCTTCAGTTTTATTGACGATCAGCAAGATCTATACTTCAGCTACTATACGCGAACAAGTTACGACGGTTCCACCTACACAGGGACTAATGAATATTTTGACATGTATTTCCTTGATCCTCAGGAAACGGTTTCTATAACTTTGGGCGATACTAGCCAAACTCTCGTTGGCGACTATTACTCCACCCCTAGCATTTTTTCTCATCAATATACGAATTCTCGCACGGTTCCTAGCGGCTATTACGTCGAATCGAGTTGCGGGTGGCAGGATTCAGTCTATGGTTGTACTGAGTGGGTAGATACTTCTTACACGGTTTATGACTATGATTACTTTTACAAGCGAAACCAGGGTTACGCCATTGATCAATACGTTGTGATGGATCTCGACAGCATTGCCATTGAAGATCTAATGAGTGACGGTCTATTGAGTTACAAACTGGTTATCACAGGCGACATGATTTTTCAAAATGCCTATCTCAATATCGATTATTCGCCTGCTTATACAATGTCTTCCAATATGGCATCGGTACCTGAAATAAACACCGTGGCATTGTTTGGTTTGGGCTTGCTCGGTTTGGCTGGATTTATTGGTAGGAGAAAGTCCGACGATATCGACAATCACTTTGCTTATTGAGGAGCGGAGTCCTAGCCAACTGGCACCATACCAATCTTGCCCAAGTACCCTGTCGGTTTTTCGCCACAGACTCCAGAAACATAATCCGCTTCTCTATAGATGAGCCAGTTCTCTAGTATGGCCACTCAATCATGCTTTATGTATTGGCTGGGTGGCAGTTCGGATCGACTATCCTATAAAATTTGAATTGGTTGCCGTTAGAGACTAGAACTACAACATTTTCGCCAATGGTAGTCGAATCTCGGTTACTTTGCATGTTCAACACATCACAAGAGTGCGTTGTACCTATCTGAGCTTATCTAAAAACATGATTGGTGTAAAAAGCTCTATGGTGAACATGAAATAGACCAGCGGATTATAATCCGAACCTTTATTACAAAAACTGCATGAACTTGGATTTGTCTGTGAAAAAGACAATCGTGATGACAAGGCTTTGCACTGCGACGTAGAAGATGCGGAAGGCCATCGTATTTCCATACTTGGAGACAAGGACGATGCCTTATCCAACTATCGACGCGAACTGACATTCATAGGATATGGAGATGAGTAAGAGAGAACACATTTTAAATAGAACCAGGGAAGAAAATCTGAAAAACACCAGGGCGACAAATAGGGGTTCTCTATAACGAACTCCCATTCACCTACCGAAGACAATAATCAGAAGGAGCCTGATTTTTGAGCCCGTCTCGTCGCTAAAGTAAAGAACGCTCGAAAAAATACCGGCTACTCAATCTCCGCATTGTGATAGACGTTCTGCACATCATCCAGATCGTTTAGCATAGCCAGGAATTTTTCGAACACGGCTACATCGTCACCACTGACGGTACACATGGCTTGTGGGAGAAAAGTGATCTCATCCACTTCCAGTTCCTGATCGCCAAGCAAACTCGCCAGCGCAGTCTTGGCCTTGAAGTATTCGTTTGGCGGGGTGAAAACAGTGATCATGCCGTCTTCGCTTTCGATGTCACTCACATCGACATCCGCCTCTAACATCGCCTCAAGAACCTTATCTTCATCCTCGCCCGCAAAACTGAATACCGCACGATGATCAAACATGTGAGCAACAGCGCCTTGTGCGCCAATCTTGGCCTTGGTTTTGGTAAAACACTGACGGACATCGTTGAAGGTACGCGTATTATTGTCAGTCAAACAGTCAACGATGACATTGCAACCACCGGGGCCAAAGCCTTCATAGCGAGCCGGTACGAAGTCTTCGCCACCGCCACCGCTGGCCTTATCCAGGGCTTTGTCGATGACATGCCCGGGAACCTGGTCTTTCTTCGCCTTGTCCATCAAGCGGCGCAGGGCCAGGTTGTTGTCGGGGTCTATGCCCCCGCTTTTCGCGCAAACATATATTTCGCGACCGTATTTGGAATAAACCTTGGCCTTGGCCACAGAGGTCTTGGCCATGGCATTTTTGCGGACTTCAAATGCTCTTCCCATAATGTTGATACTCTTCTGTCTATCAAAAGGGCGTTTGCCGGGGATTTTACTGGAGAATAGGCGTGTTCGTCCAAAATAATTAGCAAGCCCACATCCCCGTGAGGGCAGGTAAATCGACTAACTTCTTTGAACGGATAGAAGTTGGTGTTTAGTTCGGCCGGTACTCGTACCCCTACAAAATACCCCGTCTGTCGCTGAAACCTTTACCCGGCCGGCAAAGACTGGGCTATTTTTAAGTCGACGCTTTTCGCTGTACTACCGCTCAGCCCTGGCGCCCAACGATGTGCAAGCTCCAGCCGCGCGCAACACTAATGGGAACATGGTTCCACGCGGTGCGACTATCCGGTTCTGCCTACCTGGTTCCTAATGGGCGCTCTAGCAATAAACCGAATGAGGCACCAAGCAATCCCTTTCACAAGCGAAAAAAGCTGCTGTCATCACTATTATTCGGTCTAACTGAGGTCGGACTCCCCGCCCATTTCCCAAAAAAGTCTCTCGCTCTGTAGCCGACTGTAGCTATCCTTATGCGTATTTTTTCGATAGCTAAGGCATCCGGTATACGCGAAATGGTTTCGCAAGCTTGAAAGTCATGCGTAGATTAGACTGGTGCATCCGCGTGGATAAAGGAAACGGTTCGACTTCCAAAGCTGTTGCAAAATTGACAGGCAGATATTGTTGTTTGATACTGGCGACAAGACCAGGGCTTCTCCGATGACCTCATCAATAAAGTAACAGGCAGTCAGTAAAGTACCCGTGAAAACAACTTCGCGTTTTGCGCATAAATTAGTAAAGTCGCTTGGCATAGAGGAAATCTTTGCCAGACTTGGTAGTGCTTTACCATACACCTTTCGATTCATTCCGCTGCACTACAACTATAGTGCCAATGACCAACGTACTATTTATCGAGATGACGTGTATTTCAACGTCAATATGTCTGACTATATGCAGTGGCATATTTTTGCCAATCTTCCCGAGGCGTCCTGGCTTTGGGCCAACCGTCTCTGCGAAGATGGATCTGTGGTGTTTGACATCGGCGCAAATGTAGGCGTATTCAGCCTGAAGTTAGCGCAACGTTGCCAAAAGGAAGAAAAGAAATTCCGTATTCATGCCTTTGAGCCTAATCCGGCTATATGCCAGGCGTTTGAGGGCAACTTACAACTAAATCCTGCTCTCGCGGATCAAATTCATGTTGAAAAAGTCTGCCTGAGCTCGGAGTCAGGAAAAATTCCTTTCCATATAGACGATGCGAATACAGGGGGCGGCTCGGTGTTGGCGAAAGCGACTGCGGCAGCCCGTGAAATACTGGTTGATGCCATAACACTTGACGAGTTTGTCGCCAGGAATGAATTGGAACGAATAGATTTCATAAAAATTGATGTTGAAGGCTCAGAGCCGCTGGTATTGGCGGGCGCAATCGAGACGATTAAGCAACACATGCCTTTCCTGTATATAGAAATGACAAATCCCTGGTTTAGAAAACTGGACTCCTCTAACCAAAAGATCATCGACATGCTAATAGAACTGGGATACCGATGTGAAGAGGTTGAAGACACAAAGGTGCTGGCTTCGCGACCGCTTAACCAGGCACGGATAGACGGTGACAATCAATTCAACATCGTCGCATTCCCACCGAATTTTGTGCCATGATTAGGCGCGTAAGATTGCGGATTGCCTATCCTATCATCTCTTGAATGACCATATAAAACTTGTCCTTCTCAACCGGCTTCGTCAGATAGGCATTCATTCCGGCTTTTAAACAGCTATTCTTATCTTCGATTAGTGCATTTGCCGTCAGAGCGACTATCGGTGTAACGCAGCCTAGTCTCCGCAATTCTTTTGTCGCAGAAATACCGTCCATAACTGGCATCTTGATGTCCATTATAATCAAGTCGAAGTATTTTCTTGTCGCGATGTCAATTGCAGCCCGTCCATTATCGGCTATCTCAACATCCACACCGGCCCGCACCAGCATTTTCTCAATAAGAATCTGATTCACTTTGTTATCTTCGACAAGCAACACCGTTGCGCTGATGTCGGGTAACATTTCGGTTTTGACCAAATTCAGAGAACTACGATTGAAAAACTCGTTTAAATCTTCAGGCATTTCTTGCTCGATCATTTCTCCGCAATCGATGCTAAAGAAAAAAGTACTTCCTACGCCAAACCGGCTTTCAAAACGCATTTCTCCGCCGAGTTCTTGCGCCAATTGACTGGAAATAGCCAGACCCAAACCAGTCCCACCCGTTTGCAGTGAAGTGTGTGCATGAACTTGCTGGTAAGGTTGAAAGATCTCTTGGAAATATTTTTCTTTAATGCCAATACCTGTGTCTCTCACCGAAAACAATAGCTTTCGATTCTCACAGTCAAAACTCGTATCGACAACTATCTTACCTTTCTCCGTAAACTTTACGGCATTACCAAGCAAGTTGATCAATATTTGTCTTAATCGAACCCCGTCTGTTTCAATCAATGCGGGCAACGGAAAATGGTAATTCAATTCAAACCCAATGGATTTCTTAGCGGTTATTTCCTTGTAAAGCGATGCTGTCTCCTCCAACAGCGGACCGAGCGCTGTCACATGTCTCTCTACGATTAATTGTCCCGCCTCAATCTTTGAAAGATCCAGGACATCGTTGATGATATTTCGCAGGTGCGTGCTGCTGGCCGCGATATGTGCTATTGCTTCTTCTCTTTCCTGCTTACTTAGATCATTATGCAAGAGTTCTTCAACAAATCCGATGATGGCATTCAATGGCGTGCGTATTTCGTGGCTCATATTGGCGAGAAAGGTACTCTTTGCGGAGTTTGCATCCTCAGCCAATTGTTTGGCCAGGCGAAATCGCGTTTCATTCCCTGTCACCAGGGCATATACAATATTGCCGATCAGGGCAAATGAAACAAACCCTATCGCAGAGAGAATCAGCAGATACACACTCGTTTGCGTATGACTTTCATTGGCATCATTGATAACATTATTAATTTCGACACCTTGAAAGGCCAGCATAGCGCGTAGCTGTTGAAGCATGCCCGCTTGCCTATTCAACATTCCGTCAGCCAATAGCTCTCTCGCCTTTAAATCCTCACCTTCCACCAGTAACCTGGCCGAACGATTTTGATGCTCCGACACTTCAGCGACGATAGGAGATATGCTTTTCCAAATCTGTAACTCATAGTCGGATAGATTTTCCATCGCAAGTAGTGCATCTCTGGCTTCGATAAAGTGGACTGCCTCACTTTTAAGCTCCATAAATAGCTCATCGCGTTCGAATACGTCAGATGTGGCGGTCATACGGAGCAATAGAGAGGTGCGATTCATCGCAGCGTCCCGCATTTCACTAATGAAGTGCGTGTGCGAATTTTCAGATGAAACACGACCTAAGTGAGAGAGCACCGCATTATTGAGAAAATGAGAACCGACTACCAATATCATCAATATGGCAAATCCGGTGACGAAACCCAGAATAAGAATTGTTCTTGATGATTTTGGATTCACGATATTGGTAATGTGCATGACTTTCCTAGGCTATCGGCTTCGGCCATAATTCCTAAATTAAACACTGTTGCTAAATAGTCATAGTGTGTTGCCTGCCACATAGACAAAAAACAAAGCAAACCCATTTGATTGTGATGAACATTCTTTTCAGACGGTCTGTATAACTCCTTAACCGGAGTATCCCAGTCGCGCCGAAATTTTTTTTCCTGCGTCAACAAGCCGTTCTACCCATTCAGATTTTCTGCGTTCGATCGGGGCAGACACCGAAAGCCCTGCGACCACAGAACCCGATGAGTCCCGTATCAATACGCCGATACAGCCAACCCCGAGCTCTGCCTCCTCATCATCGAAGGCATATCCATTGCGCATGTCGCGCTCGATTTGTTGAGCCAGTGCTGTTTCATTACTCAAGGTGTTTTTAGTAAACCCCGGTAAGCCGGTGCGTTGCGCAAACTCGCGTATCGACTGCTCACCCAATTCTCCTAACATCAACTTGCCGACGGCCGTAACGTGCAGTGGCGCGCGACTGCCGATGACCTGTTCGACTCGTATCGCGTGTCGGCCGGTCACACGTTCCACATACACAACCTCGTCACCTTCGCGCACGGTCAGATTGACCGTCTCGCCGACCTGGTCGCGCAACCAGGCCATCACGGGTCTCGCCTCGCTACGGATATCGATACGCGAGCGCACCTGATCCCCCCAGCGCAACAGGCGGTTGCCAAGGTGATAATCCCCACCCTCGGTACGCTCGACCAGACCATGCACAATCAGCGAACCCAGAATGCGAAACGCGGTTGAGGAATGCAGGCCTGTGTCAGCGGCAAGAAATTTGAGGCTGACGGGCTGATCATAATTGGACAAGGCATCGAGCAGACTCACCGCCCGATCTATTACCTGAATACTGCTGGTGATTTCATTCATAAAATTTCACATTGTGAAAACGGTTACATATTGTGAAATGCTACCCGATTAAGTATGGTATGGCAAGAAGTAGAGCAAAGCAGTCAGTTTTTCCTGACACATACACCTGACAAGCTCACACCGAATTCATAAATATTAAGGAGATCAATACTATGTCTGCGATACCTGATTCCAGCATCAAGAATGCCCCGGCCTTTTGCGAAGGCATACAGCACTTTGGCGAGGAGTGGCCAAAGTTCGATACCCTCGGCGCGAGCCCGGTAATTGCAGAAAATCAGTCGGCGGTTGCCAATCCCCGCGACCCGAAGGCGGGATACCAGACCTTATTAATGGCCGACGCCCTGCGCTACCTCACCCTGCAGGTTTGTGGCGCCAAGGGTTCAGGTCACCCGGGCGGTTTCGCCTCCAGCGCCGAGGCCTATGCCGCGCTGGTCATGCTTGGCCATACCAATATCATCACCGAGGTCGGTCACCACGCACCCGGTTTCTATTCCGCTATGTTCCTCGACACCTCGCTGGAGGAAATGGGTATCCGCACTGTCGCCGAGATGCGTGCGCGCTTCCGTGAGCGTCACGGTCTGCTTGGCCACCTCTCTGGCGCGATCCCCGGCATACTCGCCCCGGCGGGCCCGCTGGGTCAAGGTCAGCACTTTGCACTCGCTGGCGCGATGCTACACCGCGACAAGCTATTCCCGTTTACACTCGGTGACGGCGGTATGGGCGAGCCCTATATTCTTTCTGCTATGCAGCACTTCAACGTTGCCTACCCTGATATCACCAATTTCCTGCCGGTACTAATCTGGAACGGCTATAGCCAGGAACACCACTCCATGGTGTCGCGCATGTCGAATGAAGAAATGGCAGCGTACTGGTCAGGTCATGGCTTTAAGAAGATTGTTATCGTCGATGCCAAGGACTTTGACGACAGCGGACAACAAGGTGCATACGTTGACAGTTCGCGCTTCTCATTTGAAAAGCGTAACGCGTTTGCCCAGGCGGTACTCGAAGGTGTCAATGAGGCAGCGCAGTCTGCGCTGAACGGCACGCTGACCTGCTTCATCATCAAACAGATGAAAGGCACTGGTGTACACACCGTTGGTTCCAAGTCGCACAATCTGTATCCGAACGACACGCTCGACCAGCAACACATCATCGATGGCCTGCAGCGTCGCGCGATTTCACCGGCCGCATGGCAACTGGTACGCGACAACTTTGTTCGCGCCGGTGGTGGTCCTGCGGTAAAGACATCGGTCACTGAGTCCGTACTCGATATCGCGCCACTGGGCAAACTGCCAATCACCGATTTCGCCGTCGGTGACAAGCAGGTGCCGTCCACCGCGATGGGCGTACTGGTTGGCGCGGTTGGCAAAATGGACCCGCGTTATGTCGTTACCAATGCCGACGGCAACGAAGCGTCTGGTATGAAGAACATCAATGACGTACTGAAGATTCGTCACCCGACCGAAGACGCCCTGTATAACCAGACACCGACAGGTCAGGTCTACGAGCCACTGAACGAAGACGCGTGCGCCGGTCTCGCGGTTGGTCTCGCGCTGTTCGGTTCGCGATCCATCTGGTTGTCGTATGAAAGTTTTGCCATCAATGGCTGGCCGATCTTCCAGACCGTCACGCAGGCGATGGCCGAACTGCGTCGCAAGACACCGGCGGCAATGTGTATGTTTACTGCCGGCGCGCTGGAACAGGGTCGTAACGGCTGGACGCATCAGCGCCCTGAAATCGAAAACTACTTCGCGGCACAGATGCGTAACGGTAACGTCTATCCATTGTTCCCGTGTGACGCCAATGCGATTCAGGCCGCCTATGAATGGGGTACGCAGCAGCACAACAAGGGTATCGCAATCATAGCGTCCAAGAGTCCGCTGCCGGTCTATGTTTCTATGGAAGAGGCACGCAAGGGTATCGAAGACGGTGCGATCACGATTTACGAAAGTGAAAAAGGTAGCAAGGGTACTGTTGTAATCGCCGCGACGGGTGACATGGTGTTCCTGCCGGTATTTGAAGCAAAGGACAAGCTGGAAGCAGAAGGTTATCGCGTACGCGTCGTTGCGGTAATGAATCCGCGTCGCCTGTATCGCGAGACAGATGTTTCCTGGGACACCGTATCTGAGCCTGACAACCGTTTCATGCCTCGCGATCAGTTCAATGCCATGTTTGACGGTGATCTGTTGATCGCGGTCAGCGGCGGACCGAGCGCCTCGCTTGAACCGGTATTGTTGCGCACACGCGCACCGCAGCGCGAAACCATTTGCTGGAAGCGCGGCGAAACCACGGCTTCACCGGCGGAAATCATGGGCTTCAACGGCATCACCGCCGCGGCCATGGTTAATGCTGCGAAGTCCATCGGCAAGTAAACAACACAGGAAGCACTGAGCATGAGCCAGACAAAAATCGTTGTACTGGATGACGATCCAACCGGTTCGCAAACGGTTCACAGTTGCCTGCTGCTAACGCGCTGGGATGTGGATACATTGAAAGCAGCCTTGAAAGATGCGTCGCCACTGTTCTTTGTGCTGACCAATACGCGCGGCATGGACGCCGCGCAGGCGGCAGATGTCACGCGCGAGGTGGTTAAAAACCTGCACATGGCGCTTATAGAACTCAAGGCCGTCGGCAAGGCAATCAACCCCATCATGGTCAGTCGCTCCGACTCGACATTGCGCGGACACTATCCGGTCGAAACCGATGTGATCAATGACGAAATGGGGCCATTCGATGCGCACTTTCTGGTGCCGGCTTTTTTCGAAGGTGGACGCATCACGCGCGATGGTGTGCACTATCTATTGGTCGATGGCAAGCCAGTGCCGGTTCACGAAACCGAGTTCGCACGTGATTCAGTGTTTGGCTATAAGCACAGCTACATGCCCGACTATGTGGAAGAAAAAACGAAGGGACGCATTCCTGCATCTGCGGTAAAGCGGTTTACGCTGGACAAGATACAGGGTGACGCATTGACGGATTTGCTTGCGTTACACGATAACCAGTGCTGCGTCGTCGACTGTGAACAGCAATCCGATCTGGATCAGTTTGCAGCGCAAATTCGCAAGGCAGCGGCACAGGGCAAACGTTTTCTGTTCCGCAGTGCGGCCAGTTTGCTGACCTCGCTGGCGCAACTACCACCGCAGCCTGTTGCCGCGTCTTCCATGCGTGAGTACGTGCGCAACGGCAAACCCGGCGCGGTCATCATCGGTTCGCACGTGAAGAAGACAACTTCTCAGTTACAAGAACTGTTGAAACAACCAGACATAACTCCGATTGAAATCGACGTCAGTCTGATCAGCAAAGAGCGAGACGCCCTGCTGAAAAACGTTCTTGAGACTGCGCTAATGGCGCATCAACTGGGAAAGACATCGGCAATCTTTACCAGTCGCGTTGAGCTGACCTTTGCCGATCAGCAAACACGTCTGCAATTTGGTGAAAGCGTTTCCGCATTCCTGATGGACGTCGTACGCGGTTTGCCACAGGACATTGGTTTTCTGATCAGCAAGGGTGGCATTACTTCTAACGATGTGTTGAGCAGTGGTCTGGCCTTACACACATCACGCGTGGTCGGACAGATACTCGCCGGTTGTTCGGTGGTGCGCTGTCCAAAAGATCACGCACGCTATCCAAATCTGCCAGTGGTAATTTTCCCCGGCAATGTAGGTGACGAATTCGCTTTGGCAACCGTCTATCGGCGTCTCAGTGGCCTGGACCAGCACGCGCGTTCTGATAAAGAACAGGCGGCATCCGCCTAAAAGGAAAACAGGAGCTCTCATGCGTGCAAATCTGAAGCAGGTTCTTGGTGCGAGTCCCGAGCGTGCCGTAGGATCGTTTAATATTCTTGATGTAGATATGGCCTTCAGTGTGATTGATACGGCTGAATCCGTAGGCGTCCCGGCGATCATTGGAATTGCCTCACGACATTTCCACGCCATCAATACACCGCGATTGATTCCGTCCATCATCGACGCCATGGAACAATCCTCCGTGCCTCTGGCCCTGCATCTTGATCATGCATCGCCACAGCAGTACGACATGATACGTCGTGCCCTGGATCTTGGTTTCTCCAGCATCATGATTGACGGTTCCCTGTTACCCTTTGATGAGAACGTCGACATTACTGCGCGCGTGGTTCATACCGCGAATGCTTACGATGCAGGCGTTGAGGGCGAGATCGGCGGTATTGCCGGCGAGGAAGGCGTTGCGGATACTCATGGCGCAGAACTTGAAGCCCTGCCCTATACCGACGCCAGTGAAGCCAGACGTTTTGTCGATGCCACTGGTGTAGACGCTCTCGCCATCGCCGTTGGTACAGCGCATGGCATCTATGCCGCCGCGCCACAAATCAGTTTTGATACCATCAAGGCCTGTAACAATTCTGGTGTTCCGCTCGTCATGCACGGTGCTACCGGCGTCAGCGACGACGATTTGCAATACGCTGTACGATGCGGCATACGCAAGATCAATTATTTTTCCGGTCTGCTACAGGATGCCATGAACACCGTACGCGCCAGCAGCCGCAATACTGATAATGATTTCCTCGCTTTCAAGCAGCGCCTGCAAGGCAACTGGCAACAGACGCTGCGACAGCAGATGCGACTATACGCATTGCATGCACTCGTACCAGCGGAGGAAGAAGCGTAATCATGCACGCCGTCTCTGAACAACTCGACGCCGTCCCGCAGGCGAAAACTGGTAAGACACAGCTTCTGCAATTGATGCGCGCTTACTTGCCCGTCGACGCCATCCTGCACGAAGCCGAAGACCTTCGTCCGTATGAATGCGACGGTCTGTCTGCCTATCGTCAGTTGCCGATGATGGTGCTACTACCGACCACAATTGAACAGGTGCAACACATCATGCGCATCTGTTACGAACACCATGTGCCGGTTGTTGCGCGTGGCGCAGGTACTGGATTGTCCGGCGGCGCCTTGCCACTGGCACAGGGTATCGTGCTTAGCCTGACGAAATTCAAATCGATACTCGATGTAGACGCACTGGCGCGTACTGCACGCGTGCAACCCGGTGTGCGGAATCTAGCCATTACCGACGCGGCAAAACGCTTCGGACTGTATTACGCACCGGACCCCTCTTCACAGATTGCATGCAGTATCGGCGGCAATGTGGCTGAGAATTCCGGTGGCGTGCATTGCCTGAAATACGGCCTGACCGTACACAATATTCTCGAACTCAAGGTTGTTACCGTCGACGGCGAGTTGCTCACTATTGGCAGCCAGGCACTCGATAGCGCCGGTTTTGATTTGCTGGCCTTGATGACAGGTTCCGAGGGCATGCTCGCTATCATCGTCGAGGTGACCGTGCGTCTGTTACCGATTCCGGAACGCGCACAGGTAATCCTTGCTGCATTTGACGACGTAGAAAAGGCCGGCGCCGCTGTTGGTAATATCATCGCCGCCGGTGTTATTCCCGGTGGGCTGGAGATGATGGACAAGCTCGCAATACAGGCGGCAGAAGATTTTGTTCACGCCGGTTATCCACGCGATGCCGAAGCGATTTTATTGTGTGAGCTTGACGGCACCAATGAAGAAGTCTCCGAGCAGGTCATGCAGGTGCGCGAGGTGCTTGAACAAAGCGGTGCCACAGAAGTACGGACCGCGAAAAACGAACAGGAACGCGCGACATTCTGGAAAGGCCGAAAGTCCGCCTTCCCTGCTGTAGGTCGCCTGGCACCGGATTATTACTGCATGGACGGGACAATTCCACGCAAGCGACTGCCGGAGGTGTTGCGCGGTATCGCTGATTTATCGAAACACTATAATCTTCCGGTCGCCAATGTCTTTCATGCCGGTGATGGTAATCTGCATCCGCTGATACTGTACGATGCAAACAAGCCAGGCGAGCTTGAACGCACCGAGGAATTTGGCGGCAAGATACTGGAGCTTTGCGTCGAGGTGGGTGGCACCATCACCGGTGAACATGGCGTAGGTATGGAGAAGATCAACCAGATGTGTTCGCAATTCGACAGCGCGGAGCTAACACAATTTCATGCAGTGAAGCATGCGTTCGACCCTGCCGGTCTGCTCAATCCTGGCAAGGGTGTGCCGACACTGCATCGTTGTGCAGAATTTGGCGCCATGCATGTACATCGCGGTCAACTACCCTTTCCGGAACTCGAACGTTTTTAACGGATGGAACAAGACGTGTCGGATATAGAACATCAACTACAGCAACAGATCGAAGGTGCACTACAAGACGGCAAGCCGCTGAATATTGTCGGCGGTAATAGTAAGTCGCACCTCGGTCGCGCCTCGCACGGTGAAACCCTCAGGGTCAGCGGACATCAGGGTATATGCAGCTATGAACCCACCGAGTTGGTCATTACCGCCCGCGCGGGAACGCGCGTGGAAGAAATTGAACAGGTGTTGAGTCAACATAATCAGATGCTGCCATTTGAACCGCCGCACTACGGACCAGATGCCACCATCGGCGGTACCATCGCATGTAATCTTTCGGGGCCCGCACGTGTCAGCAATGGCGCAGCGCGTGACTTTCTGCTCGGCACGCGCATGATTAACGGCAAGGCACAGGTATTACGCTTTGGCGGTGAGGTGATGAAAAACGTTGCCGGCTACGATGCCTCGCGCCTGATGTGTGGCGCGATGGGAACGCTAGGTGTTTTGCTGGAAGTCAGCCTCAAGGTATTGCCAAAACCCGCCACCGAGGTGACACTGGTGCAGGAAATGACGGTGAGCAAGGCTATACAATTTATGAACGAATGCGCCGGCATGCCGTTACCTGTATCCGCGAGCGCATGGTGTAATGGTCAGCTTTATATTCGTCTCTCAGGAAGCACCAATGCGATAAACACAGCGCAGCGATATATCGGTGGTGAGGTACTGGATTGCGCCGCGGCGTTCTGGTCGCAAATGCGCGAACACCAGCTGGCTTTCTTTCAAACTGACAAACCATTGTGGCGAATTTCCCTGCCCTCCACCAGCCCACAATTTTCAGTGGATGGTGAGACACTCATCGAGTGGGGAGGCGCATTGCGCTGGCTGATCACCGACGCACCGGCGGAAACAATATTTACGGCGGCGGCTACGACCGGCGGACACGCTATGTGTTATGCAGGACATAATCGTGACGCACAGATTTTTCAGCCCCTCGACACAGGGCTTATGGCGCTACACCGTCAGCTGAAAAATTCTTTCGATCCACACGGAATATTCAATCCAGGCAGGATGTATCAGGAGTTCTAATGCAAACCCAAATACTGGACAGCTATCGGCAAACCGCGGAAGGTCTGGAGGCCGAATCGATATTACGCAGCTGCGTACACTGCGGTTTTTGTACCGCAACCTGTCCTACTTACCAGTTACTCGGCGATGAACTCGATAGCCCACGCGGTCGCATCTACCTGATGAAGCAGGTTCTCGAAGGCAAGGAAGTCACGCAGAAAACACAGACCCATCTCGATCGCTGTCTGACATGTCGTTCCTGCGAAACCACCTGTCCGTCCGGCGTGCAATATGGTCGACTAATAGATATCGGCCGTCACATTGTTGAACAAAAGGTGAGTCGTCCCTTGATCGCACGCATACAACGCAAAATGTTGCGTACTGTTGTACCCAATACCGGATTGTTCAAAACAATGCTCGGACTCGGACAGGTATTCAAACCACTTTTACCACGCGCATTGAAACGCAAGATTCCTGCGATGGGAAAGGCCGTTGCCTGGCCAACCCGACAACACACACGCAAGATGCTGATACTGGAAGTCTGCGCACAACCCGTTACTGCGCCACAAACCAACGCTGTCACTGCGCACGTACTCGACAGCTTAGGGATACAGCTGGTACGTACCAACGGTACCGGTTGTTGCGGTGCGCTCAGTCATCATCTATCCGCACACGAAGAAGGTCTCGACTATATGCGTCGCAATATCAATGCGTGGTGGCCGCATATTGAACAGGGCGCAGAAGCCATTATCAGCACCGCCAGCGGTTGTGGCGTAGTAGTAAAGGAATACGGCAAATTACTGGAACACGACAGCCACTACGCCGCCAAGGCGAAACGAATTTCTGAACTGAGCAAAGACATTAGTGAAATATTATCGGCGGAAGACTTGTCAGGTTTCCGTAAAGAAACGCCAGTAAAAATCGCCTTTCACTCTCCTTGCACCCTGCAACACGGACAGAAGTTGGTCGGCAGTGTCGAAAACATTCTTCGTAGTGTCGGATACCAACTCACCGAAGTCAGTGATCCGCATTTGTGCTGTGGTTCTTCCGGAACCTATTCCATATTGCAATCAGAATTGTCGCAACAATTGCTGAACAACAAACTCAACAGCCTGGAATCAGGTACACCGGACATCATCGCTACCGCCAACATCGGCTGCCAGATGCACATGGCCACCAAAGCAAAGGTACCGGTAAAGCACTGGATTGAACTGCTACGCGATTAAATAAAATTGAAGAATCGCCACTCGAGATCTATACAACAGTAGCTAAGCCACAGTTGAGTTAGATAATGCTTCTATTTCTATGGCGGAAATTCGCTCAAGCGCCCTCTGAACGACTCTGCTTACGCATCAAATACGTCGCAATCAATATCGCGGGCAAGCCCAGCATCGCCGCATAAACAAAAAACCCAAAATACCCCTGCGCCTCAACTACGATACCTGAGAACCCGCCAATAAACTTTGCCGGTAATGTCATGAGCGAGCTAAACAAGGCATATTGCGTCGCCGTATAAGCGGAGTTAGTCAGACTTGAAAGATAGGCAATAAACACCGAAGTCGCGATTCCGCCGCTGAGATTATCGGCACTGACCACTAGCGCGAGCATAGTAGTATTGGGTTCACTTAGCGCCAGCGTAGCGAAAAGCAAATTGGTCGCAGCAATTAATACCGCCCCCAAGACCAGAGGTCTAAATAAGCCATAGCGCACTACTAGCACGCCACCGAGGGCTGCGCCGGCAATCGTCATGAAAAAGCCAAAGACCTTGGTCACATTGGCAATCTCGATCTTGCTAAAACCTAGATCCAGATAAAAGGGATTGGCCATCACGCCCATGGTGATATCGCTGATCTTGTACACCGCGATCAGGCCGAGGATGATCATGGCCTGTTTACCATTGCGTTTGAAAAATTCCACGAAGGGGCTAATTACCGCTTCACTAAACCAGACAGCGAGCCTCACCACGGGAGTGTTGGCGCTTTTAAGGTGCAGTTTGTTTTTTATCTCTTCCTGTAAAGCTTCGGTATGTTGGTTCTGTGCATGTACTGGCTCACGAATAATCAATGTTGTTGCTATACCGATCAACATACACGCCGCCATGCTGATATAAGCCGTAGGCCAGTCCTGAAAATCCGCGATGTAAAACGCGCCAGCCCCAGCCACCAAAAGTGCCAGCCGATAACCCAGGACGTAGGTCGCCGCCATGGCCGCCTGGAATTCTTTATCCAGGGCTTCGATACGATAGGCATCAATACTGATATCCTGAGTTGCGGAGGAAAAGGCGACCAGCAAGGCAAACCAGGCGATCACTTCAATATGAGTGGAGGGATTCGTCGAGGCCATTCCCAATAACCCGATTGCAATACCCGCCTGCGCGACAAGCATCCAACTGCGGCGCTTGCCCAGCAACCTGGTGAGCAGTGGTATTTTCAGGTGATCGATCACCGGCGCCCAGAATACCTTGATCGAATAAGTAATGCCTACCCAGCTGAAAAAGCCGATCACACTTTTTTGAATCCCAACATCGTTTAGCCACGCGGACAACGTGGAAAACACCAGCAGGAAAGGCAATCCAGCGGAAAAACCCAGGAACAACATGCCCAGAACTCTGGGTTTGCTATAAACCCGGAACGCTTCGGCCCAGCTTTTAATTGGCGCATTGTTCGTCGAATTCATACAACTTCCTCGCGATTAGACAGAATGCCTAACAAGAACTATTCCGCTAACGCAGAATTTGTGTAGATTATAGTGACGAGTTGTGAAGAAATCAGTACGAAAGCACTGAATGTTGGGCTTCCCTGCGAGTTTCCGTTTTCCAAAATGCCACAGCATCTCCAACCGTTTATTGGTATGTAGATCGCTATCGCATCTATTGTTTGGCGCCCCAACAAATGAGGCAGTAGCAGGACACGCTATCCCGTACTAGAGTTTGAAGAATCTCATCGTGTCAACCAGGCTATGGGCCTGACTCGACATCTCCTCCGCCGTACTCGCCAACTCTTCAGACGAAGCGGCGTTTTGCTGTGAAACCCTGTCGAGTTGACCAACAGCAGTGTTCATCTGAATGACACCCTCAGATTGTTCCTCGGATGCGCAGGTAATTTCGCGTACGAGTTGCGCCGTACGTTTAATGTCAGGAACTATTTCATTGATTAGCCTTCCAGCCTGCTCGGCAATCTTCACGCTTTTCGCTGCGGTGTCGTTAATTTCCTGCGCAGCCGCCTGGCTACGTTCCGCCAGTTTGCGCACCTCATCCGCCACAACCGCGAATCCCTTGCCATGTTCACCGGCACGCGCAGCCTCTATCGCGGCATTTAAAGCGAGCAAATTGGTCTTGTAAGCGATGTCTTCGATCATGCTGATACGCTCCGCGATATCACTCATCGCGCTGACGGTATCCACTACGGCCTTACCGCCTTGCTCTGCCTTCTCCGAAACTTTGCCGGCAATCTCGTCAGTCAACTTAGAATTATCTGTATTCTGATTGATCGAGCTACCCATTTGTTCTAACGAAGCACTGGTTTCTTCCACGCTAGCTGCCTGTTCACTGGCTGCCTGACTGAGTGTTTGCGCGGTTGAACTGACTTGCGCGGATGCGCTGGAAATATTGTCTGTCGCAATTGTAATTTCTCCAATGACCTCACGTAACTTTTCGACCATGTCAGACACGCTTCGACTAACCTGTGAAATTTCATCTCGACCTTCTGTCTGGACATCAACTGCCATGTTCCCGTTTGAAACGCTTTCGGCGGCAATAACGAGATTTCTAAGCGGATTGACGATGCTGCGTGTAATCAGTGTTGCGAAAACGGCGGCGACTCCCATAGCAACCAACAAAACAAAAATAATCACGCCGATAGTTTTTTTCGCTACGCCATCAAATTCTCTATCCGCTTCGAGCGACTCTTCAGTCATGGACTTGTCGATGAAGGCTAAGGACTCGAGTACGGCATCGCGCATCTCGTCCAGTTCACCATCGATCTTTCGAATCTGACTCATATTACGGTCGGCGTCGTCTGCTATAAGCGGAAGCAGTTCCATTTCAAACTTTTGTATATACTTATCCAATGCCTGCGCAAACTTGCGCGTCTCACGATGCTCTGCATCTGTATCAGACATATTCGCCAGTTTTTTTTCGCTTTCCAGCGCTACTGATTTAATTTTTTCCAGATCAGCGCGTGTTTCATTCAAATCGCGATTAATAATAGAGTCGCCAATAACGGCGTAAATGCTTTCCACCCAGGCACTAATATCTTTAATCGCCATAGCGTCGCTTGCCCGCCCGGCGCCCTCGTCCTGTAATTCGGAGAGTTCTATTGTATTGACTATTTGATATGAGGCCAGACCGGCAAACAACAGAATAACCGCAAAAAATGCCCCGTATAATCGCTGTCCGATACGAAATTTGGAAAACATGTCTTATTACCTATTGTTTCTACATTCTGTAATCTTAGTTTTCGACATAACAAATCAAAAGATTAGCTCATATCACTATTTTATTTACATTATCCAATAGCGGTTTCAATACAAAGACTTAATTAACTTGTATTCCAAATAGTCTTTTGTCATCTCTCACACTAATGTACTAGGCTTTAACCTCTCTATAGAAATGGTTTCACAAAATATGTTGCGCTAAACGCTCTAGCGTCGACAAAAACTACTGAATGTTTGTGTTTTACTAGCCTGACATTTTTATGCGCGTGTTATCTACTGCAACTATGTGAGTGACAACGCCTCTTTGTATTACTCGATTTTTAACGTAGATAATCACCGAAACCCAACAAAAATATGACCGGTACTGGACAGACTGCAATCGTCGTTGTTAGCAAGAAACGAGACCACTTCATCTTTTTCGACATACCGTACATAGCTGCAATGCCACCACCACCGCCGAGCATAGAATTACCAGGCATGTTTAACAAAAGCCCGAGACAAACGTACTGATTTCGCATTGCGTGTGGTATCGCTAGACGGTGTGGCCAGGAGCATCTATCAGATGTCGTGAGTTGTTGAAGAATCGGCTTTAAATGCGTCTTTCGCTCCCCTGCTACGTCTACGTTCCAATCACCTTGCAACCATCGCCCACACGCAAAGGCCAAGGACAAACCCGCAATCGTACTCAAATAGACCAACACCACGCCGGTTTTACCGAATACCAGCATCAGCAAAATACCCAACTCCACGCCTGGCACAAAAGGTATTGCCAACAACGCGATGTAACACAGACTTCCGATAATCAGACCGCTTGTCGTTTGGTTTTCACACAAGCCAATCAAATATTGTTTCCATTGCAACATCAGAGGTGAATCAGAGAACCAACTCACAACAGTGACCGCTATAATTCCGATCACAAGCAACCGGAAAATCAGAGCTACATTCAGCATCGAGTTGGCTCCATGTTTTCGTTGTGGTAGGCGCATGGTGATCACTCCTTTGCGTTGTTCAGCGTCGCTCCGTTATTGCCAGAGCACGGAGTGAGTATCCCCTGTTGGTATTCGCAAATGAATTCCCTATAATGACAAACCATATTTGCACATGCGCACATGATTTTTCCTACCAGAGGGGCCAGTATTTGAGCACTATTCATACGGAATCCACCCATAGAGCCCAAAACATGTCGCTGGAATGGAGTGATCTGGCGGTCATCCTCGCCGTCTGCCGTAGCGGTACTTTGGCCGGTGCGGCCCGCGTTCTCGGCCAAAACCACAGCACCATATTTCGAAGAATCAACGCTATAGAAGAAAGAACCGGAGTGCGTTTTTTCGAACGCCTGCGTGAAGGCTATGCCATGACAGATGCCGGCCGCTCTGCCATGCGCTATGCCGAACGCATCGAGGCCGAGGTCCATGCGCTTGGTCGCGAGGTACTCGGACAAGACTTACGTATCCAGGGCAAGATCCGCGTTACCGCGCCTGAGGGAATGTTATGGAAGGTGTTGCCGCCAGTATTCGATGCCTTTGTGAAGCGACACCCCGAAACCAGTATCGAAATCCTCGGCGGCCACTCCATGGTTGACCTGGGACGTCGCGAGTCAGACATTGCTGTTCGCGCCACCGCCAAACCACCCGATATCAGCCTCGGCAAGAAATTGTGCAATTTTCGTTTCGCTCTCTATGCCTCGCCGCAATTCCTCGACAGCATGGACGAACGTCCTATCCATGAACAACCCTGGTGTTTCATCGAAGGCACACATGAATGGCTGGTTCCCTCGTTGTGGAAAAAACCAGAGCAGGCAGAGCGAGTCATTGCATTCAGCAGCGCCAGTGTCTTTGGTGTACTCAACTGCACTGCCGCTGGCATGGGCTTGACGCTAATGCCCTGTTATCTTGCCGACGCCGAACCACGGCTGGTGCGCGTCAGTGAATTTACTGGACCAACATTAGAGTTATGGATACTGACGCATCCGGATTTGCGCCACACCGCCAGAGTGAAGGCATTGATGGCATTTTTATTTGAGAACTTGAGTAAGGATGCCGATTTGTTTGAGGGCAGCAGACCTGCGGGGAAGCCGAGGCTGATCTGGGGGGCATGATGCATTTGCGCATGTTATCGCATGAAGATACACAGATCGATTGACAGTTCCGCTTCATTTTCCGATTTTATACGTCGAACTCCGGCCGCGCGGATCTCGCAATAGCATTTCCTTGCTTAATTGCCTCCTATCCTCGATCAATGGCATCTCTATTTCGCATTCTCTGCAACTCCACATCTGATAATATCTTTACTCTTACCTGCCCATAGTTTTTAATCGAAAGGCTTTTTGGATCTTATGACTAGCCGCATTGATGTGTTGATTGGTGCATAATACCGACTGCAGCCCGGAATCAGGCTAATAGCATTTCCATACCGTTTAATGGCGTAATAGCATGGAAAAATTACGGAAAATGATTGATGTCGCAGGTCTACTAAAGCCTGGAATAGGCAGAAAATTTGCGCTTTTCATATTATTATTCAGCTCTGTCGTCACCTTAGTCTCAACAATCGTTCAGCTGACAATTGAATTTAAACGCGATGTTGGCGATATAGAACGCTCACTTGTCCAGATTCGCACAAGTTATTCAGAAAGTCTGGCTGGAAGTCTATGGGTTGTCAGCAAGCAAGACGTAAAGCTACAACTCGATGGCATTTTGCGCCTACCAGACATGCAATATCTCGAAGTCCGAAATGAGAATGATGATATTGTTTCGAAGGTCGGTACTTTTATTGGCGTCCGTGTTTTGCGCGAAGAAACGCCACTCTTCTACAAACACCAAGATAAACTTGTATTCGTTGGGACATTAATCAGCATAGCCAGCCTGGAAGGCGCTTACCAACGGCTAATTGACAAAGCACTTGTCATTCTGCTTAGTCAGACCATAAAAACCTTTCTCGTATCTTTTTTCATTATTATTCTATTTCAGTACTTGATTGGGCGTCATTTAGCGAAAATTGCGCGTCATTCCGAGGTACTGGATGCGATTACGCCTGAGCAAAACCTGGAACTCGACAGAGATGACGCAAATTCGAAACACAAAGACGAGCTAAGCCACGTTGTATCCGCTATCAATAAAATGCGGTGTCGCTTAAGCAACGCATTTAGAAAATTGCTACACAGTGAAGAAAATACACGAATGATGGTTGAGTCAGTTCAAGACTACGCCATTTTTCGCCTTGATGTCGATGGGCATATCAGCACATGGAACAGTGGCGCACAGCGTATTTTTGGCTATGCCGCGTCGGAAATAATAGGTAAGCCATATAGTGTTTTCTTTTTACCGCACGATATTGAAAACAATGTGGTGCGTCAGTTACTGGAAAATTCCGTAAAAAATAATCGTGCCGAAAGCGCAGGGCTTCGCACACGCAAGGATGGAACCGCGTTTTGGGCAGAAGGAACGCTTACCGCGCTTTTTGATTCCAGTAACACTCCCAAAGGTTTCTCATCTGTTACGCGCGACATTACAGAACGCAAGACAGCGGAAAAGGAACAACAGCGACTCAATCGCGCTTTGCGCCTGCTAAGCGACTGTAATCTACTCCTCGTCAATGCAAAATGTGAGTACGAATTACTAACTGGCGTCTGCCAACTCATCGTCAACACAGGGGGTTATATCGCCGCTTGGGTGGGAGTACCAGAAAACGATCAAGACAAAACAGTTAAGTCCGTCACTCAACATGGATTTGACCAACAGTTTTTCAACGAGTCTCCCGTCTCCTGGGATGAGTCACTCAGCATTGGACGCGGCCCGACGGGTATTGCGATACGAACACGTAAACCGCAATTCTTTCAACAGGGTCAAACGAATTCCCAGATACTACCGTGGCGATCAACCGCAGAAAAGCACGGTATACAGTCTGGTCTTGCCATGCCTATGATTTCCGGAGATGAACTCATCGGTATACTATCCCTGTACTCTTCTGATCCCATGGCATTTACACAGGCGGAAGTAAACCTTTTCGAGGAGTTAATCCGAAATATTGTTTTTGGCATCGAACGTCTGAGATCTATAGAAAAACACGCCATTGCTGAGGCTGCCAGCGAGGCAAAATCCACATTTCTTGCGAATATGTCACACGAGATTCGCACACCGCTTAACGCCATTCTGGGTTCAACCCAACTGCTACGCCGCGAAAATCCCACGCCGAAACAATCAGAACGGCTTGACACAATCGATACCGCTGGCGAACATTTGCTCGACATCATTAACGCAGTCCTCGATTTATCAAAAATTGAGGCTGGCAAATTTTTTATTGAATCAAGGTCAGTTAGCGTTGTTGAAATCATGGCCGGCATAAACTCCCTCATGGAGGAGCGTGCCACTGCAAAACATCTGTCCTTCAAAATAGAAATCGAAAAAGTGCCGAAACTCTTAGTAGGAGACGCCACTCGAATAAAGCAGGCCCTGATAAACTATGTAGGAAACGCTATAAAATTTACCGAAAAAGGCATGATAACTGTGCGCGCTACTACTTTAGCGGAAAGTGATGACGATGCAGTTATACGCTTTGAGGTGGAAGACACCGGCATTGGAATTGCCGATGAAAATATTCATCACTTGTTCACCGCATTTGAACAAATTGATAGCACTTCTACACGCAAGTATGGTGGCACAGGTTTGGGTTTGGCTATAACGAAAAAGCTTGCCGAATTAATGGGGGGCGATGCTGGCGTAGAAAGTAAACCCGGCATCGGCAGTAAATTTTGGTTTACTGCACACCTAAAGAAGGAAATATTACCGCGAGCAGAACATTCTTTTTCTGATAACAATCGCGATCAAATAGACATCGAAAAAGATTTCAGTCGAAATAGAGTATTGATCGTGGACGATGAACCTGTCAATCGAAAGCTATTGATCGATATATTGAAGATACTAAATCCTCAAGTTGACCAGGCGGAAAATGGTTCAGAAGCCGTTGAACTAATAAAAAATAATCCATATGACCTAATCTTCATGGACATGCAAATGCCTGTCATGAATGGACTGGATGCAACGCGAAGGATTCGAATGTTGCCGAACGGTAAGACCGTACCCATCATCGCTTTAACCGGAAATGCTTTCTATGAGGATCGCCTTCGATGCCTAGAGGCGGGAATGACCGAGTTTGTTTCCAAGCCATTCAGTGTAGTTCAGCTATTGAGCAATGTCCGGAGGTGGCTATCCGAAACTGTACATTCAAACGACAAGGAGCTTGTCTAATGTTTCTTAACCAAGTCTACAATTTACGATTAAGAGTCGTTGTCATATTCGTTTTGGCATTTTTTTCTGCACATCCCAGTTACGCGTCTGCACTGCCTGACTGTTCTCGCACATATACCCTGGCCTACCACGACCATGGCATGCTGTATTCGACCACACTAGACGCAGGCATCGATAGAGACGTTGCTATCGAAATGGTTAAAAGAAGCGGCTGCAATGTCGAAATCTCTGTTATGCCGAGAGCTCGCATATGGACCTGGATAGAGTCTGGCCAACTTGATTTCAGCATGTCGGGAATCACCAATGCATCGCGTGATAAATTTGCCGATTTTGGTTGGTATCTGTACAACAAATATTATTTTTTAGTCCGAAAAGACGCAAACATTGATAGTCTTGCGGAGTTTGAAAATAATCCCAAACTTGAAATCGGTGCAATCCGTAGTTTTCGTTATAGTGAAAACGCGAACAAATTGGTCGACCGATTGGCGTCGCAACATCGCGTTACCGACGTACCGGATCATGCACAGTTGCTCAGCATGCTCAAGCTAAACCGTATTCAGGGTATGATTATCGAACCATTCAATTACACACAGGTCGACAGTCGTGAGCTGAATGAAGTTACGAAAATCATCGACACTGGCGATCAGCCGGTACTACATGGACTCATCATGTCAAAGAAATCCCTGTCTGAGGAAGAGAGAACGAAATGGCGTAATATCATCGATGGAATGAGAATGGATGGAACGCTGCTCAAGATCATGAGCAAATACTTCGACAAGGAAATGGCAATATCGATGGTTGATTTCTAGTCTGCACGGGAGTGCCCCCCTGCAAACGCCAGTGTTTAGATATTTAACTTATTAAAAATAAAACCTGGCAAATGCCTTAATGCCATCATGATCACCCACCACTTACCTGGCACATATTCGGTCGTCTTGCCCGACTCGACTGCCAGCACAATCTGTTTCGCCACAGATTCAACACTGGCTAGCTTTACTCCCTGTGCCTTCAAGTGTGCCGTCATGGGCGTATCGGTCGGGCCCGGCTTTATAAGCACCACTTTCACTTGTGTGCCTGCAAATCGGTGTTGCAAGCCTTGTGCATAACGGGTCACCAGTCCTTTTGCCGAACCATAAATATAATTGGACTTTCTGCCGCGATCACCAGCCACTGAGCCTATAATCAGTAATTTACCACTATTCGTCTCGGCCATATGCTTGGCAAAGGCTTCGGCAAAGAGTACTGGCGAGACGGCATTGATCTCCAGGGCTCTCTGCATTTGTTGCAAGTCGTTCTGACAAGCGTCTTGATCAGGCAAATCTCCATGTGCGATCAGAACAATATCGCAACGACCCTGTATTGCAATACTGTCAACCGTCGTTTGTATAGATTTCGCATCGACAAAACTTGTCTGAACATTCTGGATATTGGTTTGCGGACTACGCACTTTGAGATCGGCGGCAACTCGCTCGAGTTTTTTTTCATCACGCCCAAGCAGTACCAGTTCAGCAGGCCGTTTTTTCAACCACAATCTGGCGCAATGTGACGCAATCGCCGAGGTCGCGCCCACAATGATAATGCGTTGTATGTCGCTCAACTCAACTCCCCATTAATCGTCGTGACAAACCGGAACTGATACCGGGATCACGGTATTGACAGAATTCATTCAATCGCGGATAAGCCGACTCAAATAAATCACGCGGCATACGCGCATCTTTGGCCGGATAAATTCCTCCGCCTGCCTCTCTCACTATGGCGTCGAGGCGTTCAAACAGTTTCAGCGTCCTGTTGCCACGGTTGGCGAAATCCAGGGCCAGGGTTACACCGGGTCGAGGAAAACTCAACATGCCACGCGACTGTCTGTTGCCAAAGGTTTTGAGTACCGTTAGAAATGAACCTTCACCGGTACGCGAAATTTCTTTTAGCATTGCCGCCGTCGCATCATTCCCCGCCTCACGTGGGATCACGCTTTGATACTGATAGAAACCTTTGGGTCCATACATACGATTCCATTCGAGAAGATTATCCAACGGATAAAAAAATGATTCATAGTGACTGACGGCACACCCTGCCTGAAATTTTTTCATGCGAAAATAGATGCTGTTGAAACAGCGCAATGTCGCCTTATTAACCAGAGAAAAAGGTGGCTCTAAAGGCATGCGCAATGTGTCGTGTTTACGCGACGGCACCTGTTCAATTTCCGCTGGATTTGCGCGCATGAACAGGCCGCGCGTATTTTTTCCAGACAAACAGTCCACCCACGAAACCGTGTGTTCCCAGTCTGCTTCAGAACTATCCGCTAGATGGAAAAACTCGCCGAGGTCAGCATAGGGTATAGTCTCTGTTTCCAGCCATGGTCCCTTAACCGCTTGCAACTGTATTTCAGCTTTCGCAATAACACCCGTCAGTCCCAACCCGCCGACAGTCGCTTCAAACCAGTCACGACGCGATCCAGGACCGCAGACAATAACTTCGCCGTCGCTGCGAACCAGTGTCAGTTCGTGAACATGATCGCCAAAGCTACCCTGGCGATGGTGATTTTTTCCGTGGATATCGTTGGCAATGGCGCCCCCGACAGTCACTATTTGCGTGCCTGGCGTCACAGGCAGCATCCAGCCACGTGGAATCATCAGTTGCTGTATATCTCGCAACAACACACCGGCTTCGCACATGAGCCGTCCGGAGTGTTCGTCAAATTCAATAAAGTAATTGAGACCGCCGGTCATCCACAGGCTTCCCTGTGGATTCAGACACACATCGCCATAGCTACGTCCCATGCCGTACGCAAGTCCAGGTAATGCCGCCTGGGTAATCACTGTATGGATATTGTCTGGCGTTTTTAACTCAACAACTTGATGCGGATCAGCTGACAAACGTCCCCACGAGGAAACCAGTTTCATCTGCCCCCCGCACCAAAAACATAGCGTTTATCCAGTTGGTACTTGATCAAATAACCTATTGCAAGACCCATAACTCCGCCAAGATAGCGCATTTCTTTATTTGCGAAGATAGTGTGAAACATCCACTCAAAACCCCAGAATATCGCCGTGGTCAGAACACCCATAGTCACGTAGAGTGTAAATGTTTGCGCATCGTGTTTTGTGTCTCGGGCGCGAAAGCGAAAAATAAAACGTTTGTCGAGCACATATTTGACCACCAGTCCAACCCCCGTGCCAATCAGAACGGAAAGTGTAATCGCGTAGTCGCCAGGGTATACCCTTATGATAATATCCTGGGCACCGATGTTTGCCACCGTCGCGATAAATGCGAAAATAGCGTAGTCAAACACCAGTCTGGTCTTGGCAAACATGGAACCATCGTTACCCGGATGAAAATAATGCATAATACCCCAGTCTCCCATTCTCCCCTAGCACGCGCACTCGGTTTATTGAAACTGATGCGACCGATGCAGTGGATTAAGAATGGTTTCGTACTGGCCCCTCTGTTCTTTTCTGCCCGTTTTTTTGATTTGGTTGCCGTCAATCAGGCGCTTCTGGCCTTTGGTCTGTTTTGTATCGCAGCATCGGCGACCTATATTGTCAACGATATGCGCGATATCGAACACGATCGTCGCCATCCGGAAAAATTGATAAGCCGGCCACTGGCTTCGGGTTTGGTTAATCTCCCCACGGCATTGATACTTTTAATTTTCCTCTATGGCATACTCATCTTCGCCTGGTTTTTCGTTCCCCTGGTGATGATGGTTGTCACAGGCTATATCGTGCTTAATCTTGCCTATTCCTTTTTTCTCAAACATCAGCCTGTTGTTGATATCTTCACCATCGCCATCGGTTTCGTATTACGTGTTTACGCAGGTGCTTTGGCGATAGATGTACCGCTGTCGGCGTGGATGTTTGTCACCACCTTGTGTCTGGCCTTGTACCTCGCATCGATAAAACGCCGGCAAGAACTCAGTAAGAATGGTAGCAGTAGTCGTCGGGTATTAAACGCCTACTCCGTTCCACTCATTGATCGCTACGCAGAAATGTCGGCCACCGGTGCCTTGCTTTTTTACAGTATGTTTGTGATGTCAGCAAAACCGCAGCTGGTCATTACCGTTCCACTCGTACTCTTTGGACTGTTTCGCTATTGGTATGTGGTAGAGCAACTCGATGGCGGCGAATCACCTACCGATGCACTCTTTGCCGATTGGCAACTATTACTCACCGTCTTGTTGTGGGTGGCGGCGTGTGCCTGGGAACTGTGGCCGGGAACGATGTAAGCAAGCAGTAACCGCACAAGCGTTACGGAGATTGCACGCAAGTTTGGTTAAAACCTGACGCTGAGTTATAGTCGATGTTTTTCAATTCGAGCGGGGATTATTTGGATGAATTCTGCGGGAATTGTATTACGTCAATCTTCTGGCATGGAATGGATCGCCTTGCTATTAGCCTGTTTTTTCTCCCTGCTACTGGTTACCTATCCCATTTTCGATTTTGATTTTTACTGGCATCTCGCCAACGGTCGCGAGATGGTCAACTCTGGAAATATCGTCAGCGAAGAAATCTTTTCCTACACCCATCCCGGTGAGCATTTTTCCAATCACGAATGGTTAGGACAGATTTTGTTCTATCAGGTCTGGGACACGTTCGGTCCGATGGGATTATTCACATTCAAACTATTCATCGTGACTGCCATTTCATTCCTGTTATTTCGTATCGTACGCAATCAAGATCAGACATCGGGTATCGCATTATTACTAACGGTGTTAGTGGTATTGGCCGGGTTAAACCGCTATCACATTCGACCCGAATTATTTTCCCTGTTTAGCATGGCATCGTTGGTTTTTCTGCTATATGGCTATTGCGCGCAAAAACTTCCACGTGGCTTGATATGGGCAGTCCCGGTAGTCATGCTTACCTGGGACTGGTTACACGGTGCGGTATACGGTTTCGCCTTTCTTTGTACATTTGTTATTGCTGAAAACATGAAGTTTCGTTTTAAGTGGTTCGAGCGCCAGACGCGTCTCTCAGCCCCCAACCTGAAATATCTCAACATCTGTTTTGGCGTCACGCTACTCGTGATGCTCGCCAATCCGTTCGGTATTCGTTCCTACGGCATATTCGTCGGTTATGTTGTTGGTGAGGCCGATTTCAATTCCGTGATAAGCGAGTTCACGCCGATCAGTTGGGAATATTCCAAAGTGTTTATTCTAATGTTGACCTGGCTCCTGGTCATGATGGTCAGGAACTGGCGTCAATTGGATTTTACACAGCTCGCAACCAGCGTGATGTTTTGTCTGGCCGCATTGCGATTCAGTCGCATGGGTGGCGCGGCGGCGATTGTCATACTGCCACTCATCGCGGACTTGTTAAAGATAAGCATGCAGTCTACAAGAAAACAGTTTGAAAGACGCATACACTTATTCTCGGTTGCTACAATATCGGCGCTGGTATTCTGGTATAGCTACGCCGTCAAATTCGGCGCTGAAGAGGCTGAAGCAGACAGTGAAAAATATCACTACGTAAAAGCCTATGATCTATCTTTTGGCTACCATATGAACGACGACATGTATCCTGCCGGAGCTGTACATTTTGTCGAAGAGAATCAAATCTCGGGCAATCTATACAACTCAGGCAATCTTGGCGCCTACCTCTCCTATCAAATTACACCGGAACGCAAGATTTTTCAGTACAACATGGGACGTGTATTCGGCAATCCCATGCACTATGTCATGCACCCCGAAGAATTGACAAAGTGGAATATTGCCTATGCCCTGGTCGACACCGAAGCGGAAATGAATCTTTTTCCCAATGCACAATGGGCCAATGTGTATCGTGATAAATCTTCCGTACTCCTGATCCGACGCACGCCAGAAAACGAAGCGCTAATCAATCGTTTTGAAATTCGAATCTTTAGTCCTGTGTATTCGGACGCCAGCCTGCTGGAAATGGCGCAGGATCCAGAAGTGTTACAAACACTGGCCATCGAAATGGGCGACTATCTCGACTATCGCCATGATCCCCGAATTGCCGCGATATGGGCAAAAATTTTACGCAATCACGAAGAATTGCGCAGCGAAGAACTTTTCCAACATTTACTAGGCAAGGCGATCAAATATAACCCAGATAGTAAATTGGGAGACTTATTGGATCATGCCTGAAACCGGGGTAATTGTCGCGACACGAACTATATTCGGTATAGATTACTCTCAAAGTACTTCAAGTTCTCAAGCGCCGACCAGTTGTGCGGCCGTTTTTATTTACGACCAAGAGACCAATAGAAGTTGCTGAAAAAAAAATAGCATGTGACTGTCTTATGGTTGTGATTTCATCCCATCGAATACGCATATAGACCGCCTAACCTGTTGTCCTAAATAGTGTAGTTGGTAGAACTTGTGTGACAGAACGACTCCGTGTTAGTCCACCCATTACGATATTTGGTGACCAACGCCACTTTTTTACAGATTTTCGGTCAAAAGCCCCCACCCCCAGCCGCTATGACATTGGGGGCGCAAATTTTCCATAATTATTCACAAGATGGATGAACGCGCTTCCTATAATCCCCGACAAACTATATATAAAACCCATATGGCCGTAGCAAAAGACGCAGTGAATTCGGGCATTATTGCCTTAATTAAGGTAGGTGCCGATACCGGAAAGATGGCGATCACTGAGCTTTCTATGCAGGGATGTAGCTCTCTCACCAAACTACCACTGACTAAATCACAGCCGGTTATCCTGCATCTGTTGCAAGAAAAAGCAAACGGCAAATACGGGGCGTACCAGCCCATCTCGGCGGTGGTACAGTCGGCGACGCGGGATAAAACGAATATTTATCAAGTCACGCTATCCTTTAAGGGTGCAATCGCAGCCAATCAAGGCGTGGCCCAGATTTTGGAAAAAAAGCAGGGTGCAATAGCGCGTGATAAGCAGGGACACGCCCACTCTGCCCTTGGAATGATAGAAACCAGTCTCGAAGTCACTCATCCTTCGTTATATGTCATTCCGATGCGTTGTCATTTATGCGATCAGGAACATATTCCATTCATCTCACTGCAAAGTCGTACGATGGAAAGCAAAATGAATATCTTTGGTGTTCCCCAATACCGGAATGCCTTACCAGGCAAGGAATTCTGTGACTACAATTTGCTACGCATCACAGTTTGTCCCAAGTGCTTTTTCGCCTCTGGTGAAACAAGCGACTTTATTCGTGAAAAAGAAAAAAGCGCCACTGAACCTTTTAGCAAGGAAGTGATAGTTGAACACTGGCTTAATAGCATAGCCGAACGTCAAACACTGATAGGAACAAACTCAATCGGATTTTTTAGCGAAAACCGTAGTGTCGAACAGGCGCTGATCTCATATGATCTCGCCGTCTTGAGCAGCAACGCCCTGCTCACAATACAGGAGCAAAAACACGAACGAACCCGCAACTACGAAGTGGCCCGTAAAGGCGTTGCCAGCATGTTGATTAAAGCCGAATTACTTATGAGCAACAAGAAACCCAAAGAGGCTCAACTGATTCTCAAAAATGCCTTGAAACGTCTCCTGGAAATATTTCCGTTTCTAACAAAAGAGTCCAGCATAAAGGCTGCCTTTCTCATGGGTATGTTGGGTCTATATTTTGAGAACGGCAAGATTGCAGGCGAGAACTTGAATTTTCTCCGCCAGTACGAGCAAAACAACCGTATTCGCTTTAACAGCGAAGAACAAAAAACACTAAATACCAGCCGAAAGATGCTGGAAGATGCGTATCAGAATCGAGCGGACTTTAGCTTTAGAGCTTTAAAAGGGTTTGATAAGCCATATTGAGAGACATGTAATCCACGAGGAAGAGACTGTAAACCACTTTGTGAAATACACTTCTAACCAGTTATTCTTCTATGATTGACGATTTTTCACGTCTCTTTAGCTTTAAATCGAAACATTAGAAATATGGCATATCGAGATAAGTATTCTCCACTTGTGTCATTCCACACCAATAGCGTTGCTTTCGAATCGATAACTTCCTAAACTGAAGTGGCGCTAATTGCGCCACTTCTTCTATCCTATTAAGCCGCGTTTTGACTTTCAGGACTAATTCGATTTTGTTCTATATCTGCGATGTTGTTTTCACATTTTTCACCATGCACTAAATGATCGTTCATATAAATTTCCCGTATAAAGTAATCTCCATCCCCGTCTCGCAAGAGTGCAATTCCGTTTACATTGGACAGTGGGACGTCCCCAAGATGTTTTTCTCGGAAAAATTCTCTGATACCGTTAACAATTGATATTGACGAGGGATCTCTGTTTTCACTGACCATACGTGCTAACTCTATGCTCCTCACTTCTTGATCGATGTTTTGTTGCAGAATGTCCTTTGTTTTGCCAACTATTTCCGCTTGTTGTTCTTTGTTCCTCCCTTGAATTGACGATGAAAAATGAGCACATAGAACACGTGTTCTATTATTGTATAAGACCACTAACCCAACACATGGACCAACCCCTTCAGTTCCAATAGTATCGGCGTTTATATTCTGCAAAGCACTCATCATTACTCTGTGGTTAACACGAATATCCATCCTATTTCTCCTTACTTTACAGTAATACTGTTTATCAAATCGTCAAACAAGTCCACTAGTCGAATTCTGACTTTATTATTCGTCCAGTCGTGTCCGCGATAAAGAGGGGGAAACGTAACCGCTTGTGTTTTGTCCAGCGGCGCGTGAAACTTCGGGTCATCCAAATCCTGACAAACCAGAGTACCTGCTGTACGTCCGTGGTTATTGCCGTTGTGATGTACTTCATATACTTGGTCCATAACAGTGATCACGCCGTTATTTGCATCAAAGGACCAATAGAGATTCAACCAGGGGTGATCGTCATGGGCTGCCATTGCCATCAACATCTGAGTCTGGGGAAAGCTTTGGTTAAAAGTCAGAATATTATGATAATAGCGATTGGCATTATCCTCGAACTGAAGATTAAACGGAAGCCAACTACATTTCAATTGCGCCGGCGCCCAACCCTTGCTACACGTTAATTGAAACTCAACCTTGCATCCTTTTCTTGAAATGAGATCCAGGGTTGCATCGACCTTGTGAAATAGTTTATCTATGCTGACTTTTTGTTTGTCTTCTCGCTCAATCTCTAAAACATCTGCGAGTTTTAGTGTCGCCACATAGGGAAGATCCCATGACGTAATAGTATCTATGTAGTAAAGACACTCTCTTTCTATTTTGTCAATCACATCCAGATGATAGTTCTTGACCAGTTTTGGATTATTCTTCAACTGGTCAAAAGACGCGTATATATCAAATAGATCAAGAACTGTTTTATTTACTTTGTTTAACACGCCCTGGTCGACGTATGGCGTCAGGGTTATGTCGACGCCCGGATAGTACTTTTTCAGGGCTACACTGATTGCGACATGATCGACCCATGGCTGACAAATGTACGACATGGCAATTTCTGCATTAGAGAATATTTTGTCGTCTGGCGACAAAAAGCTAGAAAATGCCTTGTTAATCGAATCGGTATCGCTATGGTCGATATTGGCATTCCCCGAATATCGTATATTCGTCGACGTTGAATATTTCGCGCTAAGGCTTTTAAATTTACTTACAAAATTCACGTCAACTTTTGTCTTTGTTCCCCATGCATTAATCTCAGCACTAAGATCTACTTTCATTTGCTCAAACTGAGATTTCGATGATGATTGAAACTTATAGTAGCCAATAAAGTAACCACCCCGGTTTTGACCTGTTACAAAATGATAGGAATAACGATCGATAAACTCATCAATTCCGCCACCGGTATTGTCGTCCAACATACTTAAGGCGTCAGGTATCACGTCTTTTTCACTGCCATCCATCATCCACTCAATTTTTTTTGTCTTTATCAGTTTATAGAAGGTAAAAACGATCGAGTATTCGTCAACCTCCATTTCCTTAATGACCTGAACCGCCCCATCCACCTTGGATCCCCATCCAGAGAACGAGAACTTAGAAGTGACATCCAGCATCTCGTTGTATTCCTTAACAGACTTAATACACTTAAATTTTGAATCGGTTTCGTAATTAAGGGTTTCCTTGAATTTCATGGTTTCCTCGCGAAACACTCTTCCTTTTGTCTCACCTCTTAACACATCAATACCAACTCCAAACAGATTTCCGCCAGCATATACTTCCAGGGGAGAGGCATGACGAGAACTCATCAAGCTATTACTAATACCTGGAATGACCTCAGATGGTTGGGTAGCCATTTATAACCTCCGATAATTATTGACAATTTCCTGTACGAATAACTACAAGCCGTATTGTTGTAGATATTCGTTTTCAGTTATCGACACAAGGCTAAATTAGCGCATCACCGAAACAGGTGATATTTTGCGTTTTTTGAATAGTGTTTTTTCTGTATAAGGACATTCAGAATTATTCAGAGGTGATGGACACTTTTTGATCCAAACACATAGAGAGTCACTACTTAGAACGTAAGGCCTGAGTTCCGTCAATAAACAACTGCTGTTCAGTGTAATGTAATCTTGTAGCGTCTGGATTTACCTTACGTATCCAGACAGACACCACGCGTTGAGGGAATTTTTCAAAAAGCCAATGGTAAACTTCCGGGTCTTTTTCGCCGTCATCGCCGACCAGTACAAATTTCATATTCGGAAACGTCCGCAATATGTGTTGAATTTTTTCGGTCTTAAACTTGAACTGATCGAGCAAGGGATCACTATCTTCGCCATTGAGTTTCTTCGTAAGAATTATGCGCCTTGGAAAACCTTGATAGTCCAGAAACTGATCGATTCCACGCTGCAGTTGCTTTGGAGAGCCAGTAACGAAAAACAGTGTTGTGTAGTCTGCTTGAGGATTATCGGAGAGTAATTTACTGTACCAGTCAGCCATACCCTCAACCACCCGTCTCTGTTTATAATTCAAGGCGAGTGTATTGCTTATAACATTTTGTTTGTTGATTACGTCGGTGATAATAACCGTGTCATCAAAGTCGGAAATGATACCTAGTGTGTTCTCGGGTGGTATTACAATAAGTTGACATTGCGTGGATAAACCGCCACGAATTTTGGCATCGAGTTGATGATACCCGGAAGATAGGCCTGATGGCTTAGGCACTTCGAGTGTAAAAAATCCTTCCTCGCCAGAGCTTAGCTGATAAACAGTCTCGTTTACATTAAGCTCAATCTTAGCATTTTCTCGTTCATCATTAATTAGCTGACGAAGCTTACGCCAGCTATTGACCAGCCAACTATCATCCGAAGTCACATCTCTTTCATTTTCGACTTCCAGGACGCGTCCCTCGACGAAAATGCTGTCCTGGTTACCATAACAATAGGAGAACACCACCTGATCCTCGTCCGCCCAGGTAGTTTTCACAAGCACGTTGATCAATACGATGGTAAATAGAGCTATAAGAATTCTTACGAGATGACTGCGCATAAGCATCTTCCTTTTTGAAGACTATTATGCAGGAGATTTCCTACACCTCGCAATTACCTAAATGGCAAATCAATACCCGACGATACTCGCTTGCGGAAAGCTGTTCCTTACAAGGGAAATGATATTTCCAAAACGGATACGGTTGAAATCAAATTCTATATTCAATAAGTTTTCTCTGTTTAAAGAAAAAAACACGTTTATCACACCAGGGGCATTTAACACGTGAGCAATGGCTTTTTCGCGCATTTGTTCGTTGACTTCCTCTTTCAACCAGACAATTGCTAACGCATTTTCGATAGTTGCTGAACGTATTGGTGAAGATTCCGACGGAGTGGCATAATTTTCCTCGACTGTTGCTACGGCGTGCATGACATTCCCCTCTTTATTAATTGGATCTAGCGATTATTCGCCTTCCTTGTGAGTGAGAAGATTAATGTTTTTTCGGAGGAATGTTTGTGACCATAGTCACAAAACAGGCGTGTAATATAAACAATCTGAAGTGGTAGATGATTAGGCTTCAGGCTCTGTGCTGAAAACAGACTTTACGGGTATCAGTAATGACTCACCAGCATCGCCAGAGACGCTGGTGAGTTTAAAAATCAATTTCGGAGTTTTTCTGAAGCGAATCGCAGTAACACACCCAGTATCAATTTTCACTGGCTGTGTTTAAGACAACAATCTAGCGATTTGAAGCCAGATCATACTGGTAATACAGACCTTTTATTTCTGGTTTATCATCGATATCGGACTTCAGGACGCGTACATAGATACGCCCTTCGACATCATTAGACTCGCCGGTCTCCTTGATGATAACTGTCAATTTAAACGCGCCACTGCCCACGGCCATCAGTCCCGTAGTTTTCCAGCTGATATCTTTATAGCTAAACACGCGATAATCGGTAGCGGCAAACAACTCCTTGAAACCATCTGTAATCGCTTTGCGTCCAGCAATATTGTCATTGGTGCGTGCATCCTCCGTGAACAGACTTGATATCATATGGCTGTCACCCGATTCGTAATACCACTTGAACCGCGTCATCATGTGGTCCAGCTCTTCAACCGACACATCGGCTATCTTTTTCTCGGCCTTAGGTGTAGTTACCGCTTCCATTTTAGGAATCACAGGTTTCGCTGGTGGTGTCTCAACGCTAGTATTGGCAGGTGATTTTGAAACCATAGCCACTTTTACTGGCTTGGGTTCTTCAATGGTCTTGACCGCGACTGCCTTCACTGGCGCAGACTCTTGTGGTTTAGAAACCGCTTTTTCTACCGGCTTGCTAGCTTCCTGGGACTTCTTTACCTCAACCAGCTTATTGTTCACTAACGCAATATTCGTGACTTTCGGCTCTTCTTTCGCTTTCTTTTCAACCACAACTACCGGTGCAGGTTTTTCTTTTGCTGCTGGGGCCTGCACGATCACCGGCTTTCTTTCATCGGACTTTTTCTCTTCCGGTTTCTTCTCTTCTACCTTAACCAGTTTCTCAGGTTCGATCGGCTTAACTTCTTCTGCGATCTTCTGCTCAGTAACTACTGGCAAAGGCGTTTCTGCGGTGGTAGTTGTTTCATCCGCACTCTGTTTCTCCGCGATTGGCGTCGGAATCACGTCTTTGTGAACTTCAAATGCTGCAACTTCGGTGCTTTCGTCTGCTGGTGTAGTACTTTCCACATCGAAACGATCAACCGAAGAGACCACGCGAGCAGGAGCCTCAGCTTTATCGCTATTAATCGCGATGAACCCGACAAAAATAAGCGCAACCGCGATGCCTGCCGCCATAACCGTCATACCACTGAAACCCTGGCTTGGTGCTGGCGCCTGTTCAGTGGCCAGAGGAACAACCGGTACAAGCTCCTGGCCATCGACGGAATCATCTATCACTTTTGGCTTTTGCTCGCTTACCGGAGGGCGGATTTTTGCCGCCTTACGTACCTCAATTGACGCAATCTTCCCACTGGCATGTTTTTCTGCTTTAGGAAGATCCGGCTGTTTCTTTTCTACTCTAGGCTTGGCTTCAGATTTCTGTTCAGGCTGCATTTCTTGTTTGGTGTTCTTTACAGCTTCCTTTTTCGCATCGGATACAACTTTCTGTTGAATCTCTGGCTTGATTTCAGGCGTCTTAATTGCCGTTTCTACCACTGGCTGCGGCTCAATTTTCGGTGTGGACTTATTGACTGTTTGTTCAGGCGATATCGGGCCGCTTGCTTCGAGCAATTTACCTTTATATGCCTGCTTGCCAAAACTACCTTCATTGATTTCACGATTCAATTGCTGCAGGCGACTCTCGATATCGGATAGTCCTTCTCTTATATCGTCGTCCTCTGATTCTCCACTGGACGACTCAGTCTTCGCAGGAACTTCCTCTTTTTTTATGTCGGCAGATTTCGTTTCTACTGTTTTCGCTTCGTGTGATTTTGCGACATGTTCGGCCGATTTAGCTTCTACCGATTTTACTTCCAGTGGCTCTGCCACTTGTTCAGCCGGTGCTTGCAATTCAGTAATGCTTGCTTCTTTTACCTGATCCTTTTGCATTTGTTTTTGCTTCTGCAAAAGTGACCCTATGGCCTCCACCACGTTTGGTTGAGGATCCGCTTTTGGCGGTTCAGTTTTTCTGTTTTCACTTTCGGGTATACGCTTGAGTATTTCCCCGTCATCGAACGTCAGGTTTGCGTCATTCGACAACTCACCATGCAACTCTGTTAAAAACGTATCGATTCGCGCCTGATCCATAGCATGTAAACCTTCGAATGCCATGTGCTGAAACAAGCGGTCAAAAAAGGAGTTGATTCTTCTGGGTACGCCACAGGTTATTTCAAAACAACAGGTATACACACTTTCAGAGAGTTCGGGATCACCATTCCAACCACTGTTGCGCAAACGCAACTCGACATACTGGGAAATTTCGTCTTTATCCAATGGTTCGAGGGAACAATGAGTAACCTGCAAATCCGCATTGCCTGACACGTCGTCAAATCCGACAAGATTTCTCGCTTCGGCGTGCCCAACCAATACGACTTTTAAAACCGTATCGCTATGCTCACCCAGGGCGACAAAATCGTGAATGAAATCAATTTCATCAATAGACAATCGCTGCGCCTCGTCGATGATTAGCAAATAATCACGCGACGTGGTCTTCATCATTTTGTGCAGTGCAGACGCTTCTCTCGTCGGACCTCCCGCGGGTGCGGACTGTCCCAGACGATGACTGAGCTCCTCTACGATCAAGTGCTCTATATCTGCATCTTCGCTTTTACTAATGCGATAGACAAATGTATTGGGGGAAATGAGCTTACTGACTACCTTCTGAACTAAGGTGGTCTTACCCGTACCTTGCAATCCAAAAAGGGTGATGACTGCTTTTTTCGCTGACATCGCCTGTTCAAGACACGATATGGTGTTCCTGTGCGATTTGCCCTCAAAAAACAGCTCTGGTTCCGATTGTGTTCTAAACGGTGTTCGGGTCAGCTTGAAAAAATGCTCGTACATTTGGTTATCCCTGCCAGTATGGTTATGTGTTTCTTTTAAAGGCACAACTACTTAGTTGTTCTGAAGACCGCTGGTCAAAACTTGAGCAGAAGTTACCTGTAAGGATTGATTCGAAACGTCGGTCCACTGATACTTGGAGTTATTCGATTATCAGGATTTAATTATTGTCTTTAAAACACGACACGGTCGCATAGTCTAAAGTAATTTGTCACAATTATCACCTGTAAAATTCTTTAGGACTGGGATTTTTAGCGCTTTAATCAGACGATATAGGGTAAAACACCAACATGTTTGCGAATATAGCCATTCGGTGTATTATCTCCAATCCACAAAAGCAAAATGACAGCAATCAGGGGCGATAGCGACATGGAGCGGCAGAGCGAACTTAGAGAACTCGAAACGGAATTCAAGAATTCCATAAGGGCATACCGGCAACTGGTAAGAACGGGCATGGACGAAGCGATGGAAGTCCCCGGAGAGGTTGCGCAACAATTGATTGCCCGAACCCGTGAACAACTGGACAGAAGTGATTCCATGAATGCTCGAGCAGCCTTGAGCAAGCTAGGAAAGCACATCGACACCATGAAGAGTGCCTTCCCCAAGGTTAAGAGCCACTTCAACCAGGAATTCGACGCGACAATACACTTCCTCGAGCGGCGTATAAATGAGCGCCACCTGGCTGGAAAAACCACTACCCGCTTACACCACGAAGTAACCCAGTTACTGGAGCGACTTCGTTTCGCCGTGCAAAACGACGATTGGCAGAACAGCCGTCATATCAAGGCAGCGGTAATCGAGCACTACATTTCAGGCCATCAAAGCAAAATTCGCCAGTTACCCAGATCCATTCCCGATGCCTCGACCGCGATTCAGGAACTGGTGACGCATGGCGCGCAATGCCGTTCTGTTATGCAAAGTGACGTGGAAAAACTTTTTAGCCTTTCGGCACAACGACGCAGCAATGCGCTCGGCATAGGCGTTGTTGCGTCGCAGCAGATTATCGAAATTCTGTTTAGCGAACTGTCAAAATCCCGGCTCATTCTGAAAAACCCGAAGAGAGACGGTGATCAGGCTTGCGCCTTGATACGCCTGGGACTGGATAGAAACAGTTTCGTCTATATCATAGGGATAGCTGTTGAAGCCGCCAGCGATATCAGTTCACTGGATAGTATTTCCGAGCATCTTGATTCGATTATCATCAAGTCGAGTGATGACAAGATACCTCGCACGACTTATGAACGATTTCTTATCACCGCGCTGGAGAAGATTCCACAGCGGAATGTCTCACTCGGTGGAAACATGGTGTATTCATTCACCCCGAATTGTGGACAATTCGAAGCGGAACTTACGGCCAAAACTTTCACCGACTGGCTTGGTTCGTACTTGCGCAACCAAATTAATTAACCGTACTCGCAATAATTACACTAAGGAGAAGATAAATGACCATCGAGTCAACCGTATCGAGTATTTCAGACAAAAGCATGTCACGTGTACTGAATGATTTTCTAACCATTGACGGCGTCGATGCTGTCGCCCTCGTCGGCCGTGACGGTTTTGTTATTGATAGTTCAAGCACTTTGGATCTCAATATGGATGCGTTGGGCGCAATGGTTGCGACATCGGTTGAGGCCGCAGAAAAACTGGGGACAGAACTCAAGCTTGGCAATATGGGCCAATACCTGTCTGAGTTTTCTGAAGGCAAGGTCATTATGGCGCCTGTTAAAGACGATATTCTCGCCGTATTCGCCAATAAAGACGTTGTTATCGGTAGTATCCGTTACGCAATTTCCAAACAGATGCCCAAGCTGGTGAATGTGCTGCACTAAGTTTTTCGGGTTTTACTGGTAATAAGATGGCTGTATCTAAAAAGAAAACACTCCTGGCTGCTGCAATACTGGCGTCTCTGACGCCAGGGGCATCTATTGCTGCAATATTTGAAGGAGCAACGCTTGGACTACGGCTGGTAACAGAATTATCGGAAGATGTAGACGATGTAAATGACGAGTCTGCTCGGGCGAAACAGGAAAAAGTAAATTCGGTTGAAGTAGAACCGGTTAAAAAGGAAATCGCTCAGCAGGCGCCTGCCAAGGTGGAAGAAGCAACTGTCCTAGCCCCCACAAAAGATACGCCCGTAAAAAATGAAGCTGCGGACCTGGTCAATGTGGACAATATTGAGCTTGGTGACGCTGAAAGAGTCGCCAAGGCTACCGTCAATCGAGAAAGTCATTTAATTACCAGGCCAACAGAAGCCCGTGATATCCCGGGAAAGCGACAAGGCCCACCGATTTTTCAGGCTTTACCCAAGAGCATTCCCGAGATTTTTCCGCGCAGCGTCAAAATCGAATTAACCAACGCTCAGGAATTAATCCCTGAACTGTCCTACTCTTTCAAAATACAAAACTTTCTGACCGGCATTTCCTATGACTCGTTGAAATATGCTACATCCGGAAATATTGATGACGTTTCAGACAGCGCTGTCGGTAGAAATCGGATGAACAGGCATCTTAAAATGATGCCCCTAAGTTGGGCATTCAAAGCGTCTGATGCTTACTTTGCGATTGGTCCATTTTATGGACGCAGAGAAATCGAACGCACGGAATACGGAGTGCTGACGATAGACTCAGGAACGGAAACACCAGAGCTGGTAAATTTCAACAATGAAGTCATATTGAATGGCCAGCAGCTTGGACTGCAGGGTGCTTTTCATTTCGGCAACAAATATTTCAGTATTCGTGGTTCAGCAGATTTTCCATTCTATTCGACGCTCGTCGTCAATGAATCTTCCCTGTTCAGAACCACTAGCAACTTTCCAAAAAAGAATACGCAAAACACCCGATTTGGATTTTCTTTTTCTGGCAAACTTGATGCGCTTATCAAAACGCCATATTTCGTAGACGTATTTATGAACGCGTCATTTGATCGGCTTCCAATGAATTTTTCACAGCTGTCGGCCACATACGATCAAAGCGATATGCTAATTAAATTCGCCTCGACCAAATATGATGCAGTGACAACAACAATGTCATTCGGTGCTGGACTACTGATTGACATACCTAACTCTCTCGACTTACTTCCTTCTGTCGAAGCCAAGCTCGTACAACAGAATATCCACGATAATGTAATGAACTCAACGCTGGAAGCGAGTAGTCTTTTGGTCTCGATCGGGTTTAGTGGTCGATTTTAGTTCAAACACGTCGGTAATTTCTCTCGTTCTTCTCATTTGTACCTGACGAAAGTTTCAGCACAATTTCACTCCCAAACCTTGCGCACAGGGCAGTTTTTCTCTATGTTAGATTCACCCGGGGAGGGAAGGTCATGAATTTCTCGATTGCAGGAGCTGCGCATGACCATGAACAATTGGCTGGTAGATGCTGACAACCTCAACCTCAGCACACTAAATAAAGAAAAATATCTCTTCAAAAACAGTACCGTCGAATCCTTCATCAGCGGTGGTCGGAATATTGTTTGCGCACCCAAGGGATTCGGCAAGACACTGCTGCTCAAATACATCAGCAATCGCTACACCGAAGCCAGCATGGGTGGCCAGGACGCCATACGAATTCCTTACAACCGTGAAATTGATTATTTTCAGCAAGTCATTGATGCCCACAGTGCGATTACCAGTCGAACAAACTCCGATACCTGGAAAGACTTCTGGATTATCTGCATCTGTCTTTCTGTCATTACCAATTATGCCATCAGGACGAAAGACAAGGTTTATCTTGCGGATTTCGTTTCACAGATTAACAAAGAAATCGGACAACTCCATCTATCCCTATCCATCATCAAACAGATCTCGCATAAACTAAACCAGGGCGACGAGATATCACGTTTCGATATGGTACGTTTGAATCCCACCGAGATTTTGAGTCTGCTACTCCAGGAAAGCCCGGAAGAACTTTTTCAATCCCGATCAAGACTATTGGTAGCGGTTAGGCAGGCCTGCTCAATTATTGAACGCCCCATTGTCATCTTCATCGATAAAGTTGATCAAGGCGTTGATAACCTGCCATTTCAGGCCTGGGCCGACGCGCAAAATGGTTTAGCGCAGGCTGTTTATCACATCAAAAGCATGAACAGCCAGATTAAAATATTTGCCTCAATTCGCATGGAAGCCTGGGCGGTATTCAAACACCAGTTACGATTACAATACTCCGACAATATTGCGGAAATTCGCTACTCACATAGTGATCTGGAACATATTTTCGAAAACGCCATCACTACATTCGAAGACAAAGACAGCCTACGACAACCTAACGAACTCGAAACCAATCCAGTAAAAGCGTTTTCAGGAATTGATACCATTAACAATGAATGGGCCGGCGAAGACGAAACGGCTATCGACTACCTCATTCGTTACTCGCTCGGACGCCCAAGAGATTTGATGATGCTTGGCAAAGTGATTCATGAACATGCACGCGATTTAGATGAGTCTCAATTTCGAGATATCGTTGGTGAGAAGACCTCAAGAGAGATCGAAAACTCTTATTTGTGCGAGGTCGAAAAATTCACTGCTACCGATCTCGCTAGCGATCTGCCCAAGGCGCTAAAGCATGTCGATTCTAATATTATTACTAAAACTCAGTTATATGATGCCTGTTATAAATACAATCGCCAGATCGTAGAAGGTTGCGTAGCAAAAAAAGGCGCTTCATGCTCAGATTGTAAAGACGCAAAAAAAATATTTCAGGATATGTACGCCGTCGGCTTACTCGGCACAGTCTCACATGACGAAGACGGTAGCAATAATTTATATCGCCAACACTTCTGTCGGATAGGTGACTACTCCGGGAATGAACTCCCCATTAGCGATTGGTATATTTTGCATCCCGCGGCAAAATGGTGTGCGCGCAATGCAAACGCCAATTACAAAGGCATGAGAGGCATTCTTACAGGCAATGGAAAGGAATGGAAAAGCGAATACGCCGATAAAATCAATATGAACTGGCTTGTACATGAAGCACGAAAGATTGGCTTATTTGACGAAAATTTCAGCGAACGCATCCTCAATCACCTACGAAAAATGGACGACCACTCCATGGAAGTCAAAAAGGACTTCGAAAAAGCCAAGAAAAAGATTTCACTCAATGATGCAAAAACCGTCGGTGGAATTCTAGTGGACGCGACGAAAATTATTGATGCGTTTTATAAGTGGGTTGTCTAGCCCCGTCGGTGAACGGCAGCAATAGAATATTACAATAGTTTTTTCACCGGCCCATAAGAACGCCGATGTATCGGCGTTATTCCCAGCTCACTCAAGGCGGATAAATGCACTTTAGTCGGATAACCCTTATGTCCGGCAAGTCCGTAGCCTGGGTATTGTTTGTCTAGCTCCGCCATCTCACGATCACGCGTTACCTTAGCGATGATGGACGCAGCGGCAATTGCTGCTACACGGGAATCTCCCTTGATTACCGCTTCACCGGGACAAGGTAGTTTGGGCAATTTGTTACCATCGACGAGGGCAAACTCCGGTTGTACAGACAATCCTTCAACTGCTCTGGACATCGCTAACAGACTCGCCTGAAGAATATTGATTTCGTCGATCTCTTCCACTTCGGCACGCCCGATACTCCAGGCCAATGCCTTTTCACAGATTTCAGGAAATAAGGCATCACGTTGTTTTTCTGAGAGCGCTTTTGAATCGTTAAGTCCTTCAATCGGATTATTTGCGTCGAGTATGACAGCCGCCGCAACGACGGGACCGGCCAATGGACCTCTGCCCACCTCATCAACACCTGCGACGAGTCCAAGTGGGATTGTAAAGTCAAAACTGTGCTGCATTGTTTTCCCTTTTCCGTTTATTCTGATGTATACCCAGCCTGCCTAAACGCCGCTATTACATTTACAAATTCGTGCCACCGAAACGCTCTCAAAAGAATACGCAGTAGCCAGCAGTTGAATATTAGCTTGTGGATCCGAAAGAGAGTCGCAGTACGGATATTCCCAAAAAAGATCTCAACTCTCCCACGCGAAAGACTGTCTTACTCTAACATCTTCTTAATCGCTATCGCCGCGCACTCACTGGCATTTTGTCGTAAGGCCTTGTGCAAGACCTCAAAACGCTGCTGGGTACGTTGATATCGCGTCTGATCATCCAGCCAGGCCAGAACCTCACGACTGATGCGCTCTGGCGTGGCCTTCTCCTGCAAAAGCTCCGGTACAAGCTCTTCACCTGCGAGCAAATTAGGCAGTGCTACATGTTTTACTTTGACTAGAGATTTATAAATAAAATAACTGATCGACGACACCCTATATGCAACTACCATAGGTCGTTTTATCAACATCGCTTCCAGCGTCGCCGTGCCGGAGGCTAACACCACAACACTAGACGCCGCCATGACCTCTCGTGAACGACCATCGAAATAGTGAAACACAGGTTTATCTGGGAACGCGGCAGCGATACTTTCAAAAGCATCTCGCGTCTTGCCACTAACAAACGGCACAAGAAACTCCAGACGCGCTCTCTGCGCTACACAGAGCCGCGCTGTATCCACAAAAACCTCGGCAAGTCGCGTAACCTCACTCATACGACTTCCGGGCAACAGGGCGACATAGGTCTTGCCTTTCTCCAAACCAAGCCTTGCACGTACAGCTTCTTGATCTATTTCAAGATCCACTTCGTCCGCCAAAGGGTGGCCAACAAACTCAACCGGTACGCGATGGCTTTCGTAAAACGCCTTTTCAAATGGAAACAGCGTCAACATCAAATCTACGGAACGCGCGATTTTTTTCACCCGATATTGTCGCCACGCCCACACAGACGGACTCACATAATGCACGGTTGATATACCTGCATGATGTAACCATTGTTCGAGTTTCAGATTAAAATCAGGGGCGTCGACCCCGATAAACAGGTCAGGCGGATTGTCTTGCAGAATTCGAAGGAGTTGTTTGCGTATACCTAGAATTTCACGCAAGCGCCCAAGCACTTCTGAAAAACCCATAACCGCAAGTTTTTCCATCGCAAACAATTCGTCACAGCCTTCGTTTTTCATCAAAGGTCCGGCAATACCAAAGAATATTGCGTCAGGATAGTGCTTTTTGAATTCACGGATGAAACCACTGGCGATAATGTCACCCGATACTTCACCAGCAACAATAGCAATTCGTTTAGGCTTAGACATGTTTATTAGGTGAGCAGTAAAAACGACATCAATGTCACCGCCAGACTGGCGGAAGCAATAAAACGCAACTAGCGGATGATACCGCGAGTGGCTTTTTCCAAAAAGTCACTCATGCGGCGAACTTCCGGCTCTAAAACAGCAATCGACTCAAGTTCTATCAAGGCCTGGCTAACGGTCAGACCGGAACGATAGATAATCTTATAGGCATGCTTGAGCGCGCGTTGAGTTTCGGCACTATAGCCCAGGCGTTTCATGCCTTCGCTATTCAAGCCGTAAGGCTTGGCCAGGTTGCCATTGGCCATAACATATGGCGGCAAGTCCTTAGTGAGTATCGTCCCCATACCTGTAAAGGAATAGGCACCAATTGCGACAAACTGGTGTACCACGGTAAACGCGCCGAGGATGGCATGATCACCGACATGTACGTGGCCAGCAATCTGCGCATTATTGGCAAATATGGTTTTATTTCCGACAACGCAATCATGCGCAACATGGCAATAAGCCATGATCCAGTTATCGTCACCTATACGGGTAACACCCTGGTCTTGCGTCGTGCCACGATTAAATGTGCAAAACTCACGTATGACATTGCGCTCGCCGATTTCCAGGGCGGTAGGCTCACCCTTATATTTTTTATCCTGCGGCGCATCGCCAATTGAGGAAAACTGAAATATCTGCGTGTCTGCGCCTATGCGTGTTGGACCATTAATGACCGCATGAGGTCCAATCTTGCATCGATCACCGATTTCTACATCGGCACCGATTACCGCATAGGGGCCGATGCTGACATTCTCCCCAAGTTTTGCGGAAGGATGAATTATGGCTGTCGTGTCTATCACAATATTAGGCGTCGCGTACCGCACACATGAGTTCAGCGCTGGCGACCACTTTTCCATCCACTTTGGCCGACGCTGAAAATTTCCATACCCCACGCATGGCCTTAATAAATTCCACATCCATGATCAGTTGATCACCGGGCTCCACTGGTTGTTTGAAACGGGCATTGTCCACAGCAACCAAATAGAACAATGACCCTGAAGGCGCACCGCCTTCGGTGGCGAAAGCGAGCAGGCCAGTAGTCTGGGCCATTGCCTCAACAATTAATACACCAGGAAATACAGGTTTCTGTGGAAAATGCCCTGGAAAAAACGGTTCGTTCACCGTCACATTCTTGACCGCGGTAATTGACTTGCCTGGTTCAAAACCAATGACCTTGTCCACGAGCAGGAAAGGAAAACGGTGCGGCAGATACTCGAGTATCTTATTTATATCCAATATCTTTTCCAAAACAAATTCCTTCGCTTAGCTATTTCTGTTAGCAGTGGCTTATCTTAATCTCCCGTGTCCGTCTTGGCAATTTGTGCTTCCAAATTTTTTATTTTTTGTTCGAGTTGCTCAATTTGTCGCAATTTCACGGTATTTTTACGCCAGCTGCGATTGTCCTGCACAGGTATTCCCGACGAATACACACCGGGCTCGGTAATCGACTTGGTTACCATCGACATACCGGTAAAGTGTACATTGTCTGCAATAGTTATGTGTCCATTAAAACCACTACCACCACCAAGTGTGCAATTCTTACCGATGCGGGTACTGCCCGAAATACCTGTCTCTGCAGCCGCGACAGTGTTTTCGCCAATATAGCAATTGTGCGCGACGTGAATCTGGTCGTCGAGTTTAACGCCATCTTCGAGTACTGTCGGCTCTAGCGCTCCACAATCGACAGTCGTACTAGCACCGATCTCCACACAATTGCCTATTCGTACGCCGCCGATTTGAGGAATTTTGACCCAGCGCTCGCCATCTTTGGCTATTCCGAATCCATCGGCACCAATAACACAGGCAGAATGAAAAATGCACTCTTTCCCTGTAACCACATCATCATAGAAAGTCACATTCGCAAATAGCCGTGTACCCTCACCGATTATACAGTCGTTGCCAATAACACTCCCTGCGCCAATACTAACGCCGGAAGTGATAACACTTCGCTCACCGATCACCACATAGGGACCGATATTTACATCGGCGCTGACATTGGCGCTCTCTGCGATAATCGCTGTCGGGTGTATCACGCCCAATTGCGGCGCCTGGCCACTCATGTAAGTCGCGATACGTGCGTAAGCGAGATAAGGATTATCACAGATTAGCGCATCAACGGGACATTCATCTGCAAGCTCTGGCGCGACGATAACCGCACCGGCCTGTGTTTGCTTGAGAAACTTTTGATATTTGCGATTGGAGAGAAAGCTGATTTGCTCAGAATTCGCCTTCTCTAGAGTAGCTATCCCCAGAATTTTACGCTCAGCATCACCCCTTAGCTGCCCTTTTACCAGAGCAGCCAGCTCACCCAGGCTGGCACCGCGCAACATTCGCATAATGAATAACTATTTCTTCTTTTTGAGTTCGCTTAAAACCTGTTCCGTCACATCTACAGATTCGCTCATATAGATGACTCCTTCGGCCAACAACACATCAAACTTCTGCTGCTTTGCATATTGCTGGATGATACCGACCATTTCCCGTTGCAGTTTTTCAAGCAAGTCATTGCGCTTGAAATTAAGGTCATCACGAAATGCTTCCTGGTCACGTTGGAAATCCCGTTTCTTGGCGAGGATTTCACGTTCTAATTTACCGCGCTCAGCTTCGCTCATGATAGTGCCATTGCGCGCAAGACGTTCTTCCAGCGAACGCACACTCTTTTGCAATTCCACCAGCTCTCGTTCTCTTGGCGCGAACTCATTCTGTAACGACGTTCGAGCACTTTCCGCCTGTGGCGCTTCTTCCATCACACGCGCGATATTGACCACGCCAATCTTTAATTCGGCAGCAACCAGCGGCGAAAACATCAACGTCATCGCTGATACCAACCAGAGCTTTTTCAATTTCACTTTTCTTCTCCTTACTATTAATACGGTGCGCCAATTGAGAACTGAAATTCTCGCAACTGGTCGTCCGCTCGGAATCGTAGCGGCAAGGCATAGCTAAACCGCAGAGCTCCCATAGGTGTAATCCAGATGAATGATGCGCCATAGGAAACCCTGAATTCGCGCGCAATATCCCATAGATTGTCGATGCTGGTTGGGTTTGGTGCACTCGGCCCATCCAGGTAGCCACCATCAACAAACAAGCTAAAACGCGTGGAACGACTGTCTTCGGAAAACGGCATCGGAAATACCAACTCAGCAGTACCGGTTACACGTCTATCACCACCGATACGCACCTTTCCTAATCCTTCACAATTTGGCACTACTCCTGTATATGTTACTGGTGGATTATAATTACAAAGCTGTTCTACAGGTCCCAAGCTTCGTTCTTCGAAGCCACGTACACTCTGGCCACCACCAGCAAAATAATTTTCGTAAAACGGTAACTCAGTCCCCAAATATCCATGAGCATAGGAGAAGTTACCTTCCAAATGCATAGTGATATCTTTAAACAATGGTATATACCACTGATGCCGGTAGTTCAATTTATAGTAGTTTGTTTTCGTCACAACGGGTGCAGACGCATCTGCCGACAGGGTTATATAGGTACCGGAATCGGCGAAAAGGATATGGTTCCGAGTATCGTATGACCACGCCCCTGAAACCGACAATGTATAGTAATCGCGCTTCTTCTCACCATTCAGTTCATCACGAAAACTCTGCGTCGTTTCGTCACCGATGGTAATACCCGTATTCTCAAGATTGAGACCGGCACGCGCCGATCTGAATTCACTCAGTGGAATACCGAGAGACATGCTAGCGCCAGTGACGTCAGCCGTATAGGCACCCACCGTTGTGGTAAATTGGGAAATATTGGTACGTCGGGATGACAGACTGATACTGCGACTAATACCATCGACAGTGTAATATGGATCGGAAAGCGACAGGCTGAAGACACGACTGATTTGGCTATTGTTGACTTCTACTCCAACACGCCTGCCTGTTCCCAGGAAGTTAGTCTGATTGACGCTACCGGAAACAATAAATCCCGAATCGCCGCCATAACCAACAGCTGCCTGGATATTACCCGATGGCCGTTCTACTACGGTGAAATTCACATCCACCACGTCGGTACGCCCTGGGACCGGCGGCGTTTCGATATTGATGTTGTCCTCAAAAAATCCTGTGCGCTGTAATCGAACCTTGGAACGGTTAATCTTACTTGTCGATATCCAGCCACCTTCCAACTGACGCATCTCGCGACGCATGACTTCATCCTGGGTTTTGATATTACCCGTGAAGTTGACGCGACGTACGTACACACGTTTACCAGGATCAACGAAAAACACGAGTGAAACTTGATTCTTCTCGTCCTTGTGAAACTCCGGCGCTGGATTGACATTGGCGAACGCATAACCCTCTTCACTAAGGCGTTCACTAATGCGGGTGCTAGTCTCCGTTATTTCTTTACGCGAGAAAACCTGGCCACCACTGACTGTCATTACTTTGCGCATCTCGACTTCAGGAATAATGATGTCACCACGCAAACTCACTTCTTTAACAAAGAACTTCTCGCCTTCATCAACATTAACTGTGACAAACACGTCTTTCTTATCCGGCGAGATGCTGACCTGCGTCGATTCAATATTAAAGTTCACATAGCCGCGGTCCATATAATAGGAGCGTATGATTTCAAGGTCGGCCTGCAACTTCTCACGGGAATATTTGCTGGAACTGGACAACAGTGCAAGAAACGAATGCTCGCCTGAATTAAGTTTGGACAACAGCAACTCATCGCTGAATGATTCATTTCCAATCAGATTGATCTGACGAATCCGAGCCACCTCGCCTTCATCTATAGTCAAATCAATAGCGACGCGATTACGTTCCTGTTCAAGGATGCGTGAACTGATCGATACGCCATAACGGCCTAATGAAAAATACTGGCGCTGTAGTTCAAGCTCTACGCGTTCGAGCAAAGAACGGTTGAAAACTCGCCCGTCGGCGAGCCCGATTTTTTTCAACTCTGTAGTCAAATCTTCGGTGCTGATTTCTTCATTGCCTTTGATAGTGATCTTGGCAATGGACGGACGTTCAACCAGGCGTACAACCAGTGTGTCGCCATCGCGCAACACTTGTACGTCGTTAAAAAAACCGGTGCCGAACAAGGCGCTGATCGCCTGTTCGACGCGAATCTGGTCAAACTTGTCCCCTTCCTTGACCGGCAGGTAATTCAGCACAGTATCTTCACTGATCCGTTCTGCACCTTCAATGCGAATCTGTTTTACGGTAAACGCATCAAACGCCAGCAATAACGGCGAATATAACAGAACCAGAACGACTATCAGACGAATCACAACGCTCATCAAAACCCTTAACCAATCAGCCGATTAATATCGTTAAACAATGCCATAAACATCAGTGCGCCTATCATAACAACACCGATTTTCTGCCCAATTATCTGCGTCTCTTCAGAAACGGGGCTTCCTTTGAAAAATTCGACCAGATAGTACAACAAATGGCCGCCGTCCAGAATGGGAACCGGTAAAAGATTCAACACGCCCAGACTGACGCTGACGATGGCGAGAAAGGAAAGAAAAGGCACGATACCGATTTGCGCGGTCTGGCCGGCATATTGAGCGATACTGATCGGTCCACTCAAGTTTTCAAGTGATGCCTGTCCGGACAACATTTTCCACATCATGCGCAATGTAAGAATCGACATATCCCAGGTCTTGCTGATTGCAGCGGGTATTGCAGCAAGCAGTGAATACTGTTGAATTGCACGATAGGCTTCAAATAGACCGTCGGGCACCAGTGGCGACGCACCCACCCTACCGATCACAGCATCCTGAACCTCAACACGCGCAGGCGTTACTCGGATATCCAATTCAGCCCCATTGCGCTCAATCCCGACAATAATTTCCTGTTCCGGTTTGCCACGTACATATTCCGCCCATTTGACCCAGTCGTTCATGGGCTGACCGTCAACGCGAACGATCACATCCCCATGTTGAAACCCCGCTGCCACGGCTGCACCATCTGCCTGTAAATCTCCAATTACCGCAGGCAATATCGGGCGCAAAGGTGTCATACCGAGATATTGCAGAAAATTTTCCTGAATGGCGTCGACCGGTGTTTCGGACACGTCCATAACTAAGACGGCTTCGCTCTGATCCTCATGGCGTACACCGAGTTCTACCTGACCACCTTTCATGACTGAGCCAACCAGCGACAATCGCATCGCCTCTAATGTCGGCGTTTTCTCACCATCGACGGAAATGATTTCGTCACCCGTCTGCAATCCCGCACGAGCGAATGGTGTTTCTGAGATAACATCACCGACGAGCGGCTTGAGACCAGGCACGCCGAGCATAAAGATCAACGCATAGGCTATGATGGCAAAAGCAAAATTAAACAGCGGACCGGCAGCGACAACGGCAACGCGAGAAGACAGTGGCTTGCGATTAAATGCTCGATGGACTTCTGCCTCATCTACCGGACCTTCCCGTTCATCCAGCATCTTGACGTAGCCGCCAAGAGGTATGGCTGCCAGGACATATTCTGTTCCGTCAGTCTTACCCGTCCGCTGCCAGATAGGTTTACCAAATCCGATTGAAAAACGCAGTACTTTGACGCCCGCCTTGCGTGCGACCCAGTAATGGCCAAATTCGTGAATCGCGATCAATAAGCCCAGCGCGATAACGAAAAATACGACTGAATAGAGAAAACCATCCATTTATGATTATCGCTTTATCTCTTCGACCTTTTCTGTGGCAATGGAGCGTGCTGCTTCATCGTCGCCCAGTATTACCGCCAATTCCTGTGCATCATGAATCGACACCTGCTCAAGTGTGTGCTCGATTATTTGAGGAATTGAGGTAAAGGAAATCTTTTCTTCCAGAAACGCTTCAACGGCGATTTCATTAGCGGCATTGAGTATTGCCGTCGCCGTGCCGCCACGACGCAAAGCATCATATGAGAGTCTTAGACAGGGAAATCGTTCAAAATCGGGGGTCTCAAAATCCAGTCGTGCGATCTCAAACAGATTCAGAGGGGCCACACCTGATGTGTGACGTTCAGGCCAGGCCATAGCGTGGGCGATCGGCGTACGCATATCCGGATTGCCCAGTTGCGCCAACACCGAACCATCGGCGTACTGCACCATAGAATGAATCACACTCTGCGGGTGTACAACAACCTGGATATCGTCGGCAGAGGCATTGAATAACCAACGGGCCTCTATCACCTCCAGTCCTTTGTTCATCATACTTGCCGAATCGACGGAGATCTTACGCCCCATATCCCAATTAGGATGGGCACAGGCCTGATCCGGAGTAACATCGTGCAACTCAGCAAGCGAACGGGTGCGAAATGGTCCTCCCGACGCGGTAAGCAGAATCTTTGTCACCCCCTGGGCGCGCAAATCACCGTGATAATTGACCGGCATGCACTGAAAAATGGCGTTGTGCTCGCTATCGATGGGCAGTAATTCTGCGCCATTCTTTTTGACTTCGTCGATGAGGATTTGCCCGGACAAGACCAAGGCTTCTTTATTGGCCAACAACACACGCTTACCACTACGTGCTGCCGACAGAGTCGGGCGCAAGCCGGCAGCACCGACGATAGCCGCCATGACCTGTTGCACCTCATCCAATGACGCGACTTTTTCCAGCCCAGCTATGCCTTGCAGTACCGTAATATCGGAGATACCCGCTGTTTTCAACCGTTGTTCAAGCTGAGTAGCGGCATTTTCGTCAACCATCACCGCATACTGCGGACGAAATTGCTGACATTGTTGAAACAGTCGCTCGACCTGTTTTCGTGCGGTCAAGGCAACCACGCGATACTTGTCGCTATGCTGCGAAATGACATCCAGTGTGCTCAGGCCTATCGAACCCGTAGAACCCAGAACGGTTACGCCAATCACCGTTTATATCTCCAGAAGTTGTATGCCAAGCACAAACAGTGGCGCAGCAGCCGTGACACTGTCGATACGATCAAGTACGCCTCCATGCCCAGGCAGGATATTACCGCTGTCCTTCACGCCGGCGCGTCGTTTATACAGACTTTCCAATAAATCGCCTTCTACCGACACCAACACGATCACCAGACACATCAATACAAATTCGATCATTTTGTCGCTACTGATTTCCAGCCAAAACATACCGCCAAGCAATACATAGATCGTAGCGAACAACAGAGCGCCCATCACGCCTTCACGAGACTTACCTGGGCTTACCTTGGGAGCCAGTTTGTTGCGTCCAAATTTTCTGCCGACAAAATAGGCACCGCTATCGGCCACCCATATCAATACGAACATGAATAACAACCAATGCGCACCACCGTCTCGTCCGTGCAACACAACTAAGGATAACCAGGTCGGAATTAACAACAGCAAACCGACCAATATATTCAAAGGTAAAGCCGAGGCGGACATGCCTTGTTGACCCTGATAACTGACTATAAGAAACAGAGCAAACAACCACCATGCAGCGGAGGCAAATAGTATGGTGTGAAGAATTTGAGTTTCATGACGTTGATCCAAAAGAACAAACATCATGGCGGCGACGATCAAAACATATACCGCGCGTAAAACTGGCTGGCGGATACCAATAATGCGCGTCCATTCCCACGCGCCTATGGCAACAAACACGGCCAGAACATAAGCCAGGTGCTCGCTGCTCAGGGCATAAATTCCCCAGACAACGAGAGGGATGAGCGCCAGTGCGGTAAGGATTCGGTGCTTAAGCACCCGCCACCTTCTCTATCTGGTCACCTGTCAGACCAAAGCGGCGTTGACGACGGGTAAACGAGGCAATGGCCTTGTCCAGTTCCCCTTTAGAGAAATCCGGCCATAGCAACTCAGTGAAATACAATTCAGTATAGGCGAGATCCCACAGCAGGAAGTTGCTAATGCGTTGCTCGCCACCGGTGCGAATGAACAAATCAGGTGTTGGCATATTAGAAAGAGACATGTATTGACCAAGCATTTGCTCGTTAATGTCCTCCGGTTCCAATTCGCCTGCCTTGACCTTTGCCGCCAGCTTTTTCGTGGCATTGGTAATATCCCAACGACCACCATAATTTGCCGCAATAACCAGTTTTAATCCGGTATTACCGGCAGTCAGGTCTTCAGATTCTTTCGCGCGTGCCTGTATCTTGTCAGAAAATGCTTCCAGACCACCGATGATATGTAACTGCACATTGTTCTTATGGAGTTTTTTAACTTCTTTCTTCAGCGCGGTCAGAAACAAATCCATTAACACGCTGACTTCTTTGGTAGGACGTTGCCAGTTTTCACTACTAAAGGCAAACAAGGTAAGCACTTCAATGCCGTACTCGGTACAGGCCTGTACGGTTTTACGCACCGCTTCCAGTCCCACACGATGTCCGGCAAATCGTGGCAGACTACGACTCTTGGCCCAGCGTCCGTTGCCATCCATGATGATAGCGATATGTTTCGGCATTTTGGTCGTACCGATGGGTGTTACCTTGTTGTTCTGGGTATCTGACATGCCCTGTAGTTCCTGTTATAACACCATTGACCGCTCTTGGCCTGATGACACTCCACATAATTTTGAACTAGTCCGTCGATGTTCACGGAACAATACTTTCAGCAGCCGAATTCCGTGTGATATCGCTGAACTATTCAAACAACAATTATATTTCCATCAACTCTTTTTCTTTTTCTTTCAGCATCTCGTCGATGTCAGCGACATATTTGTCGGTAATTTTCTGCACCTGTTCCTGTACTTTGCGATCATCATCCTCGGTGATTTCCTTGTCCTTGAGCAGGCTTTTCACATCACCCAATACATCGCGACGAATATTACGTACCGCAACCTTGGCGGCCTCGCCTTCTTTGCGCACAACCTTTATTAAATCCTTGCGTCGCTCTTCCGTCAGTGGCGGTAAGGGAACGCGGATGAGTGTACCGGAAGTGGCAGGATTCAAACCCAGATCCGAGGTCATGATTGCCTTTTCTATGACTTGAACCATGTTCTTTTCCCAGGGTGAAATGGCAAGTGTCCGCGCATCCTGTACTGTGACATTGGCCACCTGAGACAAAGGCATCTGGCTGCCATAATAGTCAACTGTTATTGAATCGAGTAAGGAAGTATGTGCGCGTCCAGTCCGTATCTTGGCCAGGTCAGTCTTCAACGACGCCAGGCTCTTTTTCATACGGGTCTCTGCATCCTTCTTGAGATCTTCTAACATTAGTCCTCCACTCTTACCAATGTGCCTTCTGCTTCGCCCATCACGACACGCATCATCGCACCCGGCTTGAACATATTAAACACACGAATCGGCATCTTCTGATCACGACACAGCGCAATCGCCGCAGTATCCATCACATTGAGCTTGCGCTCTATGACCTGGTCATAGGTTAAATTAGCATAGAGTTCTGCGTTCGGGTTTTTCATCGGATCCGCTGAGTAGACGCCGTCGACCTTGGTGGCCTTCATCACTATCTGTGCGCCTATCTCTATACCGCGCAAACTTGCCGCGGAATCGGTAGTGAAAAATGGGTTGCCAGTACCCGCGGCGAAGATGACTACACGCCCTTTCTCAAGATGGCGGACTGCACGACGGCGGATGTAGTCTTCGCATATCTGGTTTATCTTGAGCGCTGACAAAACCCGCGCATTCAAACCATGCTTCTCTAATGAATCCTGTAGCGCCAGGGCATTGATTACTGTTGCCAGCATGCCCATTTGATCGCCAGTAACTCGATCCATCCCGGACTCGGCCAGGCCAGCACCGCGAAAGATATTCCCTCCGCCAACCACCATGCCGACCTGGACGCCGGCGTCAACCAGCTCCTTAATTTCGCTGGCGATCCTGCCGATGATTTTGGGATCTATACCATAATCCGCATCACCAAGCAGGGCCTCACCACTGAGTTTGAGCAAGATACGTTTGTATACTGGCTGCGCCACGCGTCACTCCGTTTATTGTTTAGCCTTTGACCTGTGCCATAACCTCTTCGGCAAAGTTCTCTTCTTTCTTCTCGATACCCTCGCCTACTTCAAAGCGCTCAAAACCAACAACCGTCGCGCTGTTGGACTTCAATAACTTTTCAACGGTGGTGTCAGGGTCTTTAACGAAAGGCTGACCCACCAGGGTGACTTCTTTGAGGAATTTCTTCACGCGGCCTTCAACCATCTTGGCGACGATGTCTTCCGGCTTACCACTCTCGGCAGCCTGTGCCGTGAAAATTTCACGCTCTTTTTCCAGCAATTCCGCAGGAACCTGAGACTCGTCAACACAAACCGGGCGACTTGCTGCAATATGCATAGCCACATCCCGCGCCAGTTCCTCATTACCACCTTCCATGGAAACCAGCACAGCAATGCGTGATCCATGAAGATAGGCGCCTAATGTTCCGGCACTTTCAACAATCTTGAAACGACGTACGCTGATGTTTTCACCGATTTTCGCAATGAGTGCGCGACGTGAAAGATCGACGGTATTGCCGTCTGCCAAAGCGGTTTCATTTAGTGCCGCGATATCCGCTGGATTATTGGCCAGAGCCGCATCGGCAACTGCGTTTGCGAAACCATTGAAATCATCACCTTTGGAAACGAAGTCGGTTTCGGAATTGATTTCGACGATAACTGCGCGCTTGTTGCCAGCGTCGATTTTGACCACGACGGTACCTTCAGCTGCGACACGACCGGCCTTCTTATCAGCCTTAGCCATACCGCTCTTGCGCATGAGTTCGATCGCTGCTTCGATATCGCCGTCGGTTTCGACCAGCGCCTTTTTGCACTCCATCATGCCCGCGCCGGTTCTTTCTCTTAACTCCTTCACCAGGGATGCTGTAATTGCCATTGTTTCCAAACCTCTATATTCGCTAGTTAACTGGTAAAAGGGGGGCATTGCCCCCCTTTTTCAAAGACGTGTTACCACTTGCCCTAACAGGGTAAGAATTGGATTTACTCTTCTGAGTCATCCTTCTTCTTAGTAGTAACCTTCTTCTTGGTAGCCGTCGTCTTCTTCTTGGCAGTTGTTTTCTTAGGCGCCGCCTTTCTCTCGTCACCTTCTTCACCGTCTGCCGCATTGCCCTGATCATCAACTTCAACGAAGTCGTCATCTCTACCAGGCAGAGTGATCGCTGCACTACGTGCTTCGATGATGGTATCGGCCACACCGCCTACATACAGGCGGATAGCGCGAATCGCGTCGTCGTTTCCAGGGATGATGTAATCCAGACCTTCAGGGCTATTATTGGTATCAACTACGCCAATAACGGGGATACCGAGCTTGCGCGCTTCGGCAACGGCAATTTTTTCATGACCAACGTCTACGACGAATACCGCTTTAGGCATGCCGGCCATATCTTTAATACCACCCAGGCTGCGCTCAAGCTTTTCCATTTCGCGCTGAAGCATGATGCCTTCTTTCTTGCTCAGACGCTCGAAGTGACCGTCGGCTTGCATGCTTTCCAGATCCTTGAGGCGCTTGATCGACTGACGAACCGTTCTATAGTTAGTCAACATTCCACCCAACCAGCGGTGATTCACGAAAGGCATGCCGCAACGTTCGGCTTCTTCCTTGACCACCTGGTTGGCGGCGCGCTTGGTGCCGACAAACAGAATATTGCCTCCACGGCTGGCAACACTACTGATAAAATTCATCGCGTCCCGATAAAGCGGGAGGCTTTTTTCAAGATTGATGATATGGATTTTGTTACGGTCCCCAAAGATATAAGGGGCCATACGGGGGTTCCAGAAGCGAGTCTGGTGTCCGAAATGAACACCGGCTTCCAACATTTGACGCATAGTGACAGACATAATTACCTCTATATGGGTTAGGCCTCCACATACCCCATGAACCAACCCCGGATATCTCCGAAGCACCCTGGCTCACGTGCCGATATGTGTGCGGATTTACAAGTAAAATAAAGGCGGCATTTATATCATAAAATCGCAGGTTAGCTCAAACACTAATAGAACAATAGCCTTCTCCCGCCTGGTCCATTATCATGTACGGCAAAATTTCCCAGTAATTAGCTAAGCTTTAACCGATCGGATTTACAATTTCGCTATGAGTGTACATATCAAAACTCCGGAAGAAGTCGAAAAAATGCGGGTTGCCGGCCGTCTGGCAGCCGAAGTCCTGACCATGATAGGCCCGTATGTCAAAGCAGGCGTGACTACCGACGAACTCAATCAGATTTGCCACGATTACATCGTCAATGAGCAGCAAGCCATCCCTGCGCCACTGAATTATCGCGGCTTCCCCAAATCGATTTGCACCTCAGTAAACCATCAGGTTTGTCATGGCATTCCAGGCGACAAAAAGCTCAAAAATGGCGATATCATCAACATCGATATCACCGTGATTAAGGACTCCTATCACGGTGATACCAGTAAAATGTTCTATATCGGTGAGCCATCGGTGTTAGCACGCCGGGTGACGGAGACTGCCCACGAGGCCATGTGGAAAGGCATAAACATGGTCAAACCTGGCGTGAGACTAGGCGATATCGGCTATTTAATTCAACAACATGCCGAATCCAAAAACTGCTCCATCGTACGCGAATACTGCGGCCACGGAATCGGACGCCAGTTCCATGAAGACCCCCAGGTCTTGCACTATGGCAAACCGGGCACCGGCATCGAACTGGAAGCAGGAATGACCTTCACCATTGAACCCATGGTCAATGTCGGTAAACGTCACGTCAAATTACTTAAGGATAACTGGACGGTAGTGACCAAAGACCACTCCCTGTCTGCTCAGTGGGAGCACACTATCCTGGTGACCGAGACTGGCGTAGAAGTCCTGACCCTGCGCGAAGAGGAACGTAGTTAAGCCCAATGGCCACTACAGATGTCTATCTGTGTGATTTTGTCCAACTGGATCAGGATCTTGCGTCCACCACCAGTCCGGTAACCGTCATCCGTAAGGCCATAACCCAGGCCAGAAATCGCCTTGTCGATGCCTTTTGGGCAGATATCAATATCGAAAACCTGGTACACGCTCGTTCCGACTTCACCGACGAAATTCTAAAACGCGTGTGGCAACGCCATATACCTGAAGGTCTGGTCATATCCCTGGTCGCCGTCGGCGGCTATGGCAGACAGGAGCTACACCTTGCATCTGATATAGACATATTGATTCTCGTTGAAAATCATGCAGATATTCCCAACGAGGCCATCGAAGCACTGATCACAGAACTATGGGACCTCGGGCTGGAAATCGGCCATAGTGTGCGCGATCTCAATGAGTGTATTAATAGTGGTAGCGAAGATATCACTATCGCCACCAACCTCATGGAAGCGCGTCTGGTTTACGGCAATTCCTCGCTGTTTACGCAATTACAGCAGCTGAGCGATCGTGAACACATCTGGCCTAGCCGTCAGTTTTTTGAGGAAAAATGGCAGGAACAAAAACAACGCCATTTAAAATTCCATGACTCGGCCTACAACCTCGAACCCAATATCAAAGAGGGGCCGGGGGGGCTGCGCGATATACAGATGATCGGCTGGGTCACCAAACGCCATTTCGATGCCGATTCATTGCACGACCTGATCAAGGTAGGTTTTCTCAATGAAGCCGAATATCAGGCTTTAATAGAAGGACAGTCTTTTCTGTGGCGCATTCGCTTCGCCTTGCACGCAATTACCGGTAGAAGAGAAGACCGTTTGCTGTTCGAACACCAGCGCGCCATCGCCGAGCGATTCGGTTTTCAGGATGAATCACCGGGACTGGACCACCATGACCCTGCCCGCGCCGCTGACGGCAGACGACTGGGCGTAGAATTGTTCATGAAAAAATACTTCCGCACTATCACCGAGTTGAGCCGTCTCAATGAAATGCTATTGCAGCTATACCAGGAAGTTATTCTTTACGCCAACCAACCCGTAGCGCCTCAACCAATCAATCGGCGCTTCCAGTCGCTGCACGGCTTTTTAGACGTCACGCGAGAAGATATCTTCGAACACTACCCTTACGCCTTACTCGAACTTTTTCTCATACTCCAGCAGAACCCTGAGCTCAAAGGCGTGCGCGCGACAACGGTGCGCCTGCTACGTAAATATCGCTCACTCATCGACGATGACTTTCGCAACGACATCCGTTGCCGCACGTTGTTTATGGAGATCCTTCGTCAACCTATCGGCATCACCCATACACTTCGACGCATGAATCAATACGGCGTTCTCGCAGCCTATCTCAAGGAATTCGGCAATATCGTCGGTCAAATGCAATACGATTTATTTCACGTATATACCGTCGATCAACACACGCTATTCGTAGTAAGAAATCTTCGCCGTTTTGCCGTCGAGGATCACAAACAGGAATTCCCTTTGTGCAGTCAGGTGAGCGCCTATATTCCCAAACCGGAATTGCTCTACATCGCAGGTCTGTTTCACGATATTGCCAAGGGCCGCGGCGGTGATCATTCTGTGTTAGGCGCGGAAGACGTCACCCACTTTTGCGAACGTCATGATTTAAGTGAAAGCGATACCGAGCTCGTCAGTTGGCTGGTGAAAAACCACCTGATTATGTCGATGACTGCGCAACATAAAGATATTGACGACCCGGAAGTCATCAACCACTTCGCCAGCCTGGTGCAAAACCGCACGCGACTGGATTATCTTTACCTGCTGACGGTTGCCGACATGCGTGGCACCAATCCAAAACTATGGAACAGCTGGAAAGATGCACTATTAATCGAACTATATAAACAAACCAATAACGCCTTTCGCCGCGGCTTGGAAAACCCAATGGACAAGCGCGGCCTGATACGCGAGACAAAAATGCTCGCGGCGCGCCAGCTTGTATTGAAAGGCATTTCGATGGAGCGTATCGAAGCCATCTGGCAAAACATGCGCGAGGACTATTTTCTGCGCTATAGCAGCGAAGAGATTTCCTGGCACATGGAACACCTGGCCGAGGACAGCAGCCACCAACGTCATCTGGTATTAATGCAGCCAACCGCTAGTCGCGGCAGTACCGATATATTTATCCACGCACCGATTAAACCTTATTTGTTTACGATAGTAGCGGGCACTCTTGGACAGCTCGGTCTCAACATCGTCGAAGCGCGCATAGTGCCCACAACCGACGGCTACACCATGGATACCTATGGTGTTCTGGAATACAACAATGATCCCATTACAGACCCACATCGTATCGAAGAAATAGGACAGCGCCTCAACAAGGCACTGGACGCGATGAAACTGGAAAAAGCCAATCGCATGCGCGGCAACCGGCGTATTGAACACTTCTCCATGGCGCCGAAGGTCACCTTTAGTGACGATCCGGCGAATCATCGAACCATTATGGAAGTCGTCGCCACGGACCGGTCCGGACTGCTGGCACGCATCGCAAAAGGGATTACCGATGCCGGTTTAATCATACAAAACGCAAAGGTATCCACCATAGGCGCGCAAGCCGAAGACGTATTCTTTGTAACCGACGCTGAGCAACGCCCTATCGACAATCTGGAAAAAAGAGAAGATATCCGCCGTTTGATTTGCGCCTATATCGAACCGGAGAAGGATTAAGATGGGGAAATTCAGGCGTGTCTTCGCGATCGGTGATCTTCAGGGATGCCTGTCTCCACTACAACAACTACTGACACAAATCGACTTCGATCCAAGTTGCGACCAGTTATGGTTTTGCGGTGATCTGGTCAATCGTGGTCCTGATTCACTGGAAGTACTTCGCTTCGTCAAGTCACTGGGTGATGCCGCCATTACCGTACTCGGCAATCATGATCTGCACTATCTCGCAATAAGCGCCGGCGTCACCACACCGCGACCCAAAGACACCCTAGCGGAATTATTGGCCGCGCCAGATCGAGCCGAACTGGACGAGTGGTTACGCCACCAACCACTGTTACATATCGACGAAGATACTGGTTTCGCGATGGCGCATGCGGGCATCTATCCTAACTGGACATGGGAAACGACTAAGCAACTGGCCAAAGAAGCCGAATCGGTGCTACAAAGCGCAAAAGCCGCCGAATTTTACCAATCAATGTATGGCAACCAGCCGGATCATTGGCAGTCGGCGCTAAACGGCCATGATCGAACCCGCTTTATCATCAACTGTTTTACGCGCATGCGTTATTGCAATGCCGATCACCGACTCGATCTCACCCATAAAGGCCCGCCAGGTTCTCAGGCGTCAGGACTACTGCCCTGGTATAAGGTCATCGGGCTCGATACCGGCGGTCTGCAACTGGTGTTTGGGCACTGGTCAACACTCGCTAGCGATGAAACACCGTCAAATATCCATGCCCTTGACACCGGTTGCGTCTGGGGTGGACAGTTAACCGCTCTGGAGCTGCGCACGGGAAAGCGAATTTCGATACCCTGCACACAAACCCTCAAACCCGAGCCAGGCGCTTGAAGAGAAAATAAAAATCTCTCTGGAAAGTGACTCCCTCTGAAGACTCTGACATAATCGCCAAAGCAGGAAATACGCGGGCTACAGCCCCTGGCATTTAATTTGCTTTTTGTAGTGAAATCCATCGCTACATAAAAACACCAATGGACAAGCCGAAATGGTCACGCATATAAATGTCGTCGATGAGGGCAAAACGTCAGAAATCGAGGGTAATGCCCAGGTCATCGATAAAGTTCTAAATGTGGAGCAGATCGCCTGCGACAATCCGCGGCTCGGTCTGGCCCTGCGCGTGTCCAATGCCCTACAAACAACTCTCGATATCGAACAACTGATCTCACTGTTTTCCAAACGTATCAGCCCTGCCCTGCCACACGAGGGAATCAGCTATTGCAATGACAGGCTGGGCATAGTAATTCAATTAAACCGCAAGAAAAGCAAACACTTGTGTACATATCGCGTGTTATTAAACGATGAGCCCATGGGCGACATTACCTTGCGCAGAAGCTGGGAGTTCAGCAACGAAGAAACCAATATTTTCGAATACACCCTGTGTAATCTGATCTACCCGTTGCGCAACGCGATTTTGTATCGTGAGGCTGTACTTGCCGCCCACAAAGATCCTCTAACCGGCGTGAACAACCGCGCGACTTTTGACGAAACCATCATCCGTGAAACCCGTTTGGCAAGGCGTTATCACCGCCCTTTGTCACTGATCATACTCGATATCGATCACTTCAAATTGATCAATGACGAACTGGGACACAGCATGGGTGACTGCGTTATCAAATCCACGGCTGAATGTACCGCATCGTGTATTCGTAGTACCGATATTCTTTTTCGCTATGGCGGAGAGGAATTCGTCATTATGTTGAGCAACACCAGCGCAGAGGGCGCTAGCCAATTGGCTGAGCGCATCCGCCGTGCAATCGAGCGCAGCAAAACCGGCTGCGGTGCCGAAAGTCGTTCCGTTACCGTCAGTCTGGGCGTTTCCACTCTTAGTCATGATGAAAGCGAAAAAGAATTCTTTTCCCGCGCCGATGCCGCGCTCCTCGAGGCCAAACGCAGCGGACGAAATCGCGTGTGTATTGCCGAACAGCTGGAAAAAACTCAGGCCTGAGCCACCGGACATCGCTCCCTCAAAACACATTGCTGACATAACGGTTTCTTACGACAAACATCTTTGCAATGCATCACTATCAGCGCATGATATTCATTGAACAGCGCCACCTCCGCGTTCAAATGAGCATGAAACAAGTCCTGTACTTCCTGATAGCTAATGTCCTCTTCCATCAAACCCAGACGTGAAAACAGACGCTTTGTATAGGCGTCCACTACGAACCAGGGACGCTCAAATGCGTACAGCATTATATCGTCCGCCGTTTCCGGTCCCACCCCATTAACACTAAGCAGACCTTTGCGTAGTGTTGTGTCATCGAGATTACATAACGACGCATAGCCACCGACATCGAGATACCATAAACAGTAATTTCTCAGGCGTTTCGCCTTGATATTGAAATACCCGGAAGGTTGTAGCCACAGCGCCAGCTGATCGTGTTCGCTATCGACTATGGACTGGGGATCAAGTTGATCGGCCTGTTTCAGATTGGCTATTGCCTTTTCCACATTGATCCAGGCAGTATTCTGGGTCAGTATTGCTCCTACCATGACCTCAAACGGCGTTTCACCAGGCCACCAGTACTGTTTGCCATAGGCCGCAAAAAGTTCATTATATACCTGCTGAAATCTGAGATTCCGCTTCATCTATCATTCCCGTGCCGCAAAAAGCCGATATAATAGCTGCCAATCTTTCACTTTAAAAAACAACGATGAACTTCAAACAAGCGCTTTCCGCGAATCAGCTCTATACCCGTTGTGATACCTCACTTTTCAATTTCGAAACCACTGTCGAACTTGCCCCCCTGGCCGATCCACTGGGACAGGAACGCGCGATTGCGGCGATAAATTTCGGCGTGGGCATTCCGCAAGAAGGATATAACCTATATGTACTGGGAAAATCCGGTGTTGGGAAGCGTCATCTGCTACAAGGCGTTATTGAGCCGATAGCAAAAAACGCATCGACGCCGTCAGAATGGGCCTATCTCTACAATTTCGACGACCCCCAACACCCCATCTGTATAAGTCTGCCGCCAGGTACTGGCATTCAGCTACGCAGCGATTTAAAGAATTTTTGTGAAGAACTCTTTCATGCCATACGCGCCGCATTTCGAAGCGAGGTTTACAGCTCCCAGGAAAAACACATCGAGGCCAGTTATCGCAAACGTGAGAATGAGGCCTTTATCAAACTCGAAAAGAGCGCCCACAAAAAAAATATCGCCTTCCTGCGCACGGAGAATGGGTTTGCATTTGCACCCGTACGTGATAACCACGTCATTGAACCTCACGAGTTTCAAAAACTCCCCGAGGATCAACAGCGGCAGATAAATGATGACATTGATTCCTTGCAGAGCAAGTTACAGGTATTGGTTGAAACCCTACCCTTATGGCAACAAGAGGCACGCCAACACTACAAAGAACTGGCAGCAAAAACTGCACGTCTGGCCGTCAGCTATCTAATCGACAATTTGAAAGACAAATATCATACACATCACCACCTCACCGATTTTTTCAATCGCATTGAACAGGATATCGTTGACAATATCGACGTTTTTCGTCGCCCGGAAGTTATCGAAGCCGGAATAAGTGAAACAACCGATCCACAAAAATTTCCGCCTATAAAACATTATCAGATTAATCTGTTGACGGACCGTAGCAGTATACAAGGAGCGCCTGTCCACTATGTAGATCACCCGACCCACGATAACCTCATCGGTAAGACAGAATATCTGTCTCACATGGGTACATTAGTCACAGATTATACGCTTATACGTCCCGGCGCCCTGCATCACGCCAACGGTGGGTATCTCATCATTGATGCTCACAAATTGCTGACCCAGGCACACGCCTGGGAGGCCCTGAAGCGCGCACTGACTTCAGGTGAAATCGTTATTCAATCTCTTGCGCAAGACCTCGGACTGATCAGTACAGTTTCACTTGAACCAGAACCTATTCCCTTGCGTACTAAAGTCATTCTGTTAGGCGAGCGAGATCTGTACTATTTACTCGCTGAACACGATCCCGATTTCGAACAACTGTTCAAGGTTGCCGTCGATGTGGAAGATCAGATTGCACGCACGGCTGACAATACTGGTGCATTCGCCAAACTCATTGCTTCGGTTGCACGGCAGCATCACTTGCTGCCATTTCATCGCAGCGCAGTGGCACGCATCATTGAACACAGCGCACGCCATATTGAACATGCTCACAAGATCAGCATACATATGGGGCTAATCATTGATGTGATGGTCGAGTCCAGCTATTGGGCCAAACTACAAAAGGCCAGCACTGTCGACGCCACTCATGTAGAGACTGCGATTCGTCAACAGGATTACCGCCATGGGCGAATACCTGAGCGCCTGCAGGAAGGCATCATTGATGGCACCACTTTAATCGACACCACAGGCAGCGCGATCGGGCAAATCAATGCTTTGACCGTTATCGGTTACGGTAGCCGAATCTTCGGACTACCCTCGCGCGTCACCGCCACAGCCCGTGCCGGAGACGGGAAATTACTCGATATTGAACATGAAGCCGATCTCGGTGGTGAGATACACACCAAAGGTGTCTTGATTTTTTCGCACTTTATGGCGGCGAGATATGCCACACACAAATCGTTTTCGGTATCGGCCAGCGTTGGTTTTGAGCAGTCATATGGCGGCGTTGAAGGCGACAGTGCATCGGCTGCTGAGTTATGTGCCGTGTTATCTGCCATTGCCAATATCCCGCTCAAACAAAATCTTGCGGTAACGGGATCTATCAATCAACACGGCATGATTCAAGTCATCGGCGGCATAAACGAAAAAATAGAAGGCTTTTTTGATATCTGCGTCAAACGCGGTCTGACTGGTGATCAGGGCGTCATCGTGCCACGCCACAATATTCAGCACCTGATGCTCAAACAGGAAGTCATAACGGCTGTTGAGCAGGAAAAATTTCACATCTTCGCAGTTGATCACATCGACGAAATGCTCGAGCTCTTCACCGGCATGAGCGCCGGACAACGCGATGAAAACGGTGAATTTCCTGAAGACAGTTTTAATTACGCCGTCGAAGAAGCCTTGATCAAAATGGCCGAACAGATTCATCCACCAGATAGCAAAGACGATGATGAAGACGAGGAGGATGAGGACGAAGAAGATGAGGAAAAGAATGTTTCCTCTGACGACAGTTCATCGCCGGAAAAAACTGGGGAAGATAAAGCAGCACCAGACAATGATCCGCAAAAACCCGATGAACAACCGGATACTAAGTGACGTACCCAGGTGATGCAACACAGCGAGCCTCTTTATCGCGGACGATTTGCCCCCTCACCCACAGGCCCTCTGCACATAGGCTCACTCATTGCAGCTACCGCCAGCTATCTCGACGCAAAATCCCGGCATGGTCAATGGCTGATACGCATCGAAGACATTGACCCGCCGCGCGAAGTCGCAGGCGCTGCCGACAACATTTTACGCGTACTGGAACAATTCGGTTTCGAATGGGATGAAGATGTTGTCTATCAAAGTCGACGCGGCGCGCTGTACGAAGAGGCCATCAGCGAATTAACGAAAAAACATCTCGTGTATTTTTGCCAGTGTTCACGCAAGGACATTGCGGCTAGTGCCACACATGGTTTAAACGGCCCTATTTACCCGGGCACTTGTCGTGATGCCATACCCACCCATCAGCAAGGAGCCCTGCGATTCGAGACTAAGGATCAAAGCATCACATTTGATGATGCAATCTGTGGAAAAATCACCCAAAACGTGGCACGAGATAGTGGTGATTTCGTTATCAAACGAAACGATGGACTCTACGCCTATCAACTCGCCGTCGTTGTCGATGATGCGGAACAACAAATCACTCACGTGGTTCGCGGCCGCGATATTCTCGATCTCACGCCCGGACAGATTTTACTGCAACAGGCACTCAAGTTAGATACCGTTCACTACGCCCATTTCCCCGTAATCACAAACGCACTGGGACAAAAACTTAGCAAGCAAACCGGCGCACCTCCGGTGGGTGCAAAAAATCCGGTTTCGACCTTATTGGACTGCCTACGCTTTCTCGGCCAGGCAGCGCCTGTAGAATTAGGTGATGCTACTCTCGACGAATTCTGGATTTGGGCGATATCCAACTGGAATCTTGCAAACACAGTCACCACCTGTCGCGACCAGCCGCAATAAGCATCTGTTAGTCTCCTTTCTTTTTCCTGTCTGACCAGAGTGTTGCTTTCACTTACACCCGAGAAACAGTGCCCGGTTTCCTCCGTATACGTTAAAGAAAACCATAAAATTCATTTAAGAAATAACAGCTTGTTAGTGAATAAAGTCATACGCATTCATTAGGAATTAAGTTTGCCAGCGCATGATTTCGCGCTATATCTCAGCCGACAATAAGAACAGTTTCCATTGGGAGTTACACCAACGTGAATAGACAGGGTCTGGTCCGCATGCGCGGTTTATTTGTCGCCTTGTTGCTGCTGGTTGCCTGCGACCCTGCGCCACCACCACATAACAGAAATGATAGCGACGGCCAGTTTCGTGCCGCAGTTATTATCAACTGCGACAACAGCTGCGATTATGTTAGCCAGCATATTCAACTTAGTGGTGGGCGCGTTCGTCAGCGTTACCGAAATGTTCCCGCCCTCAGCGCCGAAATAGACCCCAATACACTCGCCTCCCTGTCTGCCCTGGTAGGCAAAAGCGCGATACTTCGTGACCGTATTCTGGCAAATCCTCGTCCAGCTGAACGCTATGCCTTGTCGCCGGCCCAGTCGAGAGACGCCAATCTAATCGATTTGAATCGTTTTAATACCTTGGGGGCTAGCAATGTCACACCAACAAATTTTAGCTATAACAATGTATTAACCGGCGCCGCTACGGCTCACCAGAACGGTATCCGCGGCCAGGACGTTATTGTTGCGGTTATCGACAGCGGTGTCGCCAATAATCCCGAGGTCGTCCCGGTGTTGGCAGACACTGTTATTGGTGGCGAGAATTTCGTCGACGATCCGGAAGAACCATCGGCCACCAGTACGCTAAACGATCATCACGGCACCTGGGTCAGCACCATGATAGCGGGACACGGCGGGATCATGTTGCCACCCGACACCGAACTGGCGCAGGCCGTCAAGCGATACGCCCCGGAAAGTATAATCCCCGTCGATACCACGAATTCAGTCATTCCAATGTTTGGCACTGCGCCAGACGCCAAAATTTATGCCCTAAAGACCTTTCCGGCCAATGGCGACGGAACACCGAGCTCGGTGGTAATTGGCGCTATGGATCGAGTTTTGACCTTGAAAACGAATTTCCTCAACGGGAAGCCCTCGGAACCCATCGCCGGTGACGGTAGCGAAGATCGACCCTTTGTATACGACTCGCTTGACATCAAAGTAGTCAATATGAGTCTTGGTGGTCCGACATTATTCGCGGGTCGGGAGATCGACGATATTCTCACTGAAAAACTGCTCGCTGTTGGCGTTGTGGTCGTCACTGCAGCGGGTAACGAAGGTTATGCCGCGATAACTGGCGCTAGCCCCGGTACCGGCATTGGCTCTATCGCAGTCGGTGCCGCCAATCCACCCAAGCATGAGCGCATCCTGCGCGATATGCAGAACGGACCAGGAAATGGCGCGGATTTTCGCCCGACTGATCACATTCAGATTGCCAGTTTCAGTTCGCGCGGCCCGACAGCCGATGGCCGACCGGGTATCGATATCGTTGCCAACGGTTTTGCCTCTTTCGTACAGGGTCCGGATGGCCATGTGAGCATGGTTTCAGGGACTTCATTGTCGTCTCCAACCATCGCTGGGGCGGCAGCATTGCTCTCTGGAGCCTACCCTGAGTTGAGCGCTGAACAAATCCGTATCGCCTTGATTGAAGGGAGTAATCCCGACCTGATTGGGGGACGCCCCGGTATGAACGACCAGGGCCAGGGCTTTGTTGATATTCAGAATTCGATTGCCATGATAGAAGCGGGAACGCTGCCCAGCCTACTACCCACACAACCCTATGCTGCGCCAAACACCCTGATTCGCGAAATCCTGACCAGCAATGGTTATCCAGTAATCCGTTTTACCCGCGCCGATAATTACCGCGCACGCATCATTCTGGAACCAGGTGAAGTTAAACAGTTTTTCCTGGAAATTGAGCCTGATGTCCACGACGTTACCCTGAACATCGAAACCATCACGCCAGAGTTACCTGCCGCTAAACAAAATGTCTTGTTTGGTGATGATTTGATGGTGACCTTTGTTGATTCGCCTACCTCGGTTGATGACACGAGGTTGCGTGAGTTCCTCTCGAATCCATCAGAGTTCAATATTGCCCACCCACAACCCGGTGTGGTGCGTTTGGCCTTTATGGGGGACTGGACCAATATCGGTAATATCAGCGCCGATTTCTCTATCACGCTTAATCGAGAAGCCAGACCCGAGCCGGTTGTAACCGGCGTACTAGTGGACAAACAACAGGATGAGTACATCTTCACAGTTACGCCGGAGATGACACAAATTGTTTTGGATCTCTCCTGGGCAGCCGACTGGCGGTTCTATCCATCGCATGATCTTGATCTCATCCTTTTCGATCCGAATGGTGAAATCAACATCGATGGCGCTACCCTGGCGGCACCTGAGATCGTGTTTATCGAAAACCCCATTCCCGGAGAGTGGAAGCTAAAAGTTGAGGGCTATCTATTACACGATATGCAGGATGAGTACATGATAAGCAGCCAGGATCAGGACGGGCAACCGATCGCAATAACACCGGTTGGATCGGTTCCAGCAACACCTCCTGCCGACCCAGCACCTGCGCCACTAAACCGGCCGGGTTCGCGCTAGTTGGATAAATTGAAAAACGACGTAAACATTAAACATGCTTAACTTTTTCAGCTACAAGTTAACTGCTACTGGTAAAAAACCATGAGCTACTGAAAAAACCGCCAAAACCGCTATAAATCAAGCAATAACCGGGACTTTGATGCGGGTTACGAGGCACTCGGCAAGACACGGAAGTACATAAAATAATTAGGCCGAAATTGGGGTTTTATTTTGCCACTGGTGAATAAGCGTACAAACGGTACAACATATTGAATATAAAACGCATTCACCTTGGCAATAACCTAGCGCTATGCTAGATTTAACGAAAAAAAAACGGGGTTAAAAAAATCAAACGACGTGGGGAAGCAGGGGCGGAAAACCATCTCAATAATAACAACAATGGTTTCAAAATCTTATATTCAAACTCCTGTATTAACATGCAAGTTAGTCTTCCTCGCGCATACACGACGCAGCGTATTTCGTTTGGCATAAGAACCAAAGGATAAATCGTGAAATCACGAAACTGGGTAAGTGTCGGGGAAAAAAATGGTACAGGGAAGGCGCACATACCCGATTAAGGGTGTGATCAATCCGCTCGATTCTGACCGTGATACTAAAACCGTATCGCGCGTTTACCTGTTTTTGCCACTTTTCATTTTGCTTTTCTGCGTACTCGCTACCCCCTCGGCCTCAGCCTCGCAATGGATGACTTACGTCGATCTGTCCTCGCTTCACAATCACAACAAAGACAGCGAATGCCAGCATTGCCACAACGGCGCAGATGCCTCCCCAAAACCCGTTAGCCATGTGATGAGCAGCGATCAATGCCAGAGCTGTCACGATAGCGCTGCGTGGATACCAGCGAAATTTGATCACGAAGATACCCAGATGGCTTGCGATAGTTGCCATAACAATTTCGTCGCCACCGGTGCACCGTCAGATCACCCGGCTGTCCCTGAGACCTGCGACGCCTGCCACATGAGTATTGCCTGGACCCCGGTTACCCAGACGTTTGCTGATGTGCTTCCCCCTGACATTGTAGCCTCTCAACCTCGACTCGCTTCTCGTGCACTTCGTACCGTCCGCCCCGGCGCATTATTCGACCACACTGGCATCGTCGATCCATGTAGTACCTGCCATGACGGCGTGCAGGCGACAGGAAAATCACCGACGCATATTGATTCCACGCAAGTCTGTGACGCCTGCCATACTACGGTGACCTGGCGTCCACCAAAGCGCGTCGACCATGATCAGGTTGTTGGCGCCTGTATTAACTGTCACGACGGTGTTATAGCACGAGGCAAAACAGCAACACACATAAACACGACGGATAATTGCGGCGGTTGTCACACAGTCTTTGCGTTCAGGCCAATACCATCGGTCAATCATGATGAAGTTGTTGGGACATGTCTTGATTGCCACAACAACGCAATTTCTATTGGCAAACCTGCTACGCATATTCCAGCCTCGGATTCGTGCGAAACCTGCCATACCACGATTTCTTTCCGCGCCGGTACCGTTGTCGACCACTCACAGGTTCAGGATGTGTGCGTTACCTGTCATAACGGTACAACAGCCGCAGGAATGCCCAGCTTTCACGTTCCGGCATCCAACGAGTGCGGTGCCTGCCACGGTACCCCACCCTCTGGATGGCGTCCGGTGATTACCGTAGACCACGCACAAGTCATTGGCGCGTGTGATCGTTGCCATAACGGTACCCTGGTAATGGGTAAAGGCGCCAATCACGCGAACACCACTGACCTTTGTGATGCCTGCCATACCGTACAGGCATGGAAACCTGCGCTGGCCACGATTGATCACACACAGGTCATCGGTGGCTGTCAGAGTTGTCACAACGGCACGATTGCAACGACAAAATCGAATCTGCATATTGCTACTACCGACAATTGCGACGCCTGCCACAATTCCACGGCGTGGGTACCGCCTACAACAGTAGACCATAACGAAGTCATTGGGGTTTGTAGCACCTGCCACAACACCACACTGGCGATAGGCAAACCCAGAGGGCATATCAATACCACTGATTTGTGTGATACCTGCCATTCGACAACTGGCTGGGTGCCTGTTTTAACTGTTGACCACAATCAAGTCATCGGAATTTGTTTTGACTGCCACAACAATTCTGTAGCGCTTGGCAAACCGGCTAATCATTTGCAGAGTTCGGATACTTGCGACAACTGCCATGATACAACGGCCTTTTCACCTGCCATTTTTGCGCACGAAAATGTAGCCGGAATATGTGCAACCTGTCATAACGGCACAAGCGTAACAGGCAAGTCGCCTCAGCATATCCCCACCACGGACCAATGCGATGCCTGTCATAATTTCACTGCCTGGGTTCCCACGGTTGCCGTCGATCACTCCCAGGTATTGGGACAATGTATCGATTGCCATAACAACGCCATTGTTGCAGGTAAACCGCAGATCCATATTGCGACCAGTGATATTTGTGATGCCTGCCATAACACAGCGCCTGGAGCCTGGGTGCCAGTTATCACAGTTGATCACGCCGAAGTCATAGGCCAATGTATAGACTGTCACAACAATACCGCCGCCATCGGTATACCAAATGGCCACATTAACACCACAACCAATTGCGGTGCCTGCCACTCCACCAGTACCTGGACGCCGGTAATTTTGGTCGATCATAACGAAGTGGTTGGCGCATGCGGTACCTGTCATAACAACACTATCGCGCAAGGCAAAGGTCCAAAGCATATTCCTGTGGGAGACGCTTGCGAGGCATGTCATTCCGTTACGGCATGGATGCCTGCAGTGACCGTGGATCACGCACAGGTACAAGGTGCTTGCGCGGCCTGTCATAACAACACCCTGGCCCGTGGAAAATCCGCAAACCATCCACAGACAACTGACTTGTGTGAAGCCTGTCATTCAACAACCAGTTTTTCGCCAGCAATTGCCGTTGATCACAACGAAGTGCTCGGTAATTGCGTAAGCTGTCATAACAATAGAATTGCCCAAGGCAAGCCTGGCAACCACATCCAGACTACAGACGTTTGCGATGCGTGCCACTCGACTGCGACCTGGTCACCGGTCATACTCGTTGACCACGCTCAGTTACAACCGGGAACTGCGTGCGCGACCTGTCACAATGGTTCGGTGGCAAGAGGTAAATCTGCTGGACATATCGCATCAACCGATGTTTGTGGTGCATGTCACAACACCTCTGCCTGGTCGCCAGTAACCAATGTCGACCACGATCAGTTGCTACAAGGAGCCACTTGCGCCACTTGTCACAACGGTTCAATTGCTCAAGGTAAAGGTCGGTCACACATTGCGACTACGGATCGTTGCGAGGCCTGCCACAACCCACGCTCATGGTCACCGTTTACCGTCGATCACGTTGAAGTATTAGGTAGCTGCTCCTCCTGTCATACCCAGCCAGCCAGTCATCCGAACACCACCGATGTGTGTGAAGCCTGTCATGATGTGGCGCCGACGCCTTGGTTCCAAATCCTGACCGTAGACCACACCCAGGTTTTGGGTAGCTGTTTTGATTGTCACGACGGCGTCATCGCTACGGGTAAGTCTGCCGCGCATATCTTTTCAACCGACATCTGCGAGGCCTGCCACAACACAACAGCTTGGGCACCGGTGTTCACCGTTGATCACAATGAAGTACTAGGCACCTGTGAAACTTGTCATGCCGCACCTGCAGACCACGTTGCTGCAGGCGTGACCGCTGGCTGTGAGGCTTGCCACTCAACCACGACCTGGTTGAACCCAACCGCAGATCTGCCTGCGCCTGCAGGCGCACCGGCACCAGCACCGGCACCAGCTGGAGGCGGCGGTGGCGGTGGCGGTGGTGGTGGCGGCCACATGTGACAACCGGGGCAGGCAAAACCTTGCCTGTCCCGCCCCAAAAGTACACGAATACGACGATTTATCCCACCCGCCCGCTATCTATCCTATCGCTTTGTTTTACTTAAGCGCTTCCTCCAGTCAAATACCCCAGGTGTTGTTTGGTTACCGTCACTCAAGGCACTCATATTGCTTATATACACGCAAGTTAAAATTTTTCGGAAAACAGGCGTGGCAAGGGCTTTATTTAGAAACCGTTTTTTGATTTTCTGCCTAACTGCAATCGGACTTTTTTGTGGTTCAGTTCTGCCGGTTAATGCAGCCGAGTCTGCCGGCATGGATATCGTGCTCGTCGTCGACGGCTCCGGTAGCATGAAGGTAAATGACCCCAAAAAAGTCAGAATTGAGGCTGCAAAAATGTTCATCGGCTTGCTCGACAAAGGCGACCGCGTTGCCGTCGTCAGTTTTGCCGATCAAGCACAAACCCAAGTCGACCTGCTCAGCCTGGAATCTGAAGATAACAAAATCAAGCTTGTTCAAGCTATAGAAAGCATCAGCACAGAAGGAAAACTGAGTAATATTCATGATGCTCTACAAAATGCGTACAAGAAACTGAAAACGTCTAAACGCAAAGAGAAGCTCATCATTCTCATGTCAGACGGTAAAATGGATGTAGGTGAAAGAACAAAAGACATCGCGTTACTAGAGAAAACGCTAGACACACTAACACCGGCTATGGCGAGAAAAAACATCAAAATCTATTCTATCGCCTTCACTAAGAACTCTTATATCCCGTTACTAAAACTTGCAGCAAGAGACACCAATGGGCATTTCACATTGATGCGTGATGCCTCTCAAATTCATCATGTGTTTGAAAACATTTTTGAACGAGGAAAAAACCCGGACATGGTTCCCATGACGGGGAATAGTTTTATCGTTGATGGTTCCATCTCTGAAATGACAGTCGTCGCTACCAAATTCCACACCGATTCCTTTATCGCACTTGCCAATCCAAGCGGCGAAGATATTTCAACCGATCAACATGACATCAACACCAACTGGTTTAACGCAAAAGAGTTCGACCTGATAACTATTCCCAATCCAGCAGCAGGTTACTGGGAAATAAAGTTCAGCGAAGGTGGCAATCGCGTTTATGTTAAATCCGACCTTACGCTCGAAATTGACACACCAAAAAAGGAAATTCAGACCGGTCGCCCTTTTATCGTTCGTGCCTGGCTCAAGAAGAATAACAAAACTGTCTCCACCGGAGAAAAATCCACCTCTTCTATTTTTCATGTCACAGCAACGACTCCCAGCGGAAAAATAATCAAATCAAAATTGAAAGCTGGCAAAGGAAAAAACGGCATAGGCCAGGGAGAATTTAATTTTGAAGAAGAAGGTCTATATAAATTCAACGTCTATACTCGTGGACAGTCTTTGGACAGAGAAAAGTCTCTTTTTGTGACCATACGCCATACAGGTTTGGCTTCTCCGTTCGAATATCTCGACAAGGTCGATCCTGAACTGGCGCTCGCAGAAGAAACAGCTATGGAAACGCCTCAGATTGCAGTGCAAGTCCCTGCGGAACAAGCTCCGTCTACCAATAAAGAACCTCCTGCTGTAGCTACTCATACACCAGCGCAAGTTGTTGCGACTGCTGACAAAACGGCGCATCAAACGCCTGAACAAACGCCCGCGAAAGTTGATCAGCATCAGAAAACAGTCGCCACACCAGTACAAGAACAACACGCTCCTGCTCAAGCAGACGCAGCAGAACACGACCCAAATGCAAATACAGAAGACGGACCTGACACTGAGCAAGCCTCAAATCCAAAGGAGGAATCTGAAGTTGATGTTAGTGGTGCAGTCATTGCCTTTCTCGTCCTCAATCTTGGCATAGGAGGTCTTGTCGGCGGCTGGTTCTTGTACAAGCGACAACAGACAAAAAAAGCCGAACCGCAGGAAATGGAAAAGTTTGAAAATATTTCAGCCGAAGCAGGCAAGGTAGACTTGAGCGATGATGACGACAGTGGCATGGTGGCCGAAGCCAGCACTTCTACCTTATTAGCAGAAGCTGCCAACCCAGAAGGCGAAGATGAATTTGCCGGTCTGGATTTGGATATCGGCGCTGCAGAGCAGGAACTGGCAGATCCAGGAAAGGATAATGCGGCATGATCCTGACGGAGCCGATAGAAGTAAAACTATATATGCTACTCGGTCTCGCCGAGTTGATTTTTATCCTCATCGCCCTTGCCATTTTTCTGTATCTAAAAGTCCGCAAATACAAACCTCACTATCAGGCGAACACCTCCCCTATTGACTATATAAAACGCTACTTGAATATCGCCCTGGACTATTCCAGAAGCTATGCCAATAGCCTTGCGGACGACGCCAACAAAGGCGATATCGAAGCCACCAAAAGACGCATGCATATGGTTGCTCGTTTAAATTGGTTGGTATTGGAAAAAGATTTCATTAGTTTTGTAAACCCCAATACGTCCTATTGGGACGACATCAATTTTCGCATCAAAAAAATGTTGCGACGCTGGCAGGAACTTGGTTTTATTGAAGCCCCGCCAAACGAACATGTCATTACAGTTACGCTTTCCCAAGGCCAGGACGGCAACGGAGAACCTGAGTATGATCCAAGCAAAGGCGATATCAGTCAAATTGGTCCGACTGGAGACACCCCGGCTGATTTACGAGCGCGCGTACAATATCTCGAAAAGCAAGTTCGGCAAATGGCCAGCTACAAAACCCTATACTTTGGATTGCAGAACACCTATGAAGGGATACAAAAGTCTTACAAAGAACTGAAAAAAGCCATGGCTGGAATGCGCATGGACTCTGTGGACGCAGAGCGCTTGAAACAAATTATCGCCGAACACGAAATGGCCGAGAAATCGATGGAAGATCAACTCGAGCACATGGAACAATCCAAGAAACGATTGAATGAGGAATTGAATCAACTTGAAGCAGCCTATGAAGCACTTGAACATGAGCGTGCGGAATCACCCATAGATGAAGATACGGATTTCAATCTCGAATCACCTAGGACAGCAACACCGGCAGTGGAAATGATCGTTAATTATTCGGATCTGTTTGATAACTACGAAAACGTATTACGCGAATTCCGCGGATTTCTGCACACATTACAGGTAGACACTGATACCAAACTGGAAATAGACGAACATGCAGAAATCCTGGACCGCAGTAAGAACGAAATCAAGACCTGTGTCAGCACTCTGGAAATGGAACGCGATCGCCTCATGCAGGAATTGATCGAACTCAAAGGGGAAGATGGAGGACCAGACTCAACTGGAGACCACACCCAACATAACGCAGCCTAGTGGCTGAAAACCGCAAAACTTACGCTCAAGTAAACGACATGCAAAACAAAGTAATTGAAATTTCTCTACTGGGACTGGCCATCGGATTTATACCGGTGATACCCGTGTTGTGGATTATGTATCGCTGGGGAATGAAAACCGCCAATACGCTCTACGGCCTGGGCCGCATGCTCGTCCAGTTGATGATAGTCGGTTATTTTCTGGCCTTCATTTTCAACAGTTCAAGCTTACTACTTATCTCAGGCATTCTTAGCGTAATGCTGGCCGCGTCAAGCTGGATCGCGCTGAACACTATTACCGAACATCGCACGACGTTTTTGTGGAACGCCTTTGTTGCCATACTATTAGGCGGTTGTAGTGTGTTGGCAATTATCATCAGCGGCGTTGTTCAGCCAAGTCCGTGGTATTCACCACAATATGTTATTCCACTGGCAGGAATGATCTTCGCCAACGCCATGAACGCCGTCAGCCTCAGTGCCGAACGTATGCTTTCAGAACTCCGACGTGGTGATGACTATCTCAGCGCCCGACACACCGCTTTTCAAGCAGCCATGATACCCGTGACCAATTCTTTGTTCGCCGTCGGCATCGTGTCTTTACCTGGAATGATGACCGGGCAAATTTTATCCGGTGTGTCACCACTCATCGCGGCGCGCTATCAAATCGTAGTCATGTGCATGATCTACGCGTCGTCAGGACTTTCCGCCGCTTACTTTTTGTGGCAATCGAAAAAACAGTTCAATACTTTATCCAATTGAGTTTTTTGCGCAACTACGACTGATTCATTCTAAAAGGCATATGATTTCGGAAACAGCTATCGCTCGATAGATAAGACAGGCAAAAAATATCTAGGCATCGCAGAGATCTTCCATACGCTCAACTTCCCGTATGGTGATATACCCATTCTCAACTGAGATCAAACCGTCTTCTTCCCAGGCCTTGAGCTGTTTGTTAATGCTCTCGCGCGACGCACCGGCCAATTTACCGATATCGCCCTGAGACAGCTTCATACCAATCTCCACTCCGGTTTCCGTTTCGCGACCATAGTTGTCAGCGAGACCGAGAAAGCGTTTGGCAAGACGATTGGGAAGATTCTTGAAAAAATTATCTTCGCAGAGTTCATCAGCTTTGCGTACACGAGAGGCAATTGTCGATAGTAGACTGATAGCAACTTTGGGATTTTTCTCAAGGAAGGGCACAAAATCGCGTTTCTCGATAACCAGTAATTCAGAAGATTCGATGGTTTTTACCGTAGCGGTGCGTTCACCACCGTCGAGCATGGCAATTTCGCCGAAAATATCACCTGGTCCCAACAGACCAAAGGTCAGCTCTTTTCCTTCGTCGGAATCCGTTGTCAGACTCACGCTACCACGGACGATGAAATACATTTGCGTGCCGAGATCACCTCGACGAAAAACGACTTCGCGCTTTTTATAGGATTTGACTTTGGCGTATTGCGCCAGCCCCTTGAGCTGCCACTCTGGCACCTGATTAAACAAATAGCTTCTGGCGATAAGAGACTGCTTATCTTCCGCTGATCTGGTGTCCATGTTTGACTCCTCGATTACCCTCAATGTCACGCGTTTATCCTGAATTGCTCAGGCTACGCTGTATTGTAGTCAAGCGCAGACAAAAGGTGAAACGAAAAGCCGCGCTCTCCTATCGACAGCGCGGCGAAAACAGAGAAATCAAACTATAATCTATAGTTATATCAATCAATTACAGTCTTTATTAAGCAGCATTTCTAAATTTCAGTTTGCCTTGCAGAGGGAACTCGTGGACACCTTGCTGCTTTCTCAGCCATTTCAGATAAAACTTGGCCGCGCGGTATCCTTCGCGAAAGGACAGGGTGAGATGCTCAGGTTTAGTCAAATGCAGTCCTTTGAGCGCATGATGAAAACCTGCTTCAAAGCGATTTGCGCGCAAGTGTATGGGTATAGCAATGCCGACGTCCCGGGGTTTCGGATATTGGTAGTTCATAAGTGCCTCCGTCGTGTACCTATAAATAGGTATCGAGCAGGATTCGTTCCGAAAATGATAAAAGCGTCACAAGTTTGACGGCCAAATCATCATTTTATTCGCCAAACGCAATATATCCGCTACTTAGCGGCGTACTAAGAACAAGATAAAAACCAGGGTTAACCGCGAGCCGGAAAGCATCTCCTCTGTGAAGAACAAATGCCGAGGATATGTAAGCAAACAAGGCGAACAAAACAGGCCGTTTAACGACCGCTACGAGTGCGCTAAGATAGAGCACAGCAACTGGACCTCACATAGACAAAGATAAGGAAGTAGCGATGAGCGAAAATATCGATTCCGTCTTACACGAAGAACGCAGCTTTACTCCCGCTGACAGTTTTGTTTCTCAGGCAAACATCAAGGCTGCCGACCTGCAAGCCATGTATGAAAAGGCTGAGAAGGACCACGAAGGTTTTTGGGCGGACCTGGCGCGCACGGAATTGGCCTGGCACAAACCGTTCGCCAAGGTACTCGATAGTAGCAACGCACCTCATTACCAGTGGTTCACCGACGGCGAAATCAACGTATCCTACAACTGCCTGGATAAACACCTGGCAAGCCGCGGCGATAAAGTCGCCATCATCTTTGAAGGTGAAAAAGGCGACTCCAGGACTTACACCTATAAACAACTCCACGCCGACGTGTGTCGCTTTGCCAATGCCCTCAAAAAACAGGGCATCAAGAAAGGCGATCGCGTCGTCATCTATATGCCAATGACGGCCGACGCAGTTGTCGCGATGCAGGCCTGTGCACGCATAGGCGCGATACACTCGGTGGTGTTCGGTGGTTTCTCTGCCGAATCGCTCAAAGATCGTATCGAAGACGCCGGCGCGAAAATGCTGATTACCGCTGACGGTGGTCATCGTGGTGGCAAGATCGTCGAACTGAAATTGGCGGCGGACAAGGCCCTGTCCAAGGGATGCGCAACGATAGATAAAGTCATCGTTTTGAAGCGCACTGCGCACGCGGTAGAAATGAAGGCCGGGCGCGATATCTGGTGGGATGACGCAGTCGCAGGCATGGCAGATAGCTGCGAACCAGAGTGGGTAAACAATGAGCACCCCTTATTCCTGCTCTACACTTCCGGCTCCACTGGCAAGCCCAAAGGCATACAACATTCGTCGGGCAGTTACCTGCTCAACAGTATCCTGACCATGAAATGGGTATTCGATATCAAGGACAAGGATATCTTCTGGTGTACTGCCGACGTCGGCTGGATTACCGGCCACAGCTACGTCACCTATGGCCCACTCGCTACCGGCGCCACCATGTTAATCTACGAGGGTGCGCCCACCGTCCCTGACGCTGGTCGCTTCTGGAAGATCTGTCAGGACAAAAAAGTCACCATTTTCTACACCGCACCGACGGCGATTCGCGCCTTGATGAAGGCCGGTGACAGCTTCCCCAACGCCTATGATTTGTCCGCTTTACGCTTACTGGGCACCGTTGGCGAACCGATCAACCCTGAAGCTTGGATGTGGTATCACACCATCATCGGCAAAGAGCGTTGTCCGATTGTCGATACCTGGTGGCAAACCGAAACTGGTGCGCATATGCTTGCGCCGATTCCCGGCGCAATGGCTGCCAAACCAGGCTCTTGTACTCGCGCACTGCCCGGTATTGCTGCGGATATCGTCGACCAGGACGGCAAAATTATCACCGAACCCAATCAAGGTGGGTTCCTGGTGATTAAAAAACCGTGGCCTTCCATGTTACGCACCGTATGGGGTGACGATGAGCGTTATATCAAAACCTATTGGGGTGAATTCCAAAACCGTTACTACGTCGCTGGAGACAGCGCACGCAAAGACGCCGACGGGTATTTCTGGATTATGGGGCGCGTGGATGATGTACTGAATGTCTCGGGACATCGTCTAGGCACTATGGAAGTCGAATCCGCACTGGTGGCTCATCCACGAGTTGCCGAAGCGGCTGTGGTTGGCAGACCCGATGACATCAAGGGTGAAGCCATATTCGCCTATGTAGTTTTGCGCGGCGAGCGTCCTGCCGGCGGAGTCGACGAAGCGCTAACCAAGGAATTGCGCGGCTGGGTCAGCGAACAAATCGGGCCGATCGCCAGACCCGATGATATACGCTACGCCGACAATCTACCCAAAACCCGCTCGGGAAAAATCATGCGCAGATTACTGCGTACGATTGCTAAAGGCGAAGCGATTACTCAGGATACCTCGACACTGGAAAACGAAGCCATACTCGACCAGCTTCAAGGTAAGGCTTAAAACGCTGCGAGCGTGGCGAAAAACTCGCCGCGCTCGCAACACAATACGCTTCATTTTGAGGGCTAGTGAAATAGCTCACATACGTTATACTTGGAATAACTGCATAATGCGTTATCTCAAGAGTTAGATAGGGAGTCATGTCTATGAATGGAGTCGCCACCAAGCACTCACAGCAAAATCGCCAATCTGTTTTCTTTAAATTCGTTCAGCTTTTTTGTGTGTTTTTTATTCTGACTATGCCGGCACTGGCCAGGGATTCCATCGAAATTTCTTCGAGCAATGACTTCGAAGCACCGAATATCGAACACGATTTAAACAATGATGTACTGAAGGACAAAGCGGGCGATATCGTCGTTCGGGTTAGAGTTACCGATGAATTTAGCGTCAACTCGGTATCGCTATTCTTCCGTGACAGCGATAGCAACAAATACCGTAAACGCCCAATGTTAGCCGCTAAGGGTGAGAAGGATATATTTGAAGCCAGTATTCCAGCAGGATCGGTAACGGGTTCACGCATCGAATATTATTTCGAGGCCGATGACAAAGTCGGCAATAAAAAGTTGAAGGGCCTGGAGTTTTCACCGTTGAAAATGGAACTGGCCCGTTTAGGCATCCAAAAGGAAACACCTAAGCCGGCGGTGAGTAAAACCGATAGTATTGCGCAGACTAAACCTGTTGAAAAAGCAGAAGAGCCGGCTACATCTGAACCAGCACACGATCAACCACTCACTTCAACAGATTTCCCTATGGTATGGATACCAGGGCTTTAAATAAAAGGAATATGGAAATGAAAAAACTACTCGGCATTTCAGCGCTTACACTACTCCCCTTGGCAGCGAACGCGGGTCTTATTGGCGGTCTAACGCTGGAAAGTGGGCTGTGGCAAACCGGTATTGATGGCAATGCCATGGGATTCAGTATTGGTCCCAATGTCGCCTATACCCATGATCGTTACTTTGGCAGCTTTGGATTCACGCTTGGCAGCTATGAGGACAGTAATGCGCAGTCAACAATTGGCCAGAATGAAATCGATTTGTCTGTTGGCTATCGGGTTTTACCCATGGCGTCTGCCTTTGTAGGGCTACGACAAACCTTTCTCTCGTATACGAATAAACCCATAGAGCTAGAGTTCAAAGACAATATCACCACCGTGGGCGCAGGTGTAGCGGTGAACTATCCGCTGACTAACAAGCTATTTATTGTTGGCGCGACATCTCTAGGTATCCCCTTCGCTTCATACAGCAGCGACAACCAGGCAGAAGTGACAGGTAATGGCTTTAGAACTTCTCTGGAGGCTGGAGCAACTTATCGCCTAAACCGCCAAAGCAGCCTCAATGCGCGTTTGAAGGGACAAAATCTGGTTGTCAATTATGACGCCACTCAGAGCAGCTGGAATACCTCGACCTGGAAACTCAGCCTGGGTTTGACTCACGCTTTTTAACAAGCGAATTCGAGTTAAAACAAGAAATAGCGGAAACAATCATGAAGAAAAAGGAAAGTGGAATTACTTCCACTTTCCTTTATCCCATTTCATCTGATCCCAACTGGAACCGAGGGTAGTCTTGTCTTCATCTGATGGATGACCTGACTCATGCTCCGCACCCACTCCGCAAGCAGACAAGACCACGACTGAAAAGATCAAAACCAATAGATTTAAGCGCATGTTCTTTCCTCCTGAAAGACTTTTAAAGTGCAACGTTGATAAGAATATTACACTTTTTCATCGCCAAGGTGTTAAGAGGTTAACAACTTCCAGGCATTAAAGGCAAGTAGACTTAACAACAGAACTCAACATTGAAACAAATCCACCAGGAAAGGAATCTACTATGTACATTACAAAAGGTCTTGTTTTCGCAATCGCGCTAGGCATTGTGGCCAGCATGAATGTCAACGCCGAAACATTGGGTGACGACGCCCTGATCAAGTTTGAGGCCAATACCCCGGCCAAGGCAGATGATGTTAATCAGAATTTTGAAAAGTTGCGTGAGGCTAGCAATAGCAATGAAGAAAAAGCCACTCAACTAGAAACGAGGGCCAATGCTGTTGACATAAAAATAGACGCCATAGAGCTCGTAACATCTGACGGTGGCAAAGCGAACAACAACGCACGCAACCACGACAGGTATACTGACGACGAAGCTCGCGCAGCGGTGTCAATGGGCACCATACCTGGCGACATCAACATGGGTGGTAACAATATTCAAAACGTTGGGAACCTTCCTGACGGGAAGACCTATGCTTCGTTAGTTCGAATTCGTACACGCGGTTGGGTTTCGACACTCGGCGGTTCACCCGAAAAAGACTTTGCGCAGGACGCAATGAATGGTGTGGTTACTATTGACGGCGAGACAGTCATGGAGTTGAAGCGATCCTATAACTTAATAGTCATGGAACGTGCTACTGGAAATATTGTGTTTACACAAGAATACGATGTGTTTGATAACGCAGCGAATGCCCAAGCGATGGCTGATAAACTTGCCACGCTTAGCATTGATCACATAGTGATTGTGGCGACGTTTGATGAACCTAAAAGTCGCCGTCTCCTGAATGGACTTGATGGGCAAATGCTGCGTTGTGGTGCCAGTCAGGTGTTTACAGGTGGACAATTTCGTTATCGTTCAGCCTATGCACTTGTTGGAATTTGTGACATGGGGCCAGGTTCAGGTCTCGAGTATTATTCGGGCGAAGTCGATAATGACACGACGGCATTTGTTGATGCTTCTGTTGTCATCACCGATGGTTCTTTCAACGCGCCAGCTAAACCCGTAAATGGCAAATGGATTGACCTGCCACTTGCGGCAGGTTTTTCCGCATATGGAAATGAACATCAGACACCGCAATACAGAATTCAGGGAGACGTTGTGTGTTTGAGAGGCTTAGCTACAGCAACAATCGCAGCAGGCAATCCCAATGTTGCTATCGCAAACTTACCGATAGGCTACAGACCACCCGCTATCGAAATTTTCTCAGCGTCAGGATACAACGGAGGCATAGGTGACAGAGTCGACGTGCGCGCTAATGGGCAAGTTGCACTCGTATCACAAGACACCAACACTTGGGTCTCGCTTGCAAACATGTGCTTCTCGATATCTCCGTAATTCGTCACTTAAATAAAAAAGCCTGAAACTGTTTCACAGTTTCAGGCTTTTTTATCGTCTAAACCCTTCGCTATCAGTCCAACTTCCCTTCCCGCTTCAACAACACATGCTTAGGGCGAAAGGCTTTCACAAAATCCGTATTTGTTTCAATAAACGGCCCATCGATCAGATCGATACAATACGGCACGGCGGGAAACACCGCGTTTAAACAATCAGAAATTGCCGAGGGTTTTCCGGGAAGATTGATAATCAAACTACTGCCACGAATGCCCGCTGTTTGGCGTGACAATATCGCCGTCGGCACCACCTTGAGAGATTCGAGACGCATCAATTCACCGAAACCGGGCATCATTTTTTCGCACACTTTTTCGGTAACGTCCGGTGTAATGTCGCGTTTGGCCGGGCCGGTACCGCCGGTTGTCACGACTAACTGACACGACTCTTCGTCACACAAACGCAACAAGGTGGCTTCAAGTATTTCCCGCTCATCCGGCACCACACAGCTCACCGCTTCCCAGGGAGATGCCAATGCCTTATCCAACCATTCACGAATCGCCGGGCCACCACGGTCCTCGTACACACCCTGGCTGGCCCGGTCAGAGACCGTCACGATTCCAATACGCATAATCTGCTGAGTCATCACATTGTTCCTGTTTCGTTCGTGCCTGGAAGCGACGTTCGGAATGAAACTTACTGCTCGGCCAGACGCTCTTCCAAAGGCTTGCGCTTGAATTTGTGCAATACAAAAAACTTGATATCCATGCCGACCGCAAAAGATGCGGGCACTGTAATCAGCGTGATTACTGTCGCAAATATCAATCCTGAAGACAAGGCCAGCGCCATGGGTGCGACAAAAGGATCACTACCACCCCAACCATAGGCGGTCGGTAACAAACCTACGACTGTTGTAGTTGCGGTAAGAATAACCGCGCGCAAACGACGACGTCCTGCCAGGATCAAGGCCTCGACATAATGCATACCATCCTCGATCGCACGCTGGACAAAGACCAGCAACACAAGCGAGCTGTTCACCACCACGCCCGACAATGCCACCATTCCCATTAAGGCAAAGAATGACAGCGGCATGGGCTTCCAGTAAATACTGTGCAAGTAGAAACTCACCACAATGCCGATGGCACCAAACGGAATTGCCAGCATGACAAAGAAAGGATAGCTCATATTATTGAACTGTATCGCCAGAATAAAAAAGATACCGATAAGCGCAAACAAGAATGAGAACGCCAGGTCACGGATAGACTCCTGGTTTTTCTCCGCTTCACCACCGAATTGAATACTCACTTTCGATCCATCGTCGCCTATCCATTGATCTTTTTTCTCGGCAACGATCTTGTTGATTTCAATACTGGTCAGTTTCTCGGTATTCACATTGGCGGTCACCGTCACCACGCGTATACCTTGTTTGTGACGGATCGTGGTAAAGCCTTCGTACTCCTGAAAATGAGCAATCTTGGCCAACGGCACCAGACCACCCCGCTGATTTGGAATCTCGATCTGCTTTAATACCTCAAGCTGATTTTCCGTTTCAGGAAAACGTATCGTGACGTCAATTTCTTCAGAACCGCGTCGTGTGGTACTGACAACCAGACCACCAACAACCGCACGCACGTGGCTAGCAGCAACAGCCAGGTTCACACCGGTATAGGCCGCCATTTCGCGATTCATGACGACGTGCACTTCTTTGTCACCAGGTTGCAAACCACTCTCGACGGAGATAACACCATCGACTCCCTGAACAATATCGATCAAACGTTGCGCCACACGTTCACTCGCAGCGGCATCATTGCCCGAAATTTCCACTTCCAACGCACGCCCCGTTGGCGGACCAGGCTTTATCTCTTCAACAGTGATCTTCAGGTCCGCATATTTCTCACCCAACATCGCACTGACTTTCTTCATATCTACCAGGGCATCATGATCGGGACGAGATACGGCCGGCGTATACATCACACGCAACTGTGCATAGCGAGAACCGATCTGCGTTAATGGGTCACCGGCATCACGTTGGATCTGACCGACAGAAGCCAGGGTACTTTCCAAGGTATCTTTATCCACGATTTGCCGCACATCTTTATCGATGTTCTGCATGATTTTACGCATCGCTTGCAAGGACGTACCTGGTGCAGCAACTACACGCACGATATATTGCTCTACACCAACAGCCGGAAATAACTGGAACGAACTTTTTTTGGCTATGCCTACACTTGCAACCAGCATCACCACAGAGACAATCACAGTTAACCATCTCAGTTTTAATGCCCAGTGCAAAACTGCGGCATAAAAATTTTCCAGCCCTTTAATCCAGGCTCGCTCCTTCGGGTGTTTGTTTGGATTGGAAACCGTCACCACGTGGGCTGGCAACATAAGAAACGATTCCAACCAGGAGAAAAACAACAAGGTACAGACTACAATCGGTATGGCGACAATAAATTTACCGATCAAGCCGGAAACAAACACCATGGGTAGAAACGCGACGATAGTCGTCATAACCGTTGCGGTTACAGGTCCGATGAGTTCATAGGCACCTACTATTGCCGCATCCCGTGGTTTTAAACCCTTCTCCATGTGATAAGTAATATTTTCACCAACGATGATCGCATCATCAACCAACATACCCAACACCATGATAAAACCAAGCATGGAGATCATATTCAGCGTGACACCGGACACCCATAACACGGTCAGACCTGTGAGGAAAACGATAGGTAAGCCCCAAGTCGTAGTCACCGCCACTGACGGGCGCAGAAACAAAAACAAGGCGCCTAATACTAATAGGATTCCGACGATACCGTTATTGGTCAACACGCCGAGACGCATGCGCGTAAAGCGCGACATATCCTGATAGGTATCAACGCGTACTTCGGCGCCGTATTTTTCCGCAATCGTACCGAGATAGTCTCGTACTTTATCGACTGTGCGTATGATGTCGGCGTCCGCCTTTTTCATGACGATCATATTGACCGCCGGTTGACCACCTACATCATAGTATTTGTCTGCTTTGACCAGAGTTTCACTAATCGTGGCGATGTCTTTCAGTTTTAGGCCATCACCAAATTCATTCGAACGAATAACCAGATTGGCAATATCTTTAGTATTGCGAAATTCGCCAACAATGCGCACGGACTTTTGTCCTTCAGGTGTATTGATCTCTCCACCTGGGGCATTGATATTCCATCCGGATAACAAGGCACTGACTTCGGAAACAGATACGTGTTCCTTGTCCATCTTTTTCACATCGAGGGTGATGCGCAATTCCTCTTTGCGTGTGCCCTGTACCGTGACGCGGGCAATTCCGTCCACGGCTAACAAATCGTCTTCTATCTGATCCGATAGACGCTTCAAACCAAGATCGTCAAACGGACCGGATACCGAAAGCTGCATGACCGGAAATACCGCGCCATCAATCTCCAACACAAACGGATCTGCGGGTAAGTCGGTAGGTAGTTTTGCTCGATCAATCGCCAATTGGACTTCACTGGTCAGGCGTGCTCGATTGGAGGCATCCGGGTCAAGCTCCAAGGTGATGCGCGTCGATCCGGGAAACGAAACCGAAGTGACTTTGTCAATGCCACTCAATGCCTTCAACTCTTGCTCGATCGGCGTTACCACCAAACGTTCTATCTCTTCTGGCGTTGCGCCGGGATAAAACGCCGACACCGATATCTGATCCAGATTCACATTGGGAAAGGCCTCGCGATTGATATTAAACGTCGCCCACAGGCCGAGTATGATAAGCAATACCGAGACGAGATTGACGACAAGTTCACGATTGACCAGGAAACTGATTATTGCATTCATTGTGTTACTCCCCAGCCTTTTCCAACGGGACGACTCGTTGCCAGATGTTGCCACTGACTACAGACAACTTTGCAAACTTCTTTGCCAGTTCAACTTTTTGTTGTTCCAATGCGAGACGCGCAAAGCTGAGATCGTTTTCATAGAAAATCAACTGTTGCGTATCCGCCCTACCTCGACGATAGCGTTCAACACCTTCATCGAGTTTTTGTTGCTCTTTGTCCAGGCGTGAGTTCAATTCCTTAATCGCATTCGAAGTTTCATTCATTTCCGCAACGAGTCTAGACAATTCATATTTCAATTTCGTCTTTTCCATTTCCAATTCACGCTGCGCTACCTGAATGTCGATGCGATACTGGGAGATTTCTGCACCTATATCGCGATTATCCATTTTACGTTGAAAATCCAAACCAACAGAAAAGGCATAGTCTTGTTCATTTACAGTACCGGTGGCGCTGTCGCCATATTTAGCGCGCCCCCCAAGCGTGGCAAAGCCGTCCAACTTGTCCCGTTTCTTATCTCCAGCGATACTAATTTGGGACTCTGCCATAGCGATTTGCAATTCACTGAGTTTAATCGAAGGTGACCACTTCACCGCTGCCTCAAACAAGACCGAATATTCGGGAAGCGCATCGACCTCTAATTTCGCGTCAGCAACAACGCTACCTATCGGATCTGCATTCATGAACTGATTTAGCGTGGCGACAAGACTGGTATGTGCAATCTTCAACACTTCGAGATCGGCTTCTCGTGCCTTGATCTGTGCATTCATCTGCAGAATATCTTTCTGCTCCGACAGGCCAAGTTCTTTATTGCGTTTGTTATATTTCAACAGACGGCGACTGCGCTCGATCGCGTCCTCCGCATTTTTCATTTGAATCTGAATCGCCACCAAACTGTAAAATACATCTACTGTTTGCCGCGCCATGGCATCTTGTACGAAAAAACGCTGCAAATCAGTCATGTCCTCGCCCAGTGCCGCGATTTTCTTACCCAGACGATATGACGGCAAACCGAGACCACGTAATAAAGGATGTCGATAACTGATATCAATATTGGCGTCGTGTGAAGGATTAGGAAGTATTGGAAACAATGCCGCATCCGCATTCGCATAGCTGTAACCGCCGCCAATACCGACAACTGAACCGTTTGGCATAACGCGCGCGATATTGCCGTTAAAGCGCATTGTATCCTGTGGAATACTGCCGAAACCGATATCGTGGGAATAGCTACTTTGACCGCTGACTTGCCATCCCAGCATACTGTCAAACTTCTCTTTCTCCAGCCCACTACGCTCTTTTTTCAGTCGCGCCACTTCCAAATCAAGCGACTTATCCACCACTCTTTGTAGAACCTGTTCGAGTGTCATGCTTGATGCCATCGTCCCAAAGGGAATTGATGTCGTCAAAAATACTGCAGCCGTCAGCAAAACCTTCTTCATTATTCTCTGTCACCTTTTAGCACGGAATTCATAATCATATTGTTGATCTCGTCGAGCGGAAACGCGTTTCCTTCGCCCTTTTGTACCGGGAGAGGATAGTCGCTGAACATTTGCATCATGCGCTTGCGCATCGGTTCTCCAGTGGTATAAATGCTGAGACTTCCCATGATCAACATGTGTACCAGAAAGGGATTCACCGTGCGGAACTGTTTTGTCTCGATGCCTGCGGCAATAACCTCACGCAATATCTTCTGCACTTCACACATCGCCAACATGCCGCGTTCCGGAATGCGTTCTGCGCCTGACACCACCTCGCGCATCATCACCGCCGGAAAATAGCGATAACGCCCGGCCATATGCTCGGCCAGAGTCTTGATATAGGCGCGCAATTGCCGGGTTGGTTCACTTTGCTGCGACACCGCATGGCGGACACCCTCCAGTGTTGCTTCCAGAGGAGCGACAAAGATGTGTTCATACAAGGCCTGCTTGTTCCCGATGCGGTAATACATGGTGGCCTTATTGACCCCGGCATCAGCGGCGATTTCATCCACACGGGCCCCTGAGAACCCCTTCTCAGCAAAGTGTTTTGCCGCAATTTCCAGAATAAAATCTGTTAGTTCTGGCGATTTTTCCACACTATTCACGAGATAACTAACCAGTTAGTTAAACCAATTGGTTAAGGTATCGGCCCCACCCGATATTTGTCAATGCAATTTCGGCTTTGATACAGTCTCGTCATGAAAAAAATTGTATCTTTGATTTGCCTACTGGCCTTGGTTGGCTGTGTCCACACGTCGTCCCGGCTCTCAGAATTTGCCAGTGATGGTTGTAGTCTGTTCCCCGATGGTGATTTCAAAGATCCCAACGCCTGGTGCGACTGCTGTGTCCAGCACGATATGGTCTATTGGCGAGGGGGAAGTGAGGCGGAACGGGTCGATGCCGATCTGGCCCTCAAACACTGCGTCGAACAGAAAACCGGCAATCGCCCACTGGCGGAAATCATGTACCAGGGGGTGCGCTTTGGCGGCTCACCATACTTTCCCAACTGGTATCGCTGGGGCTATGGCTGGCAATATGGGCGAGGTTATGCCCCCCTCACTGATGAGGAAAGACTGCAAGTCACTCGCAGGATGGCCGCATATTACAAAAATCCGCCTGCCAAGCAATGTCCGGATTGAACAAACATAGGTCTACACGCCAAGTGAGCGGGCAGCGATATCCAATCCCAGAAAGGACAGGCACTCAGGTTCCAGTTCTTCACCTGCCCGACGCAAAATACGGCGCTGATGTTCATCGGATAAGAGTGTTCGATGATCACCCACCTGGCCACGTCGAATAAATCCACCGGGCTTGAACAGCGGCTTTGTATCACCATTGTGGCGAGTGAATTTTTCGCTATGCGCCTTCATCCAGGGGAACGAGCTGTGCAGCAATGCACGTTGCCGTTGTTCTGGCGAAATACTCCATCCGAGAAACTCCAGAATCTGGTCGATGCAGCCGGGTAAATCCAGTTTCATATCTTCATAGCGCAACCACAACACGTTTTCATCGTGTCTGTGTGGCCACCAGCTTTTGACGTTGCGATACCAGGCACCAAAACCCAGCCAGTCCTCTACATATTGATCGAAGGTAGGCGGCTCGCCTATGCCACGCCGCGCCCGCGCCTCGTCGGTCAAATCCTGCAGATGATGATAAAAGCTCACGCAGCAGTCGCGTGGGTCACGGGAACTAAGTATGACTTTGACCGTGTCGATGCCGGGCGTCTGCTCATATGTACAATGGGTCTTGAATACACGCGGATTATTTATGGTCTCAAAGTCCGCCAAAACCTCCTGCCAGCTGCGACCGATTTGCGGCCATTCTATCCAAGGCACCACATCGTTAATCGACTCAAAACTGTCATCACCTCCGGATTTCAGCTGATACAGTATTTGCTGCATCCAGGTGGTGCCCGCCTTTGGTGCCGTGGTTATCAACACATCGCTAGCGCGTGGCCGGAAATTCGCCAGGGCATAGGGATCATGAAAAGGTGAAGCGTGTCCCCAACGGGGATCGAGTTTTTGTGACATGTGACGAATGGTAATCTCAAATGACGGTCAGGGAAAGTTCGCGTCCGTTATTGATGATGATTTTGGCCGTCCCAGTGGTCCCCGCGACCTCGATGACCAAGGTGTTCTTGTCTTTGGCACTGACATTGAGTTGCATGTTCGCCGGTCGCATAGAAGAGATGTTGTCGATGACGTCGTTTGCATTTGAAGGAATCAGATAAAGATAAGTCACCTTGCCCCGCTCCACTTTCACTGTATCCTGATTTGAGGAAAGACGAACAATATTCCCCTGAAGACTCCGTGTACGGAAGACCCAGTCCATACTTCCGGCGATACCATCGGCAATGTATTCCAGTTCAACTCGATATCGACGATTCCACTCCAGTCTTTGCAGTGGGAACAGCGCAAATTCATGACTACTTAACAACTTATTCGGATCGTTGTTCGTGTCCAGCTGCAGAGTGGATTCAATATAGACATCATCCACCAGATCATACAAACGAAACGCCGTCACGCTCACACTAGCGTAAGCCACGCGATTGAACTGCACAGTTACGGGATATCCGGAAACCGAATGTTCTGGCAATGGATCCGGGTCCTCTTCATAGAACACGGGAGGGATATCAAACGCGTTCTCCGCTGGCCACACCACAATGCTATTGTTTTTTTGTCGCGTTGAGACTACTGCCTGCATCACTTCGGCACTATCTATTGTTGCGCCGCTCGCACAATAGCCTTCAAAGGATACTCGATGTTCCTCGGTAGTTTTGCACAGCGTATTGATTTTCGAATTCCCCATATTGTGCACTACCAGGGTTTTATTTTTTCTCAGCTCGCTGCTACTGATGCCTATACTGTCTAGATCAAGATTGAATAGATTCAAACGATGATAGATTGCGCTCATTAGGTTATCCACGGCAATCATGTCGCCGTCCCCTGTCGCTATCCCCTCAAAAACAAAGCGTGTGCTATACCCCGCCGCCAAAGCTCTCGCGCTGGCATTTTCACCGGTATATTCATCGAGTGCAGCGTCTTCTTCATGACTGTAGCGACTATTGTTTTTCAAATAGCGCAAATGATTCTCGGCCGCCGTTTGCAAATTATCATTCTTGTTCAAAGCACTCAGACCGGCGGATTGGCGCAGATGGTTGATATATTCGTAGAGATCGCTAAACACTACGTAGTCTTCTTCCACCGTTTTTGTCGCAACGAAAGGCAGCATTCCATCAGATCGTGCGACACCGCAGGAATTGAGCGTAAAAACTGATAACAGAAAGAAAGCGACGATTGTCGTTCTATACATGAGACTCCCAGAATCGTTCTTGTTTTAACTACAGTTCAACGATGAGTTTGTCTTTTTACGCGACAGGCATTAATCCTGACTTATCGGGAATAGCGTGAAGAGAGCATTAGAAAAAGAGAAGATGGTGCCCGGGGCCGGAGTCGAACCGGCACGGATTATTCATCCGAGGGATTTTCTTACCCGCTACAGCTTTCGCTGCTCTATCTATATTAGATAGATTTGTGGTCTGGACTTTCTCTTTGCCGTGTTATATTGCTACAACTTAGGCAGGAGCCGTCAAGTCTCTACACTTTTCCTGAACAAAATGAAACTATACAAATATTCAGAGAAAGATCTCAGAGAAGCGGTAAGAAATTCGACTTCTATGAGACAAACCCTAGATAAACTTTGCGTTTCACCTTTTGGTGGCAACTACGATGTATTGCGAAAAGCGCTATATCACTTCGCGATCGATACATCTCATTTTCGCGGTCAAGCATGGAAAAAAGGCAAGTCACTGCCTCCAAAAACGTCCACAGAGGACTACCTTTCTAACAAACTTCCAATTCAATCATACAAACTAAAAAGGCGCTTGATAAAAGAAGGGTACTTTCAGCATTTGTGTTCAAAATGTGGGAACACCAAATGGCTAAACGAACCAATTCCTCTCGAACTCGACCACGTCAATGGGGACAAAAAAGACAACAGATTAGAGAATCTTCGACTTCTTTGTCCAAATTGCCACGCTTTTACACCGACGTATCGGAGTAAAAACCGGTCCAGGACTTAGCTCGGGATTGCCACCACCACTACGTGCTGAGGTTTCCCCGAATTTGACTCCATTCACGCCAGGTGTTTCCAGCCTGGGTGCTCAAAAGTTTAAGTCCCTTGCGTCTACCAATTTCGCCACCCGGGCCACGGGAAAGCGGCCGCCATTATAACCACTTCAACTTCTTATTGGAAATGATTGTACGAAGGGATTCGCAATTGAAAAAAACATAAAAAAAGGAAAAAAGAAGATGGAGGCTGAGCCCGGAATCGAACCGGGGTACAAGGCTTTGCAGGCCTCTGCATGACCACTCTGCCACCCAGCCATCAAAGAGTGTGGAAGTATAACGTGAGACCGTGGTGATGTCTCCCTATACGGCCTTTGCAAGGCCCCACAATTCACTACGCTAAAATCAAAAAACCCCGGCAAGCACCGAGGTTTTGAATTTGGAGCGGGAAACGAGACTCGAACTCGCGACCCCAACCTTGGCAAGGTTGTGCTCTACCAACTGAGCTATTCCCGCGTCAAGCGAGGACGTATTGTACCTTCAAAACACTCCTTGTCAAGCCGGTGGACAAGGAATTTCCTTCACATATTTTCTCAGCCCAAAGGTAGCGATTTCAGTCGGTTAGCGGCTGGTTTTCGCTCACTATTTGCGCCTGAGCAGGCATTTTTCAGTGCAAAATAATTAAGTGCTCTATAAGATGCTTCGGGGATAATTCAAGCACTTAACCCAGCCCCCGACCATGTGGACAACAGAATCCACAGCGCGGGAACACTGGCAAGCGTGTTGGAACAGGGGTGAGAAAAGTGAAAAAAACATCCGGGAAAAAACCCGGCTTCAGTTTGGTTGAGCTACTTGCGGTTATTACCATCGCCGGTATTCTTGCCTCATTCGCCATTCCAGCCTATTACAGTTTTTTGCAACGCGGGTATGTGGCCGATGCCACCTCTAGCCTGACGCGCCTGGCCAACCAGCTGGAATCCAGTTTTCTCGACAGCCGCAATTATGCCAACGCACAAGGTCAATGCGCGGTTCCCACCGATGACACCAGTGATTATTTCGATATTCAGTGCGCTATCACCGGTCAAGGTTTGAACCAGTATTTATTGAGCGCGACCACCACCGCTCGTTTTGACCAGGAAAAGACCTACGTCTATAGCCTGGACAATAACGGTCGCCGCCAGACACGGGTATTTATCAATAATAGTGAAACTGCCCACCATGAATGTTGGCTGGTGAGCAACAACGGGGCATGTATTTGATGAGCGCTCGACACAATCAAAGTGGCTCGTTGATGATCGAATTAGTCATCGTAATGACGATCGTGGTGATACTGGGCAGTGTTGCCATGCCGGATCTACATCGGTTTCTGGTGCGTCGTGACATAGACAATACACGCTCGATGCTGATTCAGTCCCTGCACTATGCGAAACAGATGGCGCGTGCGGAAAACACCCTGGTCGATGTTCAGGTGGGAAGCAATCGTCTGACGATCAAGCCACGCAATACAGCACGCGAGATTTCCCGTCAGTTTTCGCAACGCATCAATCTCGTTAGTGCCAATAATACAGTTGGTCTCAGTTTTGTTTTTCGCCCGATGGGTACGCTGGCCCGCGAAGATGATGACCTGGTCATCGATGCCGACGCGGATTTATTGATTAAGATTCTTCCTCAGGATACCCGTCTGACCGGTATCGAAGACAGTGTGGTAATCGGAAATTATGGCAGTCTCGCATCCCGTTAATACACAATCAGGATTCACTCTGATCGAAACGCTGGTAGCAATCACCGTGCTGACTGTTGGCATGCTCTCGATCTCCATGAATCTCACCCTTGGCCTCAAATCCCGCATCGATACGGAAATCCATTCCGAGGCGATGCAGGTGACAGCGCAATATGTGGAACCACTGAGTATCGCAGCAGGATCAGACCTCGAACGTTTTCGTGACTTGATTATGTCGCTCAACACCGTGCCTGCACAGTCGCGCTATCAGGTATCGATCAATTCAGTCCATGACGCGAAGCAAGTTGATTTGCGTGATGCACCCAGCGGATCCTGGGAACCGCCGTTCACGCTGGTCATGAACGTCGCCTATCGCGGCAAGAATAATCTCGCGCTAAACTTTCCCACAACGCATGTCTTCGTGCCATGAACAAAATCACATCGCAACAAGGATTCAGCCTGGTCGAGATGATGATCGCTATAACCCTGGCGAGTCTAATCACCATCATGGCTTTGTCGATGTATTTCATACAGGACCGCAACATCGGCATCGAAGAAAAGCGCAGCGGTAATATCACGCTTAGCGAAACAAGTTATAGCTCGCTTAGTCGCTTATTGCGTCACGCCTTGAGCAATACCGTCACGATTAATTATGGCAATGGTCGGCTAAATACCGCCAATAATGACTCGCCAGAAATTAGCAGCGATGAAATGACCGTAGATTTTTCATTGCCGCCAAACTATCCCATCTGGCCAAATGATAAACTTCCGTATGACAAACCATGGGTTCGACTGCATTGGTCAAACAGACCACAGGCCGATGCGCCGTACAGCATTACTATTGCTACCGCTGCCAACCCTGCGGATCTTGCGAATGCAACGCCCGGCAAACTCACACCTGATGAGGGTGAAAATCTGATCGCCAATCTGGACTTCTGGCCACTCGATGCAAACGGAAATGTTCAGGCCTCGCCCCAGGCCGCGGCCCCCGGTGGTTACCTTTTGTCTGTCACCTCACGCACCACGATACCGGATCAAAACTATCAGCATCCACGCCTGGCGCAGAACAATCCCCTGGCGCAATTTCGCACCCACTCCCTGCAGGGCGTGGTTTCGCCGAGGAATTAAGCGATGAAGCAACAGGGTTTTATACTTATATTCGTCGCGTTAATTCTGATGGCCTTGAGCCTGGTTTCGATCAGGTATTTCAACGGCTCTATCGGCGCGAAAAAAATTGCCGCTTATAATCGCGATGCAGAAGAATCTTTTATGTTCGCCGAAGGGGCTCTCAATACCGTATACGGTGGCTTTGTTTACAAAGCAGATTTCAATCAGGATGGCACCATCGACAAAGATGCAGCAATCAATCTGGACCAGCCCTCCCCCTTGCCGAATCCCTATATGTATTTTGTCTCAGCAGAAAACAAGATCGTGCAGACCATCCCATCGATACTGCAACGCATAGCGGATGGTGAAGCACGCGGGCGCGGCAATAGCGTTAATGGCGCGATTGTTCCGGCAACTGCCACAACTTTGAAAATCGATGATTTGTTTGGCGATACCGTCAGACCGATTTTGTTTACACAGGACGCAACTGGCCTGCAACAGGTCACGGGGAGCACCTGGGCGAATCTTGACAATGAAAACGCCAGGGCTGCTACCTGGATAGAAATCATACGCGACACCTATCAGCCTAATCGCCTTTATTTGTTTGTGCAGTCCATGGCCCAGGTCGGTGATTCGCGCAGTTATATACAACGTTATATCGGCGAATATACCGATACCATTGGACACCAGGTAAGTGCATTGACGGAAGCCAACCCGCATCCAGCAAGCAGCAACAGGGAGCGTCACCATGATGACTAAACAGAGAATTTTTATTGTATTGCTTTTGCTTGCTCTTACACCGTCGCTTGCAATGGCATCCTCAGAGCGTGAGAAGAAGAACAAGAATCCCGGCAGTCTGATTATCGACAACAGCCTGGGAAAACCTGGAAGCATGGGCATTACCACGAATATGCGTGTCGGTCTGGACGACGATAGCGATGACCATCACCGTGGCGATATCGAAGAGTGCGAGAACGAGCACGACACGATTTCTCGATCATGTAATAGCTTCGAGTTGGAAGACGGCGCAGACCTGCAGGTAATCCAACGCAACACACAAGACCAGCTCCGTATCGAGAGCGGCGTGTTTAACACCGAGTCCACCAGTTACAATAATTTCGGCACCGACAATCAACTACGCCTGTTTGAAAACGAAAACCACTTATTCGATATCGCACGTTTTCGCGAAGCGGCGAAGAAACTTAGCCTGATCACTACCACAGCCGAACCGTTTACCTATGGCAATATCACCTGGAAACAGTTTATCGATAACGTCGCCCATGCGCGCACCATGCACGGCATCGTGCGCGTCGAGATACCGTTGCAGCGCTTAAGCGATGTCCCGCGTTCATCAAACGAAGAGCATCGTTATCGCAGTCGCAGCGGCAAGCGTTACGGATTTTGTGGCAAGGAAAAAATCGAAAAATGTGGTTGCGGGCCGGGAACGAAAAGAGAAGGCGGTGACGATGACGACTACGATGAAACTCACATCAAACCCGGCGAAAAAATTTGCGATATTAAGATTCCCAGCTTTGCACGCATAGACGTACGCGGCTCCATACTCTTTGAATGGGTGGATTGCGATACGCGTGAACCGATCGCCCTGGAAGACCTGCCAGAAAAATCCGAAGATTTGCAGATCAAGGTTTCGGTTCCCCTCAGTATCAATCCTGCGCTTGCGGATACGGATACCAGTATGAAGAACACGCTTGCGATAGCCGCGCTGACGGCGGGCAAAAGCTGCGGCCCTGGCAGGCCGTGCAGCTTCCCGTTCGAAGTGCCTTTAAGCGCATCTTCCTTGCTGCCACCGGCCAGCGATTCGCGATTTCACCAGTTATTTAGCGCGTCCGAATATGCGGCCTTAAGCCACCCGATGCGCTATGGCTCGCTTATGCCTAGCGGCTATACCAAGGGTTGGGTCGAGGCCTTTCAAACTTTGGGCATCACCGGCGCGAAGTGGCGCAGCTATGGATTTCAAACACCGACGTCTGATAGTGCGATCATCAATGCAGAAGATATTCACGTTCAAAACAACACACCATTTGAAGACATTCCCGTGTATATGTATACCGGCGGTCTGTTCAAACTCGAACACCACATCAATATCTCGGGGCTGCTATATATTCCGCGCGCATTAGATCTCGAACAAGAAGGCATTGAACTGGAACGCAAAGTCAAAAAACACGATGAGGAATACGAAAGAGAAGACGACCACTATCGTGAATATAGCCACTTCAAACGGGTCTATCGTTCCGAAAGCGAATACCATGACCACGAATATTCCAGTTGTCCGAAAAAGACAGAACACTACGAAACAGAGATTCCTGCCAAACAATATATCAGTGGCGCAATTGTAGTACGTGATGGTTTTTCAATTGAAGTGGAAGACGGTGGTGGCGCAACAATCATCGCTAATGATCCGGCTACCTATGACAATATGCGCGGTTCAGGAGGCAGTCATATGGCGAAAGGATTTGTTGCGTTTAAAAAGGAAACTACCGCATCACCGGGAAATTCGGGAGGAAATAATCCCAGCTCAGGAAGTGGAAATCAGAACGGCTCTAACAATGATGATCAAAACAACAACGGCAATACCGGTCCTTCAACAGGGAACCGTCCAACCTTACCCTTGTGGATGGAAATTAGACCACGCTAGTTTTCTTAATGGATATCTGGTAGACGCTGCGATGATTTTCTCATTACCGTCTAAACCCGTGAGCCTCAACTCATTCCAGATTTACCTTAGTTCCAGCAATCCTGATTGGCATTGGGCGCAGTAGTCACCGGTCCGTTATGATTAATCACGAAATTACCACAGGTATCATTGACCTGATCCGTCCCCGCAACTGCTGAGGCCGATACTTCAAAAGTTAGTGCCGTCGATTTAGTACTATCGATTTGAATATCGTAGAAACCCGCTGTGGTTTGTATCGTCGCAGTTGTGTAACCAAGTTGAGTTAAGCTACTCGCGTAGTTAGGGCTGTTCAGGCGAAAGCGTTCCTGTGCCAGGGCAACTTCCAATAAAATCGAAACCGCCTCGGCGCGACGACCATCACGCACCTGATTGATATAGTTCGGATAAGCGATAGCGGCAATAATACCAACGATCGCAATTACCAGCATAATCTCTATTAGTGAAAATCCGCTGCTTCTACTTTTCATATGTAATTTCCGCAATTCTGTCTTACCAACTAGCCCGATACTTGTTACGGTTCGCGTCCTAAAAACTTAAGCTTTTGCCTCAATAGACGAAATCAAGAACACAAGTCATCAATTTTGGCTACCCATTGGATTCAAGCAGGTTTTAAGGACCAATGATGTTAAACACCACGCAAATTCACAAACAACACGCATTTACCATGCTGGAATTACTCATTACCATTGCCGTATTGGGAATCCTGCTATCGGTTGCGATACCCTCTTTCTCCGGAATGACGGAGCGGTACCGCCTGAAAACGATGATAGAAACCGTGGTGGAGGACTTGCAATTTGCACGAAGCAAGGCGGTAACTGATAACACCAACATCTTTGTCAGTGTGTCCACCGGCAGTACCTGGTGTTACGGTATCAGTAGCACGGCCGCATGCGACTGCAGTACGGGTACTACATGCGACTTAAAGAAAGTTGGCTTCGGTGATTTCAATGGTTTGTCTATAGATGGAACGAATACCGATGTGAGCAACATCACATATGGGCCAATTGGTGTTTCCAATTTCATCACAGGTGGTGGACGCATCGAATTTCGTACAACAAATCTGACCGCTCGAATCAACATCAATGCGATCGGCCGTTTGCAAACCTGCTCCGATGACATACCCAGTCTTGGAAGCGCACTGGTGGATTGTTAGAACTGGCCCAGCAAATTGTAAAAAAATATGTGATATACCCCTCTAAAATTGAAATAACCGGACGCTAACAAGGTATGAAGAACCGTCTCCGCTCAGCGTAGACGGGACTATTGGTTCTAACTCATTGAAGTAGATGAATATGAACAGTTACCTACCACAGCAAACGGCACAATCAGGCTTTAGCCTGTTAGAGATGATGATTGCATCATCCCTGGGCACGCTCATTATTATGGGTTTGCTACAGGTGTTTGCGAGTAATGTTCGTACCAATAGTGATGCCATCTTGAGTACCAAGATGACTCAGGAATTGCGTGCAACAATGGACTTTATTACTACCGAAGTTCGTCGTGCAGGCTATTGGAGCGCTTCGCCTGCGCCCGCCGGATCTGTCAATCCCTATGGTATCCATGAAATTAATCAGACATGTTTACTGTACAGCTACGACACCACCGCTGCTACGACACCGGTCACAACGACAAACAGAGGTTTTCGCCTCAACACCACCACGAATACGATAGAGTGGATACAAAGCAGCACGCCAGTCGACTGCGCCTCCGGCGCCTGGACGCCGATTACGATTCCATCGATGGTAACCGTAACCGCTGTGAATTTTTCACTAAATTCTAACTCTGCCTGTATGAATGCAACCACCGGCGGTGACTGCGATCCATGCAATGGCGCAACCGCAGTATGGGCAGTAAACGATGTTCTGCACTATACACGCGGTATCAATGTCATTGTGGCAGCACAATTGACTAATGCACCGACAGTGTCGATGGCATTGCAGGAAACGATTTCCATCAGAAACCCTGAGTCTGGCGCGGCAACGGCTGCCGGACCGGCCAATACCAGTTTATGTGGTTTTAAACTTCCACTTCAGACACCAGCGATGATACGGATATGAAGTCTATGAAGCCTTTAAACGCGATACAAAAGCAGTCTGGTTCCGTCACACTTGTAATGACGGCGATCATTTTGTTCCTCTTGAGCATGGTATCGGTATTCGCCGCGCGTATTATTACGACAGACTATCGCATCAACGCCAATCACTATCGCGCCAAGCAGTTGTTTGACGCAGCGCAAGCAGGTATCGACCAGGCAATAAGTACACTGGATCGCCAGGCCATTAACGCGAATATCGGTAGCACCGATATATTCTCCGGTGGTCCACATACACTGTGTCCTCAAATACAAGCAGGACAAACAGAGTTTTACTGCGCAACCGATGCCAGTGGCACCATTGGTTTAGCCGTATTGCGCGCGCAATACAATCCTGTTCTTGTCGGTGATACCTCGCAATTAACACTAACGATCAACGCATTCTCCCCCAATGCCAATATTGCGGGAGGCATTACAGCGAACAAGACGTTTACTCAGATTGTTCAGTTCAGCCCACTGATTCCAAACCCACCACCAGGTCCACTGACCGTACTTGGAGATATCAATGCAGCGGGTGTCAGGCTGACGAATACCAATACCGACATTGCAGCATGGTCAGGTGGCGCGGCAGTAGCTCCGCCTAACACCTTCGTAAAAACCGGTACTGGCATCTATCCTTCCGACACCAATCTTGCGGCCCTGGGCATTGATCCGGCGCAAGGTATGTTCGACAACTTTGTCGGCTTTAATAAGGCCATCGTCCGTCGCCATGCACGCACGATTAATTGTACAGGTGGCTGTACCGATACAAACGCCGATATTCAGAAAATCGCAACATCAACCGGCGGCACGTACTGGCTCGCTGGTGATCTCGTTCTAAATTCTAATACTGTGCTTGGCACGTCACAGAATCCCATTGTTTTGATCATGGAAGGCAATCTGACCCTGTCCAAGAAAAACGACACGATTAATGGCCTGGTTTACAAAATTGGTGACTGGATCGATACCGGCAGCAAGGGCACGATCAACGGCGCACTTATTGTCGAAGGTAGCTTTACCGAAACAGGCAATATGGACGTCTGGTACGGCGATCTCTTATTAGGCACACCGCAGATTAGCAATCTCAATATGGTTGGTATGTATACCTCGGTTGCTGGTAGCTGGCGCGACTTCTTTTAATCAGTACGGTATGAGTAATATGCAGCATAAATCACCACACACCCGGAACTCTGGTTTTACCCTGATTGAAATCCTGATTGCCATGGTCGTCATCGGTATCGGACTGGTCGCACTGGCACGCTTTTCCGGTGTCGGGGTAAAAGAAAGTAATATGTCGCAGGCGCGTGTGCAGGCGATCACCCTGGGTGAACAAGGTATCGAAACACTGCGCACTCAATGGGCAAATGACCCAACCAATGTTCCCAGCGGTACCGACCAACAGACACCGGCTGGTAGTAATACCACTTATGATCGCAACTGGAATGTGAGTGAAACAACGAGTGGTGCGACACAGATCGATATGCGGGTTTCCTGGGCCGACCGTACCGGGGCTTTGCAAAGCGTGAGTTTGTCTTCGGTATTGGCAACGTCCACGCCACTGGATCATTCCATCACATTAACTTCAAGTCCTTCGGGTTTGGTAGTGGTTAGTACGACTGCACCGGGAGCACCTGGTACCGGCGGCGGCGCGGCTCCTGGTACTGGAACAGGTACTGGTACGGGAACTGGAACAGGTACTGGTACGGGAACTGGAACCGGCACCACAACGACTACCCTGGCAGGCACAACCACCACCACTACGCCGCCGGTTTATGTAGACGTATTGACCTGTAATTGTGAATGGAGCCACGGGAAAAAAGGCAAAGTTGAAGGCACATTACATACATCATTGAACGGCGTCTATGCTAATCCAGAGCTGACACAAATGTGTAATACCTGTTGCGGATTGACGCCTATAAAACCACCAGTTGGCGGCGAACACTACACCGAGATCTGTAATGTAGACAGTACTAAGGCGATTACGCTGCAGTAAGCCAGAAATATAGATAACGTAAAAACAAAATAGAAAAGACAGGCCATAAGGGATTGCAAAAGGCCTGACATTTGGTTGGAAAGCTATGTTGTTGCTTCTTTCATTTCTGAGGGGATGCGGCGTCATAGCATAAGGAAAGTGACTATGAAAACGACATTCAACAACCCACAACAAGGTGGGTTTAGTATGATCGAGATTCTGATCGCGATGGTTATCATCAGCGTTGCTCTATTGTCACTGGGCAAATTCGCCGGAGTCGGCGTCAGGGAAAGTAATATGTCGGCAGCGCGGGTGCAGGCAATCACCCTGGGTGAGCAGGGCATCGAAGAGCTACGTACCCAATGGGCGAATGATCCTACTGCCATTACCAATGGTTCCGACCCGACAATTACCCAAGGTAACACCACTTATGATCGCACATGGAACGTGAGTGAAACCTCTTCCGGTGCGACTCAAATCGACATGCGGGTAACATGGGCCGACCGCACCGGTGCCTCGCAAAGTATCGCGCTTTCATCAGTATTGGCGACTTCAACGCCTCTTGATCACTCGATTACGCTGACCTCCAGTCCTTCGGGACTGGTGGTGGTGAGTACGACCGCGCCGGGTGGTGGTGGTGGCGGTGGCGGTGGCGGTGGCGGTACAACTTCGACTATTGGCGGGGGTGGCATGATGACCACAACCACCTTGCCCGGCGGCGCCACGACAACCACATTGTTCGGGGTTACTACGACCACAGCGCCTGTTTACATCGATATACTCACCTGTCAATGTGAGTGGGAACGTGGACGCGGCAGCGTCGAGGGAACTGTGCATATCTCGCAGAATGGTGTGTTCGTCAATCCCCAATTGACCAATCATTGCCGCACCTGTTGTGGGCTATCTACCGCACCCGCGTCGGGTGATGTCGATGTTGTCGACGAATACTATAGCGAGATGTGTTACGTCGATAGTAGCAATAACGTGGGCCTATATTAAAGTCTAGATCGACACGCTTTTTGCAGTAAAAAGGCTTTTACTGCAAAAAGCGCAACGTGTTGATCAGCATCGTCATTCCCATATACAACGAATCGGCCAATATCTCCCCACTGTGGGAGAGTCTTTCGGCCGTGATGACTACCCTGGAAGCACCGTGGGAATGTATCTTTGTCGATGATGGCAGTCATGATGACAGCCTGGCGCGACTAGCCAATCTGCAACAGCGCCATCCACAATGTCGGATCATCAGCCTGTCGCGCAACTTCGGCCACCAGGCCGCATTATTGGCCGGCTTGCAGGCGAGTAGAGGCGACTGCGTCATCACCATGGATGGCGACCTGCAACACCCACCGCACATCATTCCGCAACTATTGGTGCAATGGAAGAACGGCGCGCACATCGTCAACACCCGCCGCGTGGATAGACGCCAATTGAATCTGAAGCGACTCACTTCCGGGCTGTTTTATCGCCTGTTTTCCTCGTTGTCGGGGCAGCGCCTACTCCCCGGCATGGCGGATTTTCGATTGCTTGATCGCCAGGTGGTGGAAACCTTGTCGCAAACCCAGGAACGCGCCCTGTTTTTACGTGGCATTTTGCAATGGCTGGGTTTTCGTCAGGCGATCGTCGACTACGAACCAGCGAAAAGATTAAGCGGAAAGTCCGGCTATTCAACGGGCAAGATGTTACACCTGGCCATGGATGGTATTACTTCGTTTTCTCTGATACCACTGCGCATGGCGACTTATTTAGGCTTTTTGTTTTCCTTCGCCAGCTTCGCCTATCTCTCTTACGCCTTGTATGGCTGGTGGTATACCTCACACAATATCGTCGGCTGGACCTCGGTCGTTGGTTCGGTATTGTTTCTCGGCGGCATACAACTGATTTGTCTCGGCATCATGGGCGAATACATCGGCAAGATTTATCTCGAAGTCAAACACCGCCCGCACTATGTCATCGAGAAGACTCTGGGGTTTGACGATGAGTAATTTTGTATTATTCATACTTGCCACTCTCGCCTCGGTCAGCGCACAGATACTCACACGCCAAGGTATGACGCAACAGACCAATGATGTCATCGCTTCATTGTTATCATGGCAAGTGTTTGCAGCTCTGGTTTGTTATGCCCTCGCCTTCGTGTGTTACGCCCTGTTTCTCGCGCGTGTAGAACTTTCTCTAGCCGCGCCGTTATTCGTCGGCGGCACCATCATCCTGCTACAAGTGTATGGACAGTTCACTGGTGAACATCTGGATATCTATCGTATTGTCGGTGCGGTACTCGTCATTGCGGGTGTAACGCTGTTATCGCTGTCCATGCACAAGGGGGCGGCATAGTGTTTTTTCGTTTGCCAGGGATGGTGGCGCTATTCAATCTTGCAGGGCTCGCGCTACTCTATTTTATTTTTCTCGATCGATTTGAGCTGTCATTACTGTTTGAAGACACCATACTTACTGGCGGCGACTCGGCCTCATGGTATCAAATCGCCTGGCATATGAAGCATGAACTGCTGCCCTACGGACGTGTGTTTGGCTGGAGCCAGGACAATTATTTTGGCTACGATAATTTGTTGCACTACTTTGTGTTACCGTTCCTGGCCATCGTGTTACTTAGCTTTATTATCCCACTGACGATCTCTCTCAAGCTGATCAGCTTTCTCGGTGTGCTGTTGTTACCGCTGGCCGTGTTCTGGATGCTCAAACGTATTGGTTATAAAACGCCACTACCCTTGATCGGCGCCGCGCTGAGTTTTTACTTTTTACTACACGAACAGTTCAGAATATTCGGCGGCAATTTATTGAGCACCCTGGCGGGTGAATTCTGCTTTAGCCTGGCCTTCGTCTTATTCACCTTGTTTATTGGCAATCTTCATCGTGGCATAGATTTGAATTCACGACTGGTGAGCAATGCCTTGTTGCTCGCCGCTATCGGACTCTCCCACGCCTTTGTGTTTTTCTCTGCGGCGTTGTTACCGGTTTTCTATTTGTTGCAACGCCACGGGCTGCGCCAGCGATTACCCTATGTATTAAAAATCTACGGCCTGGCCTTTTTGCTCATGGCCTTCTGGTCTTTACCTATGCTCGACATGCGCGAGTTCACGACGCAGGTGAATATGGTTTGGTACTTCACATCGTGGCGTGATTTTCTAAACAACCTGGGGATAATACCGATCGTGATTTTCATCAGCGGTGCGGTGCTGACCTTGATACCAGCGACGCGCAATCAACGCCTGTCCCTTTTCGTATTCATTGGCGGATGCGCAGTGGTGCTATATTTCGTCGCCAATTTATTGCGCGTACCGGATATTCGCTTTTTCCCGGCTTTTCTCTTTTCAACCATACTGATCTCAGTAGAGATTGTGTACTTACTCGCTAGTCGACTGTATTTTTATCGGCGTTATTTTATGGCTACGCTTGTGGCCATGGTCGTGCTGTTCTGTGGCAAGACGGTTTATGCACCGGAACTGCAATCACCGGCCTGGTTTGAATGGAATTACAGCGGCTATGAAGTTAAGCCGGCCTTTCGCAATGGCGTATTTCAAGAACTGGTCAACGAACTTAAAGGCGACTACACCCGTGGCCGTGTGGCCTGGGAACATGTGGATTACAATCCCGACTTTGGCAGCGAACGCGTATTTGAAAACCTGAGCTACTTCACCGGCCGTTATACCACCGAAGGCATACACTACGCCGCTGGCTTAATGAGCAAAACGGTAACGATACTGGCCAATGAATTTTCCTTGCGTCGCGGTGGTGCCGAACCCGTGATGCAAGCACAGCCCAATGTCGAGCGACTAGGTGATCACTTCAAGTTATTTAACATCTCGCAAGTCATCGCCAAGAGCACTCCGATTGAACAAATGTTCAGACGCTCGGCGGATTTTGAACTGGCACTGCTATCCGATGATTACTCTGTGTTTAATTTGAGAGACTACACGCCGTCGTTTGTTAAACCTTTGGAATATGTTCCCCCGTTGGCTACAATTGAAAGCTCACATCCAGAGGCCGCGATACGCAACTGGTTTCGTCGCGGCCATACCTTGGAATCACTATTTGTCGATCGACGACATCTTCATACGCCCGAGTTGAAAGAGCCGTTCACACAATCGGTCACGCTTGCCGCCAATGGTAAGTTGAGTGAATTATCGGTTGAGAAGATGACCCCAGCGTCAGTAAGCAAGGAATTTATTGATAACAGAACGATACGCTTTCAAACCGATGGCATTGGCAAGCCACATCTGATCAAAGTCAGCTTTTCGCCCTTATGGCAATCGTCCAATGGCGAAACAATTTATCGTGTCGCACCGGGGATGATGTTGTTGTTTCCGCAACAGGAGAAAGTTGAACTCGTGTATACGCGCAGCACTGCCGAAAAAGTTGGCCTATTAATGACATTGACAGGCTTGCTCATTATTCTCGGCATGCGCTACAAAGAAACATTCACCGAGCGATGGCTGGAAAGGCTGTTTTTGATCGCGCCGATTAACGCTACGGTATACCGACTACACCGTCCGTTGTTAATTTTACTAGTAGTGGCAACACTACTCTTGTGCTGGTGGGGTGCGAGTGTGAAGCGACAACTACTGGACTTTCACTACCAGGGCGCTGCGCTGAGCAGTAGCCAGCAATTTCAGGCCAGCGTGAATTTTCATCAGGCTACGCTCGACAACCCCGAACAAATCGACGACGATCTCGACGTGGGGGCGTTGAGTATGCTCGCGCTGGCACGTGACCTGATTGCACTCAAACAGTATGATCGCGCGCAAATCGTGTTGCAACGCATGCATGAGGACTATCCAGATTGGGCTTCATTTGATTTGATTTATTTACAACAGGCACGCCTTGCACTCGCGCAAAACCGACGCGAGATCGCCTCACGCGTACTAGATGAATGCAAAAAACGGCAAGTGCAGATTGGCGTAAACAAGTCCTGCAATAATTTCAGGGAGTCCTTCCATGTGGCACCCTGATCGATCGAATAATTGTTTCTACCGCATGCTGGCAGGGGTGTTGTTACTCCTGATATATACAGGCATGGCAAGCGCAGAAGAAGCAAAATTGTCAGCCTCTATCCAGGTGAAACTTGTCGACAAGCAGTTCCACCTGAATTGCCGAATCGAAAACACGGGGACCGTATCGCTATTCGATGTTGCGCCCGTGCTATTTGTAAACAACCAGCGCATACGCTTGCCCGCCAGTCCGCAGCTATCCGCAGGTGCGACTTACCAGCACATCATGCAAATGGATAACCCCTGGTCGACCAGAGGTAACTTTCTGTTTCCTGTGAATATCACCTATCGTAACGAAGAGGGCGTCACCGGTAGTTTTTATGCCGTAGCCGACGTCGCGCATGAGGCAAGTGCCTCGCCCAAACTCGTCATTGCCGTGCCTCCTAACTTTCTTAGCGACGATGAATCATTTGATGTTGATACTTTTATCCGCAATGCGGAAGACCAGGCGATAGACATTACGCTGTCACTCTATCCTTCAGGGCAGGTGTCCCGCCGTTTTTATCAAAGCGCGGCGCTGACAGCAGGACAATCGCTTGAATTGAAGACCGAAGTAGAAACGGAGCTAAGTCTACACAAGAAGGAGATGCTCATCATTGTTGACTATGAAAAACAGGGATATCACTATGCGCAATTAACGCGCACCTATTTTTCCGAACCCCCTGACTATGAATGGCTGTCGGCCTTTTTCTCGAAATCCAGGCTTGTCTATAGCCTGATGTCAGTTCTATTCCTCATAGCACTCACCATCATTTTTCTCGACTGGCGTAAACGCCGCCTCACACGTACTTAATATTCGGTTAATCCCGCTTTTCTATAAAGTCGCTTCGTTGAAAACAATAAAAATATGGAACGAGATTTTCAGGGATGATGCTGCATACGCGGGCGCAAGGTTTTAGCCTATTCGAACTACTCACCGTCATAACACTCGTATGTCTGCTCGTACTGGCAGCCGTTCCAGCGTTTACCGATCTCATCGACCGCATTCGTATCAAGCAACAAACGCATACCTTGTATTCACGACTACAACTGGCCCGACAATTAGCCTTGAGTAGCGGTAGCGATGTACGGGTGCGTTTTCAGCAACACCAGGGGCGCTGGTGTCTGGGTTTTTTTGATGAAATACATGGCGCGTGTGATTGCACGCAAGCTGACAGTTGTCGCGTTTCGGAGCGGGAATATCGCTACACCATCGACAACCACGATGCCGCCTTGTACCGGACGCGATTTGCCGGAGGCGGCGTTCTCGGGTTTTCCGCCAGCCGAGGGATAGCCAGCGATAGCGATGGTTTTCACAACGGCAGTGTGTGGTTGCGTTCGCCTCGCAACAAAACCTTTGCGGTTGTCGTCAGTCGGCTTGGGCGATTGCGCCTGTGTGAAGCAGGCGTCGGTAATTGTCCGCCAGCGCCGGGAGCCTAACATGCACAATCAGCGAGGTCATAGCCTAGTCGAACTGGTAATCGCCAGTGCCATCGGCGTCGTCGTGTTAACCCAGGCGCTGGACTTATTTGCTCATCGAGTAGCGGCGCAAACCCATCACCAGGGGCAACTACGACTCGAACAGGAAGTCCGCGCCATTATCGCCGTCGTGGAAAACGAGGTATCGCGTCATGCCTATTGGAATTCCGCTGATCAAACGCACAATCCACACGCGCAATGGATCGCACGCAGCGACTGCCTAATCGTCAGCCACGATCGTAATCGCGACGGTTCGACTTCTGTCGATAGCGGCGAACGAAGTGGCATACGATTTCGTGAACAACGTGTCCAATGGCGCAGCAATGCCACGGATTGTGATAGCGGTCGCTGGGAGGCGCTGAATGAAGACTCCACCGTCGTGATCGACGAGTGGCGTTTTGTGTTTGTCGCGGATGGCGACTGTACAAATCTTAGTCATACCCCGCCGTCTTCGTGCAATCCTACGATTTGTCCTTATGATCAGTTTCGAAGGGGTGACAAACTAAGAAAACATTATCGCGTCGGTATAGACATAGACGCCCACTTACGCGCCAACCCAAACACTAAAATTCAAATTCAACATCAGATTCATCTACACAATCCGCTTGTAGAAATTTCAAGCACCGACGGGCCATCACAAGGAGAAGAACATGCCTGTAACTAAACAACAAGGAGCGTATACACTTAGCACGGTACTTACCATCTTATTTATTTTCGGTCTTGCGAGTATCTTTAGTGCACAGACGAGCATCGCCGAAACACGCATGGTGAATGCGGAAGCCCAGCGACACCTGGCGTCACAGATTGCGCAAATCGGTCTCGCCACCAGTTTGCAACAACTTTCCGCAGAGACGTTCCACTCGCTGTCTTCTTCGGAAACGCAAACGATAGCAAGCGAGGCACTATCCAATTCGTCTGGTTTGGCCATTGGTAGTTACACAAGCTCGATACAACGCAATTCCAACGTCGACGCATTCGTCACGGTAGAGGCAAGAACTGCCGACAACAGTAGTCGTCAACGTGTGCAACAACAGGTCAATCTGCAACCATTGTTTCACTATCTTCCACGCAGCGCGGCCACGATTAGCGGTGATGCGGTATTGCATCCACTGGTAACGATTAACGGCCTGGATGAGACGCCCTTGTGGTGGAGCGGTGGCACAAAACACGGCGGATTCGCCTATCGGCCTGTTACCAACGATCAACACCTCAGACAACTCAATAGAGATTCCTTTATTGCGAATTTCAGCACCTTGTCACTCGACGGTCTACGTCAGGCCTTGACCAACATTGATTGCACTGACACATGCTCAACCTCGCAGCTCGACGATGTCGGCAATGCCTTTATCGTCGGTGATTTGAACATAGAGCATAGCTTCGGCACGATCGAATCACCTCGCCTTCTAATCGTCGATGGCAATGTGAATATTCGTGACCGCGCGACGTTCACAGGCGTGCTGATATGTCTCAACGGATGGAATAACCGAACACATGTTGGTGGTGTGCGCGGCGAAGTTCTCGTATGGGGAGATGTCAGCATCGATAATATCTTTCAACTGTCTTACGATTCTGGCGTCGTCAGCACCGTGATACGTAATAGCGCGTTTTTAGTGCCGGTTGCGGGAACCCTGATTGATGGATAACCAAGGTGGCGCGTCGCTCATTGAAGTAATGATCGCGATGGCGATACTCGTCTCCGGTAGTCTCGCCTTTGTACAACTGGACAATAAACTGCTACGCCATACCCGTGAGACGATGAACCACGCCCACGCTGCTCAGCTGTTACAACAAAAGTTGGTCGAACTGCAACATACTACGTCCCTGCACGATGGTAGTGATCAGATAGAAACGGACACGCATGTATTTGAGCGGCGCTGGCAGATGTCATCTGAGCAAGGCATTGTTTATATTCACGTCTATATTCGTTGGCCCGATGTCCAGGGAGAATTTAGTGATCGCAGCCAGCAACAGGCGTCGCTACGCATCCGTGCTCCCGAACTGGACCTTGCCCCAGCTCGGCCTATCCAGATCATACGATTCCCCGCTGAGTAGCCCGGTAGCCGGGCTCAATCTACGCCAATTCTGTGTTAAAATGCCGACTTTTCGCCCCGAGGATGTTATGGCAAACAAAGGAATTCTAATCACCGGTGGCGCCGGTTACATCGGCAGTCATGTGGTAAAGCTATTGGGAGACAGCGGTTATGACAATATCGTGGTGCTCGACAATCTGAGCAAGGGCTTTCGCGAGGCTGTCTTATATGGCGAACTCGTCGTCGGCGATACCGGCGACAAGGATTTAGTCAGCCAGGTCTTGCGTGAACACAATATCGAATCTGTCATCCATTTCGCCGCGCATACCATCGTCCCCGAGTCTGTCGAGAATCCGCTCAAGTATTACGGCAACAATACCTGTAGCACGCGTAATTTGCTCGAATGTTGTGCACAAGCCGGTGTTATACAATTTATTTTTTCCTCTACCGCTGCGGTATACGGCATTCCCGAGGTCAGCCCGGTGACCGAAGACACGCCCAAGTCGCCTATCAATCCCTATGGCACGTCCAAGCTGATGACGGAATGGATGCTTCAGGATTTAGGCGCTGCAACGTCGATGAAGTATGTCGTATTGCGTTATTTCAATGTCGCCGGTTGTGACCCGGAAGGAAAAATCGGTCAGTCCACACCCGAGGCGACGCTGTTAACCAAAGTCGCGTGTGAAGTTGCGATAGGCAAGCGCGAAAAGCTTTATGTTTTTGGCACTGATTACGACACCCACGATGGCACCGGTGTGCGTGATTATATTCACGTCGTCGATCTTGCCGATGCACATATCAAGGCGTTGGAGTATTTACAGCAAGGCGGCGCCTCTGATGTGTTTAATTGCGGCTACGGTCACGGCTATAGTGTGCGCGACATGATTAAAGCAGTAGAGAAGGCACATGGTTCGCCTTTGTCGGTTGAAGAACATCCTCGCCGTGCGGGCGATCCCCCGTCATTGATTGCGGATAGTAGCAAGCTCAAACAAAAAATGGGCTGGGTGCCAAAATATGATGATCTGGATGGGATCGCGGCGACGGCGTTGAACTGGGAGAAGAACCGGCATTATTGACGCCGGTTTGCTTATATCGCGAAATTCTTAATACGGTATCTTGGCATCTTCGAGCAACTGACGTACGTGGCTTACCGGAATCGCATAGGTAATGCCACTAGGGTTCTCCAAAATTTTTTCCTTGGTTTCCTTTACAAACACCTTGTTGATCACGCCAACCACTTTGCCAGTTTCGACGTGGTATACCGGACTGCCACTATTACCCGGATAGGCGGTGGCGTCCAGTTGGAAGACATCGAAGGGATCACGCAGGCGTCGTATCATTCTGACATCGAGATCCTTGGGATTCACTACCGGAATAGCGACCGGCGAAATCGCCGAAACGATACCGCGATGGGTAACCGGATAAACTCCTAGTACTGCGCCAATAGGAAAACCGGTGAACGCGATTTCATCACCCTCGCGTACTTTTTCCGTATGTCCCATGACCATAGCCGGTACCGGTTCGCCGCTTATCGCGATCAAAGCCAGGTCGTGAATGTGATCAATTTGAATTTGTTTGGCAGGTCGTACCTTCGCAGATTCACCGGTGCCGACGATGACACACAGGGTTTCTTTGTTTTCTTCGTCCAGGACTTCCGGCAACACATGGGCATTGGTAACAAAATAGGTTCCGTTACCAACCGCAAATCCGGTCCCCATCAATTTGGTGCCTGGACGTCGAGTGGTTTGATGCGTACAAACGCCGACGATGCTGGGTTTAATTTTTTCGATAGTGTCCGCAAGACTGGCGATTGCCGATTGACCCAGGCCAAATGCGCACATGTTTATCGCCATAACGCTGAGAATAATCCGTTTCATTTGCTTGCTCTGTTTTACCTATGCCTAGCGATTAACACGATAACGCGGTCCATTTTGTCTGTCGAGATCAACCTGAACGCGCTCATCTGCCCAGCCGTGCACATTGTCGCGGGCTTCGATGTAAATAATTTTGATATTGCGCGGGATTTTAAGATCGCCGAGACTGCGCGTGAATGGCTGTTCGGTTTCATGTGGATGCATCAACACCCGTCGTCCCAGTTCATTGCCTTTTTTGTCGACGACTCTCCAGGCGTCGGCATAGTGATCCCAGCCGCTGTCTTCATGTTTTAAGGTGACGCGCACTGTCCAGGTATTCTGTTTTTGCGTGAGCAGAACATCCATGATTTCGACTTCGTTGGCGTTTGCAATACTGGGCATGATCAGGACAAACAGCATCAACAGATACATGTGTTTCATCATCAAAACTCCACGTAAGGTTTTATCAGTATTATTACCACCATGCCGAAAACTCCGGCGAGCATGTCGTCTACCATAATGCCGAAGCCACCGTGCACGTGACGATCAAGCAGGCGTATCGGCCAGGGTTTCCAGATGTCGAATAATCGAAACAGAAAAAACCCGATCACGATCCATTGCCAGCCTTGTGGCGCAAACATCATCGTTATCAAATAGCCAACGACTTCGTCCCATACGATACTGCCATGATCGTGTACACCGAGTGCGCGGCTATATACGTGGCAGGCCCAGATGCCGACTATGGAAAATATTAGCACTAGGCCTATATAGGTCGATGTTGGTAAGTTTTGCATGAGCACAAAGATGGGAATCGCGGCGAGTGTGCCGAAGGTGCCAGGGGCGACTGGCGCCAAACCTGATCCGAATCCGAGTGCTAGCCATTTGGCGACGAAGTTCATAGGTCTCCTTAGGCGAAGTGGTCGTATCCACGTTTCGTCACGGCCAGTTCCCGGCCGTCACGATAGAGGCATTGCAGGGTGTTTCCTTTCACCATCTGCCCGATTTGAGTTATGACGATACCATGTTGGCTGGCAATGTCGAGTAGTGTGTTCACGTGTTCGTCTGCAACGGTGAAGCAAATTTCGTAGTCGTCGCCGCCGCTGAGCAAAAATTGGTATTCTTCGTCATCTATTCCTTTGTCTGTTACACCTTCGGACAATGGAACATCTTCGATTTGGATGGTCGCGCCAAGCTCACTACGCTGCATAATGTGACCAAGATCTGCGAGCAGGCCATCGGAGATGTCGATGGCGGCGTTGATATACGGTTTTAGTATTTGCATGTCAACGACTCGCGGGGTTGGGCGGTTTAGTCGTTGTAGAAAATAATCATCCGCAGAGGCCGTGCTCAGTTGTCGTAGGCCGATGGCGGCGTCACCAATTGTGCCGGTGACAAATATTTTGTCGCCGGGTTTTGCGGCGTCACGGCGTAGTGCTTTCCCGTCTTCGATGATTCCGGCGATTTGTACGCTGATGGTCAGTTGTGTTCCCCGGCTGGTGTCGCCGCCGATAATCTGTACACTATGTTGGCGCGCGAGTTCATCCATGCCCAGAGCGAATTCTTTTATCCACTGTTCGTCTTCAAACTCACTGAGGGTGATGGCGAGTGTGGCCCATTGGGGTTTGGCGCCCATGGCGGCCATGTCACTGAGGTTTACGGCGAGGCTTTTGTAGCCTATATCGCGTGCTTGTGTTTGTTCGGGAAAGTGTACGCCACGGACGAGGGTGTCGACGGCAATGCATTGTTGTACATTGCCGGTTTGTATTATGGCACCATCGTCACCAACACTGAGTATGACATCGTTTCTGTTCTCACCGATGTGCGCAAAGTAACGGTCGATGAGGGAAAATTCTGACATAGTTTATGATTTGCGTTTCTTATCTGCGTTTATTTCAATCTGGCGAGTGTCGATGGCGACTTTGTCGACGACGCCGTTGATGAAGCGGTGAGATTTGTCTGCGCCGAAGCGTTTTCCAAGGTCGATGGCTTCGTTGATTACAATGCGATACGGAATGTCGATAACGTATTTGAGTTCGTAGGTAGCCAGTCGAAGTATGGCGCGTTCGATAGGACCAAGGTCATCGAGGTGGCGGGTAACATGTGGTTTGTAGAGTTCGTCGATTTCGCTGGCGTTTTGGGTGATGCCGCTGATCAAGCGTTCGAAGTATTCCATGTCGGTGTTTGAGCCGCTATGCTCTTCACGAAATTGTTTGATGATGTCACCGATATTTTGCTGCGCGATTTGCCATTGATATATTGCTTGTACTGCGGCTTGACGTGCGCGACGGCGTGCTTGTCCGACATTCATTTTCTACTACCTTTTTAAAGAGCTTTTGGACTGTTGTCCGTTTTACATTCTGTGTTGTGCAATTGTTTAGTTTGTTTTGTGCCTGGGTTCCCGTTGCTCCATGCCTGGAAAGGGCTTCTGTTTACAAAACTCGCTGTGAATACTTCCCTGTACGCTCTGCGGCCGCGTCCATGCGGCCGAAGGTTTTGTAAACAGAAGCCCTTCCCAGGCAATACGCAACTGTATTGTGCTATTGCTTAGTTTGTATTCGTGCCTAGGTTCCCGCTACTACGAGTTTTTGTATTCACTTCAAGTGACTCGCCCATTCGCTGCTGTGTATCTGCTTAGTTTGTATTCGTGCCTAGGTTCCCGCCACTACGCGCTTGGAAAGGGATTCGATTACAAAACTCGCTGTGAATATTTCCCTGTACGCTCTGCGTCCACGTCCATGCGGCCGAAGGTTTTGTAAACGAATACCCTTCACGGCCACTGCGCGGCTACTTTGTGCTAAATGTCTAGATTTGGCGTTTTCGTTTTAACCGCTTAAAACCAAGATATTCGATACACAATGTTGCGCAACAAAACTTCCTGCCACCGAAAACTAATCTCGACTCCGCGAACGAAACCAAAGTACAACCACATTCGGATTCTTACGAGTCACAAACACTTCTAGAATTAGGTTTCATATTCATTGAACCGAAATTACAAAACCAATTCTGAATTTCTCTCCCAAACCACTACCACGATCTCTCAAGCACAGTGTTGGGGAAGGGTGTGGCGTTACAAAACCTTCGGCCGCATGGACGCGGCCGCAGAGCGTACAGGGAAGTATTCACAGCGAGTTTTGTAACGCCACACCCTTCCCCAACACTGTGCCCACCACGAAACACGAATTCACAACGGAACCCTACATATTGCGAAACAAATTCACCATTTCGATCGCAGAAACTGTCGCTTCGACACCTTTGTTACCGGCCTTGGTGCCTGCACGTTCGATCGCTTGCTCTATCGTATCCACCGTCAACACGCCGAATGCGACAGGCACATCGTCGTTGAGCGAAACGTGTGACAGACCCTTGGTCACCTCACCCGCGACATATTCAAAGTGCGGTGTTCCGCCACGGATAACAACGCCAAGCGCGATAATCGCATGGTATTTTTTACTACGGGCCATACGCTGTGCGGCCAGGGGAATTTCAAAGGCACCGGGAACTCGGACGATTTCGATATCGCTGCGTTTGCCGCCATGACGGACGATGGTGTCGATGGCGCCTTCGAGTAGGCTTTCGCCGATATAGCTGTTGAAGCGGCTCACGACGATACCGAATTTGGTGTCTTTTGCTACGGTGAGTTCGCCTTCATATGTTTTGATGTCGTTCATAGTGTCATCCGTCTATCGATACGTATTCTGTCACTTCCAGTCCGAAGCCTGAGATGCCGTGCATTCTCTTCGGCGCACCTATTACGCGCATTTTCTTTACGCCAAGGTCAGCGAGGATTTGGGCGCCGAGGCCATAGGTACGCAAATCGCCTGCCGGTTCCGGTTGCGGCAGTATACCGCCACCATCTTGTAATTGGTAATTGCGGATGCGCTTGATCAAATCATTGGCGGCAATTTCTTTGCGGATGAGTATGGCTATACCACTGCCCTCACGTGCAATGGCTTGCATGGCCTTGCGCATCGGTAAGGGTAATCCATCACGTTCCGCGTTCAATACATCGGTCACGTCATCGCGCAGGTGTACTCGAACCAATGTCGGTGTTTCTCCATTGACCTCGCCGTAGACGGCGGCCAGATGCACTTGCTGGCTGAGTAAATCGCGATAGGCGCACAGGGTAAATTCACCCCATTCCGTCGGCAGGCTGCATTCGGCAACTCGTTCGATGCTTTTTTCGTTGCGTATGCGGTAGTCGATCAGGTCGGCAATAGTGCCCATCTTCAGGCCGTGCTCGCGGGCGAAGATTTCCAGGTCGTCGCGACGGGCCATAGTGCCATCTTCATTGAGTATCTCGATGATGACCGCAGCGGGTTCAAGTCCTGCTAGACGTGCGAGATCGCATCCGGCTTCCGTATGTCCGGCGCGGGTAAGTACGCCGCCGGGTTGGGCCATGATCGGGAAGATGTGGCCCGGTTGTACGATGTCTTCCGGTTTGGCGTCGGCCGCAACGGCAGCGCGTACGGTTTGGGCGCGGTCGGCGGCGGAGATACCGGTGGTCACGCCGTGGGCAGCTTCGATTGAAACCGTGAAATTGGTCGAGTGTTTGTCATTGGTGTTGCTCACCATTAGCGGCAGTTTTAATTGCTGACAGCGCTCAGTGGTGAGAGTCAAACAGACCAGGCCGCGGCCATAGCGGGCCATAAAATTGATGTCGTCGGGACGCACCCATTGCGCGCCCATGATCAGGTCGCCTTCGTTTTCCCGGTCTTCGTCGTCCATCAGGATGACCATTTTGCCCTGACGGATGTCTTCGATGATGTCTGCTATTGGACTGAAAGCCATGAGTGATTATCCACGTTTGAAACCGTGCTCGGCGAGCAGGGCTTCGGTAATGCCGGAGGAGGTTTGTTGCGCCGCTTTGTCGCCAAGGATTAATCGTTCCAAATAACGCGCAATGATATCGACTTCGAGATTCACCCGGGTACCGGGGCGAAAGTCATCCATGGTGGTGATCTTGAGCGTATGCGGCACGATGGTCAGGCGAAAGGTATTACCGTTCACGGAATTTACCGTCAGGCTAATCCCATCGACACAAATCGAGCCTTTTTCGGCGACATAGCGGGCCAGTTCATCAGGTGCACGCACCCAGAATTCCTCGGCGCGGGCCTGTGTCTCCCGGGACAGAATTTCTCCCACGCCATCGACGTGGCCGCTGACCAGATGCCCACCCAGCGGGGTAGCCAAAGTCAGGGCTTTTTCGAGATTGACGTGATGACCAACCGATAGATTTCCCAAGGTAGTACGTGACAACGTTTCCCGCGAGACATCGGCGGCGAATCCCTGGGTGTCTTTTTCGATGACCGTAAGACACACCCCATTCACCGCGATACTGTCGCCAAGATTGACCGTATCCATGCCCAGATCGGGGCAACGTATGGATAGGCGCATGTCACCGCCGCGTGCTTCGCTGCGCGATAACTGGCCTTTGGTCTGTATGATACCGGTGAACATAGGAGATTTATTGTCTCAGGGTGTTGGTTTTGAACGTCAAAAGGCCTGCGAGTATAACATGAAGCGCTAATACTTAACCAAGTCCGGCCAGCGTAGTTCTATCGCTTGCCCGGTCGGCAGGTGATGCGCCAGTCCTGACCAATCGCGCGGATATCGACGATTTCCATGGGTATCTTCTGTTCCATGGAAATCACACCTGGCAGGTGCATCATGCCGGCGGCGGCATCGCCCATCAACACCGGCGCCATATAAATAATGAGTTCATCGAGGAGTTTTGCGCGTAGCATTGCGCCATTGAGTATGGCCCCCGCTTCCATCATGACCTCATTGATCTCCAGTTGACCCAGCTTATCCATCAAGGCATTAAGATCCACGCCGCCCTGATAATCCGGCAGGACATAGACCTCAGCACCCCGTTGTTCGAGGGCGGCCTTTTTTTCTGTATTGCGCGAAGTACAGAAGATGAGGGTGCGTCCGGAGAGTTCGAACATGCGTGCATCCGGCGGCGTGCGCAGTTCGCTATCGAGGATGATACGCGCGGGTTGGGTTGTCGGTTCTTCACCGAGCTCGTTTTCGCGCAGATTGAGATAGGGATTGTCCGACAACACCGTGCCGATACCGCTCATAATGGCAGAGCTGCGCGCGCGCAATCGTTGTACATCGCGGCGTGCGGTGGGCGCGGTTATCCAGTGACTCTCACCGGTTGCCATGGCGGTGCGACCGTCGAGACTCATCGCGACCTTACACATTACCCATGGCCGACCAGTACTCATGCGTTTGACGAAGCCGCGATTGAGTAGTTGAGCCTGTTCGGTCATCAGACCTTCACGCACCGTAATGCCCGCCTGTTTGAGCTCTGCAATGCCATTGCCCGCGACTTGCGGATTAGGATCGGTCATGGCCACTACCACTTCTGACACTCCGGCGGCGATCAAGGCCTGTGTACACGGCGGTGTTTTACCGTGATGGCAGCAAGGCTCGAGGGTGACATAGGCTGTCGCACCTCGCGCCTGTTCACCGGCCATGTTCAAGGCATTCACTTCGGCATGCGCCTGCCCAGCTAAGGCATGATATCCCTCGCCTACTACTGCGCCATCTTTGACCAACACACATCCGACACGCGGATTAGGATGAGGACTGCACATCGGCGTCTCCGCGAGTTGAATCGCGCGCGCCATAAAACGATGATCATCGCTGTTGAACATTAGTGTCTCTTGTCGTCGTCAGGAAGAAGTGGCATTTGCTGGCGATTGAATTCTTCGTTGGGCTCGCGTTCCAGTTTTTCGATCTCATCGCGGAATTCGCTCACGTCCTGGAAACTGCGATAGACCGAAGCAAAGCGAATATAGGCAACGCGATCAAGTTTGCGCAGTTCGTCCATAACCCAGCCTCCCAATTGATCCGACGAAACTTCGCGATCGCCGGTTGCGCGCAGTTTGCGTGTAATCATATTAATGGATTGCTCGATTCTTTCCGTGTCGACAGGGCGTTTTTCCAGGGCGCGCATAATCCCCTGACGCATTTTGACTTCATCAAAGGGGACGCGGCTGCCATTGCGTTTGATGATGCGCGGCATTACCAGCTCAGCGCTTTCAAAAGTGGTGAATCGCTCAGCGCAGGTCAGACACTCACGGCGGCGACGGACCATATCGCCTTCGTTCGCCAGCCGCGAGTCTATTACCTTGGTTTCGGTCGCGCCGCAGAATGGGCAACGCATGTTTGGCCTTCCCTGTCGTTTAGTCCCTAGGCATAAACCGGGAATTCACGGCACAAGGCCAGAACTTCCTGCTTTACGCGCTGAATGGTGGCGTCATCGTTGATGTTTTCAATCACGTCGCAACACCAGTCGGCGACCTTGATAATCTCTGCCTCTTTGAAACCACGCGTCGTTGCCGCCGGTGTACCGATGCGCAGTCCGCTGGTGACAAATGGTGACTGTGGATCATTCGGTACGGCGTTCTTGTTCACGGTGATATTGGCGCGACCCAGTGCTTCTTCAGCGTCTTTGCCAGTAATACCTTTCTTTTGCAAATCGACCAGAAACAGGTGATTCTTGGTGCCATTGGAAACGATATCGATACCGCGTTCCTGCATGCGCTTGGCGAATGCCTGGGCGTTCAGTACAACCTGCTTCTGATAGGTTTTGAATTCCGGCTCAAGCGCCTCTTTGAAGGCAACCGCCTTGGCGGCGATGACGTGCATCAAAGGTCCGCCCTGGGTACCAGGGAATACCAGTGAATTGAATTTCTTTTCGATCTCGGGATTGGATTTGCACAGTATCAAACCACCGCGAGGACCACGTAGAGTTTTGTGTGTAGTCGTAGTAACCACGTCTGCGATGGGCACTGGGTTGGGGTATTCACCCGTGGCAATCAGACCGGCGACGTGGGCCATGTCTACCATCAGATAGGCACCAACCTCGTCAGCGATATCACGGAATTTCTGCCAGTCGACGATTTGGGAATAGGCGGAAAAACCAGCGACGATCATCTTCGGCTTGTGCTCACGCGCCAAACTCGCGACCTGGTCGTAATCGATTTCACCGGTGGCGTCATTCAGACCGTATTGCTGGGCGTTGAAAAGCTTACCCGAGAAATTGACCTTGGCACCGTGGGTCAGGTGACCGCCGTGGGCCAGACTCATACCGAGTACGTGGTCACCCGGTTGTAGCAGCGCGAGATACACGGCCGCATTGGCCTGAGAACCGGAATGCGGTTGCACATTGGCGTAGTCTGCGCCGAATAGTTGCTTGGCGCGATCAATCGCCAGTTGTTCGGCAACGTCGACATACTCACAACCGCCATAATAACGACGACCGGGATAACCCTCCGCGTACTTATTGGTCAGCTGAGTACCCTGGGCCTGCATTACCCGTGGGCTGGCGTAGTTTTCCGAGGCGATCAGCTCGATATGCTCTTCCTGGCGACGATTCTCGTTTTCGATGGCGCCCCACAGTTCCGGATCATAATCCGCGATATTCATTGATTTAGAAAACATAACAATCTCCATTACTTAGAATTCGGTGGGCCACCGGGGAACTCGCCGCCGGGACGTGGCCATGAAGCCGGCGAGTATACCGCAATAGAGGGGAGTTTTCATTCACGCGAGTTACAGGGACTTTACCACTCCACGGTCACGACGACCGCGTCGCGATAGCTGCCGGGTTCCACTCGTTGGGCGGGAGGGATGCGTCCATACACGTTCAGACGTGTTGTCGCGCCAACAGGTGTGCCACTGTAAAAAAGACTATCGCCACTGCCGTCACCCCAGATCTGGCGTCGCTGCGGGTCGAGATAGAGATTATAGAGCAGACTGCTGGCGCCATCGCCTTGCATGCGTCGATAGGCAAAGGCGCTGTCGCCATCCAGCCCACCATCGATGATGACGCGAAACGGTTCGCTGCTTTGACAATCCACCTGGATAAAACCTGTCGCATCCAGGGGTGCCGGAAGAAAGCTGTCGTAGGCGCCAAAGTACACGCCTTGCGCATTGACAAAACAATGATTGGCCTGCGCCGTTACACATTGCAAGACCAACAATAAAAACACGATTGTTCTAGCGTACACAGCGGACTTCTCCCAGATCCTGTACCAGCGCGGTGGACGGCGGTACCTTTAGTTGAAATTGACAGTGCTGTCCTTCGAGCAACATGCTCGCCTGATACTCTCCCTCGCTGAGGTTTTCAAAATAGAACAGGCCTTCTTTTCCGATGATACTTTCCGTACGTAGTTCACCACGACGTAATTCCAGTAACGCAAACTCCGGAATTTTTTTTATGCCGAAATCGTCGAATACCAGATGACCGCTCACTGCCTGAAACTGTTTGAGTTCAAAATCAATCACACTACCGCTGCGATAGGCAGGGACGACGATCTTGCTCGTGTGCGCTATAGAATAATTGACCGGAATTGATTGCGTATCGATGCGAATCTGGTTGCGCGAATACGAAGTGAGATTGGGGATAATGGCGTCGCCGTTATGTGTGCTTCCCATTAATTCGCCAGAGAGATACACATCCACGTCATCGAGCTTGCCCAGTTGCACCAGGCCGAAACTGTCATATATGGGTCGTGTCAGAAATGTCTTGCCATTTACCAATGCCAGGGCACCAGACAGGGTTCCCTGATAGCTGTTCCTATCGGCGAGACGATACCAGGACACATTGGTGTTCAGGTGTTGTGAATTCCAGCTTGCACCGACTTCGCCCTGCATTTGGTCGTTGACCTGAAACGTATCCTCAGTCCAGCCGCGTGCACGTATGCCTATACCCTGACCAGCAGGCGTTGCGCGCTGCATGTAATAGTGGTGCGCAAAACTGTCCTGCTGTTGTTGATAGCGATAACTGGCAGTGAAGTGGCGATCGAAGATTGCGTTTACGCCAAGCATAAACGTATTTTGGCCAGAAGCGCTATCGAACTGATAACTGTAGCGGGCGAAGAAGTGCGTCGCTCTGGTCAGGCGTTTATTGTAAAGCACGCTGACGTTTTCTCGATCGGCCACTAATTCCGGAGAAGCAAATTCATCGCCTTCTGAATACGATTGCACACGGTTATAAATCAGCGAGATGGTACCGATAGGAAGCCCATGTAGACCTGCCGAGTAGGCTTGCGTAAATCGCGACTCCCATTGTTCAGGTTTATACGAAAGATTCGCGTAGGCGTCAGATGTATACGACAGTAATGCGCGTACATGAAAGCGTCGCCCGACATAGTGATAACGACCCAGAGCGGCGTAGGCATTTTGCTGTTGATAAAGACTATACCCGCCGAGTAATTCAAACTCACCGAGGCGCGATAACAATATTACCGAATGTGCGCGAAGATTGATTACCTCTTTATCAACATCCATACGTATTCCTGCGGTGAGTTCACGCCGTATTCCGACATCATGGGAAACGAGTAACATCGGCCGATCTTCGTACTCACTGACGAATAAATCGGCATAATGTCTCCGCCAGCCAAACGCGTAGTGATATTCGTGTCGTCCGGGTAATAACAAACGCGACGACACATAATAGGGTTCCTGTAAACGCTGCTCGCGACCAAAGGCATCGGTTACCACGACTTCTGCCTCACCGCCGCCAAATACGTTCGGAATATTGTCGAGTGTGTATGGCCCGGCGGGTAATTCCTCGCTGCGTAGCAACATGCCATTGGCATAAACATCTACGCGTGAAGGTGTAGCCAACAGGCCTTCGAGACGCAGGCCGACGCCGCGTCCCAGCCAGTTATCCAATTGCGTGTGACGGGAAAATCGTATGCCGCTAAACATACCGCTACCACCGAGTTCGCCACCGCTGGCAAAAAAGTCTCCGACGAGCAGCCGTTTCCCTTGTTCGGGATAATCCGCTGTAATATGCCCCAGACCGCGACGCCAACGGTATCCACCCTGATAGGGAAAAACAGAATAATTGAGACGCAGACTGACGTTGTTGCGACTGGCTACCGCTTCTAAAGGAAATTCCCAGGCTGCATAGGATGCCTCTTCACTTCCACGATAGATTGCGCTGTAATTAAGAAAGGCGGCCGCTGTCTTGCTTTCAACTTCCAGCGATCTGTTTGCGCCATAGTCGATATGCGTAGCGGGCAGGTAATAGGGATTGATATCGACATACAGAACGAGTTGTTCACTGTCTAGCTTAAAGGTCAAGCGTGCACTGTGAGACTTTAGTGATACATAGCGCTGTTGCTTGTATGTAAGACCATCCAGTTTCAATAAGGTGTTTAGATTTCGCATGTCCTCGTATGGAACCCACACATCTCCGTCATCACGAAGCAACACGAAACTTTCCTGTCGTTCAAGCTGATTGACAAAGAGTTTGAGAGGTATGACTTCATGAGCATAGACGGTGAGTGATAATAGTTGACAATAGATTACACAGAAAAATAATAGTGCCTGTTTCGACTGAACACTCACAGCCATACCTTACAACTTCTACTGGGGCGCATAGACAGCTAACAACCAATCTGTTCCTTTGGCACCCTGGCAACGAGGGTCTTTGCAGAGGTTCTTGTGGTCAGTTCCAGAAATTCACTACGACCACATTCCTGGTCGCTTAGTTTAATGGAAAAGGCGTTATGGTTGCCTGACAACACGTACCAGCCTTTGGACTCGTGAAAAAATATTTCGTGTTGATTACGATCCAGTCCTGTGACCTGAAACTGTTTGACGATTACGTGCTGATTCCCTCTATTCTCAAGCACAACGCTGGCCTTTCCATTTTTGACCGAAGCTCCGGACAAGGCCACTTCGACTTTCTCTCTCTCTGGCTGAATAAACAGGGGAATACTGAAACGCAAGGCAAAATTCAATGCCTGATTGCGTTCACTACGACTGACCAGCTCCTCAACGAAAATCCGATAGGTCATTTCTTTTTGCGCATCGCGTGTACCGTTAAAACCTATACGTATCGTTCTTTGTTCATTGGCTTTCAGGGTTACTATGCGCGGAAAAAAAACAATTTCATCGGCCTCGTCGTATACATCGGTTCCAGAGGCATCCTGCATCCATTTACGCGCATCGATTTGCAGCGTTACGGAGCCATTACTGGTATTGCTCAACTCCAGAATGCTGGTGCGTGTGTTTTGAGAAAATTCCAGCTTGAGGGGGTTTACCTTGAAGGAAGCGGCATATGAAAACGTAGCAGCCTGGACAAGCAAAACAAATATGAATAATCGATACAACATTCCCTTTCCTCCCAAAAAAAATGCCTCTTCCCCAATACAGAGAAGAGGCGAGAACGTGATCAAAATGCCACAGTCACCGTCACTGTATCGGAATAAACACCGGGAGGGACATCGATGTTTCCGAACAGTCTGGCTTCCACGTTAAATGTTTCGGGTAAACCGATACCGGTTCCTGCGACAGGTTCTCCAGGATAGGTGTTGGTTACGCCGACATCACCCCAATCATTGCCACCATATGTAAGACGGTATGGCAAAACTGCCCCGGTGCCATTACTCAACATACGATTCGCGCCATCGGAGTTTACACCCGCATCCAGCGCCACGTTATAAACCACCCCATTGTTACAGCTGACAGTAACCTGTCCGCTGGTGTCAACTTGTGCGCCACTGTATACACCGAAATCGATTGGCGCCGCCTGTACCGTACAGGCTCCCGCCACTGTCGCGGTAATTTCCATTTGCGCGGTATTTGCACCCGCATTTGAGATCGTTAACATACTTGCAAGCAAAGCAGCAAAAGTCAGGAAACGTTTGTCCATGTTTCTGTCCTCTTTTCAAGGGTGAAAGCGGCAAATCAAAATGCCGTCTCCCACGTTATAAATTAATTATCTTCACGGCTGATTCTGTTTCGACGAGTTATTTAGTCGAGGCAGTCAGAATAGAAAAAATCCAATGAAACAAAGCTGAAAGGTGTGAATTTAATTTTTCATATCAAATTAATGCTGGAACACATTGTGTGTTTTGACACAATTCAGATTTTCAACGAATCAGAAATTCAACAATAAGACAGGAAAAATTCAGATAGAAGTCAGGTATAAAATCAAAAAAGAATGGAAGTATGCGTTAACTAACAACTATTCACCATAGCGTCGAACAAGCACAGATATCACCAGACAGATGTTGGTAACGTATCTCAGTGCTCCAATGCGATACTCTTCCCTATATAGTTTCCCTGCGCAAAATCGACCCCTATTTCCATTAGCAAGTCATGCACAGGTTCACTCACGACAAATTCGGCTACGGTTTTGGTACCCATTAAATGACCAATATCATTGAATGCCTCAACCATTGCGCGATCGAGGGGATCACTCTCCAGGTCTTTGATAAAGCTGCCGTCGATCTTGATATAGTCCACCGGTAATTGCTTGAGATAGGAAAATGAACTCAGACCGCTACCAAAATCGTCCAGTGCAAATCGACAGCCTTTTTCACGCAGGGTTTGAATAAAGTCTCTGGCACGCTGCAGATTTGAAATAGCCGCGGTTTCGGTTACTTCAAAACAAATAGAGTGACTTGTAATATTGTTCCCATCGATTGTGTCTAGTACAAACTGCAAAAAGGACTCGTCGCATATTGACTGCGCAGAAAGATTAATCGAAAAACTGCTGGTTTTATCGCCTGATAATTGGCGACCACTCAGATTTTGCAAAGCATTATTGACCACCCAGCGATCTATATGCGTCATTAATTGATATCGTTCTGCCACAGGTATAAATGTATTTGGCGCGATCACCTGACCATTCTCATCCAGCATACGTATCAAGATTTCACAATAAGGGAGACCTCCACCGCCGTTCAAGGGCACGATCGGCTGTTGGTACAACACAAATCGATCTGCCTCTAACGCCCGCTGTATGCGTTGCAACCAGGCCATTTCTCCTCTGCGCTGGCTAAGCAAAGCGTCACCCTGACGATAGACATGAATGCGATTACGTCCAAGCTCTTTCGCCAGATAGCAAGCCGAGTCGGCAGCCTTCAATACATCAGCAACCGTACCTGCCATTCCGGAAATCTCTACCAGGCCAATACTCATTCCGATGTCGAAGGTCTTGGTTTCCCAGGTAAAGCGAAAGCGATTAATCATGGCAAGAATTTGTGAGGCGCGTTGTTGCGCGACCTTTACGTTACAGTGGTTAAGCAGCAGACCAAATTCATCACCACCAAGGCGAGACAAAGTATCACTATCCAAGACGCAACTTTTCATATTGCTCGCTAATTGTTTCAATAAGGCATCACCGGCGACATGTCCGCATAAATCATTCACGACTTTGAATTGATCCAGGTCGATGTAGCACAGCGTATGCACATAACCTCTTTCACGTGAACTGTTAATTTGTCTTTCTAATACCGTTTCAAATTCGCGTCGATTGACCAAACCCGTCAGGGGATCGTGAGATGCCTGGTAGGCAAGTTTCAACGTCAGTCGTGATAATTCGCTGATATCGTGAAATATCAGAATACTGCCTAAAACATCGTTATCCTCGCCACTGATTGGCGAAGCGTGTGCTTCAAATACCTTCTCCCGTTTTGAACCGGTTTCAGGCGTTATCGTGTCACCATAGGTCAATGCGCAATTAAGATGCATTACCTGCGACAACATGTGTTTCAGTGCATCTGGTTTACAGATTCCTGCGTCGCTGAGTAGATTGTCGACGGGCAATCCCATATATCCTTCATTCGGCATGGACAACCAGGAGGCAAACGCCGGGTTAATGAATTCAACGGCGAGATTTCTATCAGTAGTAATGATCCCATCACTAACTGATTCCATTGCCGAGCGTAAACGTGCGTCGGCAACGTTGCGTTGCCTTTGCTCATACAAGCTATTATCCCGCAACAATTGGTGATGAATGACAATCGCCGCCTCTCCCGCCAAGGCTTCCGTCATTTCGATTTCATGATGGCTGAAATGATGGACAGAATGACGGTGTATGCCGACGATCACGCCGATAGTTTCGTCTTCCACTAAAAGAGGCGAACAAATAAGTGCTCTCACCTCATAGCGTTCTAACAATGTGCGCTCATCTTCACTCAAATTATTTGCATCACTTACGCATACCGTACGCCCTTCCATAAACGCTTGTGAGCTAACACTGAGACCGCCCAGAGAGATCGACTCATAACCTTCCGACAGATAAGGCCCTTCATTGTGCACAACGGCAATCAGTTTATCCTGTTGCTTGTCGTGTAACATAATCGCGACAAGATCGAAGCGCAGCAATGAAACACTGAGCTCAACAATATTTTCAAATACGTTTTTGACGGAAAGGTCCGGGGCACCGCGCAAAATACGATTGCCCACATGAAGAATCTTGTGTGAATGTTCAATATGTTCAAAAAGCTCACGAAAACGACCGGTAAGCACGCCGAGTTCGTCAGTGGAGCTTGCCGCGAGTTCGCGTGCGACTACGTCGTTCTGGCTTTCTTCACCGAAAAGTGATTGCAATGGTTGCAAGGCCTGCCCAAAGCTATGGACAAACATCAGCGCGCCGGCGATCGCCAAAAGCTCGAGTGACAACCACACAAAAAACACTTCGTTATCAAAAACACCGGTACGTGCCCAATAGTATTGCACCAGAACGGTATCAATTAACAAAGGCGTGAGCGCGCCGATCAAAAACACTCGCGTTTTTATCGTCAAGCGGGGCTTATTTAGATTCAGTTGCCCAAGCGCACGACCAAATAAATCATAGAACTTAAAAAAAACAGGCAAACCGACAATAATCGAAACAATCAAGGCGACCAAGTGTATCTTGAACCACTCGACCGGACCGGCAACAAAATCCGTCGCTATCTCAGCCGTTATGATTACCGAGGAAGGCGCCAGGGCTAAACTACCTAAAAACAAACTCCAGAACTGCAAAGGAAATCTACTGAGAATTCGATCAACATCAGCTACTGCACTATTGTCCTGGCTCAAATACCGCGCCACCGGCTGCACGTAAATGCGAAACCATATTTGGGCAAAAACAAAAGTACCAGCGATAAACAGAATTTCGAGAGGATGACTAAGGATGGCGTAGGTTTGTCCTGGTGTGAACAACCCTATATACAGCATAAAAGCAAAACCAATCACCGGCGGTAAAGTCCAGCAGATGGCGACCAGGGTGGTAAAGTGGACGTTAAACTCTTTAGCCTTCATCCACTGTGTCCTCCCCTTTCGGGAAAGACACACCACCCCGTCAGAATAAAATTACATAACAGGTTCCTGGTCTTCTCCTTCCTTATCAGGAGGCAGAAGATCTTCCTTGGTGACCCCCAGCATGAGTGCACTAGCGCTGGCAATATAGATAGAGGAATAGGTTCCAACGACGATACCAACAATTAGCGCAGTGGCAAATCCATGAATCAATTCGCCGCCGAATATGAATAATGCAACCAATACCAGCAAAGTGGTTAATGAAGTCATCATGGTTCGTGACAAGGTTTGGTTGATCGACTGATTAACGACATCAGTCGGTGTTCCCTTACGCATTTTGCGAAAATTCTCGCGTACCCGGTCAAAGACGACGATGGTGTCATTCAAGGAATAACCTATCACCGCCAGAATAGCTGCCAGTACTGTAAGATCAAACTCCAAACCAAGAATCGAAAAAGCGCCCATGGTGAAAATGACGTCATGCACCAATGCTGCGATTGCTCCCAGTGCGAAACGTTTTTCAAAACGTATCCATACATAGACTAGAATACATCCCAGCGCAGTCAACATCGCCAGGCCACCTTTTTCGATTAGCTCGTCACCAATCTGTGGTCCAACAAACTCAACACGACGCATATCGGCTGTGCCGTTTTCCGTTGAACTCAATACAGCAAGCAATTGAGTACTCAATTGTGCAGAGGTGACGCCCTCTCGCGGCGCAATGCGCACTAACACATCCTTGGCGGTTCCGAAGTGTTGCACGACGGCATCGTCAAATCCCTGTTTCGCAAGCGTGTCACGAAGACTGGAAAGTTCTGCCGCTTGTTGATACCCCACTTCTATCAGGGTTCCTCCGGTAAAATCGATGCCAAGGTTCATTCCCTTAGTCACAACCGATCCAAGACCAATCAACAAAAAGATCATTGAAATCATCATCGCGGTCTTATGCACGCGCATAAAATCAAATTGAGGAGGCTGTTTTAGTATTTGCAACATGTCACGTCGTCCTAGATCGAAAGTTTACTCACCTTGCGTCCACCGTAAATCAAATTGGCGATGGCGCGAGTACCCATGATGGCGGTAAACATAGAGGTCAGAATACCGATAGAAAGTGTTATCGCGAATCCCTTGATAGGACCGGTTCCCAAAGCAAATAGCACGATTGCGGCGATAAGCGTTGTGATATTCGCATCGGCAATAGTCATGAAGGCGCGACCATAACCAAGATCGATCGCATTTTGCGGTTTAATTCCTGCGCGTAATTCTTCTCTTATGCGTTCAAAAATAAGTACATTGGCGTCAACCGCCATACCCACTGTAAGAACGATACCCGCGATACCCGGCAAAGTCAGCGTGGCCTGCATCATAGACAAAATGGCGACGATAAACACCAGATTGGCTGCCAACGCCACATTCGCAATCATGCCGAAACCACGATAGTAGAAAAGCATAAATCCCAACACCACCACGAAACCGATGATGACAGATTCGAAACCCTTATCGATATTGTCTTGCCCCAAACTTGGGCCGACCGTACGCTCTTCCACAATATCAATAGGCGCGGCCAAGGCACCGGCACGCAGTAACAAGGCCAAATCGCGTGCTTCTTCGGTGCTATCCAGACCAGTGATCTGGAAACGACTGCCTAGACGATCACGGATACGCGCAATATTGATTACTTCCTCAATCTTGCGCTTGGTACGTATCGTTTCTCCATCCACCACGCGTCTATCGGTCTTCGACTCGATAAACACCACCGCCATCAATTTGCCGACATTATCCTTTGTGGCATTGGTAAAGATGCGGCCACCCTTGCTATCAAGAGTGATATATACCGCTGGGCCACCGCTTTGGGTATCGATACCGGAAGATGCATCGACGATGTAGTCACCGGTCAGCATTACCTGGCGCTTGAGCAAGGCAGGATCACCATTACGTTCTTTATACAACTTTGAACCCGGTGGCACGCGACCGCTTAATGCTGCTTGAACATTGTGTTCTTCATCCACCATGCGGAATTCCAGGGTGGCTGTCGCACCTAAAATTTCTTTGGCGCGCGCAGTGTCTTGTACACCTGGCAACTGTACGACGATGCGATCAACGCCTTGCTGTTGTATTAAAGGCTCGGCAACGCCCAATTCATTGACGCGATTGCGCAGCGTGGTGATATTTTGTTGTAGGGCAAATTTCTGAGTTTCACGAATTTCCTGTTCACTCAGACTGACTTGAAGATAGTGATAGGGCTCTTCGTCGATATCGGTAAACAGGAGATTACTATTCGATTTTTTGATCAGGCGACGCGCTTCTTCGCGCACATCGGCACCACGGAATTTCAATTGAACGTAGGCATTACCGCTGGCGACATCTCCCTCACGGTCGATACCCAGGTAACGGACTTTTTCTTCGCGTAACAGGCTGCGAAAATCGCCGGTATAGCGTTCCAGTGCCTGGGTGATAGCGGCCTGCATATCAACTTCCATCAGGAAGTGCACGCCACCACGCAAGTCGAGACCGAGATACATCGGCAGGGCATCAATAGACGTCAACCACTCAGGCGTCGATGGCGCCAGATTTAAGGCCACGATATAACCTTCACCGAGTCGCTCACGCACCAGTTCCTGCGCCTTGAGCTGGGTATCGGTATCGCTGAAACGCGCCAGGATACGATCACCTTCGAGTACGACGCTCTTAAAGACGATATTCTGGTCTTTGAGTATTTGCTCGACACGACCCAGAGTGCCAGTGTCTATTTTGACAGTGCGCTCTCCAGAAACCTGTACTGCCGGGTCCTCACCATAGAGATTGGGCATGGCGTATAGCGCGCCAACGACCACTGCAATGACGAGAATGAGATATTTCCACAACGGATATTTGTTTAGCATCCTGTTACCCAGACTTCCTTATTAAATACGGGGGTTGTTTGTATAGCAAAAACCGGGCAGGAATCTCCGCCCGGCCAATTTGCGGTTACTTATACGTTCCCTTGGGAACCAGATTGATGACAGACTGGCGCTGAATTCTCACCTGCGTATTGGCGGCAATTTCCAGTGTCACGAAATTTTCATCGACTTCGATGACCTTGCCCAGCAGACCACCGCTGGTGACGATCTCATCACCCTTGGAGACTGACTCAGTCAGCTTCTTGTGTTCCTTGGCACGCTTGACCTGCGGACGTATTAACAAGAAATAGAAAATCAGAAAAATGACCAGTAGTGGCAGTAAGCCCAGCAAGTCACCAGCACCCGGTGCTGGAGCAGCCGCGCCGCCCTCAGCCATAGCATCAGAGATGAAAAAGCCCATCGCGTTTTCCTTTAGCTCCCAATAGTGATAAGGCCGCGTATTATCACACAAACCAGCCAGCGTTAGAACGGAGTTTTACCGGAACGTCAATTTTCCAGCAACCGGGTCACACTTCCGAGAGGCGCGATCTTTCATTGGCTTATCGGGTCACTTTGCCACTTACAGGGCAGGCACAGACGCGCCACGTCGTTCATAAAAAGACTGCACGAAATCGCTGAATTGCCCGGCCTGTATGGCATCACGCATGTTTTGCATGAGCTCGTGGTAGTAATAGAGATTATGGATGGTGTTGAGACGTGCGCCCAGTATTTCACGGCTGCGATCCAGATATCGTAGATAAGATCGACTGTAGTGCTGACAGGTATAGCAACCGCAATTCTCGTCCAAGGGTCGGGTATCGCGCTCATAGATGCTATTACGTATGCGTATCACGCCGGCATGGACGAACAAATGGCCGTTACGCGCGTTGCGCGTAGGCATCACGCAATCGAACATATCGATGCCGCGACGAACAGACTCCACCAGATCTTCCGGCGTTCCCACGCCCATGAGATAGCGCGGCTTGTCCACCGGCATAGCGGGAGTCAGATGGTCGAGTACGTGTTTCATCTCCTCCTTGGTCTCACCAACCGACAGACCGCCGATGGCGTAGCCGTCGAAGCCGATCTCCGTCAGGCCACGCAGGGAAATATCACGCAGTGTCGGGTACATGCCGCCCTGCACAATGCCGAATAATGCATTTGGATTGCCTTCGTGGGCTTTTTTACTTCGTTCTGCCCAGCGTAAAGACAGTTCCATCGAGTCTCTGGCCTGCTGTTCAGTGGCCGGATAAGGCGTACATTCATCGAAGATCATCACGATGTCTGAGCCGAGTTCACGCTGGACTTGCATAGATTCTTCCGGACCGAGAAAGATCTTGTCGCCATTGATGGGCGATTTAAACGTCACGCCATCTTCGCTAATCGTGCGCATATCACCGAGAGAAAATACCTGAAATCCACCAGAATCCGTGAGTATGGGTTTGTCCCAGTGCATAAAATCATGCAGATCGCCATGCTCACGGATAACACCGGTACCTGGACGCAGCATGAGATGAAAGGTATTGCCGAGTACGATTTGCGCGCCCAGCTCCAGCAATTCTTCGGGGGTCATGGCCTTGACCGTGGCATAAGTGCCAACAGGCATAAACACGGGGGTTTCCACCACGCCTCGGGAAAAGGAAAGACGTCCGCGGCGAGCGCCATCGGAGGTGGTCAATAACTCAAACTTCATGAAATGGAAATCCGTCTTACTCTGGGAGGCGCAAGCTTACCGCAAAACAGGGTGATTACAAACGTCAGGCGGCCTGAGCCAGCTCGGCGACGCTCTCGAGTATGCGCAGTGGTTCGACCGGCTTCATCAAAAAGGCGCGTATACCCATGGCATGGGCCTTTTTCTCGTCCATGCGTTCGCTATAGCCGGTACACATCAGGATGGGCATGTCCTCGCGTAGCGCCAATATTTGCCGACTCAACTCCTCGCCAGTTATGCCAGGCATGGTGTAATCGGTAACAATGACGTCAAATGCGTAGGGATTCTGTTTGACGAGTTCGAGCGCCGCCTTCGGATCGGTCATAGCCGTAACTTCATAACCATACATCTCGAAAAGTATCCCATACAGTTCGACTATGGATTCTTCGTCGTCTACAACCAGCACTCGCGCCTGGTTTCCATCAACTATGACGCTGTTTACAACTTCCTTATTATCTGCGACTTCCAGACAATCACTCGTCGGTAGAAAAATACTGAACCGCGTACATCCTGGTTGCGACTGCACTTCCAGATGCCCTCGGTGCTGATGAACAATCGCCTGCACCATGGAAAGCCCCATTCCCGAACCCTTGCCCACCTCCTTGGTGGTAACAAACGGATCGAAAATACGCTCTAACAGAGACTCGTCTATACCTGCACCACTGTCCTCCACTTCTAACACCACATAGTCGCCAATAAATGTCTGGAAACATGCACTACAAGTTGAATGGGCGTTTTGTTTAACCCCCAGTTGAATTTTAATGCGCCCCTGACCCTCCATTGCGTCGCGCGCATTGATACACAAATTCATCAACACCTGTTGGAGTTGAACGATAGTGCCTTGCACAATGGGTATGTCTTCGCCAATGTCACAAACGATTTCAACACTGCTCGGCATGGTCGGACCGAGCATGTCGACGACTTCGTTCACCAGCATGGGCATCTGCACGGGCTCGAAGACATCAGTCTGGTCTCGACTAAATGCGAGCAACTGCTTCACCATATCCCTCGCGCGCTGTCCGGCAAGGCTGATTTTTTTGACGTACTGAACGATATCTTCTTTGCTAAAGCTGTCCGGCATTTCCGTAACTAGTTTTGAATAACCCAAAATACTGGTCAGCATATTATTAAAATCGTGGGCAATTCCACCTGTCAGTTCGCCGATAGCCTCCATTTTTTGCGCCTGTTGTAATTGTCGTTGCAGACGCATTTTTTCGCTTTCAGACTTCACCACTTTATCAATGTCGATCAACACTCCCAGCACTCGACGAGCAGTGCCATCTCTATCGATTTCCACATTCCCCTTGAGATTCACCCAGCCAACGGAGCCGTTTTCCCATTGAAAACGAAAGCGCGTATCCAGCTCGATGTGTTCGCGTACACAAAAAAGAATCGCCTGATCGACATCTTGCCTGTCGTCAACGTGTATGCGTGATAAAAAGTTTTCAAATGTCCGCTCGAAAGCGCCGGGGAAAGCCCCCATTAATCGCCACACTTGTTGGGACCAGACAATTTCTTTCGTTTGCGGATTTAGTTCCCAGGTACCTATATTGGCGAACTGTTGACTCATCTCAAATCGAATCTGGCTATTGATCAATTCCTGTTCAGTGATGCGACGTTCAGTGATGTCGCGTCCGGTTCCCACTTGGCCGATAATTTGTCCGTTAGCGTTGCGCAATACCGAGCCCTTGATATGAAACACCCGTGGCCCGGCTTTCGTTTGTAACACCGCGTCAATTTCGTCGCTGCCAACGGCCATCACGCTATCGAAAGCCGCCTGCACCCGATCTCGATCTTCAGTCGAAACAAACTCCAGGGCATTTCGCTGCCACATATCGGATTCTTCCCATCCCGTCATACGCTGCAGTGCGCTATTAAACCAGACGATGCCGCCGGACAAATCCAACTGGTATACAATGTCCTGCATGGTGGCATTAATCAGTTCATATTCGCTCAACACTTTTTTCAGTCGATCTTCGGCATTCGTGCGTTCCGCGATTTCCTTGCTTAGGTATTCGAGATAACTACGTTCTGACAGATCTCTAACAATGGCAACAACGTATTTTTCTCCACGAATCGTGGTAGGAAACAAGTCAACCTGCGCGGGAAATACAACGCCATTGGCGCGTTTTGCGTCGATCTGAATTCCGCCAGACATCGTTCTGGCTCTCATGTCCTTAAAATATTCTTCACGCAAATGCTGATGATTTATTGACATTTCGGTGGGAATCAAATCATCCACGCACATTTGAAGTAGCTGACTGGTTGAAACGCCAAAAATCCCCTCAGAAGAACTATTGCAGAATCGTATTATGCCTTCTTCATTCACCATCAGTACCGCGTCGGGAATGGTTTCCATCAGAATACGAAACTTTTCCTGCGATTCGTTTAATGCAAGCTCTCTTGCCTTGCTCTCTTCTATCTTGTTTTGCAGTTCTTCATTAACCCGCCCCAACCTGCCCGCCATGTCCGCATTGGTTTGCCACAAGGTAATATGCTGAACGAATTGTTTTTGAACCGCGCGTGACAGTGCCAGAACACCGAGTACAAAAATACCAAAAAAAACTAAAAACTCAGTCGTAAACGATTCCCTATTACGAAATACCCAAACCACCGTACACATTAGCAGCGGTACCGCAAAACTGTAATAGAGTGTGGAATGTAAGGCTGTGGCCAGCGCACTTGCTGTCACCAAACCTGCGTAAATCAACATAACGCTATAGACGACGTGTGGCGAGGAAGCGCCGTCGACCAAAAACAGACCGCTACCCCAGACAACCGCCGACATAAGATTACCCAACTGCAGCAATAAGGCCCTGGTACGAAAATGTAACTCTTGATCTGTTTTAACGTAGAAGCTGGTGGCCAGGCGAAAGATGCTGACTAACACATGCGTCAGAAACCAATACCAGCAAACGATATTCTCGGTGTAATTCCAGGCAAAAAATGTATAGATCAAACCAACAAGAATACCTGCCAGGATTGTACGTGGCAGATTTTCGTTAGCCGAATTTAGTTGCGTCTGTTTTAAATTCAAAGGACTGGTTCAATTCAAGAGTTAAACGCTTGGGGATTTTAAGCCACTGGCCTGGTGCTGACTGCGCTACATTGCCGGTTGACTCAGAGTTCCCTTGGATGTTTTTGTCACTCCTAATATGTCGAACCAAAGACTCTTTATATGTATGTGGTTTACAATTGTTTACGCCATTTATTGACGTGTGGAATAATTTTCGTGTGGATTATAACGACTCATTCAGCCATTCTTTTTCCATGATAAAGTCATCCATATAAAAACCTGCGCCAATATCTTTTTTCAATTTTTCTGTCTTCGAAAAACCATGTTTTTGGTACCAGTCTATTGCCAAAATATTGCGTCTATTCACCGTTAACCATAGTTTGCTGATGGATTTTTCACTGCGCGCCATTGATTCGGCCAATCGCAGCATGCTCGTCGCGACACCGCGTTGCCTGTGCCGTTTCGACACGTAGAATTTGCTTATCATCATAGAACGCGCCGATGCATCTGGGATAAGAGACATATAGCCTGAGGCTTGTCCCTCAAAATACGCCAGGAAATATGAGGCCCCTGACGCAATTTGGGCATTAATCGCTGCTGGACTTTGAAATTTTTCCAGCATATACACTACCTGATCGACGCCGATGATGGGCACGAAGTGTTCATGCCAAATTTCTTTTGCCAGCACAGACACAGTATTTTTCATCTCGTCATTTTCAACCGCAACAATTTCCACGGTTTGAAAATCGTCTATCCACTCATTCGAGCTCAGTTCTTTTTTCTTTCCTGGAAAACCTTCGAGTAGATTGCGATGTGCAGTCAAAGAATATTCGTCATCGCGCCGAGCATAATCGCTAAGCCAGTTGATCAACATTTCCAGATTGCGCTGCTGCGCCTCAAGACTGCTGTATTTGTGTGCCTCCCACGGACGCTTTTTACAATTTTGTATGCATGCATCAATGCCCGGATTGAGAAATATCATCTCCGTTGCCTGTGAAGACAATAACTCCAACAAGTCGGCATAACAGCCCTCGATTATCCACTGCGTTTTTCCGGCGATAAAATCCTCAATCTGCGCCATACTCTCATTTAACGGCTTTCTTTGGGGATGCGTACCGACATGCCAGGCCACGGTATCGAGATCAAGATGCGCCAGATCATGGCGCGTACTTAGCAGTCGCGCCAGTGTTGATTTACCCGATCCTGAGTTTCCAAAGACGAGGATACGTTGCATAAAATTCCTATATTTGTTTCGACACGTCGATCAATGCCGATTCCAGCGTTCGAAGAAAAATAACAGCGGTCCGAGAGTTACTCTATTGCTTATGCCAGACCGCCTCAGTCTACTCGTTTTCAAACAACTGGAGAACGATCTGAAACGCTGACACCGTCCGTCAACCTGCATTCTTCCGGGTCCCTGACTACCTGACGCAGGATTTATTTTCGCTTTCCCGCGGCCGCTCCACTTTGCACCATGATGACTGTCATCGCTGGCCTCGCCTGACCACCAATAAGTTGTCGCCATAACACCTTGCCTGGAACCAATCCATATCTCCCCAAGAGACAGCTACCTGAGGAGTGAAATTAAGGTTCATTTGGGCTATCTTTACTACAGTAGTCACCAATAATAAACATCGCTGACAGCGTGGGGAAAATGATGGTCTGCAAGCGACTCCTTGGCCTGGGATGGTTGCTGCTTTTCGCGGAAACTATCTTTGCAAATCAATTTGTTATAGACGGCTCTAGCGAGCTTTGTTCCGATGATATCGGTACGCCATTCTGTACTGTGCAGGCCGCAGTCAATTTCGCTGCTACGGGCGATGAGCTAAAAATCGCCCCGGGAACCTATCCAGGCAATCTGCACATCAGTAAATCTGTCTCTCTCATCGGCCAGGAAGGGGTCATACTCGACGGGCAAGGAAAATCCGCCGTCATTATCATCAATCCCGCCGTGGATGTTGTGTTAGAACAGCTCGTAATCACCGGCGGCAAGGCAAAGAAAGGCGGTGGAATCTATAATCTGGGCAACTTGATCATTCGTGGCTGCAGGATTGAATACAATACTGCAGAAGAAAGCGGCGGAGGCATCTATAGCGCCGGGTCGATGTCTGCTTCCCTGGTAATTGAAGACTCGCGTATTAACAACAACGCCGCCAGAGGCGACGACGAATTCAATATCAAATTCGGCGGCGGTGGCATCTTTAGCGATGCGCCGATGTTGATCAAGAATTCGGATATCAGCCATAACATTGCTCTGGAAGATGGTGGCGCCATTTATTCTTCATTTACCTATCGCCGTGATGCCACCCAGCTCGAACAACTGAGCGAGGAAATGGGCGTGGCCTCCAAACCGATTACGCATACGGCCCTGAACACTACCTTGCAGCGTGACAAAGTCAGAATCATCAATACTATGATTGCGAATAATAGTGCCGACTATGGTGGTGGTATCTATGTTCTTGGCACCCTGGATCTACGCAATAGCCGCATTATTCATAACAGCGCCACTTCCTCTCGGCTTTCCTCTGGAGGCGGATTGTTCGCCCATTTCAATGCCGGCCTGACCCTGGTGAATAGCATTGTCGCGCACAACCAGGCATCTTCCCGCGGTGGCGGCATTCGCTACTACTCGGCCCACGATAGTGATATTTACAACACTACTATTATTAGCAATAAAGTGGATGCCCACGGATTCGGAGCTGGCGTGTTCGTACAAAAAGGTTCAGCGCTGCTGCGATTACAACATAGCGTTATTGCCGAAAACGTCAAGAATGACAAACCCGGCCACAATTGCTACGGCCCGCTTCATTCCAATGGTAATAATTTCCTCAGCCAGAACCGACGCTGTGAATTGACGATAGACGCCAGCGACATCGTCAGTACGGAAAAAAATGCGATCTCGAGCGGTATTGCCGACATTACGGATGACGGCAATTACCGTCTTGCAGAAAACAGCGTTTTAATCGACGCGGGTAATGAAAAAGGTTGTGCAGGTCCGGAAGGCATACCACCGAGTAGCGATATCAATCACAAAACACGTATTGCCGATGGAAACAAGGATGGCAATGCCCGTTGCGATATTGGCGCACTCGAACAGCAATAAATCCTGAGTGCCACATCACTGAGCATCTTGCGCACAACGAAAACCCAGGCCGGCCTTTCTATCGTCGGGATGGAGATGGGCGCGATAGGCACCGCGTTGAAAATAGGTTAAGGCATAGTGTCCTATGCCACCGTATCCTGCACCTCTCACCACTTTGTGTACTCTACCGTAGTCTTTGTCTTCGTCATCAGATCCAGGATAAGCGCGATACCAGTCGTCGACCCATTCCTGTACATTCCCGGCCAGATCGAACACGCCATAGGTCGAACGGTCTTTCGGATAGGCGCCAACAGGTGCGACGAAGTGTTTCCAGTTTTCGTCTCCAGTATTCGCCATCCCTGACTGCCATTTCATCCCCCACGGATATTCATTGCCCTTCACGCCGCGCGCGGCCTTTTCCCATTCGACCTCGCTGGGCAAACGCTTGCCGGCCCATTCGCAATAGGATTTCGCCTCGTACCAACTGACATACATCACCGGCAGTGTATCCAATTCGTGCCAATGCTGATTTACTGCCTCACGCATGTGATCAAGCGTATCGTTCTGACGTTTGGACAGCGGTATATCCGCTCCCTGAATGAGTCGTTGCAATTGGCTCTGATTCATATTGGCGAGTAGTTCCAGACGTACGCTCAACGCATAACTGTTCTCAATCCAGTAACGAGGAACGTTCTTTCCGGTTTTGCGTATGTATTCGCGATAGGCCTGGTTAGTCACTTCGTATTGGTCGATGGCAAAGCCCCGCAGCTCCAATTGGCGTTGCGGGTGTTCATTGCGATACCAGTCAGTTTTTCCGCCGTAGCGTTTGGATAAACCTTCATCATCGACGCGATTACTGCCCATAACGAATTCACCAGCCGGTATCGCTATCATCTCTGCCGCTTTAAGCGGTGATAACAGAATAAATGACACCACTACGAGAGCAACATTTAGGGGAAGTGAATTTTTCATGCGTGCCATGCTAGTTTTTTTTGCTGACTTCAAGCTGTACGTCCACGACTATCCCAACAGAGATAGATAAAGACAGACTATTCCGGTCTCTGAATTGCAAAATATTAAACGAAAGGAAGTAAATGTGTTATGCCCCTGGTGGCAGCTTTACCAAGAGTTGATTTGCAGTGGTCGACCTCGAGTGAGCAAACATAAGCGAACACAGGTCTATTGGCAGCACGTGGGAACGAAGGACGGTATAACGTCCTCAATTAAATCCACTGAAATCTCCTTCTACCCCACCAGGGGTTCACTTCGTAAGCAAACATTGTTCCGCGAAATTTCAGTTCACCTCTTATGTCATCTTCCCGTTTCCACCACGCACAATACGGCATACACGCGCCAGTATTGAACGGGTTTGAAAGACATACTCGCTGTTCAAGTGACAAAATTACGCCGAAAACGCGTCATATTTTTACCGCGCCTGAAATTTGCCGGACAATGCGAGCTTTTGTAATGTCACAATTCCGCTATAATCCTATGTAAATTCGCCCTGGGAGATGTCTATGTTTCGCTTTGTCCTATCAATGCTTTTCGTTTTATTGATATCCGCACATACAGCAATGGCTGCACCGCAATTTGCCGCGCAACTACAGGCACAATACGCGCCACCAACCGGCGGTATGGTTGGATTTACCGTCGAAACCCAGTTGGATGCGCTTCCCGCTGGTCTGAGTCTCGTGGGCAGATATGGTTATCTTAGTTACTCCTTTGAAGACGGCGATTATTGGGAAGATGGCTACGGCGGCATGTATGGCATAGGCGTAAAATATTACACCGCATCCACCCCACTAGAGGGCTGGTATGTGGGCGTTGAATTACAAAGTATCGATGTCACTGTGGACTGGGGCGGCTATAGTAGTTATGGCACCACCTGGATAGAGGGTGTGATGCCTGGACTCGCTGCGGGTTATCACAAGAACCTCGGCAAACTCTTCATCGAACCACATCTACTTGTTGCCGTTACCGCAGCTGCAGGTGGCGGTACTAACGATAGCCCTCCGCTGATTCTCGCCATCGGTATAGGCGCAGGTGTCACTTTCTAAGTCTATGCTGAAATACATAGAACCCGTTTTTCGACCGCCGAGTGAGGCCAACTCACTCATCCTGCCGGTGACCAATGGTTGTTCCTGGAACAAATGCGCATTTTGCGAAATGTACACCGCTCCGCAAAAACAATTTCAAACGCGCAAAGAGGAAGACATCCTCGCAGACATTGCCCGTGTAGCCCAACACTATCCCGACGTGCGCCGGATTTTTCTGGCCGATGGCGATGCCATGGTGTTGTCGAGCCGTCGCCTGTTAAACATACTTCAGGCGATAAAACAGTCCTTTCCTCAACTGCAACGAGTGTCTTCTTACTGCCTGCCGCGCAACGTACGCAACAAAAGCGTGGACGAACTCAAGGAAATAAAAGACGCCGGTTTGTCGTTGGTATATGTCGGCGCCGAGTCAGGTGATGATGAACTGTTGAACATGATAAATAAGGGCGAGACGCTATCATCGACAGTGACCTCACTCAATAAACTCAATAACGCGGGTATCAAATCTTCCGTGATGTTGTTAAACGGTCTGGGGGGCGTAATGTTTAGCGAACAACATGCAAAGCACTCCGCGCAACTGGTCAATGACACTCAACCACACTATCTCGCGACGCTAGTAGTCAGCTTCCCCATGGGACAACAGCGTTTTCTAAGCCATTTCCCTGAAGGCTTTCAACTCCTCGACCAGAGTGGACTGTTTCGCGAAATGGAAATGTTGATCGAACAAACCCACCTCAAAAACACTATTTTTCGTAGTGATCACGCCTCGAATTATCTGGTATTAAAAGGTGTTTTAGGCAAAGACAAACCGTCCATGCTCGAAAAACTGCGACTCGCCCTGAACAATCCGGAACTGGCCAATCTGCGTCCGGAGTGGAGTCGTGGTCTGTAGTTATTAACGTCGTTTGCAATACATTATTAACAAATCTTAACTAGGTATATTTGACGACGGTGTGCGAAAATCTTAGTGCGCAAGTGTTTATTCAGTCCAGCCGTTGCCTTGTATATTCCGAACAGTTTTTCACGTAAGCAATAGTAGTGAGAAAACCGGCATCAAAGGTTGCTTGTGCTGTAAAAAACACTGGCCTGATTTTTTCTTTAATCTAAATACTAGATCAAAGTGAAATTTTGAGAATAATTGTTCGAACCAAATTGTACACCTGGTCGTCAATTAACCAGACTCTGCGGTGATGCACGAACGATTGCCGCTATTGTCCGCGTAACCGTTTGTCAATTCATGCTCAAACAAATAGTAGGAAAGGGAAGCATACTATGAAAAACCGACAGCCGCTACATAGCGAACACTCACCCAAACTTATTTGGGATTTGCCTTCGAGGGTGTTCCACTGGTTGCTTGTCGCCTGCTTTATCACAGCGTGGATTACCCATGAGAGCGATCGATTTCTCTATCACCACGTATTCGCTGGCTATCTTTTTTTTGGTTTATTGATATTTCGTTTTGTATGGGGCTTTATCGGAAGCCACTACGCCCGCTTTCGCTCCTTTGCCCACGATTGGAAATCGGTAACAGAATACTTAAAGGCATTACTCGACGGTTCCGCCAGTCGCTATATTGGCCACAACCCTGCCGGTAGTTGGGCGATATTTATGATGCTGGCACTAGGCATACTCATCGCGATCAGCGGCATGCTAGTCCTTGGTGGCGAAGAAGGTCATGGCCCGCTCAAGGGGCTGATCAGTTTCGATGTAGGCAGTTTCGCAAAAGAGGCGCACGAAACACTTGCCGCATTAATGCTGCTAGTAGTATTCGTCCATGTAGGAGGCGTTATCGTCGAAAGTATATATCACAAGGAAAACCTGATCTGGTCGATGATCGTCGGGCACAAACCAGCGCCGGATGACACTCATCATGTACATTTGTATCCTCTGCTCGGCGTGATTTTACTTGGCATCGCCCTTACTTCTGCCATCGTCTATTTTCGCGGCTATGTAACCCAGACTGCCGATGCGCCGTTTCTTGCCTTTAAGCACGAACCTTTAGTCATGAACGATACCTGGCAAAGTGAATGTAGCGAATGTCATCTGGCTTTTCATCCTTCTTTACTTCCGGCTAAGTCCTGGCAAAGCCTGTTCGCTCAACAGAACGAACACTTCGGTGATGATCTGGCATTGGACGAAGATACAGTCAACGCACTGCTTCAGTACGCATTAGACAATTCTTCAGAAAAAGGCGCCACCGAACCAGCACACAAAATCACGCGCTCGGTGGGAAATGGGCCGTATCCAATTCGCATCACTGCGGTTGAATATTGGAAACACAAACACCATGAGATAGCCGATTCCATGTGGCGGAGTAGCAAGGTAAAGAGCAAAGCCAATTGCGCTGCCTGTCATCTCGACGCCAAACAGGGCTGGTTTGAAGACTCTAATATGCGATTACCCAAACTAGAGGAAAAGGTAGGTAATAAATGAGAATGGCAACATCAATGACTTTCGGCCTGATATTTCTGTTCGGCGCAGCCAGCAGTTACGCCACGGTTGTGGACGACCAATTAAAAGCCTATCAAGCGCAGGGCGCTGGCAGTTTCAGTGCGCAACGGGGAGAACAGATGTGGAATAAGGACTATCCCGACCCGGAAGAGCCAGGAAAAGTCAGAAACTGTCATGTGTGTCATGGCAAGGATTTCAAAGCCAGTGGCAAGCATGCAAAGACCGGCAAAACGATAGACCCGCTTTCGCCTTCGGTAAACCGCGAACGCTTTACCGATCCTCAGTTTATCGAAAAGTGGTTCAAACGGAATTGTAAGTGGGTAATGGATCGTGAGTGCACGCCTCAGGAAAAAGGCGATTTTCTTATGTATCTTAAAGACAAATAATTTCATCGAGGTAATTAATTATGCGATCTCAACCGTTTTTTCTTAGTCTGCTTTTACTGTCTGCCACCAGTCAGGTTTCCGCTGCGCTTGATGTCGCGCCAGTCACGAACAAGACTTACCAGGAAGAATGTAGCGCCTGCCACATGGCCTATCAACCCGGATTTCTTCCTGCGCGTTCCTGGCAAAAGATTTTCGACACGCTGGATAAACATTTTGGTGAAAACGCAGAACTCTCTGCTCAACAGACCCAGGCATTAAAAGCCTACGCCATGGAAAATGCCGCCGATCACTCCCACTACAAACGGTCGCGTAAAATTATGTCTTCGCTCTCTGCGAGTGACACGCCTCTGCGCATTTCTGAAGTGTCCTATATTCAACGCAAACACCGCGAAGTGCCTGATCGTTTGATTACGCGTAATCCTCAAATCAAGACACTGGGACGTTGTGAAGCCTGTCACCCCGACGCAAAACAAGGTGACTATAACGAGCATCGTGTGAAAATTCCTGGCGCTAACGGCCATTGGGAAAACTAGGACATACCATCGCCCGGGGGACTTATGCTAGTTCGCAGACCGGTTCTGTTTGTATGCCTGTATTTGGCCAGCCATATGACGCATGCCACGACTTTGGACCTTAGCCTGCAAAACCAGGGGCCTTTCGTAGTCGGCTCAAATACGGATTCGACGAAACTCAATAACAAATTGATGTTGAGTGATTCGGCATCGAACAATCAAGACACGATGCATTCTCCGCTGTTTAGTCTGAATAAGGCCCACCAGTATTTAGGTATAGGTTCGCTGGTTCTGGCGACTGTTGCCGCAGTCCTGCCTAAACCCGAGGACGAATACGGCATCGTTGATATAGAAAACAGTTGGCACCATCGAACTGCGGTAACAGCCGCTTATTTTGGTGGCGCTGCAGTGGCTTCCGGCATTGCGTTTCACTATAAAGACATACGCTGGAGTAAGTTTTTCAAAGACCCTGACGCCTTACATGCAGCTTTGGCGACACTGGCAACGGCGGCATTTGCATCCACGCTTGTGCTCGCCCCGGAGGAAGTACATGCAAGCGCAGGTATTGCAGGACTCGTGAGTATGGCCGTCGCTATTAAGATCACCTGGTAAGGAGCGGAGAGAAAATGAAAATATATTTTCTAAAACGTTCTTTTGCGACGCTCCTCGGCCTTGCTCTATATATACCTGCAGTTCAGGCGGAAGACAGCTTTTTCTCCTGGGCTATTTCGCCGTGGCGCATGAAAGGTGTCGCGGTTGTCAACAACGCCGAATACCAGGAAGAATGCGGCGCATGCCATTTCCCTTACCCGCCGGGACTATTACCTGAACGCTCGTGGAGACAGCTACTCGACACCAAGGCCTTGCAGGACCATTTCGGTGACAATGCCGAACTCAATGACGCTGTGCGCTTACGTTTGCTGGACCTGGTGGTAACCAATGCGGCGGAGAAGTCCTGGTATAAACGCTCACGTAAACTCATGGCCTCTCTTGATGACGACGTCATTCCACAGCGTATTACCGAGACTTTATATATAAAAGAAAAGCACGAGGATATCCCTTTGGAAACGCTTCGCCGTCCGAGTATAAAGTCGCTGAGTCATTGCGATAAATGCCATACGGGTGCCAGTCGTGGAGTATACGATGACGACACGGTGGTGATTCCAAAGTAACATCGGTTATTACCAGGCGATTTAGAAAAAGCCAAATAGAATACGGCTGATTCCTTTTACATCCGTCACACCTACTGTCATTTCTATGCGCTGACGAAAGTCGCTTTCCTGCATAAACAATCGATAGCTGCCGGAGATTTTGATCTTGTCAGAGAACAAGCCCAGTTTACCGGTGATCCCTGCGTATTGGTCGTTGACGAAGCGATCTTTCGTACCAATAGTTCTGAATAATTTTGCGCCAATTCCGATACTGGTGATGAAAATATTGTAGCTTTCATATCGCATCAGTATTTCGGCACTGGCATAGTCATCAGTATCGATTGCGAAATGAACAGGGTCCACGCCGATATCAAAAGACTGCCGACTGAAAAAGCCAGGAAATTGATAACGCCACGAAAGGTAACCACCAACACTGTCCGTGTGCATGCCAATCTCATCTGGTATCAAACATGACCATCCACCAAACATCAATACACAGCTGTCATCGCTAGTCGACGCTGGCCAGTAGCCGAGTGAGTGTCTTTTGAAAAAACTTTGTCCATAGAGTGATAGCACTTCCAGTCCACTGACAACGTATTGCTGCGTTTGTTGCCGTTCTTTGTCTTCAAATGTGTTTTGCTGTGACTTCTGATCCCGCAGGTAATTGAGTTTCAGTCTTTCCACTTCAATGCTGCGCTTTAGCATTCTATCCATCAGAGAATGACTCCAGTGATTGGGCGAGGCTGCCATTTGTTGCGTCATATGCTGATATCGATCAATCTCGGTCAGGGAACTGAGAAAATGGCCAAAGCTTTGTACTTTGATATTTTTTCCGCATAACTCCCGACGAGGGTTACAGCGATCAAGAGACAGAAAAATATCCACCAGTTTTCCACGATCTGTCTTCATCCCGCGCAACACGGTAAGCTGACTCACTAATATCTCAACAGGTTCAAACAACCAAGCCCACGACGGTAGCTCGCGATATGCAGCAAATTCTTTCGCTGCCAGCAAGGGGAACATAACAACGCCATCGCTGTTTTCGATATCAAAGTGTTTCAAGTTTTCCCGCAACTGACGCGACAAACATTCGTCTTGATTCGCGTTACCCAAACAATCCAGTCTCGTAATGTTTACGATGCCGTCATAAACACCAACATAATAATCAAACAAACGGTAGGCCTTGTCGAAAAACGCCCCAAAATGCTCGGCATAGTCTCCTACCAAAGGATAAAAACGAGAAGAAGAAAGCAGTCGTCCCTTACTATTACGTTGTTCAGCGAGACTTCGATACAACTCGGCTGACATCCCGTAGTCAACGATGTGGCCTGCAATCGATATATAGTCCGTGAGTCCACTAATCTCCGCTGGCCCATGATTACTCGCCTCTCCTTCCGATGCCTGTTCACTACGTTCGCGAATTCGACCCGGGTTGATATAAACCAGAGTATGGTCACTATCGTCCCCAAGAATGCAGTCACTCGACCGTGCGCCGGTACATGGCAACTGTCCCGCGATACGCTGCGCGGCGCCGATCGGCGCATTATCGAAACTACCGCCATCAATGAAAACGCTTTCCTCGTAGAAATAGCCCTGTGGACAAAGCTCAGACACACTTGCCAGATTGGCATTTCGGGCTACGCAATAGGCCATAGTGACCGGTGGAAAGGCAATGGGAAATGCGCTAGAGGCCATTACTGCGCGATAGATATCAAACCGTGAAATCTCGCCTTTTATTTCAGGTAGAAAAATAAAACGATCGATATCGTTTAAACGCTGACGATGTCGTTCCTGATCGTTAAATAGATGCGAGTTGAAAAAACGCAGTCTCCCCTCGACAACCTTGATGATAAAGGGAATAACATAGCGCTGATTTTTGACATTGATGCCGTTGACGTCGTAGGTATCTGGAACGAATTTGGTAACAGCAATCCCTAGTTTTACTTCACAACCTTCGCGAAATTTCCCCTGCCCTATCCGAGCCTCTACCTTGCGTAGGCTACCCAATAAGGCGCTACGATCAAACAGACCACCACGGTCTTTACCCGAATGTCCATCCTGATCCTTGCTGACCGCGTTCGCTATATCCTCGACAAAATCTAGAAATCTGCCGTCTGACTTATTGTCAGCAAGCAGAGCGTCTATTCCAATATCCCAGGTTTGGCGAAACAAATTGTCATTGATATCGGTGGCATCAGATTGCTCACAATAACGCAATGCCGCTACCAAGGCATTGATACTACCTGCCGAGGCGCCGGTAAACGTGTTCATATTCTCTTTGCGTAACCGGAGTTGTTCGATATACGTCCATAGCAAGCCGGCTTCGTAACTGCCGAGACTTACACCACCTTTGACTGCAAAACTGTAATTTTCAGCATGTGCAACAATTGGTACGAGCAAACAGAGTCCGAGGAGTAATGGCTTTATATTGTTCAATATTCCACCCTTTATTTCATCCGTGCGGTAGTAGCGCAAGAATAGCAGATAAGACCTGTTCCAGGTTACCCTTACATGAATTCATTTTTGGCCTTAATTCAAGATCAAATTCCTTTGCCATCTAACACTTTTAGGCTAATGATAATCTCCCATTTTTTCTAAACAAATTTCCCTGTCGGACGATAGTTACGGCAGTGAGATGAGAGAGCGTGGTGATTGGGGAAACCGACACGATTGACGCCTGAAATTGTTTGGCTAATCACGGATGAACAAACCCAAAGAATCAGTTACATAAGAAATAGAATATGGCGGAAAATTTCTCGGAACTGGACCTGGAACAGATCTTTTCAGGATTAATCCAGCCGTAAGAAAACGTGTTTAACATTCCTTAAGTTTTACGTAATGGAACCTGTTGTTTAAGGTCACGTAGCACCACTCCCGGCCAATCAAGCGTCCGGACCAGGCACCCCGCCTTCTCATAACAAAAATCACACCCTGAATGCTAGCGACTATTTCTGCCGATGGATTTTGGCGAGTATATGCGCATACAACAGGAACTTCGAATTTTGATGTTGAGAAGAGCCGCGAATATGTTGTTTGGTGGAAGAACCCTAATCGTATCGATCATAGCAGCGTTGTTAATTTCAGCCTGCGGTGAACCTATTCCTTCACGCAAAAATCAGAACAGCAAAGATATTCTTCTTATTGATGAAGAAATTCTGGCGAAAGCGTCTATCATCGTGACTGCTGAGGCAGGCCCCGTGCAAGAGGTCAGCGTTGGCACTAGCGTATCGGTCGATGGCTCAAAATCCCGCACCTCTGACGGCTCCGTACTGTCTTATCAATGGTCATTTGCGAAACTCCCCGTCGGTAGCACGGCTGTTCTGCGTGACCCTACGGCAATGAAGACATCATTTACTGTCGATGTAGCCGGCGACTATCTGGTACAGCTGATCGCTAGCGCCAGTGGCATAGACAGTCAGAGAGATGTTGTGCTAGTGGTGGCAGGGAAAACCAGCGGTCCCCATCACACCGGTCTGTCTTCTAATTGCGTGCAGTGTCATGACGATGTATCCGCCGTCGGCAAAACGGGAAATCACGTTGCTACCACAAACGAATGCGCCGCCTGCCACTCGACTACCGCCTTTGCCAATATCGCTGCCGTCGATCACAAGGAAGTTTTCGGCGTTTGTACGGACTGTCATGATGGCGTCATTGCGATTGGCAAATCTTCAATACACTTACCTACACAAGAACCGTGTGATTCCTGTCATAACACGAGTGGCTTTATCCAACTTACGGCTGAAGGCACGTACTTTCACAATGGCGTAAAAAGCGATTGCGCGATTTGTCACAACGGTATTGTAGCAACAGGCAAGTCCGCGACACATATCGTCACCCTTAGTGATTGCAGCGTCTGTCACCTGAATGTATTAAATTTTGCAGACGTGGTGTTTGATCACAGCACCATCACCAGTCCATGCGCCGATTGTCACAACGGGACGATCGCAATTGGAAAGATTGCGACGCATCCTGCCACCTCTGACGACTGCGGCCAATGTCACAATACCAAAAGTTTTATCAACAAGATTTTTGACCACACGGGCGTGGTAGATGGTTGCGCAGACTGCCATAACAATATTACAGCATTAGGTAAATCGGCCACGCATATACCCACCACTTTGGGCTGCGAGTCATGTCATACTCCCGGTACTTTCGCAACCGGCGTTTTCGATCATGCCGGGGTAACCAGCGGCTGCGCGAATTGTCACGATAATGTCATCAGCAATGGATTACCGGCAACGCATATACCGACCACCCAGGATTGCATAGACTGCCACAATACGGTCAGCTTTAACGGAACAGCCTTCGACCATACCGGCATCATCAGTAATTGCAACAACTGTCACAACGGTATATTGGCGACTGGAAAATCTCTGACGCATATTCCCACCCTGGAAGATTGTAGTGCCTGCCACAACACGGCAACCTTTGTCGGTGCACTAATGGACCATACTGGGATCACGCGAGGCTGTGAAGGCTGCCACAATGGTACGCAAGCGCTCGGTAAAGATAGCGCCGTACCAACTCATCTACCTACAACACAGGATTGCCAATTTTGTCACATGACGGGCGCGTTCAGTCCTTCTATTTTTACGCATACCGGAATTAGTGCCAATTGCGCTAGCTGCCATAATGGAACATTCGCTACCGGGAAGTCTGTAGGTCATATATCAACTACCGCAGACTGTGGCGTGTGTCATGGAACTGCAGGTTTTCTAACCGCCGTCTTCAACCATACGGGTTTTATCGACAATTGTGCTTCGTGTCACGGTGTTTCCGCATCGGGTAAAAGCGTCAATCACATTCCGACAACAGAAGACTGTGGTGTTTGCCATGTACCCGGTACGTTTAAGCCAGCCGTTTTCAACCATGCCGGGATTTTGAGTAATTGCGAATCGTGTCATAACGGCACCAACGCCACCGGTAAACCGACAACGCATATTGCGACAGTTATCGACTGTGCCAGTTGTCACAACACGACTGCCTTTGCTGGCGCCAAATTCGATCACGCCGGCATTACCAACGGCTGTAAAGTATGTCATAACGGTACCACTGCAATCGGAAAGAAAACGAATCACGTACCAACAAACAGTGACTGCTATGCCTGCCACACGACAGCAGGATTTTTACCGGCATCTTTCAGTCATACGGGAATTACTGGCAATTGTTCATCCTGCCACAACGGTATTTTCGCAATCGGCAAGAGTGCGATTCACATTGTTACCAATCAGGATTGTGGCGTCTGCCATTCAACCGCGGGATTCTTGAGCGCTACATTTAATCACACGGGCATAATCAGCGGCTGTGCGACCTGTCACAACAACATTAATGCGCTCGGCATGCCGGATACGCATATTCCGACGTCGCTGGATTGTATTAACTGCCACACAACGGCGACATTCGTTGGTGCCACTTTCGACCACCAGAACAACACCACCGGTTGTAGTAATTGCCATAATGGAGTTTCAGCGAGAGGCAAAGCCGCAACGCATTTTGTGACGACGCTCGAGTGTGTGACGTGTCACTCAACCACCGCCTGGACGCCGTTAATATTTAAACATTCTGCAACTGGCAACTATCCGGGAGATCATAATGCGACACTGGGATGTATTTCCTGTCATACGACGAATAGTCAGACGATAAATTATCCAACTCCGTCGCTCGCACCGAAATGCGCAGGCTGTCACGCATCTGACTATCGCGCCAGTGATCATGACCGCACACTGGCACAAAATGCCAACTGCGGCGCATCGGGTTGTCATCGTGTTAACAGCCGCGGTTGGTAATCGGGTTACAGCCCGCGAATTCTTTGGAACATTCGCACGCTTTGTTGCAGCCGCTCATCGCCTGCTTTAGTCGCTGCCTTCAGCAGATCTGAATTTAACAGCATGTTGAGTTGAGACTCGAAGGCACTGGCGTCCATGAGTCCTGCGTGTTTCGCCACTCCGTGATTAAGCACCGAAAAATGAAAATGCTCAACACGGTCAGACTCTGAGGGTTGAGAAATTGCCGCATAGGCAGCCTCCACGCCTTGAGTCAATTTCTGAATCCTATCCAGTAGAGATTTGTCTACCTCGCCAGCATGCTGAATGATTAGCGTCAAACCGTTATACAACCCTTGGGACACTGACGGTGATAAATAGTCACCCAATTCCTCTGCCAACACTGTGATGGTATCGAGCATACGCGACAGGTTTTCAAACATTTTCGATTTGTTTTTTTCCTGCTCATTTAACAACACCAGTTTTTGATAATCTTTGGCTATGAGTACCAGTCGAGACGCCTCATCCATTGCAAATACATCTGTCTTTCCCTTGAGCCCTTCCAGGATATCGATACGCGAACGCAAATGTTGTATGCGCTGACTGGCATCTGTCTCTAGCGTGGCAAGAAATCCGTGTGCTAATAGCGCCTGCCGGTCGCTATCATATGCCAGAAGGAAAAGATTATCGGCCTTGCGTGACGCCCCCTTTCTTGTCAATTCCAGCAGACGTCGGTACGCTTCCCGCGCGGAATCCGTCTGACCGTTTTTCATTAAGCTATAGGCATAGGCATTTTGTATGCGTATCTGATTACCTATATCCAAAGACTTGCTATCAAGTCGCTGGTATATCTCAACCGCCTTCTTGTAATCACCCCCGTTCATCAGATAAAACGCACGCCGTTCGTCCAGGGCTTTTGCTAAACCATGTTGTGGCTTGATGCGTGACTGTATCTGTGTAATCTGCGCTGCGGCATCAAGATGTTGATTGGTGTAATAAAGACTGCGCGCCAATGTCCAGCGGGTGCTGTACTCATCGTCTTCGCTGACAAATGGAAACTGCAAACGCTTACGAAAGAAGCCTTCTGCCATGGCATACTGACGCACATCGACTTGTAGCCAGGCGAGATTATTCAAGGTGACTGGCACGACCCGCCCGTTATTTTTTTCCAGATCAAGCGCCATCATATAGTGATAATGCGCCTTCTGGTAAAGCGTCTTGTCATAGGCGTAACCCTTCTTACCATGTCGCAACTGGATATGATAAAGATAGCCAAGCAATAGATCGCGCATCGACGCACCCGAACCGATGCTACTCATTTTGCGCAGGTCTTGAAGTGCAGTTAGGACTACTTTTTCATCGTAATTTCCGCGCATTTCCATCTCATAGACGGATCGCATAGCACGCACGTAGTTTGCCGCTTGTCCGAGAATTTGTTGCTTGTTCAACAGTTCATAGGAGGAATCCAGATTGTCGCGTTTGTTTAGCTCAGGATTCAGTCCAAGTCGTATAAATTGATAATGCGCTTCCAGGTCATTGGTCTGACGTATCGCGCTATAAAACACCGAGTAGGCTTTGGCCAACTCCTTGTCCAAAATCAGCCCATAAGCCTTATCCAACGTTATGACTGAATACTGTTCCGCTACTGTCGCAAATTCGATTTCCTTGATATTGGTTACCTGCAACCAATGACGCGACATCAATTCCAGAAACTTATATTCCTCATGCTCACCAAGCACTCTTATAGCACGCGAGTGCATCGCATGACGTAATCTGACATCTCTTTGTTGCTTCTTAAGTAGTTTGGTCAGTTCGCTATACAGGCTGTTTTTCTTGGCATCATCGGCCTCGGCGATCAGTTTATAGACCAGTCTTTCCGTCTCAACAAGATCTGTTATACGGGATTCAAGCGGTGATTCTGCCAATTTATCAAGCGCCGTTGCAATACGGGAGACGTCTTTCTCCACATTGCTCAGTAATTGAAGATAACGATAGGCGTAATACAACCGTGATTGTTCATCCAGTTTTGCATCATCCAATAAGGCGCGATAACTGGACAATACGAAACGCTGATCCACTTCACTGAACAACTGGGCAGTCAATTCAGCCAGGATATGCTTCTGTAAAGAGAAATCCAGCTGAGCTAACTTTATCTGCTTCAATTTTTCGCGTGCAGCGTCATACTGCTCCAGCTCATAAAGCAAATACACGTCGACCAGTGAAATAAAGTCCCCAAATTCGCTATCATCGTGTAGTTGAGATTGTATTTTCTTTACCTGTAATTCATAACGTGCGGTCATCTCCCCTCTTGGCACACGTTGTTTTAGCGAACTTGCATCCAGTAGCTTTTCTAATATGCGATAGAAGTTGCTCTTATTTCCAGTTACAGACTCGGTCGACTGTAATATCTTTTGAATATAAAAACGCGACGCCGTGTAATCACGCAGTTGCAGGTGATTGACCAAAAGTCGTTCATTTAGACCAAGATCACCGGTCCTGGTTTGATACTTGATACGATTGAGCAATAACAGTCGTTGCTCGTAGCTACGTGCAGCCGAATGTGCTTCCCACAATTGATCGAGCTTCCAGTGCTCAGGAATACTGCCACTCATGGGCAGACGGTAGATATCCAGAGACCCTTCGAAGGCGCAAGTTACATACAGTTGTTTTTGTGACAAACGGGGGAAGGTACAGTTATTGTCAACAGAGATGAGTTGTTCCGGGAAATACGCCTTCTTTGATTTCTTCCATTCAGTGTAATCGGCACGGAACACCACGCTATGATCATTGCCATCTATGCGCTGATCGCCGTTTGTATCGTTTAGATAATGATTAAAATAATAATACTTGCCGTCATGCGAAAAACTGGCATAGCCTGTCTTTCCCGGCAAATCCATCACAGGCATCGGTTTACGCGAGCTATCTTCAACAGAGAGACGATAAAATTCACTACGCACGCCTGACGACGACACAAAAATGATTTCGTCACCCGGTGGCACGAGAACGGGTGCACTGATATCGCCTCTATAAAGTTCTCGCGACTTACCATCCGCGAGGTTATACAGCATTAGAGCCGACACCTGATCACCGCTTTCTCTGGCAATATAGGCCAATTGGGTATTACCAACCCAGAACGGGGTATGAGCGATTTGCTGTTTAGGCGTAATACAGTGTTTTTGCGTCAATTGCATGGTGTCATAACAGATGTCACCAAGCGCATCTTTACCATAAGAGGTGTACGCCACAAGCTTTTGATCAGGGCTGATGCGAAACTGTTTCGCGTCACCCTCTTTTCCGATTAGTAATTCTGTCTCTGTTGATGGGAGGTTTTGTTTATATATATTGGGCACCTGGTTCAAATCACGCGTAAAATACATGACCTGGTCGTCATTACTAACCGAGGCATCGTAATTATCCCAGGGTCCGACCGATAACTTTTCTAACGGCAGCACCTGGTTCGCCGCCCAGTCCGTTGTCTCTGCCTGTGCAAGAGTGCTTACACTCAATGCGCAGGCAATAAATTTTAACAGCGCCCTCATGGCTTGGTACCGCTGTCCTGTTTGACAAACTCACCTTGCAACAAGGTAAAGACTTTCTCTTTGCGCTCAGTGGAAAAGCGGTCTTCTATATCGATCGCGCCACTGTTCAAGGCCTTGTCGCTAAAACGTTGCTCCAGTTCCGGCCATTCCCCTGCCGCTTCGAGTTCCATCACGGTGTGGCGGTCGATTAAGTAGACATCGGGCACGCTTACACAGGCACCGAAAGCGGGAATAAGACAAATCAACATCAGTTTTTTCATCGGCTACTCCTTATTGCAGAGGTATCGTCCTGAATTCGTCCAACGTGTCGCCTGCGTATTGCTGTATCAACCCGCTGAGCGGTAAGCGTCGGATTTCAATCGGTGTCGGAATCAAAGACATTTTGACCTGTAGATTCATCAGGCCCTGACTCATGTCGATGCTCACCCACTCGGGATGTGCAGTTCGCACAGCCTTGCGCACCAGAGCCAGTTGTTCGTCTTCATGATTCGGATCGATAAACTCGATTAATTGTAATAGCTGTTGCTTATTGATATCCGAAACGTTAATACGCCCTTCCAGCAAACGGCGATTAAAATCGAAAAGCACTGCCGTGCGCGCGTTCACCGGTGATCGTTCGCTTTGTTTCATGCGCGACTTGGGATCAAGCAAAAAGCGTGGGTCAACATTACTGACGCGGCTAAGCAAGCCAAACTTCCAGTTACCTGGTCGCGCATCAAAGAACAGCTGCCCGGTAACAAAACCATCGAATATTTTTAGATTGAAATCGGGAAACCGTATTAAATTCTGTTTGATCGAAGACTGTGCATGCATAGGCCCGATGTCGAGATTATCGATGTGTATCTGATCGATTTTCAGATGATCGCTATCGACGAAAGGCTGAAAGGCATTGTAGTCAACACGCTGGAAGGGATCGATTTCGTCGACGTAACGAAACTGCACATATTCATCCCCTAATATCAGTTCTTCCTCCAGCTTGATCCTGCCATTCATACTGCCGACTGACATATCATCAATTTGCACCTTCACCTGTTCAAATTCGAGTGCCCCATCCAGCGACACCTTGTCGCCTTCAACGATACTGATAATCACGGGTGTGCGTATCTGCCCACTACCTGCCAATGCGGGTGAAGACAACATATCAGGCGAAAACGTCAACGCATTATTCAGTTGGAACTGACCATCCAGCGTAGAAAGATTTATCTGGCCACTCAGGTGAGTATCGACGTGATTGCTACCAACCGTATTGCGCAGGGAATCCAGAACCAATAAATCACCACGTTGACCAGCGCGCAGACGGGTCTTGATGGGCGTAATCAAATTATCCAGTTGAATACGTTGATCGCCATCGAGCATGGCGATTTCACTTTTGTCCAGATCGAAATCAAATTCGATTTGCGCCGGTTCCAGTCCGTCTTTTGCCAAGGCGCGAATAGACCCGGACATTTGTTTTATATCGATACTATTATCCAGGGTCGTCTTGTTTATCGCATAACGACCATCGAAGTGTGCCTGCTCCGGTGACCAGTCCAAACGTCCGGTGAAGGTTATCGGTTCACGCATGACTAACACTGCCTTATCGGTATTGCCGATTTGCGACACGGCAAGACTAATGTCGGTACCCAGTTGCAGACTATTCAACTTGTCTGGTTCTATTTCGGTGATATTGTCTTTGTCGTGCGTCAGTGTCGTTTTGATATCCAGACGCGTGTTCACGTCACCGGTTTGTTCAAGATCTTTGAAATCCGCCATGATATTGTGCCAGCGCTGGTACACACTCGCCTGTACATTCAAGGCCGCCTGAAGTTTGCCTGGATCGTTATTCACCGTACCATCGACAATCACAGCCTGCTTTCCATCCAATGCGAGATTGATTTTGCTGGCTATCTTTTTCAGCGCTGCATCCATTTTTTGCTGTACTTGCAAGTCAACCTCGACATACTTTTCCAGCGGCTCGGTTTTTATGCCGGGGACAAGTACCCGCATGTCCAGTGCTATCTGCTCACCGTTTTGGACGGCATAAATGATTTGCGGCTTGCCTTCCAGAAAAATACTGCCTTGCTCAGCAGTGGGCTTACTGGTTTGGCTAATTTCAATATTGCCTGCAGTTTCAACACGCATGCGATCCGCTTGTGAAAAATCCGCATCCAGCAAGGCCGCAGCCCCATGATGCACGCGCGCATCACCCTTAATCGTAAGTTCCGCCCCGCCTATCGTCTTTAAATCCGCGAGCAGAGCACTATAAGCGGTAAGACGTTTAGGCGCGTTCGCACCTATATCGTGATGCACTGAAAGTATGCCACCCTCGTTTTGCGTCTTAATTTTCGCATCAAACAGCTTCGATTTGTCCAGCGACAAACTGAGCTGCACATCGCTCGCCTCGGCATCCAGTCTGGTGTCGACTGCAAAAGGTAGTTGTATATTGACCCGCTTGAGTAGTTCCGGTAACTGAGCCTGCGCCAACCCCAGCTTGCCGTCGATTTTTACACGGCCTTCATTAAGCGACAGATTTGTATTCAACTGCAATTCCGGAATATCTATCTTGTTGCTGCCACTGGCATCGACCATATTGAGTTTTACTTTGGAAAAAGCGAGCGCCTGCCTTCCGCTCATATCCAATTGTTGCGGTATATCGTCAAACGACTTCAGACGACCTTCGCCAGAAAAACTAAAATGCTCTTTAAATGCAACAAAGGTTTTTTCGCTTTTGATATCGCCTTTAAACGCATCTATGTCCAGAAGCGTGGAAACGGAAAATTGCACCGGACCAGATTGAGCCCCCTGTGAATTATTAGCCTGTACCCTGGCAATATTGTGCAGACGATCAAGCGTCAACTGATCCTTACCCATACGTGCTGTCAAAAAAGGAATGTCCAGTCGATGATCGACATCGATACTGACTTGGGGTGTCGGTTCGTCAAACGGATGTAATTGACCCTTAATCGTCATATCAGTACCAGTGACAAGCTCGGTATCCAGATACATATCGTCGACGGAAAGCTTATCGACTTTTAACTGATCGACCTGGTTACGGATGTGAATATTGGTATCAAGGGGAAACAGACTCAACAGACCTTCATGACCAGAACTGTCGACGCTATTCAGGCTGGCATTCACTTCGGTTTTAAGCGCGCCCATTTTGCCAACATCAGGACGATTCGGCTGATCGATATCCAGATCACTGAGACTAAACAACAGTTTTAATGTGGGGAGACTCAAACGCCAGTTACGTTCGTCTCTCACGAGCGACCATTGAGCATCGGCCTGCAAACGGATCAGCACATGTGCCGCCATGCTTTCCCCACCAGAGGCATACGCCAAACTGATGGAGTCCTGCCCCTGCTTACCCATGGAAAGCGTGGTCATGCCTTCCAGGCGCTGCTCATCCCAGTTTAGCTGTACCTCGAATCGATCCAGCGTCCCCGAATAGTCCAGCGTCTGCTGTGCGTCATGTAGTTTTATCTGAAACTGAAAGTCACTCAACAACAATTGCTGTAGACGAATATTCAGCGGAGGTTCTGACAATAATTGCTCAATCTCAGCCAGTTCCATCGGCGGCGAGGCTTCTTCCTCTACCCCATCTTCCTGCGCGGGGAGTAGCGCGATATTACCTGTAACTTTCAAACCCGATACTTCAACGCGCTCGATGTCGAGATTACCGAATAATATCGGCAACAGTGAATAACGAACTTCCACCTTAGACAAGGCTACTGAAGCATTGCCTAACTGGGCATCCTTCCACTCAAGCGCAATCTCATCCAGGTCTACATCGCCAAATAAATCCACACTGATGTTTTTGGCCTGAAAACCGGTGACTCCCGCGTCACTTAACGAAGATTGCGCGATTGAAACAATAGGGCCGGTCAAGCCCCCTGAGAGTAAGGCAATATGCAAGGCCACAATCCCCAAAAGACCCACGCCAGAAACGGCGAGCAAGCCTTTCAGTATCGAGCTTTTGTTGAACAGTTTACCTGGGGGGGCGCCATCCTTGCCCAATTCGGTACTAATTGTTGTCGGCTCCGTTGTTAATCCAGGCTATTAGCTGTGTCTTTAAATTTTCGGACTCAACGTGAGTCTTGTTGAGCACATGCACATTGAAAGAGGTCGTACATTCATAAGTCGTGCTAAAGCTGCTGGAAGAACTTTCGATTAACGACGCAAGTAGTAAAGAACCGTCCGCGTTGGCGGGATCAATATAAGCATAGTCGCGGCATTCACTATTTATGTTCCATGAGTAATCGCTAGCGGTTTTTTGATAAAGTCCTGCGTAAAACGCTGCCTTGCTACTCATGTCTGGCCCGTCACCCAAATCCGCATTACTCGGCTCATGACAGTTTGGCCCACAACCACTGAAATAGGATTCCCACAAACTCGTGTAGGTAGGCTGAACATCAGCATAAGGATCTTTATCAAGCTGGCTCAACATATCACAGGCGTTAATCACTACAACGACTAACAGCAACAGTCCCACAAACCACAGTTTGCGCACCGTGTTTCCATTCATACCCTATTCTCCTTCTGGCCGTCCGCGCTATGAAACGATTATTCTAGTACAATCACGCAAGCGCGGAAAAGTTGAAAAGACAGATCAATGACACATGAACAATATTGTCCTTTTGCCAAAGCCATCTTTAATGGATGTGTACAATGCGCCTATGCACTCAAGTTAGACCAACGCACCCGCAAAGTAAATTGTCAGCAGGCCATTGATAAACGCCCTTCATGCATCGAATTAAACGAGCTGTTACTAAGCCAATTCAATATACTCGATAATGTCGAGCAACACGGCGAAATTTCATACTCCCAAAGACTGAAACTTGTGTGCGGCGGAATAGCGGGTATACAAAGTTTGCTAGACAAAACCTCCGCACAAGCCCCAGATGTCCAGCAAACCATTTCCTCGGTACAGCACGCCTATAACACGCTTTCAGATTTCCCGTTTCATGAGCTAGCAAATTTCATTCTCGGTTTTGACGTTCGTAGAAACAGACGTCGTTAAACCCCGTGCGGTTAGGAATCCGCCATTTCGCCAAGCGGTATCGACTACTAGTCTATTTGCACTAGTTACCACAATCCGTACTAGCCATCCTCATCTGTAACAGGAGTTGGCTTTATGCCCACACGTCCGTGAGCCGTGAAGAGGCAAAATCCTGTACCACACTCGTGTTTTCCCGCACTCAAACGTGACAAAGCAGCCTTTTATCCAATTGTGTTCGGGGAATATCAGCAAGAAGAAAAATTTATTTTTTTATCAACACAATCAGCTGTTGCAATTAGCCGACACTTTATTCAGAATAACCATATACTTACAAAAAACCAAACAGCTGTTCTGCCGTAATTAGGCAAAGAAATCCGATAGTTATGACCTTGTATTTATAAAGTCTTTTAACTATCATACCCACAGATAACAGTTTTCCACATAGAGGGAACAAAAAGATGAAAAGAATAATGTCTGTTTTGGGCTGCTTGTTCGCGATTAGTACCGCGAATGCCACACCGGTCGTCATCGGTTTCGACGATTTGAGCGCAGGTGTCGTTGTTGGGGGACACTATTCGGGGCTAGGCGTCACTTTCGTAGACGCACTGACTACGAGCAGTGCTTTGCCAGGGACTTCAACACCGACGGCTCTCCGACACACCGACACCTACCGACCACAGCCAAGCAATCCGATTGAAGCCATATTTGACTCGGCGGTTGATTCTGTCAGCTTGACCGGTATAGATGTTGGTGTCGCCGGGTTCGTCTTGAGTGCATATGACGATGTTAGCGGTGGAAATCTACTGGCGTACTCAGAAGTATTTGGAACAGATTTAGGCGTAGGTCAAAGCTTTACTTTGTCCGTAGCTGCTACAGGTATACGTCGAGTGGAGTTTTCACAGGCGCACCTTGACCAAACTGATGGAATATTATTTGATAATTTCACATTTGAAGTTGCCCAAGTTAGCCCTCCGCCACCTCCGGCTACTCCAGCCGATGTCCCTGAACCTATCAGTGCCGCATTGTTTGGATTAGGTCTAGTCGGCATCGGTGCGAGTCGTATGCGTCGAAAGTCTAAGCCTAGCCCCCCCCCCAAAGAGGGATAACTAAGACGAAAAACCGGCCAAATGGCCGGTTTTTTGGTTTATGTCAAAACCAAACGCCAATCCCCCATTGTTATCCCAGCTTCAATAGGGTGGCCTGCAGTCCAGTATTCACGATAATTGTGTCCACTGCCATTTGTACCATCGGGCCTGGCGTTCAAAAACCTGACTCACTCAAACCGCCCCATGGAATATTAGCAATCCGTGATATTCCACGCAGTTCTGACATCTCATCCGCTAGACAAAGCCAAAACACAAAAATAGCCATTAAAATGTATCTAAAAATGAACGATAAGCTAGGGAATATTCCATTGTTTGAGGGACTACTTACCCATGGCAGGCTTTATTTCAATAAGTCGACTATATGCAATTATCGCGATTTTCGTTGCCGCTTCAATTGGTCAAATACCGAGCTTCCTCGCTGGTGACGTTTTGGCAGCTGTTACTGGGGGGATAATTACCACGATACTCGCCATCACTTTGCTATTGTTTGTGCTTCCATTCATAAACAAACACACTAATACACTAGGATCGACTCTTGCCGGGATTGCAAATGGCAGCATTAGCAAATCCACGCCTTTGGAAAAAACTGGAAACCCGGCACTAGACCAAGTCATTGAACTCTACAACTCAGTTATCCAACAGTTTGGCAACAGCTACACAAAAATCATGTCTACCGTGAACAAACTCGACTTCACGACTTCACGGCTCACAGACGTTACCGAACGCACCGAGAAAAACACGCGGAAACAACGCAACGAGACCGAACAAGTTGCCGCCGCAATGAATGAAATGGCAGCGACAGTCGACGAAGTTGCGCGCAATGCCGCACAGGCATCAGCCGCTACGTCTCAGGCAAACAACGCCGCGAGTAGCGGTGTCTCGGTCGCAACGCATACCCAAAAGGAAATCGCCGGTCTTGTAGCCGATATTGAGCGGTCCTCAGACGTTATCTCTGTCTTAAAGTCTGAAAGCGAGAATATCGGTGTTGTGCTCGACGTTATCAAAAACATTGCGGAACAAACAAACCTACTCGCGTTAAATGCCGCCATAGAGGCGGCGCGCGCTGGTGAACAAGGAAGAGGATTCGCTGTCGTCGCCGATGAAGTTCGCACCTTGGCAAGTCGCACACAAGACTCCACAAGTGAAATCGAAGTCATGATCAGTCGCCTGCAAGGCGGCGTAAATAATGCTGTGTCGGTAATGCAACACTCAATGGAAAAAGGACGTCGCGGTGAAGAGTCTGTTGGCAATACCCTTGCCTCGTTAAATGAAATACTTTCGGCGGTAAAACATATTGATAATATGAATACACAGATCGCAGCGGCAGCGGAACAACAAAGCAAAGTCGCAAACGAAATCGGACGCAATATTGTTGCAATAAATGATATAGCGGTAATGACCGCCGAAGATGCTAGTGAGTCACGAGAGACCGGTGTTGAACTTGCTGGACTATCCATACAGCTTGGAGATTTTCTCAAGCAAGTTGGATTGAGTAAAAATAATAGCCTTGATTTATCGTCTGCAAAGGCCGCACATCTAAACTGGAAAACACGCCTGCGTTCGTTTTTGGACGGAAAAGAAAGTCTCACTCGTGAACAGGCAGTATCACATCACCACTGTGCATTTGGTAAGTGGTATTACTCAGAGGGCCTGCAAAGCTTCGGACATTTGAAGGCTATAAAGGCCGTGGAAGACCCTCATGCAGATCTTCATCGACTCATTAAAACAATTATCGAATTGAAAGAACAAGGGCGAACTACAGAGGCAGAAAAAGAATATGCCAAGGTGGCAGGGATTTCCGAGAAGATCGTGTCTTTGTTGGATCAGGCGGAGCGTGAGGCTAGATAGCACCGCTATCACTTGCAGGCTTGGAATCACATCCGCTAGGCAAGTTGGACCTGGCTCAACCGACTCTTATTGTCGCAAAAAATCTTCATGTTTCATCGACCCTATTAACAAAAAGCTTCCCAGAGCACTGAAACAAACAAGCCGACACGAAGGCCGGCTTGTTTGAATTTAAGAACAAGTAATTCTATTTCTTCTTCGGCGCATACAAATCCGTACACGTCCCCTCAGCCACCTCTGCGGCAAAGTTAAACGTCTCGGATAGCGTCGGATGCGGATGTATCGACAAGGCAATGTCTTCGATATCTGCCCCCATTTCCAGGGCCAATACCGCTTCGGCTACCAGTTCACCCGCGTTCGGTCCGCACATAGCGGCGCCGATGAGTTTGTGGTTTTCGTCGAAGAGTACCTTGGTCATGCCTTCGTCACGTCCGAGAGACAAGGAACGTCCACTCGCCGCCCACGGGAAAACGCCTTTTTCGTAGGCAATGCCTTTGGCCTTGCACTGTTCTTCGGTCATGCCCATCCAGGCGACTTCCGGATCAGTGTAAGCAACCGACGGAATCGTGCGCGCATCAAAGAATGATTTTTCACCAGCAATATTTTGTGCGGCAATCTTGCCTTCATGCGTGGCCTTGTGTGCCAACATCGGCTGGCCGACTACGTCGCCTATCGCAAAAATGTGAGACACATTGGTACGCATTTGTTTGTCGACGGGAATAAAGCCGCGATCATCAACGAATACACCGGCCTTGTCTGCATCGATCATTTTACCGTTAGGGCTGCGACCGATAGCGACGAGTACACGATCAAAGGTATCTTCGGCGGGGGCCTTCTTGCCTTCGAACTTACACACCAAACCTTTGTCTGTCGGTGTGATCTCGGTCACCTTGGTATCGAGGAAAATGTTTTCGTATTTATTCTTAATACGACGTTCAAGTGGGCGTACCACGTCACGGTCCGCGCCAGGAATTAAGCCCGGTGACAATTCGACAACCGTGACTTTCGCACCGAGTGCGTCGTAAACCGTCGCCATTTCCAAACCGATGATGCCACCACCAACTACCAGCAAACGCTCTGGAACTTCTTCAATCTCCAATGCGTCGGTAGAGTCCATTACGCGTGGGTCGTCCCACGGAATGAATGGTAGCTTGGTAACGCGTGAACCTGCGGCAATAATGCAGTACTCAAAACCAACTACGGTTTTACTACCATCGGCAGCAACCACTTCAATCGTGTTCGACGAAGTAAATTTGCCGTAGCCGTGAACCAGTTGCACCTTGCGCTGCTTGGCCAAATGCTTGAGGCCGCCGGTGAGTTTACCGATGACGTTGTCTTTATGGCCACGCAGTTTATCCAGATCGACTTCAGGCTTGTTAAACTGTACGCCGATTTCATGAAACTCGGCGGCTTCGTTTATCACTTGCGCGGTATGCAACAAGGCCTTCGAAGGAATACAGCCCACGTTCAAGCACACGCCACCTATGCTGTCGTATTTTTCGATCAATACAACTTGCTTACCCAGGTCTGCCGCGCGAAACGCTGCGGTATAACCGCCAGGACCGGAACCCAATACAACGACTTCCGTACTAACATCAACATCACCGCTAAAACTTTGCGCCTTAGGCGCGCTGACAGGCGCAACCGGTTTTTCGGCAGTCGCGGCAGCAGCGGGTTTACTCTCTGGCACCGGCGCACCAGCGCCGCTAGCAGCGCTCACTTCCAATTTCAGTATCGGACTACCTCGCGAAACGCGATCGCCGACTTTGATATAAAGCTCGTGCACTTTACCCGCTTGTGGCGCAGGAATTTCCATGGCCGCTTTGTCGGACTCGACCGTAATCAAAGACATTTCCGCCGCGACGGTATCACCCTCTTTGACCAATACCTCTATGACTTCAACATCGGCAAAATCGCCAATGTCTGGAACCGCGATATCAATAATCTGACTCATGCGTAACTCCTATAGCAACAGGCGACGCGTGTCGGATAACACACGGCTGAGGAAAGAGGTGAAACGCGCACCATCAGCACCATCGATAACACGATGATCATACGACAAGGACATCGGTAGAATCAGACGCGGCTCGAATTCCTTGCCATTCCAAACCGGCTGCATCTTGGAACGAGACACACCGAGTATGGCGACTTCCGGCGCATTCACAATCGGCGTGAACTTGGTTCCGCCAATCCCGCCGAGACTGGAGATTGAAATACTGCCACCCTGCATATCCGAAGGCTTGAGTTTCTTGTCGCGCGCCTTGATGCTGAGTTCGGTCAATTCATGCGCGAGCTCGATCAGCGTTTTACGATCAACATCTTTGACCACTGGCACCACCAGGCCGTCTGGTGTATCAACCGCAATACCGACATTAAAATATTTCTTGAGTATCAGGTTTTCGCCAGTTGCATCGAGCGAGGAATTGAAACGGGGATACTCCCGCAACGCCGACACAACCGCCTTCATCAAAAAGACCAGCATCGTCAGCTTAACGCCTTTTTCCTTATACTCATGCACCATGGACTTACGGAAAGACTCCAGGTCAGTAATGTCGGCCTCGTCAAACTGGGTAACATGCGGAATCGTCACCCAGTTGCGATGTAAAAACTGTCCGGTGAGTTTGTTGATTTTAGTCAGTGGCTTTTCTTCGATCTCGCCCCATTGACTGAAATCGATTTCCGGCATCGGCGCGACACCGAGACCGCCACCTGTACCTTGTGATAAGGCGCGTTTGACGAAACCTTGTACGTCTTCTTTGGTAATTCGGCCCTTGCGTCCACTACCATCGACTTTGCCTAAATCTACACCGAGTTCACGCGCAAACTTACGTATCGACGGCGTTGCATAGGCCTTGGAGAAACTGGCTTCATCGATTTTAGCGGTAGGTGATTGACGCAATGGCGTGGGAGCAGGTGCAGGTTTGGACGGAGCGGAAGCGGCCGCAGGTTTAGGTGCTTCGGCCGTAGCTTTTGGTGCTTCAGCGGCGGCTTTGACCGGTGCCGCCTTCGGCGCTTCCACCGCAGGCGCATCACCACTAGGCTCCATGATCAACAACAAACTACCCTGTGATACACGATCACCGACGTTGATCTTTAATTCCTTGACCACGCCAGACTCGGGCGCAGGAATCTCCATCGCTGCCTTGTCGGATTCAACCGTGATCAAGGATTCTTCGGCCTTGATCTGTTGTCCGGGCTTAACGAGAACCTCAATAACCTCTACATCGGAGAAATCGCCGATGTCCGGGACCAATACCTCTTTCGACATGATGACGTCCTCCATAGCTTACACGCTCAACGGGTTTGGTTTTTCAGGATTGAGGCCATACTTTTTGATCGCCTCATCGACCTTGCCCGCAGGCAGTTCACCAGTATCGGCCAGCGCCTTGAGCGCGGCGACCACAACATGGTAACGATTCACCTCGAAGTGCTTGCGCAATTGCGCGCGTGTATCACTGCGACCAAAACCGTCGGTACCCAACACAGTATAGCTGGCAGGAACCCACTTACGAATTTGCTCCGCATAGTTACGAATATAGTCGGTAGCGGCAATCACCGGACCGCGGCGACCCTTGAAGCACTGTTCTACATAAGATGTCTTCGGATCGGCCAGCGGATGCAGACGATTCCAGCGGTCTACCGCATGTCCATCACGCGCCAGTTCGTTAAAGCTTGTCGCACTCCAGATATCCGCATCCACTGCCCACTCTTCGTCGAGCATTTCAGCGGCAAAAATTACTTCACGCAAGATGGTGCCTGAGCCCATCAACTGAACCTTGCGCTTCTTCTTGCCACCGGAACGGAACAGATACATGCCCTTGACGATGCCCTCTTCCGCGCCCTTAGGCATGGCCGGATGGCTGTAGTTTTCGTTCATGGTAGTGACGTAGTAGAAAACGTTTTCCTGATTCGCATACATGCGACGCAGGCCGTCCTGAACAATCACCGCCAGCTCATAGCTGAAAGTTGGGTCGTAGCTAACGCAGTTTGGAATCGTACCCGCCAGGATCAGACCATGGCCGTCCTGGTGCTGCAGACCTTCACCTGCCAGGGTAGTACGACCTGCAGTAGCACCAATCAGGAAGCCACGCGCCTGCATATCGCCTGCGGCCCAGGCCAGATCACCGATGCGTTGGAAGCCAAACATGGAGTAATAAATATAGAATGGAATTGTATTCACGCCGTGGGAGCTATAAGACGTCGCTGCTGCAATCCACGAAGACATAGAGCCCGCCTCGTTAATCCCCTCTTCGAGGATTTGGCCGGTCTTGTCTTCCTTGTAGAACATGATTTCGTCTTTGTCCTGAGGCGTGTATAGCTGCCCCACAGAAGAATAAATACCCAGCTGACGGAACATACCTTCCATACCAAAGGTACGCGCTTCATCAGGAACGATGGGCACGATGTTCTTGCCGATCTTCTTATCTCGACAAAGCAGTGTCAGCATACGTACATAGGCCATAGTGGTGGACATCTCTTTGTCGCCACTGCCTTTGAGCAAGACATCAAACGCATCCAGTCCCGGTACTTCCAAAGGTGTCGCCACATTGGCACGCGCAGGCAGATAACCACCAAGCGCCTTACGACGCTCATGCAAATACTTCATTTCCGGGCTGTCCGCGTCCGGCACAAAATACTTGGCCGCACCCGCATCTTCGTCGTTTAACGGAATATTGAAACGGTCGCGCACGTAAATCATGTCTTCCGCACCGAGCTTCTTCTGCGAGTGAGTACGATTCTGCGCTTCACCAGCCGCACCCATACCGTAACCTTTTACCGTCTGGACCAGAATGACCGTCGGCTGGCCCTTGTGCTCAGCGGCGGCTTTATAGGCGGCATACACCTTGTGGGGATCGTGGCCACCACGGTTCAGACGCCAGATATCGTCATCAGACATCTTCGAGACCATGGCCCTTAGCTCAGGGTACTTACCGAAGAAATGCTCACGCACATATGCGCCGTCTTTGGATTTGTAGTTCTGCAGATCGCCATCGACCACTTCCATCATGCGCTTCTGCAACAGGCCATCTTTGTCTTTGGCCAGCAACGGATCCCAATAGGAACCCCACAACACTTTAATAACATTCCAGCCTGCGCCACGGAACATGGCTTCCAGTTCCTGAACGATCTTGCCGTTTCCACGTACAGGACCATCGAGGCGCTGTAGATTACAGTTCACCACCCAGGTCAGGTTGTCGAGTTTTTCACGTGAAGCGAGTGAGATCGCACCGAGCGATTCCGGCTCGTCGGTTTCGCCGTCGCCAAGGAAAGACCACACCTTGCGATTGCGGGTATCGGCCAGACCACGGTCTTGCAGATACTTCATAAAACGGGCTTGGTAAATCGACATAATCGGACCGAGACCCATGGATACGGTTGGGAATTGCCAGAAATCAGGCATCAACCACGGGTGAGGATAGGAAGACAGACCTTTACCATCAACTTCCTGACGGAAATTGTCGAGTTGTTCTTCGGTCAAGCGCCCTTCGAGGAAGGCGCGTGCATAAGTTCCTGGAGATGCATGACCCTGAGAGTAGATCAGGTCGCCACCGTGTTCATGAGATGGTGCACGCCAGAAGTGATTCATACCCACGTCGTATAGCGTCGCTGCCGAGGCGAAAGTCGCGATATGGCCGCCCAGTTCTGAGGCCTTGCGGTTGGCCTTGACCACCATCGCCATCGCATTCCAGCGGATATAGGAACGGATGCGGTCTTCCAGCGCCGGGTCACCAGGCATATCCGGCTCCATATGGGGCGGGATGGTGTTTACATAGGCGGTATTGGCAGAATAAGGTAGGTTGGCACCAGAGCGACGGGCCTGGTCGATCATTTGTTCTAATAGATAGTGGGCACGTTCTATCCCATCGTTCTCTAATACAGATGCCAGGGCATCCAGCCATTCCTGGGTTTCGATAGCATCGAGATCAAGCATCTGAGCGGATTGCGACATAGGTCTTCCTCACTTGGTTAGTGCCCCCATCAAACAGAGGGCTTCAGACTTGGGCTATAGTGTCGTTTTTGGGGGTGAAAATCAATCAAATTCGGCTCATATTTTGTCAGGCTAATTTTTTCAATTTGTTTTTCATAAAGTTACAGAACGAGAATAATTTCTCCCCATTGGCAGAAAGCGACGTAACGTACCCAAAATAGTAGCTTTTTGGCCGCTTTTTGGCCAAAACACACAAACCGCCCCAGATTCACCCCGGTTTTGGGCCCAATTTGCATCCAATTCTTGGGCCAGTAATTTTTATCTATTGAATTTTCATAAAGTTACAGAACGAGTTTATTTTTGAGCACACCTGCACCAACACCGGCACAGACGTACAGACCTGTATATATGTTATGATGTGCGCTCCCAACGCCCCATGAATGGAAACCATGCAAGAGATTACCATCACCCGTCCCGATGATTGGCATTTACACCTTCGTGACGGCGCGGCCATGCAATCAGTAGTGGCCTATACGGCGAAACAGTTCGGACGCGCGATCGTGATGCCGAATCTCTCTCCACCGATTACCACTGTTGCCGACGCCCACAGCTACCGCGAACGCCTATTGGCTGCTTTACCCGCCAATACGAACTTTCAACCTTTGATGACGCTATATCTCACCGACAAGACGAGCGTATCGGAAATCAAGAAAGCCGCGGCCAGCCCTCACGTCTACGCTGTAAAACTCTATCCTGCGGGCGCGACCACCAATTCTGATTCCGGTGTTACTGCGATTGAAAATGTCTTTGGTGCCATCGAGGCCATGGCCGATACCGGCTTGCCCTTACTGGTACATGGTGAAGTCACAGGCGCCTCGATTGATGTATTTGACCGTGAGCAGGTTTTCATCGATCAAACACTCAGTCCGCTGAAACAGCGCTTTCCGAAACTACGCATGGTGCTCGAACATATCACCACACGAGAAGGCGTGGACTTTGTTAACGCACACGATGACAGTGTTGGTGGAACTATCACACCGCAACATCTGTTGCTAAATCGCAACGCTTTATTTCAAGGCGGCATACGTCCACATCACTATTGCCTGCCAGTATTGAAGCGTGAAGAACATCGGCAGGCCTTGATTAAGGCTGCCACCTCAGGCAGTAAAAAATTTTTTCTCGGCACTGATAGCGCGCCTCATGCACAACACAGAAAAGAAAATGCGTGTGGTTGCGCGGGAATATTCTCAGCTCACGCCGCGATTGAATTTTATGCCGAGGCCTTTGATTCCGTCGGCAAACTCGACCAATTAGAGGCCTTCGCCTCATTTAATGGACCAGACTTTTATCATTTACCACGAAATCAGGATACAATATGCCTGCTCAAACGGAAGTGGACGGTTCCCACCTCAATCGAATTTGGCAATGAACGACTCATCCCATTTCGCGCAGGCGAAGAACTCGCTTGGAAAATGAAAGAATAAGGAATACATGCAGGTATCCAACGCACACAGCAAAGATATGGCAACCCGTTTTCGCGGATATTTGCCAGTCGTAGTTGATGTGGAGACAGCGGGCTTTAACTCAAAGACGGATGCACTACTGGAAATCGCAGCGGTTTTAGTCGAGATTGATAAGGAAGGTTTTCTATCACCCGGCAGAACCGTGCAATGCAATGTCGAGCCCTTTCCCGGCGCCAATCTCGAACCTGAAGCGCTGGCTTTCAACGGCATCGATCCCCACCACCCTTTTCGTGACGCCAAAACCGAACACGATGCGCTCAACGAAATTTTTCGTCCCGTGCGTCAGGCCTTGAAAGAAAGTGGTTGTAATCGCGCGATACTCGTCGGCCACAATGCCTTTTTCGATCTTGGTTTTCTCAATGCCGCGGTTGAACGCAGTGGCATCAAGCGCAATCCCTTTCATCCCTTTAGCACATTTGACACGGTAACCTTGTGCGCTATGGCATTCGGCCAAACCGTACTCGCACGCGCCGCCAAGGCTCACGGTATTGTGTGGGACAATGATGCTGCACACTCAGCTATATATGATGCCGGAAAAACGGCAGAGTTATTTTGTGGTGTCATGAATCAATGGCGACGTTTTCAATTAGGTACTTCCTAAAGAATCCATACCTCTGAATTTACCTACTGATATTTCTCCAGACGTAATGATACGTCCTTTAAATAACGTCGCGTCTCAGCATGTGGCAACTTTTTCAGCAGGGTTGCGTAAACCTGTTTTGGACTTAATTGATTGATACTTTGCGTGGCTCGCTTAATATTGGTTCCGTGGCCAAACGCCTTGGCGACGTTACCTGCGCCTGTATTGTATGCGGCAACAGTGCAATACAGACGGCTAACCGGATTTTCTATCTTACCCAGGTACTGGTGATACAACACATGGAGATAGGCACTGCCGATCACAATATTGTTATCACTGTTGTACAGAAACGAGGGTGAGAGTAAGCGACCTTCGCCATACAGATAATTCGTCGCATCGAGACCGGCACTGCGCGGGACTATCTGCATCAATCCATAGGCAGGTATATGAGACTTAGCCAGCGGATTAAAATTACTTTCGGTTTCCATGACGGCAAAAATGATTGCCGGTGGAACATCCTCCTTGCGCGACACCTTGCCCACAATACCATCATAGAGACGGGATTTTTCCGGTGCGGTGCGCGGCAATGTAAATTTCAATCGCACGACTTCTTTGTCTGGCAAGGCAGATTTTCGTGTATCGATAGCGGCATTTTGCTCCGCCTTGCGCGCAAGATCCGGGGCGCTATTGGTGTTATCAAGTTCCGGCATTAATGCCTGCATTGCCGGTCGAGTCGTCGGCTTACCGGTTACAACCTTTTTATTCCCAGCCAGTTCCTTCTCCACTGCCTGGGCAATATCGTCCTTGTTGTACACGCTGTTCTCGGTTTCGCGAAACAAGTCCAGAATCTGCGCCCTCAATAGTTGCACCGCCTGTTCCTGTTTTTCACCTCGCGGTATGACGGTTTCCAGCTCCACTTCGCCGGTACGAAAATTCACCGAACGCCGTATGCTATCGTCACGTTCGTAGCTAACCCATACCTCTTTGCCGCCTTCGCGGTACTCACCCCAACGCGGCGTAACGCGTTTGCGTTGCTTTTCAAGCGCGCGGTCATAGGCGTTTTTGTAAAGCTCAAATTCCTTCTTCAGTTCGTCCTTATACGCCTCAAAATCATTCTTACTCTGTTGAACCCCGGCGCGTTGTTCGCGGGCAAAGGTCTCAAAGTCAGAATCAGCGGCGTAGCTGGCGAAGGCCAAACAAGTAAAGCCGATAACACAGGCAGCCTTTCCTGCCAGGCTTAGTCGCTTTGACGTCATTGTCGATGCTCCATAATTGGGTTGTACCATGTAACTCTACATTATTTCTTTTTCGTACAGCAATTTTCATACAGAAAAGACTCTTCCATGCCTATGCGAGCAACTGAGGTGACCAGGAACGATGTCGTAGTTTCGGATAGCGCTATATTCTCAAAAGAAATATAAGTTATGTTTACGCCTGTAATCGGAGAATCACTATTGAGATAGAAAAGATACTTTGCGCTTAACCCTGCAGCTCTATACCAGGATGTTTTGCCAGTTCTTCCAGTAACATCTCCGGGTCATCGGAGTTGTGCACCATGAGATTAACGAAGTCATGATAGTTCTCTGCATAGATGGCAAGAAACTTCAATCCAATACCCTCTGGCCGGATATGTTTTACTTTGGCCTTGAAATTGACCAGAACAACGTTGTGACCACCCTCAAGCACCAGAGAAAACTTACATTCGTCGCCAACAACCAGCGCCGAAATTTGGGGGAAATAGAAAAATGCACCGCCAAAGCTGATATTTTTTGTCTTGCCTGAAACATGTACCCCATCGGACAGGGCAATCTGTGCGGTAAGCTCGAGTGGGAGTCGCGCATGCTTACGCAGATTTGTCTCGCTGTGTTTGTTGGCCTGATAGTTCATCGTTCTATCTATTTTATGTTGTCTTTCCTTCCCACTGTATCGGACTAAAAACTTTCATCGCCACAATATAAAGGGTAATACTGCGTGATAGATCGCATAACCGGCTGCTATAAGGGAATTTCTATTTAGGATACTTGGTTTCAGTCTCGCTCCAGGGATTTGAAGCTCGCTACTGCAGCCCCGCCATGGAAACTTACGGGGGCGTCTAGAACAAACAAGTGAACGCTGACCGCTGCAGCTATACAGCAGAAAAGAACGAGATAAAGTAACGCGGCAAAACCTCTATTCATTTACCTATCCCTTGATTTGGATATGCAATGATTGCTCAAAATAGCGTTATCACCCCAATACTGGAAGGACTCGGTTCCTATCAGCCCCTTTATATGATGACGAGCCCTGAGGGCGGACAGGAGGTCGATGCAAGGCAGGTGCCGTGTCCCTTTCATTAACATGGTTAATATAGCTTCTATTACTTAGTAGAAAGAGCTTTATGGCCACTACAATAGATAATATGGCCACATTACTTGCATAATGGCCATATTAAGCTAAAATAGAACACGATATGACCATAAAAACTCAAAAACTGGCCATTCTTGCCCTGTTTAAACAATCACAGGAGCCAGTAAGCCCCTCCACTCTTTCTCAGCGTTCAGGTGCCACCATTGCCGGGCGGACCCTAAGGCGCTGGTTAAACCAATGGGTAGATGAAGGCGTACTCGAGCGTGTTGGAGAAGGCCGTGCAACGCGTTATCGCTATCTTGCGCACGAGGAAACATCCCCGTCATCAACATTTTTTTCACTGAAGTTTCTATCCGGGCTGGATGCCGATCTTCGCGACTCAGTGATGAAGCAGCTGCGAGATTTATGGACGCATAATTCCACTGCCATTGAAGGCAATACCTTGAGTCTGGGTGATACCCATTTCGTGCTGGAAGAAGGCCTGACAATCTCGGGCAAACCCTTGAAGGATCACCAGGAGGTCATTGGTCATGCACGGGCAATTGAGCTGATTTACCAGTCGCTCAAGTCGCCGCTCAACGAGTCGATTTTTTTCGAACTCCACAAAGCCGTTCAAACAGAGATCGTCAGCGATATCTATAAACCGGCGGGTGCGTGGAAAATCGAACCCAATGGTACCTATGCCGTTACGGAAGATGGCCAACAAATTTTTATTGAATATGCCCTACCGCTTTACGTGCCACAGTTGATGTCCGAGCTCATCGAATTCGTCAATCAAATAAAGCTGTCCGAAATCACTATGCAGAACGCACCGAGTTACTATGCCAAGGTTCACACTGCTATCGCACACATACATCCATTCTGGGATGGCAATGGGCGAATTGCCCGTCTGGTTGCAAACATTCCCTTGCTAAAGGCTGGCCTGCCGCCGCTGCTCATACCCCAGACTCAACGACGCGAATATATTCAACTGCTGGCGAATTATGAGATTGCCGTTGGGCAGTTGAATAACAAAACGGGCCTATGGCCAGCACCTGAGCGGCTGAACGATTTCTCGGCATTTTGTCATTCCGCTTACGTTGTTACTACGCAGATTATTGAGAAAGCCTTCGAAGTGCAGGGGCGCAGGCATTGAGTAGGATCTGCTTAAGACTGCTATCATCGACACCATGAAAGCCGCCGGATATACCGTCAAAGAAACCGACCCTTTTGAAAACAAACCGGCAACAATTTTAGACAGTCGCGCAGTATCTCCTTACGTCAATAGATTGCTGTACGCGACCTGATCCACCGCATTCTTTGCGTTGCTGGAACAGGAGGAAAACCCCGCCGTCAGGATAGAGTCGCTCTTGTAAGCCCTGAAACCGTTGACCTTCGTTTCGCGTCACTCCACGACCAGCGAACAGATGCACCTTAAAGAGCAACTTTCGCTGTTGAAAATACACCGCTAAGCGATGTATTTCTGATTAGTTTGGACTTTTTGTTTGTATTAACCGCGACAATGTGTTCTCTGTCTGGTTCGACCCGGTTTACAATTTTCTTGGCGTGAATACACCCGCTATTCACGCCACTTGAGTTTGTTCAAACGTGTGCAGGAAAAAGGCCCGGCATCCAACGATGCGCCAGCGAGGCCGGAAAGGCCAGGCGCAATGGTGCCCTGCTACTTTCAGAAACGAGCACACCTTGCGCTGTCAACGCAGAGACAATACGCCGAGCGTGGCGCTCTCCCGCATCGACGATAGTCGGGAGTTCATTCCTGGGTAAAGCGCCCTTGTAGAGAACAGCCTCCAGTATTCGCTCTGCCTTTGCCGGCAGCTCATTCAGGCGAATACTCTCCTCCGCCCACACCATCAATCGCGCATGAAGCCTGTCAGGCTGAACCAGCTCCTCCATAAACTTAACCTGGTCTATACAGGTTTCGAGAAAATATTTGGTGAAGTCGATGAGCGATTCTTCGCTGAGGTTTCCCCGTCCATCCAGATCATTGCGGCGAGACAGGTCGCAGTTAGCGAGGTGTTGCTTATAGATATTAACGTTTCTCGCCAGCCCCCTGGATATCGACCAGATGCCACCTGTATCCAGTGAGTCGAGCAACATGGCGTATGACAACATACGTGCGACACGTCCATTGCCATCCACAAAAGGGTGAATCCAGACGAGTCGGTGATGTGCAGCTGCCGCAGCGATGATCGTCTCAGCAACACCTAACTTGCTATACACTGCCTCATAACGATCAAGGAATCGATTTAAGGCTCCTGGACTTGGCGGTATATGCTGTCCGACTTTAACGTCACTCTGTCTTAACTCTCCCGGGACAATCTGAACGCGCTCGCCGTTCTCCGGATTTTCGGTCCACAACAAATCATCAGGCAAAGACTCACAAAAACGCCGATGAATTTCCCTGACGGCGTCCTTTTTTGTTACCTTCCCTTCCAAACCGCCTTGATCTATCCATTTCTGGACCTCGATATGTGCTTTCGCCTCCAGTTGCAGATTTCGTTTTTGCCTGTCAGCGCTATAGTCGTTTTTTAGTGCCTGTTCAATCTCAATGGGGTGTGTGTCATGCCCTTCTATCAGATTGCTGTAATAGCAGTTCATCGATCTAACCAGTTCGGCGAGTGAGGCCAGTATTCCCTTAGGTAGACTCCGCCTTAAACCAGCGGACGAGGCCGTGAGCTCCACGGTAAGATCAGATAACTCGTTTCGATGTGGCGAGGTCGTCGAGATAAGCAAAGGATCCATCATGGATACCTTCTCACCTCTATCAACCAGATGCTCATGCCGGGTCATATATATGTCCGCATTAAAGTCCGGTTTACGATATATATCATCTTTATTTTTCAGTTAGTTATTACGCAATTCAGGTATATCCTAGCAATATTGAGTCCGGTTTAGAAGACAATATCTTTGACAATACCGGGTCGAACCACGCAAGCTTCCCCATCTAACTGTTTTTCGGATTCTTTTCATTTTTGGGCATCAATATCTCCCCCTTAGCGACTCACTTTTACCCATCGAATCGACACTGTAAGCCCTGAGACCTGTGACCTTCGTTTCGCTTCACTCCACGACCAGCAAACATATACGCCTTAAAGAGCAAACTTCTCTGTTGAAAATACACCGCTAAGTTATGCATTACTGGCTAGTTTGGATTTCTTGGTCGTATAAACCGCGACACAGTGTTCTCTGTGTAGTCGGATCCGATAAGTCAGAGCCTAAAACGTTTTTGGAAATTTCTAGATGCAGAAAATCATTCTGTCAGACGAACTCAGAAAAGAGTGGATAGATAATTGAGGATTTATTCGCTAGAGATGTCTTTATACTTCGCCTCGGTGATCAGTTGATATTTTCCTCCGGGGCTTAACAGATAGACTTCGCGTAACACGGCGTTGTCCATTGCTTTCATTTCGAGTTCGACATAGAGCAACATACGTTGCTTATCTAACATCTGAAAGTTGATATCGTGTACATGGGCCTTAATTCCCGGGCTTGGTATTTCATATCGTCTTGCGATTGATTTGGTATTCTTCTTTTCATCTGCGAGAAGTTCCAGGACAAATAATTTATCGGTGACGTGTTCCAGACCGCTTCGGACGACGTGCGCCTGGTAGTATCCATATTGGTTGTTTTGTTCCCAAATACCGCCCGTTTTGAGTAGCCAAATATTCTCTATAGTCTCGGCATTTACCCATCCCGCAAAGAGCCAAACAAGTACTAAGACAAACAACCTATTCATGGCATTTCAACATGACAAGACCGTGTTTTTTCGCGATGCTTTCCAAATCTTTGTAGTATTTGTGGTTCCGGTCATTACTATAGCCTGTATTTCTGTCTATAAGATCGACAGCCAAGCCAGTCAGATGTTTGCTGTTTCGATTGGCAATCTCCTTGGAATTATCTATCCGCATGGTCACTAACCGCTACCACCGAATACCCGTACGTATCACCAAATTGTAGTCAAGTTCCAAGTTGCGCTGTCTGTTACTGATGTTGCGAGTCGAGCCGGGGCCTTCGAGTTCTAACAACGCACCAATACGCAGGCCAGTTTTGAGAAAGGTATACTTTCCAAAGTTTAGATGGTAGCCCAGTTCGCCAAAAGGAATAGCGTAATAGTGACTCCCTGGCTTGATACCTAAACGTTCACTATCTCCCGCGACATGGCTGTATTGTTCGAACTTGAGTTGCATGCCTGTGCCAAAGTACGGACCAGAGAGTCGATCTCTCTTGTACCAACGACTATAAAGCGTTCCACCGTAGAGTTTGTAATCCCAACGACCTTGGGCGTATATCTGCCCGTCAAACCAGTCCCTGTTTATCCAGTCATTATGAAAATCAGCGAAATAGATTTCCACGCCAAAGGAGTACGGTTTGGTTTTGCGTTCGATATCCAGCATGAATGGCACCGTAAAGGCTTCTTTTGATCCTAGCAGCCTACTCCCCGCCCACAAAGTAGAGAATGGATTAACCGCTACAGTATAAGCACTGAATTCATGTGTCGGTGGCCTAACGTGCCGCATATATTCTCTGCTAGCAAAATAGGCTGGGACAAAAGGGGCCGCAAGGAAACCAATGCCGGGGACAAGATACAAGGGAAGGGAAATCGCGGAACCTATTAGCGCGCTTTTTAAAACATCACCATAATCACTCTCCTGTTGCGCTACGTCGCCGGTTAACTGCACGCCAATCGAAGAGCCTATGGCACCGTGTACTGGAAACAGGACTATTGCGGGAAATACTCCCCAGGGTGACATTCCTACCCAGGCGACGACACCGCCAATCGCACCGACGTAATACCCGAAATAACCCGATGCTATCTTGTCATAGGGAACGCCTATCTCTTCTTCCACAATGGGTTCTGAAGGCAACTCCAGTGTATCCGCAAGATGTGCCTCGTCCTCCGCAGATGAAATTGATGAAAATATTGCCATCCATAGCGAAAACGAGAATAGCCTAGCCTTGCGACGGAGTTCAGATCTTTTGGACATGACATATGTTCCTGTTGTTATATAACGTCTGTTCTTTGTCTTGGTATCATAATACAGCATGCATGCAATATGCTGTCAGGATTGAAAGCGATTTTCGCGCAGCACCATTACCGTCAGAAAATTCTAATCCGATACGCATACTCGGTATCTCACCACACCGTTCTTATGTTCTTTCAATTGAGAGTCTTGTTTTAACACGCGGCCTCGCTTTAGAATCGTCATATGTTTATTATCGATACCACGCCTAATTTCTCCGACGCAGAAATCTTTTCGATTTTATGCGATGTCTATGTCGACGAGGGATATACCGATGTGGAACACGCACAAAAAGCATTTGAGCCAGACTCAGTACGCAAACGAGGCCAGATAATCGCGGCCAGGTCTACGCAGGACCAGGAATTGGCGGGCTTGGTCATACTCGTCCATGCCGACACGCCAGCAGCACGACTGGCGAAAGAAAACGAATCGGAGATACACTTGCTGTGCGTGAGAAAAGGGTTTCGTGGTCAAGGTTTAGGACGACAACTGGTCAGCGCGGTCGTCGAACTGGCCCAAAAGGCCAACAGAGAAAAACTTATATTGTGGACACAGACCAGCATGACTGCCGCGCAGAAACTCTATGAGTCTGTGGGATTCGTTTTTCAAAACACTATGGAAATAAACAACCGGACCTTCAAGGTTTATGAAAAAGATCTTACATTCACGGATGGGTAAACAGATCGCCTATAGAAAAACTCTCCCAGAATAGCCCACGCCCTATATTTCTATAGACTCGCTGAGCTCGCGCACTATACCGATCTCTTTCATCAAAGCACTCGCTTCCTTAAGTATATCGGTGTAGTGAAAAGCGCCTTTTCTGATAACCCGCACGACATGCGCATCCAAATAAGCTTTTTCGTCTGGTGTGAGCGTTTTCGCACTGGTAATAACGACGGGAATATCTCTTGTATTTGCGTTCCGTTTCAATTGATCGATAATGTCGAACCCCGACACCTCTGGCATCATAAGATCAAGAAAAATCATGGCCGGCAGACTACGTTCAATTTCGCTCATCGCTTGACTGGCCTCGGTAACGATACGAGTCTGGTATTGATCCATTTGCAAGATGGTTGCAATTAGCTTGGCATCGTTGTGGCTGTCGTCGACTATCATGACCTCTTTTCGTTTATCCCGTAACTGTTTTAAGGTGTTAAGCAGCTGTCTAGAGTTAACGGGTTTTTGAATATATTCAAGTGCGCCAAAATTATATGCCATTTCTGACTTATTCAGGATTGATACAATCACCACAGGGATATTTGCCGTATGGCGATTGGTTTTGAGTTCAAACAAGGTTTCCCAACCGCTTTTTTCAGGCATTAGAACATCGCGTGTGATGATAACAGGACGAAACTCACGCGCCAGATCAACGGCCTTAGCCCCGCCATCAGCAATAATGACGTTATATCCTTCAGCATGCAGATGGCTTTTAATTAAAGCCTGTGCGTCAGCCTGATCATCAACAACGAGAACATTAAATGCGTTCTCCTGCCTATTTCGCACAGGCGACGGTAACAGCGTGTACAGCTCAGGGTACACAGCGCTATGTGATCGTACCGGCAGTGAAATGGTAAACGTGCTTCCCTCTCCAGGAACGCTTTTTACAGAAATAGTCCCTCCAAGTAGCTCAGTGAAGCGCCGTGAGATGGCTAGTCCAAGACCAGTCCCCTGAAACTTCCGGGTAAGTCCCTTTTCCACTTGTTGAAACGAGTCAAATATTCGGTCCAGTTGATCCTCATGTATGCCGATACCTGTATCACTGACAGCGATGTGTAGCATTTCTCTATCATCGACTTGATAGTGAACAGCAACGCCTCCAGTGTCTGTAAACTTAATTGCATTTCCCAAAAGATTAATCAATACCTGATTCAGCTTGTGCATGTCACTTCGGATGAACAACTCTTCGTTCAGTTTCCCGTGAAAAATTGACTCGAGGCTCAGTCCTTTATCTGCCGCCTGAACACTCAACGATTCAATTAGCTCAACAATTAGCGTATGAACCTCTACATCGTCCCAGTCGACTTCCATTTTTCCGGCCTCGACCTTGGAAAGATCGAGAATATCGTTGATGAGATTTAGCAAATGTTTACCACTACCATGAACGATATCCAATTGCTTTCTTTGTAAGTCGTTTATTTCGCCCGCCATGCCGTCACGGATGAGACAGGTAAACCCAATAATCGAATTCAAAGGTGTTCGTAATTCATGGCTCATATTGGCCAGAAAATCAGATTTCGCTCTTGTAGCTTCAATCGCTTCGTCACGGGCGATTTGCAATTCGCGTGTGCGTATAGCGACCTCATCTTCGAGGTGGTTGCGATATTGATCGAGTTCTTTCTCTACTAATTTTCGTTCCGTTATATCGCGCGCTACAGCAATGACACACGGGGTGTACCCTGGCTCTTCCAATATTCCCAAATTGACTTCAACCGGAAATTGAGACTGATTTTCTCTAAAAAACTCACCTTGTATGGCAATATGGGCGTCACTTTCAGTCAACTCATCTACCAGCTTCATCAGTCTTTCAGGATTATCCAGTTTGCAAATATCGCTCAAGTGCAAACCCTTAATTTCACTTGCAGAGTATCCCAGCATACGCGTGGTTGCCTGATTGCAATCAATGCACTCAAGAAATACAGAATCAAATAACAGGATCGCGTCATTCGCGACGTCTAGTGCCTTCCTGAATCGCGCTAAATCATTTACCGCAAATTCTTTTTCCAATCGTAATTGTTCGGTATAGCGCTCATTAGCAACGCAGAGTTCAATCATTTTTCCAAGGTTAGACAGTATTGGAGCGAAAACATGTTCGATCTTCACCTCCAAGTCCGGAAAGCGATTGCCGAGTAGCAAAATAACTTCACCTTTGGGCAAGGGAAGCCAATAGGCTGAGAGATAGACGTCGCACAATTCAGCAGACTGAATCGGAGAGTCCATTTGTTGAATTCGCGAAATATGATCGGGTTGAGTCAGAGAAATGGGTTTTCCTACCGCTTCTCGAAATTTTCTGTTGCCTACAGACTCAACGATACTGTAGTTGTTGCCCGGCTTTTTACCGACAACCGGAACGAGATATAGACCGCACGAAAACCCTGTGTGATACAGCATCTTCTGTAACATTCTTTGCATCAATGGCACAAGGCGCGTCTCGCCACTCATGACTAGCGCCATCTCATACAAAATGTGATAGATGTGTTCTTTATTCAAAATTAGTTCTATAGAGGTAAGGACACCAGAGTGGCATTATGAAATAGCGGGTAACCCTCTTTGCGCGAGTTACCAATTTCACCCAGTGAAAGCGCTCCAACAATTTCTTGCTCCGAAAATTGACCGGCAATGCTTTCTACTTCCTCTTTTGCGTGATTCTGCATATGCATTCGTCTACCTGCACAATAAAACAACAAGAAGTTTTCACATTTCTGGTTACGAACTTCCTGAACCAGGGCGTCCACGGCACCGTGACTATTAGACTCTTCGGCCATCAGCAAACTCAATAAGGCGTTCTCTGGCACCTCGCCCACGCAGAATAATGACCCGTCATCTTGTAATGCCACAGGAATACGAACCAAGACTTCATTCGACATTCGTACAATGCCAAAAGGAAAATGCACGGCATTCTCGTAAAAATTTTCCTTGGTGATATCAACGTCGTAGTGTTTTTTCACTTGCTCGGCGTAAACTTCAAACGCTGGTTTCCAATCGATACTGGTGATCCGATTCCCTTCTGCCGCTGTTGCCACTATTGTTTGAGCAGGGGCAGTATAACCGTGCTCCAGTACTGCAGGATGTGGCGTAGGCAGCAACAATGCCAAAATGGCATTCTGCGTGAAGCGCACGCTATCAAAGATACACAATATGGGTTGAAACGTCTCGCTTCCTGCATTCACTCCCGCATAATTAACCACGTCACCAATATTGGAATAAATATCATCAAGTAGACTGCCTATATTGGGGATCATAGCGTCGAAGATGCAAAACAGCGTCGGGACAAATTCGGACGTGTTGCGTTCAAGCAGGGGAAGAATTTGATCGCTGATAGATTTTTCGCTCTCAGCATTGATGTCATCAATAATTCGGTAAGGAATGGCTTGTTGATAGCCTACCAGTACGAATCCCTGTTTCTGGAAATCGTTTTTGTAAATGACTTCAGGAAAGACAGCCCCACAAAGTTGTATGCCTGAACTACGTGCAAGTCGCTGTAGACGCGATACCACGGCGTCACATTCTTGTTCGGCTACCAGTGCACAAATGAACCTGGCTTCGCTATCACTGATCCAGCGTTCAATATCCATGTCCGCTGTATCAGTACTTCCATGTAAAAGTGATAAGGTACTCATTTTTCCCTGGACCTGTAGAGTATTTCCAGGGAATGTACTGAATCTGTTCCAAGGCGTCAAACGCTAAATCTATTCCCTAACGTCGACGAAACTTTTTCATTGAAAAAACTGTGTGATTTAAATTATCGCACTACTTTTTCGGCGTTCTCCAAATTAGTAAGCCACCGTAACCTGAGAGGAGATTCGTCCACGCAAGCCGCTAAAGTTGTCTTCAAGCGCTGGCACGCTGTTCAACGATACTGCACGACGATCTTCGTAATTCACTGCCAATCTCGCTTTTTTATTCAAAACATATTGCACAGCTAGCGTCGTATTATAAAAACTCGTTTCGAGTTGGTCGCCGGTTAGACGATTTAGGGTATCGAATCGTGCGCCAATCAAAAAGCCGGAGTTAAATAGCGCCCATGTACCGTCCACGTACCAACCATAGGCCAGCCCCAATAAACCATCGCCAGGAGAACCTTCACCCGGTACGTTTAAGTCAAAGCTTTCCTTGTGAGCGCCAAGAAATATCATGCCTTGTCCACGCATGTATTCACCTGAGACATGTAGATCTTTCCAGCGAAGACTAAAACCGCCACCACTGCGAATACGGCTATAGGGGGTATAAAAGGTTGTGCCAGAACTCACGCCAACCAATGTTTGTGCATTTGAAACCTGATTGGAAAAATCCGTATCGAAATTCCGCCAGCCTGTCTGATGCCAGCCATAAATCTTCAGACCTTCTCGACGACCACCTTTACCACCGAAAACCCATTCGCTTGCACCATAAAAATAATATGTCAGACTACCATCATTGTCGCCGACATTTAGTCCGTTTCCATTACCGGCCATTGTTGCATAACTCAATTCCCAGTCACCGGCCTTAAAGGTATTAAAAATCTGTACACCGACATCGCGAAAAGCACCGACGGGTTTTTCAAACCCGTTAGCTGAAACAAAAAGTTGCTGAGCTTCACGATTGCCTCGCATATCAAATGTTTTGGCATAATTATCATCGTTAGGAAAACGCTCCAGATTCAAAGCGTTTGTCACAGCAGAGAAATTAATAAATTCCGCTACTGTCGCTGACTGCAAACCTTCTTCTGATCCTGGATACTTAAACATCCCAATACGAACTTTTGCGAAAGGAACATGATTGAGCGTAACACTGGCATCGGTTAACTTGCCATATTTTCCGCCAGCCGTAATACCGTTATTACCCAATTCCATTAACAAGAAGTAGTTGAGTTTATTGTCGAGAGGAAAGTTATTGCCGCGAACGCCAATACGCGCGCGGGCGATATTGAACTGTGAATTACTAGTCAGGTTTGGACCGATTAGTTTTGCTGGAACATACAGGTTGTTCGAATTACCGTAGCTCATATCATATTGATATTGGCCTTGAATGAATCCCCAGATTTGCGCTTGCTCATTATTGGATTCAGGTTCGGTTCCCTGGAGTGCCAACCAGTCTGCGGCAAATGTCTTGCCCTGTCCGACGAAAACACCCAATACCAACATAACAGCGATGCTGGCCTTACGATATGAAACTTTCATGACGGCTTTCCCCTCTTTGGAATTGTTCTAGTAGTTTTGTACCTGAAGCTACCTGCCAAAGTCAGGCGCGTCAGGCCGATAAGCAAAAAATCATACGATTATCGGGTAATCGGTAGTCGAACACGTACCCAGAATCCTCCAAGTCGTGTCGATCTGCCAAACTCTAATTCTCCATTGTAGTAACTTACGGCATCCTGAACGATGGACAACCCAAGTCCATGACCGGCTGTAGATTCGTCGATGCGAACGCCGCGATTAGCCAGTTTGCTCAACTGCTCATAAGGTGCGCCGGGGCCATCATCCTCCACTGTCGCCGTCATATAGTGACCATCCACCGTGATATAGAAGGCCACGATGTGTTTGGCCCATTTACAGGCGTTGTCAAATAAATTACCCAATAATTCCATCATGTCTTCTCTATCCAACGGCGTAGATTGACCTTCCGGATATTCAACGTCGATGGCAAGATCTTTTGCGCGATAGACAGTTTCCAGCATTTCAATCAGCGGTGGCAAATCTTCGTCAGGGCGAAAACGCTTACCCATACCTGCCGCGCCTGCCAGGCGCGCACGTTTTAATTCCCGCTCCACCAGTCGTCGCATGGCTTCGGTTTGATTCAATATTTGCTGACGTAGATTCGGCGCGGTTCTCAATGCGGGTAAATGCGTGAGCTGCCCCAAAATGGTAAGCGGCGCCTTGAGTGCATGTGCCAGATTACCCAGCGCGTTTCTCGATCGATCAAGACGTTGGCTTAACAGGTTTAGCAGGCGATTGATTTCCTGTACGAGAGGTTTGATTTCCGTCGGCGCGTCATCACTAAGCTCACCGATTTCGCCGCGCTCCATCGCTTGGAGCTGCATACGAACAATTTCTGCCGGACGGAAACCACGACTCACTATTACAACCTGCAACACGATAAGTAACAACAATGCGAAAAAAGAAATACCGCTATAGACAATCTGTAGATCGACCACATCCTGTTTGATATCGGCGATTTCATGCGCAGTTGCGATCTGTATGACCAAACCATGTTTCTCGTACCCGGCAACGCGCAACACTATCTCGTGCCCCAAGGGACCATCCACATGCATCGTCTGCACTTCACCGACACTTACCGGCCCGAACTCAAGACGTTGGTCCCACAGGGAACGCGAACGCATTATGTTTTCACCCAGGTGTATCTGGTAATAGTGTCCCGAGAATGGTCGATGATACATCTGAGAAACACGGCTCTCGGGTAATATGACTTTGCCATTGTTGTGCACTAACAAGGCTGAGAGTATATTTTCCGATTCGTGATCAAGTTGGGTGTGTAGAAATTCGTTGGTCAGGTGCTGAATAGCGAAACTGACCACGAACCATTGAATGGCAAACAATATTATAAGTATGGAAACAAGCCCGACGCCTAAACGGGCCTGAATGGATTGCATCAGGTCTTGGCCTCAAACACGTAGCCCTGCCCCCGGCGAGTCTGAATCACATCCTGCCCTAATTTCTGACGTAGGCGTTTTACATATACTTCAATGACGTTACTATCCTTCTCGGAATCATAGTCATATACATGTTCCGTTAAACGTGTTTTTGACAAAATTTTCCCGGGATTATGCATAAAATAGCGCAAGAGGCGAAATTCCGTTCCCGTAAGCTCAAAAGCTTTGCCGTCAAGACTAGTCACCGTCTGCGTATCTTCATCCAAGGTAAGTCCCGCAATCTTTAATGTCGGGGCAGCCTCGCCACTGCTGCGACGTATTATCGCATTCAGTCGCGCAACCAGTTCTTCCATGTGAAAGGGTTTGGCTAGATAGTCATCCGCTCCCATGCGAAAACCGTCCACTTTTTCGTGCCACGCATCTCTGGCAGTCAAAATCAAAACAGGAACTTTGTTACCCTTTTCACGCCAATGCTGCAAAACTTCCAGCCCAGGCCGACCCGGTAAACCCAGATCAAGAATAACGGCATCATAGGGTTCTTCATCACCCATGAACTCGCCATCGACCCCGTTTTCAGCGATATCCACCGCAAAGCCAGCACTTTTTAATTCCTTTTTCAGCGCCTGACTCAGGGTGGCGTCATCTTCGACTGCCAATACCCGCACGTTACCGCTCCTTTTCTTTCTTTATTAGCCCGCCATCGCGAGCATTATATTTGAATTCCCACACAACCCCATCCGACATTAGCACCTGGATACCGTAAACATACCTGTCGTTGTCGGTCTCCAAGTCAGCTTCCAGCAAATTGCCACCCGTCTCTTTTAACGTTTTGGCAATCAACATATCGAGCGGAACGATTTTTCCAGACATCGTCAGCTTACGCGCCAGCTCCTGATCATTATCATCCGCTAGTAACGCGACTGGCGCCAGCAGAATCAACAACAAAAAAGCCAATTTTTTCAAAACTTTATCTCTCACCCATTAGTTAGCCACTGATATTGAATGTAATCCGACAATTTGGAAATATCCTAATCATCCCAGCGGCCTATGCCTGGTATTTTAATCTCATTTTCGCTATATGAACCACTGTCTGCGCGGGTATGGCACTCGATGCAATTAGACAGACTTTTAGGGCCCTTCTTGCCACTGAGTACTGATCGCGGTAATTCATGATGTTCCCGTTGAAAAAAGCGCGTTTCTGTAATTCTAAGCGGCGCTGCGTTTCCTATACGCCCCATCACCTCACGCCCCAAATAGGCATTAGACCGGTCTGCCGCATTTTGTTCAAGATACGCCAGTATCTCAGTCCGTTCTTTTTGGCCTAGCTCAGCATTGTCACCAAAATGACTATCCAGTCCACCCATGATTTTTTGCCATGATGCTGCCGGTAACAGTTGCGGCTGATAGGCAAAGTGGCAACCACCACATTCCTTTTTATATAAATCATTAGTTACTGCAGAGGTACGATGAGATTCAGACTCCCTCTTACCGCGAAACCATCCACGATCATCATCGTCAGCCACCGCAATTGCACCAGTTCCTACTGCGAGGATCAAGGCGATTAACGCTATATTACGAATACGCATATTATCTTCTCCTGAACTTATTGCTGCATTATTACTGTGTACGGATATAGCTGAGAAAATCCGCCTTTTCCTGTACGGTGCATTCACGCCCCATGGTCCATTTGCAATTGCGGCGGAACCATTTTTCTATTTTGGCGACATCAGTCAACCGTTCGCGATTAGCCGAAGGTGCAAGCGGATCTATGGTTTTCCCAGTTTTGACATGCTTACCTGCAGTACGCAAATCCTTGCTATGACAGGAAGTACAACTGCGCATTTTGCCATCCTCGCTGCTTTGGTGTTGCTGTGACCACATCTGTTCGCCGCGTGCGGCAGATACATTGTTTGCCCCCTGGGCGATATAGTCCTTGATCACATCATCAACTACAGCGGCATGTGCACCAGCTGAAATAACCAGCGTAATAAATAGAATGCCTACGTGCGTCTTGAGTTTCATTGTCTTCTCCAAATTTGGTTAATACGCAATTCAATTTCATTAACGCGTCCATGCTTGTATTTGTTTGAATTGATACACGCTTACCCTGTTAAAAACTCCCCTCACCCGCCTGCATCGAAACAGTTTTCAATCTCATATTGACGACTATCCCCTATTGGCCTTTTTGCCATTCCACATGGATAGAACCAGATTTTCCTGATGCAGAATGCTTTCGATTACTACACCTGCCACATGAACAAACACCAGGAATAACGTGAAGTTGGCCAATCCTTCATGCAACTCTTCAAAAACTTCCGCCAGCCAATGAGGAAGTCCGTGGACGTAATTCACTAGTGGACCTGCATGTTCTTCGGTGGCATACACCACCAGACCGCTCATGCTGGTCGCAAGCAAACACGCCATTAAAATGATAATCATCCATCCACCTGCGGGATTGTGCCCGAGGTAGCGCTTGGCCTTGAAAGTGACAACATCTTTTAGATAAGAAACAGCAGTGGAAGGCGAATACACAAAATCGACAAATCGTGCGTGACGAGTACCAATCAATCCCCAGATTATGCGCACAGCCAACAAGCCCAAAATGGTATAACCCGCGTAGGCATGCACTAACATCAGATCATCTTCGGTAGCATAGGCAATCGCAAAAGCCGCCACCAACGTCCAGTGAAATACTCGGACCAGAGGATCCCAGACCTTTACTTCATTTGCAGTCATAACTCACCTTCTTTATGCACCATGTTGGGGAGCAAATTAGTCCCGGCAACTGAAACGAAGGTGAATGTAAGTCGCTATTTTTATTAGTAATTCAGTTGAGATTCAGATTTTTTATCGTAATTTTAATGTGGTTTTTGGTGAGATTTTTCATCTAAGTTGCGTATTTTTCAACGGAAAATTCTCCACGAATTTTCAGTCTAAAATTTTACCGAAGTGACTTTCATAGGCATGGTTAACATATGGTAATGTAAGCATTTTTTTGTTTTTTTGGGTTATCGGGAAATAACCCAGTCGTCGCCTTCTCGGCGAAATTGTATCTCGTAGGATATTGAACCTCTGGCTACGCGGTAGTTGAAAACAATGGCGGGGGCGTCATCTCTCTCCAACCACACGAGTTTGCCTGTGTAGCTGGAATTCAAGCCCACGGATTGCTCTCTCAAGTTAAGAGCTTCAAGATCCTTATCTGTCGCGGTATTTTCTAGGGACGCTTTCAATCGATTTTCGAATGTCCCTTTATCGGCATAAAACGCTGCATCCAGTTCCTCGTTACGTTCCTTGAATAATGGGAGTATTTCGTTGATTCGATTGCTCGTAATTGCCTCCTGTATAAAACGATATTTAGGATAGAGTTGGCGGTGAAGTTTTTGATACTCATCTTCCGGCAAATCATCTACATATTTTATCGCTTTACTATCTAAAAATTTCCAGCGAGGAAGACTACTCTGCATGGTTATGGTTTGTACAAAGTGCAGTGATTTCTCATCTTCCGGCACAGATTTAATTTCGAGTTTGCCAATATGCACGTCTCCTTTATCATCCTGAAAAAAATCTCGCGCGGAATTGAGTATGGTATCGGAGCTCGATCCTAAGGCGGGCTGCTTTATGGAATTACCTTTGGCCGACGCAACCAGGGTAGCAACTGGCCAGACTTTGTCTGATTCATCTTTTGAAGCTACCCGTAAAATAATTTTGATACTTGAGTTCTCCAAGGTGGTATCTGAATAAAGCTCTATGCGGTTTTCACCACTCGTCATATACTGGTTTACCGGGACGACTGTGTTGAATTGACTACCGTCGAAACTCTCCATTACGTTTACACCGTTGACGACGACCTGGAATATGGCGTTTTCACATTCGATACGTAACGTAAAAAATGGTCTTTTATTTAGTACGGACACAATCTTGTTTTCCTCTAATTTCTTTTCCAGCGCACTAACCTTTGCACAACTAAACACCACAAGTAAAACCAAAACCCAACTATATAGTTTTCGCATCGATAGCCACGTCTCCCGCTTTCTCTGGCCATTGAAAAGGCTTAATAAGGGTAACGAGCTTATGAAACTCCTCATGTTTTTTTTCTGCCTCAACTTTGGTTTTTGCTCGACCATAGGTCTTTCGAGGCAGTGCTGAACTCTTGTCATTCCTATCATCCGATTCCGCCTTTTCCGCACCCGCTTTGATGTACAGCGTATAGTAAATGGCAGCACCGGTGAACGCCAGTGTACCCTCAAAACCAGGTTTCTCTTGTATATTCTTCGCTTTGACTGTACCTGTAAAGCCAACGCCTGTCTTGGCAGACTTCTCACTTCCTAAACGGGCACCAGCGCCTGCAGAAATTTTGATGAGAAAGGTGTCGACTTCTACCGTCACGAAGCCTTCAATGACAAACTCAAGATTAGAAGACAAGGTACCGTCAGTCGTCCAATCTTTGTTGGGGCTCTTTGTCCACTCGAATTTACCGCTTACTTTGCCGGAAATTTTGAGATCTACACCTAAATCTGCTTTAGCATTGTTAGTCTCATTGCCTACGCCTTGTTTTAAACGCTCACGTATTTTATCAAGAAAAACCGAATACCCCGGCGCCGCTACACGCAGTATCCACCCAAGAATATCAACCTTGACATCGGCACCGATCAAGGTCGGGCACTTCAAAAAGAACTTGCCTTCCAAATCGATCAAATTACTCTGTGGTAACTCGATCGTTTTCATCTCGCCGCCAAAGGCAATATTTGGCCAGTGTATCGTCACTTGTGGCGGCCGTTTATCATTATTCGAAAACAGCTTTCTCTTTGCGTCGACAAGCAAGGTTTCTTTGTTGGCATCCAGATCGCTGAAAAATGGTTCTATCTTTTTCAACAAACGAGTGAGACCCTCAAATGGTTTATCATTTTCTCTCGACAGTTTGCCACTGATTTCCCATTTTTCGGTATTGACGGCGAGGTTGAGCTTGCCAGACACGAAAAACTTGCCGTGCCCTTTCATTTTCTCGAAGCCAACTTTCTCATTCTTAGCCAACATCGCATACTTGGGCTGTTCATAGCCAAACCCGACCTCGCCACCCCAACTGGCCTGTTGAAACACTTCGATTTGGGCTTTTTGTTTACCAGTGCCACTGCAGGTCTGGCTAGTCACATTGTAAACAGATGCATTATTTAAATTAATCGGGATGAGATATTTTTCGAGAAACTTGCGGAATCCTTTCGAGTCCGGATCAAACATCGGCGGTAATAGTTGCACCTTGACAGGACTGGGTTGATCGACCTGTAAATCCGATGCGCTAATTTCCACAGAAGGACAGAGTCGATCACGGTTCGGTCGATATTTTCTTTTGTAGTCTTCGGATGAACTCGATTTACCACCATGTCCTTGCTTGCAGTTACCTTTGAGGGTGATTTCTACCAGTCGAGGTTCATCGGATTTTGCCAACACCCTCAACACATACTGATACTCACCCTCGGGCAACGGTTTGCTCAAATCGAGCGTAAATTTTCTAGCGGGATTGATCGCCGTAATCGCCACCAGTGCAGGTTCGCAACTGGCCCGATGACAGCTCTGACAACTATCGTCAGGGCGACTACTACTTTCAGTATTGGTGACCGTACTCGCCATTTAACACATCATTCCTTGTTCTTTTTATTTGTCGAGCCGTTTGGCGGCTTCATCGTTCAGCCGGGCGATGCGTAAGGCACCATCACTTATGTCTTTGTCTCCGAGAATCTCACGAGCCCAGGAATGACGGTGATTTTGATCGAAATCGTCACCAAATTGCGCACTCAGGCTAACGAAATCACAAATATCCTGACGCGTTTCGATACCATAGCCGCGCGCTTTTTCGACGATCGAACTAACTCGCTGTTTTAACTGCTCTTCAGTGAGGGTTTCGCATTGTTCAGGAAAGTGGATTTGCAGGTGCTCCTGCATACGCTTGAGGAAAAGACGCTCGGCAAGTTCGTCAAACAGTTTTACCTGTTCTGGGCGTAGTTTGATCATGGTATGACAACTTATTGATTATTTTTAAAATTATTTTAACTTTTGCTGCCGCCATAAGGGGTAGGCGAACAATCAATGCAAGTCGCCATAGTATAGACAATACAATCGCTTGCGAAAACTATTTAATAGGATAGATTCGAAATTTGTGACTAGAAGATGGGAACAAACATCGTGTTTCGAACCGCATTCAATTTGATCGAGCTTGCAGCCGGGCTTGTCGTTTGTTGGCCATTGGCCACCGCTTGTTGTTGCAGGGATTGAGGCAGATGTAGCAGCTGACTATTTGATTGAACGAGTGTTTCCAGCTTCCAGGTGTAGAAATTCCCCCAACTGTGCGTTGCTACCACATAAATATCGCCATCATGGTAAACGCCATAGCCGACGACAACTGCCCAATGCGCGTTTGCGCCCCCGTAACAACCTGGATTTCCTTGGGTATCAACATCGAAAGCCACAAGCGCGGTATGGTCCTGCTTGATAATCTGGCGTAGATTGTCGAACGTTATTCCTTTGACGATTTCGTTTCGGTAATACCCTTGCTGCTCCGCTACCGTTTTTAGTTGCTCAGGCATCCAGAAGTCATCCGTATTTCCGGCCCCAAGGATCAACCCGCCTTGTTTTATCATCTGGCGCTGTACCGGTTGTGCTCCGCCAGGATTTTTCCCCTGAAGATTGTGTATCGTGCCCCCTGGCTGCCGAAACTTCAGGTGACGATAATTCAGTGCAATATTTAGCGCGAAAAAGCCAGAGTCGATTCCAGACAAGAAACTTACTTCTGGAAATGGGTTTAACAATTTGTAGTAAAGGACGCGTTTTCCTAGAAAAAAACGCCTTATTGATTGCAAATCCTGTCCTGACAAACCCTGCCTCCGAATCGAAACCAGATATACTTATCCCCTTGTCGGACTTTTTAGACAGCTTCTTTAGTATAAGGACACAAAAAAAAACGGGGGCAAGGCCCCCGTTGTAGTTTGCGTTGTTGTTCTTGTTTAAATCTTTGTGCCTTCGATAAGGTTGTAACCGGCAGGAATTGGGCTGCCTGCATCGCCTTTCTCGTTGAATGGCGTGTACTTGGTTACGATCTTCGCGAAATTCAGACTCAAAGACTCATTCGGGCGATCGCCACCAGTAGACATGGAATAACCAGAAATCATGCAGTCATCCAATTCATAAGACATATAGGTTTCAATTTCTGAGGTTCCTGTCTTACAAAGATGGATAGTCGCCTTCTTGGCCTTACCAACTGTTGCCTCGTTGAACAGTAAGGGTGAAGACTTGTCCAGCAATTTGGTTACTGAAATTTCGCTGATGCTCGGCTTAGTTGCTTCACGGTCGGCGGTGCCGCCGATAGAGGTTGAAATTGCGCGTCCACATCCGAATTGCATGGAATCCAACTGTATCCAACCCTCGTGTCCCTTAGAAGAAACTGTTCCTTCAATACCTTCATATTGCAAATAAATAGCCATTTCCTAAATCTCCTTTGTCAAATTTGTGTAAAACTTCCTTAGAAACTTTTTCTCAACCACGGTGTTATAGTAACCGCGTTAGAAAATAAAGACCTGTTATCTAGTTCACAATCATCTAACTAATTTACCGTGACAGTGAGGCTATCGTCGTCACCAACGCCGATAGTGACTTTCTTCACGGCTTCACCGACAGCAACACGACTCAAAAACTCTTCTGACATTTTAGGCAGTAAGCCGTCATTGAGTATATTGTCGATATTGCGCGCGCCGCTTTCTACTTCCTGGCAACGAGAGGTGATGGTTTCCAGAACATCGTCCCCATACTCGAAGTCAGCTTTGTAATTCTGATAAATCCGCTTACCTATCTTGTTCAGCTTTAATGCAATGATCTTGGAAAGCGCGTTATCGTGTAAAGGATAGTAACAAACTGACGTGGTACGTCCAAGAAACGCCGGTTTGAAATAGCTGAGTAAATCCGGGCGCACTGCCTCAAGCAGCATATCTGGTTCAGGCATGGTTTCTTCGTCGGAACAGAGCTTCGATATCGTTTCCGAACCCAGATTCGATGTCATGATTATCACCGTATTCTTGAAGTCGATATCGCGACCCTCGCCGTCTTTCATATTTCCCTTATCGAACACCTGATAGAAAATATCCTGTACGCCAGAATGAGCTTTTTCCATCTCATCAAGCAATACTATGCTATAGGGCTTGCGCCGTACAGCTTCGGTGAGCACGCCACCTTCACCATATCCGACATAACCGGGAGGAGATCCCATTAGCAACGAGACCTTATGTTCCTCTTTGAATTCGGACATATTGATGACCGTCATGTTTTGCTCACCGCCGTAGAGCAAATCCGCGAGCGCCAGAGCTGTTTCTGTTTTACCCACGCCGCTGGTACCGACCATCAGGAATACACCAATAGGCTTATTAGGATCAGTCAACCGCGCACGAGAAGTACGAATGCTCTTGGCAATCGCTTCAAGGGCGTGACGTTGTCCGATAACACGCTGCTCCAGGTGATCACCTAACTTCAATACCGACTGAATTTCATCGCTTACCATGCGCCCTACGGGAATACCGGTCCATCCAGCAATAACTTCAGCAACCGCTTGCGCGTCGACACGCACATGTAGCAAGGGGCTCTCACCCTGCAATTGTTTCAACTGTTCTTCCAGGGACTGCAAACGCTGTTTGGCTTCCTGTTTGTCGAGAGACTCGTCCTCGCTGTGCAACTGAGCTAACGCTTTAGCTATTTCTGCGGCGATTTCACGTTCACTCGCCCATTGCTGATTAAGCGTCTGCAAACGAGTATTGACGGTGTCTTTCTCTGTCAGCAATTCGTCGATACGCTCCTGGTGATTTGCACCGGCTTCCTGCTCGCGATTCAAGATATTCAAAGTGACATCAATCTGGTCCAGTCGACGCTGGCTGTCTTCAACAGAAGCCGGCGTAGAATTTTGGCTGATTCCAACCTTGGCACATGCGGTATCAAGCACGCTCACGCATTTATCCGGCATTTGTCGATCGGGTATATAACGGTGTGAAAGCTTTACCGCTTCCACCAGGGCCTCGTCGAGAATACGCACACCATGATGTTTTTGTAACATGGGAGCCAGACCACGCATCATTTCTATGGCCGTTGCCTCACTAGGTTCTTCGACTTTTACAACCTGGAACCGGCGGGTAAGAGCCGGGTCTTTTTCGAAATACTTTTTGTATTCCAACCAAGTCGTCGCAGCAATCGTACGTAGCTCTCCACGGGCAAGGGCTGGTTTTAATAGATTGGCGGCGTCATTTTGGCCGGCTTGTCCACCGGCACCAATCAAGGTATGTGCTTCGTCAATGAATAGTATGATGGGGGTGGTTGAACCTTTGACTTCATCGATTACTGAACGCAGGCGATTTTCGAATTCACCTTTAACGCTTGCACCTGCCTGTAACAAACCAAGATCAAGCGATAGTAGTTCGACATTTTGCAACGCAGGCGGCACGTCACCCTTGGCAATACGCAAAGCGAAACCTTCGACGACGGCTGTTTTACCAACGCCGGCTTCACCAGTCAGAATTGGATTATTCTGGCGACGGCGGGTAAGTATATCGACGATTTGACGTATCTCTCCATCGCGTCCCAACACGGCGTCTATTTTTCCATCACGTGCCTGTTGGGTCAGGTTATTGGTATATTGCTGCAATGCACCGCCCTTACGCGCTGGCGCACCGGCTTCACCACTTGTTGCAGCGGCACGAGATTGGCTTTTCGCTTCCTGCGTTTCACCCGTAATGCTTACAAAATTCTTGCGCAAATCGTCAGCGGCAATTCCTTCGAAAACGCGTGTTGCGCTGTTCAACTGACGTCTCAGGCTTTCGTCACTCAACATTGCGCCAAGTATGTGTCCGCTGCGTGTAAATGGCGCACCGAAATTGAGTGAGCCATATACCCAGGCCTCACGCGCAACATCGACAATACGAGGAGACAATGAAGGCGGTCTGGAATTACCGGTTTTGAAGCCGTCGATGGCACGGGTAAGATCCGCCGATAAACGACCAACATCAATTCCGTAAAACTGAGTAATCGCAGCGATATCGCTATCGGTCTGTTCCAGCAATTTCATCAGCCAGTGTTCGATTTCCACGTCATAATTGGTGCGCGAAAGACACAAACCGGCAGCTGCCTCTAAGCTATGTTTTGTCGACTCGTTCAATTTTTCGATCAGCGATCGCAATTCCACCTGTACCATTTTGCTTTCCTTGTGTACTCGTTTCTCGTTAACTGTTGTAATCAACCGTCATCAAAACCTGATGACCCCTGCTAGCACTCTTATTTCCCTATGCGAAAAAAGCTACTGCATCAAAACCTTATACGGAATCAAAATTTCGTCGACTTCCGGTGTCTGATCCTGCTGTGGTAACCAGCAATTCCAGCCTAGATTGAGCCCACTCTTTTCCGGACTCATCTGCCAATCAGGCCGCGTACCGCCGCGCAAGACATAGCGTATATCAAACTGAAAAGTATGTCCCACATAAAGCGTTATCAGTCGACACAGCAATTTCTGTCGCAACGTACCTGGCCGTATTTTCTCCGCTTCATTACGGTGCATCGGCCCCAATGCGAGTTCAAACCGATTTTCTACACAGAACACCTGATCGCCTATGACAAAGTCCTGACCCAATACATTATTCTGCGAACGCCCAAACATATCAGGCAGCTGTACGCGGTCATCGGTTTCAAGCGCCAACCACTCCCCTTGAAACTGGTGCACTTCCACAGGCAGTCCGAGAAAATCCGTCAGTAATTCGCTGAGGCCTAAAGCACCGCGCTGTTGATTGATAAAATGCCCGGCATAGTGCAGCAGATTACCAATATCCAACTCGTAGCGCTGTCCGAGATATGTTGTTTCAATACCCATTAATGACAGCACTGATCGCGTTATTGGATCAGGGTTACGCCTGTCATTGCCAGAGGCCTCGGCGTTTACCACTAAACGATATTTTGCCCATGCCCGATAAAACAAAGAGATACTGCGATGATTGAAAATATCCAGGAAATCGCGCAGGGCTTCGTTTCTTTGTTTGTATTGTTCTACGATAAGCTCGGAATAGTGATCCGGCAATACACCTGCGGGACCGTTAAGCCCCATAAAATTGACGCCAAGTGTGATGCCACCATCTGAGGACGAACTTAATTCGGCCCCATTTTCAAGTTCTTCCGCGGGAAAAGCCAAAAACCGCTGGGCACGAAAGCGGAGCAACTCCTGCTCTGGGTCAAAGTCGCGACCAATAGCGCGGCGTGGACCATTTGCTGAGCCATCCACCCACTCAGCTTGCAACTGTCGTACGGCCTGGAAGAATTTTCGTCCAGTCTTTTTGCTTGGTGCCGCTACGCGCTTGCTCAGGCGATTTGGCGATTCGACGCTCTCGGTGTCCATTTCTTAATCGGCTCTTCTCGTTGAACAGTTCTCAATACCAGACGCGTGAATGAATTCATCGGCGCATACAAAGCGAAAAAACGTTCCAGCACTGATGCGAACAACAGCATGTTTTGGTCTTTATATCGCTCTTCGTCGAGCACCAATTCAACTTCAATTCCACGACAAATCGCGGCATTACCATGGCTCCTTACTCGCGAGGCAATCTGACGTGTATTGAGTTTTCGTATGCCATTGATGATGGCTTGATTCTTGGGCAGCTCGTTCACGTTATATAGACCCAGCATTTCCTTTAACACAGTCAAGGTCTGCTCTTGGTCAAACAAGGGAATATGATTGATTGAGAGATGTGAAATTAAACGCCAGCGCAGTCCACTCAATTGCCCGGGTCTTATTGTATGCGTTGGGGGAGTAATGCACTCAATAGTTTCCACCAGACCGCCATCGCGCATATGTAGATTGAGTGTTCCGCGTTGTAGGTATTTCAGCATGTCGCGATTGAGGCAGAGTGTCTCCACATTGATAACCCACTTATCAGCGGAGGCGGACAAATAATTATCGTTTACCAGCGAAATATGCATTTCGCTGCCCTTGTCGATTTGATTAGACTTGTGGTTATCACTATTACGTCGGCGCGCATGCCAGTACAAGCCTTCATCGCCCGCCAATGATTGATGACTGGTTCCATAAAATGGCGCGACGACTGTCTCTTCACCATCGGCGCGCGTAATGCTGACCTTATCAATCTGATAAATTTCACGAGAAAGTTTGCGTCGACTATCGGGTATCACATGATATTCATCACTTTGACCAGAGGCCACAATAGGCTCAGCGACTTGTCTAAATAGGTTGACTACGGGCGTACACCCTAGAGAGAACACCGACTTGTTTACATAGTCTGCCACGCCAGGAAAAGTTCGATTCAAATACAAAAAGATTTCTATGCGTGACCCACGTCCTTGCAGGCGATCCTTCAGTCCTGTGACATCGAAAAACATAAACTTTTTGGGAAAGGTAAAAAATTCCGTCAGCAGACGAAAGCCGCTAAATGAGCGCTTGCCGTATTCGAGCAAATTATCCTCTTCTTCAAATCCCACCTCTTTGACGCAAGCAGCATCAAGATATACCGGCGCGGTATCGAGGCTATTGTTTGCCACGCTCACTGCGACGAGATGATTGAATATCAGACTATATAATTTGTTCGAAATCCCTTCGTCACCACCGATGTAAAAACGAATCTTGTCTGGCGCCAGGTCTTCGAACCGAAAATCCTCTTCATCGCATGTCAGTTGCAGTTTTATTACGGCGGCAGCGTCAAGATAGGACGGTATCGGCGGTGCTTTATACGCACCCTCGACTAATTCTGCCTGCGTGATCTGAAACGGCCACAAGGTTACCGGGTATGCGGTACGAAAGGTCAAGGCGTCGCCATCTATCGTGTCGCTTTCGAGCAGACTGCCTTTGGGAATTTGATAAGCATCTCCAAGCCCATCCTGCGGAGTCAATCGCGCAATCGTCATCGACGGTATCGGTTTCAGATAATGCGGATATAGCAGGTCTAGCAGCGTCTCGTTCAGCTCAGGAAAATCATCATCGAGTTTTTTGCGAATGCGACCGTTGAGAAACGCTACCGACTGTATCAAATGTTCAACATGGGTATCGGCAATCGTGTCCTTGTTAATGCCTAATTGCGAAGCAGCCTGCGGATTTTCTTTTTGAAAACGGGCCGCGGAACGATTTAAAAATCGTAATTCCTTTTCATAATAGTCGAGTAAACTGTCATCCATCGACTGCATCCTCCACATCCAGTTCCCGCGATACAGGATCTATACGTGTATCAAAAACTAATGGTTCAACTGCGGGCTCAACGCGAAGTTCGGCCTCAATACGAAAGTGCACAGTTCTGTCCAGGTTATCCATTTTTTTTCTTTCCGTAACGCGTACTGATTTAAAGCGCTTTTCATAATTCTCGATGACGTGACGAATTTCTTTGACCAGACGCTCCTGTTCCAACTGTGTTGAAAAACTCGCCCCGGTAAAATCCGGAACGCCGTAATCGACAATGGTTAGTGACCCGCCCATACGCTCCCGTCCTACCCTGTATGGCCTACGTGTATTGAGCAGATTTTCCAAATCCCGACGCAGCGCGTCGCGGATTTTTGACATATTAACTGAACTTGAACCAGTACCACTCGCGCCTGCCTGGGGATCAAGCAATCGATCGAGTACAGAGGGTTTCAGTTCCTGAGTTTTAGTAACGCGCGCCATTATCATTCAAAACTCAAGGTTTCCAGCTCCATAATGGTCTTGGCTTCTTCGCCGACAAGAAACATCTTTTGTCCTATGCCACAGGCTGGCCCGTTCTCTCCACCCACCCAATCTGTGGTACGACCAAGCTTGGCAACATCGTGCGTTGTCTCAATATCAGAATAATAAGTACCCGGTATATAGACCTCGCCCTGCAAATTATCGTCGGTCGTTTCGACATAGGCCCTGCGCCATTTAATATCAAGCAGGTTTTCAGCCTTACGAAATTCAATTTTCTTTATACTGTTAGTCGGAATCCAGTAGTACTTACCTGTAGTGGTCAGAACTTCAAACACTGTCCCCAGGCGGTCATCAAGATCACGAAAATCTTCGAAACTGCTACCATTGCATGATCCTGACCGCTGCTGTCGCGTCTCTTCGAGCTTATTGAAGACTTCACTTGCTGACGGCAATTCACCTTCACGCAAAAAAATTGAGGCACGCAACATCTGCTGCACATTGTCCTGTGGTTGGTCAACAAACTCAGGTACTCGCCCCTTCTCGTAAAAATCCTTACGCGCCATTTCTGCACGAATCAATTGCCGCAATAATGATACGCCACCCATAGACTCAGGGTGTTGATGAACGATGGTATCCAGTTGCTTGTCTGCGCGCTCATATTCACATGCGAGTATCAGGCACTCAACCAACAAGCTGCGCGCATCCAGATCAAAGGGACTTTCTCTAACCATGCGTGTTGCTTCATGTATCGCTTCGCGCAGTTGTCCGGCGGCTAACATATCTGTAACTTTCATTGATTAATCTCCTTACGTAATTTTTGCCGCTACGAGTTCGGTGACCAATTTTATCGATGACATCAATTGGTCGATTTGTGCATGGGGTTTCAACTGCACAACACACCCATAGATACCTGGTCGACCCGGCACTTCACGAATTTCTATATTGCAATCATTTAACGGATGTCTTGCACGCATTTCGTAGGAAGGCGTATCGCTGGATATGGCAAACTGCATTAGCCATTTTTTAAAATAATGTTGACACTCATCCGCACTGAGGAATGACCCAACTTTCTCGCGACCCATGACTTTGAGGTAATGCGCAAATCGGGATACACAAAGAATATATTGCAGCATTGAGCCTAGACGTGCATTGGCGCGCGACAATTCATCGTCATAGTGTTTATGACCATGTAAAGACTGATTACTGTAAAAAATGGCGTATTCCGAATGAGGGTTATGACTAAGGGGAATCAATCCTAATTCACTGAGTTCCTTTTCCTGTTCGTCGGTAATTAACACATCTGTCGTGTACTTAAGAACAGCACCGTGCGAGTCGGTGGCAAAATCTGCGACGACTAAATCGTTTACAACGCCGCCGTCCAGTTCACCCTGATAAGTACCACGAATATCCGCGAACCAACCGTGTTTTCGAAATGCACGAATCAGAATCGAACCAAATGCATAACAGGCATTTCCCCAGAGATAGTTATCACGTTCGCCGTCTATGGTTTCCGCAAAAGGAAACCCGTCTGCACGAAATACATCATCTGTGTAAGGCCTGCGCATCAGCACTCGAGGGACCGTCATGCCTACAAAACGTGTATCGATATCCTCACGCATGCGTGCCCACTTCATGTATTCCTTGCTTTTGAACAAGGCGTCCAGATTGATATGACGTGACAATTCGCTAAATTGACTTACACCAAAAAACGCTGGATGCGTCGATGTAATAAATGGCGCAAATGCAGCCGATGCCACGGTGGCAATGCTGCGCAAAACGCCAATGTTGTCATATGGCATGTCTTTGGTTGGACGGTGAGGCACATAATAGTCACCCAACAAAACACCATACGGTTCTCCACCGGCAATATCGTATTCTGCATTGTAGACTTTTCGAAAAAGCTGACTCTGATCAAACTCTATCGCCCGACCAAAATCCTTGCTCAACTCCCGCCACGACACGTCGAGCAATTTAATCTTGACACTCTCACTACCATTGAGGTGTCCAGTTAAAAAATACACGCCACACCAACTGGCCTCAAGACGTTGGAAGCACTCGTCGTGCAGAATTACATTTAGCTGGGCATTCAGACGCGAATCAATTTCTGCAATATAGAATTGAATTATATTGATCAGTCTACGCTTGTCACAATTCTCCGGTATTGTAATAAGACGTTTGAGTTGAACTAAAGACTCTTTGAGTGAACCGGCATTAAGAAAAGCATCCAGGGCATCCCGATGAAGCGTTCTCTCACCACTACTGGCAGCGATAACTGACTCAAAAAAGGATGCCCCGTTCACTTGTTATACCTTTATACGTGCAGACCAAGCACCGGATGCTGAAAAGCATCCGGTGTACATCATAGATCAATTAGCCAGGAATACGCGCAACCATGCGTAGGGAGGTGGTCAACTCTTCCATCTGCAACCATGGACGCATCCAGGCAATGGCATTGTATGAACCAGGAGAACCCGGAACTTCTTTTACCTCTACCTTTGCTTCCGCAAGCGGGAACTTGGCTTTCATCTCAGGGCCTGAGTCTGGATTTCCGTTAACGTATCCACTCAACCAGCGATTCAGCCACTCCTGCGCTTCATTTGCCTCCATGAAGGAACCGATCTTGTCGCGACCCATGACCTTCAAGTAATGGGCAATACGTGAAGTCGCCATGATGTACGGTAAACGTGCCGAGATCGCGGCATTTTCCGTTGGACCAGGTGCATCATAGATTTTCGCTTTTTGTGTGGTCTGCGCGCCAAAGAACACGGCATAGTCAGTGTTCTTATAGTGACACAGCGGTAGCAAGCCCAATTTACTCAATTCAGCTTCACGACGATCGGTAATACCAACTTCTGTCGGACACTTCATGTCAACATCGCCGTCATCACTGATGAAATTGTATGTTGGAAGACCTTCAACTTTACCGCCACCTTCCGCGCCTCGGATAGCTGTACACCAGCCGTATTGCGCATACGCATTCGTTAGACGCGTACCCATCACATACGCAGCGTTCATCCAATTGAATTTCTCATGACCTGGCTCGCCGGCAACCCCTGAGAATTCTTCATAATCGAATTCCTCGATCGGCTTAGTGTCCTGACCATATGGAAGACGCGCCAACACACGTGGCATAACCAGACTGACAAAACGTGAATCATCCGAATCACGGAAACTGCGCCACTTGGTATACTCAGTCGATTCGAAAATCTTTTCCAGATCGCGAGGTTTGGACAAATCAGTCCAGCCTTCGAGACCAAACAGCCTTGGATCTGCCGCTGAAATAAAAGGACAGAAAGAAGCGGCTGCGACGTTAGACATCTTACTCAGAAAATCGATGTCTTGTGGATGGTTTGAGAACTCATAATCTCCGATCAACGCGCCATAAGGTTCACCACCGGCAGTACCAAACTCATTTTCATACAATTTCTTGAATGTCTGGCTCTGGTCAAATTCCACAGCGGTATCAAGATCTTTAAATACGGTCTTCTTATCAGCGTTTATGACCTTGATCTTCAATCCTGAGCCTGTTTCAGAATTCATCACCAGATGGTGAAGACCACGCCAGGAACCTTCAAGTTTCTGGAATTTTTCGTTATGCATGATTGCTGCGAGCTGCTTGGAGATCAAATTGTCGATCTTGGCAATAGCTTCGTTGAAAGTGACCGTCAGGTTACGATTCCACGTAACGGTACCTTTCATAACCTCCTGCGCCAGGTTCTTTAACAAATCCTCGGATTGATCGCGCTCTGTCATCTTGGTGGCGCTGATCGCCTGCTCGAGCAAGCTGATCGATTCGCCTTCCGCTGCCGCCGCTGCCTGGACTTCTTCTTCAGTTGTACTCATTACAGAAACTCCTTATTCACTTTTCTCTGCTTCAATACCGAGGTCGTCTGACATCTTTTTGATGTCATCCGCATTTTGTAATACTTTTTCGAGTATCCCTTCCAGGTCTTCTGAACGATCTACTTTACTCATCAGGTCACGAAGCTTGTCGCGCGCTGCCTTCAATTGTCTCAAAGGCTCAACTTGCTCGACGACTGAGCCCGGTTCGAAATCCGCCATGGAATCAAATTTCAGACTGACGGCCATTTCCTTATCACCACCCTCGATGACATTGGCCACTTTCATATTGACGCCAGGCGTCATCTTGGCCATAACGGAATTAAAATTGTCACGATCAATCTGGATAAACTTACGATCCTTCAACGGCTTTAATGGCTGAGTCGGGTCACCAGAAAAATCACCCATAACGCCTACCACGAAAGGAAGTTCTTTTTTTACAACGCCGCCTTCTGTTTCCACGTCATAGCTGATATGTACACGAGGTTTACGAACCCGGCTCAACTTATCATGTATTCCTGCCATTCCAATGTCCTCTTTGGTTTAAAACGTATTAGAAAAATTCACTTGATGAGCTCGAAGCAGTACTTTTCGCGCCTTCTTCCGATGAAGGCCGAACACCTGCCAAACGAAAATACTCCTGTCGCGCCTTTCCATCTGGAATCAATTGTTCCAACAAATCAGGCAATGTCATACGCGACCAGCGTATGGCTTGTTCCAGGGAGTATGAAACCGGTGAGTGAGGTTCGGTACGCTTAAAAAATTCTGCAATCTTTTGTAGCATCTTAAGTGCTTCGTCACGGGTAGCAACTTCCCCGTTTAACGAGCCGCCAGATTTCGACTTCACAGCGACATCCCCACCACCCGACTCACTCGAACTTTCAGATTCCCCAGCTGCCTCGTCGATAAACATGTCACGCGTCAGATAAGAAACAATCGACTTTACTTCGATTATCGCGTTCTTGATATTCGAAGATGGAGGCGCATCTGCGCCAGCCGCTTTGTCAAAGGCCTCATTCATTAGCTGAAACGCTGCAAGACAGCTGTCGATATCGGCAATAAGCGTTTCATAAAATGACAACGGCGTTTCCATCGCCGCACGTTCGATTTGCGCCATCGTTGGCACGCCAGCTTCAATTCGAGACTTGCGCTTATCGGGGTCTGTGATGCGTTCTAATTCCTGCGCCTGTACATATTGCCATTGCGCGTAATCCGTTCCTGAAAAACCCTGGGTCAAGGCGATGTTGCGGATCGGGGCCAACAAGGTACCCTCTCCATCGACACCATTAAGTCCCATAATTGGTGCGATACGTGTTTCCATACCGTCTTCATCAGGCATGGGAAAAATATTGTCCCAATATCTTTCTACCAGTTCGCGGGTCAGGTTAAATCCCTCACGCATGCCCGCAAATCCATCAGTACGCACCAACGCTTCGATGTACCAGGCGACAATTTCAAGATCTTTTGCGTGATCTTTCAATACGGTAGGGGCAAGTTCTATGATGTTATGCCATTCCTCATCAACTTTACCCATGGCATCTCGATCATCGATACCGATGGCGGCCCGCTCATTAGCCCGCGCGGCATTGCGCGCATCTTTTACTTTGTAATAAATGGAATTCGGTGATGGATCAAGACGCAGGTCAACGCCTGTCGGCGCTTCATCGCTGATGGGTGCAGTAAGTGTATCAAGCTCTATTCTGTCTGCTACTGTCATGTTTCAATCCATCGATCATTATTTTGTATATTGCCGGAACAAATCCCCGGTGAATCAGTCGTTGTGCTGCCTATTATGCTCATTGAGCCCGAGCTTGCATGTGAACTATTTCACAAGGACTGAGTGTGCATTCCGCTATAGTGACACTCATCTTTTGACTACATAAGGAAGTTCGAGAAAAGACAGGAAACATGCGTCCCTGTTTGATTGAGCTAATAGAACCCTTACACTTCCTTTTTGAGGATAATAATGCATAATGAGAAAATTGCAAACAAACACAAAATATTAACTTACTACTCTTTTGTAAGAAAATACTTCAAGCATTTGGCCTGATTTGGAATTTATTGTATATGGGCGGCGCAATAAGGACATGAAACTCACTTTAACGGTTAAAAACCCAGAATTATTGTCAAAAAATCAGTCCACTCAATTTTCTTTCTCAGAAAAAGGTGGATCAATCGGACGTAACCCGTTAAATGATTGGATTATTTGCGATGTAAATCGCTTCATTTCTGGCAAGCACGCATTAATTCGCTGCCAAAATGGTGAATTCACCATCACCGACACTAGCACTAACGGCGTATTCATCAATCAAGGCACTCAGGCGTTGGGAAATGGAAACTCCACCATCATCAACAACAACGACCAGATACAACTGGGCGAATTGAATATCGTAGCCCAGGTTGAACACGGCGAAAGACCACAGACGGCCGAAACACCTTTACTTCAACAGACTGACGATCATGACATATTGGCCAATTTATTCGGTGATTTGGGCGCGCCCGATTCACAACAAGTGCTGGAGCCAATCACTTCTGATGCCAATATCGAGGAATTAATTGGTGCGTCGAGCCTGGATGACCTCCATCTGGATGAGGGTGGCGTTATTGATCCACTTGCCATCTTGGACGGCCCAGCGGACGATGACGCTTTTGGCATTCTGAATTCGAAACCTCATGAGAGACAAAGCCATAGCAGTTTTATTGACAATGCAACGCCCCTGGACATGCCGTTTACGCCGCCGAAAACGCTGGATGCGCCAGGTAGTGCCAACAAAGCAGAGGAAGCCGACGAACTGGCCTTATTACTTAAAGAGCTGGAAGCCCCCGCAAGTCCGATGATTCAAGGCCCTGCAGCGCTCGACGAAGAAGACGACATTCTTTCCTTGCTCGGCATAGCGCCGGCAAAACCAGTACAAGCGGCGAAAGTACAGGCTACTCCTCCGGTTCAAAGCCAGGCCCCAAAACCTGTAGTACCCCAAAAGACTGCCGACGCGAGCACAATACAGAGCGCAGATGCCATTCTGAAAGCGGCTGGACTCGAACCGAGCGTCTATACTACCAGCCAAAAACAAGAGATACTTCCGCTGCTCGGAACTATGTTGCGTAGTTGCATGGATGGATTAGTCACGGCTTTAATGGCCCGCAATCAGGTAAAATCCGGACTGCGTATGGAAGTTACCACCATCGCGCCAGTCGAAAACAATCCACTGAAATTTTCGGTCAGTGGTGATGAGGCCTTGCGTAACCTGCTTAGCTCTCGACAGGGCTACCTAGGTCCTAGCGATGCGATTAGAGAAGGTTTTCAGGATTTGCAAATACATCAACTGGCGATGATGGCCGCTACGCAGAAGACTTTGCAGTCATTGGTGCAGCGTTTCAATCCAAACATACTGGAACGGCAGTTTGACCAACACAAGTCTAACGGCATCAAGCTTGGTTCGAAAAAATCTCAGTACTGGGATCAGTACGAGCAGTTCTACCAACAAATGGAAAATGCCATTGGTGATGATTTCATGCATCTTCTGGGAGAAGTCTTTGCTAACGCCTACGAAGAACAAACGCACCGGGCAAAGATGAAGCGTTAGGGTGTAGAATTCACATTTCGCTTCAAACTAAACAAATTCAGAACAACAAATAATAATTGAAATAATACAAGGAGAGGATATAGCGTCCATGGAATTCAAGAGACTTTCGTTTCGCTTTTTTGTTTTCCTGTTACTCATCTCGACCAGCGCTTGCTCTAGCAAGTTACTGGTGCCCTTTGCCACCTGGGCACAAATCGATTTTAAAATTGCTACTGACGTCAATCCCGACAGCGGTGACCGTCCATCGCCGATAGTGGTGAGGTTATACGAGCTGTCAGAAATAGGCGAGTTTCAGGGAAAGGAGTTTTTCGACATCTACGACAATGATGGCGAAGCCCTGAAGGCCACGCTATTGGCGAAAGAGGAATTCAACTTCAGACCGGGCGAGAGTTCTTTTATCGAACGCAAACTGAAGGAAGATACTCAGTACATCGGGATACTTGCCGCCTTCCGTAGCATTGACGACGCCCGTTGGCGAGGTTTTGTCAAACTAAACAAGAATCGCACTAACCGAATGTCGGTCACCCTGAAAGGGGTCAACGCCGATGTTCGACTCACACGTTAAATCTGGAATCGAGTCATGTCATATAAAAACAAGGTTGTCTGGTCCCAAGGATTATTTGTACAACCACAACATTTTCAGCAGCACTCCCGGTATTTCGAAGATCTGATCAATGCCCGCAGCAAAGACAGCGCCCCTTACGACTGGGGTATCAGCGAATTAAAGATTGATGAGGAACTGCTTTCTCAAGGCAAGATTGCCATTAGTCATTGTAGTGGTCGATTTCCCGATGGCACGCCGTTCGTAATCAACGAGGACAGCATACGCCCGAAACTTATTGACGTTCCCGAATGTCAGGACGTTGAAGTTTTTCTCGCCTTGCCTGTACGTCGTTACGGCAGTGTCGAAATCGATTTTGAAAATCGTGATGAAGGTTTAGCAAGAGAAATCACGCAAAACGTCAACATTAGCGATACAACCAGCGGCGCCTCGGCGGTAACTGAAATGCAAACCGCCCAATTAAACATGCGTCTGATGTTGGAACATGAAAAGCGTACGGATTTCACCGTTGTCGGAATTGCGCGCATCACCGAGCGACGTCCTGATGGCCAGATTCTGCTCGATGGCAAATATCTACCGTCGTGTCTTAACATAAATGCCGTTCCGCGTTTACGACGCTACCTGGATGATATATGCTCCCTGGTCAATCATCGTGGCGATGCGCTGGCGAATCGCGTTTCTGATGGCAGAACGAGTACGTCCGAAATCGCTGACTTTCTCTTCCTTCAGGCAGTAAACCGCTACCAGGCACTATTGCAACATTTACAGACGCTACCTGTTTTACATCCGGAACACTTGTACAGCGTGTTTCGCCAAATGAGCGCAGAATTTTCTACATTTACGCGTAATCAACGCCGACCTATGCCGCTTGATGGCTATGAGCATTCCCAAATGGATCAGTGTTTTGAACATCTCATGGGTGACTTGCGTCATTCGCTGAGCGTAATAATCGAGCAAAACGTGGTCCAGCTGGCAGTGCAGAGCCACAGTCGCGGTGTTTTTTCCGCGCCGATTCAGGACCACAGTCTGTTGAAAAACGCGACATTTATTCTGGCCGCCAAAGCATCGGTCGGTGATGACGCAATACGCAAACAATTCCCTGCGCAAATTAAAATAGGACCAGTGGAACGTATTCGTGAACTGGTAAATCTTTCTATTTCCGGTATCGCGATCAAACCCATGCCGGCGGCGCCAAAACAGGTTCCCTATCATACCGGGTACACCTATTTTGAAATGGATCAGTCGAGCCAGCTTTGGCCGCTACTTAGCAGCTCGGGCGGTTTCGCATTCCACGTCAGCGGGGATTTCCCCAATCTTGAACTTGAACTTTGGGCTATCAAGGGAAAATAAGCTATGGACAAGGATGATATCTTCGCCACACTTGATGATAAGACTATTATCACGCCTATGCCGTCCAAGGCGTCAAATTTCGCCAAACCCAGACCCGGTACGCGACCGACGGAAACGCCCATGGCCGCGGACCCCTATCTCGCTGGAAACGCGATCGATACGATTAACGCCATACGCGAAGCTGGCATAAACAGCGTGGTTGCCTGTGCTGCGCCCTTGTTGTCCAGCCTGCATCGGCTGCGCACTACCTTACGCATGGACGATATCAATGCCTTTCGTCGCCGCATCGTCAGCGAAATACAACAGTTTGAACGTAGCGCCGAACAAAAGCTGGTATCAAAACAGAACGTTCTGGTGGCGCGCTACATTTTGTGTGCGGCGTTGGATGAAGCGGTTCTCAATACGCCGTGGGGAAGTAGTGGAACATGGGCGCAACAAACCTTGCTCAACTTTTTCCACAAAGAGGCCTCAGGCGGCGAAAAGTTTTTCATTATCATTGATCGACTATTGCCTGACGCAGCGGCCAATATTGAACTCATAGAATTGGCTGCCGTTTGTCTCGGACTTGGTTATAAAGGCAAATTCCGTATCGATCCAATGGGAGACAGCAAGATAGAAAACTTGCGTAATAATTTGCTCGCGCGCATACAGACCGTGCGCGGCCCATTAGAACAATCGCTCTCACCAAACTGGGCTGGTGAAAACGCCCCTGATCGCAATATGCAACGCCGTGTTCCCATGTGGTTGGTCGGCGCAATCACCGCCGCACTACTGATTACGGTTTACTCGGGTTTTAAATTCAGCCTCAATAGTCTTGCCACGCCAGTCTTGAGTGACCTGGAGCGTATTGGCAAACCGTCTATCGAACAGGAGCGCGGAAAATGAAAGCAGTCATTCAAATTCTGACTAATCGAACCGTTATCTCGGTACTGGCGCTTATCGCCTTTTCCGTCATCATCTGGTTAGGCGGCCCGATGTTGGCTGTCGGCGAAACCAAGATTCTTGACAGCGAGCTGGCACGATTCGCCACTATAGCTGTGTTGATTCTGATATGGGGTATCAACAATCTACGCAAACAGAAAGAAGATGAGAAAAAAACCGAAGGCCTGTTAGCTGGCGGCCTGCTGGACAAACTCACCGGTGGTGGAAAAAAAGGTCTAAGTGACGCGGCGGCGGCCGAACAGGAACAGATCAACAAACGCTTTCGTGAAGCACTGGCGATTCTGCGCAAGGCTAAGCTCAACAAGAAGGCGGGTGGTCTGCGATTGCACGAACTACCCTGGTATATCGTCATAGGTCCTCCTGGCTCAGGAAAGACCACGGCAATTATCAATTCTGGTTTAAAGTTTCCCCTCGCCGACCATCTCGGCACGCAAGCTGTGCGCGGAGTCGGTGGAACGCGGGACTGTGATTGGTGGTTTACGGATGAAGCAGTCCTGATTGACACCGCTGGACGCTATACCACGCAGGATAGCAATCGCGAAGCCGATAGCGCCGGTTGGGACAGTTTTCTGCAACAACTACGCACCTATCGCAAAGCCAAGCCTATAAATGGCGCGATAGTCACTATCAGTTACGCCGATCTGGTCAACAACAATGACCGCGAACGCATAGAACATGCGCAACGTATACGCGAACGTATCAAAGAACTTCGCGAAAAACTGGGGATAGATTTTCCGGTGTATTTCTTTATCACCAAGTGTGATCTCATCTCTGGCTTTAACGAATTTTTTAATCCCTACTCGAAGAAGGAACGCGAACAGGTTTGGGGCGTGACCTTCCCGTTCGAAGGAGACAAGGCAGAACGCAAGGCCTATACCGCGTTTGCGTCAGAATTTGACCAGCTATTGCATCGTATTAACAGTCATGTTCTTAGTCGCATGCAGAACGAAAAAGACATCACCACGCGTTCACGGGTTCTTGCATTTCCTCAGGAGATGTTGGCGCTCAAACCCATTGCCACAGATTTTATTCGCAATGTATTCCAACCCACTCGTCTGGATACTTCAGCCATGCTGCGTGGCATTTATTTCACCAGCGGCACGCAGGAAGGTACGCCAATTGACCGCGTAATGGGTTCACTGGCTTCCACGTTTGGTCTGGATCAGCAATCCGTACCGAGTTTTAGCGGTCAAGGTCGTAGCTATTTTCTACATGACGTCCTCGCCCGCGTCGTCTTTCAGGAAGCGGGACTTGGCGACACCAAGCGATCCTATCAGGTCCAGATGGACTTGCTCGCCAAGGGAGCGTATGCCGCGTCCGCTTTCGTTCTCGTAGGCGCAACGCTGGGCTGGGCATCCAGTTTTTCCGACAGCGAACAACGTGTAGTGGAGGTCAAACAATTCGTTGATCGATACATCGAACAGTATCGCGAAATTAATACGAGTGTATCTCAGCCTGTCGATATCTTACCCGCAGTGAATTCTCTGAGTAATGCGCTCGCATTGCTTGAAGAAGATAGGGAAAAATGGTTTGTACACGGCGGCCTTGATCCCAGTGGCAAGCTGGGCGATGCCCTGGAGCAAGCCTATCACCGCGTGCTCAAAACGTTATATCAGCCGGGTTTGGGGCGTTTTCTCGAACAACAACTGGTGAGCAATACCATTGATTCAGAAGTGCTGTTTGATGTCCTCAAAACTTACTTGATGCTTTCAGATCTGGAAAGACTCGATAGTAAGACAGTCAATGAATGGCTGACCAGTATCTGGCCTTCCTATATGCCTGGCGAACCGGAAAGCCAGCAACGCCTGGCTCTGCATACCAGTAATCTGCTCAAGCACGATTATGAGCCGATGCTGTTAAAGCCCAGTTATGTTGAACGCGCGCGTGAACGTCTAAATCAAGTCCCCCTGTCGGAACGCGTTTATGCACGCCTGAAACAAACCGTCGATGCAGGAAAGTATGATCTCAAAACCGCCGACTGGTGGCGAGTTGGCAATATCAATGTATTTCGTTTTCGTGACCAGGCAGAACCAATCGGCGTGATCCCAGGTTTCTATACACATCAGGGATTCCACAAGATATTTCTGTCTGAAAATGCGGTAGTCTCTCAAAACACCGCCGAGGAAAGTTGGGTACTGGGTGCGCGCGATGATGCCGCGTTGAGTGAATCACAACAGAAAGAATTACGCGACAGCGTGCAAAAACTGTATTTGCGCGATTACGAAGCCACATGGCGTGATCTGATTAACAGTATCGAAGTGGTACGCTTCGAGAGCCTCGATCATGGCGTCGATGTTTTGAATGCGCTGGCATCTCCGGCATCGCCGCTGAAGAGTCTACTTACCGTCGTCGAGACCAACGTAACGCTCACTCGCTTGCCAACAGTGGAGACTAAAGTGGCAGCAGTCGGAAAACTTGTGGACGCAGCACAAAGCGCAGTACAAGCCGCAGCGAAACGCAATCCTAATGCACCGTGGCGCACGGTTGAAGTGAACTTCAAACCGGTAGCCAGCCTGGCAGATGGTGGTGCAGCAGGTGTTCCGCCAATTGATGATACGCTGGTAAAAATTTCCAAAGTGGTGGAAACGCTGCAGAAGGTAAACGCCGCACCAAATCTCAACGAGGCTGGGCACAAGATGGCTGCGCAACGAGTCAGTAGTCGCGGCAACGATGCTATCGGCCGCCTGCGCAAACACGCGCAATCCATGCCATCCCCTGTTCGCAATTGGGTTACCTCACTCTCGTCTGAGAGCTGGCGCATGTTGCTCAATCTGTCCAAGGAACAGATTCGTGAAAACTGGAACAACGATGTATGGCCAGAATATGAGCGCACGGTTTCCCGTCGCTATCCGTTTAGTCAAACATCGGAAACCGATGTTTCACTCGATGACTTCGCGCGTTTCTTCGGCCCCAACGGCACGCTCGATTTCTTCTTCAAGAACAATCTCGAGCCATTTATTGCTACACGTGGAAGAAGTTGGCGCGAAGAACCCATTGAGGATCTGGGCCTGGACGTAAACCGAACACTTATCATCAACCTGCAACGTGCCGCGCAAATACGCGATGCCTTTTTCCGCAAAAGTCCCGATACGCCATCTTTGGAGCTTATCATGACGCCAACCAAACTGGATAATAAGGTGAGCAAAGTCTCACTGGAAGTGGAAGGGACACGAATGAATTACAGCCATGGCCCGACTCGGGCGCAGACGGTGAACTGGCCAGGAAATGCCGCTAGTGGTCGTGCCCGCGTCAATTTTGAAACTACGACTGGACGAGAATATCATCTCGACAAAGAGGGGAGCTGGTCGCTGTTTCGCTTAATGGATGAGGCTGATGTCAAATCAGCTGGACAATATGATAAAGTCAAAGCGACGTTTCGTGCCAAGAATCACTCAGCCGAATACGAAGTACGAACTAAAGGCGTTTCCAATCCATTGGCAACTGACATTTTGCACTCATTCAGCCTGCCTCGCGAAATATAGTGAGTCTTCAAAGACAGGGAAGCTTACATTGTGACAACAACACGGATATGTCCAGGCTATTACGGAAAATTACCTCAACGCGGTGATTTCATTCGCCACGGATTGAGTAACGACTTCGTCACTGCCTGGGACGATTGGCTAAGCAACGGCCTTCGCCATGTCCGGGAGAAGCTTGGTGACAACTGGCTCAGTCATTATTTACACACGCCGGTGTGGCGCTATTACATCGGTCGCAACGTAATCGACGCAAAGGTTCACACCGGCATCTGGTTTCCGAGTATGGATAAAGTCGGTCGCTACTTTCCCTTCACTATCGACTGCGCCCTCAATCATTCATTACCCAACTGGTTCGGCAATGCCGATCACGAAGGATATCTCGCGCAATTGGAAAAAATTGGATTGATTACGCTGGATGAGGCTTGTGAAATTGAAGATATGGAAGAGGCATTGGACAGCTCATGCTGGCCGCTTGAACCAGAACACGCCGCAAAAAAACAAGGTCTCAAATATTGGCAAGGCCCAAAACAACTCTCCAGCGTCAATTTGTGCAAACACCTGATTGACGAGTACGAAAGCAAACAAGGCCAATTCAGCTATTGGTGGTGTGATACTGACGAGGAGCATGCGCAGTTTCTGTTCTGTCACGGTATGCCATCTCATAGTGATTTTGCACAATTCATGCGGCTCGCCGCCAACATACGGCAATAACATCATGGATGAAACTTTATTAAAACCGACATATCAGTGGCGCAGCGCGGCTATCAGCGACGCGGGAAAAGTCCGCAGCCTCAATGAAGACAGTTTAATCGAACGTCCCGACCTTGCCTTGTGGGCAGTCGCCGACGGCATGGGTGGTCATCATGGCGGCGAAGTGGCAAGTCGCATGGTGGTGGAAGGACTTTCGCAAATTCAAAGCCCCTCTAAAAATCTCAATAACTATATCAATGCAGTGGAAGACTCGCTGCAATCGACCAATGCAGTTTTGAGAAAAATGAGTGAAGAAAAGTACTCCTCACGCACCATTGGAAGCACTGTGATCTGTTTAATCGCCGATCACACACATATTGCCTATTTGTGGGCAGGTGACAGCCGTCTTTATCGACTACGCCGAGGACAACTTACACAATTGTCGACGGATCACAGTGAAGTGCAGCGTCTGGTGGATGAAGGTTTAATACGTCCGGAAGATGCTGAGAAACATCCCTCAGCCAATGTGGTAACAAGAGCTGTCGGCGGGCACGACGTACTCGCCTTACAACTTGGGCTTGATACAGTAAAGGACAACGATGTTTTTTTACTTTGCAGTGATGGGTTGTATCGTGACCTCAGTCATGAAGAAATAGAAAATGTGCTTAATCAGCACCAGGGGGTTCAGGATAAATGCGATGCACTTCTTGGTCTCGCGCTAAGTCGACGCGGCGCAGATAACATCAGTCTTATCGTAACACGCGTCGAAAAAAACAATTGATGGTTCGGGGGGGAGTCACAGTGACCAATAGCGTTAATCACCGTCTGAAAGAATTAATGTTGCTGTACGAGGCTGGTGCAATCGACCAGGCACAATATCGTGAGCGCAGAGAAGCACTGGTTCAAGTGTTCATTAAGGACGACGACACGACTGAGCGGGTAGCGCCTGAACATTTCGAGCTGAGTTCCACATATAACGCATCAAATACCGAACATCGTTTTCCATTGGTTACGATTTTGGCATTATTGGCTGCCGCCGCGATTCTCGCCTTTCTGAGTTTTTCTGATAACGATAATAGTCAAGCCTCGGACAAAAGACCGACGACATCGATCTCAAGATAACGGTATACCATGTATTTCTATCGCCATTTGTTAACTCCTGTTTTTTTATTCACCTTGCTGTGCGGCGGAAGTGCTATTGCCACAGCAAGCGAACTCGCCCTCGGCAAATTTCACGCGCTTATTATTGGCAATAATGATTACAAAGATCCGCGAGGAAATTGGGGCAAGTTGATGACCCCAGGAGAAAACGCTGAAAGTCTAGCCGAAACTCTGCGCGAACGATTTGACTTTGAAAACATTGTTCTCCTACGCAATGCCACTCGGAGAGAAATCGACATTGCCTTTGATCAGCTGTCTCGTACTGTGCAACAGCAAGATAGCGTTCTGGTTTACTATGCAGGTCATGGGAAAATTGCGTCAAAAGATCTTGCGTACTGGATACCTATTGATGCAAATGGTCAACGCACGCGTGATTTCATCAGCACACGCGACATCATGGAAAAGTTGATGACGCTATCCGAACGGGCTCGCCATGTCTTACTTATCAGTGAAGCCCCGTTTCATGCGGACGCAGTTCAGGCGACCGATCATAATGGCATGAGTATCAGCATCAATCCTCGTTTTTTCGGAAAACTGTCGGCCACTCGAAGTGTCCAGGCACTGATACGTGTCGACGATAGTTATGTCGATCGTGAATCCGGCAACAGTGGTAAAACGGCGCTCAGCGAAACCATCTTAAACGTAATGAATAACAATCAGGCGCCTGTACTCACGCTTCAGGAATTGATTAATCACCTTTATCGCCAACTATCCAAAACAGACAAACGCTCGCTGCGTTTCGGTGTAATCAACAATAGCGGTGACGAGGGCGGTGAATACCTGTTCACGCGCCGACGAGCCACTACCAACATCCAGCCGAAGAACACTAGCCCGGAGCCGGCTTCCAAACCGGCTGTTTCGCCAAACAAAACCGTGATACTTCCTATGGTGGGATTCTAAGATGCAGAGTTTGCTGAAATATTTGGTCGTTGTTCTATTTATTGGCTTACCCCACATCTGCCAGGCAAACGCGGCGGTTCAATTTTCCGTACATCATCACAACTGGAATAGCGGCGTGCTTCCGACGCAATCAGCCCCAGCCTATGGTCTCGGAGTTGGTTATTTTGGTGATCGGCTGTATACGTCTCTTGCGTTTGCCTATGCCGATCACCGACGCCCCAGTAGCAATTCTTTCATCCCCGGCGAGCATACCCTGCCCTATTCTGAATATGACTTGGCTACTGGCTATCACTTTTTAACCAATGTATCCGCGTACTTAGGCTTGCGTTACCAACGAATTCATTTTGATAACGTGGAAGATAACGCCCTTAGTTTTCGCGAAACTGCCTGGGGACTCGGCGTCGGTATACGCCTGAACCAGAATATTGCGCAAAAATGGTCCTTGTTTGAGCGCCTCGGTATGAGTAATCTGTGGTACGACAACCAGCATAACCAGCACGGCAATTCGAGTTATAGCGGATTCGGGCTGAACGCGGGAATTGGATTACTTTATCGATTTTCCGGGCAATCCAGCATTTCCGCAGATGTTGCCTATAAGATCGAATATCCGGAGCACGACATTGCGGATATGGCAAAACAGCGCTCCTATATAAAGAGCGGCATCAATCTGATCTTTGTCATGTAAGGCTTAAACAGGGAGAAAATAAACATGCGTCCAGTGACGCAACTACTTGATGAGTACAGGGAAAATAAAATTGCATTTCCCGAATTAGTACAAGAGTTACGTACTCAGGACCCCGAGTCGCTGCGCGCCGTGCTGGACGAATATCACGCCCGCAACCCACTGCCGCAACACACTTATATCAATCTACTTCGCTATCTCGAAAGCGCGCCAACCGTGCTTGATAACGAAAAAACACGTGTTGTCGCCAAAGAAACACCTGAGCTAACAAAAGTCGTGGACGCCACCAGAGTTATCACCATTGGAACCCCACGCGACGAATCTATCGTTACCGAGCAAACCACGGTCGCATCCACCACCCCGAGCAAGTTTTCGTTAACAGAATCCGACACCAGCCGCACCCTCGCGGAACGTCTGAAAACCGACACTGCACCCCATGCCTCTCTGGGATTGATCAAGGACCGTTTTGTACTCGAAGAAATCATCGGTCACGGTGGGATGGGCGTGGTTTATAAGGCACGCGATCTACGTAAGGAAGAAGCGGAAGATCGTAACCCCTATGTGGCGCTAAAGATTATGAACGACGATTTTCGTCGCCACCCCGATGCCTTCAAGGCCATGCAGCGGGAAACACAGAAATCCCAGAAGCTGGCGCACCCGAATATTATCGGCGTCTATGACTTCGACAGAGACAATGATGTGGTGTACATGACCATGGAATTGCTGGTGGGTCTGACGCTTAAAGAGGTCATCCGCCGCCACCCTATGGGCATGGAACGGGAAAAGGCGAAACCGATTATCGACGGCATCAGCCAGGCACTGGCCTACGCCCATCGCAATGGTATCGTACACTCCGACCTGAAGCCCGGTAATGTATTTATCACCGAGGACGATAGGGTAAAAGTTCTGGACTTCGGCATTGCCCGCGCCATTCCCAAACATCACCAGGAAGAAAACGAAGATTTTGATGCCGGCACCCTGGGCGCCCTCACCCCGAGTTACGCCAGCCTGGAAATGATAGAGCGTAAGTCCCCGCACCCGAGTGACGACATTTTTGCACTTGGCATCATGAGTTATGAATTGCTGTGTGGCCACCACCCCTTTCAGCGCATGTCTGCTGACAGGGCCTTGATCCAGGGTCTAAAGCCGGCACCATTGCCGATGCTTAAACGCCGTGAATGGCGGGCCCTGGAAAATGCGCTGGCAATTACCCGGGACAAGCGCACGCGCGATGCCGATGCCTTTATCAATAATTTCATAAGCCAGAAATCACTGAAGACGGCGCTGATACTAGGCCTGTTGGTTTTTGCGCTAATCGGCACCACCACTGCCTTTATATTTAAGCCTTCCAGTGACTTGCCCGATCCGATACAGGAACTCAGTATCGAACAGCAGGATAATATTTCTCGCCTGAGTGAAACAGCGGATCTTTATATGAGTATGGGGCAATTGGCAACGCCCCCTGGTGACAGCGCTCTGGATCTCTACAATAAGATTTTGGCCATCGATCCGTTGAATCGTCAGGCAATTGAGGGCAAGCGAACAATCGCAGACGAGTATCTGCAACTGTCCGAGAATGCCTACGTCAATGGCAATCTGGACAATGCCCGCGCCTTCGCCGACACCGGCCTGTTGGCCCTGCCTACACACGAAGGCCTGAAAGATTTCGTCGCAAACAAACTCAACCGGTGAGCTATGAAGTGCTTCACAGGGAATACAGGCATGCTCGAGATATGATAAACGCTGGTGAATGGGAGTATCGGCTCAATGATTAACAACACAAAACTTTTCCTCACCACCACGCTATTGTTGGTGGGCCTGGGGTGTTCCAGTAACGGTGGTGACCGCAAACTTATAGAACAGGCCAATGACATCAATCGACAGAATGTCGATAAAGTATTCATCGTTGACTGCCTGCTTCCTGGTCAGGTACGTCGCATAGGTTCCTCTGTGAACTACATCAGCGCGCGTCGCCCTATCCGAACCTCGGCTATCAATTGTGAAATCCGTGGCGGCGAATACGTCGCGTTTGATCGCGCCGACTATGCTACGGCGCTAAAAATCTGGATGCCGCAAGCGCAACAGGGAGACGCGGAAGCGCAAACCAATGTCGGCGAAATCTATGAAAAGGGATTAGGCATAACGCCTGACTACGAGATGGCTGCTATCTGGTATAAGAAAGCCGCTGAGCAAGGATTTTCTCGCGCCCAAATCAATCTCGGTTACCTCTATGAAAAAGGTCTGGGAGTTCCACAGGATCTCGCTGCCGCCATGAACTGGTATCGCAAGGCGTCCGGGTTACCAGAGGAAATCGAGTATATCTCTTCTGTGGAACTGGCGGCCAAGAACGAAACTATCACCTCGTTGGAAACGCAAGTCGCGGATTTGCAAAAAGAAGCCGATGCGCTGAAACAACAATTGGAAAAGGCACAGCATCGCATCAAGGAAACGCGTGAGATGAGACGCGCCACCGAACTCGAAATCGCCCAGTTAAATGAAAAAATCAAGGCGATGGAATCGCGCGCGGAAGTCACGCTCGAATCCACTTCGCGACAGGACAAGCCCTTTCCTGAAGCCCTGGAAGAACTGCACAAGCAATTGCAGGCGCGCCAAAATCAATTACAACAACAAGGCCTGCTCATTGCTTCGTTGAAAGCAGAAAGCCAACAATACAGACAGAAAATTGTGAGCATACAAGCCGAGCAACAAGTTGCCATGGCTTCGCCAACAATCGAAATCATCGAACCACCGCTTTCCCTAACGCGCGGCATCCCAGGTATTTTGTTGCGTTCACCGGTTGCCCAGAAAGAAATCTTTGGCAAGGTTGAGGCGCCCGCGGGCATCCAGAAAGTGTTGTTTAATAACCAACGCGTTGGCCTTAGCGCAAGCAATACCTTTCGCATCCCGGTAGTTATCAAAGACACCAGCACCATGGTTGAACTGGTGGCAATAGACAAACATAACCGCGAGGCGCGGCTGAATTTTTCCATTATTCGCCCTTCCACTCAGGTCGATACCAAGTTCACCGGCAAGGAAACCGTACTCAAAGCTGGTGATGCGGACATCGGTAAGTTCTACGCCTTGATTATCGGCAACAATAATTATTCCAACCTGCCACAACTGAAAAGTGCGGTGAACGACGCCCAGGCAGTCGACAAAGTGTTGCGCGAAAAATACGGATTCAAAACCCGTTTGCTAACTAATGCTACACGCTACGATATTTTAAAGGCGCTGGACGAAACACGACGCACCCTGGATAAAGACGACAACTTTCTGATTTACTACGCCGGACACGGTGATCTGGATCAATCGTCTGATCGTGGCTACTGGTTACCCATCGACGCCGAACTCGATAGCACCGCCAACTGGATCTCCAATATCGCCGTCACCGATATGTTGAACACCATGCCAGCGAAACACGTTATGGTCATTGCCGACTCCTGTTATTCCGGCACCATGACACGTACTGCTGTGCCACGTATGGAAAGCGACATTGCGCCGAATGTGCAAAAGAAATGGTTAAAACTGATGGCACAGAGTCGTTCACGTACCGCATTAACATCCGGCGGCGTTCAGCCCGTACTCGACAATGGAACCAATAGCGATCACTCGGTGTTTGCCGAGGTTTTACTGGAAACACTAAACAAGAATGACGGTTTGCTTCAGGGTTATTCGCTGTATCGTAGAATCACCCAGGGTGTAAGCGCGCGTACCGGACGTTTTCAAACGCCTGAATATGCGCCTATCAAACACTCCGGACATGAAACAGGACAGTTTTTCTTTGTAGCAGGATAAACAACATACACAACACGGACGGATAATAATAAGACTTCTTCGGGTCCCACCTGAAATTTGGAGATGAGAAATTGAAAATAGTTAAAACAACTGCCGCCGCAGGATTGCTGGCGGCAAGTACACTAACACATGCAGAACCTATACAGCTCGGTTTTGGGGTTGAAGTTGAATCGGGTTCACCGCAAGCTGCGGTTGGACAAACGGTTGCGAATATTGTCAACTCACTTGCTTTACAGGTCGATCCCACTGCCAACAACACAGAACTACTCGATGTTCTCACACTCGTTATAGACAATCCATCAACTGCCGAAGCCGCTCTGCAAGCCTTGTCGCCAAAAATTAACTCCAGTAATACATCATTTATCAAGAAGGCACCCGGATTTGATCATTTGCAGGGGATGGGCAGACGACTGGCAGCGATGCGTCGTGGTGTTAGTTTCGCCTATCGCGATGGCAAAACAAGACGCAGTCGAAACACATCAAGCACGGTTTTGAGTAATAACGGCATAGAAGCCGGAGGCCTGCTAGACAATCGCCTCAGCACTTTCATCACCGGGGATTTTCTATATTCGAGTCAAAATGAAACCGAAACTGAAGCGGGATTCTCCGGCAATATTGGCCGTCTGACCGCAGGAGCGGACTACCGTCTTACAAACAATTTTTTTGCTGGCGGCTACGCCAGCATAATGTACGGCTCACTGGCGCTAGACAATAATGGTGGTGCGTTAACGGCTGACGAAGAACGCATCTCCGTTTTCGCCAGCTATTACCCTGCGCAAAATATTTACTTAAATGTCGCTCTGGGTAGCGCATTGCGTCATTTCGATCTAGAAAGAAAGATTCAGTTTTCCATTGCCGGCTCTGATTATGTTCGTACCGCAAACAGTTCGCCAGACGGAAACAACATGGAGGTTCAGGCTGAGTTGGGATCCGACCTCGACCTCGGTGGTGGTGCATTAATAAATATTCATACGCGTGCGCGATATGGCCAGAGTGTAATCAGTTCATTTACCGAATCCGATGGCGGCGGTTTCAGTCTGAGCGTCGACGAACAACAGGTACAAAATATCAGTGTCGGTGCCGGCGTACAACTAGGCATGACGATCAGTACCAGTTGGTCAGTTCTTTCACCCTATTTACGCGGCAATTATATGCACGAATTTGCCAGTAATGGAGACGAAATAAGAGCAAAATTCGTTTACGACCCAGGCAATAATTACTTTTCCTATAAAGTGCAGGACACCGATGCAGACTATATTGACATCGCGGCAGGCACGACTGTGATTATGGCTGGAGGCATATCCGCATTTGTTCAGGCTTCCACTCTCCTTTTATTCGACAACTATAGTCGCGTTGCCGTCGTCGCCGGTGCCAGAAGTGAGTTTTAGTATGAACCATAAATCCCCCAAGCCGCTTATTCTTTCTATTTTTTTTCTTATATCTCTATTTTCTCTGAGCGCCTGCGATATTAGTAACACCGGTTCCAAACAGGCAGAGATTACTTTTCAACTCGCCCAATTCCAAAAGCTTACGACTACTCCTGCGGTGCATGGGAGAACCTTGTCTGGCCCAATAGATGGAATTAATTCCGTGGAAATTCGCATTACACGGGATGCCGAAACTGAGCAGGAAAAAACTGTCGCCAGCACCCTGCTCAATAACGCTCAGAGGACGATTTCACTGTCGATTCCACCGAGTATCGAGGTTAAAGTTTACGCCGCTGCTTTTGCCGGTCCGAATAAAACGTTCGAGGGTAGCACTTTTGCTGGCCCGTTCTTTCCGGGACAGAAGGCCAGCGTTAACCTGCTAATGAATCCTGTAGAAAACGACAACCAGCCAATACAGGTTGATTTGACGCTCGCCAAAGTCGCCGGCAACAAACCAAGTTTCGGTACTGCCTTCTCGTTCGGTAACAATTATATTTTGTTCCGGTCCGAAGCCGACAATCTCACCGAAAATGATACCAATGGTGTTGGTGATATCTTTTTGAAAAATACAGTGACCGGCGCTATTACAAACCTGCACAGCGACAATGAAGGAAAGGTCGTGGAAGCGGAGACGGGGCCTGAGTCGGCCGATATATCTGCCGACGGCCGTTATGTGGTTTTTGCCACCAGTGCGGCAGGATTAGTCAGCGGCGACAATAACAAACTTACTGATGTGTTTATCAAGGATACACACACCGGCATCAATAAACTGATATCGCGTTACACAAATGGTAATCCATCGGACAAACCCAGCACGCAACCCAGCATCTCAGACGATGGACGTTTTATTGTGTTTACTTCTGCCGCGGCGTTGGCTGGCGAAGATAAACCCGGCGTGTTTTTGTACGACCGTATTGCGCAACAGCTCACCCATCTGATTGAGGATGCTACGCTGGCGGTATTAAGCGGTGATGGTTCTCATGCCGCGTTTAAACAATTGAGCACAGGCAATCTGGTTGTTATGGAGATCAGCAGTGGAAAGCTGACCGCTATCGTTCAAGCGAAAAATCTCGCTGCAAAATATTCCTATATGTTCGACCTTACTGGTAAGCGGCTTGTGTTTGAATCTTCCATTGCAACCGATAAAATCAAGCCGTACCAGATATATTTGTACGACGGTGAAATTCGTCAAATGAGCGTCGACGCTGACGGGGTCTCTTTAAGCGCGAATACGAATAGCAGTCGTTCACCATCGATTAGTGCCGATGGCCGTTATGTGAGTTTTGAATTTAACGGCATAGTCTACGCCAAAGCGGTCTCTGGTGGACTTGCCCCCGTAGCCCAGGGCAAGCAACCCTTCATCAGCCTCGATGGTCGTGAAGTGGGTTTCTCCGATCGGCAAGGTCATTTGTTTGTATTAGCTAACCCACTATTTGAAATCCTCGCCGACGCCCAAAATAGTATTGCGAAACCAACAAATATTCGAATGACCCGCGGTGTACTTGATATTCAACTGGCATGGGATCCCGTAGAAAAAGCACGCTACTATCGTGTCTACTCTTCCGATAAAAAGGAATTTGCAGTTGAAGATAAAAATGTCGCGTTTTTGGAGACGACGGTCAATTCTGCGATCATCGGCGCCTCTGCCTTTACTGGCGATAAGTTGTATGTAAAAGTCACCGGCGTCAGCAGTTTTGGTGAAAGCACCGCTGATGTTTATGAGATTAATCTTCCATTTCTAATACGTCGTATAAACCCGGCTGCAGGCGCAACCGGCGTTGCCTCGCGTCCCACTATCGATGTTGAATTTACTCAGGCTCTAGATCAAAACTCAATTTTAAGTAATTCAATCTATTTATCCCTAAACGGTATTCCAGTCGTCACAAAAAGTAGCTTCCCGGACAACAAAACAGTCCGTCTGCAGCCGGAAGGATCGCTGCTGGAATTTACCACTTACACGCTACACATTGCAGGCGACATCAAAAACATTCTCGGCATCTCACTAAGTAGCGCACACAGTCAGACGTTCACTACGGGGGGATTACCTCCCGGGCTGACGAGTGTGATTCCTGGTTCGGTCAACACCGCAGATAAAATCCAGTTGAGTTTCAACAAAGCTATTGATATTAACTCTCTCAACAATGGCGGTATCGTACTCACCCAGGGCGAACAGGTCATTGCACTGAGTTTTACTACTTCGCAAAACAACGTCATCATCACGCCCAAAGCGCAGCTTGACGCGATGAGTGACTATACACTGACGATAAACAGCACACTTCGCGATACAGAAGGAAAGAATTTCGTGGGTGTGGTGACAGGTAGTTTTTCGACTTCATATCATCAAAGTAAGATTTCCAGCGGATCAGGACATGCTTGTGCAATCCGCAGTGATCGAACTTTGTGGTGTTGGGGGAGAAATTTCCAGGGGCAGTTAGGTGATAATTCTAATACCAATGTCACTTCGCCTGTGCAAGAGGACAGCAAATCAAGCTGGCTAGGCGTGAGTGTCAGTAGTAACCACACCTGCGCGATTCGCAACGATCATACGCTATGGTGTTGGGGTGACAACAGTTACGGTCAAATCGGTCTAAATCCTGAAGGCGTTTTTGAATCGCTCGTCCCGGTACAGGTCGGAGCATCCGAAAACTGGGAAATCGTCAGCACTGGAAGTAAGCACAGTTGTGCAATAAATTCTGACAGTGAACTCCACTGTTGGGGAGACAATTTTAATGGCCAATTAGGAGACACAAGCAATAGCCCGCATTACACGCCCGCAAGCGTAATGGAAATGGATGCTAGTGAGTCGGTAATACCTATGATCGGCTGGATCGATGTCTCTGCCGGTCTCAATCATACCTGCGCTATACGTTTGAATCGTAGTCTTTATTGTTGGGGAAGCAACAACAATAATCAACTCGGCATATCCAACGGAGGGCTTTATTTCGAACCCCAGTTGGTTGATCAATCATCCTGGAGTTCCGTCGTAGTTGGTAGCGACACTAGCTGTGGTACCAAAACCAATCACCAGTTGTTATGTTGGGGTGCGAACTCAAACGGACAGTCTGGTACCGGGGATATGATCACACCTGTTTTAACACCGACACAAGAAATCTCACTGGGCAGCGATTGGGCATATGTCTCAACATCCAACAACCTCCAAACTTGTGCAAACAAGCTCGATGGCAGTGCATGGTGCTGGGGACGCATATATGTAGAGGGAGCAGGCAATGCTACCCAACCTATTCTAACGCCAACGCAGGAACCTACGCTCTCCAGCAACTGGCGTGAAATTGCCGTGGGATACAATTTTGGTTGTGCAAACAACACGCTCGACGATGTATATTGCTGGGGCGAAAACTATTCAGGACAAATCGGCGTAGGTGTTTCTGAAGCTGGGGCCGCTGCACCGATTGAAATCGCGAATTCCATCGCGCCGTTATCTATGGCCTCCACATCAAAAAGCTATACATATTACTCGACGCATACTTGCGTAGTAGCGACTGGCAGACTGTGGTGTTGGGGAGCTAATGGATTTGGTCAAGTAGTTAGTACCGCCGACGAAGTTTCAATCATTGATAAACCCACTGAGCGTATGCCATCGAAAACTGATTGGGTAAAGGTAAGCAATGGTAGTTTGCACACCTGTGCGATCGATAGTAACGGTTTTGTATGGTGCTGGGGAGCTAATTACAGTGGGCAACTGGGCATAGGCACCACTGGGGTCGAATACTCACCTGTGATGATCGAATCAGACATTGTCTTTAATAGCGTCTCCGCAGGAAACAATCACACCTGTGCACTTAGTAACAATGGATTACTGTACTGCTGGGGAGGCAATACGAGTGGACAACTTGGTTTTCTTACCGACCAGGGAGCCGACTCACTCATTCCTGGTGAAGTTAGCGCCGGTGAAGGACTCGCATGGACATCAGTCGAAGCCGGTCTATATCACACATGTGCAATCAAGTCAGACGATACACTGTGGTGTTGGGGAGACAACGATTCACAACAAATAAACGATGGATATACCGGCGTAGATTCAACTCCCCTATACCAATACGAAACGCCAGTTATCATTGAAACCGTTAGCGGAGATAACATCGCCTCCAAATGGCAATCTGTCAGTCCTGGTGAACACCATACCTGCGCGATCGACAATCTAAACCGCCTGTGGTGTTGGGGTAGAAATTACAATGGCGAACTCGGTTTTGACCCATTAAGTGAAACTCCGCAACCGTATTTATTTAGCTCAACCGAAACTTGGGCCAGCATCAGCGCTGGCGCTGACACCAGTTGTGGCATACAGAGTAATAACACCTTATGGTGTTGGGGTTCTGGCGATTTTGGCCAAATTGGAAATAACACGGCTTCCTATCGCCAGACAGAACCCGCACAGGAATATCTGGGACGCGCTGACTGGGAAAGCGTCGATGTGGGAGGTGATTCCGTATGCGCCATGACTCAGACAGGCAGCTTGTATTGCTGGGGCGGCAACGACGACTCGCAGCTAGGCAATACAACAATCTTTCCCAGACCGCAAAAGGTGAAATTCGACTTCCCGGGTTTGATTTTTGTCGAATTTGTCGGTGACTAATACTATAAACAGAACAAATTTCCTTATAAAACAGTGACGTCAAGCAATGAATTGACGTCACTGTCAAGGATACTTAATATAGCGGGACTAAATTCAGGCTGGTTCAGCCAAATACAAGAATATGAAGTCGCCGCCGTATCTTTTACTCTTAGCTTTATCGATGTCTCTGATGTTCTGTATCAGTTCGGCTGTCGTGGCCAATGATACCAAGTCAGATTTCAATTTTGCGCTCGACCCTTTCGAACGTAACGCAGAACAGAAGCGGGTTCAAAGTCGCAAACCAGACCAACATGACAGCGCATTCCCTGTTGCAGAAGAACAAACACCGGCGGCTCCCAAACCTGTCGAAGCTGCGCCAGAACTCAACAATCCTCCAGTACAAGCAGTCAAACCAGAACCGACTGCGACTCCCGCACAAAACCTCGTAGTCACCGCTCCGCCGTCGGATAGTCCACCTTACTTCTATACCTTGTTTGTCGATGTGGACGGCGTGTACAAACTCCAGGGCGGTGCGAGCCAGACAGGGCATGGCATGGCGGAAGAAGGCGTGGAACCGACGGTACCTTCGCCGTCAGCTATCGTCGGCATGGCCCATTTCTACGGCGAATACGATACGGAAAAGGCCGATCTATGGAAGAACGGCACCTTTACGCTGCACGCGATTTTTCCTTTTGGCAAAACCCCGATGAACACCGTCGGTGATTTGCGCAGCGTCAGCAGCGTCGATGCAACCTATCTCAATGCCGACATGGAGATGGTCATGCCCCAACTGCAGTTGCTTGAGGCCTGGTATGAACATCGATTTCCATACAGCCGCTCCAGCATACGATTTGGCGTTGGCTATATGGGTACGGATTTTTACCGATCCAAATATTCCGGTCTGTTTTTAACCAGCGGTGTCAGCAGTATCGGTACCGAAATACTGTGGAACACTATGGCATCGACGCCACCAAACACGACGCTGGGCCTTTGGTACAAAACCGAACCCATGGAAGACTACTATCTACAAGGCGTGATCTTTGATGGCCTCCCAGATCATTCCAACCAGGTTTTTGCTCTGAAACTTTCCAATGATGAAGGGGCATTTTTGGCGATGGAAGGTGGATTAAATCGCGGCAAAGCAAAAGAGCCTGGCTATATGAAACTCGGTCTCGGCGCCTGGTATTTACACCAGAATATGGAAAAAAATGACATGGTAGGATTCTCAGGCGCGGCCATCGCAGGCAAGTTAGGAACAAGCGGCCTGTATTTCGTTGGCGAACACACCTACAACGACCAAATCGGTTTTTTCCTCAAGGCGGGAAAAGCGGCCGGGGACATCAACAAGTACCGTCAGTATTTCACGGGGGGCGTGGTATACAAAGGCTTGTTGGAGTCCCGGCCTGGTGACACAGCTGGAGTAGCAGTTGTCCAGTCGAAACTATCGCAGGCATTTCTCAATGCCAATCAGTTCGACGAAAATGATGAAGCTGTTTACTACTCCCATGAAACAATCTGGGAATTAACGTATAGCACCCAGTACAATAAATGGCTGATGTTGCAACCAGATCTTCAATACGTTATTCAACCTTCTATGCGCACGGCAAACAAAAACGCCTGGGTCGCACTATTGCGCGCGGAAATTACCATCTTCTGAAGGGTGGGTTAGCAACAGACCAACCCACCACTCTCCCATCCGGTTTGTTCTTGTATCTATAGTAATGCTATCTCTATATCTGTTGTTTTGTCGTGTAGTACAACAGCCCTATCAGGCTTGAAAGCCAAGTGAGTTTGAAACGCGAAAGGATTCTGGCTTAAACAAAGCGAGTATCGCATTCATCAAACCATACAAGGGATCCCAGCCCGTTAACGATGTCAGCAAAGTGTAAAGCGAGCCAACGACGACTGCAGTGAAAAGCACGGGTTCTATCGGTGAAACAAAAAAATAGAACAACACACCCGCGCCCAAAACCAATCGTATACTACGTTCAGCCAGCGTTACATTACCTTGCAGTCTTTCTTCCATGAGTATCTCCTTTAATAGTTGGAAATTTGCAAACCATCCTGTTTGCAGTGTGAACAAGAGCAACTCATGTACCATTTGACTTGAACATAAAATAAGCAGTTGTTTTGACGAATAAACCTGGTTTCTTATCCTTTGTTCGAAAAACGTCAGGTGTTCAAAACTGTCGTTGTTTGCACTGAAACAACTCATATGAGGTGGCGCCAGACATGGATTTCAAACTGCCTGTGCTTCAAGTTGCACAATACCTTTACGCCATAAAGCACTCGCAATAAACGCCTGAATCACACTAATGAGTACTTTTATCACCCAAACAAGATAGAACGGATAACCCAGGAGCACGCAAAAATAATAGACGCTGGGAAACAACACCAGCCACTGCAAGGCAATAATCGTAAACACCCATTTCTTTCCCTGCCCGACGATAAACAAACTTTGATTACAGATTAAAACAATCGCATCAATCGCCAATGCCAGACCGGTGATGACTAAAGGAATAACTGCCAGCGACAATGTCTCAGCATCGTCGATAAACATGCCCAGCAACATCTCTGGCATTAACCACATTGGCAGTCCTGCCAACATAAACAGTACGACTGCGAGTTTCACAACCTGATTCATGTTTGCCGCAACATTATCAAAACGATTCTGACGAATCTCGCGCCCGGAAATAGTGACCGCCGCGATTCCGATTCCAATACCGGGCATTACCACAAACAAGGATATATTCGTAACGACGGTAGCCGCGGCTAACTGCGCAGTGCCAATCAAACCGATCATGGCAAATAACACCACCATCCCCATACCAACAGACAGCTGCTGCATGCCATAGGGAATTGCAATAGTTAACAACGGCTTTATTGCCAGCGGTGAACGTTTGAGTGGTCTCGGTAAGCGTGCAAAAAGAAACACGACATAAACCATGCAACCGATGAAGGCGGATATCGCAGACGCAAAGCCCGCGCCCGACACGCCCATAGCCGGCATCCCAAAATTGCCATGGATAAACACATAGTTTAAGGCAATATTGCAGGCGTGCATGACCAGCACGGTAATCAGAAAAATTCTCGCCTGTCCCAATGCGGTCCAGTAACCACGAAACGAAAAACTCATGGCCACAAACGCGATGCCCAGGAATCGCATCTGCAAATAATTTGTCGTTTCGTCGACGACATGTGCATCGCCATCATAAAACGTCAACAACCACGGCATTGCAAAATATAAGAATAAGGTCGCAAAAGGCATGGTGACGACAAGGAAAAGCAGCGCTGAAAACAAGGGTCCGGTATCCATATCAGGCGAACGCTTGACGGTTTCACTTTGCACGGCAGTAGAAAAACCAATCGTCACGGCAAAACACAGATAAAAAATAAATGCTCCCAGTCCAAGTGCAGCGAGCGCATGTTTTCCCAGTGGCCCCACCATATAGGTATCCACCAGACTCATCAGGTTTTGCGACAACATACCGGCAGAAACCGGTAATGCAATGGCGAATATATCTTTGTGAATTTGTTTCATATCTTGTTTATTTTGCGTAAGAACTTCTTCCCGAACCAGGATTAATTGCTGCTATAATTTGCGCCATAAAGAAAAACAAACATTCAGGGGAGTCACCATGCGTTCTGTGCCTATATGGAAAAAATTTCTCAAACTTGTTGCCAGTTTAATCGGTCTGTTGCTGGCTCTCATCATTTTCAACACCTTGCAGTATCCTAGCCGACAACTGGAAACCGCACCGGCAAACACCGAAATTGACAAGATAGGCCAGTTACCACAAATGCTGAGCAAGGTGATACGCTTCGAAACGTATTCCAAACGTGCCCCTGAGCCATACGATGCCCATCCCTTCGATCAATTGCACACTTTTTTGAAGGAAGTGTTTCCACTGGTATATGAAAAACTTCAGGTCGAAGTCATTAATCAACACGGTCTGCTTTTCACATGGAAAGGCAAAAACCCTGATCTCACACCTGTGTTGTTTGTCGCTCATCAAGACGTTGTCAGTGTAGAAGAACCTCAGACCTGGGAACATCCACCTTTCTCCGGCAAGATACACGACGGCTATGTATGGGGACGCGGTGCGCTTGACGACAAGCCCGCCATCATTACACAGATGTACAACATACAGGAACTGCTGAAACAGTCGTGGCAACCCGAACGCACTTTGGTGTTTGCCTACGGACAGGACGAGGAAGTAGGAGGTGAATACGGCGCGACACAACTCGCAGCTGAACTGAAAAAGCGCGGCTACCATTTTGATGCAATTTATGATGAAGGCATGCCGATTACACAAGGCATACTCGCGGGAATCGATTCACCTGTGGCACTGGTTGGTATTGCGGAAAAAGGCTATATGACGCTGACACTAAGCGTAAATGGTGAAGGTGGTCATTCCTCCAGCCCTCCGCCCAATACAGCCGTAGGTGTACTGGCTCACGCGATAGCAAAACTTGAAGACCATCCCATGTCAGCCAGCCTCGACGGCCCTGTCGGACACATGTTTAGTACGCTTGCACCGGAAATGGGTACGGTGAAACATGCCGTCCTCAGCAATCTGTGGTTGCTAGGTGGCGTATTGGAAAAGCAATTGGCAGGCAAACCATCCACCAATGCATTAATACGCACGACTGTCGCTGCAACAATGTTTCAAGGCAGTCAGCAGGCGAACGTATTGCCACAACTGGCAGAGGCAAAAGTCAATTTCCGTCTTATACCGGAAAACTCAATCGAGCAGGTTATCCAGCACGTCAAGGACACGATAAAAGACGAGCGCGTCAATATTGAAATATTTGGCGATGCATCGGAGCCTTCAGCCGTTTCCTCTATCGAGAGCAATGCCTATATGGCGTTGAATCGTTCCATACGTGAGAGCTTCCCCGACGCCATGGTTGCGCCGACGCTTATGATTGGCGCTACCGACTCACGACGCTATAAAGATCTGGCGGACAACATTTATCGCTTCCGACCTTTGTTGCTGAATGCTCAGGATATCAAACGTTTTCATGGGAGTAATGAGCGCATCAGCATTGCCAATCTACGTCAGATGGCGGTGTTTTATCGCCAGTTATTTCAACACATAGGTGGCAAATCGGAATAAACAAAGTCACAAGTGTTAGCTCGCAGGAAACAAGCATGTTCTTGCGAGCGTCTCGCACACGAAACCTACGCTGGCTCAGGGTTCGGTTTGAGAAATAGCAAGGACACCAGCGCAGAGATCAAGGCGATTGACGCGGTAATTAAAATTGTCCACTCATAGTTGCCATACCAGTCGTGGATATTTGCGCCGATTTGTGTACTGAGAAAAGCGCCAATCTGATGCGCTAGCCAGATAAAACCAAAGGCAAACCCCTTAACTTCTTTACCAAACAAATTGAGGGTATACATCGAGGTCCCAACAACCGTGCCGAGATAGCTCAATCCAAACATCGCGGCAAACAACAACACACCAAACATATTCGGGAACAACCACAATACTCCCAGCGACGCGGCACGCAATAAATAGAAACCGGTAATTACATAACTCTTGGGAAGACGGTCACACATCCAGCCCGCGAGAAAACCACCTACTAGTTCAAGAGCGCCTAACACAACCAGCGCCGTACTCACTTGCGCCTTACTTAATCCGATGTCCTGGAAATGCGCTACCATGTGTACGTCGATAAAGGCCATGGTGACCCCGCAACCGGTAAAACCAAACATCAAAACATACAACGGTCGTACACGAAATATCTGGCGCGTGCGCTGGCCAAAAGACGTTTGTTTTGCGACGTCAACAGACGCCGGAGCATCGGCAGGCATGTAGTTTTTGACCATCAAATACAGCGGCCACAAAAAGATAATGCCTAACGCAAAATAAATTTGCTGCCAGTTATACACACCCTGGGTAAACACCCATAGCGGCGACATCACCATAAAGCCAATCGCCGCGCCATTAGTCAGAACCGCGTAAATCAAACCTTGATGTTTCTTGTCGAAGCTTTGGTCGACCAACAAGCCCATAGGAACATACGACATGGCCGTCAGACCAAAGGCCGCAACGACACCATAAAGAAAAACAAATACCCAAAAGTGATTAATCAACGCCGCGGCGACAAATGCAAAACCCGACAACGACAACCCCAGGAGTATGGTTCGCTTGGGTCCTATGCGATCGGAAAGACTGCCGACGATAGGTGAGGCAATACCAAAGGTGAGCATGAATATGGCCGCCGCCATGGCAAAGCCGCCACGGCTTTGCGCAAAGGCGTCGGCCATTTCAACAAAATAGACCTGGTAGCTGGTCTTGATACCCGAAGAGAGAAAAACTACGGCAAAGCCAATCAGTACTATCAGCAATGCATTTTTACGACTTAAAACATCTTTAGACAATCGGCTCAACCCTTAACTTCTCGCACATTACCTCTACCCTTTGATAAAGATAACAGCCAGAAAAGGATTGTCCATTGACTCTTGCGTAATCCGGATAACGGCCTATGGTTTCAAACCCAAGGCTTTCCCACAAACGATGTATACGTGTATCGGCGCGTACATCCAGGGTTAGCACATCTATCCCGACACGCTTACACTCGCGCAAAACTTCGCGCATTCCCTGTGTGATGATTTGTGGCGCCCGTACCCGCGGGTGTACAAACACCCGGGATATCTCGGCCACATGGCGACAATTCGGTAAGTGACTAGGGGTCAAAATAAGCTGACCAACAATAGCCTCTGTTCCTTTGTCGCGCACTAACATTAAACGCTTTTTACCTGCAACCAGCGCATCGGAGAGTTCTCGCATCATTTGCATACCCTCACTCTTAGGAATGGGTTCTGCAAAACCGATAGTCGTTTCTCTCTCGATAATCGTATTGGTTAAAGCCAATAATTCACGTTGCTCAGAAAAGACCAAGCAGTCTGGCCATTCAAAATAGATTTCGCGGCTTCGACTGCTTGGCAGCCGTGTAAACATTTCACTGGTTACAGCACTCACGATGACAAAGCCCTCTTGAGCAAGACCGACGATATGGTGTCATCCACCCCTGCTTTTGCGTGTTCCACTGCATAAAAAGAATCGGGAATCGCATCCGCCACTGTCGGCTCATAAAAGACTTGTCGCGAACCATCTGACGTACGACAAACTACTCTAATATCCTTACTACATGTTTTCGCAATGCTTTCCAAAATCTTGCGTTTCGGTTTGGCAAGCAAGGCAACCACAATGACATCATAAAGCGATGCATTTACTTCCTGGCCTTGTCCATGTATGACATGAATCGCATCGGACATGCCCAGTTTTTCAATGACTACACGTGACTCTTCCACTGCGTTGAGATTGTGTTCAAGACAGTCGATTCTGACGCCAAGGTGATGGTGCATACACAAGGCGGTTACAGGCATCGGGCCACTGCCGATAAACAATACACGCTCTGGTTTGCGATCTCGCAATAGATAAACTTCACGACTGATCAAACGCTCAAAACGCGCATACAGCGGATAGTCGAGATAATGTTTCACAACGCCGAGATCGAGAAAATTCACGAAACGGCGTTCCAGACGTGTTTCCCACTCACAGTACAGATCGTTGAGCATCTGTAAATCATCCTGCGTAAAGTGCAGCATGACGTGTTTTAACAATTCATCCTTATCTTCGCTCTTGAGTAGCGTTCGCTCCAACTCGCGCATATTCAGATGAAACTGTAGAAATTCCTCCTTAGACTGGAGCAGTTTCCCGGTGATAGTACGAATACTATCAACGATTCCCTGTTCTCCCTTTCTTGCGTCATCAGCATATCCCTGTACAACATCCGTTGTCACTTCCACATGCATAACAACTCCCCCTTCCCGCTTTCACGGGCAGTCTTACACGGCTCACAGGTTTAGATATAACAGGTGCAACTAGCCTCGATAGGCTTCCTGTATACCATCATAGAAACGCCAGAAGCGCGCACAAGTTTCGTGTATCGCTTCTAAGGCTTCATCTTTCTTTTTTCTGGAATCACAAATCTCGGACACAAGATCAAGGCCTTCGCGTACATGAAAAATGTCTTCATGTGCGTGTACGGAAAAGAAGGAAAGATCTTCCGGTTTGAATCCATATAATTGTGGCAATAGTTCATGACGGGCTTTACCCGCTTCTTCTTCCAGATTTTGACCTTCACTGGCAATCATTACAGCGGAAGCACCCATATGAAAGGTTTCGGGCTTCTCCACCAGATTCCAGCGGTAGTCAATCAAATCGGTCGTCGTTGCAAGTGCAGGCGCGGAATCACGTTCTTCATCACTAATACCGAGCGCGCGTAAAAAACGCTGCATCAATACTTCGTGATTGGCCGTACGTGACAACATACCGGTTTCTTCTTCATAGAGATTTATCGCGAGACGCTTGCGGTAGTAACCGACTTCGCAATTGTTATACAGCCCGCCTATGTAGCGAGCGAAATTACGTGTCAGGTGATAACCCTGCAATGCGATAAACCGCATAAGTTCAAGATTTTTAACCGGTCTTGCCAGTTCCTGGACTATTGGATGTGAAATGGTTCTGTGACTAAAGAGAGCGTCTTCGAGCTCTTTTCTAAACGCATGATCAATGTATTGATCACGGAGCTCGTTCGTTTTTTGCACGGCTATTTGCAATTGCGCGGCCATTATTTGTCCCCCACGAGAATATTGTTATAGTTTCTCAACCCCCACGTTTACTTCCTGATTATTATTTTTATTTCGCATTTAAAGTACTACCCATTCGTAAAAAACGTCAAGCCATTTAGCCCCCGTTCAGGCAATATTCAGTATTGAATCTTTTTATGGCCCACCAAAAAACTCATCAATAATAGAAAAAGAATCCTCAACTCTCTGTTTTTACATTACTTTAATTTCGAGACAGAGATAGATGACAAAGCCATTAAAAATCATCAGTTACGGAACTTTATTCAACTATCTTAAGAAATACAGATAACCTAATCCTTAAGTAGGGACATTCATTCGCGGCTCCGAAATTCGGTTACAGGGAATCTACTTCAGCCTTTGTACGGTTGTCACAAATTGGATGCCTGGATAGACTTCAAGCTGTCATGACGGACTGGCGGGTTCTCCACCCCCGGTACCACCTTGCGGGATGAGCTCAACAGGCGGTTTAGGCGTGGAAGCAGGTCTAGCATCGGGCGTTTTTTCTTTGGAAGGTTTTCCTTCTTCCTTCTCTGGTGGCGGAGCCAGCATCTTCCCCAGGGCAACCGCATTGCGCGAAACTTCAGCGTCTACACCAGCCTTGCTTGCGGCCTTTTGCGCATCCTGAGGCGAGACTCGGTTGGTGGCGACACTCATCATAAGGATATCGCCTGCCCGATCTGGCACCAGTTTGACCGTGGCTTCCAAAAGTGCGGTTTTGTCAGTGGCGAGGTCGAGCATGGGCTCCAACACAGCAACCGGTGATATTCCTGCCATAACCGCCCCCCTGATCAGCTTCTCGCTAGAGATACCGGCGGCAAGTAAATCGGCTATCGCGTTACCAGCGCCACTTCTCATGGCAATAGCGATAATCTCTTCCTCAGAGTCCATGCTGTTCAGATCTCGCATGTTTTCACTTGCTGCCAACGCTGGATGTAAACGGTCAACCATCTGCATTGCAACTTTGCCCGACGAGGCAAACCCTATCTGTCCACGTATAACGCGAGTCTGACCTGCGCGGTTTTTCAAATCAATACCACCTGACCTGACCATAAGGTACAAACCTGGTTTATCTGAGCAGACATCCGTACAGTAACTGGCAGAAAAGTCCGTTCCGTTGACACCGATATCGCCGGCCGGCGTCTTGGCCTTAAAGCTGCCTTTGTCGCGCTTGCCCATTTTGCCAGTAATCGCGCGAAAGCCGCCCTTGATCAAATCGTATTCGCTCTTATCCTCGGTTACGTTACCCAAATAACGGTACTGGCTGATCACAAAACGGCTATTGGGGCGTATGGAAAGACGCGTTTCATCCTGCATCAAAATCATGACCTGCCCACCGGGGCCAGAGACGATAATGTCTCCACCTTCCACCGCGTCACCCTTACGAACTGAAACCTTCTTGCCCGCTTCGGTGATACGTTCTACATCGCCTAATACCAGCAACACTGTGCCGGCCGCGGCGAAGACCTGGCCTGGCAGCCACATAGCCAGCGACATCAACACAAACAAGATTGTTTTTAGGGAGATAGATCCGCTCATCCGGCCTTGGATTCCATTTATGAGTACTCTCCTTATATTTCGGCTGGAATAGCAAAATTATTAATCCCATTCCAGATTGATGCATCCCCCTGTTGCCCTGGAATTGAATCCAGTATTATCACGTCCATGTCTGAGCACTCCCGTATCGTTGAATGTACCCGAAACTGGGTCGAAGAGACCGTTATTGGCCTCAATCTGTGTCCGTTTGCACGCGTGCCTCAGCAGTCGGGACGTGTTCGCTATGTGGTTAGTGAAGCACGGGACGTCGTCGAACTTATCAGTGATCTTTTACGGGAATTAGTCGCCCTACGCGAAAACAGCGTCGAGACACTGGAAACCACCTTACTCATCCACCCCTGGGTGTTGCAAGATTTTCACGAATACAATGATTTCCTTTACGATGCAGACGAGTTGCTGGAACGCAATGAATTCAGCGGTGAGTTTCAAATCGCCAGTCTCCATCCGCATTACCAGTTTGCCGACACTCACTACGATGACGCCGAAAACTATACCAATCGCTCGCCTTATCCCATGTTGCATTTGTTACGCGAGGACAGCATTACAAAAGCGCTGGAGAGCTATCAGGATCCTCAACGCATACCGGAACGCAATATTCGCCTGATGGAAAAATATGGCGCGGCAGAAATGAAAAAGCGTCTATTACGACTAATGGAAGAAAGTTAGTGCTGCACGAATCCGCATTGATTGGCATAGCGATACGTCCACCGGGAAAAAGAGACATGCTTGAGTTGCAACATGTCCGCATTACCCGTGAAATGGGAGTTGAAGGCGACAAACGAAGTCGTCCAGGAAAACGGCAAGTCACTCTCATGAGTCTTAGTTCGTGGCAGCAAGCCTGTGCAGAATTGGGAGTTGAGCTTCATTGGACGACACGACGGGCAAATCTGCTGGTTGATCAACTGCCACTCCAGGAGCAAGTTGGCGCACACATTCGAATTGGTGATTTAGTACTGGAAGTTACCGGCGAAACCGACCCGTGCAAACGTATGGAAGAGGCTTCTCCTGGCTTGCTTGAGGCACTCAAACCCGATTGGCGAGGGGGCGTCACCTGTCGCGTAATTGAAAGCGGTGACATCAATATCGGACAGACAGTCATCATGTCAAACAACGGTAGTTAATCCTTACTCGCATTATTCAATAATATTTTATCTTTACATTTAACATCCAAAAATCCCGGTCTTTTTCTTGCAACAAATTGGCGTTTTGATTCGCGATACTTATTCGTGGACGAATGACTCAAATCGATACGCATTGAAAGTTGCTCAGTTGTTTCTATACTCAGTTCGGGATTCAGCTCTGGGTTAAATATGGAGGTTATATGAAAAAATCAGTAATACTACTGTTTTCAGCATTGCTTGTGCTTGGTCTTGCAAGCGGCTGTAGTACGCAAATGACACGATACACGCAGACGGTTGATATCAGTTCTACGGACTTCTCGAAGCTCGACGGCATGAAAAAGGGTGAGGCATGTATCTCTAGGGCCTTCATCATGGTCAGCTATGACAACACCATAGAAACCGCAGCCAAGAAAGCTGGTATCACCAAGGTGATGCACGTGGAAAAGAAATACGGAAATCCGTTTTCCCCTTTCTTTCAGAACTGCACCATCGTATATGGTAAATAGGAGAATCAAACGATGAGAAAACTTGTTCTGCTAATCGCAGCAATTGCCCTGGTTTCAGGTTGTGCTATAAAAAGTTCGCATATAACTGTCATCGTTGACGGATCGAAAACAGACTATACCAAGCTGGACAAACTAAAGTCTGGCGAAGCCTGCGCTACCATGGTGCTAGGTATTCCCACATCTATGGACAAGTCAGTTTCTACCGCGGCAAAAAATGGCGGAGTTTCCACTATCAAACATATTGATGAGAAAACGTCCGACCAATTTTTTGTTAGAAAAAGCTGCACTGTCGTATACGGAAGCTAGGAGAAGATGATGACTATGAATGCACTAAGCAAAACACTGTTTCTAGGCGCAATCCTTTCCCTAAGCGGCTGTGCGCTAAAAGTGACCGATTACCGCATGGTATATGACAGCACTGGCGCTGAACTCTCTTCCATGAAGTCAGGCAAGGCCTGTTTGGAAAAAGGCTCATTTACTGGCTGGACTGGTAACGCTTCAATTGCAGAAGCAGCAAAGAACGGCGGAATCAGAACCGTAAAATTAGTGTCACACGAACTAACCAGCAAGACCGATTGCGTGATCGTCCACGGTAATTAGACTCATGTCAGAAACAAAGGGACGCTCGCTACTGGCGTCCCTTTTTTAATGCATGCGTTTTTTGATTTCCTTCTTCAAACGACGTAACAACTCTTTTTCACGCAGCACATTATCATAGCCGGTACGCAGCATCAGACGCTGGCCGGCAGACAATGCCTCTAATTCCGGATCGGCATAAATACAAAGTACCTGCGGGCAGGCGAGTTTCAAGGGTTGATTGATTTCAGGTGCATCGAGTAGATGATCGATTACCTGGATAAATCGTGTATTAAAACTACGATCCGGGTATCCCAGATTCTCATATGCCTGTTGAAATAAAGGGTAGAAATGTACATATACGGTAACCAGCTTATCAAGTGGCACTTCTTCAGCGAAGCGCAACATCGTTTCGTATCGGCGAGCATTGCGCGGCGAAATGATCAAACCTTCCTTGCCGTCCTGAAGTGGCAAGAATTGTCCCAGCGGTGGCTTCATAAACATGGTTTTCTGGGCGAGATGGCTGCGCGTCATATTATCAATACTGGCAACAAATCGATTTACCATATTGTCACGAAAAAATCGTAGTGCGAGGCTACGCTCATCAAGAAATTGTTTCAGAATTTTCAGGATACTTTTGTCGCTATTGGCCAGCGGCGGTACAGGGATGTTTATACTGAATGCAGCACTGCTTTCGGTTTGCACCGGTTTCGATTCGACCGGTGTTGACAACATGCTATCCGTATCATGTTTTTCACCATCGGCCGTTTCTTCGCTCGATTCACTTTCAAACGGCGAAGCAAAATTCGCCAACGTCCCCTCTTTCTGCTGAGTTAAATTCAAATAACTCAGCACCACAATCGCCGCAGCGATCAGCACTATGAGTGGCAGAACTAACTTCTTTTTCATGGTTTATACAAATGCCTTGGGGCAAGTCTTAGAAATAATTGCCTATTTAAGCATTATATATACCGGTAAGTGAAGCCCTGACTTTAAAAGCCGACAAGACCTGTTACGGTAGACTTAGTTGTTGCAGAAAGCGTTGGACGTCAACTGCGTCGTGATTACCCATAAACTGATTATTCGAATCCAGCAATTCGAGCACACCAGGCATAAAGGGGACGTCGGCAGCAGAATTTGGGTCTCTGGGCATGCCAAAACGTATACGATGTAAACTTCGCCATGGTGTATCCCAGGACTGTAATGCGATATCCACTCCGGCGACCGTCCCGGCAACAGGATCGTGACAGCCTTTACAGTCAAAAGGCGTTCCTTGGTAGTTCACCGATATCGTGCCTTCATACACCGACTGCCCATGTGCTGCATCCGCCGGCCTGAATGCATCGCCCGTAGCTGTACCCAAGTCTGGATGCAGGTAACGAGTGGTATCAACAACGCCTTCAACAGCGAAAGCCGCCAGTTCCCACAAATCCGGTTCTGTTAAGTGCGCGCCGAAGTTATGCACGATTTGCACGCTGCCGTCAGGCATCAAGGCTGGGAAACCATCGCGTAACTGTCGAAAGACATACTCGTTATTCCAGTTGCGCATCGACTTGAGAAATACCAGATCGCTATACCAAAACGCGATTTCTCCCTCATAGTCATATCCGTGACAATTTACGCAACGCCAGGCCTCGGCACCCGTCGGCACGACTCCACCAGTCAACACCGGATCGGCAAGATCCCATAGCGGATTGGCAACACCGACATCCGGCGTACCGCTCTCTACCGGCCAGTTATCAAACAATCGCCCGCCGCGAACGTAATTTGGTGCGAGGGCGATTTGCGCAAAGGTTAGAATATCCGCCCCCTGTGCAATACCCATATCGGGATTTCCCAGGGCCTGGATACCCACCATAAATGAACCGGCAACACCAAAACGTATCTTATGCAGAAACTCCCACGGATTTGTTTTGGCAAGAAAGTCGATAGAGCGTAGCAAAGGAAAGTTTCGACCACTGGAACCATGGCAATTAAAACTAGCGCAACCTGCACCATTCAATCCCGGCAATGCCGGGGTGCGGAACAAATACGAGCCGTTCATAACATCACCAGAAGCATTTTTGTCTGCGCTGATAAAATTGGACGGGCTTTTTTGCACTGCAAATTCGTCGCGCATCGTCATGATAAATAGCGTTAGAGAATAGATATCGTGGTCGGCCAGCTCATTGCCAAATGCGTGCTCAGCGAGATTATTGGCTGCGTCCCCATCATGAAGAAATGTCCAGATCTCGGCATCGGTGGTGTATTTGTAGGTCTTGGCGCCGTTAACAACGCCAGGTATCCCGGTGTAAAAAGGATCTGTCGTGCTTGAGAATACGCCTTCGTTACCAAGATAGTCCCAGCCATGGCAGGAGGAGCAACGAAACGTTTCCTGCCCAAGCATAGGATTGGTCGACGGCCACAAGGGGTGTGATGCGTCAAATGGCGGCGCAGTGGGGCCAGCAAACGACGCCTTCCACCAGCTCTCATATAGCAAGCCACCCATAACCATATTGGCATCGGCCAATTGTGCAGGATCGAAAACGGCTGCGGGATCGCCTGGTGGTGTTGCCATGTTCACTCTGGCCAAAACACCGTTATCGTAACCTTTCCCACTATTTCTTTCCGGTAAGGACTCACCACACGCCCATAACAAGCCAAACAGAACGACCAACACCGAACTGTATTTTGTCATCACAGTGCCTATAAACAGGTTAATCTAAAACGAAATCGACGGGAGGACTTCAGACATGTTGTTATGATGAGATGAGTTCTCTCTCCCCACAAATACTCTGTGTTTTGCTGCACGTTGTTTTTATGCAGCTAAGCTTAGCAGAAAAGAAGAATTTCACCACCATTTGGCGCAACGGTGACTCATATTAAACCAAGCTCAGGTACAGCACTGCTGTACCTGTCTATCTATGGAAGGTAGCCGCCGATGTTAACCGATGTACGATCTGCCGAAATTTGTCATCTACCTTGAAGCCCTCTTCAAGGTGGTCTAGTGACTGATCGATTCCCTCCTGGACGAGAGAAATCAGGTTCTTTTCCTGAGCTTCTGATAGCCCCCAGCTTATAAACGTAGATTCCAAACCCAGAAGCATTCCATCCATTATTCGCTGACTTTTTTCCTTGTGGAGAATTTGCTCTGCTTCAATTTCTCGCAAGGCCCGGTTGGACTCGACTATGACACGGGCCAGTATGTCGCTCAATTGTATGGCCTTCATCTTCGACTCCGCCCCTTCCACCAACATCGCCAGATGATCTCGATAACGTCCACGCTTATCATCGTCTTCCGGCATATCCTTGAGTAATAGCGAGACGCTACCATACGTAATGATACAGCGCTGACCTTTTTCTATTATGCGTTTGTCATCTTTAAGACGATACAACAGCTCTGCCTCGAGAGGCGGAACGGTTTCACCACTGGAAAGATTGACCATCCCGCCTTCGGTACGAATCTGTACGGTACACTCCACGGAAAAACCTTTTACTGCTGCAATGATCGTCCGAGCGAGATCCTTAGCCGTTTTACACGAGAAAGAATTGCGCAAGAAATCTATTAACAAGCCCTGCTCGCCCCAGCTAGTCATCGCTGTCATTGCCGTTTGCATCGCATTGGCAGAGTCTTTACTGGTATTCTCAATCAAATCCTTGCTTGAAATGGCGTGCTTAACCTTGTGTAATAACTCCTCAGGTTTGACTGGTTTCACCAGATAGTCACTGCCACCTGCCTCATACCCTGCAATAATCTCCTCGGTACTGTCGTGCGCCGAAACAAATATGACATTGGTATTTTTATGCTCACTATCGTCCTTGAGCTTTTTGCACGTCTCGTAGCCGTTCATCACTGGCATTTCAACGTCCATCAATATTACGTCTGGACGAGGCTCACGCTTTGCCATCTCCACGCCCTTCTGCCCATCAGTAGCAACCAGAATGGCATATTCCTCTTTTAGATTCTCGACCAGTACCTGTATATCCTCGGGCGAATCATCAATGATCAATACTTGTTTCTTCAGTGCACTCATAAATTTTTCCTCCAAAATTCTTTCGCCACGTTGCTGAAACATGCGCCATGCCGAATCTGTTTCGCTGTGTAATACCTGTACTACTTTCCAATTCTGACTACTCGCGCCTCTCCAACTGTTTGCGATTGCTGCTTAAGTGAACCGATGCAGCGCCTGGTTTCATCTATGTCATACTTCATCAATGATGCGTAGATATTTTCCACACCGCTGACCCACTGGCTGCTGGCGACACGCTTTAATAAGGCATCCACGCAGGTTTGCGCCATTCCAATATCGCTATCCAATAGGCCGTGAATTTCATCCAGTGTCCTGTTAAGTTGATCGCCGTCTATACTTTCTGATTTTTCCCGAGATTCCGGTTTCTTTTCCTGGCTAATCGCATCGATCGCAGCAATAACCTCTTTCAGCGCGGCTTTCAAATTGTCCATTTCGCTATAAACCGCTTCGCTGTTTTTTCTGCGACAGGACTGTTCGACGCTCGCCGACACTTGATGCAAGCGATGCGCGCCGATATTGCCACCACTACCTTTCAAACTATGGGCAACTCTAGCGGCGTCTTCCCATGCACCGTTTTCCACTAATTGCATGAGTTTCTCATCGCTACGCGCTTGCTTCTCTTTGAAGCCTTTAACAATGCGCAGATAGGCCTCGTAATTCCCCCGCAGACGACTAACACCGTCTTCAATATCTAAACCCTCTACAACAGGTAACGATGTTACTTCTTGGCTTTGTGATACTTCTTGCGTCTTGGATGTGTTAGTCACGGGCTTCACGTATTTTGAAATCTCCTGTATGACGACCTCTGGTCTGATGGGCTTGGTCACATGTGCATTCATACCCGCCTCCAAACTCCTCTCCGCATCGCCTGAAAGGGCATTTGCAGTCATCGCTAAAATCGGCAGATCTGTATATTCACCACCCAAAGAACGTATCTGTCTGGCTGCCTCAAGCCCATCCATGACTGGCATCTGTATATCCATGAGAACAATCGCATACTTCTTTCTTTGTACCTGTTCGAGTGCCTCTTTTCCGTTATCGCAAATGTCTATATCAAACCCATAGGTGAGTAATAATTCATTAGCCACCTCTTGATTGACGGTATTATCATCAACAAGTAACAAGGGGACTGAGCTGAAATCGGGATCATCCTGGTTCTTTTCGCTATGCGGGCTGTTTATACTCGCTTGCGCATTACCATACGATCCGGTAATCACATTTAGCAAATCCATATGGCGAATTGGCTTGGTCAGCCATTCATATTTGTCTGAAGCCTCATTCATCAAATGCGGATATGTCAGGATCACTAGTTTGGTATTTCGGTTTCTTTGATCGTCTTCAATTTCTTTTGCCAACAGAACACCATTGATTTTCGGCATCAATAAATCGATAAAAATCAGATCAAACGGCGTACCGGCTTTATGCTGTTTATCGATCAAGGAAAGTGCAATATCCCCGTCCTCTGCATCCATTACGCTCCTGATTCCCCTGGCCTCAAGCAAGGACATCAACACTTTCCGATAAGTCTGATTGTCATCTATTATCAATATGCGCCGACTTCTTATTTCCTCTGACAGTATATTTGCGTCTTCTCCGCCGGTAATCACTTCCATCGGAATTTCAAAACTAAAATCTGACCCTGTCCCAGGAGCGCTTACGACTTTTAACTCTCCACTCATGGCCTCGACAAGGCGTTTACATATCACCAGGCCGAGTCCTGTACCGCCATATTTTCGGGTATGAGAACTGTCCGCCTGATTAAAGGCCTGAAACAGTTTTTTCTGTTGCTCTGGTGGAATCCCAATTCCGGTATCTTGCACGCCAAACCACATGTGCCCGTTGAGCATATAGACATAAACCGCGACATGACCATCTTCGGTAAACTTAATCGCATTATTCATCAAATTGGTAATGACTTGTCTCAGACGGGTCGGATCACCACTCACCAACTGCGGCACTTTCGGATCGATAGAGCAAATTAGCTCCATACCCTTTTCATGCGCTGCTTTTGCTAGCAGAGCCGCCGTTTCCTCGACAACAGTGACAGGAGAAAAGGGAATAAATTCAAACTCCAGTTTTCCAGCCTCAAGCTTGGAAAAGTCCAGGATGTCGTTTATAACGGTTAACAACATTTCACTAGAGCCTTGCGCTGTATCGAGATAACGTTGTTGCTTGTCGCTAAGCTCTGTGCGTTCCAGTAGCTGCAACATGCCCAGAATTCCATTCATGGGCGTGCGTATTTCGTGACTCATCGTCGCGAGAAACTGGCTTTTCGCTACTGTCGCCTGCTCCGCTTCCTCTTTGGCTGAGATCAGCGCCTTATTCAGTCGTTCCTGCTCGGTCTGACGCCTGGCAGCGTAAATCAATTCTGCGCACGTTCTTAATATCGGACCGACATTTTCTGCGACACTCTGATCGAACCCACTATCGCGATTGGCGAGACCTATGACACCGAGTATTTCCTCTCCCCTGAGCAAAGGAACCCCAAGAAAATTTTTTATCTCTAAATGTGAGTCCGGAAGTATGAATTTTCTTTCGTCTCCGGCTACGTCATGGCAAATAACGTATTCCTTAGTCTCCAGTATCTCGCCAAACATCATGTCCAAATTATGTATTTCTTTTCCCACGACCCTGGTAAGATCAAAGGCATTGCGTTCTTCCTCTGATTCTCCCTGGCCGACTACCGCGTACAACTTCATGTATGGCTTTTGCGATGAGTCAAAAAGCACCTCGCCGATGAAACCGTAACGACTACCGGTAAGATTAACCATATCGGGTAACAGCCCATTGAATACTGCAGTGGGATTACCGCTACTGATAAACCATGACTGTGCCCGGTTAATCGCTTCGATTTGTTGTTCCTGTACCGAAATTCGCTCTTCTTTATTTAGTGGACGCAAGGATTCTTTTGAAAAATATTTTGATTCTGATCTACTTCTATCAGCCAATTCTTTTGTGGCATGAGTCCTATCCTGCCAAACCACTCCTGCATAAAATACCAGTGCAAGTGAAATACTGAACCCATAAAACAACATACTAACCGACTTCGCATCAGTAGTGACTTTTTCTTCGCCGCTACTAACGACAAGTAAGCGACCTGCGAGTTTGTTGTCAAGAACCAGGAGTTCCTCCAGGGCATATTGATAGATTTCCAGTTTTCTATTCGGCACGCCATCCACGGCATAGAGAATACTATCGCTACTGTCATAAACGACGATTTTTCGCCAATGGTTGTGATGCGCCAACTGTCTATCCAACAACTTTTTCAATTCCACATGATCTTCCATCCTGGTCGCGAGAATCGAAGCAAGAGTCGTAAGGATCGACTTTTCTCCGTTCACAAAGTCATTCTCAATTGAATTGACGTAGGATGGGATAAGGTAAAATTTCGATAGTAAAACGCATACCATGAAAATGGTCATGAGAGATAACGCCAATTTATACCGTTCTTTCATACGTTTTTACTTTGATTATCGGACACAGACATCGGTGATGTTGAAAAATAGTTCACTTGCAAGCTGGCGCAATGTCTAAGTTCTATTCAATAAGATCTAAACATTCAGAGTAGCCGACTAAACCAGATTTTATTTGTCGAAAATATCTCAATATCCGACTCACTACGCGATAACACACGTCACCAAAACAATATTGCTATCGGTAAATATCAAGACGATGCTAACCAGCTACAATCTTTTTTTACATTTTCCGAATGCATCATTCGTCGACTATTCAACATCGCATAACTGGATATGGAGTTATTTTACTGTGGCATATACATGAATGGGAAACTCGTGACAAACTAATACCCGGTGACATCAATGTCTGTCACCATGCACTAGTAACATCACTTATTTCATGAAGAATGGAAACCACTATAATTTAAATGAATGGATCGCCCGTTGTTATAGATATATTTCTACAGGCGACGTAAATACCTCTAAACCGCAATTTTTTTATTCATTCGTTCAAGCACGTTGACGATCTTTTGTTCGAGAACAGCGGCTTGTATTGGCTTGCACACATACTCATCTACGCGATACTGTTGCGCCAATTTAATAAAACCCTGACCACTATTTGACGTCAACATTATAAAGTGTATTGAATACGAGTCTGCGCTACGCCTCGCCACTTTTAGAACGTCTATACCGCACAGCTGTGGCATATCCCAGTCGCATATTACCAAATCGATTGGCGACTGTTTTATCTTTGCCAGTGCTTCAACACCATTCTTAGCCTCTACTATCTGGGTAATCCCGATAGAATTCAGAATGGCCGTTACAATACTTCTCATGGTCTTCATATCATCAGCCACGAGTACTGTCAGATGTTCATAGCGGGACGTATTCATTGTTGTCTATCTCCTTGCATTCATTTTTCTTATCGGCCTGTGAGATACAATAAAAACTGATGTTTTCTCGAAAAGATAACCAGTACCGGGATGCGTCCTATGATTGTGAGTCGCATCACATGCGACAAGTGATGTAGGCACAAATTATTGAACATCGACTTATTTTGCAGATTACCATCTGGGATCTCACATCGTAGGGCTAAAAGAAAGTACATGGAATCTGTACGTCTATGCCATTGGAATCGAACTAAACAATCACAGGCCAACCAGGAATGGAATAGTTCCGAAATACAACTACTTTAGTATTAACCAATATCATAAATTTTTAGATTTTTCTCGACTATACGATATAGGCTGTAGAGGCCAGGCTTTTATGTCTATCAAAGTATTGAATAGAAAATTACTCATCTCCCTGATGCTGTTTGCAGCGGCAGGACCACTCTATGCGGCTGCACCTTGCAACAACTCAAACCGCAAGGTAGTTACACTGCAGGATATTTCTTTTGGCATCGCGGGTTCATTTGCGGTCGGCGGAACAGTTGATGTCTCGCCGACCGGATTTCGCGCCGCGACAGGTGATGTTGTGCTGTTAGGTGGAACGTGGAGCGCGGCAATATTTCAAATACAAGGTTGCGCCAATGATCTAGTGACGATTAGTCTGCCTGTCGCGGCTCAGGCATTACGCGCCGGGGGCGGCGGAAAAATCGATGTCATGAACTTCGTTACCCAACCTACCCATACGACCCCTTATATTCTCGATGCAACTGGCGCCATGCAGTTTAGAGCCGGCGCATCGCTTATTCTGAGGCCATTTCACCCTGCCGGTGTATATACCGGACAAGTTGCCATCGACATCTTGTACAACTAATACAACCGCTAGTAAGTTATTTGAACACAATTATCTACTTCCGGTTTTAGAATTATTCTTTCTTCCTTATTCTTTTGAACTAATTCACACATTTATTCTTTTATTTTTTTCGAACTCCATCACTGTTTCTATGTAACGCATTGTAAAAAAGGGTATCGCGGACGTTACATTGTGTACTTGTTACAGGGAAAGTGTACGACACAAATTCTTGTAATTTTTGGAAGTAAGCGAAGGGAGTTGCTGAACGTGGTCAATCCGTGACCCTGCCGAAAAAGTGTAAATGGCAGGTCCTTTTTAAGGGGTGTTTAGTTATGAAATTAGGCAAACTAGCAATTGCAGTTGGTTTAGCGGTTACCGCTACAATGTCATCTAGCGTAATGGCTGCAACAGCGACTTCAAACGCAACAGCGAATATCGTTACTCCGATCGCCATTACCAATACAGCGGCCTTGGACTTCGGTTCGTTCTCTCACGGTGGCGCTGCTGGTACAGTAGTTGTTGACACCGCTGGTGTGCGTACCTTTACAGGTGCCATCACTTTGATGGGTGTCACTTCAGCTGCTGCGGCTTTCGACGTAGCCGGTACACCAAGCTCACTGTTCTCCATTACCTTGCCTGCCAGTACCATACTGAGCAATGGTGTGGATAACATCACGATAGATACATTCTTGAGTAATCCGGCCGTTGCAGTAGGCGGTGCGCTCGACGCGACTGGTGCTGCGGTAGTTAATGTCGGTGCGACGCTGAATATCGTTGGTACAGAGTCTACTGGCGCATATACAGGTTCATTCGACGTGACTGTTGATTATCAATAAACAAAAGAATATTTCTTAACTAAAGGCGGGTATCTTTACCCGCCTTTTTCTTTACAGGATCTGCACACTTTCTACCCTAAGTGTCTTAAAGGATTAAACCTCTTCTACCGATAACACACTAGTCAGGTTTAACTCCCCGTATAGCAAGCGGAATTCTAAGTCTATTGAGGTTGATGATGTTTGCAAAAAAGCACTCCTTTAGATCGCTGTTCTACCACCAGGTATATGTACTACTTCTATTAATCACGTTTCTCGCATTGGGGAGCGGCCAGGCATTCGCCCAACTTTTGGTCGCGCCTACCCGAGTGGTTTTCGAGGGAAATGAGCGATCGGCTGCAGTCAATCTGGTGAATACCGGCAATGAAGCCGCATCTTACCGTATTCGCTTTGAGCGCAAACGTATGTTATCCGGTGGTGGTATGGAGGCAGTCGAAAAACCTGTTGACGGAGAATTGTTCTCGGACAATTTTGTCCGCTTTGCACCGCGCCAGGTTACCCTCCAACCTGGACAATCTCAGACGGTGCGACTGATGTTGCGACGCCGTCCTAATATGGAAGATGGCGAGTATCGTTCCCATTTGTTGTTTCAAACCATCCCGAACAAAGATGTATCCGGTGGAATCGAAGCCTTCAAACGCGATAGTGGCAACGAATTGAGTATTAGTCTCACTCCAGTATTTGGCGTATCGATACCAGTTATCGTAAGACAAGGCCGCACCAGCGCCGAGGTCGGTCTAACTGAACTCAAAGTGTTAACACCCGACGACAAACAACAGCCTCCAACCTTATCCATGCGTATGGAACGTAAGGGTAATGCGTCGGCATTTGGAGATATTGCCGTGTACTACCGCAAACCTGGGGCGAAAGAGAAAGACAAAGGCATCGTCGTAGGGAGAGTAAACAATGTCGCCGTCTATACTCCCAATGCCTTTCGCAGCGTTGAGTTTCCATTAAACCAGGCACCTGACGTTAAATTGAAAAAAGGTGAGTTACATGCGGTCTTCAGGGAAAAAGAGGATCAGGGTGGAAAAGTACTCGCAGAAGCCCGACTCGGCTTACCTTAAATCGGCACGACTACTCTTATTACTCCTCTGCATGCTGGCATTGAGTCCGCAGCTTTACGCTGCGGAATTAATGCCTACGAAAGCGCCTTGGATCACACCAAACGACGACGACCTGCGTCTGGTTGAAGTGCGCTTTAAACAATACATACTCGCCAAAACAATCATTATTTACGAAAGCACGGGGGGCGCGCTATTACCGATAAGAGAGATAAGCGCGATACTGGATATTGCATTAGAAGTTGATATCGTCCACGGCACCGTGCAGGGCTTTGTATTTGATGAGTCGCGCACCTTCTTTCTAGATGTCAAGAGAAGCCAGGTAACTCTCTCAGGTATAGAGCAGCCATACAACAGAAATCGTGTCGGCTACTACGAAGACGATATTTACGTTGACAGCAAACTTTTAGGACAGTGGCTCGATATCGTCTTTGACGTAGATTTCTTTGCTGGAATGCTATTTGTTCGAACCAGCCAGATTCTCCCTTTCGAAGCCAAGATGGAAAGGGAAGCGAATATAAAAAAAATGAAATCGAGATACCGGAAAAGAGAGTTCGACTACAACGTCTCCCCCCCAGTCTTTAGAGCGTTCGGAATACCCAGTATTGACCAGACGTTGAGACTGAGCCTTACACGGAATCACTCGCAAGCGTTCAACAAGCTCGCCTACTATACCGGTTACTTATCATCTGAAATTTATGGTATGCAAGGCACGGTCTATGTTGACGCCAACAACACCGAAGGTATGGGGGACATGCGCTGGCAACTGCGCCGGGTACATCCGGACAATATTTTGCTAGGCGGACTGCGTGCAAACGAGTTTCGTTACGGGATGGTGAGCACTATTAGCCTACCTATGATCATGTCGCCAGGCAATTACGCTCATGGCTTCTACGTCAGCAACTTTCCCAACGACCGACAACTGGAATTCGACAGACAGACTTTTTCCGGTGATTTGCTTCCTGGCTGGGAAGTCGAACTTTATCAGAACAATACCCTGGTCGGCTATCAGGAAGCGCGTTCTGATGGTCTTTACGAATTCAATGACATTCCACTTTTATTTGGCAACAATTTTTTCAAATTGAAATTTTACGGCCCACAGGGACAAGTTAGAGAAGAAAACAAACAATATTATCTCAGCAATTTACTCACGCGACCGGGTCAACGCTATTACCGCACCATGTATAGTTATGATTCGGCGCTAGACCTGCACCGAGTTGGCTGGAATTATGAGATAGGCATGAACAAGCAGGTATCAACTGTATTCAGGGCAGCGTATCTGCCGGTTAACGATAAAGAGTTAGGTTTCTTCTCTACCGGCGTACGCGCCTTTGCCGGACCATTCTATTTTCAGGCCGATGCAAGCATCAATTCCGAAAAAGGCATTGCGGGTGAAATGGGACTTCAAACACGCTGGCGCGACATAACTCTTAGCTATCGTCACGGTGAGTTCAAAGATTACCAAAGTGACACCAATATCATTTACGCCGATCCCATTCTACGCACTGACCAGGCTAGCCTGAGTCTTGCTATCCCGGCGACGCCATGGACGTATCGCATGCCACTCCTGTTTGAAGGTCAACTCTCTCAACATGCATCCGGGTATTATCGCTACGAACTGCGCAACAAAATCTCTTCCGTTATCGCCGGGGCCTATATTTCACATGATGCAAAACTGACTGCTACCCGTGATGGCATCAGCGAACAATCTGCCCACGTTCTGATGAGTAAACGGATTGGTATTTTCAACTTCAGGACAGAAACAAACTACGAATTGACCGACAAGATACACCCGCGTGATATCTCCGCAGGACTTGACGGCAGCATAATTGGTCGGATTCGTTACATGCTCAACGTCAAGAAAGAATCGCTTAGCGATAACTATTTGTACTCCGCCGGACTCAACGGCATTTTTCAAAAGACTTCCCTGCGACTGGACATGGGATACTCAACAAACGATACCATTAGCGTTAATTTCTCTATGGGGACGGGAGCGGCATTTGATCCACGCACTCGCGGCTGGAAACGCGATGCTTCGCCTGTTGCAGATACCGGCATGTTATCCTTGCGCGTGTTTCTGGACAAAAATAGAAACGGCACTTTTGACGAAGAAGATGATCCTATTAGTGGCGTCGGATTTCACATTAATGGGTATCCCAAATTTGAATTTACTGACGAAAATGGCATAGCCTTTCTTACGCGACTTCCGGTAAGTGAATATGTCTCGATAGGCGTACGTGAGGAGACTATCGCTGATCCACTTTGGATACCTGAGATACCGGGTATCAAAACCGTGATCAATCCTGGTCGAGTGGCAATATATGATTTTCCGGTCAAGATGACCGGAGAAATAGACGGCGTCACATTTATCAGTCGTGGCGGTGTTACTAAGGAGATCGGTGAAGTCATGCTGGAGCTGGTTGACAATACCGGCACCGTGATCCAACAAACCACTAGCGCATACGACGGATTTTATGTGTTTACACGCGTCCCCATGGGACAATACACAATACGTGTTGCTGAAGATCAAATTCAACGACTGAATTTGATTCCTGCGACTGAAGTGCCTGTCGAAATTACTACCGATGAAATATTTAAGAATGCGGTGGACTTTACCCTGAGGTTCAGAGGTTAGTTCTCCAGCCATTTTGGCATTTCAAAAAATACCGGCTGTGCGTACAGCCGGTATATTGAAAACAATAGGCATCGAAGTTTAAAACCAGGTGCGTACGCCCACGAGCATTTGCAAATCGCGACGACTGTGTCCATGTGCGACGGCATGGTCCGCGGTGCCACCAAACAGCAACGAAGCATTCACTCCGATATACGGCGCAAATTCCCGCAATAGCTCATAGCGCAGCCGCAGTCCTAGATTGGCATCTGACAAACCGCCACCGGTCTCCCCGCCTGATTTACTATAGACGTTTGCTTCCAGCTCAGGAACCAGTGCCATACGTCGAGTCAACATAATCTCATACTCGGTATCTACGCGTAGATTGACGCGTGCATCGGTATCGACGAACAAACTGATATCCGATTCAAACATCAATGGCGCAACGCCGTATAAGGATACTGCAAACCAATCCTTTGCTACAGGTTCAAAGTCTCCACGCCAGCCGATCTGGATATCCCAGAACGCTGAAATTGCGCGGCTATACAAAAATTGTATCTCAGCCTCTTCTACTGTTGACTCGGCGTATTCCAATTCACCCTTGATCCATAGCTTGTTGTAATCCTTACCCAGCCACAGATCACCGTCCATTAACAATGGAAAGCCATCGGAAGCTTTGCGCGCCTCCAGCTTGTCCAGTGTCAATTTGTACAAAAATGGATCGGCGCCACCCATACCCATGGCGGAGGAACTCACTGCGATTAACACCAATGCAAATAGTTTTTTCATGACTCGCCCCCTTAGCTCACTACCACGGTACGGAACATACCCGCCATGTGATAAATCAAATGACAGTGAAATGCCCACGCCCCTTCTGCGTCTGCAGTTACGCGATAGCTAATCCGTGATCCCGGCTGAACGATGATAGTGTGCTTGCGCGGCAGGTAATTATTGTCGCCGGTTTCGAGATCACTCCACATACCGTGCAAGTGCATGGGATGGTTCATCATGGTGTCATTGACATAGGTAAAACGGACTCGTTCACCAAGGCGCAGGCGAATTGGTTCTGCGTCTGCACTATCGACCCCGTTAATTGACCACATATAGCGACCCATATTCCCGGTGAGATGCAACTCGATCTCTCTCTCTGGCTCTGCGTCCCTGTGTGTCGGGTTGATATTACGTAGATCTGCGTAGGTTAAAACACGACGACCATTATTGCGCAAACCGATGCCTGGATCATCGAGACGATATTGTGGATTATCTGCACGCATGTCCACGTGTGGACCATACTCGGTCTTGGCGTGTTTGACAGGCTTATTGCTAAAGTCAGACGGCGATGAGCCGATATCGCCCGGCATTTTATCGTGACTACTGTGATCCATGCCGTGCTTGGCATGGGTGACGTTCTGCACGAACTTTTCTATTTTGTTCATGCCATGTTCCGAACGACCCAAGCCATGTGCCATAGCATCACCCATATCGTGTCCCGCATGTTCATCGTGTGATGAGGAATGGGAGTCATGGTTCATGTTATTTCCCATATCACTCATATTGTGCTGAGAGTGATCCATTTCGGCGGGAGCGTCGTGCTGCATAGTGTGACCACTGTGATCCATATTATGGCTACTATGGTCCATTTGTTGTTCACCGTGATTCATATTGTGATCACCGTGCGACATACCACTATGCCCACCGTGGCTCATGCCCATATCGGCGTGAGTCAGATCAGCGATCTTATCCATCGCCGGCACTTCTGCGCGCATATTCATGTCAGGCGTCAGCGTTCCACGCGCATAACCTGAGCGATCGATAGACTGTGCGAAAATGGTATAGGCCTTATTGTCTTGCGGCTCTACGATAACGTCATACGTCTCCGCTACACCGATGCGAAATTCATCGACAGGCACAGGCTGCACGTTTTGTCCATCGGCGGCAACCACTGTCATTTTCATGCCAGGGATACGCACATCGAAAAACGTCATCGCCGATCCATTAATAAAACGCAGGCGTATCTTCTCACCTTTGTTAAACATGCCCACCCAACCATCTGCTGGCGTTACACCGTTCATCAGATACGTATAGGTATATCCAGTTACGTCGGCCAGGTCGCGCTGACTCATACGCATATTGCCCCACATCAGACTATTGCTGATGGCGCTGCCCAAACCTTGCTTACTGACATCGCGAAAGAAATCACCGACAGTGCGTTCCTGAAAATTATAGTAGTGGCTCATTTTTTTGAGCTTGGCATAGACTGCGGTGGGATCTTCATCGGTCCAGTCCGACAGCATCACGACATATTCTCTATCGTATTTAAATGGCTCAGGCTCACGCGGATCAATAATAATCGGCCCGTATAAACCGGTCTGTTCCTGGAAACCCGAGTGGCTGTGATACCAATAGGTGCCAGACTGTTTTACTGGAAACTGATAGGTAAAGGTTTCGCCCGGTGCAATACCATTGAAGTTTGTTGATATTCTGGGCACACCATCCATAGAGGCCGGTAGTATCAAACCATGCCAATGAATCGAAGTCGTTTCACGCAAGGTATTGGTCACCTTGAGCGTTACAGTCTCCCCTTCCTTCCAACGCAACAAGGGCGCTGGTAGTGAACCGTTTACCGTCGTCGCAACACCAGGAGAGCCAGTGAAATTAACCGCCTGTTCACCAATCGTGAGATCAAACGTCGTCCCTTTGAGGACAGGCATCATATGGTGTTGATGACGCATTTCCGCCAACAGGCGATAAGGCGTCATCCCCAGCGCCAGACCCGCGCCACCCAAAGCGAGACCCTGCACAAAACGTCGGCGTGATGAATCAATCGAGAAATTATTCTTCATAAGTCGTTCGTCCAAAATAATTGATAGAACACCCGTCATAGAACGGTTCTTTGACAGATGATAAGGCTAACTACAGATCTGGACTAAACGCGAGGCGGTCGGAAGTGCTCGAAGACAGATAGATAGATAAATTGGTGATGTTCGGGTTGGAAGGCAATCTCAGCGAAATGAGCGTCTGTCTGAGGCAGCAGAAGCAGACCGATAAACGTACAGTCGTCACATGGATTAACAAAGCAGTTCTCGTCCACATGTGAGCTATGATCGCCTGTCATCGCGTGTTCACCATGTCCAGCGGTCTGGTGCATCATGTGGCTTTGTTCCGACTCTGCCGGCATGGTATGCACGGCGCTCGCCACAACCGACTGTAACGGGGCGAAAGCGACGATCAATACCAGCAGATAGGCTAACAAGCTGTTTTTCATATAAAACTGCGATAAAAACCCTGGACAGAAAGATACTACCAGAGACTTGGAACAAAATTAAGCTGAAAAGTTACAAAAAGCTTCGCACTTTTTATGTGTTGATAAAAAACCGGGTCGGCAGTAGTAATTCCCTGCATCGACCCGGTTTATTCATCAGCTTAGTTCGCTGCCCAGGCTGGAAGGTCTCCGAGCTGAACCCAGATGATTTGCAGATTGTTTTTACCAACGTCAAGGCGATGTTGAAGCACGACAGGTCGATTATTCATGTAAGCAGAGCGTAGAGTTTCGACTATTTGTGCATTGGCTTCACTTTCACCATGTAGGCGCACGCCAAAGACTTTACCGGGTTGACTATCCAGAGTTACCAAGACTTCTGCATCCAGAAAATCACCATTTTTCCCGATTTCCAGGTTTTGTTGTTGCGATCGAAACATCGTGATCTTTCCCTTTACTTCCTGCCCATGGCCATGCGGTCCGGCCAAAGTTGGAGGCGTATCAGCAAACGACGCGCCTGATAAAAGTAAAAGAAAAGTAAAAGGGAGTAAAAGCGTAACATATTTCAACATGATCATTTCTCCTTGTCTCGAATGACAAATGTCTAGCGATAGAAATAATTACAAAACTTTTCATGGCCGACACAGTAAGAGTTTCCGATTTGTGAAAAAAAAAACGCCGAAAAATATTCTCACTGTAGTTGTTCTACGATCTCACTTACTCCATGAGAAGCCTGTCCTTACTAAGTTAATGCCCCACATAAATTCTTATTTTCATGGTGCCAGTATCGCGACAAAACATTAACAATCGTTGTCCAGGAGATTACTTTTTATTAACAAATCTTTTTACCGTATAAATTTCTTCTTTAGACTTGTGAGTTATTGCTTACTATTTTCGTAATGCTACATTTCATAATCCACCTCCCGCCTTTCACTTCGGCATTCAAAAACAAAAGGCTTTATTGCCTGATGATCGGCATGATTCTGATAGTCGTCCAGGGCTGGTTGGGATTCAAACTCGGAATACAAAACAACATCACTGGCGGCATCTGACTCGGTGATGTTGATACCTAACTCCATCGTGATCATGCCCGGGATTTTGCCATTGAGAGATTCCAGCTTTTCCTTGATTAATTTCGCATTAGTAGCTTTGTCATTTCCGAAAGCGCTTTCTTTTAGCTTCCACATCACAATGTGCTTAATCATCTCTATTCCTCTACGTTTTTGGTGCACCAAACCAGGCCGACAAAGCATCGGATAAACCCTGTTCGCTCAACATACCGTTAATTTCGCGCCGTGGCTCATCCATGTTCAACAACCGCGTTGTGACATCACAGAGAGTCGCATGACGCGTAGCAACCGGGTGGCGCTCTACATGGTAGGTGTCGAGTCGGTACCATAGACCGAAATCAAAACCTCACGCAACTCCTCCAAATCTGGCTCGCCATAGTGTTCGACGTCCTTTTTCAGTGAGCGCTGTGTTAACGAGTTCACAGGAAAAATGTCGATTAATTGCGTGTGTACCCACGCTGTCCTGCTTTAAACTGAATACGGGCACAGCAGCCAGCATCAAGCCGGTGGGACCGGCACCTGCAATAATGACGTCGGCATCATACATAACGAAGATCTGCTGCAATAGTCGGTGTCAAATTCCACTTGCTTCATACATAAAGAAACATACACATGAGATGCAGCCCTGTTATAAACTCCGAGCATAACAAAGGAAAGAGGGCTTCGCCTGCCACTTAGTTGCACAAAGTCAAATGTTTATTTGACAAAAATAGGCGCAACTTCCTGGCATCGTCAGTCTGGCATCGAACACGAGTTTCGCTCCTAATCCGCCAGAAACTTAGTACGTCACTCAGTTTTATCCTTCTCCTAATATTACGTTCACCCGGCTTTTTCACAATCTCAAATTGGAAAGAATCCGTGGAATTTAAGACAACTCATTTATTAAACACATGATTTGCGAAAAAATCGACAATCTTCGACCTATGAAACATGATACACTGGCGTTGATTCGAATGAGTTTGCAACGGTGATACGAGTTCCTGACCAGCCTTTAAGGAATCTTTTCTAAAAGCTAACGGTGACAACGCGTTCGAAGTTCTAATCCGTTCAAGTGCAGATGCTGCCCGTCTAATTCAGGCGCAGCAACGACAGGAATATCCATGAAACAGACTTCCGGTACTCAATTTTTTCTTTCCAAGTTGCTTATTATGTTGATATTGGCGGTTTATGGGTGTGGCGGCGGCTCACCGAATAGTCAATTTCATATCGGCACGGAAGACTTCAAAGTCGAATTTCCATCCGCGCTCGATGGATATCTGACGGAAGATATGCAATTGATAGCGAGGGTAAAAGTTGACGAAACTTCAACCTTTTCGTTGAGTGTGGATCCAAAAAACAAATTGGTATTTGGCTCTATCCCCGGACTCTCCAACGGTGAACATACGCTAGTAATTGAATATGCGATAAAGATCGATAACGACGAAGTTATTATTGCCCGAAACACGATACGCATTAATATCGGGGATTTCGAAATACTGGTGTTGGATAATCAGGTTTTAGTTTACATTGATAGCGATTCGGACGGAGTAACAAATATTGATGAATTAAAATCTGGAACCTATTTTACTGATGGAAACAAGTATTCGGTTGGCGGAACAGTAATCGGTCTTTCGGGTAGCGGACTGGTTTTACGAAATAATAATCAAGAAAATCTCACTATCGGCGCTAATGGAGATTTTGCATTCCCAACACAATTGGCAAGTGATAGCACATACGCGATAACAGTTCTTTCGCAACCAGGATCGCCTAGTCAGATTTGCAAAGTCGACAATGGCAGCGGCACAGTCAGCAATGCTGACATAAACAACATCGTCGTTTCATGTGTCAGGTCTTACACTGTTGAAGTCGCCGTTAACGGGCTCAGCGGAACTGGACTTGTATTGCAAAATAGCGGGGGAGATAATCTATCGGTGGTCAGTAACGGTACATTTAGCTTTGCGACGAAACTCATTGCGGGCAATACCTATGAGGTTACCATTTTTGCGCAACCTCTTTCACCTAAACAAATCTGCGAAGTTATAAATGGCAGCGGTACTATAAGTCAAACAGACATAACCAATATCAGTATTAATTGCGTTACAGATATTGATCATTCAATTGCTATTAATGTCAAAGGCCTGCATGGTAGCGGATTGGTGTTGCAGAACAACAACACCGATGATTTATCGGTTAACAGTGATGGTCCAGCGATTTTCACTACCCCTGTACGAGATGGCGACACATATCATGTCAGTATACTCACCCAACCAAATACGCCAGACCAGACATGCATGGTGAATAACGCCACTGGCACGGTGAATGGTAATGATGTCAACCTCGACGTATATTGTCATGCATTCAGTGCGACCACATGCGATGGGCCTGTTATCGATGGTGCATGTGCCTTATCGATGGTGAAGGTAGCGGATTTCAGTTCGGTACTCTGCGTAGATAATTTAGCCACCAACAATTGTCCATCAGCATCGGAACTCTATTATGGCCAGGATGGTAATAGTACGATTAATCCTGAGTCGTTCACAAATAACGGCACTGTGATTTCTGAAGCCGTAACTGGCCTCGTCTGGACGCCTACAGCATATGCAGCGGACACTTTAACTCTAGCAATCGATCAATGTAACAGCTTAGCATCATCTAACTTTGGCGACCGGAACGATTGGCGTGTACCAAGTATCCGTGAACTTTCCCGTATCGCGTCAAAAAATGCAAATACTGGTTCCTGGCCCACAGAATTCAATACGCCACAAAATTCTTACTGGTGGAGCACAACCGAAGCAAAAAACCTAGCTGGCTGGCAAATAGGCATGTCGGGAAACTGGCCGTGGACTGTTCTTGAGCAATCAGATGGCACAGGCGGTTTTGCCGGAGCACGGTACGTTTACTGTGTTGGTGGCTCACAAATGGCCGGTACCTGGGGAGTACATCCCGATAGTGTCACGGTTACTCATACGGTTACAAACCTGATGTGGCATCGCGCGTCCAGCTCCAATCTAACTGACTGGGATAACGGACTGCAGTATTGCCAAAATTCCAATGTTGGCGGCTATACGGATTGGCGTGTACCAACCTTACGTGAATACATGTCGGTACTGGATTATGTCAACAATACGGCAATATATATGGCGGATGTATTTACGGATGTGAAGGACGTACCAATGTTAACTTCCACACCGAATCGCATTGGCGTCGGATACATCGAAATTGCCGCCGTAAATGAGCACACTGGCGTGGTATCGCAGTACAATGTTAATTCGCTAAACGGCGGAGTACGATGCGTTCGCGGCCCCATTTTTGAAACGCCTAAATGTGAGCTCAACCCACCGCCCTCTGTTGTTACAGATTTCATAGTTTCCGCAACTCAAGGCGACGATTCATTACCAGATCCGGCATGTCCTGTTTATAAGACCTTAACTGCCGCAGTTTCTAATGCATTACCGAATTCAACGATTTGGGTAGCGCCAGGTGTGTACGATAGCGCAAATGGCGAGGTATTCCCGATTACGCCAACGAACAATATCGTAATTATCGGAGATGCTGCCACTCGCGGCCTAAGCAGCACGCCGACCCTCATTAGTGGAAGCGCACAAGTCGGTACAACTGGTTATTCGGCAGCTTTTTATGACAATATAGGCATTACAATTAAAGGGCTAAATATTGTTGGCGGCTCCGCTATACGCAATTTCGGCATCTTCAGTGAAGACGCAAATAGTATTATCCAACAAAACACTTTTGATGGTTCCTATGGCGGCGTACGACTGTATGGAACAGGAGCTCCCGATGTTTCGGCAAACGACTTCAATACCAGTTCATATGGTACTTACATTACTAAGACAGCCGATGTAGCAATCATCAATAACAATCTTTTTTCCTCCCCAGCACTACCGATAGACAATGTCAGCGGTAACGCAATGATACAAAACAACGAAATTATTGGTAGTGGCCAGGTTGGTATACAGGTTCAAAATGGATCACCTTTTATTGAATGGAATACCTTTACCAATGAGAGCTATACCTATGGCGCGATTACGCCTTCGTCCGACTCAACACCGCAAATTTACCGTAATACATTTAATGTAAATAGTGGTCACGTTATCTTCATAAGGGGCAATGCAGCACCCGAGTTAGGAACTACGCAAGTTGATGGCGGCAATACTTTCCTCGGAACCAGTGGTTTTGCGATTGAGTCTGAATCACCTGCAACAGTTAGTGCGATTGGAAATACCTGGTATTCAAATCCACCCAATTGCGTTTCTGAAATTGTAGTCACAGGCGGTGGCACAGTAATATGGGGTGCAGTCTCAGGGGAATCGTGTCCTTAAAATGGATTCTATATGGTGGTGATGCTGATCTCAGAAATAGAGAAAGCGTCACCACCATGCCATAGGAGACTTTTTCAATCTGCCCTATATCACGCCATGTATTCCGTTGGCTTCTTAGCTAACACTTTTGTCCGACTAACTCAAAATTAGCCACCTGGAAGTCAAGCTAAAGCCAGATAAATATCGGTAACCGCTTCATTCTCTGCCACATCCGGATAAAACTTTACTCGTTGCACAAACAACGGAAAATCTCTCGGCTCCTCGCCACTCTGTGGTAACCACTCCGCGTAGAGAAAGTGTATTGCCTCCCCAAGAGCATCATCTGAACCCACAAATCGTGATCGCGCACAACGCCCTGCAGGTATAATCTTTTCAACCAAGCCTGCGTCATTGCCTGTCAAATCCATATCTGTCTCCACCCCGATATCCAAGCTATAGTCACCAGGTGCGACTTCACAGGGATTGTTGTGGAGGATGTTGAATGTCGCGTTCTTTGACGGAGCCAGATCATTCTGCTTACGCCATTGAATAAACTTTCGAATACTGTCACCAATAGTTTGCGGATCACCGTGGTGTTCCAGTACCGCAAGGCGGGTTCTATTAAAATTGACTATTTCTATACTTTGGCTCATGTCTACCGCTGCCATGTTCTGTCTCCTAATTTCCGCCAGTTGTTGACGTGTGTCATTCCAGGGAGACCACTGCGGATTCTTGCGAAACTGACGGGGAGATTGCCCCGTCCCCTTGCGAAAGGCACGCGAAAAAGATTCCGCGGCCTCAAACCCACTCGCCAGCGCTACCTCAATTATCTGAGTGTCCTCGCGAAAGGCTAGTAGATAACTGGCTTTCTTTAAACGACACAACTGAATATAACGGTAGACTCCGATGCCATACATCTCCGAAAACAGACGATGGAAATGATATTTCGAAATTGCCGCAATTCGACTCATGTCCTCAACGTTTAAGGTTTCGTCCAGATGGCGATCTATATGCTCGAAAACTTTGAGGAAACGAGTATGAAACTTGCTCAGTCTATGGGTCATTTGCGTTCTCTCTGGTACCGGAAAGCATACTGCAGGCAGTTGCCCGTATCCTGACGTATCTTGCTAAATTTGACCATGCTAATCGGATCACTATTCGGTCTGTAGTGCAGGACATCGCCCCCTTGCCCGCTGCCGATCTCTTAGAAAAAGCGCACTTTGGCGCACCAAGAATTGCCGTCATAATTATCCGGGAGCCCTGTTTCCAGCATATCCATATCTTTGGCGCGATAATTGTATTGAGAATTCGATGTCGGAAAATACTGTCAAATCCCAATCAACGCATTGAATAACTCTATGACGCGTGACGCCAATACCGCGCTACAGTCACCCGAGCTAAAATCTTGACTACGTTCTATATCGGCGGGAGAAGGCCCAAATGAGTCGAAACCTGGATCAAAAAACGGTTGCTGGATTCGGAGATGAATGGTCTCACTTCAAGCAAGATGAACTGAGTCAGTCCGAGCATGAGCGGCTCTTCCAAAGATACTTTAGCAACTTTCCCTGGCATCTCATTGATGCACATACAACGGGGTTCGATCTTGGTTGCGGTAGTGGGCGCTGGGCAAAACTCGTCGCGCAGCGTGTCGGTAAACTGCACTGCATCGACGCTAGTGAAAAAGCCCTGGCTGTGGCCAAGAACAATTTGTCTCAGCTATCAAATTGCGAATTTCATCATTCCAGTGTAGACGCTATACCTCTCACAAATAACTCTATGGACTTTGGTTATTCGCTCGGTGTACTTCACCACGTACCTGATACTCAAGCCGGCATCCAAGCCTGCGTGGATAAACTCAAGCCTGGCGCGCCGTTCTTACTTTATCTCTATTATGCATTAGACAACAAACCCCTTTGGTTCAGATGGCTGTGGCGGGCAAGCAATCTCGCGAGAATACTCATTTCACGTTTTCCACACGGATTAAAGACGGCAACATGCAACCTGATAGCCCTCACAGTTTATTTACCGCTGGCCATTGTGGCACGCGTATTACAGACTATGAAAATACCGACCAGGCTCATCCCTCTCGCGTCTTATTCCGATACAAGTTTTTATACGATGAAAACCGACGCCTATGATAGATTCGGGACACGACTAGAACAGCGCTTCACGCAAGACGAAATGCGTAAAATGATGAAAAATTCCGGGTTGGAAAGAATACAATTCAACGAAAACATTCCTTATTGGTGTGCTGTTGGATACAAAAAATCATAAACCTCGCCTCCTGTTACTACCCAAATATGGAGAGGAAGCCGCCAGTGGTCGTCTACGATGTTACCAATATGTCCCTTATCTTAAGCAAGCAGGATTCGAGATAAAAATTCAGCCGTTGTTTGATCATACCTATTTGTCGCGTCTGTTTAGCGGCCAGCGGGTTGGATTTTTTTTGACGTTATCGCTGTATTTGAAACGAACTATTACGCTGCTAACGGTTAGTCGAAACACACGTGTCGTACTTCATTGTGATGACCTGCCGTTTATACCAGGCGTACTCATGCGCTACCTCAAAATGCGCGGCGTGGGTTACATTTACGATTACGACGATGCCATTTTTCACGGCTATGATATGCACCGTTTTTCGATCGTACGGCATTTTTACAAAAATAAAATTGCTAACATCATCAAAAACGCTGCCCATGTTTTTGCGGGAAGTCACTACTTGGCCGACTACGCTCAACGCTATAATCGCAGCGTCAGCATACTCCCAACCGTCATTGACATCGACCGATACCCTTGTAAAGAACATACCGAAAAACAAGAATTGGCGATTGCCTGGATTGGATCTCCAAGCACGAGCGTCTATCTCAAAGCGCTTATCCCTGTTTTTAAAACGCTAGCAGTGGATATTGCTATCAGAGTCATAGTAATCGGTGGAAGCATAGACGACATAAATGGCGTTGTGATAGAAAAACGCCCCTGGTCAGAAGAGACGGAAGTATCCGATCTCCTGGACTGCGATATAGGCATCATGCCGCTAATTGACGATCCCTGGTCGCGGGGAAAGTGCGCTTATAAACTTATCCAATACATGGCCTGTGCCTTGCCGGTTATTGCAAGCCCCGTCGGTGAAAACAAAGTCGTTGTTGAAGATGGCGTGAATGGGTATTTGGCACAGAACGACAATGCGTGGCGAGAAGCGATTTTAAAACTTGCCTCAAACGCAAACTTGCGCCGTGATATGGGAAAAAAAGGTCGCGAGTTGATAATTTCCCGCTACACAGTTCAGTCACGCTATCAGGATTTTGTCAGTTCGATTTCTACTGTTCCCGATAACTAGTTTTAAAACACCGATTGTCAAACGTTTACCTATATACTTATGACTAATATAAAGAACGATTCGAATACTTGAACTCACAATTTCTGGCACCATTGGCTTTAGTCCCTAGGTGTTCACATCTGATGCGTTTACTACATTTCAATACATCCAGCCACTATCTCTTCCACAGATCAATATAGTCATATCAGGCCTGATATTACTGACTAAGCGTTCATAAAAACTAGAAACATAAACGTGTAGTCTACCGTTGGACCATGATGTCTTTTTGCCCTATACAACTACACACTAGTCTTGCGGTTATCATATCTACTGATGTTTCCATCTGCGCCATAATCCTTATGACTAGAAGAGAGCTAGCCGATGTCAGGTAAGATAAGTGCTTTCCCTAGGGAGGGTAATCAGATCAGGAGAGTCAATCCTGCTATATAAAATTAGAACAGGCCCGCGGTGAATATAATCGACGCTGGGCGTCCTGTTTTTGGATGTACCGGCTCGAAAGTCTCAACCGACTTAAATCCACTTTCCGTAAATTGGCATTTCCAATCATCGACGGTGCGAAAATACCACGGCGGCGGGTCTCGAAATTCACTATTGAACCCGACCCATGTACCCTCCATCCAGCCTTCTTTAGACTTACCGCTCAAATTTACATGATTAGGGTGTAGTGTCTGAATAACAAATGAGCCGCCCTGATTCAACAATTGGCTGGCCGATTGAAATATGGATTTAACGGAGTCCTTGCCAAAAAGGGAAAAGTTACATATCAACACATCGATTTTTTCACCTATGTTTGTCGGAGTAATTTCGTCATAGGATAAAGTGCGAAACCGGCCGGCCCCCTCTTTTTCAGCCGCCTCAATTAAATCCGGTACAGCATCTATTCCGAGAGCATCAATCCCATGGCTTTGCAGCAGACGAACAAGCCAGCCTTCACCACAACCGATATCAAAAGCTGCTAATGGTTTCAGATTCAACACCGTGTCGACAATTGCTTTGTTGGTAACCAGCGTTCTGCTTTCAATTTCCTCGCCTCGAACCGCTTGTATCCAGGGCCTTACATTTTTTCGCCACGATTCGAGAATTATAGCTTCGGGATTCTTTTCCATGAATATACCTGACTTAACAATAGAGACTATTTTCTTGCAACACCCGTATTCCAGGCAGTACTACTCGGATTCAGGTCGATTCAGCCACTGCCTTCCAAAAAGCTCAATGTTATAGCATTATTCGTACAGGAAGAGGTACTAGTAAAAAAGAAACAACAATTTCAGGCTAGCCATTGATGGCAATGTTGAATTTGGATAGATAAATGGCATATAAAAGCCAAGCACTTCATCCAAAGAGGATTAGCGACTAATTAGTTTTTGCCTTTTTCTACATATGGGCGCAGTCCAGGCTTTGATGACCTTCAAGTATCCTGGCGAAACTAAATTAATTGAGTAGATATTTTTAGCGCGAGACTCTAAAGAATTTGACTAATTCATACATCTCATGAGAATCGGATTTCATGCTCTCGCTTGCCGCCGCCGCCTGTTCTACCAATGCAGCATTTCTCTGTGTCATATCATCCATCTGCATAATCGCCTTATTCACCTGATCAATACCGGAGGCCTGCTCCTGACCTGCTGCGGAAATCTCAGAGATAATATCGTTGACTCTTTTCACCGCGTTAACGATATCCTCCAGAGTGCTACCAGATTGATCAACAAGCTTCGCACCTTCCTGTACGCGTGTAACACTTTCACTAATGAGAGACTTTATTTCCTTAGCTGCACCGGCACTCCGTTGCGCCAGATTTCTAACTTCGCCGGCAACCACCGCAAATCCTCGCCCCTGGTCTCCCGCGCGAGCAGCCTCCACCGCCGCATTTAGAGCAAGCAAATTGGTCTGGAATGCAATCTCATCAATCACGCCAATGATGTCGGCAATTTTTTTGCTACTGTTGTTTATTTGATCCATCGCAATGACTACATTTGCCACAACCTGGCCACCCTTCTCGGCCTGCTGTCTTGCCTCACTCGCCAGTCGATTTGCCTCGTTGGAGTTTTCTGCATTTTGTCTGACTGTGCCTGTCATTTCTTCCATGCTGGAAGCCGTTTCTTCAATAGACGAAGCCTGAGTTTCCGTTCGCTGACTAAGGTCGGTATTACCGCTGGCAATCTCTTCTGCTGCTCGACTAATGGTATCAGACAAGACGACTATTTTTGTAACGATATCACTCAACCTACTGATAAAGTTATTCACCGAATCCGCAAGGACTTTAAATTCTCCTTCGAAATTATCTGGCATAGTCTTGCTCAAATCGCCCTCTGCTAGTGCTTTCATTACTTCACTGGTCTTTTCCAGGACGTTCGTGACAGTGATTTGAAGCATTTTCTGTTCTGTTATGTCAGACGCATATTTCACAACCTTATATGTCTTTCCATTGGGGTCAAAAATCGGGTTGTAAGACGCTTGAATCCATATTTCTTTATTGCCCTTTCCTAGTCGTTTGTATTCGCCACTGTCGAATTCGCCTCGATTTAGCTTTGCCCAGAAATCCTTATATTCGGGAGTATTCTTAATGCCTTGTTCGGCAAACATGCTGTGGTGCTTTCCCTTTATCTCCCCCAAACTGTAACCCATAACCCCAAGAAAGTTGTCATTTGCCCATATGATGGTACCATCCAGATTGAATTCAATTACCGCCTGCGATTTGCTTATTGCCTCGATTTGACCTTCATAGTCTGCAGTTTTGAGTTTCTGCTCGGTTATGTTTGTTGCATATTTAACCACTTTAAAAGGGTTGCCGTTCAAGTCCAAAATAGGATTGTATGAGGCCTGAATCCATACTTCTTTTCCCCCTTTTCCAAGTCGTTTATACTCTCCTGAGTCAAAATCTCCTCGATTGAGCTTGGCCCAAAATTCCTTGTATTCTCGACTTTCGGCATATTCAGGAGTCGCAAACACACTATGATGCTTGCCTTTGATTTCATCAAGCGTGTAACCAACGGTATTCAGAAAGTTATCATTAGCCGTAATTATCGTCCCATTCATATTGAACTCAATGACCGCCTGTGATTTGCTGATAGCTCCAATCTGGCCTGCATAATCAGCATTACGTATTTTCTGTTCAGTCACATCGGTGGCGAACTTGACAACTTTTATCGGTCTACCCTGGTGATCGAGTATCGGGTTATATGAAGCCTGAATCCATATTTCTTTTCCACCCTTACCAACACGCTTGTACTGTCCAGAGTCGAACTCTCCACGATTCAATTTTTTCCAAAACGCTCTGTATTCCGCGCTTTCAGCGACGCCAGGAGGGGCAAACATGCTGTGATGCTTGCCGCGGATCTCTTCTAATGAATACCCCATGGTATCAAGGAAATTCTTATTAGCATGCAGAATCGTTCCACTGAGATCAAACTCAATCACAGCTTGCACTCTGTTTATAGCATCAATAATTCCTTTGCTATGGTCATCCTGTGTACTGCTAACGGAAACTTGTTCGCTCATATTCTCATCACCGTAAAGTCAAAAGGTTATTGGTATCTTGCACTCATGCGAACCTATTCGACCCTCAGCGACTCTTACTTGATAGAAATAATAAGAATAATTTCCTTCATTCTTGTTTGTGTCACGATTTTTACAATTCAAATCGTAGTGACCGGATATTTGTCGAGATTCGTAGATATCCATACTCAGCAATCGAGATTATTTACCATTTTTCGTCGCAACTTACGCCTAACAAAACACAATATTGCTTTTTTGGTAACACAAGTCTCGTTTTTCGGTTAAGGGTTTAGCCGTATCCGATGTTTCAAGAATTGAGTCAAATGTACTAGCCCATCTATACAAGCACGGAAAATGTGCGATATCTATTTTGGCGAGATCCTATAAGGTCGCCATCCACGGATATATGATGGCATCAGCAATTGAATATTCGCCAGCAAGGAACTCATGGCGTGCCAGCCTTTCATCGAGTATAGAGCAATACTTTGCCATACGCTGTTGGTTGGTATCTTTCATGGACGGACGCAGGAAATTGACCAACATCATTCAACAAGTAGTAGTGCAACTCAGCCATGGTAGGGCATATATTCGCCGCGCCAAACATCAGCCACTTAATTACATCTGCTCGTGATTGCTCTTGGTGTGGTAGTAATTTTCCACTCTTTTCTGCCAGATAGAGTAGAATCGCCGCCGACTCAAACAAGGTCGCCCCTGTCTCGGTGTCGAAGATCGCTGGTGTAGTGCCATTAGGACTAATCTCCGCAAGCACCTGCTCATCCTCCTCGCTGTCAATAAGCTTCTCAACATAAGGAAGATTCATTTGTTTTAAGGCAATGGAGATCTTTCTGATGTTGGGGCTTTCGTTCGGTATTCTGTAGAGAATAATCATCGTTCACCTCCTTTGGTTAATATAAGCGCGAACAGCTATCGGATGCTCACAATACGGTAAATTTGATCCCCGCATTCTTTTCCAAACGTTCCGCTAAACCTTCACCCAAACAACTTGCCGGTGTCCAGAATCCACCGGGAACTTTTTCTACATCGTCGTCCACGGCCAAGCGCACGGCACATTCCGCAATCAAACGACATGTACTTCCATATCCAGGATCACGTTCACCGTCGTATTGCAGTTGGGTGATTACTGACGCGTTATCCGGGTGATGCGCAGAAAACAAAATTCTATACGAACCTTTGTCACGTTTTTGCTTAGACGGACCCTCACCAGGTTTTCGCATCATACGCCGCATAATTGCACGCGTTGGACGCAGCATCGCACCAATCACAAATATATTCATGGAAACAGTTGCCATAAATGCACGCAGCCATCCACGCGGACCAGTTCCAGTCGCCACCCCTTCACCATACTGAAAATCGCGACCGTAGGGAAACCCGGCGAGGGCATTGCTGCGTCGGACGATTTGAGAGTTATACGCAGCGAGTAGATAGGGAGCAGTCCATTTTCCAAGAGATCTATCCCAACGAGGTCCTTTCACGTTGCTAGCCGGTGTATTAACACCCTCTTCTGCAGGAACTAAGGCATTTGGATTCGTTACCATGGCAGGCTTGTCTTTGCTAGACGTGACAATTTCCATATTGTTAAACGCCGAAGCCAAAGTGCCACCGCTAAATTCACCATTGACCACACGTGTGACACGCATCGACACATTGCTGCTGTAAACCCCATGGCGTTCCTTCATCGCCTTTTGCACCATTAGATGACCGATGTCGGAAGGCAGCGCGTCGAAGCCACAGGAGTTTACAATACGAACCCAGCGCTCCTTTGCTGCGGTAGCATGGGCGGCAATCATATCCCGTACAAAGAATATCTCGCCAGTGAGATCGCAATAGTCGGTACCTTCTTCGACACAGGCAGCAACCAGTTCGCTACCTTAAAGTGCATACGGCCCGACAAGTGTGCAAACAACGCGGGTACGCCGCGCCATGTTTTTTAGGCTGGATTTGTCATGTGAATCGGCAATGATGATGGGAACCACATTAGCCTCAAGTCTAAATTGCCGGAGAACCGCCTCAAGCTTCTGTCGATTCCTTCCTGCAATCGCCCAACGCAAGTCTCTATTAACGCCGTAGGTTTCTGCGAGGTATTCAACCACTAATTGGCCGACAAATGCTGATGCCCCCCCCCCCCAGACGATTACGTCAAAATCTCTTGTACTCTTTCCTTGTGTCTTCAATGCAAATCATTCCCTGTTTTTTAAAATCCTACCACTGATACTCCCTGCGCTGGGACAGATTTCGCCCAAAAACCCCAAAATTTTTATATTTAGCTCGGCATTTAAATTGCGTATAATTTCCTGAGTACTATACTTGGTTTTTTCCGAGTCGTATTAACCGCGTTTCGCCATTGATAGAGAGATATGTAATTGTGGTAAGACAAATCAATGAAGATCAATTGATCAATCTTTTCTTTAAACACTCCCAAACATCCTTTGTCCTACTGGATAGGGACTATAACTTCATTAGAGTCAATGAGTCTTATGCCAAATCCTGCGGCAAAGACGTGGATTACTTTCCAGGGAAGAACCATTTCGAAATCTACCCCTCCAATGCCAAGGATATCTTTGACCTGGTAAAACAGACAAAAAAGCCTTTTGCCATCGATGCACGTCCGTTTGTATTCCCGGATGATGATGGACAGAAAATTACCTATTGGGACTGGAATCTGGAACCAGTGCTAGATTCAGCCGGCGAGGTCGATTTTTTTGTCTGGGCGATAAAAGATGTTACCGAGCGTGAACGCGCTCAAAACGACAATGATCGTTTCTTGAATCTTTCACTCAATATGGTTTGCAAAGCCACTTTCGATGGCTATTTTGTTGAGCTATCGCCAGCCTGGCAAAAGGTGCTGGGACACACGGAAGAAGTGCTGAAGTCGAAACCCTTCATAAACTTTGTACACCCCGATGATATAGAAAATACGCTAAAAGAAGCTAGTCGATTGGCTACCCATACAGGCGAAACTGTTAAATTCGAAAATCGCTACTTATGTGCTGACGGTTGCTATCGTTGGCTGTCGTGGAACTCCATAGGCGTTAAAGAGGAAGGTCTAATCTATGCTATCGCACACGACATCACCGACCTCAAGCATACCCAGGAGGCTCTCTATGAGCACCGTAGTAACCTGGAAAAACTTGTAATTGATCGCTCGCAAGATCTCGCCCGCAGCGAACAACGTCTCGCCTATCTGTTGTCTAACAGCCCTGCCGTAATTTATACCTGTGAAGCGAAAGGAAACTATCCAGCTACGTTCATTAGCGAAAATGTTCAGCAGATGTTTGGTTATGACCCGGAGCTATTTACTGAGAATGCAAACTTTTGGGCGGAACATATACACCCAGATGAGGTGCCGCGCGTGTTTAAGGATCTGCAAAACCTATTTACGAATAATCGCCATTCACACGAATATCGTTTCCAGGCCAAAAACGGAAAGTACTTTTGGGTACATGACGAGCTGCGACTGCAAAGAGACGAGAACGGCGAACCCAGAGAAATTATCGGTTATTGGGCCGACATCACTCAGCGCAAGGAAATCGAAACAGCTCTCGAAAACGCGCGACTAGAAGCCGAACAGGCAAATCGAAGCAAATCCGAATTTATTTCGAGTATGAGCCACGAATTGCGTACACCGTTAAATGCTATTATTGGATTTTCTGATCTTCTTTCACTCGAGGACCTGAACGAGGAGTTGCTTGCATGGGTCGATGACATTAAAAGTGGAGGCAAACACTTATTGTCTCTAATAAGCGATATTCTCGATCTATCCGCAATCGAGTCCGGCAATATATCTATTTCAATCGAATCTGTCGATACGCGGCAAATACTGGAAGAGTGTCTGGTTCTCGTATCGCCTAGTGCCGAAAAAAGCAATATATCAATCAAGTTGGCAAACCATTCCACTGTATTGCCCCAGGTGTTAGCCGACCAAACACGTTTTAAACAAATCATTCTCAACCTTCTGTCTAACGCGATCAAATACAATACCAACAATGGGGAGGTAATCATTGAAATATGCGAAGGGAGTAAACAAACCCACCAAATTCGCGTATCCAATACTGGACAGACGATAAAACCAGAACTTCAGGAAAAATTATTCAAGCCATTTGAGCGTCTGGGCGCAGAACTTTCTAATATAGAGGGTACAGGAATTGGCCTTGTGGTATGCAAGCGCCTGATGGAACTAATGAACGGAAAGATTGGATATGAAATAAACGACGATAATTACTCCACATTCTGGATAGAACTTCCAGCAGCGGATAGTAAAATGATATCCAATCATGATTCGGATTCGGATTCGGCTAAGGACTACTTCAAAACGATAAACACCGATGTCTCGAAGAGAATACTCTACATCGAGGACAACAGGTCTAATATCAAACTGGTAAATACCATTCTAAAAAAAGCCAACTTCGAAACACACATTGCGAATGACGGCAATCTTGGTCTTGAAATCGCAATGACTATTGACGGTTTGGATCTGATTCTACTTGATATCCATCTACCAGGATTATCTGGTTACGAAATCGTACAACGACTCAAAGCCAACGAAAAAACGGCTTCAATTCCTGTTATCGCGCTGACCGCCAACGCCACAAAAGATGATATTAGAAAAGGTGTAGACTATGGTTTTGATGGCTATCTCACAAAACCAATAGAGGTGAAGAAACTATTGAAAACAATCAAGGAACACTTGTTGCGCTAAGAACGCGACAAGCAATACCTGTATAAATTGTTTTTTATAGGGATATACACTAGCGAAGGAACCCGCCTATGCTCTGTATGGGCAAAGGACTGTCTGTTCGGCTTACCCAAGCGGCCAGTCCAAATTCGTTGGTCCCCCTGGATTCGAGACCAGGCAAAAATAGTTTCCATTTAAATTCGCCATCCATGTTCTGCGCCTGCGCAGTTTGCCACTCTAATACCGTAAAATCGTGTTTCAGCAGCTTGCCGTCATTCTCGACATTGTTCACGCGTGAATATAAATCGAATCCGAGTAACACAACATGTAACAACGCTTGTGTTTGGTCCTGCGTTTGATGAGGTACAAAATTACCGTGAATCTGAGAATCGGTGATTGATAGCAAAAGATTGCCAACATTCTCATTCACAATACCGGGTAACGAACGAGCGGAGAAGAAACCACGCCACTCTTTACCATTTACGACAAATCCTGGCGTGTACACACTACGTATGAGTCCAAAATGTTTATACTCTGCCTGTCGTTGGCTATAACGCGCCGATGCAAAACGATCACGCCAACCGATATAGTCCCAATAGTCCACATGAAAGGCGATTGGAATAATATCTTTCCAAAGTGTGTTTGACTGTTTTAGCTGGCTAATCCATTTGTCTGCCGGTGGGCAACTGCTACACCCTTCCGAGGTATAGAGTTCGACGAGCATATTTCTGGTTTCTCCGCTTTCCCAGTTTAGCTCACGCGCAAATAGTGAATTACTTGTAAAGAAAAATAAAAAAAAGAAAACTAATCGGCGTGTACTATGCATATGCATTGAACAGCGTCCCTTTCGATGGGTCGTCAGAGGTAAGGTCAAGTGTTCCCTCGCCAGTCTCGGAAAATACAATTTCTTGCGGGGAATTTAGCTGTTGTTTTTCTTCCAGTTGGCGCTGTTCCTGAACCTGTTCCAGGCCTTTATTGAACAGGACCTGAGATGGACTTTCCGAACAACTGGACGATATACCACTCATGAAAAACCTCCAGACACATAGACAGAGATCAATCATCATATCGTCCAAATCTCACGAAATTATCCAGAAATTTCAGGACTTTTTCTGGAAAAATAATCGCCTTGCAAGCACTGTAATATTTCGCTACATAGCTTGTCTAAATCGGGAAACATGGCAAACACGAATGACTTGCCGTAACTAACGCCAAGATTTATCTGTAGAGGTAGCAAATATGAAACGTCGAAATTTACTGCTAGGCGCACTTGCTTTAGGAACCGTGCCATTTATCTCCAGCCGCACCATGAGCAAGGAAATGACGCAGGGAATGTGGCAAAAAACAGAAGACGAATGGCGTCGCGTGTTGACCAGGGAACAATATTATATTTTGCGCGAAGAAGGGACCGAGCGCCCGTTCACCAGCCCTCTCAATGATGAGAAGCGCAAAGGCACTTTTGTATGCGCTGCTTGCGAGTTACCCTTATTCAGCTCAGATATGAAATACGATAGCGGCACCGGCTGGCCAAGCTTTTTCACCACCTTGCCAAATGCCATCGAAACAAAACTCGATTTCAAACTCTTATACCCGCGCACCGAATACCATTGCTCACGTTGTGGCGGTCATCAAGGACATGTATTCAAAGACGGTCCAGAGCCTACTGGTCAGCGTTGGTGTAACAATGGTGTGGCGTTGAAGTTTATACCGGTATAACACTTTAGAAATATTTGTAGTAACCATACAACATTGAGTCACTCACAACCATTCGAAGACACTTGACAATGCGGAGAGTATTTCCTGGTGGTTTGTGGTGACTCAATTACGGTACTTAATCTCCATCCCGATTAAATACGTACCAAAAAAACCTCTCCACTACTCACCAAACCAAACATCGCCACCACAAACAACACCATAAAGCCGACCATTAATACCGCCCCAGTCGGAAGCGCGTAACCAACACTGACTGGGTTACGTTTGAGCTCTTCCCAAGTTGGCACAAAAAAAGGGACGATGGAAAACCCGAGAAAGAAATCAACAATTGGTTTCAAACCAAAACGTAGTACAAAACCACCGATGGCCAATAGTTGCAATTCGAGCAGCATGATATAGATATCAAAGCCAACGGAATTAATGAACAAAGCTAATTCCAGAGTTTCTGGATTTGTAGCGAAAAAAGCTATCACGACGAAACCGAGGATTGAACCAAGCCAACTCTTTTTTCCTGTTCTCATAGCTTACCTATATTGCTCATTACCTATAGACCAAAATGAAGCACATCTAGTCCTATTACCGACAATTATCCAACATCAACATCCATGATCCCGTATCAACCTCATTGAGTGGATCACGTGGTCTATATTTAACACAGATAGGCTTTTTCAGAAAAAAGTAATTGAATTTAACGATGTGTTCGTCTGCCCGTCCGGTATCGAATACTTCTATTTCTCTAATAGATTCCTTTATCAGGCGCGGTGAGTTCAAAGAGTCTCGTTTTCCAGATTCCGCTGCTTGCCGCTGAACTAGATCTCTCGCCTTACTGTAGATTTCCGCAATACTAACTGCTCTACTGCCTTTATCATCACGCTCGGCCTTTGGCTCATTTTGCAGCTCTGAATCATCGACTGCTGGTAGTTCAGTAGCAGCGCGACTTAAGGGCATTTTCTCCTCAATCGGTTCAGCCGGTTCTTCTTTAGCTTTTACTTCTGGTGGGGGATCAGAAACTTCCGCTTCTAGATCAGGACTCGGCGGTGGATTGAGTAACGAAAACTCCAATATCAAACCTTCATCAGCAGAATTGGGGGCCGGTACATCAATATGCAATACCTTGGACACAAACCAAAAGACGGCTGTTTGAACGAGTACTGAGAGAACGAGAGCATACAGAAATTTATTCTGCATCTCTTGTCTGCCCAGCACTATGCCCATGTATGATTCCTTACTCTCCAAAACGATTGCGAAAAGCATGCAGACCAAGCTGTATAGGAAAAGGCTCAGTTACATCTAAACGATAGGACTCTGATCCAGCCAGTGTACACAGTCATTCTGACCACTAAACTTTATAATGATTTCGTCTTAGCTGAGTATTTTGAATAACATATTGATAAGTCACGGGGAGAAAAAACGCACACAAGACGACATTGTCCTTCAAACAAAATGACCTAGTTCCAAAGAGAGGTATTGATACAAGAATATAGAAATGTGAGGACGAAGGCATTTCGACCTTCGTCCTATAATTGATGCAATTCAGGCGAGAATCATGCCTTCGGCCGCATATGCGGGAATAACAACACATCACGTATCGACGGTGAATCAGTAAACAACATCACCAGACGATCGATACCGATACCCTCACCTGCGGTTGGTGGCATACCGTGTTCGAGCGCGGTGACATAGTCTTCATCGAAATGCATGGCTTCGTCATCACCTGCGTCTTTTTCCTCGACCTGTTTGCGGAAGCGTTCGGCCTGGTCTTCGTAGTCATTTAACTCGGAGAAACCATTGGCGATCTCACGGCCACCGACAAAGAATTCAAAGCGATCTGTTACGAATGGATCGCTATCACTACGGCGAGCCAGCGGTGAAACCTCCGCAGGATATGCCGTAATAAACGTCGGTTCCATCAAACGGTGTTCGACGGTCTTTTCAAAGATTTCGGTTAAGACCTTACCCAAACCATATGTCGGCTTCAGTTCAACACCGACACTTTTTGCGACCGCACAACATGTATCATAGTCTTCAAGCTGTTCGGCTTTCACATCCGGATTAAAGTGCAACACCGATTCCTTCATACTCATGCGTGTGAAGGGTTTGTCGAAGTGATAGGTGTCGCCTTGATAATTAATCGTGGTCGTACCCAAAACTGTTTGAGCACATCCGCGCAACATTTCTTCGGTGATATCCATCAAGTCGTGATAGTCGGCATAGGCTTCGTAGAATTCGAGCATGGTGAATTCTGGATTGTGACGCGTGGACAGACCTTCGTTTCGAAAGTTGCGATTGATCTCGAAGACTTTTTCAAAGCCCCCAACCACAAGACGCTTAAGATATAACTCCGGCGCGATACGTAGAAACAAATCCATATCTAACGCATTGTGAAATGTGGTAAACGGACGCGCAGTCGCGCCACCAGGAATCGCCTGCATCATCGGCGTTTCCACTTCGAGGAAACCCTTACCGATCAAAAACTGGCGTATGTAATTCACGATCTGCGAGCGCATCATGAAACGATCACGAGATTCCTGATTCATGATCAGATCGATATAACGCTGACGATACTTGGTTTCCTGGTCGGTGAGGCCGTGGAATTTTTCCGGCAAAGGGCGTATCGATTTGGTCAGCAAACGAATACTGTCGACCATGACCGACAACTCACCAACCTGGGTTTTAAACAGCGTGCCTTCGACTCCGATGATGTCTCCGATGTCCCACTTTTTAAATTTTTCGCCAAAGTCACCTTCGGGCAGGTTTTCGCGTTTGACATAGACCTGGATCTTGCCCGACATGTCCTGGATGTGAGCGAACGCTGCCTTACCCATTAAGCGACGTGTCATCATGCGACCGGCAAGCGCAACGCGGACCTTTTGTTCCGCCAGTGCATCTTTCTCCACCTCGCCGTATTCGGCGTGTAATTCCCCCGCAACCACATTGCGACGAAAATCATTGGGGAAGGCCACGCCTTCGTCGCGCAAGGCCTGCAATTTTCCGCGGCGTTGGGCAATGAGTTCGTGTTCTTCTTCGGCAGTGAGTTCGGTGTTGTCTTCTACTTGCTCGCTCATGATTGTCTATAGTCCACTCTTCAAACTTGCTTCAATAAACTGGTCCAGATCGCCGTCGAGTACGGCCTGGGTGTTACCGGTCTCGACACCGGTGCGTAAATCTTTTATGCGCGATTGATCCAATACATATGAACGGATCTGGCTACCCCAACCGATATCGGACTTGGAGTCTTCAAGATTCTGTTTTTCCGCGTTGCGCTTTTGCATCTCGAACTCGTACAACTTGGCCTTGAGCTGTTTCATGGCGTTGTCTTTGTTCTTGTGCTGAGAGCGATCGTTTTGGCACTGTACCACTATGCCCGTCGGCTCGTGGGTGATACGCACCGCCGAGTCGGTTCGATTAACGTGCTGACCACCCGCGCCGGACGCACGATAGGTATCGATACGCAAATCCGCCGGATTGATTTCTATCTCGATATCGTCATCGACTTCCGGCGAGACAAACACCGATGAAAACGAAGTATGACGGCGATTACCCGAATCAAACGGCGATTTACGCACTAAACGGTGTACACCGGTCTCGGTACGCAGCCAACCAAAGGCATATTCGCCTTCGAAGTAAATCGTCGCACTCTTGATGCCCGCGACTTCCCCCGCTGAACACTCGATCAGTTCGGTCTTGAATCCTTTGTCCTCACCCCAGCGCAGATACATGCGCAACAACATCTCGGCCCAATCCTGTGCCTCGGTACCACCGGAACCGGCCTGAATATCAAGAAAGGCGTTGTTCGGGTCCATCTCGCCAGAGAACATGCGGCGGAATTCTAATTGGGCGATGGCCTTTTCCTGATCGTCGAGGTCGGCGACGATGGAATTGATGGTGTCCTCATCATTCTCGGCAGCGGCCATCTCCACCAGTTCCGCAGCATCAGCTAGCTGCTCACCCATTTTGCGCAACACACCGACGATTTGTTCCAAAGTAGCGCGTTCCCGTCCCAGATTTTGGGCACGCTCGGGGTTATTCCACACATTGGGGTCTTCGAGTTCGCGCGTGACCTCTACCAGGCGCTCGGCCTTGGTTTCATAGTCAAAGATACCCCCTCAGGGACTCGGCACGGCCCTTGAGATCGTCAATTTGGTTGTAGATGGGATTGATTTCCTGCATACACGCTTCTATAGATTGAAAGGCGGCAAATGATACAACAAGTCGCGGTTTTTATGAATGTTAATCGCCAGATCGGCGCTAGAAGTGACGTTTTTTCAGGTGTTCTATGAAACCCTCGCTGGCCGCCTCGATCATATCCAACACCCGCTCAAAACCCTGGCCACCACCATAATAGGGGTCAGGCACTTCCACCTCGTTCAAATGCGGGGCAAATTCCAGAAATAATTGTACTTTTTGTAGATGCTGCGGCGGGCACATACGCTCCAGATTGCGGTAATTTTCGCGGTCCATGGCCAATACGTAGTCGAATTCTTCGAAATCATTTACCGACACCTTGCGTGCACGGATATAGCTCAAATCAAAACCCCGACGACTGGCCGTTTGGCTGGAGCGTGGATCGGGTTTTTCCCCAACATGATAGGCGTGGGTTCCCGCGGAATCGACGCTGATTCGTTTATCTAAACCCTCTTGCCTCACCACATGATCAAAAACCCCATGCGCGGTTGGCGAACGGCATATATTTCCCATGCAGACAAAAAGAACTTTCACCATAGTTGCGACTCCTGCAAAATGAATTCAACTTTAGGGTTTGTCTATATCTAATTTCGGTACATAATAACACAAGGCCTGTCAACGTCCGGTGCGCAACGATGAATCGTCTGCATATAACAACAGATCAGCTACGGAATATGATCGGCCTGCTTGTGCGGTATGAGGGGGTACATTGCAAAGTGGTGGAAGTCGTAGATGAGGGACCTGCTATTGTTCTTGAAGATCTGGAGTTTCACCTGAGCATCCAGGCGGATCAGCACGGTGAGGCCCACAGACGCGTACCCCAGACCTATACCATCGAGGTCTTTTCTCCCGACCAGCTCGAATTCTCCATGGGCTTTCTGAATATCGAACCCGTCGAACAGTAGGCAGCCAACGCCGTTTTCCCCTGAATTAATCCATGGTCTGTTAATTGCTTCGCAATCTCCCGCCTCAAGTGGACAAGCGATTCGCCGATATCAATAGGTGAACGCAAATCTGCGCGACCGGCGAAAAACAAAGCAACATAACGGGATTTCGGGAGTAGACTTTTGAGCACGCAGCATACACATAGCGCCACAGATCAAACACCTTCGCACATGCAAATCACCGATAACGGCAGCATTATTTTGGGATGGCTTGTTATCGTGGTAATGTTGGCCCTGGGTTTCCTAAATATAGTTTCTTATGAGGCTGACACCCGCACTGCTGCCAACACAGTAAGACCTTTGACCAATGAGGTCCAACAGACACAGCCAGTCAGTCAGCCCGTACAGGACAAATCCGATAGACATCTGAGTCCGAGTCCAAATTTAATGTCGACCAGACTTCAGATCTAGGAGCAATGTCTTAAAAACAGGAAAAATAAGAATGAATGTAAAGAATACCGGAATCCCCTATATGGGGATTCTTTTTTTGCTGCTGATTATATCCAGTTGTTCCAAAGCCCCACCAGTCGCGTCCAGCCTGAGTATTAGCGCGCCCAGCCAACAACTCGCTAAACAGTCTCGCCTGCAACTGAATTCAATCGCTGTATTTGTTGATGATGAAGTCAGAGATGTCACCGATCAGACCACTTGGACGGTGTCAGACCAGACTGTGGCCAAAATAGAAAACGGCACGGTTTCCGGCCTCACCGTAGGTCAGGTAAGTGTCACTGCTTCATATGGTGAGAGAACCACGACATATCCACTCACCGTGGTCGATACGACGTTGAGTATTGGTCGAGTCGAACCTGAGAATGTCAAACTGCCCCTTGGGTATACGCAACAGTTTCAAGCCATGGTGTTTTTCCAGGATAACAGTCGCCAGGACTATAGCCGCTTTGTGGAGTGGCAAACGTTAGACAGCAGCATTATTCAAATTGATCCAAACACGGGGCTGGTAAAAGCGTTATCGCCCGGCACAACCGCTGTTATCGCCACAAATGGCGCGGCAATTTTTTCCACTTTGATAGAAGTCACAGAAGCCAGTCTGGATAAATTGATCATTGAAAATGACGTCAGTGTCTTACCTAAGAATCTCACGGTGAAGGCCCGCACGACAGGTCTCTTTTCCGATGGCAGCAAACGCGATATCAGCGCAGACACTACCTGGTCAAGTAATAACAATGTTGTAGTCTTTATGGAAACAGACGGTACCGCCAAGACTGTTACGCCTGGCAAGGCTACAATTACCGCAAAAAGCGGTGCAGTCAGTACCTCTACCGAAATTCAGGTAACGGATGTAACTTTGCAAAGCCTGGAAATCGAGCCGGAGATTATCAATATCGCTGCGGGTTTCAGAAAAGATTTTAGCGTGTTTGGAATATTTAGCGATGCAAGCAGGCGAGATATTACCGACCAGATAATTTGGCAAACGGATAACGACAGCATTGCCAGAGTGGATGGACTTTACCGCAGAGGGGAATTGCTCGCACTGTCTACGGGGAGCGCGGAAATTACTGCGAGGTTCCGCAATAAAACGCAAAGCACCAACGTCATAGTCAATGACGCCACCTTGCTTGCGGTCCAGGTTACCCCGATGCATTTAAGGCAGATAGCCGCAGGTTCACGTATTCCGCTGCGCGCCACGGGTGTGTTTAGCGATGGTAGTCAACTGGACATTTCAAAGTCAGCTACCTGGATTTCTAAAAACGCTTATAGCGCGACAATAGAAAATGGCCCCAATAGCGGGCGTCTTTCGGCCGTGAGAAAAGGCCCCAACGAAGTTCTTGCCGCATTACAAAATAGGCTGGGGAAATCTACCTTTTTCGTCACTGATGCCGCCTTACTTTCTCTTTCGATTACGCCCAGCTCACTTACTCTGGCAAATGGTTCTCGACAACCGTTCCGGGCCACAGGCCGCTATACCGATGGCAGTTTGCTCGATTTGACGAATGAAGTCAGTTGGTCAAGTGATCACACCAACATTGCCACTGTTTCAAATAGCCTACGAGATAACGGCATGGTATCCGCGATTGCCACTGGCAACACATCTGTACGTGCCGAATTTGATGGTCTAAAGGCGAACGCCAGTATCGAGGTTACCGCAGCGACTATCGACTCTTTTTTTATTGAGCCGCAAAACGTCTTATTGTCTACCGGACAAATCGAACGACTGCGTCTCATTGCTCGATATAGCGACGGAACACAGTTAGATGTGACTCAAAACGCCACCTGGAAGAGTGATACATCAACTATTGCCAGCGTTAACGACCACGACAAGAATTTAAAAGGCCAGGTAGGCGCATATGCGGAAGGAAGCACCAATGTGTCGGCGACAATGGGCGAGCGTAGCGCAAGTACGGAAGTCACCGTCACAACTGCCGTGCTGGAACATATTGAAGTGAGCATGGAAACGACTCACCTAGAGGGAAATGTAATTACACCCGCGCAAGCAATTGGCATATTTGACAACGGAGAAAGTCGCGACATAAGTCGCAACGTGACCTGGTCATCCAGCGATCACGATGTGGTCGAAGTTTCAAACCAACCAGACCTCATCGGCCAAGTCATTAGCCGCAGTGTTGGCGCAGCAACAATCGTCGCCAGTAGCGGAGTCATATATGGTAGCCTGGATGTCCTTGTGCGCCCCTCATTGCTATTAGATATCACGATAGAAGTAGCGAGTCAGAACCTGGCGCAAGGATACTCTCAGCAATTGGCAGTTACAGCACACTACTTCGATGGAAAAACCCGCGATATTACCCATTTAGTCAATTGGTCCAGTTCTGATACCCGTGTCATTAGCTTGAACGACAGTATTAAAAAGCGAGGCCAGATTACGGCGCTTTCAGAGGGAACATCAACCATCTACGCGACCTACGCCGGCTATCGCGCCAGTACCGACATCACCGTAAGTAGCGCCGTATTGCAGTCTATTTCGCTTTCAACTGAATCGATTACCTTGCCCGGCGGTGCACAACAACAGCTACTGCTTACCGGCCATTTCAGTGACGCTTCAACACTGGACCTGACAACACAGGCCACCTGGGAAAGCAGTAGTGCCAACGTCGTCGTCAACAGACTTGCCAGGCCGGGCATGATCAAGGCGATACAAGCCGGAAACGCCAGTGTGAGCGCAACGCTAAAAGGTTTATCCGTTGCGGCAGATATCACCGTTAGCAACGCCACGCTCACCAGCATTGAACTAAGCGCTGGTACAGACACACTCAAGCATGGAACTGAGATGGCAATGGTTGCTACAGCGACCTATTCCGATGCCAGTACACGCAATGTCACTAAGGAAGTCACCTGGCAATCAGACAAACCTCGCCTTGCCCTGGTTAGTAATACCAACGCAAACAAAGGTCTTCTTCAGGCAATTGGGGATAGCAATGACAGTGTCACAGTAACAGCGTCGCTCTTGGGTAAGAGTGCAAGCCTGCCGATTACACTGGTATATGATCCAACACAAATTACTGCATTCAATCTGTTAATGGAACCGCGAGTCATGCTCGACAGCAGCGGAGAAACATCCAACATAGTCGTTCAATTGCTCAATTCTGATGGCTCCTCACTTGCTAACGCGGCCACGTCCCTCCAACTCGAAATGGACAGTGCTCCCTACCTTAGTTTCAGCGGTCCATCAAACTCGAATGGATTTGTCGTCTTTCCACCATACGTAAATTCAACCGCGGGTAGATATTTGTTTACCATCACAGAAACCAACACCAACCTCACAGCAAATGCCTCGCTAACTATTGTTTCCAGTTTCGCCGAGCTAATTGACATCGCGGGTCGAATGAAACTTGTCGGCGACAACCAGACAGCTCAAAGCGGTACGCGATTCGTATTGACTCTCAAGAATTATTCACAACGCGAATTCGGGTTGACCTCATTCGAACTACGCAATGGTGAAACACAAATCTGGTTTACCGAAGATGCGGAAACACTCAACAACAATATTCTGGGAGCGGAAGAAACACTAACGGTTACTTACGCATTGGATGCGCCGGTCGCCGGTCCTTTTGACTTCAACGTCGTATTTACTTTAAATACGACGGAGAGCGGCGAATTCACAATGAGTCGAGCGCTAACCATACCTACACCATAAATAAGGTTTATTTATCTATACACCACAAAAAAATTTTTATTTTGGTCACCTATATAACTGACTTATCATGTCAACATTAGTAATTAACTAAATACCAAAACAAGGGGGTACTATGGCAATCGAAGTCAATGGAAAAACCGTCGAAACCACCGATAGCGGCTTTCTGGTGAATCAGGAAGACTGGAACGAGGATGTCGCAACGGTCATTGCGGCTGAGGAAGAAATCACACTCACCGAAAAACATTGGGATCTGATGAATTATCTGCGCGAAGAATTCTTCGACAACAACGGTAATCAGCCCAATACCCGCAATATTTTGAAGGCGATGCAGAAGAAATGGGACGATAAGAACCTAGACTCTAAGTCGCTATATACCCTGTTTCCCGGCGACCCTTCCAAGCAGGCGGGCCGTATCGCCGGTTTGCCCGAGAGTCGACGCAAGGGCGGCTACTAATCCGAATCTCGAAAAAAAAGCGGACTTCGGTCCGCCTTTTTTTATGCCGCAGTTATCACCTTTTTCCCACCCATATACGGGTGTAATGCTTCAGGAATTTCGATACTACCGTCCGCCTGTTGATAGTTCTCCATAATCGCCACCAGCGTCCTGCCCACCGCCAGGCCAGAACCATTTAGTGTATGCACCAATTCCGGCTTGCCGGTTTCCGGATTGCGCCAACGCGCCAACATCCGTCGCGCCTGAAAGTCTTCAAAATTGCTACACGAGGAAATCTCACGATAGGTGTTTTGCGCGGGCAGCCAGACTTCCAGGTCATAGGTCTTGGCAGAAGCAAATCCCATATCGCCGGTGCACAAGGCCATGACCCGATAAGGCAGATTGAGTTTCTGTAATATGGTTTCAGCGTGACCGGTCAATGCTTCCAGCGCATCGTAGGAATCCTGCGGACGAACGATTTGCACCAGTTCAACTTTTTCGAATTGATGCTGGCGTATCATGCCGCGGGTATCACGCCCGTAGGAACCTGCCTCGCTACGAAAACACGGCGTATGGGCGACAAACTTCACCGGCATTTTGTCCGCTTCGACAATCTCACCGCGCACGATATTGGTCACAGGTACTTCTGCCGTAGGAATCAAATAAAACTGGTTCGACGCATCCTCCGGCATGCGAATCGCGAACAGGTCTTCTTCGAATTTGGGTAGCTGACCGGTGCCACGCAAGCTGTCCGCGTTCACCAGATAGGGTACATACGTTTCAGTGTAGCCATGTTGTTCGCTATGGGTGTCGAGCATGAATTGAATCAAGGCGCGATGCATCCGCGCCAGATCGCCACGCAGATTGGTAAAGCGCGCACCGCTGATTTTTACTGCGGTTTCGAAATCCATCTGACCAACCGCCTCGCCGAGGTCCACATGATCTTTGACTTCGAAGGCGTATTGCTTCGGCTCACCCCAACGACGGACCTCGACATTCTGTTTTTCATCTTTTCCAGCAGGCACCGAGCTATGCGGAATATTAGGCACGCCTGCAAGAATGTCTTCCAGCTGTTGCTGGATCTCGCTCAGGCGCTGTTCCGATTCTTTTAAACTGTCGCCGAGTCCCGCGACCTCATCCAGCAGCGGTTGTATATCTTCACCCGCTGCCTTGGCCTTGCCAATACTCTTGGACTTGGCGTTACGCTCGGCCTGTAATTCCTGGGTCTTTACCTGTACCGATTTGCGCTCGTTTTCCAGGGCCTCAATGGCGCCGGTGTCGAGGACAAATCCGCGACGCGCCAATTGCGCTGCGGTGTTTTCAAGATCATTGCGTATGCGATGAGGATCTAACATTCTTTATTTCCCGTTTACTACAGATGTTGTCATTAGAACTGACGTGCAAGCAGAATTCCTGCCCAGGTGGCGACTAAACACAAGGACACACTCAACACGACATTGAGCATGGCCTTGCCCGCCTCGCCTTGCGTCAACAGATTCATGGTCTCCAGCGAAAAACTGGAAAACGTGGTAAACGCGCCGAGAAAACCCACCACCAGAAAGGCGCGCCATTCCGGCGAGGCGTCGATACGTTCTACCAGAAAAACAAATAACACACCGATGAGCAAGGAGCCCAATACATTGGCCGTGAGCGTTCCGTAGGGAAAGCCCCGCCCCAACACGCTGTGCACACCCTGACTGACGCCATAACGTCCCATTGCTCCGAGCGCGCCGCCTGCGGCTATTGCCAGTAGATGATTCAAACCATCCGCCTTCGTCTTTCGTCCTGGTCGGGCATCATACTAAAGTTGTCGTCTGATCTCTATGCTCGGGACTTGGCGTCGAGCTCACGCAGCCACTGCAGACGCTGGCGTATCTTGCTCTCCAGGCCACGATCGACCGGGTCATAGTAATGACGATGAGGCATATCATCCGGGAAATAGTGTTCACCGGCGGCGTAGGCATCGGGCTCATCATGGGCGTAACGATAGGCCTTGCCGTAGCCGAGTTCCTTCATCAAGCGCGTCGGCGCATTACGTAGATGCACCGGCACTTCGTGAGAACCATGCGTTTTGATATCCGCCATAGCGGCATTGTATGCCTTATACACCGCGTTACTCTTGGGCACCGAGGCGAGGTATAACACCGCCTGGGCGAGGGCCAACTCCCCTTCCGGGCTGCCGAGACGCTCCATCGCATCCCAGGCATTCATCGCCACTTCCAGTCCGCGCGGGTCGGCATTGCCGATGTCCTCGCTGGCCATGCGCACTACGCGTCGCGCGATATAAAGTGGATCGACACCACCATCGATCATGCGACACATCCAGTACAATGCTGCATCCGGATCAGAACCACGCACCGATTTATGTAGTGCAGAGATCTGGTCGTAAAAGGCCTCACCACCTTTGTCGAAACGACGGACGCCGCCGGCAAGGACTTCCGATAACAAATCTGGCGTGACTTCCATGCTGCCTTGCTCATTGACCTCTGCGAGGTCCGAGAGTATTTCCAGGAAGTTGAGACAACGCCGCGCATCGCCGTCAACGGCTTGTGCGAGTTCGTTGCGTAGTGGTTCGGAAAAATCCAACATCATTCCCGCCAAACCTTTTTCACTATCGCTCAAAGCACGGTCGATAATCTCGCGCACCTCTTCGTGACCGAGCGATTTCAATACGTAAACGCGCGCTCGCGACAACAAGGCATTGTTGAGTTCGAAGGATGGATTCTCTGTGGTCGCACCGATAAAAACAATCGTGCCGTCTTCGACAAACGGCAGAAAGGCATCCTGCTGCGACTTGTTAAAACGATGCACCTCGTCGACGAACAAGACCGTGCCCTTACCGCTGGCCTTGTGGTAATCGTGTGCCTGGTCAATCGCGGCGCGGATATCTTTCACCCCGGACAACACGGCGGACAGGGTGAGAAACTGCGCGTCTGCTGCTTGCGCGATCATCCGCGCCAGGGTCGTCTTACCTGTGCCCGGTGGCCCCCACAACACCATCGAGTGGATATGTCCTGCCTCTACCGCACGACGTAAAGGCTTGCCCTCGGCAAGTATGTGTCTTTGCCCGTAAAAGGTATCCAAAGACGTCGGACGCATGCGGTCGGCAAGCGGACGATAACTGTCCTGGTGAGCGGTGAGAAGATCGGATTGTTTCACTATTCTGTTTTGATCACATTGTTTTCGCGTGGCGTATTATGCCATATGGGTGTCCACTTCGGTGCGGATACTCGCTTGTAGCGACATCCTCCGTTTCGAACATAGCCGTTGTTCAAAAGTAAAAGAAAGTAACAAAAAACCAAGTACCGCTACCTCGCTTCGTTTCGTAACGTAAACCAAGGTAAACAATCATACACGTTTTCGCCCTATCTCTATGTTTTGCCGTAGATAAAAGTTTTTCTACTGATTTCACCGCGTAAAACAATCCCGCCAAAAGACGACTACTCAGTTTGCAGATCACGAAAAAGAGGATTATGAGCATGCAACCCAACAGGCAATCCGGTTTCTCCTTGATAGAACTGGCTGTGGTACTCGTCATTATCGGTATCATTTTAGGCGCAATACTCAAGGGGCAGGATCTCATCAACAGTTCCAAGGTAAAAAAAGTACAAAGTGATATGAGCTCCATCGAGACCATGTTGTGGTCTTACTACGATAGAAAGGGACGCTGGCCAGGAGATTGCGATATCGACGGTCTGGTTGGATTCCAACCGGTTAATGCGGTATCGCCCGCAGCCGCGCTGGATAATTCCGCGACCGACCCGTCGACTATTTCCTGCGACGCGGCGACGCCCGCAGAAGACCAGAATACCGCTTTTGCCGACCTACGTGCCGCCAAGCTGGCACCGACAAGCACCGTCAACGCGCAACTCGCGTCGCATATGGCCAACGGCGTATTTAATATTGGTTATGCCGATGATACGACTAACGGCCTACAGGCCAACGTGATCGTTGCCTACGATGTCCCTGCCTGGATGGCCAAGATGATGGACGTTTCCACCGATGGCCAGGAAGACGGCGCAACCGGCAGGATCCGTCGCTGGGACTCTGGGGTCAACGGCGGCACTTGGCCAACAACGGCACTCGATGAATCGTCTGTTGCGGTCGCCTACTATTACGACAAAATCCTTCCATAGACGGGGGCGAGTCTCCGGGAACGTTTCCCGGAGACTCATCTAGGCTAGCAAAAAATGTTTGCGTCACTACACCTACGAACCCTGCTCCTGAGCCGACCTCATGACGAGGAATTTCAAGGCGAAGACACGCAATACCGCTACGCACTTTTCGCGGGGCGCCGTCTTGTGTCCAACGGAAAAGCGCCATTTAATGCCTTGAGGGACTTGAAATTCGATGAAATCCGTATCGCATTCGAGTCTCCTCAACAAAGCTATTTCGACGTGTTTAACACGCGAAAAGGAAATAAAAAATCCGAAAACGTTTTTGTACGGAAAGCGGTCGAACAAGAATCCGTCTTCGATGAAAAATTTGAGTTCAGGACCAAACTGATCTCCAGCAACAACTTAGAGAATACTGTCGCAGTCGTTGCATTTGACGTGCACGACATAGGCGCGCTATTGGAAAACACCTTATATGAGCAATATTCACACGGCTTGTTTGCACCTAGGGAATCCGCAATCGCCGCATTGGTTTCCCGTGGCACTGACGAACCCGTAATTGCGTGTTGGTCTGATGACACAACCGTAATAGGAATTGTCGTGCGTAACGGAAACATTTATTCACGAAAGATTCGAACTACTGGTAACGACGCATTCGATGCTGGATTCGACGGCATTGAAGACATCAACTCAATAAATGAGTTAATGCAGATGACTGAAAGCCTGCGCACGGACGGAAAGCGACTTTTCAACGACGACGATCTCCCGATAATCTGGCTAGGTAAAACTGTTGAAACATTGGCCAACGCTGTCAACCAGGATGAATCCGAAAACTACGCAGAGTATCTAAGCCGCGACGAAAGACTGAAAACAGACATCGTCCACAAACTAAACCTTGGCATTCACTCCAGCATCGAGGAAATATTCGTCTGGCCGGAACTATACGGCCTGATATTCTGCAAACCGCACCACGACTTCTCCCCAGTCGATTACAAACACGTCGCCATTGCCCATCGAATGGCGAGGCCGCTTTTCAATTCCAGTGTTGCGCTAGCCTCAGTTTTTGTTCTGTTTGGCAGTCTGATAAACCTCTATGCGAATAGCGTGACGTCCGACGTAGATGCTAAGACAGCAACTGTCGCTGCCAACTTAAAACAGGTGCAGCAAGCATGGCCGACGACTATCGCCGAAAATAACATCAAGACACGTCTCAAGGAAGAACGAGAACGGTTGGACGAGCTCAGACTTGATAACTTTGTCTCGTGGATTTCGTCGCAAACGCCGAACGGAATCGCGATTACCAAACTCAAGATATCACCCAAGCACAAATCCAAAACACGAAATACGAAGGCAAAAACGCCCAAAATACCGGGCCAGTATGTCGTCAATCTTGTTGCGGTTAGCGAGGGTGACTACGAGCGCGCACACAAAGCATTTGTCCGTTTTGTCAGCCAATTGAACAAGCGAACGAAACTCGAAAGTCCACTAATGTCATTCGAACCCATGGAAACCACCAGTGGCAAAGCCACATTTACGACCGACCTGGACGTGAATGCAAGAGAATTTATCGGCGGATGAGGTAATATCCTATGGCCAAGAAAATAGGCGACTTGTTAAAAGACGAAGGGATCATCGATGATGATATGGTCAATTATGCACTGCAGGTACAAAAGGCCACCAAGGAGAGACTCGGCGACACCCTGCTCAAATTGAATTTCGTCACCGACTCGGAGATAGCTGTCATCCTCGCCAAACAGGCAAATATGGCCTATGAACCGCTCGCGCGCGTGATACCTAACAAACTGGCGCTCAGCCAAATACCGTATAACTTTTCGCAAAAACACGAGATTCTTCCCGTCGCGATCAAAGAGAATCGCCTTCAGTTAGTCATTACGGATCCGTTTGATACCAAAGGACTGGACCAGATCTCCCGATTTACCAGTATGAAATACGATCTACATGTAGGGCCAAGAGGCAAAACCTTGCGTCAAATTGAACAGCTTTACTATTTGGCCGAGCATCCGCTGGACAAGGATATGGATGAAATCGTGAAAACCGTCCAGGCGGGAAAACCATTCAAGGCCGAGAAAGTCGTCGACATTATTATTCACACTGCGATCGAAGTCGGCGCATCCGACCTTCACGTAACGGCCACTGGTTTCGCCACACTCGTTTCCTACCGTATCGATGGCGTTTTGAAACTGGTCTATACACTTCCGCCGCAGATGCACGCACGTATTGTCTCGACGTTTAAGGTCGAATCACAAATGGATATTGCCGAACTCAATCGCCCACAGGACGGACGCATGAGCTTCGAGTTCTTGCAACAGTCCTACGATATGCGTGTGTCCTGTTTACCGACATCCAAAGGCGAAAATCTCGTACTGCGTATCCTCGCTGGCGGCCAGGATATACTCTCGCTTGACGATATAGGCTACCTACCTGAACAGCTTGAGGTCATTAGCCAGGCATTGAAGAACCCGTATGGCATGGTCCTGGCGACCGGCCCTACCGGTTCGGGCAAATCCACCAGCCTTTATGGTGCGCTACGACGCGTTAACGCCATGCAGAAAAACGTGATGACGGTCGAAGACCCGGTCGAGTTTCAAATGCCCTTGATAAGACAGGTAGCGGTCAACGTTAAGGCAGGGATCACGTTTTCGTCTGCCATACGCAGCTTCCTGCGCCAGGACCCGGACGTAGTCATGGTCGGCGAGATACGCGACGAAGAGACCGCAATTCTCGGTGTGCGTGCGGCGCAGACCGGTCACCTGGTCCTGTCGACACTACATACCAATGATGCTGTTGGTGCCATCGCGCGCCTGCGTGACTTGAGCGTCGGTAACTTTATGTTGGCATCAACGCTTAGCTGTGTTTTGGCACAACGACTGTTGCGCAAGCTGTGTGATCATTGCAAAGAGAGTACGCGCGTAGCCATCGGCGACAAAAATTATCCGGAACATATGCACGGTAAAACCGTGTATCAACACAAAGGCTGTGACCATTGCCACGGAACCGGATTCCTGGGCCGCACCGCTGTGTGCGAAGTATTGAGTATAGATGATCCGATAAAAGACATGATAGATCGCGATGCCTCCGCACTTGAGATCAAGGAACACGCCCTAAAAAACGGTATGATCTCACTGCGACAGGCAGCCTTTAAACTTGTGGAGCAAGGTATAACCGACTTGTTCGAAATCGACCGTGTAGTCAAGGATGAAAAACGGGGCACGGCAAGCAAACAACGTATAGCGGCCTAGTAAATGTCTTTTTTTGTCTACACTACTATAGATGATCAAGGCCACAACAATCGGAGTGGCGAATATTTCAGTAGCCACGACGAATTCTTTAGCGAAATAGAAAAACGAAACCTCGAAATTCTAAACTATTTTGAGGTTCCCTCTCCGCTGTTACCAATTGTTGACCTGGTGAATCCCAAGCTCAAGGCCCAGGAAGTTGTTGAGCTGTGCAACTATCTTTCCCTGTATGTGGGTAGCGGTCTTGAGATTCAAGCGGCGCTACAGGACATGGCAGACAATGCCAAACGCGCCGTTTTCCGCAATGTCATGATCAAGATAAAAAATTATCTTCTGAGCGGCTATTTGATTTCCGAGGCCATGCGTAAAACCGGTGTGATACCAGATATGGTCTGTTCCCTGGCAAAAATCGGCGAGGACAGCGGGAATCTGGAAAATACGCTCAAGGACGCGGCCAATTATATTGAGCGCACTGAAGCGATAAAGTCATCAACCAAGCGTGCCATGATTTATCCCGGCATTACCCTAGTGGCGATGATAGGCGGTTTTATTTTCTGGACCGCGTTTGTCGTGCCAAAAATTGTTGAATTGTTCTATACCATGAATGTGGAGTTGCCGACCGCTACAGTCATACTCATACATCTATCGGAGTTTATGGCCAGTAATTGGGCAATCGTCTTTGTAGCATTTCTTCTCTTACCTGTTGCGATTACGCTTGCGCGAAAAAACGACGAATTTCGATACTACACCGATGCGGGCATCTGGAAAATGCCTGTCTTTGGTGAATTGATTCGGGGTTCGCAATTGGCCTTCTACTTTCAATATCTAGCGCTTATGTATAGCACCGGCATTCCCATCACCAAGGCATTTGATACGGTAACCGACTCGCTAAACAACGCCTATTTTCAGCACGCCGTCAAGGATATTACCGAGAGCATAAAGTCGGGATCATCGTTGCTAAACAGCTTTATTGAGACCGGGGCTTTTGATCCGCTTGTAAACCGGATGATGGGAATAGGCGAACAGACGGGATCGCTGGACAAACAGCTGACAAAGATTTCCGATATATATTTTCAGCGGGTACAGGAGCTCGTAGACGGCATTAGCAAGCTGATTGAACCGGTGATCATGATCGTGGTAGCAACAGGTTTTGCCTTTTTTGCAATTGCATTACTGGGCCCGTTGTACGAACTAATGGCAACCATGGGGACCTAGAATGAAACTCCTGCGATACCCTTTTGAAAAACACACCTTCAGATATGGTGCCTATACAGCAGCTCTTCTTTTCATCAGCACCCTGTTTTTGCTTTCGTCCAATTATAGACTCGATTTGGCAACCGCCGGACTGCAGTCTGTCGAGGCCGATCTAAGTCTGCTATCGCGCATGAATCGAGACTTGAAAGAATACCAGGTGATTTCCGGAAAGTATCCGTACCCTTCCGATAGCCAAATTACGTTCAATCCTCTCGACTACAAGGCGCTACTGACAGGAAAGAAAGTCGTCGGCATGAACAGCTATCTCAGGAAACTCTATCGTGATACGGAATACTTTTACCTGCAGGATTTTCTGCTCGCGGAAGATTCAGGCGATAGTAAACAAAAAAGCGTCTACATCAGCATTTCGGGACACAAAAATGTCTTCGCGGAGGATAGAAAATAATGAATAACGTCAGGCCGTATATTCCGTTGATTACAATAATTTTTTCAATATATTTCGCTGTCACTGCAGCGCAATTGTACAGAGACTCTCTCGCCGATCATAAACCAATCCAAGCAGTCAGTCTCGACCTCCCCATAGTACCAGAAGTGAAAGCTCTCAGCGCTGCACGGTATGATGTGCGCATAAAGGCGTTTCTTCCGGATCATCGCGAAACTGAAAATACTTTTACCCAAAATGTAAAACAAGGTAACGAACTACCAAACTCTACCAAGCTTACTGATGCGGATTCCGATACATATCAGGTAAATGCAATTCTAATAGAACAAAGCGACAAAAAGGCGATGATAAACGGCAAGATCGTCTCGGTAGGCGACCGCGTAGGCGGATACCAAGTTAGACTGATCGAGAGCGACTATGTTTCCTTAGCTGGGCCTCGTGGAAGTCGAAAATTACGACTGGATTAGAACAGTGAGGATGAAAATGAAAAGTACGGTTTTACGGACAGTATGCCTGTTGGCCGTAGTCAGCTCATTCGGTTGCGCTGGCCTGTCTGGAGCTTCGAAACAGACGATGAAAGATATCGTCACCGTAAAACCTGAGCCCCTCGTTGAAAGCTTGTTCGATTCAAAAACCAAAGACGATAATTCGCAAACTAGTGGCATGGTCTATCAAAACCGCATGCCACTGGTGTCGATGCGCAACGAGCTACCACAGTCTGTTGCAGAGGGTCGATACTCGCTTAAGGTTAAAAATCTCTCCATACACGACACCCTTAACCTTTTCGCTACCACATACAATATAAACGTATACGCCGCGCCAGAGGTTACCGGTACGGTCAACGTTAGCTTCAAGGATTTGCCGCTCGACAGTGCCATGAACCTGATCCTCGGTTCACTTGGCTACTACTGGGAATGGTCGGACAATCTGGTTCATGTAAAGAAATACAAAACGATCACTGTCGAACTGGACTATCTACGACTTACTCGCGGAGGCACTGGTTCGAGCTCGAGTTCGATCTCGTCCTCCGGTGGAAACAGCGGTGGCGGCGGCACGACCTCGACGCAGCTTACGCAAAAGGATAGTGTTGCATTCTGGGACGAATTGGAAGTTCAACTTAAGGCCATGCTGGGCGCAAGTGGAACCTTAGCGATTAGCAAGGTTTCCGGCACGGTACAGATTACCGACGAGTTTAGCCGCGTAAAACAAATCGAGCAATTTTTAAAACACCTGAAAAACGGATTACACAAGCAGGTCGAAATCGAAGTCCGTATCGTAGAGGTCTCATTACGTGACGATATGTCGATGGGTATTAATTGGGAGAACATATCACTCAAAGGTGTAACCGGCGCGCTTTCTAACATCGTTACTCAAGCGAACGGTGGCTTGAACCTTCGCTCCTCTACAATTGATCTTCAATATGGTGCTTCGAACTTTACCGCGGTCATGTCGGCGCTCAGTGAGCAAGGAAAGATCAACGTAGTTTCACAGCCACGAATTCGTGCCATGAACAATCAAACAGCGCTTATTAAGGTGGGTACTGATCGTACTTTTTTCTCCCAGGAAGTCACAAGACAACAAGGCACAAACGGCGTGACCGACATCATAATCACTGAAATTCCAACCACGGTGACCGAAGGAGTGGTTTTATCTCTAACTCCACAAATTTCCAATGACCAGTGGGTATTAATGGACATCTCGCCGGTAATTACACGCGTGACCGACACCGTGGTTTCAACTCAAGGCAGTATCGCGCCGGTTTTGGATATCAAACAGACCTCCACTCTGGTCAGAGCAAGACATGGAGAGATGGTGATGCTGGGCGGCTTAATCCAGGATCAAAACGTCGAGACCTTGCGTGGAATACCGTTTCTAAACAAAGTGCCGCTTTTGGGTCGTCTATTCGGTGGTACGTATAAAACGAAAGTTAGAAAAGAGCTTGTTATTTTTTTAGTACCTAAAATCGTTGGTTGACATTATGCACGCGATCAACAACAAACCCTGGTATGACGAATTAGGTTTTTCGGAATCTCCGTTTAGCATCACCCCAGACACAAGCTTCTTCTTTGCAAACGATGGGCATGTAGAGGCACTTTCAACCATGTTTTTCGCAGCAACAGCGGGAGGCTTGTGTGTTATCAGCGGGGAAGTCGGCCTGGGTAAGACATTACTGTGTCGCAGCTTGCTCAACAAACTGGACTCTACCTTCAACGCTGCCTATATCTTTAATCCGATGCAGGACCCGCTGAGTTTACTTAAGACCATCTACTATGATTTTACGGGAAGTGGCGCCAAAGGCGAAAATATCAGTGAAGTCTACAATGAGTTGAATGAATATCTTCTAGATATAGCGCGCGCGGGGACACGGGCAGTACTCATTATCGACGAGGCGCAACTATTGTCCGAAGAGGCCTTGCAAACCGTTAGGCTAGTGACCAATCTGGAGACTGAGAAGAAAAAGTTACTTTCACTGATCTTGGTTGGACAACCTGAGCTATGCGAAATTCTGGCTAGCAAGGCTATGCGCCCGCTTCAGCAACGCGTTTCTTACCGCTACCAGCTTCGGCCACTCACCATGAGCCAAAGTTTTCGCTACATCGAACACCGCTTCGCCAAGGCTAGTGTTGAGAGCGGCCTATGGATGACGAACGCAGCAAAACTCGCGGCACACAAGTGTAGCGGTGGTGTTCCGCGCAGACTCAACCAGGTTTGTGAACGAGCGATACTGTCGGCCTACGTAGCTAAAAAGTCTTCGATTGATGTGTATGCTGTTTATCAATCGGCGCGCGAAATTCTGGCAAAGGGGTAGCCGACGATGAGTATAATTCACAATGCATTGAGAGAGCTGGAACAGGACGACAAAAGAAATACTGGTCCTAGCACCGTTGAAAAGAATGGAAAGCTGCCACCGAGAATTGTCTTCGTCAATGAAAGCATCGAACTCCAGAAAAAGCGCTCGATGAAACCGTTGTGGCTATTCGTAATCGGTGCAGTTCTCGCCGGGAATTATGCCTGGTATATCTATCAGAGCGAACCCGTACTTCCACCCCTATTAGCACAAAAACAGCCGACGGTAATTGACGAGAATGCATCTATGCCGGAACCAGCGTTGTCTAAAGAGGTCATCGCTACCGAAAGTGTCGAAGAAGAACAGCCTCTCTCACTGCTACCGATGGGAAAGTTAAACCGGGGAATGCAAACGTATAACAAGCAAGGGATAGAGGCCGCGCTGCCGGTTTGGATACAAGAATTTATAGCTCTACCCGACAATACGCCCGTCCTGGTTGTCATGGCCAGCACCTATCAATCGCATGCCTCCAGAACGGTAGACAAGCTTAAAAAAATCCACAACGACGTATATGTTGTGCCCGGAACCTTTCGTGGAAAATCGATCTACTACACAATAATAAACGCCCACCCCGAAACTACTCTAATCGACGACGTTCAATCGAAGATACCGTTAAACCCATATGCGGCGACTGTAGCGACGATTAAGGATAGACTAATCCAGTTTCGGAACGCAGTTAACACATCAAAACCTGTAACGGACAACATTAAGCCCAAAGACCTGAATTTGCCACCTGCGCAGCCTTCAAACCCTCGCTCACAGATGATGGCTATAAGGAAAGCCAGCGAGTATGTAAGCAAGGGACAATACGCTAAAGCAAGAAAGATCGTCGAGCCTCTATTATCACAGCAAACCGTGCAATGGGAGGCGTGGTTTTGGGCCGGCGCTGCCGATATTGGTTTGAAACAGTGGGAGTTGGCAACTCAGGAACTGGCACATGCTCAGAGATTCAAACCGGACTCAGCTATTATCAGAGTCCAACAGGCAATCGTCGCCCAAGAAACTTCCAATCATCAACAGGCAATCCATGTATTGCAGCAAGCACAGCAACTAGATGCGAGTATCCCGGAAATTTACGTCAATCTCGGACATTCTTTTGAGGCACTTTCTCGTCCGAACGATGCCAGGCTTGCATATCAACACTTTTTGTTTCTGGTCAAAGACAATACAGCTTATGCTCCACTCGTACGACAGATTGAATATCGCATGAGCATGCTGTAAGAAAAGAACTCACTTCCTGGCTATGACGTTGGTGCCTGACATTTAAAGCCTATCTCCATACACTGTCGACAAAACTGGCTCTGTGAGTAGCTAGCAACAATATCGTCATAGTCATTTTCTTTAGCTTTAGATGGATTTTCATAAATACGGTCCACGGGCGCAATAACATTATCATTCTCCCCATCCCGTTTGTGATTTTCTCCTGTAGAGTAAACAACAAATATCACCGGATTCGACAGTGTAGGATCGGTATAGCTACTACCATCCCAGGTTTTAGGAAATGCATTGACAAGACTTCCTGATACAGCCGCATTACAAAGCGTACTCAAATTACCAAGCGTATTCGCCGACGTAAAGGCGTCATTGACATCATAGTAGAGTGATTCACCTCTTACGCTTCTCGTCAGAAAATCAAATTCTCCTTTAGGCAGCTCTCCGTTAACTCCTGGAGCGGGAAATCCGCCGTTCTTGAAGGCGTAGTTGACTAATGCGATCTTGCTTTGGTTGACCAATAATACCTCGGCCGAGGAATAGCCGATGTCCAATAGATTTCTTGTCATTGGCATCATTAGAGCGATCAGCAATCCGATTACAACCAGTACCACCGCGAGCTCTATCAATGTAAACCCATGTTCGCGCGCAATACCAAATCGCACAAGCTTGCTGTCTTTAGTATAGTCCACAGGCATTTCTTTCAGTCGTATTACATTCCACCGATGCCATTAAGTCATCATCGTTACTGTCGATTTCCCTAAGTTTCTTAAATGTCACACTGTTACTCGAACTACATTTTAGATCAGTTCTCCCAGCATCCATGCTTGTCGATACGTAAAGCGTCATCTCCTTGTCCCAGATACCCAGGTATTCGTGTTGACCATTGGCGATAGCCCTACAAACGCCTTCTGTGCTATTCCAGTCTCTCGCAATTGCATAGTACAGCTCTTGTCCACTATTGTTAGTCAACTCCGCGCAACGAGCATCTCCAGAGGCTGCACATGCAGTTTGTTGCACGACAGGCGGTGCAACTTTTAAACAGTCACTACTCAACTGAACCAGCGAGTAACTGACCACAGCATCGTCATATTCTTCTTGCTCTGCCGTGGAGGGATTCTCGTAGTAGCGGTCGGCCAGGGTACCGTCGCCGAGGGGTGAATTTTCGCGATCGCTCCGGTAGTTTGCACCTTGAGAGACTACGACAAATGCAACAGGCGCACTATTAGCAGTATCACTAAAATCAGTCCCGTTCCAAATCAAAGGCGGATTAGCTGCTGTTTGTTCCGCCTCTATTGCGGCGCAAAATGTAGACATATCACCACCAGTGTTAGAAGCAAGAAATGTGGGGTTAACGTCGTAGAGAAATGGTTTAGCGTAGGGACCTATAGCCCGTATACCGAGCTTACCCGCTGGTACAATATCATTGGGAAGTGGATCAGGAAATCCGCCGTGGATAAACGCATAGCCGATCAAAGCGTTCTTGGTCTCCTCCAGATACGCGCGCTCTTTATTATATTTACTGGTTTTAACCATACCACGCACTACCGGAAGAGTCATCGACAATATAATTCCGACAACGACGAGTACAATCGACATTTCTATCAGGGAGAAACCGTGATTATTTTGTGAGTTTGTTCGTCCAGGCATTCTCTCGCTCTCCGCAATTCCTTATCGCCTCATCTATTTATTGCGTCTTAGCTAGAGGAGTTTTGTATGCAGAGAATGTAACGATTTGTGAAGTACGACAGACGGCATCACTATCCTCAGATCCCACTCGGATAGAAATATGGAATTGGCAGTATACTTACTGACTGGTATCAAACACATCCGCGCCTTTCGGCACCTGAAATTCAAACGTGGAGGCAGGAATTTGGGGATTGCGTTGAAAATGCGTAAAAACCACGCGGGTGACCTGATCCAAATTATCGACCAACATCATTTCTTTTAGATCTTTGCCGGAAAACCCCATCAGGATTTCGTTAAAGCCCGCATCAGTGTCTTTAGGTTTTAGTGAAGTCCAACGTATGCCATCGATAGTATTGCTCTCACCGACGGTAAAACTTTGTTCCAGCGCTTTTTCGCTGCTGAGTAATAGAGCAGGCGTATTTCCAATCGCCTTGTCCATCGGCTTGACAGTGACTTGCCCAAGATCAACGTCGTAAATCCAGACCTTTTTTCCATTGGATACGATTTGCTGTTCATAGGGTAAGGCGTAGTCCCAGCGAAATTTTCCTGGCTTTTGAATAAACAGCTTTCCACGCGAGGTTTCGCTAATCGCCAGCTGTGACTTTTCGATGGTCTGCTCAAACTCGGCACTAAACGAATTCAGGCTTTTGAAAAAAGTGAGGATTTCATTCTTATCCGCCGCCAGCGTCGGCAAGGCGAATACCAGCAACAAACTACCAAGTACTACACGCTTCAGTTTCATTGAATTCCTATTCCACAGGTTCAGGTAGTAATACTTCACGTTGGCCATTGGATTGGGGCGCGCTAACCAGACCGGCCTCTTCCATCGCTTCGACTAAACGTGCCGCGCGATTGTAACCTATCTTTAAACGCCGCTGCACGTTCGACACCGAGGCGCGACGGGTGCGCAACACCACATCAACGGCCTGATCATACAGTGGATCAGATTCGGCATTGCCATTTTCGCCATTATCCACACCACCGGGAATAAGCGCCGGGTCGACATTGGACACATCACCGGCGAGTATCTCCTCGTTGTAATCGGGCTCGCCACGGGATTTCAAATCATTGACCACATTGTGCACTTCGTGGTCATCGACAAAGGCGCCGTGTATGCGTATTGGCATGCCGGTTCCCGGTGGCAGATACAACATGTCACCATGACCGAGTAACTGTTCGGCGCCGCCTTGATCGATAATCGTGCGCGAATCTATCTTCGAAGACACCTGAAAAGCAATACGTGTGGGAATGTTCGCCTTGATCAAACCAGTCAATACATCAACCGAAGGACGTTGCGTGGCAAGAATTAAATGTATACCAGCGGCGCGTGCCTTCTGCGCCAGTCGTGCAATCAATTCTTCGACTTTCTTGCCCACCACCATCATCATATCGGCCAACTCGTCGACAATGACAACGATTAAAGGCAGCTCTTTGAGTGGCTCGGCCTCAGTAAAACTTTGCGGATCATGTAGCGGGTTCATGATCGGTTCTTTCTTTGCCTCGGCTTCGCGAACCTTGCGATTAAAACCAGCAATATTACGCACACCGACAGCAGACATTACTTTGTAACGTCGTTCCATCTCCGCCACACACCAACGCAAGGCATTGGCGGCTTCCTTCATGTCGGTTACGACCGGCGCCAGCAAATGGGGAATACCGTCGTACACGGATAACTCCAGCATTTTCGGATCGATCATAATCAGCCGAACCTGCTGCGGCGTGGCGCTATATAGCAGACTCAACACCATCGCATTAACCGCAACAGACTTACCCGAGCCAGTAGTCCCTGCGACCAACAAGTGAGGCATTTTCGCCAGATCCGCGACCATTGGATGACCGCCGATATCTTTACCTAAGCCTAGTGTTAGCGGCGAACTTGCATCATCGTATTCTCGCGTCTGCAATACTTCAATCAAGCGCACCATTTCCCGTTCTTCATTGGGAATCTCGAGACCGATAACCGGCTTGCCGGGAATGACTTCCACCACACGCACACTCACTACCGAAAGACTGCGCGCAAGGTCTTTTGCTAAATTGGAAATCTGACTACTTTTAACGCCGGGTGCAGGCTGAAGTTCGAAGCGTGTAATAACCGGACCTGGATAAACAGCAACGACTTCAACATCAATATTGAAATCCTTGAGCTTAAATTCCACCAGACGCGCAATCGCTTCCAGTGATTCCGGAGATGCCTTGCGTTTATTCTCACTCGGCAAATCAAGAAGCGAAAGCGCAGGCAATGAAACATTGGCCGGCTCGGCGAACAGCTTTAACTGTTTTTCCTTTTCTACCCGACTGCTCTCATTTTTCGCTGCCGGTTTTGACGCAACGGGCACTGCCGGAGGTAGTGTCCCTATTTTCGGTGGATCATGTAACTTTTTACGTTTCTGTTCACTGGCAATCGCTTCGACACGCTTTTTCTTTGCCTCTCTTGCGGCTTTGGCGTCATCCAGGCGCGTACGGATTTGCGTCATCGCGCGCATTACCCATTGCCCCAGCGTATCCATGAGCTTGATCCAAGACATACCGGTCGCAAGACTGATACCTGCCAATAACAAAGCGATGAGAAACAGTGTTGCGCCTACGGTGTTGAAAACACCAATCAGCAAACCGGAAAATTCACTACCTAATACACCGCCACTATTGGCTGGTAATAAAGAATCAGCTTGGAAAAAATAGACACTCGACAATGCAGTACCCGAACACAACACAAACACGGCACCGCTAAAACGAATCACCCCTTGTATCGCAGGCGGCTTTTGCGCGTCTTCCTGCTTGCGTAGGCGAAATAACAACCAGCCGGCACCAAACACCATCAGCGGAAACAAATACGCGAGATAACCAAACAAAAAGAAAAACACGTCGGCAAACATCGCACCCACTTTGCCACCGGCATTGCTTGCCGTTACTGACGTGGTGCTATGCGACCAGGCAGGATCGTCGGTGTTATAGGTTAATAGCGACACCAGAAAATAAAGCGCCAGCATACCGAACAGGATTAAAGCGCCCTCACGTATGCCGCGTTGGATATTGGAAGCTAAAGTTGTAGGGACAGATTGCTGTTTTGTTGAATTTCCAGCCAATGAATTTACCGCTTGATTCTAATAGTTAAACAAAATGTAGTGGATTCTACCCCATCAAGCCAGAATTTTCTGTAAAGCCGGGTGTACGAGCTTACCCTTTTCCACATTAACTCCCGCGACCAATCGTGGATCTTCACGCCAATTACCACTGGCCAATAGCACCGCGTACGGTGTAATGCTGGCAGACAAGGCCTGAGACGCAGAACGCGGCACACCACCAGGCATATTCGTCACCGCAAAATGGGTCACACCATGTTCAACATAGGTGGGATCTGCATACGTTGTTGGACGGGTGGTTTCGATACATCCACCCTGGTCGACAGAGACATCTACAATCACGCTGCCTGGCTGCATGGTTTTGACCATTGCTGTGGTTACCACGTGTGGCGCCTTCTCGCCGACGAGCAACACGCCACCGACAAGCAAATCCGCAGAGGCAACCGCCTCTTCTATCGATGCAGGATAGGGGTAAAGACCGGACACATTGGGCCCGATGTCGCGCACCGCTTCCAGGCGCAATCGATTTTTATCAAAGACAGTTACCCGCGCGCCCAATCCAGCCGCAACCCGCGCCGCATTAGTGCCAACCACGCCACCACCGACAATAACCACATGCCCGCGATCTGCCGCTGGCAAACCGCCGAGTAATAAGCCCTTACCACCTTGAGGGCGATGCAAGAGATGTGTACCGATCTGTACAGCAAGACGTCCGGCGATATCACTCATCGGCGCCAACAACGGTAACAAACCATTTTCTTCCACGGTTTCGAAGGCAACTGCGGTCAAACCGATTTCGAGCAGGCGCTTGGCCAGTGGGATTTCTGCGGCCAGATGCAAATAACTGAATAAGAGATGATGGGATTGCAATAGCTCGAGCTCTGGGCCAATAGGCTCTTTGACCTTGACGATCATCTCAGCGGTGCCATACAAGGAATCGGCATCGGGCAATAGCTTCGCGCCCACATCGGTATATTGTTGATCGGTATAGCCGCTCAAATCACCCGCGGTTTTCTGTACATAGACCTGGTGTCCGGCCTCGACCAGGGCCGCGCACGCCGCGGGCACCAATCCAACTCTCGCTTCCAGCGTTTTGATTTCCTTAGGTATCCCGATCTTCATGATTGTTCCTTTGGGCTATGGTTGAGTTTATGTACAATAGCAAAGCTGAGACTGAATCTTATCTTTCCATCTTTGCATTTTTTGCACCGAAACAACATCTTGGACGGAGTTACCCTGAATGAGTTCTAAACATTGTCGCCTTTTGATTCTCGGATCCGGACCTGCCGGATACACCGCCGCAGTATACGCCGCGCGCGCCAATTTGAATCCTGTACTGGTTACCGGGTTGGAACAGGGCGGACAGTTAATGACCACCACCGATGTGGATAATTGGCCGGGTGACAACGATGGCGTAATGGGGCCTGCGCTCATGGAGCGTATGCAAAAACATGCCGAGCGTTTCGATACCGAGATTATTTTCGACCACATCAACAAGGTGGATCTACAAAACCGCCCTTTCACCCTCACCGGTGACAGCGGCACCTATACCTGTGACGCGTTGATAATCGCCACTGGCGCCTCGGCCAAATATCTCGGTATTCCTTCGGAAGAGGCCTTTAAGGGCAAGGGTGTTTCCGCCTGTGCGACCTGTGACGGCTTCTTTTACCGCAATCAACATGTGGCGGTTATCGGCGGCGGTAATACCGCAGTCGAAGAGGCCTTGTATCTGGCCAATATCGCGCAAAAAGTGACCGTGGTGCATCGCCGCGATAAATTCCGTTCGGAAAAAATTCTCGCCGACAAACTGATGGAAAAGGCGAAAAACGGCAACGTCGCCATTGAATGGAATCACGAATTAGACGAAGTGTTGGGCGACAAGAGCGGCGTTACCGGGATTCGAATCAAAAACACCTCTGACGGTTCAACCAAAAACATCGATCTGATGGGTGTATTCATCGCCATCGGCCACTCGCCGAATACCGGTCTGTTCGAAGGGCAACTGGATCTCGAACACGGCTATATCAAGGTACAAGGTGGTTCGCAGGGCAATGCCACACTGACCAGTGTTGAAGGCGTATTTGCAGCCGGCGACTGTATGGACCATATTTATCGACAGGCGATTACGTCTGCCGGGACCGGATGCCAGGCAGCCCTGGATGCGGAGCGCTATCTTGATAATCAGGAATCCAAATAGTAATACTAGGCGTCGTCAGCCATGACGACGCCAAGCTTTTATCCGCGCGGGCCATATCTCATCGACAACACGCCGCCGGATATGCCCTTCCCCGAAGTCGAGTATGCCCTCGAAGAACCCAACGGCTTGCTCGCCATTGGCGGCGATCTCCACCCCCAACGTATACTCAATGCCTATCGTCAGGGCATCTTTCCCTGGTATAGCGCCCATCAACCGATATTGTGGTGGTCGCCTGATCCGCGCCTGGTGTTATTTCCCGAAGAGCTACATGTATCCCGCAGCATGCGTAAGTTTATGCGTCAGTCTCAGTGGAATTTGACGATGGACACAGCCTTTGAACAGGTCACCCATGCCTGCTCCTTACCCCGTCCTGGTCAACCGGAAACCTGGCTAAGCCCTGAAATGCAGGACGCCTATCTAGAATTACATCGTTTAGGCTACGCCCATTCAGTCGAGGTTTGGGATGAAAATGAAAAACTTATCGGTGGACTATATGGCATCGCGATTGGCAGCGTGTTTTTCGGTGAGTCTATGTTCTCTTTTACCACCAATGCGTCTAAATTTGCGTTCATAAGCTTTGTGGAACAAATCTCAGGCTGGGGTTTCAAATTAATAGACTGCCAAGTGGAAACAACGCATCTGAATAGCCTCGGCGCCGCGAATATTCCACGAGAAAAATTCATCACTTTTTTGGACCAATGGTGTAGTGAACCTGTCCCGAATAAATGGAACACAAAATAAATGACAACAAGTGAACACGGCAATCGACGAGACCTGAAGTTTTTTATCAGCACACCCTCTCCTTGTGGATACCTCAAGGACAGGGATTCTATTTCTTTGTTTGCCGATCCCAAATTTCCCTTCACTCCCGCAGTATACGATTTGTTAATAGATCACGGTTTTCGTCGTAGCGCGGATTACGTCTATCGGCCACATTGCCCAAGTTGTCATTTGTGTGTTCCCGTGCGCGTACCTGTCGAGGAATTCAAGCCCAGTCGCAGCCAAAAACGCGTGTGGAAACGCAACCAGGATTTGCGCGTCACCACGCACAAGCTTGGACTCAAACAAGAACATTTTGATCTCTACAAAAAATATCAGCAAAGCCGTCACAGCGAAGGCGAAATGGCCCGCCATGATATCAATCGCTATTTTGAGTTTCTCGACAGCGAATGGAGTGAAACTCTTTTGATGGAAATACGGGATGGAAACCGTTTAATCGGCGTCGCGATTACCGATGTCGTTCGCCGAGGGCTGTCAGCCTTTTATACCTTCTTCGACCCCGAGGAAGAACAACGCAGTTTGGGTACTTTCGCGATTCTGTGGCAAATAAAGTTTGCCAAACGCCTGCAACTACCGTGGCTATATCTAGGTTATTGGATTAGCGAGACGCGTAAGATGAATTACAAAACGCGTTTTCTGCCGCTTGAACTGCGTATTGACGATGGATGGCAACGAATTACTCGTGATGAATTAATCGCTATGCAAACAAAAACGGGAGCCTAGGCTCCCGTTTTTGATGTTGCGTTATTGCTTTTTTATGCAACTGTGCGGCGGCGACGCATCCAGCCTACCAGCACCATGGCTGCCAGGATTCCGAATGGGTGTACCGCGCTACGCTTAGGAGGCACTGGAATATTGATAAAACTGACTCGCAAAGTTCCAGTGTTCGCACCGCCACGACCATCACTCATACTAATTGTAATTTGCTCGTTTGTAGTTTGCTTGATTGCGCCCTTGTTAGTTGGTGTGTACGTCCAGGTATAGCCGCTAGCACTTGAACCTGTGAGGCTAAAGCTGCCGTAAAGACCATTACCTTGTAAGGTCGCAGTTACCGGGTCTCCGTCTGGATCACTAAACGACAATGTGCCGGTATTAATTTGTCTGCTCAAATCAACCTGAATTGTCTGAGTGCCCAATATCGGTGAACGGTTACCTACTGGATTGGTGATGATACCACCAGTACCAATTGTGACACCAAGATTCTGCAATTGTGGGTTACCAACACTGCTGTTGTTCTGAGTATTGAGGTCCCCCTGCGCTGTCACGGTGGCGTCTACCTTGGCAATACCACTGGTTAATTGCGAAGCTGTTAGTGACAACTGAAACGGCTGTTGCTGCCCCGCAGTCATGGTGTTTATTGAACAGCTCAAAGCCGTTGTGCCTTGCGCCTGACATCCCAGTGGTGGCTGCACGCCAAACCCCAATGTCGCATTTGTCAGATTTAAGGTTACAGTCGCAGGCGTTACCATCTGTTGGGTACCATTATTGCGAACGGTTACCGTTGCACTGAATGTTCCACCTGGCTGAACTTGTTGCGGCGTATATTGGATACTGGAGATAGCCAAATCCAGGCCTTGAGTCTGTTGCCCAGGGTTTGGATTAAAGCCACCACCTGCACACTGAACAGTAGTCAGCGGTGGAGTTACAGTTGCATAGTATAAGCCGCTATTGCCAGTTCTGACGTAGACCGTATTACCACTCACAACCGAATTTTGTACGAACCCACCCTGTGGCGGCGTAACTTCAGTAGTAGGTAACCATGACTGACCACAGTTAGTGGAGTATTCAAGTGCACCTATCTGACTGGTTGCAAAGTTGTATTGAAAACCGTAGAGAATGCCGGAGGAATTACTTGCTAAGCCCAAATAAGGCATCTGGCCCATACGTGAACATTGCAGACCGGTGCTAGCCTGACAACTGTAGAGACCTGCACGGGTGTCGACCGCAGAATTACCAATTACAGAGAAAAAGTAATAAGGAGTTGCCGTTCCCTGAGTCGCGGCAGGAGAAATCAGCATACCATCAGTTTGTGAAGTGATTGTAGGCATACCCGTCGCAGGCTGGAAGGTCAGATTGCTACCAACGCCGCCGAATTGCTGAGCGTCTGTGGCGTAGTAGACGCCTGGCGCTTGAACAAAGAAACCGCCAGTGGAATTTCCAGAGTTCATTCCGACAATCATTGAACCCTGTGTATTGAATGAAGACTCAACAACATGTAGTGAACTTAACGTTGTGGTTCCAACAGGTGTCCAGTTGGCTTGCGAGCCAAACTGTGTCTGTAGTGACTGCGCCTGAATACGCATAACCTGATTTCCAAGAGTGGCCATATAAATATTGCCATTCTTGCCAGCTGCTAGCGCGCTAACTTGATCGGTTGTCGCACGGTTAATCATGACCGCAGTACCACTGGCAAATCCACCTGTAGCCGCGCTTAGGGTAACACCATACTCGACGTTATCCTGATACGACTGGCCACCATATTGTTGACTTCTGGTTCCAAAACCTGAGATGACCAATGTTGTCTGGCCGCCAAATGTTGTCGAGGGAACCACTGCGATATGGTCAATTCGAGACATCGTCATGCCGGTAACATTGACCTGGCTCCACTGTGTTGTCCCGCCTGTAGTGCCAAAACCACCAGCACTTGAAGTACCAATGTACAGATAAGACTGCTGCAATCCGCCAAATGCGGAGGCAGAACCTGCGGCATAGATAACATTTGTATTCATTGGATCTGCGGCAATCGCGGTTACCTGAGTAACGTTTGGTATTGCAGCCTGCTGCCAAAAGGCTTGTGCCTGCGCTGTAAACAGCGAGGCGGCGAGAACGATACAGCCCGATATCATACGGCCCAATCCCGTATTCACGCGCTCACGCTTTTGCGCCCATTGCTGTGCGCCAGTCTTACTAGTCATGGAATTGTCCCCCACATTTACGGACACACTTCGTCCGTATTATTTTGATTTCACGCACCGATCCTAGTCTTATTTCCTTAACCAAAAATTAATCGCTTACGACGCATTTCGTTAACTTTTGTTCATGTTTGGAAAACGGAAAAAAACCAGTTTTTCTGACATATCTATGTGATAACTCAAGTTTTTTCGCATTGTGCCAATACAAGCTTGTAAGATCGTTAAATGTGTGAATGAGAATGGCAAAAATTGAATGGCGCAGTGGCCTGAGATACGGCATTTCCACGATGCTAATGTTGTTCTTTTTGCTGCACGCGACCGGACTTTTCCCGATACCATTTCTCGCGACTCTTGAAAACCAGGCCTATGACCTAAGGCTCAAGCTCACAGCTCCACACACCACTGACCCACGCGTGGTCATACTCGATATCGACGAAAACAGTCTCAAAAAGGTAGGCCGTTGGCCGTGGGACCGGGACATAATTGCCGCCTTGATGAATGACTTGTTCGACTTCTACGGTATACAAGTGTTGGGCTTCGACGTTTTGTTCGCCGAAGAGGACCGTGACGCTGGCCTAGACATCATGGATCAACTTGCCGATGGTCCGCTGAAAGATGACGCCGCATTTAGACAAACTCTCGAACAGATACGCCCCCAGCTTGAACGCGATCGCATTTTGGCCGAGAGCTTTCAAAACCGCCCGGTTGTGTTGGGCTATTACTTTAAAAACAGGAGATCTCATGGGGATGTTGATCTCCAGTCAGGTAATTTGCCCACGCCCGCCCTGTCTAAAGAAATGATGCAGCACCAGGGGATTCCATTTCTGGACGCGACTGGTTATGGTGCAAATTTACCCATATTGCAGCAAGCAGCGATGAGCGGTGGTTTCATTGATATGCCTTTCATCGATGACGACGGCATTATCCGCAGATTACCGTTGGTGCAGGAATATGACGGCGAACTATATGGCACCCTCTCCCTGAGCATTGTGCGCGCTCTGCTCGGAAATCCGCCCTTACAACTCACGGTGGCACCGGGTCTAAACGACAAGGGTACCAATCTTGGCCTGGAGTGGATCGAAGTCGGTGGTTTCCGTATTCCCGTTGATGAATACGGGGCGGCAATGATTAACTATCTAGGCCCTTTTCCCAGTTTTCCTTATGTATCGGCGATTGATGTCCTCACTCACAAAGCGCCGAAGGAAGTACTTGAAGGAACCATCGTGTTGGTCGGCACGACGGCAGCGGGCTTGCTTGATATGCGATCCACACCTATGCAGGCGGTTTATCCCGGGGTGGAAGTCCATGCGAATATGGTTCTGAACATACTCGACGAAAGCTTCAAGGAGCGTCCTGTCTATGTGCGCGGGATAGATTCAGTATTGCTTTTGGGTCTGAGTACGCTACTAATCCTTCTGCTACCGCGATTGTCTTTAACAATGTCATTTCTTGTGGCGATATCTACGCTTGCCGCAGTCGCCTGGATCAACATATATAGCTGGACGCAATTGAATCTCATTGTCCCGATTGTTTCCCAAGCCCTGTCGGTGTCCTCTATCTTCATCGTCCACATTTTTATGCAGGTGTTTGTTGAGAATCGTTCCAAGAAACAACTCGCGCGGGTCTTCGGCCAGTATGTCCCGCCCGAACTGGTAGACGAAATGAGCCGTCACCAGGAAGGCTACGGTATGGAAGGGGAGACCAGAGAGATGACGGTCTTGTTTTCAGATATCCGCGGATTTACCAATATGTCTGAGAATATGGAACCTAAGCAGCTCACGCTATTGATGAATGAATATCTGACCGAGATGACTTCCTGTGTACACCACCACCGCGGCACAATCGACAAATATATTGGCGATGCACTAATGGCATTCTGGGGAGCACCCTTGTCTGATCCACAACATGCACGCAACGCCTTGCTCAGCAGCATGGAAATGATCGAACGACTACCTGAGGTAAATGCTCGTTTCGAGGAAAAGGGTTGGAAACCTATCAATATCGGTATCGGTTTGAACACTGGCAAAATGAATGTAGGAAACATGGGTTCGCGTTTCCGTATGTCATACACTGTGCTTGGCGATGCGGTAAATCTTGGTTCACGTCTCGAATCGCTAACGAAGCGCTACGGTGTTTCTATCATCGTTAGTGAATCAGTTGCTGCTCAGGTTCCCGAATTGCACTATCGCGAATTGGATCTTGTTCGCGTTGTTGGAAAGAAACAACCTATCACCATTTACGAACCTCTCGCCAGCGACTTGCATCAGCAGGCAAAAGTACAGGAAGAGCTAGGACTATATGAAACGGCTCTCAGCCTCTATCGTCAACAGCGGTGGCTTGACGCACGAACAATTTTTACCGACTTGATTATGCACCATCGTGGACGATTGCTTTACCAGATGTATATTGGCCGATGCGTACACTTTCTCAAAGAGCCACCGCCGGAGGACTGGGACGGCGTCTACAACATTTCCAGCAAATAATTTTTTGGTTAAAGCCCGAATTCTTTACCAAATCTAGTGCACACCATACATAGTCCCGTTATTTGCTTTCCTCTCATAATTTCTGCAATCGATACACCATTTAAACATTTACTCTACAGACGCATTTGTACTATATTCGAAAAGTTATCTTACAAGACATGAGACAAGGAATTCCTGTGCTGCTTTCTCGTTTTACCTCTTTTTTTTCATGCTATATAAAATGTGTTACGACACGCTCACGGCGATTTTCTAAATCAGACCTCGGCAATCTAGGTATTGGCTTTCCTGAACCCCCAAAAGCACAACCGTATTACTCATTGAATGGACAGTCTAATTGTCCGGTAGTTTCACTCTGTTTTTTTCGCATTCTTTCAAAAATATTGCTTTTTGGCTTTTCTTCCTTATACATACAACTATCGGCACTAGAAATACGGATAATGTGATGATAAAAGCGATGCCCGATACAATTAACTCAATCAACAATGAAAAAAACAAACATGCGCTTTGGTCAGTACCCTTGCTTTTATCGCTATTCCTAATAATGTCTAGCTTTTACAGCTTTCTACTCTTCCATACTTTGGCCGAATATTTTGCGATAACAATAGGCATACTCATGTGTGTCGTCGCGTGGCAGACCTATCCATTTACCCGTAATAATTTTTTAATGTATCTAGGATGTGGATATTTCTGGATTGCGATACTCGACATGATGCATACACTAACCTACAAAGATATGAATATTTTTGCTAATAGTGGTGCCAATACAGCCGTACAACTTTGGATAGGAACCCGATACCTCGAAGCCTTGCTATTATTGAGCGCACCCATCTTTCTATCCACCAATCTGAACCGTCTAGGCGCTTTCATCACCTTTGGAATCGCTGCCTCAGTAATTTTCTTATCGGTGATGACAGGTAATTTTCCTCAGGGATTTATTGAAGGCAAGGGACTCACACAATTTAAAGTCCTAAGTGAATATGTCATTATTCTACTGCTCTGCGGCGCAGGATACTATTTATACAGACAGCGAAAACTACTAGACCAGAAAATCCTAAATTTGGTCTACATTTCAGTTGGATTCACTATATGTGCGGAGCTCGCCTTTACGTTCTATATCGATGTTTTCAGCCTGTCTAACCTACTGGGGCATATATTCAAGTTTTTCTCGTTCTGGCTGATATTTGTATCAATCGTACGCACAACGTTGCGGGAACCTTTTACCGTAATGGCGAGAAACGCATCAAATTTTAATGCTATACCGCTAGCGACGATAGTCGTTGACGATAAAAACATCGTACGCCAGGCTAATCGTAGCGCTGCCATGCTCATAGGTCGGGACCATTCGACGATCGTTGGCTCCAATGCTCATTATTTTTTTCACCCTCAGCGTTACTCTGAGCATCAATGCGAAATTTGCCGCAGCACAAAAGAAGGTTTCGTCATGAACTGGCGTGAGTTTGAGTTAGACGATGACGACACTTGGTGGGCATATTCTCTCTCTCCCGTATCGAGTCAAACCAATACACTCGGAATGATTCAAGTCATACGTGACATCACCGATCGTAAACACGCAGAAAAAGAGTTGATTGACTATAGAATCAATTTGGAAGAACTGGTCGAGGCCCGTACTCGAGAACTGGAAATTGCCCGTGACCAGGCACTAAGCGCTACAAAAACAAAATCGGCATTTCTTGCGAATATGAGTCACGAGCTAAGAACGCCACTCAATTCGATTATAGGTTTTACTGGCATAATTAAGGGAGGCATGGCAGGCCCTGTAAACGAAGTCCAAACCAAGCAACTGGAGATGGTTTATAGCAGCGCCAACCATCTTTTGAGAATAATTAATGACATACTCGATCTCTCAAAGGTTGAGGCAGGAAAAATGGAAGTCGAAAAAGAATTTTTTCTTGCCTCTGATCTTGTTGAGGAATTAAGAAACCAAAATGCAGTGCTTTTTGAGAAAAAATCTATTGATTTCCACGTAAAAGGAACGCCCCCTTCGGTGGAGATATATAGCGATCGCAGTAAGCTTTATCAAATTTTGTTAAATTTGATCAGCAATGCCCTTAAGTTCACCAAAAAAGGAAGCGTTACCCTTTCTTATAGTGTAAAGCATGATGACTTAGAAATATCGGTTGAAGATACGGGCATCGGTATTCCTGTTGATGAACAGCTTCGAATCTTTGACACATTCCACCAGACTCGTGAAGATAAAATCGCGGGTGGAACGGGGCTGGGACTCGCAATATCGAAGAAATTTTGTGAAATGCTGGGAGGCAATATCAAACTTCGCAGTGAACCAGGCAAAGGTAGCATATTTACTATTACCCTTTACAACTGCATCAATCGCGAATATCAATACGAAAAGGAAGTGGACAATTAGTGATTCACTTCGCGTACAAATGACAGCAGACGATATGAGTCTTACCTACAGATGACGTTTCTGGATATTCCAAGCGGCAAATATCCTTAGCTTCTTTACACCTTGGTGAAAAATGGCATCCTGCGGGTGGGTTGATTGGCGATGGCGGATCTCCCTCCAAACGTATTATTTCCCGTTTTGATTCTTTATCAACCGCTGGAACCGCTGATAGCAATGCTTTCGTATAAGGATGCAGGGGATTCTCTAATACTTCGTCAACCTTACCTTGTTCCACAATTCGCCCCAAATACATAACGGCCACCTCGTCCGCAAGATAGGCGACAACGGATATATTATGCGTTATAAACAAATAGGAGATATTGTGTTTATTCTGTAGTTCTTTCAGCAAATTCAATATTTGTGCTTGAACCGAAACGTCGAGTGCACTAGTAGGCTCATCACACACAATGAGTTTAGGATTAACTGCCAGCGCACGCGCAATGCAAATGCGTTGTCGTTGGCCGCCCGAAAATTCGTGAGGATAGCGCTGGCGATGTTCAGGCGACAACCCTACCTGAGTGAGTAATTCATCGACTCGCTGCTGACGTTCCGACGAAGCATTTCCAATGCTTTGCGCAATCATACCCTCTTCAATGATATCGCCTACCATCATCCGTGGATTCATTGATGAAAATGGATCTTGAAATATGATCTGAAACTCAGATCTACGACGCCTTAGCTGTGATCCACTTAAGCGTGTCAAATCGGCGTTTTCAAATAAGACTTTACCTGCGGTTGGACGTATCAATTGCAGGATTGCTTTGCCAACCGTGGTTTTCCCACATCCTGATTCTCCTACCAAGGCTACTGTACGCCCCTTGGGCAGACTTAGCGAAACACCATCTACGGCGTAGACATAACCCGCAACGCGCTTGAGTACGCCTTTCAATATTGGGAAATGTACTTTTACGTTGCTTACATCCAATAATGCTTGCCCAGCGTCGACGTTTGAACGCTGAACTTCGTCAAAACTTTCAAACTGTGTACTGCTCTGCTGTTGTTTCCCTTCTTTCGAGGAGTAAAGATGACACCGCACTCCGCGTATGGGTGTGTGCGCCATCCATAGCGGTATCTGAGTTTTACATAAGTTCCAAGAGCGATTACATCTAGGCTCAAAACGGCAACTATTGAACTCCTGATTCAAGGATGGAACACTGCCTGGAATCACGGCTAGACTTTGGTCACGCTTAGCCATGTCTGGCAACGCATCAAATAGTTTTTGGCTATAGGGATGCTCCGGATGTTTGAAAAAACTCTTGCTCGGCGCCTGTTCTACGATTTGTCCAGCGTACATAACAGCGACTTCGTCGGCCATCTTTGCGACGACACCCAGATCGTGGGTAATCATCATCACCGCCATATCATTCTTCTTTTGCAGATCTTTGATTAGATCCAGTACCTGTGCCTGTATCGTCACATCCAAAGCTGTGGTCGGTTCATCAGCAATAAGCAAATCCGGCTCCCCGGCAAGCGCGATCGCAATCATCACTCGTTGTTTCATTCCACCAGAAAGCTGGTGCGGATACTCGTCAATGCGTTGAATCGGCTCTGGAATTCCTACTGACTCTAGTAGCTCGATTATGCGTTGACGAGCGCGGATACCGGTGAGTTTTTTATGACGCTTCAACACTTCGCCGATTTGCGTTCCAACACGGAGCACCGGGTTTAACGAAGACATTGGTTCTTGGAATATCATGGCTACACGATTGCCACGTATAGCGCGCATTTCGATTTCCGACATGCTGAGAAGATTGCGGCCGTGCAATACAATTTCGCCGCGTATATTGCGTGACGCCTGTGAGGGGAGTAATTGCATTATGGAAAGCGCCGTCATGGATTTTCCACACCCTGACTCACCCAATAGGCAGAAGGTTTGACCTTTGCGTATGGAAAAACTGAGATCGTCAACGACGCGAACTTTGCCCTCTCTGGTATCAAACCAGGTTTGCAGATTCTTCACTTCCAGCAACATATCGGACATAGGAGTTAACGCTTCCGTATTCTCGGATCAAACGCGTCTCTAACAGCATCTGAGAACACATTCGCCGCCAGAACCAGGATAAACATAAACACAAAGGCGGCAAGAAGAGACCACCACACGATAGGCTCGCGAGCCATTTCCAAACGGGCGCTATTGATCATATTGCCCCAGCTATGCATGGTGGGATCAACACCTATGCCTAGATAAGACAACACTGCCTCAGCCAACACCAATCCGCTAAAGTCAAGTACAACGGCGATAAGAACGATGTGCATGATGTTTGGTTGTATATGTCGTATTAACACTTTCCACGCCGGTACGCCAAATGCGAGAGCTGACTGCACATAATCCACTTCTCTAAGCTTCAATGTCTCGCCACGCAACATGCGACACAAGCCTGTCCAACTGGTAATACCAAGAATGACACATAAGAAAAAAAGCTTTACATCTGTACGTTGCAATTCTGTTTCGAACATATCCGGATGATTGGCTATGTAGACCTGCATCATAAGCACCGCTGCAGCAATAAGAAGAATTCCCGGAATTGAATTCAGCGTCGTATAGAGATACTGTACAAGATCATCTATCCATCCCTTGAAATAACCAGCCGTAATTCCCAGCAGTATAGCAAACGGCAACATTATTAGAGTCGTGAGCGTGCCGATTACCAATCCGGTGCGTATACTTTTAATACTTTGATAAAGCACATCCTGACCTACCTTATCGGTACCAAGAATATGATATTTGTCACCTAAAGCTGCAATAAGTCCAACGAGTACGCAAAACAAGCCTACTGTCGCCCACACGCTGCGCCACGGTAGTTCAGAACGCCCCTTAATCAGATTCGAGAACACGGCGCCATAGGGTTGGTTTCTTGAACGGGTAAGCACGAGACAAAACATGGCTAACAACAATAGCCAGAAAATAATACCAATAAAAATTCCTTTAACTACTCTTGTAAAAATATCATTGAATCTATCCTGCTCCGGGTTGACGAGATGGGCGCCTCCATAGACTAGTCTGGGATAAAGCCGCTGTTTAGTTCCGTCATCACGCTCGACAGTTTCTTTACTATACAAGTGCGTGGCAAAAGGCGACGAATAGGTTTTCTCCTGCTGCGTTCGAAGCGAGAACATCACGATGTCCATCAAACTCAATACTTCAGCAGAATAGTTCACCTGTCCACTATCGTTAACATCAGCCAGTTTGCTGCGAAAGTGTATTGAATCCAATAAACCAATAACAACGTAGAGCAACAGAACGACCAGAGCGACCATTCCCATACGACTGCGTGCCACTTGTCGCCATGGATCACGCAAATGCGCCTTTTGGCTGGCCACGCCTGCGAACACACTAATTCCGATGACCAATAGTAGTATTAATGCATCCGTCCACAACACAACTGGTGCAGCCTGCTTCCAAATCACGCTAAACACCGACAGCATGACTAGCGTTATTGCCGGCAGCAAAAAGACAAGCATTCTATTTTGAAATAGTACGTTCATGATTAGGCCAGGCGTATCCTCGGGTCAACCAACGTATAACAGATATCCGTTAACAATAAACCAATGATGTAAAGAACTGATCCCAGAAACACCATGGATCGAACTATTGCAAAGTCCTGACTGTTTATTGCATCGATAGTGTAACTTCCCAAGCCGGGAATTCCGAAAAAGGATTCGGTGATCAAACTACCCATAAACAATAGCGGAAGAACGGCGACTACTCCGGTTAATATCGGTATCATCGCATTTTTTAATACATGTACGAACAAAACAGTAGCTTCGGCCATACCCTTAGCACGTGCGGTTCTGACATAGTCTTTCTCTATCTCTTCCAAAAAGATTGTACGATACCAGCGCGTACCTGACCCTATGCCCGAGATCACGCCTATTATGACGGGTAATATGATGAATTTGATCGAGTCAAAGCCGGTGTCATATCCAGATATTGGAACCAGATGCAAAAGCTTGCCTACAACAAATTGCCCACCGATGATATAAAACATTCCAGAGACTGACATCAGCACCACACACAGAAATACTCCCCAGTAATCGATATAGCTTGCACGAAAAAAGGCCACAATCAGGGCAAAGGTAATATTCGCCAATATAGCAATGACAAAAGTGGGCGCAGCTATCGCAAGACTTGGCCCCATACGCTGCGTAATATCATATGAAATGTCGCGACCTTCGTCTGACCGTCCAAAGTCAAATACGAACAAACGTACCGAATTTTCAAAAAAGATCGTGTCCGTAAAACGTGCGCTTCCATCTTCCTCACTATTCCAAACAACAGGTTTATCGTATCCGCGCTCTGCTTTCCACCGTTCGACTGCTTCAGGTGTTACACGTTTCGCGCCTAATTGCATTCGCGCCATATCGTCTGGTGTGTTTACAACAAAAAACAAGGTAAAAGTAATCAGATTTACACCGATTAAAATAGGAATGGCGTAAATAGCACGTCTAATTATATATGCGAGCATATTCCGCTTCTCCTCACTACGACGGCTTCACAGCTGGTTTGTGCAAGCGATGGCGATAAACCAGGAAAGCCGGTACTGCGCTGATGAAAAATAAGGTCAGGAGTATGTAGATTGGCAACGTCACAGGCTTGTTCCACTGTTCCCGCTTTTCATCTCGCAATCGCGTATCGATACGTTTATATTGCAGTGTATTGTGCGACATAAGATTGGGTTTCGCATTCTTAAACCACTCATGATAGAGACCGAACTGTTTAGGATTCATCCCCCAAATCCACGGCGCATCCTCTTGAACAATGCTTACCATTTTATCGATAATTTCCATCCGTTTTGGACTATTGGGCATGTTCTTCATCTGCTCAAACAGTTTATCAAAGTGACTATTGCTGTAGTTAGCTGCGTTCTCACCATTTTTATTGACCTTCGCATTAGGACCATACAAAAGAAACAGGAAATTCTCCGGGTCAGGATAATCCGCATTCCAGCCCCATACAAAAATCTGCGCGGTCCCCTTCAGCATTTTCTCCTGAAAGCGGTTATACATGGTATTGCGTATATTCAGCTGAATATCAATCTTCTTGAGCTGTTTCACATACCAGTTCAACCTTGCCTTATCATCTGGTCCACTGGCCGTAATATCCAGATTCAAAATTAGCGGTGTATTCGTTTTTTGATCGATACCATTTGTGAAACCCGCTTCGGCCAAAAGCTTTTTTGCGTAGTCAATAGATTTTCGTTTTGGCTTTCCATCGACCCAGTCATAAACGAATGGATTAATGCCATTCTTTCCATCTCGATAGCCATATATCCCTGGGGGAATCGGCCCCTGCGCCGGAATTCCTCTTCCATTTGCAAAGATGGAAATAAATTCTTCATAATCGATGGCAATAGAGATTGCCTGACGTAATTTTTGATTAGCCTTAGATAGACCACCCACAACAGGGTCTTGCATATTAAAGCCCATATAATAAACAGACGAAGCAACAACAGTTGATAGGCGGATATTTTTCTCGGTCATGCTTTCACTCAAACCGACATCCCCTTGCGCAGAAAACTGTATCGCCTGATCGAAACTCTCCGAACTGATGCCGGAAGTGTCGTAATAACCCTGGAGGAATTTATTCCAATAAGGGATGGTTTCTTTTTCCGGCAAGTAAATCGCTTTATCAATAAAAGGCATTCTATTGCCCGCGTCTTCCAGCAGACCAGCTTCGCGATCGCCAGGCTCTCCGCGAGTCGGATAGGTATCACCTCGATAGTTAGGATTGCGTTCCAATAACATTTTTCGATTGGGATTGTTTACGGTAAGCATAAATGCCCCCGTTCCGACCGGGTACCAATCTAAGGTAATATTTTTTTCCGCCATTCCGTTTTGTGCGTAAAAGCGATCAACTTCCGGCGCCATTGGCGCAAAGAAAGGCATAGCCAACCAATACAACAGTTGAGGGTATTTTCCTTTTACTCGAATACGATAACTATACCTGTCAACGACCTCGACGCCTTTAATCTGATACGAAGTCAGATCGAGAAAAGTTTTCCCTTGTTTCTTTAGCTCTGCATAATCGTTCTTTAATTGTTCGCCAAATTCACTCAGACCGACTATATATTCGCTCATTGTGCCAAATATTGGTGAATGTATGGCAGGATGTGCCAGACGCTTTATTTGGTATACATAGTCACCCGCTTCAAGATTACGCGTCCCGTTAGCTTCAAAATCTGCCAGTTCATATTTGTCGTCAATATCCTCTGCCTTCAGTTCGTGATAAAGAAAATTGCCCTCGCCATCTTTCGCAAAAGCAGGATGTGGTTGATAAAGTATCCCCGGTTTGATGCGCACCAGGTATTCGCTCTCCGCAACTTTGTCTGTTGGCGCATTTTCACTTAGTTGTCCACCGTCCTTGTCGTAATACGTTACCAGTGGCATGCGATAAGCCGTCAATTCGGTCAATTCGTAGGGACGTTTCAGGTAGTGATATTGCAAAGGTGGTTCATAGATTTGACCAATGAATGCGTATTCGTTGGAACTGTACGATCGTGCCGGATCAAGGTGTTTGGGGCGTTCACTAAAAGAGGAATAGAGAATATTTTCACCGCGTTCAAGACTGGAATATGGATTGTTCCAAGCGCCATCGCCACAGGCTGTCGCCAAAACCCATACAAGTCCCGTAGTGAATACTTTCGTCAGCCCTGTTTTTCGCATGAATTTCAATTGATTGCCTAGTCAGTGCTAAATAATGCCAGTTTCTTTTTTATGATGCCAATCAGGATTGGGGTACGCCGCGTTCTAATCGCATACAAAACCTGGAGTTTTAGACAAGCAAGAAAATCGCCAGAGAATTAAAAGAACGAAGAAACTTTGCGCAACATTGCTACTCAACACTAGCAACGAATAGAACGAAAACAGTTAGATTTGATTATTGTTTGAGATCAAGACTAGCCATCTACCGGCGACGTTTAGACGACTTTTTCCAGCACGCCTTTCTCTCCTTGTATGCGAGCAAGTACTACCGCCCCGCACGCGTCGCTAAAAACATTAACACTGGTGCGGCACATGTCGAGTACACGATCTACAGCCAAGATCAAGCCTATGCCCTCTGCCGGAAGACCTATCGCCCCAAGGATAATTGAAATCGCCACCAGGCTGGCAGATGGAATGCCTGCTACACCGATTGAGGTTAAAAGCGCGGTCATTACGATGGTAAACTGAATGCTGAAACTAAGCTCCAGGCCATAGGCCTGGGCAATAAAGATCGCGGCAACACATTCATAGAGCGCTGTCCCATCCATGTTCACTGTTGCGCCCAGCGGCAACACAAAACTGCTGGTACGGTTTGAAACACCAGCATTCTTTTCTACACAATCCAGAGTCAGTGGTAATGTCGCAGAAGAAGAACTTGTAGAGAACGCGGTCAATAGTGCCGGCGCCATGGCTTTGTACATCAGAAATGGATTTTTGACGCCGCCGACGAAACGCAGGATAAGAGGCATACTGATTAAAAAATGCGCTAACAAGGCAAGCAATACGGACAAGAAAAACATCAACAACGGTTCAAAGGCTGCCAGCCCGGTAGTAGCAATAACTTTAGCCACCAAACCAAATACACCAATGGGAGCGAATTTCATAATCAGGTCCGTAATTTTCATCATGACCTCAAACACGCCTTCCCAAAAACTACGCATGGTATCGCCTGGTTTACCTTCCAACTTGGCGACAAAATAGCCAAATAGCAAACAGAAAAAAATCAAACCCAACATTTGGCCTTCGGCAGCAGCGCTTACAATATTGGGCGGTATCATGCGCAGGAAGACTTCGGCAATATCCCCTGCACCCTTCCCTTCAACCTTACTCATAAACGAATCTGTGTCGGCCTGCAAACCGATAATCTCTTTCGCTGGCTCTCCATCAACAATCCCCGGTTGAAGAGCATTCACCACCAGCAAGCCAATTAGTATTGCTACCAGACTAGTGCCCACGTAATAGAGCAACGTTTTGCTACCAAGTTGTTTCAGAGAGCCCGAGGCGCCAATACTCAACATTCCGGTGATGATGGCAGAAACGATTAGCGGCACAATAATCATCTTCAAGGCATTAAGAAATAACATGCCGATAAAACTATAGACGTCATAAAAACGTAAAGTACCGATCCCCATTTCGGTACCAGTAATCATTCCAGCAATGATTGCCAGTGCTAAAGCAATCAGAATTTGCCAGTGCAGTTTTATCTTAGTCATGTCTTCACCTCTGTTTTCGATAAAACAAAAACGGCACCCTTAGGTGCCGTTACGTTATCAACCTTCAGTCGATTAAAGATTTCCTGGAAACTTTTGTATTTCAACCTCGTCTTTGATGCTTTTAAGCATAAAGCCGAACTCATCCATACCAATACTGTTGGCAATTCGGTTATTCGCGTCACTCTTCGTATTATCATCTGCCGCTTCATCGCCATCCTTAATAGCGAAAAGCGTCATAACGACAAAGTCCCCATTCGCAAGAGAGAAACCTTTGTTGGTAGTTGCGCCATTAGCTGGACGCGCCGCGGAGAATACTTCACGGCTGATCTCCGGGCCGAGAGTGGAATCATTACGTTTTACCCATGCGCGTTTTTCAGCCTTCTGTTTTTCCGCGTTGGCAACAGACTCGATATCACTTCCGGAATTCAACTTTTCCAACGCCTTGTTTCCGGTTTCTTCGGCCATCTTCTTTGCGCGTTCGTTCTTTAACTCATTCTCGATGCGTGTACGCACCTGATCAAGCGGACGCACTTCAGCAGGACGATATTCTTTCAAACGGATGACCACGGCGTGTTGTTCGCTGAGTTCTATCATTGGGCTGTTCAGACGCTCACGCATAACATCTTCACCAAAGGCCGCGTCAATCACCTTGCGGTTCGATGCAATTGCGCCTGGACCTCCCCCTCTTCCAAAGAATGGGGTTGACTTGATTTGCAGCCCAAGCTTATCACGTGCTTCGTCAAGACTGTCCGGCAATTCATAGGTCAGATTTGACAGCTTTTCGACCTTATCAAAATATTCCTTTTCGGCTTTTTGACGCTTAATGTCGGCAGTAATCTCGTTCTTAACTTCCGCAAGCGGCTTCACCGCTCCACCGCGTACGTCTTCCAGCTTGATGACGTGATATCCGAAGGAAGAGAGTACAGGTTTACTTATCTCACCTTTCTTCAAAGAGAATGCGGACTTCTCAAATTCGGGATCCATCAACCCTTTTCCAAAGAAATCTAGCATTCCGCCATCACTGGCAGATCCAGGATCAGCCGAGTGAGCCTTTGCCAGCTTTGCGAAATCTTCGCCCGCTACGGCTTTCTGATAAATCTCTTCAGCCTTGGCTTTGGACTCATTACTACTGCCTTCGATCAGGATATGCCGTGCTTTGCGCTCTTCTGGCGCAGAGAAACGATCCTTCTGATCGTCATAATATTCGTCGATTTCTTCGTCACTGACTTCAATCCCGCCTACCAGATCCTGAACTGACAATTCCAAATAGTCCAACATGACTTGCTCTGGCGTTTTATATGTTTCACTGTTGGCATCATAATGCGCTTTTACATCGTCATCAGAGACGTTCACACTTTTCTTGAAATCTTCGCTCTTAATGCGGATGTACGAGAGTTCACGTTCCTGGTTCTGCAGTTTCAGTGTAGCCTTTACCGCAGAGCTTGTGGCAAAACCTGTTGCCGCAATACCTTTTACGATTTGGTCTGCTAACAACGCGCGGCGGATTCGTGCTTCAAAACTGCTAGTAGGCTCACCCGACTGACGCAAGGCCATCTCATAAGCAGTTTTGGAAAACTTACCATCTTCCTGGAAGGCTTCAATCTGTTGCAAGGTTGTAAACAGTTGTCCATCGGAAACTACCATGCCTGCGTCCAGTGCTGCACTGGTGAGCACTGCGTTATCTACAACGCGATCGAGCGCTGATGTCTTGATTTGTTGATCAAACATATCGGAATCAAAATTCTCGCCGAACATCTGCTCCATACGAGCGCGTTCATTATTAAACGCTATTTGATATTCATAGACAGAGATATCTTTTCCAGCAACAGTGGCAACTTTCATTCCTGCTGTATCATCACGAAAATATTCGTTGATTCCCCAGAGGGCGAAGGAAAGGATAATGGCACCGACGATTAACCAGGCAAAAAAACCCTGGGCACGATCACGTATGACTTGCAGCATAGGCTTCCGATCCGCTTTTGATTGAAAAAAACAAAAAAGGGCGCTCTAACCAGAGCGCCCTAACTGTATGGCGGAGCGGACGGGACTCGAACCCGCGACCCCCGGCGTGACAGGCCGGTATTCTAACCAGCTGAACTACCGCTCCAAAACCGAAAATGGTGGGTGGTGAGGGACTTGAACCCCCGACATTCGCCTTGTAAGGGCGACGCTCTACCAACTGAGCTAACCACCCGGGTCTCTGAAGGCGGCCTAATTTACCGCATCCTTCAAGAATTTTCCAGGTTTAAATCCAGGAACCTTGGCAGCCTTAATTTCAATTGGCTTGCCAGTCTGTGGATTACGGCCAGTACGAGCCGAACGTTCCTTAACCACAAATGTACCAAACCCTACCAGGGAAACTTGATCGCCGTCCTGTAGCGCTTTTGTCACAGAGCCTATCAGAGCATCCAGAGCGCGCGTGGCAGATGCTTTGGATATATCAGCGGTTTCAGCGATGGAGTCGATCAATTCAGCTTTGTTCACGTTACTGCTCCCCTTCGTTGTGTCGAATTTCGTGAAAAGAAAGGCCGCCTTCGCTGGCGGCCTATTATGTAGCCTTGAGGTCCGCATTTATACCAGTCTGGCTAATGCCGGTCAAGCGAGTGACGCCTTAATTTTTTTTGTCGTCATAAACGAAAAGCCTAAAAACACAGCAATAAAACTGCGTTTTTAGGCTAGCAAGACCACTTATCAGTGTCTTAATGGTTTTCCGCTTTGATCCAAATTTTCTTTGTTTCCGTCGACAACTTCTTTTTCTTTCGAAGCTGCCACCGGTGTTGGCATATGCGCAAGAGCAACCTCTAGCACTTCGTCTATCCATTTAACAGGTTTTACATCAATTTTTTCCAAAATATTTTTTGGGATTTCCTGTAAGTCTCGACGATTTTCCTCAGGTATTAAAACTGTGGTAATTCCACCACGATGCGCTGCCAGTAACTTTTCTTTCAAACCACCAATTGGTAGCACTTCTCCACGCAATGTAATCTCACCTGTCATTGCCACATCGGCGCGCACCGGAATGTCGGTTAGCACTGACACCAGCGCAGTACACATCGCAATACCCGCACTTGGTCCGTCTTTTGGTATAGCTCCTTCAGGTACATGGATATGAATATCGTTCTTTTCGTAAAACTCATTATCCACACCAAGCACGCCTGAACGGCTTCTCACAACCGTTGTCGCGGCCTGTACGGATTCTTTCATAACATCACCTAACTGTCCGGTAATCGTCATTTTGCCTTTACCCGGAATCAGGGCGGCTTCTATCGTTAACAGATCACCACCGACTTCAGTCCAGGCCAATCCGGTTACCTGACCCACCTGATCCTTTTCTTCGGCACTTCCAAAACGGAAGCGTTTCACGCCAAGATATTTTTCAAGGTTTTCGGGTGTAACTTCAATCTTGCTTTTCTCTGTATCCAGCAAAATTTCCTTCACAACCTTACGACAAATTTTCGAAATTTCACGTTCGAGATTACGCACGCCCGCTTCACGCGTGTAATATCTAATTACGTCACGCAAAGCGTCTTCGCTAACATCAAGCTCTTCAGACTCCAGACCATTATTCTTTATCTGCTTTTGCAGAAGATAACGCTGGGCGATATTGACTTTCTCTTCCTCGGTATAGCCGGCGATGCGTATCACTTCCATACGATCCAACAACGGACCAGGAATATTTAGACTATTCGCTGTGGCAATAAACATCACCTCGGAAAGATCGTAATCGACTTCGAGATAGTGATCATTAAAGGTGTGATTCTGCTCCGGGTCCAAAACCTCCAATAGCGCAGAGGACGGATCACCGCGAAAGTCCATGGACATCTTGTCTACTTCGTCGAGTAGGAACAGTGGATTTTTCACTTCCACTTTAGACATGTTTTGGACCAACTTGCCCGGCATAGAACCGATATATGTCCGGCGGTGACCACGAATTTCCGCTTCGTCACGAACGCCGCCTAAGGACATACGCACAAACTTTCGATTCGTGGCCTTTGCGATGGAACGACCCAACGAGGTCTTACCCACACCTGGAGGTCCAACCAGGCAAAGAACCGAACCTTTGAGTTTCTTTACTCGCTGTTGAACAGCGAGGTATTCGAGTATGCGTTCCTTGACCTTTTCGAGACCGTAGTGATCCGCTTCCAAAACTTCCTCGGCTTTTTTCAGATCATGGCGGATTTTTGTACGCTTTTTCCACGGCACCGAAACCAACCAATCAATGTAGTTACGAACAACCGTAGCCTCGGCAGACATGGGCGACATCATCTTGAGCTTGTTCAACTCTGCCGTCGCCTTCTCTTTGGCCTCTTTACTCATGCCCGAAGATTCAATTTTATTTGCAAGATCTTCGGTTTCATTAGGCGCTTCATCCAGATCACCAAGTTCTTTCTGAATTGCCTTCATCTGTTCGTTCAAATAGTATTCGCGCTGGCTCTTTTCCATTTGACGCTTAACGCGTCCACGAATGCGCTTTTCAACCTCAAGCAAATCGATTTCTGATTCCATTATGCCCATCAATTGTTCGAAACGGGCTCGGATATCCTCCATCTCAAGAATGCGCTGTTTTTCATCAATCTTAAGTGACATGTGCGCTGCAATTGTGTCCGCAAGACGACCTGCCTCATCGATACCGGATAATGACGTTAAAATTTCCGGTGGAATTTTCTTGTTTAACTTTACATATTGATCAAACTGGGCCAGTACCGAACGAGTGAGCACCTCGGCTTCACGCTCATCAAGCGGCGTAGACTTAACTTGCTCAATACGCGCGCTGAAAAAATCTTCTCCGTCTGTAAATTCGCTAATTGTTGCACGCTGAATTCCTTCTACCAGAACTTTGACCGTGCCATCTGGCAATTTGAGGAGCTGCAAAATACTTGAGATTGTTCCGATGCGATAGATGTCATCGATACTTGGCTCGTCCTGCCCTGCACTTTTTTGCGCAACTAACAAAATCTGTTTATTTTCTTCCATTGCGGCTTCCAGCGCTTTGATGGACTTTTCCCGTCCAACAAAAAGTGGAATAACCATGTGCGGATAAACAACAACATCTCTGAGAGGCAGTATCGGTATGACGTCGATTTCGTCATCGATGGTAGTGGTGCTTGTGTCTTTTTCGCTCATGTAATTATCCTGAATCTCGTTATGGAATTAAAACACCCGGTCTGCCGGCTAATATTTCCCTTTGTCTAGCCTATGACACCCACTCTTTATAAGCAAGTGATTATCAAGTCGATAATTCTCCCTACGGCATCCAAAAACCTGAAAGTTGAAGTGCAAGTTCTTGGCCAGTCGAGAAAAAGCGTTTGGGAAGTTGTTGAAGGAAATTATTGGGACTAGACAGCGAATTTCAAGAGTAAAAAAAAAGCGCATCAACAAAGATGCGCTTTTTTTGATCAGTGACTTACTATTCAGGCATAGCCCTATCTTTTCCTTCAAACATCAGTAGCGGTTCGCTCTTACCTGCGATTGTGTCCTCATCTAACACAACTTTGCTGACGTCTTTCATTGAAGGTAATTCATACATGATATCGAGTAGTACATGTTCCAGGATCGAGCGTAAACCGCGAGCTCCTGTTTTACGATCCATCGCTTTACGCGCAATCGCGTGTAAGGCGTCTTCACGGAACTCCAGCTCACTACCCTCGATTTCAAACAATTTGGCATATTGTTTTGTAATCGCATTTTTCGGCTCAGTGAGTACTCGAACCAAGGCTTCTTCGTCTAATTGCTCCAGAGTAGCTATTACCGGTAAGCGGCCGATAAACTCAGGGATCAGACCATACTTGACCAAATCTTCCGGTTCCACATCGTGTAATAGAGACGGATCCTTCTCTCGATCAATCTTACTCTTTACTTCCGCTGCGAATCCAATTCCACCCTTCTCTGTGCGCTCACGAATGATCTTATCCAGGCCAGCAAACGCTCCACCACAAATGAACAGGATATTCGACGTATTAACCTGCAAGAATTCCTGCTGTGGATGCTTACGTCCGCCCTGTGGAGGAACCGAGGCTACAGTACCCTCGATCAACTTTAACAAGGCTTGCTGTACACCTTCCCCGGAAACATCACGAGTAATTGAAGGGTTATCAGATTTACGAGAAATCTTGTCAATTTCATCGATGTAAACGATACCGGTTTGCGCCTTTTCAACATCGTAATCACACTTCTGCAGCAGCTTCTGTATGATGTTCTCGACATCTTCACCCACATAACCCGCTTCGGTTAGCGTCGTGGCATCGGCAATGGTAAACGGTACGTTGAGTAAACGCGCCAGGGTCTCAGCAAGCAACGTCTTACCAGAACCCGTTGGACCCAATAGCAAAATATTGCTCTTGGATAACTCAACATCATCTTTCTTCTGTCCAGCATCGAGGCGTTTGTAGTGGTTATAAACCGCCACAGATAAAATCTTCTTTGCGCGACTCTGTCCGATGACGTACTCGTCCAATACTGCATTGATCTCTTTGGGAGTTGGCAGCTGATTACCATGGACGGACGGGGATTTATCCTGAACTTCTTCGCGGATAATGTCGTTACACAATTCGACACATTCGTCACAAACAAAGACAGAAGGGCCGGCTATCAGCTTTCTGACTTCGTGCTGACTCTTTCCACAGAAGGAACAATAGAGCAGTTTATCTCCGCTATTGTTCTTATCGTGTCCATCATCACTCATGTGGTCACCTCATTACTAAACAATCGGTTGCCCACAGGCTGTCAAATAGCCCGCGCGCCTTGTTCAAGTATCGTCTATTAGACATTTATTCCCACTTAACAATTCTAGGCAATTTTTCCTGACTTTACCCTATTTTGTATTGCTCTCGCCACGTTTGCTCAGGACTGAATCTATTAAACCCCACTCAACTGCCTCATCTCCCCCCATAAAATAGTCACGATCCGTGTCTTTTTCTACTTTATCAAGAGGTTGACCAGAGTGCTCTGCCAAGATCTTATTCAATCGCTCACGCGCGCGCAGCACTTCCTTAGTATGGATTTCAAGGTCAGTCGCTTGTCCCTGATAGCCCGCAAGTGGTTGATGTATCATCATTCTTGAATGCGGCAGGCAATAACGCTTACCTGCGGCACCACCGCACAATAACAAGGCGCCCATACTGGCCGCCTGGCCAATACAAAGCGTACTAACGTCCGGCTTGATAAACTGCATGGTGTCATAAATTGACAGCCCTGCCGTTACCGACCCACCGGGCGAATTTATATATAAGTAAATATCCTTATCGGGATTTTCAGATTCCAGAAACAACAACTGGGCAACTACCAGGTTCGCCATATGGTCTTCTACCTGGCCTACCAGAAAGATCACTCGCTCCTTGAGAAGGCGAGAGTAGATGTCAAACGCTCGTTCACCGCGCCCGGTCTGTTCGATGACCATGGGCACCAGGTTCATCTGGGCTTCCAATGCACCCTTGCTGAAGTTATCGGTCACTATAGGTTTTCCTTTATATGCTAGCCACCTGCTGACGGCTTCATGATTTCATCAAATGTCATCATATTATCAGTGACTTGCGCTCTTTCCAAGGTCCATTCCACTACGCAGTCTTCTAACACCATGGACTCGACCTCTTGCAGACGATTGCGGTCCTGATAATACCAATTGACCACCTGTTGAGGGTCACCGTATGCCGAAGCGATGCTCTCTACTTCCTGACGCACTTTTTCGGGGGCAGCCTTCAGCTGGTTGGTCTGGATAATTTCAGCAAGAATTAGACCCAGTGCAACCCGACGCTTGGCCTGTTCTTTAAACAAATCAGCCGCCAAATCCCCACCTTTCGCGCCTTGGAAGCTCATCTGATCTTTCATCTGCTTCGCTAAACGTTGTGCTTCCTGATCAACCATAGACCCCGGAACGTCAAAAGAATTCTGTTCAAGCAACTGATCCATGACCATATTTTTGACGCGTCCGCGAACCGCTTGGTCAAGTTCACGTTTCATATTCCTACGCAAATCGTCGCGCAAAGTAGCGATATTGCCATCTTCTATACCAAAAGAACGTGCAAACTCCTCGTTCACCTCTGGCAAAACAGGCTCTTCAACTTTAGTAATCTGACAGGTGAAATGGACCGGTTTACCAGCTATTTCTGCTTTGTGGTAGGGATCAGGGAAAGTGAGGTCCATCTCGACATATTTACCAACTTCACCACCTTTCAAGCCATCTTCAAAACCCGCAATCATGGAACCGCTACCGACTTCCACTGACAGGTCCTTGCCTTCGCCACCCTCGAAAACCACACCGTCGATCTCGCCCTTGTAGTCACAAGTCACACGGTCACCTTTTTGCGCGGCCCGACCTGCGTCTTTCCATTCTTTACGCTGAGTTCGCAAGGTCTCAACCATCTTGTCGATATCGGCTTCGGCGATATCCGCTTTCGGACGGCTGATACTGATCTTTTCCACGCCTTTTATTTCGATATCGGGATATATCTCGAAACGAGCGGTGTACTCAATTCCGCCATCGGTATCGTTCTGCTCTTCGATAACTGGAGTTCCCGCAGGACGCAGATTTTCCTTGGCTACTGCCTCGTAAAAACTGGAATTGATGACATCACCAAGCACTTCAAGACGTATTTGCTTGGAATAACGCTTTTGGATGACGGAAAATGGCACCTTACCTGGACGAAAGCCGGAAATCTTGACACGTGGTGCCATGGACTTGAGGCGACGCTCGACTTCCACATCCACCTTATCGGCGGGGACGGCAACCTTGATTTTACGCTCCAGGCCCTGTGCGGCCTCAACTGATACCTGCATTACAAACCTCTAACTAAATATATAAATTAAATTCTATGGTCAGCAGTAACCTACGCTTCTCCAGGATACTGCCTACCGGGAATGCTGTTCCAGATCTTGGATTCGGAGCCAAGCTCCTGTTTTAACTAGAAATATGGTGCGAAAGGAGAGACTCGAACTCTCACATCTTACGATACCAGAACCTAAATCTGGCGCGTCTACCAATTCCGCCACTTTCGCATTTGGGCACGGATTATACCTATTGATAGGTATAAGTTGAAATGTTAAATGGTTTACAGCACTTAGCTGTCGATTTTCACCGGAGGCGAAGTAAACCACAAGCGTCGACGTGTTTCAATAGTCCTAACGTTGATGAATCATACGCGCCGTAATTACGGCCGCGATCAGGCACAAAATAGACGAAAAAGTGTAGGTCCACATAGCTCCTGCCCCATCCCACAAGTAGCCACCGACCAGGGAGCCCACCGCTCCACCTGCGCCAAAAGAAATACTCGAATACAAGGCCTGTCCTCGCCCCATAAGACGACCGGGGAAAAAACCGTGCACAAGATGTATGGCCACGGCATGATAAATTCCAAAGCTGGCTGCGTGTAGCGTCTGCGCAAAAAGCATAATCGCGTGGGATTCCACATATACTCCAATGAGCAGCCAACGTAACGCAGACAGTAATAGCGCCCACATCAATAAATTACGCGCGCCAAATCGTGGCATCAATCGATGCATCAACATAAAAACTATGATTTCCGCCACGACACCCACGGCCCAATACAGCCCTATAGTGCTTCGGGAGTAGTGGTGAACTTCCATGTACAAGGTGTAAAAAGCGTAGTAGGGCCCGTGGCTGGCCTGCAGGAGAAAGCAAACAACAAACAGCGCAATAACCGTAGGCTGACGAATGACAGATAAGAACCCGGCCCCATCGTGATGTTCTGGAGATGCGGCCTGAGGCGTAAACAAACTTAAGGCCCAAACTGATATTAACAAAACCAGTACCGTAGACGGCACCCATTCACTACCGTATTGTTCAGTAACACTTCCAAGCACTACTACCGACAGAATAAATCCGATAGACCCCCATAGACGGATGCCACTATAGCGATGGGTATCCTGTCCAAGATACGCCAAGGTGTTTGCTTCAAATTGGGGAAGATTGGCATTCCAAAAAAAACTGAACACCAGCATGACAAATAACATCCAGCCATAACTGGAATCGACATAGACACCGGCAAAACATAATGCTGAAAATAGCGACGTTATGCGTATCAATTGCATGTGCCTGCCGCTTCGGTCGGCAAGCCAGCCCCAGATGTTTGGCGCAACAATCTTGGTTGCCATAATAACGGCAATCAGTTCGCCAATTTCTACCGCGCTAAAACCCAGCGAGCTGAGATATAGGCCCCAATAGGGCATTAATGCGCCGAGGCCGGCGAAATAGACGAGATAAAAGCCAGACAGGCGCCAATATGGCAGTTCAGGCGTGGCGCTCATTACCCCCCTGTACTACCGGGAACCGGCGCCGTTGGAGGTGAAGCTTCTGCGTTTTGCCCGCGTTGACGGAGAAAGTGATCCATTAACACCAGGGCCAACATGGCCTCGGCGATCGGTGTTGCCCGAATACCAACACAGGGATCATGCCGACCTTTGGTTATAACTTCGACACTTTCACCTTTTTGATTAATCGTATGCCCAGGCAAGCGCAAACTGGAAGTAGGCTTTAGCGCGATATGGGCAACAATATCTTGTCCACTGGAAATACCACCCAGAATTCCTCCAGCATGATTGGACATAAAACCCGATGGGCTCATCTCATCCCGATGTTCCGTACCTTTTTGTTCTACACAGGCAAATCCATCGCCGATCTCTACGCCTTTTACCGCATTAATACTCATCAATGCATGGGCAATTTCGGCATCAAGTCGATCAAATATCGGTTCACCCAATCCGGGCATAACGCCCGTGGCGACTACACTGACGCGAGCACCAATAGAATTACCCTCTTTGCGCAAGGCATCCATATATTTTTCGAGCTCGGGAACCTGTGCATTGTTCGGGAAGAAAAAGGCATTGGTTTCGACGTCGTCCCAGTGAAACGCCTCTGGTTTAATCGGACCTAACTGGGAAAGGTATCCGCGAATGTGGATACCTTTGCTCGCTAAAAACTTTTTCGCCACGCCACCCGCAGCCACCCGCATTGCGGTTTCCCGCGCCGATGAGCGACCACCACCGCGATAGTCACGTACACCATATTTTTGCTCATAGGTGTAGTCTGCGTGACCGGGACGATAGCGATCCATAATTTCAGAGTAATCCTTGGAGCGCTGATCTGTATTTTCGATAAGCAACCCAATCGGCGTACCGGTCGTTTTACCTTCGAAAACTCCGGACAGAATTTTAACCTCGTCTCCCTCGCGTCTTTGCGTAGTATGTCGGGATGTACCTGGTTTACGTCGGTCAAGATCGACCTGCAGGTCGGCCTCGCACAATTCCAGACCGGGAGGGCAGCCATCAACAATACCGCCCAGGGCTGGTCCATGACTCTCGCCAAACGTGGTTACCGTAAACAATTTCCCAAAGGTATTACCCGACATGCTGTATTCCTGAAGTGTAAAGCGGGAGATTATACGGATAAATGTGTGTTGCCACAAAAGCCAAGTTTGGCGTCGCCCCGGCAACTACACGTTGTACAAAACTCGCTCAAGAGGCACAATGAAGTTGAAACGACACACATGAGGAAAAGCAATGCTGGGCGAAAAACACGATCTCATTCATGAGTTCCCCGAGTACAAAGACAAAATTCACGAACTCAAAACGAATAACCCGCATTTTGCGCGTTTATTTGATGAATATCACGAGGTGGAGCACGAAGTGCGCCGTATCGAAGAAGGCGTCGAGACCCGCGCAGACGAATATCTTGAAGAACGAAAGAAGTTGCGTCTGTCACTTAAAGACCAGCTCTTTACTATGCTACGTGAGGGCTAACTTCACCCGCGTAAGGCCACGCGATTTTTCGTTAGCTGATCCTTCGTGAGAAGAAACACCCCGCTGCCTCCCCGCGCAAATTCCAGCCAGGTAAATGGAATTGTGGGGAAGGCGGCGACCAGGGCCTCTTCGCTTGCCCCCACTTCTACCACCAACACGCCATTCTCATTTAGAAAATCTTCCGCTTTCGCTAATATGCGACGAGTCGCATCCAGCCCATCGTTACCAGATGCCAGCCCCAAGATAGGTTCATGATGAAACTCACTCGGCATGGCATCGATTTCTGATTGATCGACATATGGCGGATTGCTAACGATCAGGTCGTACTGTCCCTTCAGCCCACTAAAAATGTCAGAACAGATTGCTTCTACTTGCCCCTCGACTCCCAGATCAACAATATTACGTTGGGCAACCGCAAGTGCTTCATCGGAAATATCCGCCGCATCTACGCTGGCGTGTGGAAACTGATAGGCGCATGCAATGGCGATACAGCCACTGCCAGTACACAAATCGAGTATTCGTGTGACGTTTTCGGGCTCAACCCAAGGCTCGAACTGTTGCTCAATAAGCTCAGCAATAGGCGAACGCGGTACTAACACTCGTTGATCAACAAAGAATTTCAGTCCGGCAAACCACGCTTCATTGGTGAGATAGGCCATGGGAACGCGTTCTTCTACACGCCTTCTGATTAGCGTTAGTACGGCTTTCTTCTCCGAAGTTAGCAATCGCGACTCCATGAAATGACCGGGCAAGTCATGTGGAAGTCGTAGCACATGAAGTACAGCCGCCGTGGCCTCATCCAAGGCATTGTCCGTACCATGCCCGAAAAAGACCTCGCCACGTTCGAGCTCAGACATCCCGAAACGTATAAAATCCCGGATGGTGCTCAGCTGGTTTTCTACCGAATCATAATCTTCCATTAGATTTCCGTCACTTAAGAGTGTTTTGAATTACTTCTTATAATCAATTGATTTACGAAATATTTAACAGAGAGGACAAGTGTCTAAAAAGCGGTTAAACTTGGCCACTCAGCAGATTTTAAGTGTCGCAAGTGTAAAGTAATATTGGCAATCGAACCAGATAGCCCAACAAAAACAATACAAAAAAAACAATGACAAGTACGCTGGAAAATACACCTCAGTCTTCCCCTATTTCGGTGCAGTTGATCCATATTGACGGACCATACAAGGGCAAGATTGATGAATTCAATCAAGATAGCATCTCAATCGGTCGCGACCAGGACAATGACGTAGTCTTCCCAGCAGAGCTGCGTTCCATTTCCCGCCATCACGCTCGGCTGATTCGACAAGGCGACCAGTTTCTTTTTCTCAGCCTCGGTAAAAACAGCTGCTTGATGAATCAAACAGCGCTCGACGAACGCACAATCCAATCTGGCGATATTATTTGGCTTACTCAGAATGGACCAAGAATAAGCTTTCTCACACGCACGCATACGCCAAGCCAAAATAAATCCCAAACCTCTCAGCATGACAAGTTGGTTCAACATTCCCTAAAGGCTTTCGAAGAGAAAAAGAATCAAAAAACCGAATTTACATTTCAGTACGATACAACGATCAAGTCGATGACCAAAGCACTTGTTCGTCTAGGTAGCAGTGCAGACGCGGATTTCCGTATAGATCACCCTTGTGTTTCGCCAATACAAAGTGAAATCATTTTTCGCAGCAACGAATTCTATATAAGAGACATTTCGAACCGGGGCACTACGCTGTTAAATGGCGAGAAGATTTTTCCGGAAGCATTACTACAAGCCAACGACATTATCACACTGGGAAAAGATGGCATAAAAATGCGTTTTCTCGGGACCGGTCGTTTTTCAGAGTTGCCTGTTGAAGAAAAACAACTGGATCGAAGAATTTTAAACATGCTTGATGAAGATGAAAAAGAAATTGAGGCCATAAAGCGCTTTCTCGAACCAGTTCCCGAAAGTACTGGGATAAAATTCGTTAAATCGATCTTGAATAAAATATGGCGTCAGTAGCAATGAAGAATATTAGTCGTTACGAAATCAAATCAATACTGGGCCAGGGCAATATGGCGACGGTATATGAAGCTCATGACCCACGGATTAACCGCACACTGGCAATCAAGGTCATGCGCAAGGAAAAATGCGCTGACAATGAAAGTCGAACGCGATTTTTACGCGAGGGCAAGGCCGTAGGCGCACTAAACCATCCCAATATAGTCACGATATATGACGTCAGCGAACTCGATAGTACGCCGTATATTGCCATGGAAATGATCAACGGAACATCACTAGACAAACTGATTAAACAAGACCACAGTTTTTCCTTCGATCAAATCGCTCAACTGGGCATACAACTCGCAAATGCCCTACATTTCGCGCATACACGCAACATCATTCATCGAGACATAAAACCAAGTAACATCATTCTTTCGGACGATTTTCGAACAGTCAAAATAACGGATTTTGGCATTGCCCGTGTCGAAGAAGTCGAAATCACTCAGCTTACTCAGATAGGCAATTTATTGGGCACCCCCCAATATATGTCACCTGAACAAGTAAATGGTGAAAAAGCTGACGCACGATCTGATCTATTTTCTCTCGGATCTATTTTATATCAATTGCTAACAGGAAAACGTGCTTTCTCAGGGCAAGGGCTGGCAAAAGTATTGTTTCAAATTGCAACGGAGTCTCCTGAACCGATAGAAAATCTGCGACCGGAAACTCCCGATATCCTTAAACAAGCAGTCACTCGTTTGTTGGAGAAAGACCCACAAAAACGTTATCAAAGTGGCGAGGAACTTGCCGCTGCGCTAGAACTTTCGCTGGAACAGATGAATCCACATGCATTAAATCGGGTTTTCGCATTTTCGAGGAGCGGGTTCAATACCCTAGGATTTTTTCTCACTATCGCTCTAATTTTTTCAAGTTGCGTCTCGATTGGCGCATTTCACTTCAGTCAATCCCAAAAACTAAGCGATGACTTCGTCATCTCACATGCCGATTCCCTGTCTAAATTCATGTCGGAATCTGCTGCAGAATCATTGCTATCTCAAGACTGGCGTTCACTGGAAATACTGGTAAAGGACTTTCAAGAGAAATATCACTTGAACAGCATAGCATTTGCTGATAGAGAACACATCATCAAGGCGAGCAACGAGGCAGACCGCCTAAACCGAAACTTAAATGCACCCCGCGTTTTCAGCTTTGACATTTACGAGTCGAATTACCAATTCACAACCCCGGTACGTTTTGGTGATCAAGATATTGGTGCACTGCAATTCGGGATAGTCAGACGATCTGTTTTTGAACAGTTTAATCTAGGCCAGATAGCAACCCCAACACTGGCTTTGGGTGCATCATTACTGCTTCTAAGTGTCATCTCACTTTTTAGTATTTCGAGGATAAGAAAGTAAGCCGACTTTCTTAACAGGGAACGATGACAATAAAAACAACATATTCAATACTAGCTCTTATTGTTCTTAGCTTTCTGCACGGATGTAGCGTGAGCCTTTACAAGGGCCACGGCAACACTGCGGGAAAAGGCAATAGCATTCTAAAAATTACTCAGGCAGCAAGCAAAGATTTAGTCGTATTAATCACCCGTCGTGACGACACGCTCCAGAGACTCGCGCAACAATATTTGGGTGACGCCAATAAGGACTGGGTAATCGCTGACTATAACCAAATCGACCATATCGTTCCGGGTATCGAAATTGCCATTCCTTTAAAACCATTTAATCCTACCGGCGTTTTTGGCAACGGCCTGCAAACCATTCCTATACTGTGCTATCACCGATTCGATGACGAACGGGGAAAAATGTCTGTCTCCACCGACAAATTCCGACAGCAGATGCAATACCTGAAGGACAATGGTTATCGTGTGATCTCACTAAAAGACGCTCTCTCATTTTTTCAGGGAAAACAGGCCATACCTCTAAGGTCTGTGGTTATCACAATAGATGATGGCTATCGATCCAACTACACCGAAGCCTTTCCCATATTTCAGGAATTCAACTTCCCAGCAACCATTTTTCTTTATACTGATTTTCTTGGCGCACCGGATGCGTTGACGTACACACAAATCCGAGAAATGCACAAAAGCGGGCTGATAGATTTTCAACCGCATTCCAAGAGTCATCCCAATCTAGTGTTAATGCACGGCGATGATAGCGAAGAAGAGTACCGCCAGCGAGTGGAAGCGGAGATTGAGTCATCTTCCAGTCGCATCTCATCAATCATTGAGACTGATATGTTTTCATTTGCCTATCCATTCGGTGATACGAATGAATTAGTAATTAGCAAACTCAAAGATCGCAATTTTTCGGTTGCCGCTACCGTACAGCCAGGCACCAATCCCGCATTCGCAACACCATTTATGCTCAAGCGTACCATGATATTCGGCGACCACGATTATGAAACGTTTATAGCCTCACTACAGGTTTTTGAATCTTTGAGACTTAAAGAGTAACGGGATTATCGCCTAGTGAAAAATTTTATTTTACCTATCTCCGTCTTATCTGTATTGCTAGTAACGCAGTCGTGCGCATCATCAAATCTGACGTTCACAAATGAGTTTGTGTATGCCGACACAATACACCCGGAAAGACACTATCGTCTGGCGCAGAAAAGTCTAAAAGAAAAAGATTATCAGCGTTCACTACGCCACTGGCGCATCCTGAGCACAGTTAAACCCGATGCCGCCGAATACAAGAACCGAATAAGAATTGTCGAGGCATTGGCCGATCGCATGGCTTACCTGGAAATTGAAAAAGGGCAAAAGCTACTGAAGATGGGAAAATTAGAAATCGCAAGAATGCACTTTTTACGCGCCCTGTTTTATCAACCAAATAACGATTTCGCCTTTGGCGCCCTGCGCGAAATCAATACTGATGAGGTTACTAAGGCGCAATTGACGCATATCGACAAACTGAAAAAACAACAGGTTCAGCAATACGCCGATTCGCAATAAGTCTATTGCGCAGCGAATTTCTTCAAATTTATTTTCATCCGTATGGCTTTTTCCCGATAGAGTCGCGCATTTTCGTTTTCTGGCATCATGGAAAGAAATTCATCCCATAACAAAATCGCGCCTTCGAGATCCTGTCGACGTTGAGCTAGTAACGCGCGCTTGTAAAGACTGTCAGCGACTTCAAGAAAAAGGGCTTCCTTTTTCGCCTTAGCCTGAATGTGATCGGGTTGAAGTTCCAATACTTTGTCAAACGCCCTAAAGGCCTCTTCGTTTTGACTATTCTCAATTGCCCGTAGACCTTGTTGATAATATTGGTCGACCTCTATTTTTGCGGAAAGGGCTTCCAGTTGAAAACGAATGTCTGCGTTTCCGGGCTGTAAAGCTGTTGCACGATGTAATAAGTCTTTTGCCGCCAGTGTTTTTTGTTGTTTTTCAAGATGGCTTGCCTGTTTGAGCAAAGCATTGGTCAGCAGATGATTCAAAGCCTTCTTCTCGCTATCGGACAAAACCTTCTCGGTCAGGCTATTTTCCAACTCGTTAATGACATCGCTGTATTTGCCGAGTTCGTACAGGCTGTTTGCACGTTGTAAATCGGTGTTGGGCATCGCAGCCAGCCTGGTATCGGAATCTGCCACAGACTGCTCGCCAGGAATCCGGATTTTCTGCCCCATTTTTACGTCGCTGGGCTTTTCAATGTGGTTATAGCGAGCGAGCAAATAGAACAGCAGTGGATCATTCAAATACTGTTTTGCCAGTTTCGATAGCGAATCTCCATACTCAATACGATATTCGAAACTCTCACTTCCCAGCTGTTCAACAGGATCATCGTCCAACTGTGACAGCAGTTTGCTGGCTCTCTTATTGTTTGGACTCAGTTCAAGCGCGCCATTGAATGCCCAACGCGCACCGTTCTGATCGCCTTTCTGCAGATAAAGTATGCCCTGTTGGATATACTCTCTGACACTGGACAAAACTGGACGGTGGGATTCAGGATCTGGCGTCTGCGGAAGCGCCCCAATTTCCTCGACCTCTTCTGACGACTCCGTAGATTCTGCCGTCACGTCCAGACCTGTTTCTATTTGTGGCAGGTCAACTGGCTCGGAAGGTGACTCAATAGGAGGAACGGGGATAACACCGCAACTGCTGAGCAAAAACAGAAATGCGCCGCCAATAGGTGCGGCGACCTTGCCTCTTATTATTATTTTCACAACACAACCTCAATTTTGGTACTGCGCAACAAACTTTAGAATGGATAATGCAGCGCTACTCCCGCATTATTCGCGTTATTCTTTAATCGTGTATATTCAAGCTCCAAGGTTATCTTGCTCTTAAACACATAGCCCAAACCAGCGCCTAACTGTAACTCCAGACCTTCTCTAATGCGCGTGCCTGCGCCAGCTGGTCTTAGGTGTTCGCTATGCATATAGACAGCGCCGGCTTTTAACTTTAGATAGCCCTCCGTTAAAACAGGATAACGGTAGGCGCCGTATACAGCTACATCCCAATAGGAAAAACTGCCATTGCCCTCTGCAGACGTATAATCACCGCCATAAAAACCGTAATTTCCTTCGATTTCACCGGAAAGATTATTGTCCAGACCATAGCCGTAAAAAGCCCCGACGGTATACAGCGGTTTACGCCACTGGGGGTTGTCATCGAACACCATAGCGGTAATTTTGGGCAGTATATAGCTAACACCCTCCCGCGCCTGTGCATTTGACCAAGCAAGTGTGCACAAAATAACTAGAAAAATTAAACGTCTACTCACAACATCCTCACGAGCGATTGAATTATTATTACCACTATTCTAGCCAGTTTCCCGCCTGGGCCAACACCAGATGTTCCATCATATCGATATGCGCATCATCATCATTCAACGCCGGAATATAGTGAAACTCACTCCCACCCTTGGACAAAAAGAAATCGCGATTTTCCTGGTCGATCTCTTCCAGTGTCTCCAGGCAATCGGCCGAAAAGCCTGGGCAAACCACATCCAGTCGCTTAACGCCCTGAGCAGCAAGTGATTCGACGGTTTCATCCGTATACGGCCGCAACCATTCTTCTCTTCCAAGCCTAGACTGATAGGAAAGCGCCCACTCGTCGTCACGCAAGCCTAATCTGGTGACAAGCGCCTGTACCGTCGCTTTACAATGTTGTGGATAAATATCGCCGTGATCCGCGTAGCGCTTTGGTATTGAGTGAAAAGAAAATAATAGCTTGTCGCCTTTGCCGTGCGCTTGCCAGTAGCGGCTCACACTATCGGCGAGTGCCTGGATATAGTGATTGTCCACGTGGTATTCCGTGGCGACTCGCAACTCAGGGATCACCCGCCAGCGTTTAAAGACGTCAAACATACCGTCAGTAATAGATGCGGTGGTTGTCGCGGAATATTGTGGATAGAGCGGTAACACCACCAGTTTACGCGCATTAGCGTGAGCAAGTTTTTCCAAGGCTGTATTTATAGAAGGATGTCCATAGCGCATACCCAACTCCACCACAAAGCGGCCAGGATAATGTTTATCCAATCGTTGTTGGAGACTTTTCTGCTGTTTGCGCGAGATCAACAATAGCGGCGAACCATGCTCAGTCCAGACTTTGCTATAAGCGCGGGCAGATTTTGATGGCCGGATGTTGAGGATGATGCCGTTCAATGCGAACCACCAGATAAACCTTGGCACCTCGACAATGCGCGGATCCCACAGAAATTCTTTGAGATAGCGTCGAACAGCGCCTTTGGTAGGCGCTTCGGGTGTGCCTAAATTGGCAAGCAACACCCCGATTTTGTCAGTATTCTCGTCTCTGCCCAGCCCGGCAATATATGCTGGCATTTCGCCCCCTGTACCCACTAAATTCGGTGGCCAAGGGTACCAGATTCACCAATCGAATGACAGGTGGCCAGCAGATGACGACTTAGGCGTTACTCAGCAATGGCCGATTCGGACAAGGCCATATTGATGCGGTTGCGACCGTCTTTTTTGGCCGTATACAAGGCATTGTCTGCGCGCCCGATAAGTGCGTCCAGGCTCTCGCCTGGCTCAAATACCACCAGGCCAGAGGAAAATCCCGGTAAGCGTATATTATTGCCCTCAAACTGCAGAGTCGTCTCATTGGCGCGTTTCAATACTTTCTGCAATGCCTTATATGCACCTTCAACCGCTGTATTGGGGAAAATTACGGCAAATTCCTCACCCCCGTATCGAGCAACCATGTCGTTATGTCGAAAAGTTGTCAGCACATCCTGAGAATAACACTTGAGAACCGCGTCGCCTGCCGGATGCCCGTAGTTATCATTGATAGGTTTAAAACGATCGAGGTCGAGTATGGCCAGGGCCAGAGAATTGCCGTAGCGCTGGGCGCGACTGATTTCGTCCTTGAGCCGTTTGATAAACGCCCTTCGATTGGGAAGCGCGGTCAAATCATCGGTGAGGCTCAAGGTGGTTACCCGATTCAATTCCTCACTAAGTCGTTTGCCTTCATGCTGCACCATAGCAAGATAGCTGGATACGGTTTGAAAGTTTTCGACCAGTTGCTGGTGATCCTGCAGCACGTTTTCCAGTTCATGGACCAGTGCCTGTTTACGTTTATCAAATTCATTCAGATGATCAATATCGCGTATGGTTTCAAGCTCGGTTTCGAGCAGCTTGCCAAATTCCCGGCTTTTGTTTAGCCCTTCAACGATTTTTTCATGCGCAGTCAACGAATCCATAACCATATTCATTCCCTTCGAAACGACTCCATTTTTGACTTCATCCGTTACCTTGGAACGGGTTTCCGCAACCGATCGCTTTTGCAGATAATGTATCTTGCCTCTTGTGTTTATATCCTCAGAGGTAGTTGATCCCGGGGTCTCACTCATCCCGTAAGCTTCGAGCAAGGGCTTGAGCATAGTACGAACCTGCTGTTCTACCGCACCTTCGACTAAGGTTATTTCGTCTGCGCATTGCTCGACTGCTTCACGGATAGCATCCATTTCGACTTCATCGAGAGGAGGCGTCATGCGAGCACGAAGCAGGCTGATTTTGGTCTGGAGTTTGGTATCTGCAGGAAGATGAGTGGATATGGCATCCAAAAGAAAACCGATAGATGCCACCAGCGTATGCTCGCGGGCGCAGCATGCGTCCTCGTGACTGGCCAACATATGCCCAATCTGGGACAGAAGTATATGCCCCGAATCAGATGCGGACAGACCATCGAGCAAGCGCATAATCTTGCGCAAGGTGGCAGCCTTGAGCAAGACAGTATCTTTGCCTAAGTTCAATTTTATTGCTCCCCATCCGCCCCTGTTTTTAAAACAGCTTTTTTATTTGGAGCTATGTTTCAGATGTTTTGTTTTTATTGAGTAAGAAATACGACGAAATTGCCAACTCACAAGCACCATCGAATATTCGCTTCGATAGATGTTCGAGGATACTACGGCAATTCATGGTTATTGGGCATTATAGTAAGTAGATTTCAAAAAAAACAGCGCTATAACGGTTAACATATGTCCATATTGACCGAAAGGTTTAGCCTAACATGATTTCGGTCAGAAATGGCACCTCAGCGGCGACGTTGTCTTTGACTATCGCCTGCATCAGTGTGTCAAGATCCATGTCATAGGATTGGAGAATTTCACGGACGGATACGGGTACTTCGGAGAAATCTTTGCGGAGATTGGCGCACACAAATCGCGCCAGCCTAAAACAATGCAGATAAGCAATATTCTCGCTGGTTACCGGAATGTCAGAAGATTCACATACCGCAATGCAGGCTTGCGGAAGATTCCAGGCTTGCAACACGTGAACCGTCACCTGTTCAGGCCGGATTCCCATCAAACCGTCTTCAAGTTCTGGTAATGGCGTTTCGGGCATACCACTGACGATATGATTGAGAACCGAATACTCACGGGGAAAAAGATGCGCCAGCGTCAAATATCCAATGCTATGCAAAAGACCCGCAAGAAAACTCATCCCTGCCGTTACCCGTTTCCGCAAAGGCGTGTGCAAGGCGATGTATCGCGATACGATGGCCTCTGAAAGAGAGCTTTCCCATATCGCTTTGACGCCCACTCGTCCTTCATGTGGCGCGTGAAACTGATGGGAAAACAACATCGCCAGCGCGACGTTAACTGAATCGTCATAACCGATAACGCGGTAAATCGCATCGAATACACTATTCACATCACCTTGAAACGAATAATGTGCCGAACGCGCCAGAGACACTATGCGCGCCGAGAGTGCCTGATCCTGTTCAACGATTTCCACCAATTCATCAATGCCTGCCTCATCATTTCCCAATAGACGCAATAGTTGGTGCACAATGCCCGGCATTACTGGTAATGACTTTACCTGCTTTAATTGCGACAATACTTCTGTCTCTGCAAAAAGCTGGTTACTGTCCCGCGTCGTATCGACATCACTAAGCAAGTGATGAGTCGCCATATCGTCCGATTCCCCGACGGAGTTATCGACTTTTTGCCTATGCGCAAATGCAAAACCCTTTTTTCCTGGAAACAAGGAGGAAAAGTATTGCGCATCGACACGCACCACATGTTCCCCATCGACTATAAATTCCAGAAAAGGCCAACTAAACAGACAGCTTTCCACCAGGGTAGGAATATTCCACAGCACGCCTAATGGTGGAACAGAAGTTGTTCCCAGCGTTTGGCTATAACGTGCGATGCATTCCTGCGTAGCAAAGTCGAGTTTCCGATGCGTAATTTTTCGAATGGCATTGAGATCGATATTGGAATCTTTTGGATAGGCGCTAATTACCAGCCCTTGCGTGTCACACAATAGGCGTGTATCAATCCGGTATTGGCACTCCTGGTCACCAGCGTACTTAACGACGGAATAATTGATTTTTTGTTTTTGAAAATATTGTAATACTTCACCAATAGTCGACATAAAGTACCGCTAGTGTGGCCGATGTTAATGCGACCCCCAGTCACGCAAGAACTATCTATCTCTCCCGCATCGGGACAAAACGGCTCAGGCACCAATCAAATGATTGATCTCTTGCTCAGCTTCAATCCAATCCTGTTCCGGGCTGCCATTGGCAAATTCACGGCCCATAGCCTTGAAATACGCCGCCTCTCGGATCATTTGTTGGCGCTTATCATCGTCTACTTCAACATTAGGCTTCGTAATCCTGCTCGTTGCCCGTGGCTTGGTAGTCGTTGTCTGGCGTGTCGCCTTTACTGTTTTACCGCGCGGTTTGACTGAGGTCACTTGTGTACCCTCCTTGTAGTGAGATTCCTCTCTTAGTATAGGAACCTCTTCTCACAAATTCGAATCCGTTCGAATTTAAATTGCACGTATTCTGTCGCGACGGTCCACGTCGTCAACATTTTCACTACCACTCGTCAGATCGCGAAGCACTGATAAATGCAGTGACATATCCGCATCAAACGCCGTGTAACAACCGTCGAACCAGGTATAGGTCAGTGAAAGCGCTGACAATACCCGTACGACCATGTGATTTAGCTGGGATCTCTGAGCAACATTGCGCATGTTCCGCGCTGCCTGCTCACTGAATCTTGCATTACTGATATCAACATCAGCCACATCCTGCGCATGACTGAGCTCACTGACAAATACGGCTGGTGACACATCGACAACCGCGCTGGAACGATGCACAGATGCTGCGGATTCACCCAAGGTATTGATACAGGCGACGCGCAGGCCATTAAAGCTATTGATACGAACCCAACTGTTATTCCGCTTTTTCAATAGCGATTCTTGAAATCTTATCTGCGGCAATTCGGCGCATTGTTCTTTAAAGCCCGCTGCACGCAGCAAGAATAGAAATCCAGCGGCACTGCTCGTCAGGCGTGGTAAACAATCACCATCTACGTCAACATACAGATTGCAAACCCCCATCGCGTAACAGGTGGCCAATAAATGTTCAACATCTGCCATCGTTTGTCCATGATCGGTCAAAACCAGGTGATTGTTTTCTACAGTCGCCGTATTCAAACCCGCACGTATTTGAATGGGTTTACCAGAATTTGTCTTGCCTCGGAAAATTATGCCGGTGTTTTCAGGCGCGGGTGAAAGACGCATATTAATTGTCTCCCCGCCATCGCGTCCTCGTCCGCGGGCCTTTATGGTATTCACTATTGTTTTTTGTCTCATGGATGAATCCTTTTTTTACTGGCGATCACCTGACAAGCTCTATAGAATTGGCCCTGCCCGGCGATAATATTGCCAAAGGCACGCTATGATCTGCAGAAAACACCTAATATAGAATGTTTGTTTCGACAGCGTCGCAGATAACCTTAAGCTAAAAATTGAATTTCAAATTGAAAGAGCAAAATCTATGCTAGATAGCAAACACTGCGTACCTTGCCGTGGCGGCATCCCCCCTCTTGAGGAAGAACAGGCGCAATCTTTGCTCAAACAAGTACCTAAGTGGGCTTTGATCGATAATGCCACCAAGATTAGACGACGTTTCGCGTTTGACAACTTCGCTGAAAGTCTGGCGTTCGTGAACAAAGTCGGACAAATTGCAGAAGACGAGGGTCATCATCCTGACATCACCTTCGGTTGGGGATATGCTGAGGTCATTATCTATTCTCATAAAATTGGCGGTTTGCACGAAAATGATTTTATTCTCGCCCATGCAATTGATAAATTGTAGCCAACTCCCAATATTCCGTATTCAAACCACGACACACTCTCAAGCTAAAAATCACCTATGAATCTACTGCTTATGAAACGCCTTGAAAAAAGTGCCCTCTATATATTCACTATTTTATTGCTCGCTATGCCATTCGCTACGTTGGCATCCGGCGACGCTAAGACGCTGAATCTGACCCAACACACCGTCGGCTTTCTGTCCATTGGCATATTCGTCATCGCCTATCTTTTAGTGATGGCGGAAGAATTTACCCACATGCGTAAATCCAAGCCGGTCATATTCGCCGCCGGTCTTATCTGGGGTTTAATCGCCGTAGCCTATTCAGCCAATGGGCTAGGTCACGAAGCAGAAGCCGCCGTTCGACATAACTTGCTGGAATTTGCCGAACTCTTCCTGTTTTTGCTTGTGGCAATGACTTATATCAACGCCCTGGAAGAGCGCCAGGTATTCGATGCATTACGTGCCTGGCTTGTTAGTAAGAATTTCAGTTACCGCAAACTTTTCTGGTTAACCGGTACGCTGGCCTTTTTCATTTCACCAGTCGCGGATAATCTGACGACTGCATTACTCATGTGCGCAGTACTGCTGTCTGTTGGCGCGGATAGTCCACGTTTTATCGCTATTGGTTGTGTGAATATTGTCGTAGCCGCCAATGCCGGAGGCGCATTTAGCCCATTTGGTGATATCACCACATTAATGGTCTGGCAGAAAGGCATAGTCGATTTCTGGACGTTTTTCCTGCTGTTCGTACCGTCGGTAGTCAATTTCCTGGTTCCTGCGGCCATAATGCATTTCGCCATACCCAATATCACTCCTCAGGCAGACGGTGAAAACGTGCAGGTAAGGCGCGGTGGATTTACCATAATTTTTCTATTTTTGTTAACCATAGCGACCGCAGTCAGCTTTCACAATTTCCTGCACATGCCGCCTGTTATCGGCATGATGACGGGACTTGCCTTTCTGCAGTTCTTTGGCTTCTACTTGCGAAAAACGCATCACCGCGACATGCAATACTCTGAGGATAAAGCGGATCAGATGCTTGGAGACGTAATTGCTTTTGACGTGTTCCGGAAAATATCCCGGGCCGAGTGGGACACCTTGTTATTTTTCTACGGCGTGGTGTTATGCGTCGGGGGGCTGGGTTTTATTGGTTATCTGGCATTAGCCTCGGAAGTCATGTATGGCGACTGGGGAGCTACTACAGCTAACATCATGGTGGGTATACTTTCGGCTATCGTCGACAATATCCCCGTTATGTTTGCCGTTTTAACGATGCAACCTGACATGTCTATGGGGCAATGGTTGCTGGTGACATTGACCGCCGGCGTTGGTGGTAGCCTTTTGTCTATTGGATCTGCAGCCGGAGTCGCCTTAATGGGACAATCCCGCGGCAAATATACCTTTTTCTCCCATTTGAAATGGACACCAGCTATTGCGCTGGGCTATGCCGCGAGTATCGCTGCACACTTATGGATCAATTCCAGTAGTTTTTCAGTTCCTGTTGCTGGATAACTAAATATCTAAATTCACTAAACTAATTACATCACCCTGCCGATCTAGTCCCTGTGAATTCCCTCAGGGACAAACTCGCTATGCAGGAAAACAGACGCCTATCATTGAAAGGAGCAACGATTTTATCGATGCTCTTTCTTGGCGTCGTTTCATTAATTCTGATTTTTCTGACTACCGAAATTTATCACCAACTGGTTCTGAAAAATGAATCTCAGAATCTTTCCGCTATCATTTCGTTTGAAGCAGAGGCAGTTCGTGCCAATCATTTCAAAACAGTCAGCAATCTGTCCGAAGCGATTCAACGGGAGGAAGGATTTCGCAAAGCCTCCATCAAAGGCGACATCAACACTTTGCAACGCATCATAGAAGCGCAATATACGCAATACTATGTCACTGCAAACGTATTGGATCTAAAACATATCTATATTCTCGATCTGAATTACAAGATTATTGCTGGCTCGACTGGAAGCAAACAAATACAACTGGATTTTCCATACTGCACCTCGTTCTTGACTGCTGTGGAACAACGCGTCGGTGTTGAACATCTCAAACCAACTAACAATCTCTGTTGGTCAAATGGAAAACAACTAATGTTATCCATTTTTTCTATAGGCACATTTCGACCTGGTGGTTACCTGATGTTGGTCACGGATATCGTGGAAGATTACATGGCAATTGAACAGGAACTCAGTTTACCGATTCAATTAAGTCTTGCGGAAGGTGAAGTAATCTACACCAGTGTCAATTGGGAATCAGTAAATGCAGACAATGACTACATACTAGCGCAGTATACGGAACTCGATCTCGCAGGTCACCCTGGACTGACAATAAGCGTTGCCAGAAACTTTCATTCACTCGACTCAAGCCTATCCACACTGCGCTTTTATGCGCTGATCTTTGGTAGCCTGATCACGCTGATTGCCATCATGCTGTCTCTGTTCGTCATTACAAAAAACGCATTGATGCCTCTACACAAACTCAACTCTCATTTGCATAAACTGCAGTCGGATAGATCACTATTGGGAACCACCGTCGAGATACAGGCAAATCCGGAAATCATGCGCATAGCGACCAGTGTCAACTCGCTCAGTCATGAATTGAAGATAGCCTATAGCAATCTGGAACGTTTGGCCTATACCGATCCACTAACCGATCTTCCTAATCGCAGTCAATTGCAGAAACAGCTGGAACTATACACCCATCAAGTAGTGGAACGGCAAGTACCCTTCACCCTATTTCTAATGGATCTCGATAGATTCAAACAAGTAAATGACACCATCGGCCATCACGCTGGTGACATATTGCTGAAACAAGTCAGTGAACGCCTTCAAACCGTGCTAAGAAAAACTGACTTGTTAACACGCATTGATGAATGGGAAGTCGAAAAGGCCAAGGAAGCCGATGTCGCCAGACTTGGTGGTGACGAATTCGCAGCGATATTGCCGAGCGTGGGCAATGTGAACGATGCCACCGCAATCGCGCAGAAAATTCTGCGTGAGCTTTCCAGCTCTTTCAAAATTGAAGAATTTGAATTCAGCGTGGGCATTAGTATTGGCATCGTCATTTCTCCCATTCATGGCGCTGAGCCTAGCACCTTGATGCGCAAAGCCGATGTTGCGATGTATCACGCCAAGAATCACCAGCTTGGCTACTATGTATATGAACAACATGCGGACAACCACAGTATTGAGATACTAAGCCTGGACAAGGATATCAAACACGCGGTTGAAAACGACGAGTATGAATTGTTCTATCAACCCAAAATCAGCATGATCTCTGGTCAGGTTTGTGGTGTCGAGGCGCTTATACGTTGGAACAAAGACGGCAAGATGATATTCCCTGATCAGTTTATCACTCATGCGGAAAAAACCGGCAGTATACACATGATTACTGATTGGGTAATCAATAAGGCCCTGGCAAAGTCCAAGCGTTGGCATGAAGAAGGTATCGATTTAAGCATTGCGATCAACCTGTCTTCCAAATCACTTTACTCACGCGAAATCACCGAGCGCCTGCTTCGTCAAATAAATGAGCACTCTTTCCAACACGGTACGCTTTATCTCGAAATTACCGAATCCAGCCTCATGGCCGATCCCAAGCGATCGGCGAGTTTTCTACGGCAGATTCAAAATCAGAACATCAAAATATCGATAGACGACTTCGGCACGGGCTACTCGTCTCTGAGTAAATTGAAAACGCTTCCCGTAGACGAGATAAAAATTGATCGTTCATTTGTAATGGATATGCTTGATGATCCCAACGACGCTGTCATCGTTAATTCCATCATCGACCTTGCACACAATATGAACCTGATTGCCGTTGCGGAAGGCGTGGAAAATCAGGAGATACTGGAAATGCTGCGCGGACTCGGTTGCGATATTATTCAGGGCTATCACATGGGGAAGCCTATGTCTGAACAAGCGCTAGACGAGTGGCTGTTTAACTCACCATGGGGTCTAAAGAAGTCTTAAGGATTCACCAAATAAGCCACCAGACACATTCAGAATATAGATTGTACTTTTGTTCAATCCTATCGGCCAAAACACATATGAGAAATTGCTGGTCCGTTTCAATTCTTGTTGCCCGTTTTGATGAAGGGTCTGCATAGGGTTTGCGGGCAACCATACAGCTACCCATGGCCGTGCGTCATGCGCTGGAAAAATCACGTGAACATAGTCGAGCGGACAGAGATATCGAATCTATGCGTGAAGATGTCTCGGAAAACCAACGACGCCAGCGTCAGGAAAGGCAAGAATCGCGTGACATGCACGACATGCGTGATGCACGTGGTAATCGATAACAACCGCTAGTTGCCCGCCGTCACTTCCTTATTCCACAAGCATTCACCTCCAGACGCTTTATCGATAGCAATCAAACGCACCTGGTGAGCCTCTAATTCCGCAACGCTTGCACGTAAGACTCGTAATGGTTTGCGCTCAGCACTCAACTTCGCATAACCAGGCAATCCGTTTTCATCCACTGGATTTGATGAGGAACCGAGTCCTTCAAACGACATTGCGGATTGTCCACCGGTCATGGCCAGATACACATCGGCGAGAATTTCCGAGTCGAGCAAGGCGCCGTGTAAGTCGCGATGAGAATTGTCTATCTCATAGCGTTTACACAAGGCATCGAGATTGTTTTTCTGCCCTGGGTGTAGCTGACGCGCCATTACCAGCGTATCAATTACCTCGCAATGATCAACGACCTTACCCCAATCATCTCCTAGCAACCCAAATTCATGGTTGATAAATCCAACGTCGAATGGCGCATTGTGGATAATCAGTTCCGCGCCTTTTATATAATCCAGAAACGTCTGTGCGACGTCGTGAAAACGTGGTTTATCGGCGAGAAACTCCAAGGTAATACCGTGGACTTCCTGTGCGCCCGCATCGATGTCACGATCTGGTTGCAGGTATTGATGAAAGTTATTCCCGGTCAATCGACGATTAATAAGTTCGACGGCACCGATCTCGATGATGCGATGTCCTTGCGAAGGCTCAAGACCTGTAGTCTCCGTATCCAGCACGATCTGTCTCATCAATCCTCCTGCAATTCGTCGATGGCCTTATTCGCCAGGGCGTCGGCGCGTTCATTCTCGGCGTGACCACTATGGCCTTTTACCCAATGCCAACTGATTTGATGCCCGGTAACCAACTCGTCCAGTTGTTGCCACAGCTCGGCATTCTTAACCGGTTTCTTACTGGCGTTGCGCCAGCCATTGCGCTTCCAGTTATGTATCCATTCGGTGATGCCTTGCTTGACGTATTTGGAGTCGGTGGTCACATGGACTTCACAAGGGCGTTTGAGCTGTGCAAGCGAAGAGATGACTGCCTGTAACTCCATGCGATTATTGGTGGTCAGGGCCTCGCCGCCATAGAGTTCTTTTTCAACTTCACCATAACGCATTAAGGCGCCCCACCCTCCCGGACCAGGATTACCACGACAGGCACCATCGGTAAAAATATCCACCCGCTGCATTATGCTTCCTCCCGGGTTTCTACTAAACCGGGGCTCAACTTGCGTCGCGTCGGACGCCAGGATGTGCCGATTGGCGTCAAGGTGGATACCCGCTTGCGTGCCACTAACATATAACCTGCACCAAATGCCGGCCACGCCTTGCTGCCGATTTTCTCTACCAGCGACAGACGATCCACCGACCACGGGTAATTAAATGGCGGGCGATAAAAATAGGTATTCACGATTTCCAAATCGTAGCCCAGAAGTTGTAACCAGTCTTTCACCCGAAACGGACTGAAGAAGTAACAACACCAGGGCAACTGCTTGCCCCAGGGCATTAATAATCTGCGCGCGCCCCACATACTCCAGGGATTGAAACCCAAAATAATAATGCGCCCTTCCGGCACCAGCACGCGGTCGATTTCGCGCAAGACGCTGTGCGGATCAGAGTGCAATTCCAATTCATGATCGAGTAACACCACATCGACGCTGTCGGTGGCAATACACAGCTGCTCGGTTTTAGATCGTAAGTTAACCTTTACTTCGCCGTCGCCCAAATTGCGATCCACGATGACTTTGTGTTTGATGAGATTCTTTTCCAGATAATACGGCTGGCGATAGGCGCCTATCTGCAGAAGATGATAGCCAAAGAGCGTAGGCAGTACTTCTTCGAGGTGCATGACTTCCAGCGCCCCATAGGCCTGGCCCAATGGCGTTTGATACCAGCGACGCAACTCCCGACGGGCACGTCCAATAGACCCACACGGCGCCGATTTCCTGCGCAGCTTATCCACCAATTGTCGAGACCGAGAGAAACTTTTCAATTATCTGACTTCATTAGAAAAAATAGCATGTGTTAACAAAATCGGTTTATTATATCCCTGTTAGAATCGGTGTAAAAAATTTACCGCTGCCTGGTACCAAGCTTGCTATTTATAACCGATTAAAGAATTTCGTTACGAAACCGCTATTAAATCAAACGATAACTGATTTAATAACAACAAGTTAATTTCCACATTGCCAAAAAACCTGAACTGAAATTCTGTTTTTGTCGGTGACCGTCCGCAAGGAATATGTGAAGTAGGCGAAGTATACCAATTAATTGATATAAGCATCTGGATCAAATGAAAAAATTATTATGTAATTGCCCTAAGACACTCGCACTGGCTGCAGCGTTTTCGCTGCTTGGCGCCTGCGCCACCACTTCTACGCCGCCCGTGCCACAGGAAGATATGTCGGTTTACCAGGAAGGCCTGGACAGCTGGCAAAACGATGAGCCGCTATTCACTTACTGGATGCCAGATCTGGACCCAGCCAGTTTGACCTCCAGTATTATGCAACAGGGTACGCAGCTGTCACCGGTGGTTTCACCGCGGGTTGCCGGTAATTTGCCCGGACAAAAACCACTACCGCCCAGTCATTATGATGAAGTCGCTATTCCCTATGCCTATCCAGTCGTAGAGTTTGCGGCTGAAAATACGTTTAATAATTTGTGGGACCGCATTCGTCACGGTTTCGCCCTGCCCAGCCATGACCACCCGGGCATACAAGCGGAATTACGGTGGTATGGAAATCATCCCGAATACCTCGACCGTGTCACCAGCCGTGCCGAACGCTACATGTATTTCATCGTCGAGGAAGCGGAGAAGCGCGACATGCCGCTTGAGATTGCGCTACTGCCTATCGTCGAAAGCGCGTTTCAACCGTTTGCCTACTCTCATGGACGTGCCGCCGGTATCTGGCAATTCATTCCCAGCACCGGAAGACTCTATGGCCTGAAGCAAAACTGGTGGTATGACGGACGTCGTGATGTTATCGCCTCGACACGCGCAGCGTTGGATTTTCTGGTGCGCCTCCATCGTGGATTCAAAGGTGACTGGCTACTAGCCCTCGCCGCGTATAACTCCGGGGCTGGAACGGTTTCAAAAGCGATACGCAAAAATCAACGTAAAGGCAAGCCAACGGATTTTTTCTCACTTGATCTGCCCGATGAGACTCGCGGTTATGTTCCCAAGTTATTGGCAATCTCTACCATCGTAGATGAACCAGAGAAATTTGGAATGTCGCTACAGACCATTCCGAATGAACCTGTCCTGGCCAGGGTCGAAACCGGTTCGCAAATCGATCTGGCACTGGCAGCGGAACTTGCCGATATCAGCGTTGAGGAACTGTACATGCTCAACCCTGGATTTAATCGTTGGGCTACCGATCCGAAAGGTCCGCACTTTTTAATGGTGCCTCTGGAAAACGAGGATACTTTCCGCGAAAACCTGGCGAATTTACCTGAAAGCGAGCGAGTACGCTGGGAGCGTCACCGCATACGTCAGGGCGAGTCACTTCTGACTATCGCTGACAAGTACAACACCACGGTTGCCTTGATCAAAGACGTCAATAATATACGCGGTAATATGATACGCGCGGGTCAAAGCCTGATCATACCGGTTGCCTCAAAAAATAAATCCCAATACGTACTTAGTGCCGAACAACGACTGTCTTCTCTTCAAAACAGACAACACAGCGGCAAACAAAAAGTCACATATCATGTACGCTCCGGCGACACACTCTGGGATATATCCCGTCGCTATAAAGTCGGTGTGCGTTCACTGGCTAAATGGAACGGCCTTGCGCCAAGAGATACCTTGCGTGAAGGCCAAAAGCTGGTCATCTGGACAAAGTATGGTCGCCAGGTTACAGCAGCCAAAGAAAACTTTTCGCCACATGCCCGTACTCAGAAGATTGGCTATCGCGTCAGACGCGGCGACTCACTGGCACGCATTGCCGACAAATTTAACGTGCGTATAAACCAGGTCATGCGCTGGAACAACCTCAAAGAGGGAGTCATCCTGCGTCCTGGACAACGTCTGACACTCTACGTCGACGTGACCAGACAAGCCGGTGTATAGGCAAATCAATTGATCAAAAGCCCGGTTTAAACCGGGCTTTTTTTTGTCTTTTTTGTATGCTGACTCGCTACGCCACATGCCACTCTAACCATAGACGGTGATATACTGCGCCATCATCTGAACCCTTACGAGAGTGACAATGGCGCAATACATCTACACCATGAATCGCGTGAGCAAGGTAGTCCCACCGAAGCGCGAAATCATCAAAGACATATCCCTATCTTTCTTCCCTGGCGCCAAGATCGGCGTACTCGGCCTCAATGGTGCGGGTAAATCGACTGTGCTAAGAATTATGGCCGGTGTGGATAAGGAATACGATGGTGAAGCTCGCCCAATGCCGAATATTCGCATTGGCTATCTGCCTCAGGAACCGCAACTCGATCCTAAAAAAGACGTACGCGGTAATGTGGAAGAAGCAGTCGCCACCGTCAAAGACGCCCTGGCTCGTCTCGATGCGGTCTATGCAGCCTATGCCGAACCCGATGCGGATTTCGATGCCCTGGCCAAAGAACAACAGGAACTGGAAAATCTCATTCAGGCCGCTGACGGTCACAATCTGGAAAACGCATTGGAACGTGCAGCATCCGCATTAAACCTGCCACCCTGGGATGCAGACGTAAGCAAACTCTCTGGCGGAGAAAAACGCCGTGTTGCGCTATGTCGTCTATTGCTCTCTCACCCCGATATGATTTTGCTCGACGAACCGACCAACCATCTCGACGCCGAATCGGTTGCATGGTTAGAGCGTTTTCTTCACGACTACACCGGTACCGTTATCGCCGTTACCCACGATCGTTACTTTTTGGATAACGTCGCGGGCTGGATACTGGAACTGGATCGCGGACACGGAATTCCATGGGAAGGAAATTACTCTTCCTGGCTGGAGCAAAAAGAGAAGCGCCTAGAGCAGGAAGAGAAGCAGGAAACTGCGCGCATGAAGGCCATGAAGCAAGAGCTGGAATGGGTGCGCACGAATCCCAAGGGACGTCATGCCAAGAGCAAGGCGCGTCTCGCTCGCTTTGAAGAATTGAGTAATGTCGAAAACCAGAAGCGTAACGAGACCAAGGAGATTTATATTCCACCGGGTCCGCGTCTGGGCGAAAAAGTGATTGAAGTAAATAACATCAGCAAGGGTTTTGGTGATCGCCTATTGATCGAAAACCTGAGTTTTAGTCTGCCGCAAGGTGGCATCGTCGGCATTATCGGCCCTAACGGTGCGGGTAAGACGACTTTGTTCCGCATGCTGGCCGGACTGGAAGAACCGAATTCCGGTTCTATCGATTTCGGTGACACCGTTGATCTAGCCCATGTTGATCAAAGTCGTGACAGCCTCGACGGCAGCAAAACCGTATGGGAAGAAATCTCTGACGGCCAGGACATCATCCAGGTGGGCAGCTACGAAATTCAATCACGCGCCTATTGCAGCCGTTTCAATTTCAAAGGTTCGGATCAACAAAAACGCATTAGTGAATTATCTGGCGGTGAGCGCAACCGGGTACATCTCGCCAAACTACTTCGCCGCGGTGGAAACGTACTCTTACTCGACGAACCAACCAACGACCTCGACGTGGAAACCCTGCGTGCACTCGAAGAGGCATTGCTCGACTTCCCCGGCTGCGCCGTGGTGATCTCGCATGATCGCTGGTTCCTCGATCGTATCGCGACACACATGCTGGCCTTCGAAGGCGACGCCCATGTGGAATGGTTTGCGGGTAACTTTGCGGATTACGAAGAAGACCGTAAACGCCGTTTAGGTGAAGACGCCGATCAACCGAAGCGATTTAAGTACAAAAAGATTTCCTAAAACGGAATGTGATAAAGGTGCGAAGAACATGTCTTCGCACCTTTTTTATTTGGGCCGGAATCTGAACATGCGGTCGAGGATTTTCACGCTCTTAAAACGTTTTTCTTTATACCCGATTGATTTCGCCAACTCGTAGATAAAGCTCATCAAGGCGACAATTCAATTGCTTTTGGAATTCCTGCAATTTTTCCTTATCCGATTCTGGTGATGGCACGGGTTTTGTTTTGGCTGCGTAGATAATATGATTGTCGCTACCGGTTGTACACAAACGTATCGTGTTAAATGTCGATGTCAGCTGTTGATAGTATTGGCCACCAAATTCTGGCAATTGGTGGTGATTGATAATTAGCCATCCTTGTGGTCTTAACACGCGATGACACGCGACCAGAAAGTCCGGCTGGCTTTGAATACCCGCTTCCGTATGTGCATGATACATGTCTGAATAAATCACATCAGTGCTTTCGTCAGCTTGTGTATTCAGATAGTCCATGGCATCGGCCACATAAAGTGCAAACCTTGCGTCTTTGGGCAAACCAAAATATTCACTCGCAATATCGGCGACCAGTTGACGATATTCCACAGCAGATATCGACATTGCCGGAAACAATTTACGTAGCGCGCGAACCAAAGCGCCACCGCCGAGGCCAAGCACTGTTGCATGATTCGACGGCGCGTATAATTGCCCGATAATCATGGCGCGCATGTATTCGTAGACCAGGGACGCTGGGCGAAATAAATCTTTGCGACTTTGACCAAAACCATCGTCAAATCGCATCACCCGTTGCTGACCGAAGTCGATAACGCAGACTTCGCCAAGCTCATCACTTTGTCTGTGAACAATGCGACCCTGATAAAACTCCGCTTCGACGTCGATCTTACGGTCTTCTTCCATTACGTTTTTTTGTCCTCATGTTACCGGCAAAATAGTATTGCTTTGGAAGACGTCGGTCAAACCAGGACAGGGACTTATGTCCCTGTCTTTCTGCGCGGGTTTAAAACCAGTTGTGATAGCGTGCTAATAATGAAGAATCATACCAACAGCAAAACGTGTACAGGCTAAAGACTGGCCTGTACGCAGCGTAGCAAACCGTAGTCATACTCGCCATTAAAACTCTCGTAGACAGGCTTGAGGCGATCGTCCTCGGACATTTCAATTGCATAAATGATTTCCTGCATCACGTCTTTGTCTATCGGCAAGACATCCAGAGGATTAAGCAATCCGGCTTCGATAGCGTCTGCAAGGTGATTGTAAACCGTCGACACAGTAAGCTTGCGATGTTTGGCGATTGCTTCGGCATCCATGTCTTGAGTCAACATAAATAAAGTTTCATTGACCGTGTCGCTCAGCTTGTTATTGAGCAAATCGGGCAATGGAAACTCTTGGACTACTTTTAAAAACACTTCACCATAGCGTTGCAGTTTTTGTTCGCCAACACCACTGATAAAACGCATCGCCTCGAGATTCAAAGGCCGCAAGCGTGCCATCGATTGCAGGGTCTGGTCATGAAAAATAATATACGGCGGCACACCGTTTTGTTGGGCCAATTCGCGGCGTTTTTCGCGCAACGCATTAAACAAATCCTCATCCATGACGCGCATAGCCGATGTTTTCTTTTCCTCACGCTCCTTGCGTGCCACCGGTGTCACTGATTGTCGCAATTGCAAGGTTTCCTCGCCGCGCAATAGGCCGCGTGCCTGTTCGGTCAGAAAGATCGCGCCGTGTCGATGCATGTCGGCGGCGATATAACCCTTAGCAATTAGCTGGCGAAACACGCTGCGCCAATCTGTTGCGTTGAGTTCCTTGCCGATGCCAAAAGTCGATAACTTATCATGCGCGTTTTGTTGTATGCGCTGATCGTCTTTACCTGTCAGGACATCGATCACATAGTTCACACCAAAGCGTTGTCCGGTACGGTAAATACAGGAAAGTGCCTTGCGTGACGCCTCGGTTGCATCCCAGGTCTGCGGAGGACTCAGACACACATCGCAGTTACCACAAGGTTCGCTGCGCTTCTCTCCGAAATACGCCAGCAAAATCTGACGTCGACAAGTCGTTGCTTCACATAAACCGATTAATGCTTCGAGTTTGTGATGGGTCACCTGCTTGAACTGCTGCGCCGCATCGCTATCTTCTATCATTTGTCGCAACAGAATTAAATCCTGAAGACTATAGTTCAGCCACGCATTAGCAGGCTCACCGTCACGACCGGCACGACCGGTTTCCTGGTAATAGGCTTCTATTGTCTTGGGCAGGTTGAGATGCGCGACAAAGCGCACATCGGGTTTGTCGATGCCCATTCCAAAGGCGATGGTGGCGACGACGATCACACTGTCCTCACGCAAAAAACGTTGCTGATTTCGCTGTCTAATCTCTGCCGATAGACCGGCGTGATATGGCAAGGCGACCCGCCCCTTGCTGCTCAACCATTGCGCGACTTCTTCCACACGTTTACGTGAAAGACAATAAATGATTCCCGCGTCGTCCGCGTGTTGTTGCTGAATAAACTGCCACAGGCGCTCGCGCGCATTTTGTGCGTCGCTGATGGCGTAATGAATATTTGGTCGATCAAAACTATTGACGAAAACCTGGGCATCTTCCAGTGCCAACTGCGATACGATTTCTTCGCGCGTGCGCGGATCGGCTGTCGCTGTTAAGGCTACACGTGGCACATCAGGAAAGCGCTGATGCAAGATACTGAGCTGTTGATAGTCTTTACGGAAATCGTGTCCCCACTGAGACACACAATGGGCTTCATCAATGGCAAAGAGTGCGACCCGTGTGCGCGACAAAATATCCAGCATACGCGAACTCATCAGGCGCTCTGGCGCAATATACAGCAGCTTTAAGTCGCCATTGAGCAAAGCACTAATGGTTTGGTTTTGTGTTTCATTGTCCAATGTAGAGTTGAGATAGGCAGCGGAAATTCCCAGTTGTCTGAGTGCCTCCACTTGATCCTGCATCAAAGCAATGAGAGGTGAAATCACCACACCGGTGCCCTCACGCATTAGCGACGGAATCTGATAGCAGAGTGACTTACCACCACCCGTCGGCATCAATACCAGCGCGTCCCCGCCTTGCGCCAGTTGTTCAATAATCGCCTGCTGATGGTGTCGAAAGGCTTCGTAGCCGAAGGTCTGGTTTAGTATTGTTATGGCCTGTTGCATAGGACTGGATAATAGCACAGTCCTCGGCCAGGCAGCCGCCAGAAAGTTACCAATGTAGCGGTATGGAAAATCCCAGATTGGCGACAGCGCTATGTGTTTTATCAAGTTCGCTATGGTCGGCGGCGATGGCGAGATGCCAGTACTTTCCGCGCACCGACAGCTGATAGGCACCCGCGCCCCATATTCTCGACAGTACCAGTTGTGTGTTGCCTATTTTGTAACCAATTCCCGTATCCAGATAGGTTTGATATCGTATGGTGAAAATTTGACCAGTTGCAAGAAAACCCATGCGGCTAGCATAGGTACTGGATAACCGTATACGGGGGCGCAACTGCTGCGTCACGCGCTGATGCGATTCCTTTCCGGACATGACCGGCTGATAATATTGATAGCCGTTTTCGTCATAGCGTTTGACAGACGAATCCGCGCTGGCCTGCGTATGTGGCGCTTCCGGCCAAACAATAAAACCTAATGCATCCTGAACCGCGAATTCGATATCCAGCTGTGACAGGGGTTTCCAGCGCACTGTTACATCTGTCGCTACTCCCCATCCTGTCGGCCCCTGCACCGGACGATCGAACAAATAGTCTTCGCTATAGCTATAGTCAACGTCGAAGTTAAAGTCATAATCAGGCGCGGTGAGACTGCTGACTTCGCCACGCATGCTGCCAAGCGTAACAAAATGTGCCCGTAGCAAACTCACGCCAATATCAAAAGACAAATTCTTTTTCACGTGCATGCGACGAAACCCTCGCACACCGAAGGCGCGAAACTGGTTTATCTCCATAGCCAAGGTATAAGTACGACCATCCTCTAAAGGAAGACGATTTTTTACATTGAAAAAAAAGTCGATGGTGTCAGGGTGATACTTTGCCTGAATGTCGTAACGATACAAAAACGCATAGCCTGCGTCGCCGATACGCACACCATTTTCAATTTCCAACAAACCTTCAGAGAATTCGCCTGTCTGATGGTCGGATTGCCACTTTTTTGAAATAAAAGAAAGAGGCACAGCCTCGCTATTGGCAAACCCCTGCTGCTCAAGATACAAACTTGCGGGAGATGCAAAAGCAAAGGCGTTCGCAAACATACAGAAAAAAGAGAAAAGATAAACAAAAAGAGGACGCATCAATGTTTTTCAGTTACTCGATTAATCGAGACGACTTTTCCATTAGTCTTCTAAAAACTCTCCAGGCTTCCATCGCTATAACGAAGTAATGGGCCCAATGCTGTATTGCTAATACCGGCGACCTGAGCACCTCTAACCAGCACGCTTCCCGATACAAGCTCTCCGCTACTTCTGTCCAGGCTCGCCAACATGACGGCACCAGAACGATTAGCAATTCGAATAGTGCCCGAACTTCCAAATTGAGTAAAGGACAGATATTCATTGCCATAACGAATATTCAACGACCTGTCGGTGCCGAGTACAGGCGACTGCCTCATGTCGGCCTTGACTTCTACTTGCTGCCAATTTGCGTAGTCTGCATTTTGCGCATCGGGTACCAATAGATTGGCGACAAAACTGGCGCGTATTGCGAAGTCCTCGGTTTGTGCAGTAGTAACTCCATCGCCTAGATAGTTATAAAAGAGGCGGCCATTAAAGTGCTGTAGGCTTGTACCAGACCGAAACGTTTCCAAGATACCTTGCACTGCGATGCTATCGACGGTTGGCAATCGTGTCTCTTGCGTATACCAGCGCAATCGCATATCCATAACGACCTTATCGAGAGACATTGTTTCAGCCGTATTCGTATTTACTATACTTGCACTCAGCATCGCATCATTCAAAGCAAGAGATATAGGACGTCTGGCACCTGTTTTAGCATCAATACCGATTACAAACTCCGCTGAACTCGCATCAACGGAAAGCGTCTTGTCTACACCCTCAACTGTTAACAATAGCGACAACGGTACAGTTTCATAATTGCAAGATGTGCAACTGGTGGATACTCCAACACCTAACACCAGGCTGACAGGTCCCATGCCGTCAATCATACCCTGGTGCAATTCGATCACCTGTTGCTGATTGGTGTTCGTTATGCTGACAATACCACTAAGCGCAAGATCATCTGCAAAATAGTTTTCAGGATCGGCGCCGATGTCGTAGCTCACATCAGACGTCGAGGAAAGCATATTCAACATCGCGGCGCTAAGTGCACCTATACGAGAATATGTATGACTCAATTGGCCGACGACGGTCTTAAAACGCGATTTGAGATTGTTCACATCAATCTCATTTCCGGAACCGTTTAACAACACCTGTCCAAAGTATCTCTGGTTTTCATTCCAGACATGGCCAAACGTGCGCACCGTCGACACAAGGCGCTTGGCAGAATCCACTTCATCGACAATTCCAAGCACCAACTCGGGTTCAGGTGATGTCGACGTCTTAGCGGTTTGCGCAGATTCATCATTGGGGGCAACATCGGGTGTGTAGTCTCTGACCAAGGAATCTTCAGTATTCGTCGGGAGTATTTGTTCCGGCGAGGCCTGGTCAGCAATATTCAACTTTGCCAAACCCGCATCCGCGACTTCGATAACATCGGATAGATTGATATCAGCATGGTATAACTCTAAAGCTTTCGCTTCTTCTTTTATGCCTTCGAGCAAATCCTGTACGGATAGATTGTTGGACTTGGCGTATAACTTGATTTCGCCCTGATTCCGAAGAAATTCACTACTGTAGAAGATCATCGATTCGGAAAGATTTTTCGGCTTTCTTAGACCTAACATCAGGGATGCAGAGGGCGGCATGCTATTCACAAACATGGCCTGAGGATTCTGTAATGTTGCGGCCTGCGTGTTTGTTTCAAAATTCCGAAACATTTGCCGTGCGACTGAGGCCTGCAACAAGCTCATAAGCGTTGCACGAGCATTTTCGCCGTTGAGATGCTGGAGAAGCTGTTGTCGATCGGCGAGATCAATTAGATTCGCGTGTAAAACATCGTCTCCGGCACCAATGACATCAAGCTGTTGTAACAGGTCGGTGACTTTGGCGTTGGCCTTCGCCACGCTGATAGCATCGACCACACCAGTTTCTTCTCGTCCAATATACTGCAAATACTGGCTGGCAAGATGTGAGAAAAAATGAACATTCGCCGTATTGTGGCCCGCATTTATCGCCGGAATAACGGCCTGTATCTCAAATGCTTCTGGAAGCTGAAGTTGTTCACCAAATTCAACGCGATTTCCGTCTGCATTTGAACACCCCAATTGTGTATCACAATACATGGTCGTATCAGTGTTTGAACGCACCTGCACTAAGACGGGTTCCGCAACAGGCTCGTCGAAAACGATTTCATAAAACCCGTTTTGGTCGGTAGTACCTGAACCGATCGGGGTACGTACGCCATCCGTATTTAGGCTGAAAACAGTGACGACTGCCTGGCTTAGAATTCCCTTAACCGCCTTCCCCGAGAGACGCACACTTTCCTTTTGCCCCGCACCACAGGCGCTGAGCAGCAGAAAAATCAGCAATAAACAAATACGTTGCAGGCTCATGGTCTCCCTCGGGAATAGCTGACTGAATCTTGATGTATTGTTGGTTATTTGCGAGGAAGAACAGTAAACAGGATGGGGATTAATGGGGCATTATCTGGGGATGACAAAAACGTGTAGCAGTTTATAGCAGCAGAAGAGGCAACATAGGTAATGGGCGTATGCTGCCTACACAAACGCCCATTACACAGAAATTAACGACTAAAATAGGTAGCCTAGACTCAGGCCGATATGGATACCACTACCATACGCCAAATCCATAACTTGCTGCATGGTCTGACTGGGCGAGCCCGATACCACATTTACATTGTTATCTACCAATAGTTGAGCGTAGCCAATAGATAGTGTGGTGAGAAATCCGCCTTGGGTAGCGATCTCTACACCCCCAACGAGTTGCGCGAACGGCGATGCATCCATTGTTATGTCCACAGTTTGATTCGTCTCGGAATCAGGAAGACTCACCACTACACCTGAGGTTCCAGTGCCATAAGAAATTCCTGCACCAATGAATGGTGTTGTTTGCCCTTTGGAAAACAATTGGCGATAGCGCAAGCCACCTTTCCAGCCAACACTGCTTAGGCCGAATCCGGCATCAAAAACCGAATAGGGTGAAATATATTTGTGAAAGATCGGTCCAAAGCCGACCAGGCCATTCCAACCCAGCTCCAGACTCAGCCCTGAACTGCGTTTTTCCCTGAAAGCTTCGCCTTCGGCCAGGGCGCTGCCCGCAACCAGTAAAAGTGACAAAGCCAAGATACACTTTTTAATTGGATGATACATAACACTTCCTTTTTTTAAGTATTTTGAACGGGAAGCGTAACATTTAACTCACTCTAAATTCAAATCTAACACGTTGTTATTATGGTTTTTCAGGAACAAAAGCTAATCCCAAGACTTTCCCCACTTAAACAATCACCTGCGGCCAGAATATTTCAAGCTGTGTAACTTTGTCACATACATTGCTGACAATCGGACTATTCTGGTAATCAGGTAAATGGTATGCGTCGTCTGCCCCTTGTAAAAGGAGGAATGACATGAATACGAAACGTTGTGATAGTTGTGGTTATATTGGAAAACCGACACATGATGAATATAGCAGTCTGCTGCTTGATATGTTTGCATGGTCGTTCTCTTTCATCTTGGCTGGCATTACCGGGATTATTCCGCTGGTGGTGATTGGCCCCTTGTTCTCGCTCTGGCATGCGGTAACCTTTCGGTCGCATCGCTGTCCCGAATGCGGTAATTGTGACATGCACAGTCTCCCTTCCAATCGGCAAATCCCTCGATCTCAGTAGCCGAGCCTTGGGGGACTATGAGTCCCCCATTTTTTACTCATCATCATGAGTTATTCTCTTCAACGAAACGCCACAACGAGCACTAAGTTTCTTTCGCAAACGATGTTAAGATCGCCCCTCGCTCACAGATTCGTATATTCTTCGTTTTCGGATTAATATAAACCTGAATGTTCAGCCGAGGTTTGCTATGAGTTTGCAAGATATCGTGTATCGCCAATTCAAACAGCCCAGCGGCTGGCTAGGGTGGCTCGCGGGACGCATAATGGCGAACCGTTCCTCAAACATTGAGCGAAACCTGTGGTTGCTTGAATTGTTGGATTTACAGGAAGACAATAATGTCCTGGAAATCGGCTTTGGTCCCGGCATCGCCATCGAAGCAGCACTTAAAAAAGTGACACGTGGAAATGTTATCGGCGTCGATCATTCACGCACGATGTTTGCCCAGGCCACGCGACGTAACGAGAAAGGCATAGCCGAAAAGCGCGCTCAGCTCTATATTGGCGATGTTGCCATGGCACGCGCAGCGAAGCTGCACTTCGATTACATCTATTCATCTAACGTCGTGCAATTCTGGAATGACCCAGTTACGGTCTTTCGCTCTCTCAAGCAATTACTCAAACCCGGAGGCATAATAGCAACTCTCTATATGCCAAGTCACCGTGGCGCTACCAACGCGGATGCAATTGCAATGGGGGATAATATTGTGAACTGGGCTTGTGAAGCGGGATTTGAACAGATCAAAACAGAGAGTAAAGATTTTAGTGGTAAGACTACGATGTGCGTTTTGTGTTCTTAAATATTTTTCGCTCTATTTGTTGTTTAGATGTATCTCATAACATGTAAATGCTCGATATTTTTATAAAATGTGAAAACATCTCGTCAGCGATTACAACAGTGTAATTGGACAGCCCTGAATTTACGCCTAAATAGAATTAACTCAGGCGCATTATTTTCCAGCTACGACGTCCGGAATAAGTTAAATCTAAAACTTCGGATATTTCACGAGAAAACCCGTTTTTTTTCAGTTTTCATGTGGTTTGCATCGAACAACATGCTGATGCAACTAATATCGCACTCAGCCACGGCACGAGCGATCAAATCAATAACCTGTGGTCGAGGAAATCCCTTTCTCCATGCCAGCGCCACTCTACGATGAGGCTTAATATCCGAAAATCGTCGTATCGTCAGTAGACGTTGAGCATATTTTTCTGCACACGCGGCGGTCGCAGGCAAGATGGTTACACCAACACCACTCGCAACCATATATCGAATCGTTTCTAACGAGCCACCTTCCAATGTGTTCTGCAAATCTATATTTTCGGCCATGCTGTGAAAACACTTTGGACAGATTTCCAGTACCTGCTCACGAAAACAATGTTGCGGTCCGAGTAGTAACACCGTCTCTTTCGAAATGTCGTCTATGCTTACCATGGTTTGATTGCTAAGTGTATGCGCCGTAGGTAACAAGGCAACAAAGGGTTCTTCATATAGACTTACGCTTTCCAGTCCAGGCTCATCGAATGGCTCAGAAAGAATCGCAACGTCGATATCACCATGGTACAAACGAGCGATTAGATTATGAGTGAAGTTTTCTTCTATCAACAACGGCAAGTCGGGAAACAAATCCTGGATCACAGGTATCAGACCAGGAAAAAGATAGGGGCCAATAGTATAAATAGCACCTATTCTCACTGGCATCTTCAAAGGATCACGATTTCGTTTGACAATATCTTTGATCGCATTGACTTCGCGCAGCGCCTTTTCGGCCTGATCGACGACTTGACGCCCTAACGGCGTAACGGTTATCTCCTTCGGTCCGCGCTCGAACAAAATAGCATCGAGTTCGTCTTCCAGTTTCTTGATTCCCAGGCTTAGTGTAGGCTGACTAACAAAACATGCCCTGGCAGCCTTGCCAAAATGCCTCTCTTTTGCGACAGCGAGAATATACCTCAACTCGGTGAGCGTCATTTAAATTCCCTTTGTTTACTGATCCATTCTAATGCCCGAAAGCCATTTATAGTCATTGTATTTTTCAATCATCTTATTTGAAAGAATCTATTTCAACAACTTGTTCCGATATTCAATACTTGGAATAGCGAAAATTAGCGTTTTTGTTGAGTTGAACAACATTGCAAGCTCACGCAAGACCACTGGAGGAAAACATGAGTAAGATATCGAGACGTAACTTTCTCGGCATGACAACCAAGGCAGGATTCGCGACATTATTCACGGGAATGTTCGCGCCTACTGCTACCAGCATGTTAGGTATGGGAGGACTTGCACATGCGGCAAAGCGATCTGTTAAACCTTTTACCTTTGCCGTTTTAACCGACGCCCACCTTTATGACATCAAGGACCACCGCTTTGATGGCATTCTTGAAAGAGCGGTATCAGAGGTCAACAATATCAAACCACTTCCGGATTTCCTTCTTTATGGTGGCGATCTCGGTCAGTCCGGAAAAGAGGCAGAATTGGTCAAAGGCAAAAAAATCCTCGATAAACTCAAGATGCCTTATCACATCATTCCAGGTGAACATGATTACTATCTCGACATGGGCAAGGCGTGGCGCGGCCTATTCGGCAATGAGCACTGGTCTTTTGATCACAATGGCGTGCACTTTATCGGAATGAATTCCATTTTGATAAAAGATTTCTGGACAGCACGAAATCTTACACCAAAAGAGCGCATGGGCTTGTTAGAGGAGTTGGAGTGCCACCAATGCGGCCCCTGGGGCATTGGTGAAGCACAACTGGACTGGCTGAAGAATGACGTCAAAAATCTTCCTACGGATACTCCGATAGTGGTCATGACTCATTCTCCCCTTTGGGACTATTACCCACGCTGGAATTTTCTAACCTACGATGCGCCAGAAATTCGGGGCATTCTGAAAAAATTTGAGAAGGTAATCGCCATACATGGGCATGTACATCAAGTTGTGTATAACAAGATCGGCAATATACAATCTGCAGGATTGCTCTCCACCTCGTGGCCATGGCCATATCCTCCAGTCCAACTTCCTTACCCCGAAATAAGACAAGGACGCGCAGATCCCGGTGTGTTCGAGGATGGTCTTGGCGCGCACTCCATATCCCTGGAAACGGATTTTGCTGGCATGTTGAACTATCGGGAGTTTGCCGATCTCCTGCCGGAAAAACTTAAGCGTGGCCTAAAGATCTAATATAAGGGAGATAGCATGATGAACAAAACGAAACAGATCACTTTGTTTTTGGTAGTCACTTTTATTCTAATATTCATCTCTACCGCGAACGCAAAACCGCCACGCACTGAAAAGCAGATTAAACAGGAAGAAAAAATGATGCTGGATGCGGTGGCGATGGGTGATGCACTTTGGCACGATCCTAAAATGGGTACTAATGGTTTGGGTTGCGCCAATTGTCACCCTGACGGTTCTGCCAGCAATCCGCATACCTTTCCCAAGTATCAAAGCAATCTCGGTAAGGTCGGTACACTGCGCGAAATGATTAACTGGTGTATCTCAGTTGTTCTGCAGGGTACACCTCTTCCTCTGGACAGCGAAAAGATGATTGCAATGGAGGCGTACGCCACATATACACACCGCGGCGTCATGATCTCCCCGGCGAAAGACGAACAGCATGGCGCTGTGCCCGTCAAGTCAGGACCTGGCTACCCATAAATCTCTCGTTACAGGGAGCGGCCCGGCCCGCTCTCTGTAATGTGTATGTCAGAGAGGTAAACATGACACGCTTTATTCTTTTGCTATCCCTGTGGATGTGTAACAACTTTGCCCTGGCACAGCAATGTGATGTCTCCATTCCTGCCACGACGCGCAGCGCCGACTATTTCGTCAATGACGACGGTAGCATAACTGATCTGGAAAAGGGAATAACCTGGATGCGTTGCGCTCTAGGCCAGGAATGGGATGGCACACACTGCACAGGCGAGGCGATCAGTTACGACTGGCATCAGGCACATAAGGTAGGAACAACGAGTAGACAACATAAATGGCGACTCCCTAGTCTTCCTGAGCTTGCCAGCATAGTCGAGCAACAATGTCAGATGCCACGCATCAATGCACAGCTTTTTCCTGATACACCCAATGCAGTCTTCTGGACTGCCAATCACAAACTCGGATCACAAGGCAAAAGTTATGCAATGGACTTTGCTAGCGAAGGTCTCATAATCGCAGATCAGAGTGCACGCCATCTGGTTCGCTTAGTCTACGGTCGCGACTAGACATGCGCGGACTTTTGCACGCCAGGATATCAATGACCATTCTTAACTAGATATTGCTGTTGAATCCGAATAAGAAACTGATTCGAACGCCATCTTTAGACGCCACCAGTCCGAGATTAACCGGCAAGTAGAGCTCGCCGAATTTACTGGTATGCCCAACGGTAGCTGCAATGGAACCACCTCTTAAGGACACATTTGGCCCGACCGCGAATTCCAGACCATTGGGTAAGCGCAAGCCAGTCAACCAGGATATGCTCGGCAGAAACACGCCTTGTTCTACGCCCCCGACCAGAGGAACGAGAGCGGTAATCCCTTCTGGCCCACTACTGGTTGTTAAGAATTTTCTCTCAAATTGCCATCCGAACTGGGTGATGAGTGGAGAAATGATCGAAAAATTCTCTCCCACCAGCTTTGTTGTATTCGAATCCAGATAAGTAAATCCAAAACGAGGCCCGGACAACGTTTCAGAATATGCGTTGCTGCTGAATAAAAGCAGAAGTAAGACGAAGATTTTCTTATTCATTTTTATCCTTCTATAATTATTGACCGCCAGCCTAAGCCAACGGGAACTAACGAAATTGAATATCTGTGCGCGGGCGATTATACCGCTGAAGTACAGTGATGTCATGCTCTCAGGCACGGCGTCCAGACCGTTCCCTGGATGATAAAGTTAGAAAGCGCGTCTTCGAGCTATACGGAAGAACTCGACGTTTTACAAGCCAGTCGATAATCAAGCAGCATGTAATTTCTGTTTGCCATGGAGAAAACGAAGTACTTCTGCCCGATAATGGTTGTAGTGATAGTCACCTGCCAGTGCCAGCCTATCTCGTGGACGAGGCAATTCAACCTTAAGTATCTCGCCTATTTTCGCCGCCGGGCCATTTGTCATCATCACGATACGGTCTGAAAGCAAAACGGCTTCATCAACATCATGCGTGATCATAATGACCGTATTGTTGAGCGCATTTTGAATCTCAATCAGAGAATCCTGCAGATGCGCACGCGTAAGCGCATCAAGTGCACCGAAAGGCTCGTCCATGAGCAAGACCTCTGGTTCCATGGCCAGCGCACGGGCTATTCCAACCCGCTGTTTCATGCCACCTGATATTTCGTTTGGTCGTTTGTGCATGGCATGAGTCATATGTACCAGTTCAAGATTGTGTTCTACCCATTCTCTTATCTGCTGTTTAGTTTTCGTTTTTCGAAACACCTGTTTTGCTGCGAGTGCTACATTTTCGTATGCCGTCAACCAGGGGAGTAAAGAGTGATTTTGAAAAACCACTGCACGCTCAGGCCCCGGCTCGTTTACCTCTTTTCCCTTTAGGATCACCCCTCCTTCAGTGGCCTTATACAGACCTGCTACGATGTTTAGCACTGTTGATTTCCCACAGCCTGAATGTCCTATAAGGGAAATAAATTCGCCTTTTTCTATCTTCAAATTGATGGAATCAAGCGCCTTAAACACACCCTTAGGTGTTGGAAACGAAATAGAGACATGTGATATGTCCAGAAACGGATTTACCATGACTTGGTCCTTTCTATATCTTGCTAACGTAGTTCTGCGGTTTTATCCCAGCTCACCCATTTCTGAAGGCTGAGCATAACCCTATCCAAAAAGAAACCAATGAGACCAATAACAACAACGGCTACCATTATGCGCCCCAGAGAATTTGACGAACCGTTTTGAAATTCGTCCCAGACAAACTTGCCGAGCCCAGGATTCTGCGCCAACATCTCCGCCGCAATCAGTACCATCCAGGCAATACCTAGCGATAGACGAAGACCAGTAAACATCATTGGTATAGATGCTGGTAAAACGACTTTGTATATATGAGTAAAAAAGTTCAACTTGAGAACTTTGCTTACGTTGACAAGATCCTGATTGATACTGGCGACGCCTACAGCGGTATTTATCATCGTAGGCCAAAGACAACAGAGCATGACCGTAAACATGGAGTTTAGATACGATTTCTCAAACGCAGGATCATCACTGACATAAAGCGCACTGACGACCATGGTGACTATAGGCAGCCATGCAAGAGGAGAAACGGGTTTGAAAATCTGAACGATAGGATTTATCGCCGCGTATACATTTTTATTTAACCCACTGAGTATACCGATGGGAATAGCAATAATAGATGCGAGAAAAAATCCACTCAATACGGTAAACAGACTTGTCCATATCTGATCAAAAAAAGTAGGACTTCCCGTATAGGCGCGTATTTGCGTCTCTGCATTTGGATTCTCTGCGAGTTTCCTGGCATTGCGTTCTTCCTGTCTTGCGTAGAAAGCTGCCTCTTTATTCCGCGCCGCATTGTGCTCATCAACCAGAGAACTGAATTGACTCAACACTGCCGAAGGCCCTGGTACGGTGCCGAGCGATGTTTCGATTTTTGGCGCGCCACCGGACCAAATAAGCAAAAATATTAATATACCTACCACGGGCAGCCCCAGACTCTTAGCCGTTTCCAGTAGCTTTTCTCTCACAATGCTCCAACTGGGAACGGTAAAGGTTTGCGAAGTCCAATTGAACTTCGCACGCAATAAATTGATCACCTGTTCTGTCATAGCCTAGCCTTCTTATATCTTCGTATTACCGCTGATGCCTATCTTGAACTGATCCAGATAGTGATTGGGTTTTGTTCCGTCGTAAGTTATGTTGTCAATAAAATGCGTCTGTGGAGGACGGAAGCCGCTTTCTGATTTGAACTCTGGAAAATCGCTTGCCTTCGCTTTTCCTTCCTTTATGAGTTCTTCAGCCGCTAAAGCGTAGATATCCGGGCGATATACCTTCTTCGCCACATCCATGTACCAGCTATCTGGCTTGTATTCAGAAATCTGTCCCCATCTACGCATTTGAGTCAAATACCAGATTGCGTCAGAGAAATAAGGATAAGAAGCATTATATCTAAAGAAGACATTGAAATCTGGCGCCTCACGTTTATCACCTTTTTCATATTCGAAGGTTCCCGTCATACTATTGGCAATTACGTTATAGTCTGCACCCACATAGTTGCTCCTTGAAAGAATCTTTACCGCCTCTGAACGATTTTTGTTATTGCTTTCGTCCAACCACATGGCGGCACGAATCATGGCCTTAACCACACGAATATGCGTATTGGGGTACTTGTCTGCCCATTCCTTACTGACACCGAATACTTTTTCAGGATTGTTTTTCCATATTTCATAGTCAGTAATAACAGGTACACCAATTCCCTTGAACACAGCTTGCTGATTCCAGGGTTCACCAACGCAGTAGCCAAATATCGTTCCGGCTTCCATAGTAGAAGGCATCTGTGGCGGAGGCGTCACTGATAACAATACATCGGCCTGGAGATTACCGCTGACATCACCTTTGTGTGGTGCATAATAGCCAGGATGCAGGCCTCCCGCCGCGAGCCAATAGCGCAATTCATAATTGTGTGTAGAGACCGGAAACACCATACCCATTTTGAATGCCTTGCCCTGCTTTTTATAGTTTTCAACTACCGGCTTTAACGCATCTGCCTTGATTGGATGCAGCGGCTTTCCATCTTTACGCCTGGCAACATGTAGCTTCATTTCGTCCCATACTGAATTTGAAACAGTAATAGCGTTGCCGTTAAGATCCATGCTAAACGCGGTAATTATGTGCGCCTTTGTGCCAAATCCTATTGTTGCGCCCAGGGGCTGGCCGGCCAACATGTGCGCCCCATCGAGCTGTCCGTCGATAACGCGATCTAATAACACCTTCCAGTTTGCTTGCGCTTCTAAAGATACAAATAATCCCTCGTCTTCAAAGAATCCCTTTTCATAGGCGACAGCAAGTGGTGCCATATCGGTCAGCTTAATAAATCCGAATTTCAAATCTTCTTTCTCTGCGGGCCCTACTTCGGCGACAGCACTTGTTGTGATCAAGGCAACGATTAGCCAACTCAGGACCAATAAGCTATTCAGTAATTTTTTTCTCTTATGCGAAAAGGTAGTGCACTCTGCGACTTTCATACTATCTCCGTACATCGTTTTGCCGTTTGTTGTTACCAGAAAACACCATGTTTTCCTGCTTGTGGAAAACACATCGCACAGTCTGTGCCAATTATCTAAACTCCCGTTTAATCAATAATTTTAGAGGAATCGACAAATACGACTCACAAAAATTGCGCGATAGTAGTGCGCAGTAATTGTAGCTTGCTGCAAAACGATGCGGCCCGATTTGACGATCGCCATAATCCACTTGGGACGAAGCTTAGACAAATACGACATTGTCAACAATGTCTTCCTTTAAATAGAAGTGAATCGAGTAGCGAAAACTTTAGAAAAATTCATTTCTCTAGCTAAATCAATTGCAACTATACTGTCGTGACGGTTTTTTTCGTGATGGCACAGGGATCGCAATTTACGACTCGAGGTCAACACAAATTCATTTCGTTAAGGAGAAAGACTATGGAAAATCTAAACACAAAAAGCCGCATCTTTCGCGTAATTCTAGGCAGCGCAATGTTACTCAACATGCTTACCTTATCAACAGATGCAAACGCTATTGCCGCCATGACAGGGATGGCATTTTACTCGCTGATGACTGCATTAATCGCATGGGATCCGCTTTACGCAGTCGCTATATCCATTAAAGAAACACTTTCGACGCCAACTTCTAAGGAGGCTTTATTGAGAAACTAGCAGTCACTTTACCATGCCATGTAATTTACCTTCCTCTCACCAAAACTATCCGAAATGCACCAAAAAGTGCATTTCGGCTTTTTTTGTGTCCACTTGAGTGCACTTTTCTGCCAATACTCAGGAGCGAAGCGCCTCAAATCCAAGCTCTTTTGCGTTAGCACTATTTTGGTACGCTATTTGAAATATACGGAAACATGAACGACTTTTCGAACACAAAAATCGATATAGATGCTTTACTGGAGGCATGTCATGTCGTCAGTAATGTAGCGACTCCCCAAGAGTCGATCAGCCAACTTCTCGCTATACTGGTTAACTGCGTCGGTCTTGAAAAGGCCAGAGTCTTAATGCCCGACGAAAACAGGACCTACAGGGTCGTCTATCAATATGGCCTAACCCCAGAAGAAGAACGCATGGCTATATACAAATTTGGCGAAGGTATCACCGGCCAAGTTGTTTTGAAAAACAAGATTGTGTTGATTCCAGATGTGAAGGATGAACCACGATTTCTTGGAAAAATAACTGACATCAGTATTTTCAATCAAACTAAGATCTCCTTTATTGGCATTCCCATAGCGATGAAAAGACAAGGTGTCTGCGTACTTTCCGTGAACCGGCTCAACGCAGATAGCCCGGTCCTGGAAAATGATTTGATTGTTTTGCAACTGTTCTCTGCGTTTATAAAACAGGCCTTGGAAATTCACGAGTTTTTACTACTAGAGACTAAACAGTTACAAGAAGAAAATCGGCAACTGAAGTACAGCCTGAGCCGTCGAAGACAGGATATTATCGGTAGTGACCCAGCGTTGTTGCATGCTTTGGAAAGCGCCAGACAAAGCGCCAAATCAAACGCATCAGTGCTTTTGATGGGCGAGTCAGGCACTGGCAAAGAGCGCTTTGCTCAGTATATACATCAAAAAAGCCCACGCTGTGATAAAGAGTTTGTCGCGATTAATTGCGCGGCCATACCTAATAATCTTCTGGAATCCGAATTGTTTGGTCATGAAAAGGGCGCATTTACAGGCGCGGATAAATTCAAGATTGGAAAATTTGAAGCGGCTGACGGTGGCACGCTATTTCTTGACGAGATAGGCGATATGAATGCCGACGTACAGGCCAAGTTACTTCGGGTGCTTCAGGAGTCTGAAATTGTACGACTAGGTTCAAATAAGGTCAGAAAGGTCGATGTTCGAATCGTTGCAGCAACTCACCAAAATATTCAGGATGCCATAGGCAAGGGTCGCTTTCGCCTGGATTTATTCTATAGGCTAAATGTTATTACCTTAAAATTGCCCGCACTGAGAGAGAGAAAAGGTGATATAGCCTTGCTGGCCCGCTTCTTTTTAGAACGCGCGAACGCGAAGTATGGAAAACATTGTCGCTTTACCCAGGAAATTTTGAAAACTATGAAAGACTATTCCTGGCCAGGAAATATTCGGCAATTAGAGAATATTGTGGAACGTTGCGTAATACTGAGCGAAAGAGAGGAAATCGAGCATTCCTTGCTCGCCTCTGGACTAGAAGAACCCGGGACGATTAGCTTACAGACTGAGCGAAGCGAACAACAACACAACGACTTGTCAAGGCCGTATCGACCGGCCAATCACTTACCCAGAGAGAGTATTGTGCAGGCGGTAAGAAATGCCCATGGCAACAAAACACACGCTGCGCGAACATTAGGAATTTCAGCTCGTCAGCTGCATTATCGAATTCAAAAACTTGGCATTATAGAGAGTGAGTTTTTGTAGTGAGAATTGACTTATGCTTGCTTAAATTTGAAGTCGCTATTAAACCGAGCAACGTCGACAAATTGTACGCCCTGCTTGACCAGCAAGTCGTCAAATGCATTGGTAGGAATAGGTTTGCTTATCCAGTATCCCTGGCCGAGCTGACAGCCCATGGTTTTCAGGGCATGATATTGATCGCCTGTCTCGATACCTTCTGCCAGCGAGGTTTTTTCTAAGGACTCGACCAGCGCCAGTATCATGCGAACTATGGCGGTGTCTTCCACTTCGATTGCGAGGCCATCGACAAAGGATTTATCTATCTTGATTTTATCCGCTGGAATGCGTTTCAGATAACTGAGCGACGAGTAGCCTGTACCGAAATCATCAATCGATAGTCGCACGCCTAATTCCTTCAGACACCCTATCGTCTTGACTGACATTTCCGGGTCACGCATCGCAGCGCTTTCTGTAATTTCCAGTTCCAATCTGGCCGAGTCTATGCCGCTATCGATAATGGCGCAGGAGACTTTTTTCACCAGGCTCGGATCACTAAACTGTCTCGCCGAAAGATTCACCGAAACCCACATATCGTATCCTGCCACGTTCCAGCGTTTAAGTTGCTTACACGCGGTATTCAACACCCATGCACCGATCGGAATTATCAGGCCGGAGTCCTCCGCTATTCCAATAAAGTCGAGCGGTGAGCGAAAAGATCCATCGGGCAATTGCCAACGCAACAAGGCCTCAGCCCCTACTACGCGCCCACTACTCAACTCGACAATCGGTTGATAGAACAATCGTAGCTCTTCATTATTTAATGCATCACGCAGTTGATGCTCAATCTCCAAATGGCGGCGAACATTGTCGCCCAGTTCTTCTGCGTAGACAGCGAAAGCACTACCACCCCTACGCTTCGCTTCATACATGGCCGTATCAGCATGTTTTGTTAAAGTCTCCATATCGCTGCCATGATCGGGATAAACGGCGATCCCTATCGACGGCGTTACCTGTAATGTCTTCAAACCAACGGTAAGTGGTGCCTGAAAAACATTCAGTATACGATCAGTAACTAAAGCAGATGCAGCCGTATCACAATCATCCAGAAGTACGACAAATTCATCCCCGCCAAAGCGCCCGATAAAATCACCCCGATGGATCACGCTTTGTATTTTCTCAGATGCCGCAATGATTAACTGATCGCCGACATCGTGCCCGAAAGCATCATTGATGTTTTTAAATCGATCCAGATCAATAAATAGCAGGGCAAAGCGTTGTTTTAAATCCCTCGCATCTACAATTTTTGCCGGAATCACCTCATCTATAAGGGCACGATTTGCCAGACCTGTCAGTGGATCTTGTCGTGCCTGATTGAACAACTCGCGACTGTAAAGCTTTTCCCGTTGTGTCACGCGATAAGCGCCGACGCAGAATGCGACTAGTCCAATAACCAGACCGATAAACACAGGCGCGTTATGACGCCACCATTGGTTAATTGAATACGAATCCGGCACAGAGATGTACGCATACATTTTCGCATCCGACAATTTTGTAAACGCGCCTATGCGTTGCCCATCCTCCTCAGACCATGGCGAAATCCCACCGAACACGCCCGAGGAAATCCCCGGATTATCCGCTATCATCTGGGCAGCCGGCCCTTCAGAAATTCTGTCATAGGCTTTTACACCAGGCGGAACTGGCCAACGCGCTTGTTGATATCCATCTTCTCGAAGTAATCCGATATAGCTTTGCGGCGGCACCGGAAGCTTTAGCAAAAATGTACTATTTGGATCGAGTGGAATTGCAGCCTGAACTACAAACTTTGGACTTCCGTCTGCATTGCGAACCACCCGCCGGAAGGCAAACCGCCATTTTTGCAAGGCCTTGCCGAACTCGGGTCGCCCGATAGTAAAGCGCTCCGTACTTGCCATGTCAGCCTTCAACTGCGCAAAGTAATCTGGAAGTTTTCTAAAGTCTGGTAAGGGCTGGCCGGGTGCTGTTGCTGTGTTGATCAGCATTTCGCCGGAAGGAATAAAGATCGCCATCGCGCCGATCTCAGGGTGTAGTTTTTGGAAGTTGACCAGATGCTCTCTTGTCTTTTCAGGGGACCGTAATACATTAGCATGATCTAATATATCTGCCAGCGGCACCAATCCATTACCGACGTCGTTAAAAAAGGACTGGGAAGCATAGGCAAGAAAGCCGGATAAAATTGTGAGATTTTCTTTGATATCGTGCTGTTCTCGTGACCAGCTGAACATACTGAACCCTGTCACCGCCAGGGCACTTAAAATAGCAAAGGCAAATAACGCCTTACGTAATGCCAGCGAAAACGCGGTGTGCAGTTGTGACGACATGAATGAAATTTCTATAGTTTTATATACATTTGTATATCGTCTGTAGAAATTAAAACTAAATAGATTTTATTTAAATAAATCAATTAGATTGGGTAAAGATTTTACTGTCGACCGGGCATCCTCAGCTAGAAACCCGGACAGGAATTGCATCCGTATATCTCAGTTTTTTCGCCGAAGTCTACATGGGCTACGCCGCCTGCGCGAATTTCCCACTGGCAGCTTTTGTCATTGAGCTGACACTTGCCGCGCACAAAACATGGTAAGAATTCGAATTCATCGTGCATTGTCTCTGCGCTAATAACTTCTGCCTTGTCGAAGTACGACTGCGCATCCGCCTTGCTCAAATTAAAATCAGAACAAAACTCAGCCTTGTTCTCGTCTGTTCCCGCCTGATCAACACTGACAACGGCTATTCGATTGTTTGTATCAAGAGACTGGGTGCACGACGCTACCAGTAGCAAACCGAGAAAAACGATTAAATTATTCATTGTTCACCAACTGGCAGTTTCACCTTCCGAAAACTGTTTGTACGACACTTCCGGGTGTCGATACACATCTAAATTTTGTAGAGATACAACTTTCTCATCGGAATTGAACTGATATCCCTTCTTCAAAAATATTCATCGCTAAGCTATGTTAAATCGGCGTTTTCCTTGTTGCCGCGACCTGAACTAAAACGCAGCACCAAATAACCGAATACCCCGGAAAGAAGCGACCCCGCCAGTATTCCCAATCGATCATCAATCGCATATTCCGCGCCCTCTTGCTCAAAGGCAAGAGAGCCGATGAACAAACTCATAGTAAATCCGATTCCGCACAGCATCGCGGTACCATAGAGCTGTGTCCAGGTAACGCCTGTCGGCAGTTTTGAAATTCCAGTTTTGATTGCCAGCCAACAAAACCCGAATATGCCGACTTGATTACCCAGAAACAGCCCCAAGGCCACGCCTAGTGGAACGGGATGTAGAAAGGAATCCAGCGTAAGCCCGTCAAACGGTATCCCCGAGTTAACAAAGGCAAACAGCGGCAATATACCGAAGGCAACACTCGGATGAAGATCGTGTTCTAATTTTTCAAGCTGGGTCTTGGATTCTCCAGGCGCCTTTCGGTACGGGATAAAAAACGCTGTCAATACGCCGGCTAATGTGGCGTGCACGCCAGACTTGAGCACGGCAGCCCAAAGCACCAGCCCAACCAAGATATACGGGGTTAAACCCAACACCCCTCTACGATTGAGCAAAGCCAAGGCTATCACCGCAGCCGTTGCAACAAAAAGTGAGGATATCGACAGATCGCTGGTATAAAACACCGCGATAATCACAATAGCGCCCAAATCGTCAATGATGGCCAAGGCCATTAAAAACAACTTGAGTGCCTGCGGTACACGGCTGCCGAGTAGCGCAAGCACGCCAAGCGCAAACGCGATATCCGTCGCAGATGGAATTGCCCATCCTTTCATGGCAACAGGATCACCCCAGTTTATTGCGGAATAAATGATAGCGGGAACCGCCATACCACCGACGGCGGCAATAATCGGCAACACAACGCGAGAGGGATCTGATAATTCGCCACCCAGGACTTCGCGCTTTACTTCCAGACCGATGAGAAAAAAGAATATCGCCATGAGACCATCGTTGATCCACAGCAATAGAGGCTTGGCGATTTCAAACCCACCAAACTGGATCGCCACGGGTATGTCGAGTAAGGCGTCATACCAGGCATCGATAGGTGAATTTACGACAGCCATCGCCAGCACAGCTGCAATGAGCAACAATATGCCGCTGGCTGCCTCCAGTTGTATAAACGCTTTGAGCTTTTCGGTGACCATAGGAACACATTACCAGTTACGCAAACCAATTAACATAAGGCCAATTAGCGGTAATGCAATGTCTAGTACCTGATTAACTAAATCAGATAATTTCCATACTAATAATGTGTCAGCAAAAAATTCGCACATGAAGCACACTCATACATGGCTCAACATGTGACATGTGGAAATGCAAAAGGCTGAATCTGGTTCATTCCGCGAACCGATGTTTCAGCCCCAGCATAAATATCTTTACATAAGATAAATTGAGATTCCGACTCCCGTTCCAAATTTTGAATCCGTTACAGAAGCATCTGTGCTTTCATATTTCAGTGTAAGTCTTGCAATTCGCGCAAAAATGTCTAAGGAAACAGAGTCTGATAGAAAATATGAAACGCCACCACCGAAGTTAAACGCAAAACCATTGAAGCGCGCGGAACTCCCTTCTACACGTCGCTCAACATTTGCCATAGCAACCGATCCAAATAGTTTGATATTGAAATTACTGTTGATTCCTATTTGATAGGCGACCAAGGGTCCAATAATTTTTGATACACGCTCGCTCTTAATTCCTTCAGACTCAAAAACAGTCGAACCATAATTCCAACTCGCTCCGACACCGACATTTTTTAGCGGATAAAAAAGTAGAGCCGTAGAAGCATATTTTTCAGTCGAAACAGATTTGGGTAAGCCTGTTGTCACAGTGTTTGAGGATTCCAATGATAAATCCAGATCACCGCGAATCTCTGTCGTTGTTGACTCTATATCTTTCGCCGATACCACCCCAGAAAAAAACACCGCCACAATGACGGCAATTTGTACGTATTGTTTTTTCATTGCTACTTCCAATTATTTTGATTTAGTTACTTGGTGATTATTATTTTTGCGTTTCCAGGTTGATTTCACCGCTACAGCAGTCAGCAATGAAAATCAGACTACAGATCGGTCCCCCAGAGAGCGTCCCCGAACCGCCCCCGGATTTAATAGAAATTCCCCGTTTTTTTCAAGAAAAACTTCCCACAACACCGAAAATAAAAAGCCGTGTCCCCAATTGGGGCCACGGCTTCATATACTTACGCGTGTTCGTGTCTGGTTTCTATTTCACCTCACTCAATACCGCTCGCTTCTCACCAAGGTCTTTAATCAACTGACTTTCGATCAAAGCTAGCACTAAAGGCGTAGATGCAGGCGTATGGCCCAGCGTTTTCGTCAGTTTGTCATCACATAAGTTCACCTCCTCTCTCCACAAATACGACATCTCCATCACGCCACGAAACATCACCGAAAAATAACTAAACACACGCATCAACCACCACGGATAACCGGTCACCTTTACCGATAGTCCGGTAGCCTGCGTAATAGCTTCAGCCATATCGTTAATGCTTGCGCGATAGCCTTTGTAGTGGAACACGTTAAATTTTTCCAGGGCGTCGCTTTTCATTCACGGAAACCTGGCTCGCAAGATTTCTCAATTCTTGTTTAAGAATCTCTGGATCAGTTACTGTATCTATTAGAGTTGTAAGCCGGCTATAAGCTGCGTCTAGTGTCAATGCCATTTTGTTTCACTCCCTTACTCACATTTCCCGAATTCGAACTTGGCTGTATGTTCAGTTACTGACGACCGAATACCGAAGGTCTTATATGTGACCAACGCTTCTTTAAGATCGTCAATTATCTCTAACCTATGCTGGCTAAGTTCTTGCGGGATACGGAAACTCTCCAGTGTCCATATCGTCTCACCCGCCCCTCCACGAACACTGCTACCCCTGTGTGATAGCACGACATCTAACAACGTTCCTTTCCAATAGAAGGTAAAATCATGCACGTTTGAGTACTCTTCGCGCCCGGCGTGCATCCAGCGAAGGTAAACATCTTTCTCACGATTGATCGTCCAATCTGGCTTGTAGTGCCCCTTCATATAGCGTTTATCTATTTCTTTTAGCCCATACTTGACGATGTCTTCTTCTGGAACAAACTCATTGACGAATCCCATTTTTCGCCGCTCCTTTTTCAAATCTGTCCTGAATGTTTTCATTTAAACCACTAATCGGTAATTCATTCCGATCTAGTGCTCTCTCACTTTCACCCGCATACTGCGTAGAAAGGATAAAAAATATCTAATACTCAAAACGTTCCCACTGTTTTTCACCCAACCCACAGTAGCTAGCTTCAATTTCGATTTCAAGTTAACACGTAAGATTGTAATTCCTATTTAATAGCTGCGCTGAAACCGGTGGCTGACTATTAATCGTTTGGACTAGAAGATGTAAATTTCTTTGATGCCCCGGCTTCTCGTATTCACTGGTATTTTTGTCTAAGTGGGGTTTAAGACCAGTAAGCAATACCAAAAGAAAAAAACTATCAACTTCCCGCTTACTGATTTCACTACTAAACGGAAAATCCGCGTATCGATTTAAAGAGTGATTGGTAGGGACTCGGAAATCCAAAGACGTCAAGACAAGGTCTGCTTTCACAATAGATGGCTGGTTTTCGTCGCCACCGTTAACCGCCGAAGTCGATGAATGATAATTTCTTAGTAATGCAAGATCCGACCAAAAAAATACCGCCACCAAACTCAATGTAAAAATTAATCGAAGCCACTTTCGTGGAACAGTCCTTTTCATATTAATTTACACTCACTGTAAACGTATTATTCTGTTTTAATCACCCGCACTGCTTTGAGTCTTGATCAGAGCTAGATCAAACCCGGCAATGCAACTTCTTGTTGATTGAATGGTAATCAGGTGACGATTATTGACATAACGGCAACAGAATTGATCTATTTTGCCTATGCTTCGTACAGCCTGTTTGCTTGCTCGGTTCTTTCGTAATACGTGCTGTCTGGTAGCTCCAATATGCGAGTAGCTTAAATAAACGCTAGCTAGGAACCTACCAAACAATACTCGAAACCGCAAAAGACTAACGACCCGCTGATGTTATTTAGGCAACACGTCTACTTGAAGCAGCGTAGTGCCGAATAAAAACGCAAAGTTAGGTAATGCAGCCCTTGGACCAAAGTCAAAGCCTCTGCGACGGCAAGACGAAAATCTGGGTGTTCGACAAACTGGTAGAATTGAGTATTATTGAGTACGCGTACATTGTCACCGTTGGCAACCATTGCCTTCACGATTCCATCCGCACCCACGCCGACGTCGTTTCCAGCGTCAAACCTGCCACTGTACAACACTGTTACCGAACCCTCGGCATGCACCGAAACCCCGCTAGCAAGTTCTTTTAAATAGGCCTTTAATGCTTCGGGATCGGTATACGCAGATTTATTTTGATTAAGTAAGTCTATCGCTGCTTGTGCCGTCGATGCCATTCCGTATCACTCCTTTACTCGTATTTTCCAAATTCGAACTTGGCTGTATGTTCAGTTACTGACGACCGAATACCGAAGGTCTTATATGTGACCAACGCTTCTTTAAGATCGTCAATTATCTCTAACCTATGCTGGCTAAGTTCTTGCGGGATACGGA